>Ga0213836_100046_pt1 | contig 143339 bp, 147 predicted proteins | sample SWPATP03_FD_160578 | JGI IMG/M metagenome (GOLD analysis project Ga0213836, IMG submission 160578) | Coastal seawater microbial communities from Marineland, Florida, United States - SWPA TP0 #3 | ecosystem: Environmental > Aquatic > Marine > Coastal | place: USA: Florida | collected 2016-08-05
GACCAGGTGCCCAGACCCGGGCGCGGTGACGCTCCGCGCACCGACGCCTCTGGCCGGTTCCGGGCTGGTGGTGCGCCTGCGGCCAATCAAGGCGAAGCCGACCAGGTGCCCAGACCCGGGCGCGGTGACGCTCCGCCTACCGGCGCCTCCGGCCAGTTCCGGGCTGGTGGTGCGCCTGCGCCGGATCGAGGCGAAGCCGACCAGGTGCCCAGACCCGGGCGCGGTGACGCTCCGCGCACCGACGCCTCTGGCCGGTTCCGGGCTGGTGGTGCGCCTGCGGCCAATCAAGGCGAAGCCGACCAGGTGCCCAGACCCGGGCGCGGTGTCGCTGCTGATCTTGAAGCCCAACCAGGCAAAGGAGGGATGCGCCGCGGGTCAATTCGGCCGCGCTGTCCAGCGCACGGTCCGGCTATCGCCAGCCCGTGCGGAGGGGGACGATTTGGCCTCGTTGCCCTCGGCCAAGATTTGAACGACTCCAGCGCAGGCGGGCCGGTTCCCGTCCCGCCTGCGGAGGTTTTAAACGGCGGACGCTATCCGGTGGACCGGACCGCGTCCGCGGATGACGAAGTGTGGGGGGAGGCCCCCCACACCCCTACGAAGAAGCACACACATTACGCACGTAACGTGCAGGCCCCGATTTGCAGCTAACTACCTGATCTTAAAGCGGAAATGCTGTTAACACTTTAACCCCTAACCCAACTGCAAAACGTCTTGACCGACAAGACCTGCGCGAAATCAGCGCGTTACCTTGTTTTCAATTGCCCACACGTGGCCGAAAGTATAATATTTAATTTAAATTGACTTTTCGGAGTTCCAGATGAAGAGCATCCCCGTTGGAACCCGCCTCGACCACGAGCTCCATGAAGCTTTTCAAGCCGAGATGAAGCGACGCGGACAAGACCAATCCCAGCTTCTCAGGACCTTTGTCCGCGACGGCCTGGCGCGCTACGACTCGTACTCCGAACAGGTCATGCAGACGCAGCTCGCCATTCTGGAGCACCTGAAAAAGCTGCAGGAAATGATTGGGGCGGTCATGCATCTCGACGTGGAGCAAAGCGTGCTCGCGCTCCGCCAGAATGCAGACGAATCAGCAGAAGCGTACAAGGAACGGCTCACGGCAACGTATCGTAAAACGGTCTTTGAGGCACTGGGCAAGGGTGCCCGTATTGCTGCCGTTTCTGCCTCCAAGCCCGCGAACGTGAAGGTTGGCCATGATCATTGATCTTCCTGACTTTGAGAGCCAAAACGCTCTCTCGGAGCTGCCTGCAGGCCGGTACATGGTCATCGAGTCGCTGTACGCACTGGAACGTCTTCCGTCCTGCCAGGTCATCTTGAGCGAGATCGTCACCGCCGGCGAAAGCCGAACAGTGGGCGCCGATCTTCAAATCCTTTTTTCGGATGGCAGCTCGCTCTTTCGAGACTTTGCCGTGGCACCTGACGGCGGGTGGCGTGACAGCTACGGAGCGAAGGCGGACACGCTGGCCGACCTTCTACCCCCGGAGATTGCAAGCTTCAAGCTCATTAACAGGCTCGGCACCGTCGTCGAGCACGACGGCCACGGGCGCTTAATCGCTGTCGGCAACGAGGAGGCAAACCATGGCGCGTAACATCGCGGCTACTAACGCCGGCGTGGGCCAGGCGAGCGTGTCGACCCGGATCAAGCTGACTATTCAGGCTGCGAAGAAGTGCCTGTTCTTCGGGGCGCTGCCGATGTTTGTTACACCGCTCGCGTATTGGGTTTCCACCTCTACACCTCAGGAATACGATGTCGCTAAACTGGCGGTGACCCGGCTTATCGTCGACGAGACGGTCTACCGAAAGTGGAGGATGCGCGACGCGGCGGGTATCCGGCGGATTATCAGCGTGGACACCGGAAGCGCCCCTCCGATCCAGTACATCGCAGCGAACGATCTCCCCGCGGTGTTGGGGGAAGGGTGGGCGCCGGCGCGTGCGCTAACACGCACGTTCTGGATCGCGGCCGGCGCGGCGGTCGCAGGTTATCTCGTTGTTTGGCAGCTGTTCGTCTTGAGAGGAAGGCAGCAGCAGGCGAACCGCCGTATCCGTGGTGCGAGCGACATCGTCGAGCCATCCGAACTTAGTCGCCTGGTGCGTCAGCGCGGCGGGTCCGCCTACCGTTTGGCCGGTGTGCCTCTTCCTAAGGACGCGCCGATGCGCGGGATTCTCGCGGTCGGGTCGCAAGGCAGCGGCAAGTCGATTGCTATCCATGACTTCATGCAGCAGGTGTTCGCTAAGAAGCGGAAGTGCGTGATCTACGACCAGAGTGGCGAATTCTTCCGTGCGTACTTCCGCCCGGGGAAGGATATGTTTTTCAACCCGGCATTCGAGGGGTCGCTACCGTGGTCGATCTTCAAGGAGATGCGCAACAGGTATGACGCGAACACGCTGGCGCAGGCATTTCTGCCGCCGAAGTCAGCCGCCGGCGCCGTCGGGGCGAACAGCTTCTTCGAGGACGCGGCACGCGCGCTCTTTTCGGTGATCCTGCTGCGCCTCACTGAACGGGGTGCCGTCAACACCAAGGACATGGCGCGTGCGATCCTCGAGATGCCGGACATCGAAATGGAGCACCTGATCCAGAAGTCGGTCGCAAGCTCGGCCATTGGTGGCGACTCGAAGAGTCAGCGGCAGGGCGTGATCAGCTCAATCTCAATTTACCTCGACGGGATCGCGGCTGTGAACGAAGGCGAATGGTCAATAGCGGAATTTCTTGATCGGCAGGACGATGCTCGCCTCTTCATTTTCGGCAGCGACGACACGAAAGCGATGTTTGCCCCTTTATATCGCCTGATCCTCCAGGTCGCGTTCTCGTCGATCGCGGCGAGGCAGGAGGTTGTTCACTACGATCGGTACTGGTTCGTGCTTGACGAGGTACACACGCTTGGGGATATCAAGATCGACGAGCAACTGGCGACGTTGCGCAAATATGGGGTCTGCGTGCTGGCAGGAACGCAGAACGACAGCCAGTTCGTCACCTCGATCGGCAAGGACCGCGCTGAATCGACGATGAACGGATTCAATACCTTACTGCAGTTGGCACTGAACGACGCAGAGGCCAAGGAGCGCGCAGCGAAGCGCTTCGGCAAAGTCGAGACCGAGACGATTTCGCAGAACCAGGCGGTTGCAGTGGTCGAGCAGCGTGACGGCGCCGGTCTCGTCATCAACGAGCAAGAGAAGTGGGCTGTGATGCCTGCGACGTTCGGCCAGCTGGACATTTGCACCGGCTTCCTGAAGTTCGCGGGCAACTACCCGATCGCGCGCGTCGATTATTCGTCATGGCTGCGCCCGCGGTTCGGCTTCCTGCCGGCGCGCATCGCGTCATTCGCTCCTCGCCAGGAAAATCCAAGGCGGGACGGGCGATTCAAGATCAGTCGGCCCACGCTACCAAGCGGTGAAAGTGCCTTCGATGGCGTGCGGAGGGAGGCGGAGCTAGCGCGGGCGGAAGCGAAGCGCAAGAAAAAGGAAGAGCAAGAGCGAGAGAAACAGCAAACGAACGAGCAGCAAACCGCAGCGGAAGTGATCGACGTATCAATGACGTCGTCGTCCACCGAAGTCGCTACACCGAACGCCAACCGTGATCTTGACCTTGGGCTCTGACATGCTTGCGAACGAATCCTCGCTGGTTAAACGCGCTGTCAACACGCTAATCCTTTGTGCTGTCTTCATGGCGCTCGGAATTTATGTGTTTCGCACCGAGATCGCCGATACCGCTTTGGACAGCTTTGCAGGTAATGACACAGCGATGAAGCGCAAGTGGCTTCCAGGAACGCATGGAAAACTAGTGCTGCGCCCAGAACGGAATGATGAGGCCTTCCTCCGAGTCGGCGCACTTCGTTCTGGCTCCCCGTCGTCGATCGGTGTCCCGGTTTCCTTCGATCTGGTCAACCTCGGGGACGCGAACGATTTTCCGAACATCGCAGTGGTCATGGTGGGCGCCGACGGGCGGCCTATTCGGCAAGTCCTCTTTTCGCCGGCTGACTATACTCACGACAGTCAGTTTGAGCACGAACGGATCGAGCTACTCCTGCAACCGAGGGCAAGCGAGCGGAGCTTCACCGTACACGCCTTCTATGGGGAGCGGCCATGATCGGACTTCACAAGCTCACCAGCAGCGCTCACGCAGCGCGCTATCACGACAATGCCTTGAAGGAGGACGGTCCAGTACACGACCGGGCCGACAACTATTACGTAAACGAGCAAGCAACCCTGACCTGGCATGGGAATGGAGCCGAGATCCTCGGCGTCGCTGGTGAGGAGGTGACAAAAGAGCAGTTCGTTAAGTTTCTGGATGGGGAAGTCACCAATCCCGCCACCGGCGAGGTGCAGGACCTGTCTGCGAACTCGAAGGGCGATGGACGACGGCTAGGATACGACTTCACGATTTCAGCCCCGAAGAGTGTTTCGATCGTCGGCCTGGTCGGCGGCGACGAGAGGGTGGTGCAGGCTCATATCGAAGCGAACCGAACGGCCATGAATTGGTTGCAGGAGCATGGCGCACAGGCGCGGATAAAGGATGAGAATGGGAAGAACTTGGCGAAAGCGACTGGCAACCTTTTATATGCGACTGCTCAGCATGAGACCAGCCGGGCGAACGACCCCCAACTGCACAATCACAATGTCGTGGTCGCCATCACCTACGACGAGGACGCGCAAAAGTGGCGAAGCCTGACCAACGATGAGCTGTTCCAGATTCGCACCCAAGCGGACACGATCTACAAAGCAGAGCTGGCTCGCAATCTGCGTGAAGCCGGGTACGAGATCGTCTACCGCGACAATGGCGTGGACTTCGATATACGCGGTGTAGAGGGCGCGCAGCTAGAAGCTTTTAGCCAGCGGAGCCAACAGATGCGCGAAGCGCTCCTGGCACGGGGCATTGATCCGGACGGGGCATCGCACCAGGCGCGCCAGACCGCAGTGCTTGATACGCGCGCGCGGAAGACCGACCATGATCGCGACTATTTGCGCGAGATCTGGACCGAGAAAGCCCGTGAGGTGGGACTCGATCTTTCGAAGGTGGTCGAGAACGCCGAGCGAGCGGGTCCGCAAATCGTGCCCGAAGAGACCCTGGCCAGGGAGGGCGTTACCCGGGCCATGAAGCATTTGTCCGAGCGTGAACAGGCTTTTGCCGTGTCACAGCTGGAGTCGGAATCCGTGTTCTTCAGCGGCGGCGCCGGCATCCAGGCCGTCAAGCAGGCGATTGATGACCGCAAGGAAGACCGCTCCCTGGTCGATCGGGCAGGGCCGGGGGCACCGCGGTTGACGACGTCGACGGCGATCGCGAACGAACTGACGCTGCAGGACAGCATTCGGAAGGGAAAGGGCAAGGGCGTGGCGGTCGTGCAAACGAAAGAAGAGTTCGACCAGCTCATCGCCCGCTTTGAAGCGAGAAAGACGGCCGAGGTCGGTACTCCATTCAAGCTCTCGGTCGAGCAAGTGAATGCGGCTCGCAACGTCCTAATGCACCCCGACAAGTTTCAAGGAATACAGGGAGATGCCGGCACTGGCAAGACGGCCGCGCTTGAGTTCGTTCAGGAGGTGGCCCGCGAGCGTGGATGGGAGACGCGCGGCATTGCGACATCGACCACGGGTGCTCGCGAGCTCGAGAAAGCGACCGGGATCCAAAGCCAAACCGTCGCAGCGTTCTTGACCGAACGAGATGAGCGTATCAGGATGCTGCAGGCCGAGCTGCGGCAGCTTGAAGTCATCTTCGCCCACACGCCGGGGACTATTCCACAAGTCAAAAGGTTGGCCAAGCGAGACCTCGACCTGGAGGCGGGCGGTTTCACGCCAGGCCGCTATGTTTTTGACTCGAAGAGCGGCGAGGTGCTCAAGTCGCGCGCCGGTATCTGGCACCCGTTAAATACCCTGGGGATGAAGCTTCAGGATGCCGGCCAGGCCCGCCTCTCCGGAGCCGAAACGCCTCAGGGCACTGAACGGTTCGCGGACCGGGTCCGAGCGCGCGCTACGCGCGCCGTCGGTACCGTCCAGGAAACCTTGGGGCGAAGCCTTGCGAGCTACGAAGCCGTCGACCGCGGGGAAGCCAGGGCGGCGCGCGCAGAGCACCGGGAGCGCAACGTGCAGGAAAGGGGACAAATGCGCTCCTACCTGGCCAAAACTGCGCAGATCGAGAATTTACGTGCGACCGGGAATGCTGAGGGCAAGAGGTTCCTTCTCGTAATGGACGAATCGTCGATGACGGGTGCCAAGGACTCTGCGCGGATCTCGGAGATTGCGCGCGACATGGGCGCGCGTGTTGTCCTGCAGGGGGACACCAAACAGCACGGATCGGTTTCGGCCGGCCGGGCATTTTTACAGACTCAAGAGGGCGGCATCAACCTGTCGAAAATCGAGGAGACGCGCCGCTTCGATAACGCTACCGAACAGCAGAAGAAAGCGATTGCCGAAATGAAGCAGGGCAGATTTGCAGCTGCCCTGCAATCGCTCGACACTACCATCAACAACGATTTGTACGGGACGGCGGCCGCCCGCTACATCGAAAACCGACAGCAGTTGCTGAGCGAAGGAATCACCGAACCGAAGATCGGCGTAGTCACGATCACCAATCACGACCGCAAGGAGACGAATCAGGCGGTGCGTGGGGCCCTGCGCAAAGAAGGCGTCATCACCGGCCCGGAGCATAGGAAAGAGCACCTCGACGATCCGAAGCTAACTGAGCAGCAGTATCAGCACGTCGCCTCGCTGGCAAACCAGAGCGTCGACCGGCTGACGGCACTTCGGGACTACAAAAGCCTTGGGATTGCCCGTGAGGAGATGCTGACGGTCGTCGATTATGACCTCAATAAAAACCGGCTAGTCCTGCGCCGCGAGAACGGGAAGACGGTCGAGCTCGATCCGTCAAAGCACACACGGTTCAGCTTCGCCCGCATGGAGGAGCGCCACTACGCCGTGGGAGACGCGATCGAAGCGAGGGCGAATATCGGCCGCCTCAAAGATCCGACGCGCGTGGCGAACGGCACCCGGGGCGTGATTGCGGAGATCGATGGACAGGGGGCACGCGTTCTTTGGCACGATGGAAGAGAGACCCAGATGTCGGATCGACAGCTGCGATACGTCGACCACGCCTATGCTCATACCTCTCACAAGGAACAGGGCGTGACCACGCACCGCGAGATTTTCCTTGTGAGCGAGAAGGGCGCGCACTGGTTGAATCGCGAAGCAAGCTACGTGGCAGCCTCCCGGGCCAAGCAAAACACGGAAATCGTCACGACCGAGGAGGCATACGACAAAATGCTAGAGAACGCCGGCAAGCCTCCTCAGAAAACAACAGCGATCGATATCGGACATAACCTCTCACTCGACCGTGCGCAGGTTCACGAGCGAACTCAGACGCCTGCAAGGGAGCGGCACCACGACCGTTCTGGACCCGAGCTGGAATTATAATGAACTATTGCACCAGCCCCAGTCCCACACTTTCGCGCGCGAAAGTCGAATCGGAACATGGTTTAAATGGACACCTTGTAAATATTGGCGTTTTGGCGTCTTGGCGCAAGAGCGGCGCCCGTGTGCAAAGAGCACGGGCGCCGGCGACAACCCTGGACTTGTTCGAGAGCAGCCTACAGCCCGCTTAGGCAGTGCACCCAAATGGGCAGACAAGGCGTCTCTGACTGCCCAGGAGGGCTTAGGAGCGGCAGTCGCCCACCCGTGTGTAGTCGCATAAGGTCATATAAACGGCTCGGCCATCTGCTACTTGCCGCCGCCTTCGAAGGCCGCGACTAGCTTGGCGCATGGGCGACCTCATTGCGTTTGTGTCTTCGCATGCCGTTGTGACGCGATCCCGTTATTGTCTCCTAGATGGACGCGCGGACAAATCAAACTGCATCGATGGTAATCGACTTGGCGGTCATCCTCCTGCCTGAGGTCGGCATGAGGGAAGCTGCGCTCATGTTACGCCGCCACAATACCCCCTTCCGTATTGCTGCCCGAACACTCACTACGTTACGGCGCCGGCGCATTGCCGACAGCCCAACGCTAAGCGACGTTCAATAGGTGACTTTGAACGTCGGGCTCGCCTCGATCCGTGGTTGGCGGCGGTCGTGCATGCGCGTCGTGACGATGTTTGCATGCCCGACCCAGTCCTGGACGCGCCCGATATCCGCATCGTTCTCGAGCGCGTTGGTGATCGCCGTCGCGCGCAGCGCATGTGGCCCAAAACCGTCGAAGTCGATGCCGGCCATGCCTGCGTATCTCTCCAGCACGCGATAGACGCCGTCGGGTGTGATCGGCTTACCGGCGCCGCGGGTATTGTTGCTGACTGGCTGGAAAAGCGGCGCCGAATTGTAGTTACTGCGGCCAGCCATCTCGAGGTAAGCCGCGATTGCGTCGGCCGCTGCCAAGTGCAGGGGCACGTAGCGGACTTCGCTGCCTTTGCCCTGCACCCGCAGATGGCGAACGCTGCATCGTTCCTGCAGGTCAATCAGGTGCAGTGCGCACAGCTCAGCGCGGCGCAGCCCGTGGTAGAGCAGGGTGGAAAGGATCGCGCGATCGCGTAAGCCTTTCAGGGTCGCTCCGGTCGGTGCCGATAGCAGTGCCCGGGCTTGGTCATCGCCGATCGCGGGCGTTGAGCCTTCTTGGCTGTAGACCTTCGGCCGCTTCACGCCATCTACCGGGTTGCCCTGGACGGTATTGGATTCGCACAGTGCATCGAACAGCGAAGACAGCGCCGACAGCTTGCGGCGGATGCTTGCCCCGCCCAGCGAGCGCTGCTCGAGGTCTCGGCGCTAGGCCAGCACGTGGCCGCGGCCGACTTGGCGGAATGCGTGCGGCTCCTCGATGCCAGCGAACGCCATGAATTCCTTGACGTCATTCTGGAAGGCGCGCTTGGTCTGCGGATTATCGATGTTGGCGAACCAAGCCAGCACAGGCGGCACCTCGGCCAGTTGGTGGAAGTCGGCAGTCATCAGGTTACGCTTAGCGGGCGCGTTGTCGTTGTTAGGTCGTTGGTCTGCAAAGCCTTCATCAATGTACGTGCGGCCGCGGCCACAAACGCTGGCCAGGTCAGGCGGTCAATCAAGAGAACCACCAAGCGGATTGGCGAAGGATCGTTCGGGAAGTAGTCCGGGGCTGTTTTTTTTCATGGCTCACGATGTGACGTTACTGGTACCTGCATCGTGGCGTAAACACTGGATTTTGGGTCGGCCTGTCGCCCAATAAGCAGCGTTGCGTCCCCCGATAAGCGGCGTGGCGTCCTTTATACCTTGGGCGACAACTTTGGTTGAACCACGCCTTGGTGGGCGAAACCTTGGCAGGGAGGATTGGCGAATGTCAAAGGAGCCCTTTCAGAAGAACGGCCAGCCATTTCAATTTATTGGGCAGGCCCGAGAGCAAGCCCACCAGTACTAGTAAAAAGGTCAGCCACATCGCCAGCACAGCCAACCGTACTGGCCAGGGGTCCTTCTGGAAAAATTCAAGAACATGTTTTCGTTGCTGCTTCATCGTGACGCTCCGGTATGAGTGGATACCGCCATTCTGCTGTCACGACTTTAGCGCCTGTTCAGCACTTTTCCTAATGGCCCCGCGGTTCGGTCAAGCCCTACCTTCGTCCCTTTTACTATTGATAATGTATTAGCGTAACTAATGGCCGAACTCATGACGGACGCGGATGTCCTCCGGTGAACTAGACCCTAAAGTACGTCACGGCTTCCAGTTCAGCGTACGCGGGTCCGCCGCAGTAACGGATACGTTGCCAGTGGCTTCTTGCACTGTGACGAAAGGGCTTTGCGAGGTTGGGCCGAGTTCGCTGCAGACGCCGGTGAACGACATGAAGATGAACTTCTCCAACTCGTTGGCCTTAAGCGAGAGCTGTCGCTCTTCACCCCAGGCGAGTTCCACAGGCTCCTCGACTTTTTCAGGTCGACGATGCGCACGGCGGTAGCAGTGAGAGACCAGTCACTTTGGCTGAGTTAGATTTTGGATTCAGCCATCACTTACACTGGGGTAGTTTCTAATAGTGATACTATTACCAACTCCAAGCTGCTGAAGTCTGAAGAGGCAGGTACTCGCGTCTAACTAAAGAACTAGCATGAACTTTGAAACCTTTATGTACGGGTTGAAACAAAACCTCTCCCAGAAGCGTATTACTTCTGCAGCGGTGGAGTTCATCAACCTCATATACTCCGGTAAGATGAAGCCAGAAGAGCCACTGATCGGCGACGCAATCGTCCAGGATGTTATGCAGTACAAAAACTGGCACAACGATCGCGCCATTATCCAGGTAATCAGCATGACGTGTGCCGATACTGCACTGTCGATCCATATGATGGATATGGAAAAGACGTGGAAGACTGACCCCCGCGTACTAGAGTATCTGGACATCACGATCCGTCAAGCTCAGCCATTCATCCGACAAAAAGCTGCAAAGCTGTGGGGCGCCGACCCATGCATCATCACCGACCTCCAAGTGACTGCACTTGGCAAGAAGCTTGGCTACATCGCCGCACCCCTGGTCCTCTAAGCCCCGCCCCCTATACAGAGCCCCCCGACCCTAGGGCACTTTTTGTATCCCCCATAAGTAACGTCCTTTCTTAAGAAAGGCCGTGATTAGACGCTTTAGTACACGACGATGAAGGTTGGCTGTCTTCGGCGCGCATCTGGCGCCAGTCGTACACCCGCGTGGTGGAGATGTTCGCTTGCCCCAGCTACTGCTGTACCTTAGCGATGTCGGCGTCTGGTTCAAACGCGTTGGTCGCGGCCGTAGCGCGCAGCGCTGCGGGCCGAATCCGTCGAGTTCAATGCTAACGATGCCAGCATACTTAATCAATACCTATAGACGCCGTCTGGTGTGATCGCGCGTGCTCCACGGGCATTGTTGCTCAACGGCCTAAACCGCGGCCCGGGTTTGTCGTCGCCGTGGCCGGCTGCTTCCAGATAGGCTGTGATCGCGCCAGCGGCGGCCGAGTGCAGCGGCACGTAGCGAATTTTTGAGCCATTGCCGTGTACCTGCAGGGGACGCACGCCACGGCGGTCTTACAAGTCGACCAAGCGCAGCACGCACAACTCGGCGCGGCGCAAGCCGTGGTATAGCGGCGTAGCCAGCATGTCACGATCGCGCAGACCCTGCAGCGTCGAAGCGTCCGGCACCGTCATTACCTCGCGCGCCTGGCGATCACCAATCGCCGGCGTCTTGCCTTCCTGGCTGTCGAGCTTCGGCCGCTTCACGCCGTCGACCGGGTTGCCCTGGACTGCATTCGCTTCGCACAGCGATTCGAACAGCGACGACAGCGCGGACAGCGCGGACAGCGCGGACAGCTTGCGGCGAATGGTGGCGGCGCCCAAGGTGCGGCGCTCCAGATTTTTTCTCCAGGCCAGAACATGGCCACGGCCAGCCAGACGGAACGCGTGTGGATCCTCGATGCCGGCGAACGCTATGAATTCCTGCACGTCGCTCTGGTAGGCGCGGCGCGTCTGTTCGTTGTCGATGTTGGCAAACCAAGCAACGGCCGGTGGGACGTTGGTCAGCTTGTGGAAGTCGGCGGCGGCCAGCGCGTGCGGCGCAGGCTCGGCCTGCATCAAGACATTCGTGTTCGTGGGATCGTTTGGCGTGGGTCGTGGTCGAGTTGGTCTGAACGGCAACATTACTCTTGATAATGTATTTTATCAAGAGTAAAACATTGGCCGCACGCAAAGGTGTTGTACCTCAACGGTGTCGACCGATGACTCACTTGGTCTGTAGCGCGCGTCTGTGTACCCTCTAAGAGATCTTTCTTTGGAAATTTTGATTTTTTGTATCTGGCGAACGAAATTTTTAGTAAAGTAATCTGGCAGTATCGCAAAGTGTTGATTCTAGGTTAGCAAAAATGTGTTTAATTTTATTTCTATAAATAGAGGTGAAAAATGGCAACTATAGATGATTTTCTTGCCCAGAATCCTTCTTTTGAGAAGGACGTGAGCGCAACTTCGGGAATTGATACAGTGCAACTTGGGGTTTCAGTTGTAGAGATTGCCAGCGATATGGTGAAGTTCATGCATCTCGGGCAATTATTTTCGGTAGATCGTTCCGCAGTTGTCGCTTTAGACGCAGTTGATATGTCCACTACAGTTCCTGGCACTAAGCCTGCAACTTTAATCGTTAACTCTACAGCTCGAGTATTCGTACAACAGTCAATGTTGGCGAAAGATCTTTGTGGCTATGTTCCTTTTGCAATGGCGATCAGTGCCTCTCCTCCAATCGCTTTTGCACAATCTGAAAAAATTCAGAAATGGATGGAAGACACCGGGTATTCAAGATTGCATATGGGTTCACACACGATGGAATCTATGGCTGGAACTACACATTGGACAATTTCTCAATGTCCCCCTTACGGTGGCGATGATTCAATGTCAGACCCTGGTCATTAAGAAGACGATTAGCAATAAAGCCATCAATCCATTCAGAGATCCATATATGACCAGCATAATAGTGGCACCGAAAGAAGATATCCATGCATTTGCGGTTTCGCGAGAATGTGAAAAACTTGGACGTGAAGTCGTGATTTTGGATCCTTCGGGATATGGAAGTGAATTCAATCTTACAACGGTATTAAGCGAATCATCAAATGAATTTGCCATTGATTGGATTGATGGAAAGACCTTAAAAAGGGAAAATATATCAGGAATATGGTGGCGTAGACCATTTGAGAAAACTAGCGACCAAGATCCCCATCCATCGGTTAATAAGATAATACTTCGGGAGCGTCACCAAGCCTTATTCGGCTCGCTGATCAGCGGTGTAAGAAATCAGTTTAATTCTTTGGAAGCTAGTAAAACTGCATCGCTTAAAGTTTTGCAACTGACAGTGGCACAGCAGCTTGGCTTAAAAATACCAAATACGTTAATTTCTACCGATATCACAGAGGTGGAGCAATGGTTTAGTACATTCGAGGGAAATGCTGTCTTTAAAATGTTCCATGGCGTCGACTTTGCCGTATTGGAAACAAGGAAACTGTTGCGTGAGCACTTAGTTGAAGCCTGGCGAGTTACAAAGTGTCCGGTCATCTTTCAACAGTACATCCCTGGGTATTTTGACGTTCGGGCTACAGTCGTTGGCAATGAAGTTTTTTTTGCACGTCTTAATTACCAGGAACACGATGGCATCATCGATTCCAGACTAACGCAACAAGAAGCTTTACATGCAGAAGCACCGGTAGAGCTACAAGCTAAGCTCATCGAGCTCGTCCGACGACTTGGACTTCGATACGGTGCAATTGACCTACGTCGATCAATTACTGATGAATGGATATTTTTTGAAATTAACCCCGAAGGTCAATATTTATGGACGGAGATCGAAGCTGGGCTCCAAATTAGCGCTTCAATCGCAAAACAACTCTACGCAGATTGATTAAGTACCTGTATTTAATTGCTTGCTGGATGTCAACAATGAATATAAACTCTAGATGATAACCCGTATTATCATCGTTGCTTTTTTGCGAACTCAGCCGGCCCAAGACTCGGCTTCCTCAAGCGCATCTTTGTAGGCTTCGGCTAGCAAGTATGCATGGCGCGCTGCAGCGGGCATCGCCGAGGCCGCCATCATCATCCAGTGCGCGCGCCGTTCTTCGGTTAGTGCATTCCACCAGGTCATGCCTTGTTGCGGGTCGTCGCCTGGAACCGGGAAGACCCCGCCGCCGGCTTCCTGCCCGTTCTCGAGCAATCTCAGCTTCCAGCCGCCCCCAAGGTCTGCCGACCGCGGGTAAATCTCGTATGTGCGCTTCATGCTGTCCTCTTTATTGAACGGTAGCGGCTGGCTTTACAATTCGCATCACGCTGGCGCGCGAGACGTCGTAATCCCGGGACAGGGCGCTGATCGACTCGCCGGCTTTGAACCGGGCCATCATCGCCACGCGTTGCTCGTCCGTGGTGAGGGTTGGGCGGCCCAGTGTCTTGCCCTCTGCCTTCGCCCGAGCCAGGCCGGACTGGGTGCGCTCGACCAGCAGATCGCGCTCCATCTCCGCCACGGCGGCCAGCATGGTCAGCATCAGCTTGCCGGCGGTGCTCGTCAGGTCGAGTTTCCCCAGTTGCAGGACGATGACCTCAATGCGGCGCGCAGCCAAGGGGCCTTGATCGTGGCGCCGACGTCCTGGGCATCACGGCCGAGGCGATCGAGCTTGGTCACCACCAGGGTCTCGCCGTCCCGGATCTGGCCGAGCATCTTCGAGAACTGCGGGCGCTGCGCCGCCGAGACCTTCCCCGACACGCCCTCATCGGCATACCAGTAATCGACCGCATAGCCGGCCGCCTCGATCTCCCGGCGCTGGTTCTCTGTCGTCTGTTCTCTTGTGCTGACCCGGCCGTATCCGGAAATTGCCATTTTTGCTCTCCGCCTCTGTGCGCTGGTGTCCAGGAGCGTTCCCTGATGTTCAATAATGCCCAGTTCACAAGCGAACATGTGCAAAAGTCAAATACCTATTTTATGAACAACTTACAGAGCGGCGCGGCTGACCTGTTCACAAACGGTCGATTTTAGACAGACGTTGTCGAGGGATTGCTAATTTATACACGGCAACGCGCTTGTTGCACTTACTACAAGATAATGTATTTCATCAAGGGTAGAAACCGCCAGTATCGAGAGGATCGATGACTTGCTGGAAACGCCTGATCCGCCGCGATTCTGCCATCTTGCTAGATCAGTAACAAACCTCTTCGGATGCACCCTTTTTGCGTTTGCCAATGGGTAAATTCGCTTGTCGGTGAACGGCAACTGTCGCCCCAGAGCAACAGGACAGACTATGCCAGTCCTGCGGACACGTAAGAGCCGAAGGCTTAGGAATATTTCTGAGGAGTTACTTTTGGATAGTTTCCAAGATGAAATTCAGGCTAATATCGTGAAATTCTAAAAGTCAGGAATTCTTATGTTTTTCAAAAATATAGTTGTCGCACTTTTAATGATAATCGTTGCAAATTGTGTAAGTGCTCAAGTTTACACACCACTTGCACCAGGGGTTCCCGTATTGGTATCTGCACCAAACTATTTCGAAGTACGTGGAAACTACCCGACGGGAACAGATGCATGGAACGCTTGTGTGCATATGGCCCGAGCATTTGCGCAACCTCAGGCTCAAATTAATTGGGCCTGTGGATCGGCCCCACCACCGGAGCCAAATACCTCTTATTCACATCATAGCAACGGATGGTGGTATATGAAACTTCCTAACGGCCAGACGGAAGGATATTATATGAATATTTGGTCGTGCCCCAACAGTGAACTGTTTATTTGGATTCCCGAGAAAAATGAATGCGTTGCTCTGACGCTCCTTGGTCCACGCCCGACCCCTAAAGATAATGGCTTACCTTGTGGTCAGCCGACATGCGGAAATCCGGTCGTTATGGGAAGAGGAACGAAGGTTCAGATTGAAGTGGACTTCCAAGACAGTGGACCGAGTAATCTTTCTATTAGTCGCACTTACAACGGCGGTATTTATGGTGTGGTCCCCGAGATTACCGTTGATTTTGGCGCACAATGGACCTTTATGGCATATCGACGACTGATTACAAAAACAGCTGACACACAATACAATTGTTATCAACGTAGTGACGACAGAACAGTCTTCTGCAGACAAAAAGCCTCAACCGATAGCTCAATTACGATTTCTGCCGTAAGGCCAGACGGAAAGATTATTAATTTCGCGAAAAACAGTTCTAATGGCTGGGCACCTGATAAAGACATATCTGAAACATTAACGGCGAACTATCCTTCTGGCAGTAGTAATTTACCGGAATGGTTATTGACAACGGAATCTGGCGACCGCGAATATTATGACGCAAGTGGCATGCTTTCGAAGATCGAACGACGTCAAGGCGGGACACATCGCTACACTTATAGCGACGGCACGACTAACGATACGAGCGTGAGCCGGAAACCGATGACCTCTCCAGTCTGCAGCAATGTGCAAATTGGCAAGACAGCCGGCGCCGACCGTATTTTGTGCATTACTGACGATTGGGGTCGCCAACTCAACTTTGAGTACGATGAGAAGGATCGAGTATCAAAGATTATCGTCCCGAATGGAGAGCAATATGCGTACGCTTACGATGGGGCCACCGGGGGGTGTTCCACATTCAACGCCGATAACAAAGCATGCGCAGCCAACAATTTGACGTCTGTAACATATCCCGATGGGAAAACCCGTCGCTATTACTACAACGAAAAGAGTCTTATCAACAATGGCAGTTATTGTTCCTCAATGCCGGTGGCAGGCACGGGGCAGCTACCATTTCTCAATGTATTAACGGGTATTGGTGACGAAAATGGCGCTCGCTACGCGAGCTGGGGATATAACTGTGCTAAACAAGCGATAAGCTCTGAACATGCTGGCGGTGTTGATAAGGTTAGCGTTTCTTACGGCGGGCGCGCAAACGATGGCTCAGAATACGTTACCGTCAGTTCAACAGTGGGTACGGCGACAAATCCGTCGACGATTTCAAGGGAATATCATTTCATTCTTATTTCCGGCGTAACAAAAAATAATAACGTGAACAAGCTCTGCGACGGTTGTGGGGATTTCGCTTCGCGTACATATGACACTCGAGGCAATGTACTGTCGAGCACTGACTGGAACGGAAAAATTACGCAATACACCTACGAACCAATACGTAATTTGGAGATAAGCAGGGTGGAAGCGAAGGGATCGGCCGTTGAGCGTAAGATCTCAACAGTTTGGCACACCGCTTTTTCTCTACCGATCCAAGTGTCGGAACCAAAGCGATTAACTAGCTATGAATACGATAACGATGGTCGGTTAATAAAACGTACTGAACAAGCTACTAGCGATATGACGGGTGCACAGGGATCGGCAGCGACACTCGTTGGTTCCAAAAGGACGTGGGAATATACCTATAATGCGGCTGGGCAACAGTTGACTGCGACTGGGCCACGTAAAGCTTTTGGCGACACAACGACTTATACGTACGACGAGAGGGGCAATATCGCAACAATGACGAATGCTATCGGTCATGTCATCACCTATTCAAACTACAATTTCAACGGAAAGGTCGGAAGAATCGTAGCACCTAACGGGCTTATAACTGACATGCTGTATGACAGTCGCGGCCGGATTAGCTTGCAAACAGTTACAAACGGCGCCGAAATCGATACGAGAAGATTTGAGTACGATGGTGTTGGCCAACTAACTAAGTTAACGTTCGGCGATGGGTCCTACCTGAGCTACGTATATGATCAAGCCCATCGTCTAAGCATGATTTCCGATGGCGCAGGGAATAGCGTAACGTTCACGCTGGATAACCTTGGCAATCGAATCAGCGAACAAACAACCGGATCGGACGGAATATTGACGCGAAAAATTGCCCGCGTATTTGACACCCTTGGCAATCTTATTCAAGTTACCGGAGCACCACGATGAACAATCCTATTTATACCTGTTCGAAGCGTTCACTTCCAGGTTTTGCTTGGTTAGGATGTATGGCTGCGCTGGTAAGCAGTGGGGTTTTGGCACAGGTCCAAGATACCACTACAGTTTTTTCCTATGACAACATGGGCAACGTAAAGGTGATTACCCGGCCTCTGGGCCGCTCGACATCATACCTCTACGATACTTTAAACCGCGTTAGTCAAGAGAATGTCGTCATAGGTGCAAATTCGGTAATTACAAAAAGAACTTACGATGGGATCGATCAAACAGTTTCGGTCAGTGATCCTCGCAACCTTGTTACCGCATATACTCTCGATGGCCTTGGCAATCGTAGTCAACTGAGCAGCCCCGATACGCAAGATTCGACATTTTCGTTCGATGATGACGGACGCGTGTTAACAGCGACAGATGCGCGCGGGAAAATAACACATTACGAATACGATGCTATCGGTAGATTGACTCTAGCGCAGTATCAAACCGGCGCGGCCTCTCGATTCGAATATGATGGTGGTCCAGGAGGTCCCACAACTGAGATCGGTAACCTAACTCGTATCTCCGACGAGTCAGGCTCTACCGTTTTTTCGCACGATTTAAATGGGAGGGTTCTTACAAAGACGCAGGTTGTGGATGCGAAGGGGGCAAGCACTACTTTTACGATACAGTACCTGTACGGCACCTCTGGTGGCGCCACAGGCAAACTTGAAGGCATCGTTTATCCAAGCGGTTCTGTCGTAAGTTTTCAGTATGATCAGAATGGACGTGTGACCAGTGTGAAGCTTAGTCAAGCGGACCCCAATGGCACTGGCGGCAAGCTCCCTGATGTGTCGCTGTTAACCGATATTACTTATACTTCAACAGGCACTATAAGGACGTGGAAGTGGGGTAATTCTACAGTTCCCATATATCAGCGAACTTATGATTTAGACGGCAGGTTAACATCCTATCCCGTCGACCTTTCAGGAACGACGCGGACGGTCACTTATAACTCGGCGAACTTGATTACATCATATCGACATGCAGGCTCTTCCAATCCTGCTCAGTATGACCAGACGTTTGATTACGATACGGCCGACCGTCTCGTAAGCTATACAATTGGTGGTGTAACTACAGGCTTCATATACGATATCAATGGCAATCGCACTCAACAAACTGGGCCCAATGTAAGTTACATCTATGCGACTGCAAGTAACCGGTTGACATCGGCTTCATTTGAAATTCCTCGGAGCTATAGTTATGACACGGCGGGTAATCGCATCAGTGATGGTATTTACGTTTACGCCTACAACGACCGGAGTCGACTAGCGCAGGTGCGCGGAAGTGCAACGCTTGACATGTTTTACAATGCCTTTGGTCAACGCGTCTTGAAATCAAAAGCCGTTGGAGAGTCCTATTATGTATATGATCAGGAAGGACATACGGTTGGAGAGTATGGCCAAGAAAGCCCGACAGCAGTCGAGACAGTGTATCTCGGTGATTTGCCAATTGCCGTTCTAACACCGGGCAAATATTTTTATTTATTGGCCGACCATCTTAATGCTCCGGTTGTTATCACTGGGTACGATGGAGATGTTGTGTGGGACTGGCGAAATCGGGATCCATTTGGGAATACCGCACCGGTCGGGTCTTCTACGTTGCCTGCATATTACAACCGGTTCCCTGGGCAAGTGGCCGATGCTGAGACTGGATTGTTCTACAACTACTTCCGCGATTACGATCCTAAGACAGGACGGTATATCCAGAGCGATCCGATTGGATTGGAAGGCGGTATCAATACTTATGCTTATGTCAGCGGCAACCCACTATCGTTTACGGACCCCAACGGCTTACAGGCTTTTTCCATTCCCGCGCCACCGTTGCCGGCACCAGGTGGATATAGCCCAATGTCCGGGAGGGGTTCTGGCGCGAACGCAATGGCCAGCGACGGGGGCGGCAGAGGCCGGGAGAGAGAGACCGCGTCTCAGGCTAGAAGTCGCTCCGAGTGTCCACCAAACAAGCCATGCCCTCCTTGCCGGACTGTCAGCGGTCGCGTAGTGCCGGTCGAATCTATCGGCTATAGGCCGCTCGACGTTATCCCGGAAAGCCAAATACAACATGGCGTGGCAGGATCTCACCATAACATATTCATTGCTAAGCAAAATCCAAATAATTGTCAGTGCTTTTGGGCGAAGCAAAAGTACGTCCTAAAGCCTGGTCAGCTGCCGTTGGGCGCAGTGCCCGTTGAGGCGTTTATAAATTGAGGTGTAATATGAAATATAGCGACGGGAGCGAAGTGATTATTGGAGATCACGTCTCCCTCTCGGACGGTACGAAAGGGGAGATAGTGTTTTGTGTAGACAGGGATGAATTTTCCGAACAGTATCCAAAGGCCGAGTGGAGCTACCTTCAGTCCGGGGCCATGGTAAAAACTGAGAAATACGGCCTCATTCACTATTCAGAGACAGATGATGAACTTACTCTCATTTCCAGGGGATAGATTTAGCTTCCAGTCAAAGGTCTTTGTCGCGGACGAGATTTAACAATGGGACACGAGCGGATGGGCGGGAACGAATCAGAATGTCGTGAAGCCTGCCTTAAATCGTGAGAGCATCGCCGCGCGCTGCTCATCCGTCATACTGGCTGGGCGAGCCCAATCCTTACCTTCAGCTCTCGCTAGTGCCAGACCGGACTGGGCTACGCTCAACGAGAAGATCGCACTTCATCTCGGCAATCGCTGCCTACGTGGTTAATATCGGCTTGCTGGCAGAGGACGTAAGGTCAATTGCGCGCAGCGGCGGGACGATGACCTTGATACGGGGCGCGGTCAGCATTCTTGACTGTGGCACCGATGTCCTGGGCATCGCGGCCGAGGCGATCGAGCTTTGACACCAATAGGGTAGCGCCGTCGCGGATCTTGTCGAGCAGGATGCGAAATTGAACGAGCTGCAGCGCTGAACTTGCCCTTCCCCGCGCATCCGGAAACCAGAAGGACATATCGTAGCCGGCAAGCTGCCGCTTGAGGCATTTGTTATCGATCGTTCTTCCTGCCTGATGCTCAATGAAAAACGCCCATGTCTTACGGACATGGGCGTTTGCAAGCCATTGCTGCAACTACTTCAATGGCAACGACAACAGGTTGTCGGTCTTTCTTCCATCAGCAACTGTCTGAACGTACTTGGTATATCCGTTACTGTGGACGTGTACCCACGCGCCCATGACCTGAGGATTACGGTCGGGGCACCACACCGCATTGTTACCGTTCTGTTCGATGTAGCTCACCATCTGCTCGCGAGTAGCATAGCCGCTTTCTAAGACGGTCTGCGCCTCATTAACGCGATCCCACCAGAGGTGACTGATGTGCTCGTGCCCTGGGCCGCCTGCCATCCGGCGCGCTGTGCATTTTAGCGTCGTAACCATTCGATCATCTCTTCCGCTTGCCGGCCGCTTGCGTCAGAGCTGATGCAGCAACGCTCTTCTGCGCAGGTGTCGACTTGGGATTTGAGAGGATTTTGCTCGCCTTCGATGCCACAGACGGAGACGTCTGCTCGTTGCTCTTCTTAGATGTTGCCATGTGAACCTCCAAAAATAAGGAAACCACGAAACAACTACATGTTGACTCTTATATGCGTCAAGACACTAGATGTAGTGGCTAGATTATACGCCCACTTTTTTGTAAATATCCACAGGTCATCAAAAAAAACTGTACGGTTGTACAGCCTTACATAGCCACTAATAAGGGTGACGAGTTCGCGCGACAGTTCGCGCCCGGTTGGACTACGCTGGTACAGTCGGGCACCGTGGCTGCGCGCGATCGCCGTCAGCAGCTGTCGGCATCGTATCGATCGGGAGGTTTGGCTGGCGCGTGCGGGCCCGGGAGTTAAATGCCGTGGACGGCCAGCGGGCAAGCTGTTGTAAGAAAAGGCGGCTTTCCAGGACGCGCCTAGCAGCACCTGACCGCTGCGCTTCCACAGCGGTTCAAGCTGCTTTCTTGGGAATGAAGCTGTCGTAGCCCGTCAGGTAGTACTTGTTCGACTCGTGCGTCATAGCGTCCTCCGACGGCAGCCCGCGCGTGCGTGCCAGGATCCCGCAGGACACCAGCAACGAATTGGCGCGCGGGATCTCGCGCTCCGATATTCCGGTTCGCATTTGAATCATCGGGTACGCAACCATGCTGTAGAGCGCATTCTTGCCGCGCGTGCTGGCATAGTAAAAGTGCAGTTTCACGGCGTTAAGTTCGGTCCTGCTACGTAAATGGAAATGCGAGTATGGCTGGAAGGTCGTGCCCGCATCCGACAGCAGCGCCTGGCCAGGCAGCTTCGCCCACCGTTTTCCGGGGCCATAGCCCGATAGTCCGTAGGTGCTCGATTGATCGACGCGCCAGATCATTTTCATGGCCAGCAACTTCTGCAGGCCAGCGCTTACGCGGGCGCGTGACAGGCCCGCCAGCGTGGCGAGATCGTCGTAGGTAGCGCGCACCACCAGGGCGTCCGGGGTTTCGCTGTCGGTGACTTCCGCCTTCATATCAGATGCGTTAGCCGACGACGTGTTTCCCCATCCGCCAGAGGGCTGCAGGATCGAAGTATTCGGGGTGACGAGGACCTTTCCGGCAGCGTCCGAAATCGAGACGGCATTGGCAAGGGGTTGCGCGCGCTGCAGCCACGGGGGGATTTTATTCTCCCCCGCCAGCTCAGTGAAGTCGTCGCAGATAGGTATAGGTTCCGCGGCTTGCGGCGGTCCAACGGCCTCGCTTTCCGGCTCCTGTTTTTCGGATGCGCGCAGCGGCCGCGGCGAGGCGAGCTGGCACAGCACGAAATAAATCATCAACGCGGCAGTGCCTGCCGAGCCGCCTTCCTTCCACTGGAACTGCTGCAGGACACCAGCCCCGATCCATGCCGTCGGCATGACTGCCCAGGGTTTCAGTCTCATGGCTTTCCCTTCCATACCATTAAGCCGATAACTACCAAGCCCACGATGACCGCTATAACTTGGAACAACGGAACCAGTCGTGGTGATAATTCAGCTACTGCTGCGAGAGTCTTAGTAATCAAATTCAAAGTGATCATTTTCATTTCCATCCTCCGAAAATTTAGGATGACTAATTTTCACGGATTCGCGTGGCTGTATCTAGAAAGCGCGGCGGGGAAAAAATGAAAAATGAAGCCTAAGTGTTTGAAGTAAAAGTCTATTGTGGCATGGTTGAGTAGTCTGTGGAAGACCCGATGTAGTTCATGAAGGGTATCCAGAACGCACGAATTTAGCTTCTGCTACACCTGCGATAGTCAAACCCTGCTCGCTCCTTACGGCATTTAACTGCCGCAGGAGGAGGCGAAGATCGCACCCTCGGTCTCACCTAGGCTGCACGTCGACGCGTGGTCGCGGCTGATCGCTCAGCGGGTCTCAACACGGGCGCGGGCGGGTCGTCCTTGTAATTAACACAAATCAGGTATTTCGTCGATTGACCCAAATGAGGCGGTGTGAGCCCCGCATCCAGAGCTGGTCGCCGGGCTGGCCAGACCGACACAGTATTGTCGTCGGCATGTGGTCAGCAGGAGGCTGACCTAGTTGGCGGTCGGAGCGACTTCAGCGAGGTTTGATTAACTGGCGCGTCACCGACTTTCGACCGGGAAGTGGCGCCTGGACCATCGGGGTGGTAAAAGGAATCGGTCGGGCCTTGATCGTGTGAATAAGGTCTTCAATGCGGCAGGTTCAAACGCGAAAAAACTGGCTGTCACTGAACTGCGCGTTCGCCAAAAGAAGCAAAAGCAGAATCGTTTCGCCAGGCCCGAGTCCAAGCAAGAAGTAGCTCGCGATGAACAACAGAACAATGGCGCCGGCGGTGGCCATTAGCTTTCGCTGAAACGGTTGTGCCCGCCGCCACTGGACGACTCCTTTACTGGCTGTTGCGGCTGCAAAGCTCGCTGCGAGCATCGCGACGCGAAGGTTGCCCAACAGGACCGGTAGGGACAGCCGAATCCTACCTAGCCGTAGCCGCGTCGCTTCCTGGCCCGGCTTTTTCTCTAAGTCTGTCGCGTACGCCTCATCTTTGGGAGATTGGCAGCTTGTATCATTCATAGAGGCGCAGAGTCGGTTGTCGAAAGTATTGGCTGTTTGCGATACGGTTTTGCGGGGGCCGCTGTAGGAAACGGAGGGAGCTCTGCTGTTCCCGGGTGCCACCTCCAGGACGGCAGCTTGCTATTCTCGATGAGCTGATCCAGTTCTTGCAGATAGTCCTCCGACGCGCCGAAGGGCACGACGTATAGCGCAGTTGGATCCGGTTCGGTATCCGACAGCACGAGCGTCGCCAGAGGGCTGGTCGACGCGAGGTTGTACCGCAGGCCTTTCACGTAGCGACGCTTTCTTTCTCCGAGCGTATTCAGGAGCATCAACTCGAATTGGCTTTCGAACGGGACCCAGCCAGGCGTGACGGCCATCAGGGCGATCTCCTCGAATGAGGGAACACCGGTGTGGCCGACACCAACCGTTGCGATCGCCATTAGGTGAACCCCGTTTGCCGAGTTGGAATTCCACAGTTCGATCTCAGTAGCGAAGCGCTTCTGCAAACGGGTGTGCAAGTCCTCGTTCATCATGAAGTCGCAGTCCGGCACGTGCTTGAATCGAATCTTGAACCCAAAGCGGGCCTTACCGATTTCGGCGACTTCGCCCACCACAATCATCAACTGGCGCGTCGCTCGCGCAGGCGCCGACGCTTTCGCCAGCCGCGCCATGCGGCGCTGCGCGATCTCCGCCTTTTTATCAGCAGTGAACGGTTCAGGAACGTACAGCCGGTCGAGCAGAGCGCCTCCCTTGGCCATCTTGTTCTCTGCGGCCAGAAGCAGGTATTTGCGGACCACGGCCCAGGACCGCTTCCCTTCCATCGCCGGCGACCATCGGTTGAAACCAGCCTGTTCCCACAGGTAGTGCAACGTCCCGCGGAGGGTAAGCTTGTTCCCGTCCGTCTTGACGCTGTCCTTTTCGGATGTGCCAGGGGAGGGCGCGCTCTTGCCTGCGACCTTGGTCAGGGAAAACCCGAGCTTTAATGTAGTCAGGCCTTCCTCGGCGTCTTCGTCGATCGCGTTTCCGACTAGCTGACCAAGTCCCGAAAGCTCAGCGGGCGGCTCGTAGGAGTCGCAGTCGGGCGCGTGGTCAGGCCCGGTGTTGGGCATGCGCTTTACAGCATATTTACCGGAGATCTTTGCGATGTACATTTCAACACCGCCCGTTCGACAAATGCAGACCGGGCGTACCTTGGTGCCGTAAATGGAGGCCAACGCGGTGGCCAGGCCCGGGTCGGAGGGTTCAAACAGCTCATCGTGAATCCGCAACATTGTCTGCTCCTCAATTGGTAACCGCGATACCGATAAAAATGAACAGGATGATGAAGGCGGCCCAGTTGAGGACTCGTGCACCCCGCGACGCGGCGCGGCGGAATTTACCTGTGTCGTTGTTCATGTCTGTCTCGCTTTCGCGCGCGAAAGTCATTGTTGGACGCAGCTGAGTGTGGCTTGGCACTCCGCCCAGATCGAAAGGCGCTGCGCGTAGTCGGCGGCGCGCGCGGTCTCAACTTCGGGTGGCGTGGTACCGACACCCCCAGCCGCCGCAATCGCCTGTGCCAAGGCAGCTTGCTCGCCCGCTTCCGTTTTCGGCTTGCGATGCGCTATGACGATCTCTCCGATGTGCCCCGCGTTGTCCGTCACCCGCCTGACTTCAACTTCGGCGAAACCCGAGAAGTCAAAGTCGGGCAGCGGTACGGGTAACAGGGCTGCGCTTGCCCCGCCGGTCAGTTTTGAAATGTCCGAATACAAGGTGCTGTACTGCGACAGGTTGACCGCTTCGCCCAGCTTGTGCACGCCGAATCCGGCCACTGCAGCCGTCATCAGAACGCCGGCCGCCTGCTTTGCTGCGACCCGCGAACCCATACTTGCGGGATCGCCCTGCTGGACCACCGATGCGCGATACAGCTGGTTCTGCGCGCGCGTGAAATCGGCCATCTGGCCCGGCTGCAGCTTGATCGGACCGCTGACGAAATACACGTGCGAACCCTTGTTGCCGAAACCGTTGGCGGCCATGATCTTGAAAACTTCGTCGGACAACGGCGTTGCCCGCATCTCCCTGAACATGCCGCCGGAACTGGGGACGATCTTCGCACCCGAGGCGTCTATGTATTGGAAGCCGAAATTCTTGTCGCGAATGCTGTCGAGCGAGTACGAGGCGGTTGTCTTGTTCGGGTCCCAACTGTCGACGGGACGGATGACGATGATGTGGGCGTCTCCGACGTCGAAGTGGGCAGGAGCGCAGAAAGCAACGGACGGAAGAATACCAGCGACCAGGAGAGCGAGAGCACGCATGGTTAGCCTTTCAGGTGGAGTTTTTGCCGGATGACTTCGCAAGCTGCTGCCTGCTTCGCGAATGCTGCGACTTTCGATACCTCGGCAGCGAGATTGCTTGTGCAACTGTTAACGGTCGAGCTGGCGGCGTCAAGTTTTCCCGTCATGCTTGTGAGCTTTGTTTGCAGCTCCGCTGCGTTCGCCTGCGCAGTGGCCAGGTCCTGATTGGCCTTTTGGAGCTGGTTTTCATAGCTCGTGTGTTGGTAGAAGAGGCCGCCACCGAGCGCGATGCAGGTCGCACATGCGATCACCAGGGCGACGGCGGTCCAGCGGCGCCGCGGCTGTTCTATCGTGAGTCCGGGGGAAGAATCGAAGACTTTCATCGGGTGCCTTTCATTCGACTAGGGGGTGGTCGGTGGCGGCGGCGCAACGGGTGCGGCGCCGGGAGGATAGGCGAGGCCGTTGCCTGGGTTCTGCAGCGCGCCTTTGTCGGTGTTCTCGACGACAGGGGTGTAGTGGCCCTTGACGTCAGTCGGTAGACCGGCCTGTGCTTCATCGAGCAGCGCGCCTGTAAACTCGCTGAAGTCGATTTGTGTGAAGTCTAGCTGGCTGACCTGCTCTGGGGTCAGGCCGGAGCAGTCTGCGACGTCTTTCCCCATCTGCGTCTTGCCCTGGATGTTGATGATCTTCGCCAGCACCGAATTAAACGAGCAGTGATGCTGAGTGTGCTCGACGCATCCCCCGAGTACGCTACTAGTGCACTCTTCTTTAATATAGTGAGTTAGGTTTGCACCCTTATGCATTTGGAACATCATCTCGTCTTCACTGCACTGAGCGAGCGAGCTAAGGTATTGGATCACGAGCATAGCGGCAAATACGTACGGATTAAACGTGACGAATCCTTCGCCGGCGGACATGCCGAACGTGCTGCTAAGATCCATCGTTCCGGGAAGCGCCGATGCCATATTGACCGTCCCGGTACCGTAGGTGAAACCATAGGCGCTTAGCGTCACGCCTTGTGTCGCAAAATTGGTCCCGATCGCCTGACCGAAGCCGCTCCCAACGTCCTGAAGTACGACGCTCTCGGCCGTCTGTACCGACATCAGGAGACCGGTCGAGAAGTATTCGACGTTCTGGTACATCGCGTCGAACACGTAGGGAGACGCGGTATCAACGAGCTTCTCCCCCGCGTACTTGGCCACACTGAAGGCGGCATTCCCGGCCATCTTCTGCATGAAGCCGCGATTCGATGTCGCACCGGGTGTGCCAGTGCAGCAGTTACGCAGGCCGAAATAGCCCTTCGTGCACGTTTCAGGGACGCCGTTAAAAATAGTCTGGTTGGGCTCGGCGTACACCTGCGTCTGGCGCGCGATCTCCATCGCCAGGGCGGCCTTCACGAACGTGTTGTTTTGATTGGCCGGCGCCGTCATGGGGCTTGTGTCGAACAGATCCAATGAGCATTCCAGCTGCGTGCTTGTCTCGGCCGCGCTCGTCAAGCACTTGTAGGTGAAGTTCCAGGCAGTGCACGCACCGTTTTCTTCCTTGTGGTCGGTGCACAGGCTCGTAATCACCGAACAGGCCGAATTGTTTTCATAGGGCGTGCACGAGTTCGCAGGAACGGCCCCGTCGCAGGCGTACTCGTAGGTGTACTTCCAGCAGGTCTGGGTAAGCGGTAGCGCCCCGGCCGGCAAAGTCGCTCCGGCCAGACACACCATGCGGCCGTCGGTGAGGGTTTTGCACGGAGTCGCGTCGACGCACGATTGCGATGCCGGCACGAGACTGCACGCACCAGGCGGAAAGCTTTCGGCAGCTGCACTGAAGGGGAGTAGCCAAGCGGACGCGATAGCGGCGACGATCGGTCGGATCATTTCGGATCTCCCAGTTTAACCCCGGCACTTTGCTCATAAGGCGCGCAGTTGTTAATCCAGCTCACTTGGGTCGAATAGGTGATGCACTGGTCGCCGACAGGACTGGCGCCGCCCGGGCACGAATACACCGTCTCGGGTGGCGTATTCGTGGTGGTCACGCACTGGCTACCCGAGAGGGTGCCGGAGGCGCATGTGTAGCTGACGCTGGCCGGCGTGCTGGCTTCGGTCATGCAACTGCTTCCAGATAGGGTGCCGTTATCGCATTTGTAGTTCAGCGTGGCAGTCGTCGTACTCGTACACATATCGCCGGAAATTGTTCCGCCGTTCGGACATTTGTACGTAAGCGCTGCGCGATACGACATGAAACCGAATGGATCGTCGCGGTCAGTGGGGATATGCGAGCACCAGGCAACATTGTTGGAGTCGTACGTCAGGGTCCAGATATCTGCCGGCGTAAAAGACCACAGAGGCGGTGGGCACGAGGGGACGCCATCGGCCGGCGCCGATGTCACACAGCGATCACCCTGGAGCTCGCCAGACTCGCAAGAGTGATAGGGCGTTGCCGGTATGCTCGTTTGCGATACGCAGCTCGTACCGTTTAAGGCTCCACCGTTGGGGCAGCTAAAGTTCGCTGTCGCCGGGGTATTGGTCGTGCTTACGCAATACTGCGCCTGCAAGACCCCGCCATTGCATTTGTACGAGACCTGCGCCGGCGTGTAGCTAGTGGTGACGGCCACCGCCAATTCCTGGCTGCAGACTTTCAGGTTCGTGCTGACGGTTTTCGAACAGGTGTTGGTTTCGTATTGCGCGGGCTTGGTAACGATCGGCGTCGAGACGCAGGTCTGCGTCGTGGTCGCGGACGCGTTATGCTGGGCGTTTTGGGTGAGGCCGAAAACGGGGTCGGCGGCGGAAATGGCGTCGCGGTATCCGAAGTTCGACTGGCCGGCACCGTAAGTGTCCGTGCAGTTGACGCCGGTGGCGCTCGGCACACCCACCGTGCCCGTGATCTGCGCCTGCGCACTGGTGAGCGGCACGCAGTCCTTGTTCATGAACTTGACCGCTGCGCATTCCTGGTCCGCGATGGGGTCGCCGCTTGGCACATAATTTTTGCAGTTTTGGATCTTGGCATTGGCAAGGCCTGAGAGCGCGCCTTGTGCTGCCGTGGTTCCGTAAAGCGGAGAGCTGGTCAGCGGCGATGAGAACGCACCTAGTCCCGAGGGCATCGTGCTCGGCATCGCCGTTGCACCAGCCGCCCACGAGGACGGATTTACGCCGGCAGGATTGACGATTTGGCCCGGTGCTGTCGGGGCCATCGATTCGGCAAACGCCTTACCATCCGTTAAGGTCTGTGCGTTTTGAGCGAGGAGCGTGCCGTGCGCCGCGAACGACACGAATACGCCAGCCAGTATTCGAGTACTCATCATTTTTTCTCCTCGCCTTTCTTCGGTCGTCCCCCGAATCTCGCTTTGAACTGTTCGCCAGTCAGACTCCCGTCGGCGACCGCGCGCGCCATTGCCGCCTGCACTTCCGGCGTCTCTGCGGGCCATGAGCCGTCCTTGCACTGGACGTTTGCGGATACCAGGACAGCAGACCCTTTGCACAATCGAAGCGGAGGGCCGCCGTCCTCGCAGACGTTCAGCTGGCCACCGAACTGCCCCCATGCCGTATTACTGGACTTCTGATACAGGGTGTAGCCGACGCGGCCGCAGCGGGGCTGTTCGGTAAAACGAATGATGCGAACAAACTCGACCGTAATATCCCCCTGGCTCGCAGTTCGTTCCTTAATCTTCCGAGCTACCAGCTGGGCACCCTGAGAGCCGGGCAAGGCGGTACTGGCGCGCCCCTCCCTCAGCGAGACGACTGGCGGACTATCCGGAGCCATCTGGGCGGCGGCGGATACGGGAAGCAGCACAGCAAATACCCATGTAAGCGATCGCATCATTTAGCTTCCTTCATGACCGGTTCGTAAAGGTCGACATCGCGCTGCGCGAACGGCAGGTAGGGGACACTCCATGAATAGTGAAAACGATTGGTCTGGCGCGACTGTTCCAGGGCGCGGACCTCAGTCACGGCGAAGGAGGCGATCCCCTGAACGGCAACATCTGCATTCCTTCCACCTGGATTCGCCGTGCTGTTTTCGTAGCACGTGCGCGCGAGCGCCTTGGCGTCCGCCCGGACCGGGTTGGCTCGGAGCTGATTCACCAGCCTGTATTTGCAGTAGAGGAATTCGCGATCCGGTCCTGCCCGCTGGGTTATCTGTTCGAGCCAGCGGTAGCCGTCGAGAGCACCTGTACCTATCGAGTCGCGCAGCATCTTGATCCGCTGGGTGAGCGGCAGCTGGTTGTTGTAGGCCGCGTTCGGGATATGTGCGAGTCCCGAATAACAAAATTGCCCTAACCGTAGTGCGGTCGCCTGGTCGCCGCGGCGGTACTCAATGAAGCTGGCCAGTCCGCAAACCCTGCCAGAGGACTCGGCGCCGATCGCGAACGCCTGATGCACGAGCTCGCGTGCCGTGTCGACGTCCTGTGCTTGTCCCTTGCCGACATAGGCCATGTTCGCCAGGTTGAAGACGGCGGGTTGATAGCGCCGGGACGCCGCCGCGCGGTAGTGCTCGCGCGCGAGCTGCAAATTTCGTGTCGCGCCGAACAGGCCGTACTCGTACACGAATCCGCTGAAATTCTGGGCCTCGGGCACCCCCTGGCGGCTGAAGTTCAAGAGCTTGCCAAGGATCTCGTTGCGATCCTTACCAGTCCGCATCGGTACGGTGCGGATCAGGCTGATCACCTCCGGCCCTTGGGGCGACACGGCCGAGAACGCTCCGTACTTTAGCGAATTGCCGAACTGGTCAAGCATGGGAAAGGATCTTTTGACCCGGCTGATCATCGAGTCATCGACTGCTGCCTCCGCCGCCTTGTTATGTTGTGCCATCGAGCCGGCAAGCTGCTCGATCCGCCCGGAGCCGAGCAGGTCGCGATTCCATTGCACTTCCGGCGTCACGGCCGGGTGCGCGGGCCCTGCCGGCTGTTGGGCAGATGCTGGCACAAGTAGCGTGAAAAGCGTCAGGAACACGGGGCCGGCAAGCTTCACGGTGCTGAATGGAGCGGACTGGCGAAGGATTACTGGAGGCATGATCGGGTCGAAAAAGTCAATCAGTATTAAGAATTATACGCTTGCTAACGTGGCAAAACTTAATTTAAATTGACTTTTTTTCTCGGCCTGCGTACGCTTGTTGTGCAGTTATGTCAACTTTCCTCGACGGACTTGACCAACTCCCATGACCAACTTCACCCTACCCGACTATCCCGAGCTGTACGGCGACCGTCTGACCGAGGACGAGCGGATGGCCATGATGCCGATTACCAGCGGCGCGAATCGTGCTGTCGAGTCGACGCTGTTGAACGCGTTTGCCTACGCGGTGATCAGTGGCGCCTCGGACGTCCATATTTCTGGGCACGAGTGGCAAGGACTCCATGTTGAGATCGGCATCCGTACCTCGGTCGGCATGGTCAACTTCCGCTACGACCGCGACAGCAATGGCAAACACTTCCGCACGAAGATGCTCGAGCTCACAAATACGCCACAGGGCGGGAGCACCCCCGACCTCTTGTCGACCCGTTTCTCGTTGAGCTTTCCTGCCTGGTGGGCTGAACAGCACAACCTGCGAAACTGCAACGGACAGCCTTACGACATTGATGTGCGCGTCGAGTACGCGAGAACATTCGACGGCTGGAAATTCACCAGCCGGATCATCAACCAGCAGACCGCCCCCAAGCTTGAACAATTGCGCCTCCCTCACGCCCTCGAGGCTCTGATCCGCCGCGTTATCTGCGAGCCGAGCGGCCTCATTCTCGCGACGGGGCCGACGGGTTCGGGCAAATCCACTCTGCTCAATGCGATGATCAATTACCTGATCAATGGCCAGAACGCCATCGTCACGATCGAGAATCCGGTTGAATATCGCCTTCGCGGTCCGGGGCCGATTACGCAGATACCGGTACGCGGCGAGGTCACGTTCGCCAAAGCGCTGCGCTCGGTCTTGCGCCAGGACCCGGACATCATCCTGATTGGCGAGATCCGCGACGTCGAGACGATGGATGTGGCACTCGATGCCGCTTCCACCGGCCACCTGGTCCTTTCGACACTGCACGCTAACAGCGCGACCGACGCCGCGTCCAGGGCGCTCGACCTGCTGCCGGATCGCACGCGGGACGCTGTGCGTCTGGCCGAATCCCTCAAGCTGATCATGGCGCAACGACTCGTCTACAAATTCGAGTCGGAGATGGCGCCGCGTGAACTGGGCATTCACGAGCGCTCCTGGCTCGAGGACAACGGTCTCAACGTCGTTCGTCCGCTGCAAGAAACGGTCTCGCAGACCAAGGTCGGCAAGTCTGCCCTTATCGAGGCGATCGACATCGACTACCCGATCAGCCAAATCATCCGCGGCGATCGGTTCGACCCAGACGCGATGTACAGGCTGGCATCACGCCAGCTGCAGTACGAAACCCTGGTAATGGCCGGGTTACGGGCGGTGGAAGAGGGGTACGCAAAACTCAGCGACTGCCGCACCAAGCTTGAGACCAACCGCTCGGCCGGTGCGGCGCCCCCGCTTCGGACAGAGCTGGCCAGGCGCTTCGGCCTGACTTACAGCGAGGTGGCGCGCGGCATTGACACGTTCGTCACCGAGCAGGAACTGAACCACGAAACCACCCTTGATGCCGTTTTCGAAAGGATGTTCAAGTGATCAAGCGACTCATTGCCATTTGGGCGCTCGGGGTAACGTGCTCCGCACAGTGCGCCCCGTCGTCACCCAGCCCGCTGGCCGACCAGCTGCGTCCGTACTTGCAAGTCAAGACCGTCGAGGGGGATGAATTCCGGGTCCGCGCCTTCTTCTCACCATCCTGCAGCTTCTCGAAGCAGTACTTGCCCTTCTTTCTGAACCTGTCGAACACGCTTCCCCAGGACAAGCAGTTTGCGTTTACGCCCGTCGTGAACAAGGCAGACGGCCTCACATACGCATTCGCATTCGCAGCGGTCCAGCGCTTTTACCCGCGACACGTGAACAACTTCGTCGAGGCATCGCTGCGCGGCGTGCAGGACATGGGGCTCTCCACCCGCAACTGGGTAGGCATCGAACGCATCGGCAAGGCAGCTGGCATCCCGGTGCCAATGGGCCGCCTGGTCGAAGACAACCTGCCCATCTTGAAAAGCGACGTCGAACAGTTGATGACGCTGCGGAGCAAGCTGAAGATCACCAATACCCCCAGCGTTTCGGTCGCGGGGACGTATATCGTGACCCCGGAATTCACCGGCGGCGACACGAACCAGTTCAGCACACTGGTCAACGCGGTCGTCTCAATGGTCACGCTTCACGAGTAATCCCTTTCGTAGCGGAGCACCGTTGGGGCGCGATTATGGCGCGCCCGCTTTCGCGCGCGAAAGCGTAAACCTCGCTGCACACACATCACTTCTTTCGCGCGCGAAAGGTTGAAGGAGCTTTCATGCTGGACATTCTGCCTTGGTCTACAGGAGTTGGGGTCGTTGTCGCGCTATTGCTCGGCGCGATAGGCGTCGTACTCAGTGTTTTTTCCGGAGCACGAGTAGGCAAGTACCGCTCGCGTGCACTGATGACAGATAACGAACTCGAATTCTTCTTCAGGTTATCGAAAGCGCTCCCGCACCATTTGGTCTTCCCCCAGGTTTCGCTCCAAGCGCTGGTCGAGGCAGCAAGCTCCGACAAGAAAACAGCGCATGCTGACCGTCTCAGGATAGCCCAGCAGCGCGCCGACTACGTGGTCTGCAACCCCGCCGGCGCGGTCATCGTTGTGGTTGAGCTGGATGACAGCACGCACGAGGCCAAGAGGGATGCGGTTCGGGATGCGCGGCTCAAGCAGGCCGGAATAAAGACGGTGCGCTACCACGCCAAAGCCAAGCCATCATCGGCGGCAATTCAACAAGATATTCTCGGACTGAGCAAATAAGGAGAAGGAACGATGAATCAACTACGGAACCTGCGCCGCAGCGACGCTATGCTTGGCTTCGCTGTTACCTTGGCCCTGGTGGTCGTCATGGTGCCTCTTTTTGGTACCTTCGGTGGGATGGTCGCGGGCTTTGCAGGCGCTGTAGCGGCCTGCCAGCGACGTGCTTACATGGACGATCTTTCAGCAAGGATGTCGGGCTGTGTTGACGCGGTATGGGAGGTCGAGTTCGAAGGCGTGACGATTGGAACGCTGCGCGACGCTGACTACGCGCGTATCTGCAGCGAAGTGCATGGGGACTGGATGCGTTATCTGGCGCAAGCACACGCCTATGGCGGCGTACTTATAAAGTTGACTGGCATCTTGGCTGTTGCTATCCCCACATCGGCGTTCTGGATTGTTGTCATAGCAGGCCTCGCAAGCCCGGACCTGTACGCGTCGACGATCCGGGACATGATCGTGACGACGCCTGCGCACGTCGGGGAGACCGCAAAGACCCTGGTGCCAGCTTTTATGATGGGCACGCTCGGCCTGGCGACGTTCTCCCGGGTATTTCGCGCCACGAACGTCTTTGATGCTGGGATAGCCGACCAGATACGCAGGCACTTCCGAGTCCCGGTCTACGGGCGCATGACGCTCACGCGATTCAGCCAGGAGGAGAGGGCAACCTTCGCGGATAGCCCATCAGTGAAACGGTCATAGGTTTATGCGGGGCCAGCCACCGCAGCGATGTTTTTTCGTCGATACATAATCTTCGCCGATTCGGCCGAGGGGACCCGAAGCGTGCCGTCGGCGCGCAAGCGGCGGCCAGTCTCGGCGAAAGCGGTAGTGGACACGAATTCCTTGAATGCCCGAACTGGGTTGGCATTCCACAAAGTCAGGGTGTGCATGGCGAGGCCTACCGGTTCAAGTGATCTACTTGCTATAAAAACGTAACTAACCGACGCACGTCGAGAACAAGAAGAATTGCCAAATGTTAACAACTCCGACAAAACTCACACTACTCAACCAAGGCGTCCAGGAAGAGGGTTGGAGCCGGTTCGTACAGGGACCAACGTACTCCAGCCGAGCTGCGCTCGTTTCAACAAACAAGCCTGCAGGCACAATCCCGATCGCTACTCCTGCGACCATCTGTCGCGTCCAGACTGCCTTATTCGAACCGCTCGCGTCCGCCGTCCATGCCAACGCGCAGTTGGAGCGCTCGGGTGACTATGTCCTGCGCCGACATTGGCCAGATCCAGCGCAGCGTCCGTCCACACACCCTGGAAGCGTTCGAACTCGTTCCGCAGCACGCTCTCTCCAAGGTCAGCGGTTCCCGGCGTAGTTCACGAATTTCGTGTATTCACCGATCCAGGTTAGACGCACCATTCCGGTGGGACCGTTACGCTGCTTGCCGATGATGACTTCCGCAGTCCCTTTGTCCGGTGAATCCTCGTTGTACACTTCGTCCCGGTACAAAAATATGATGACGTCGGCATCCTGTTCGATCGCCCCGGATTCCCGCAGGTCCGACATGATCGGCCGCTTGTTCGGCCTGTTTTCCAGCGTGCGATTCAGCTGCGAGAGGGCGATGACAGGGCACTGGAGCTCCTTGGCCAGTGCCTTGAGCGAGCGCGATATCTCTCCCACTTCGGTTGCGCGATTATCTCTGTTGTTCTGGCCCTTATTGTCCGACACCATCAGCTGCAGGTAGTCCACCACGATCAGCCCTGGCTTTCCATGCTGGCGTGCTGCGCGCCGTGCGCGTGACCTTAGCTCCATGGGGCTTAGGGCTGCGGTCTCGTCAATGTAGATCGGCGCGCCGTTCAACTTCTGAATTGCGTGTGTCAAGCCTACCCAGTCTTTGTCTTGCAGCTTTCCTTTCCGCAGCCGTTGCTGGTCTACCTGGCCTACGGACCCGAGGATTCGCCTTGCCAGCTGGGTTCCGCCCATCTCCATCGAGTACACCGTCACTGGTTTACTGGTGGCGAGCGCGTAATTCTCACCAATATTCACGGCAAAAGCCGTCTTGCCCATCGACGGCCGCCCCGCGACGATCACAAGATCCCCGGGTTGCAGTCCCGAAGTGATCTCGTCGAGATCCACAAAGCCGGTGGCCACCCCCGTTATCCCGGCGTCGTCGTCGCGTGAGCTCAATTCGTCGATCTGCTCGATCACCTGTGCTATCAACGGTTGCAGCGGGACCGCTTCCTCCGACCCGCGCGCACGTTCCGCAGCGATGCTCAGGATCCTCGCCTCGGCCTGGTCGAGGACTGCGGCGACGTCTTCGCCCCGCAGCTTGTAGACGTCCTCGCTTATGTCGTTCAAGGCAACGAGCAGCTCCCGCATCACGCCGCGGTTCCTTACTATCTCGGCATAACGCCTGATGTTCGCCGCGGACGGCGTGCTCTGTGCCATGGCATTCAAGTAGGCCATGCCGCCGCAAAACTCATCCTTGCCGGATTGTTTCAGGCGCTCGCTTACGGTAATGACATCGGCGGGCATTCCAGTGCTGACCAGATGGATGATCTCCATAAAGATCAGGCGATGGTCATGGCGATAGAAATCGGCGGCGCTAACCATCCCGCTTACGCGGTCCCATGCGGAGTTATCGCGAAGCAAGCCGCCAAGGACTGATTGTTCGGCTTCGATTGAGTGGGGCGGAATGCGAAGATCGTCGACTTCAGAGTCCTTTTGTTGCATAGATTTCTTTACGAGTTGTTTGCTGATCGGTGATCCCGGATGGGGCGCGTCAAACAGTCCGCGAGTGCAGCACTGTACCGTGCGCCGTCGTGTGCGGCAAATGCCGGGAACGGGCGGACGTGGCCACCGCGGCGACTGTGCTCAGATCAGTGGCGATGCCTGCTCCAGAACTTGATAGCTCCAGGTTACATTCCTTGGGAACTGCACGGTAACCTTCTGTCCACCCTTCAACAACACACGCTTCGAAATGACTACGGGAGGCGGTGCCGATCGGTCGGTGCACATGACCAAACCGTTCTCCGAGCCAAATTGGTTACATGGCTGGATGCTGAACACCATCTCTGTCTCACGCCCGAAGCTTTCCTCGAAACCACCGCCGGGAAGGTGCCGACGGATGAGGGCCTGCTGGCCGCCGGCGAGGATCACTGTGGTAGTGAGAGTGTAGGTCGACTGGCGGTTCGCCTGCAGTGCAGCAGCGGCTTCGACGCCGTTGCGCTCTTTGAGGCTGCTGCCGGCATAAAGGCGCGCCGGACCCTGGGTCACCAGCTCGCTGTACCCCAAATACTTTGCCGTCGACTGCGGCGTCCGGGTTGACATACAACCTGCGACAACGACGCTCGCTGCGATGCCGGCGGCAACGCTAACGACCTTCTTCCAACCGGAACCTGTCATGCTCAACCCTCGTGATTGCGATTGCCCGTGGCACTCTCTGTGTACATGATAAGGGAAGGGATTGCGTATTTCGGGTTCGCAGGTGGAAAAGCGGCAGAATTTGGACGTTTTTGCGCGCTTACTCGACATCGGAGACCCGCCCGTCTCCGACTCTTTCGGACACGAATTCGGCACAGCGCGCACGCGCCAAAACGTCGACTGGTTGGCACAGCAGGCGGACGTCGGGCTACGGGCGGCCGCGAAAATCGTTGTTTTACTATGTCGCCTGGCCTAGAATCAGGGCAACTTTCAGAGAACGCCCTGGTGTGTTCCGCCGCTGGATTCGACAGAGTCGGACCAAAGGAAATGCCAGCTCCTTTCATTGTGCTCCCTGCGTACTCACTGGTTATTCGGAGCGTCGAGGCAATACCGGCCTATGCTAATTAATGGAAAAGACTGACGAGGTCGCGAAGTTTCAGGCGCTGATGAGCCTCGCAGTTGCGCAGGACGGAGATCTGACGAACGAGATCCGCTATCAAAAGGACGTGCTCAAGTCGCTCGGCTTAACCGAAGGAGAAATCCTCGATTTGATTCATGACCGCCATGCTCGAGCGCCTATCTCCGCGGGCCAGGCTCAGATTGCCTTGGCATCTGTCAGGCATGCAGCAGGTTTGGCACATCATGCAGGTCCTCCGACGGTCCGGCGCTCCCGGAGTCCGACCCAGGCGTTAGACGCGCGCACGGAACAATACATGCGCGCCAGCGGAAGGGCGCCGCGGCCACGCCCGCCAGACGGACCTCGCCAGGTACTGCAAAAGCACTCCGCCGAAGCGTACGAGGCTCGGCCGGCACCGCCGGCTACCCCGACCGAGGCCACCCGACCACCGCCCTGCAGCCCCCGATCGCACTTCAGGTTCCGTACGGCGTTTCTCAGCACGGAGACCTTGTACCCGCGCGCGAGGCAGACGCGGCCGCAGTGTACGCATGTCCGGGCTGCGCGGGGCTCCTGGTCTTGCACGCCGGCGCAGTACGGACCAAGCACTTTGCCCACAAGATGAACACAGCTTGCGATGGCGAGACGCTGGCGCATATTACGGCTAAGCTCCTCGTGGCAAAAATAATCGACGAACACTGCAATTCCAAGAATCGCATTACGCTGCTATTTACCTGTAGCAAGTGCAACTCACCTGTGCAGAGAGAATTGCCCCATTCTGCTTTTACTAACTCGGCACTAGAGGAGAGGATTGGGCCGTTTGTTTGCGACGTCGTCGCTTTCAAGGAAAGCAAGCCTGTTTTAGCCGTCGAGATTTTCAACTCGCACGCTGTCGGCGATGAGAAGGCCGAGCAGCTCGAATTGCCGTGGATCGAACTCGAGGCCGCCGAGGTACTCGCGGATCCGTTCAATTGGCGCCCCGTACAGATGCGTCTAAAACCGAAGTTGTGTTTCGATTGCAAGGCGGAGCGTGCCGAATTGGAACGCGTAGCCGAGCGTTGGAAGCTGCCGTTATCTGAACCGTTATATGTTGCTGCCGTGGCGCCCTGCTGGGGTTGCAAGGAAAAGATCATATGGTACTGGTGGCAAGGCGTCCCCTTCGCCCAGCAAAAACCGCCGGAGCCGGTTCCTCGTACTTTACAGTTTCGGTTCTCGAAAATTTATGGTGGCAAATACTGGATGAATATTTGTCCAGGTTGCCGCGCACCGCAGGGCGATAACTTCGTTTTTCTCGCGTCAGACTCACCATTTAGGAAGCTTCCTATCAACGAAACGCAGGAAATGAAGGCCAGCCGCCAAAGCCAGAACGCTGCGGTCGTTTCGCAATTTATGGACGTTATTAAGCGTAACATTGGGAGCTAACGAATGTTTGCAGATAGGCCGTAATTCGTGTCCGCTGCCCACGAGGCTACGAACTTCCTGACCGAACTGCTAGGCATGGCTGATGCATTTTCTCGGGTGTTCCAAGGAAAATACGGCCTATCGGGAGTCGTCAGTTGGAGAAGTCCTATCGCCGCGTGCGCGGGGTATGCAAACGGCCACTAACCACGCTAATCGCGTACGGGGGCCCATCCCCGCAGGCGCGGGGTAACCTTGAGGCCGAACGCCAGCGAGGGAAGCGTTTCCGGCCCATCCCCGCCGGCGTGGGGTAACCATGCTGTTCTACATGGCCAACGCGTTGCCCTGGGCTCGTCCCCGCGGGCGCGGGGTAACGCCGCTGGTCGACGCAGCCACCAGTGGCGACTCGGGCCCATCCCCGCGGGCACGGGGTAACGTCGATCCGCGCATGGATGTAGTGCTGCGCCTTGGGCCTACCCCCGCTGGCACGGGGTAACCTGTATCGGTGCCGGCAGCAGCGCGTGGAATCAGGGCCTATCCCCGCGGGCACGGGGTAACCCTACGGGACAGTGCATAGTCCATGAAAGGATCGGGCCTATCCCCGCAGGCACGGGGGGAAACCCCCGAGTACGCTAATGCTCGCGGAATGTGGAAGGGCCTATCCCCGCGGGAACGGGGTAACGGCCTTGCGCGCATCGTTCGTGATTTTCAGTGGGGGCCTACCCCCGTTTGCACGGGGTAACCGAAATCGAAATCCCCGGCGCGAAGACGGTCCTGGGCCTATCCCCGTGCCCCGGGGTAACCTCCGGCGCGACGGCAACCGTAATGTCCTTCTTGGGACTATCCTCGCGTGCACGGGGTAACCGACCAGGCTGACGTCTATGTGATGCCGAACGAGGGCCCATCCCCGCGCGCGGGGTAACCGACGACTTTCAGCCAGAGAGCTGCCTTGCGTGAAGCCCATCCCCGCCGGCGCGGAGTAACCTCCGAGAAGACACTAGGCTCGGTGCGTATCGAGGGCCCATCCCCGCAGGCGCGGGGTAACCCCGTCCGTATCTCTGGAAATGGGTTACCCGTGAGGCCTATCCCCGTGTGTGCGGGGCAACCGATCGCCGTATTCCCTGAGTGCCGCGCCTGTGCGGCCCATCCCCGCGGGCGCGGGGTGACTGCCAGGCCGATGAAGAACAGTACCGGGCCCATGGGCCCATCCCCGCAAGCGCGGGGTAAGCGTCTTGAGGATCGTGACGGCTTGGCCCCAAGGAGGCCCATCCCCTCAGGCGCAGGGTACCCCCCAGCCAAGTTGGGCGATCCCAAGCACTGCCTGGCCCATCCCCGTTGGCGCGGGGTAACCTATAAGCTGATCGCGCGCGCCTACCTGGCGCAGGGTCAATCCCCGCGAGCACGGGGTAACCCTCGGGGACTGCGAATCGAGCACGACAAAACCAGGCCTATCCCCGTGCACGGGGTAACTGAAACGACACATCCGATGTGCGATCAGCACCCGGGCCTATCCCCGCGTGCACGGGGTAACCATCGCCCGGCGCACCGGAGGTGTGTGCGTCGACGGCCTATCCCCGCGTGCACGGGCTAACCTCTCCCATCTAACTCATTGAACCACAATGGGAAAACCAGTAAGTCTGTCTAATTTTTAACGAGCGTCTACACGTTTTTCGTCGGGTCAGCTACGTCCGGTCGACTTCCAGGGGCGCGCGTCGGCACACCACGATGAGCTAAGCCGACCCGACTGCCTTCCAACCACGTCGCGCCGCACCGTCACCTAGCCGCCGCCGTTCAGCTCCGCAAGCCACTTAAATAGATGCGGACGGCATACGCTCGAGCCATGGCAAACCGTGACGATCGGGAAGCGGGATGCGTGCCCTTTCAAGGCCAAGCCGACCTTTTAGCATAGCGCGTGCCGCTAGGCCGGCTTAAGCAGCAGCATGCCAAAGCCAAAGGCCCGATGGCGGCCGATACCGCGACGTAGCAAGGCAGCGAAACCTTCCGGCTCGGTGACGCGTAAGTGGCCAGTCAGCACGGCATCCGGACCGCCTACTGTGCGAGGACGACGCTCTCCACCCGGAGCACTTGGGACTTTCTGAGTCCTGCGCATTACGTCGAGTAATTTGAAGGCAGTCATTTGCACGTTCAAGATTTCCGCGCCGGTTTGTCGAGCGACATGGGCAGTCAGCCAGGATGAGTAAACCTGCTCCCGATCCAGTTCGGCCCTATCAGACTTTTCGACGGCTGCAAGGAATGCGTCGCGTTCATGCCGAGACGCCGCCTCGCGAATAACGGGTCGCACACGACATTCGAAACCGAGCACTCGGCCAGCGCTCCACGCGGTCGGAAAGGGGCGAACGCTCAATCCGCCTCGCGACTGGGTAGCTCCTAGACCGAGGGCACCGGCTACGTCGGGCGGCGCTAGTGCTGCCGCCTGCATCAATTCTTCTCGCGGCATTCCCGTGTACCCGAGCAACCCCTGGTCGGCATCGAGGTAGCGATAGACACCTGGCGCGCCGGCACCGAACGCGGCTCGCAGGAGGCCATGAAAGGCATAGCCTAGATCGCCGGAACGATTGAGCAGGCGATTGCGCGCGGCCCACATGGCCAAGCGGCGTGGATCGGGCTGCAAGTGCATTAGGTTCAGGTCTTCACTCATCATTACCTCCCGGTGTTTTCAGTACGCCCTCCCGCACTGCGCGCCAGCCGCCATGCACGCCGGTGGTCCAGTTGCGTTCGTCGCACAGGTCCAGCATCCGGTCGCCAGACAGCTGGCCCTCACCATCTGGCCATTGTGCTTTCGGGCTTTCGCATCCTGGCGGGAAAGGCACCCGCTCGAGCGCCTGCAGCACCGTGTTCGCTTCAAGCCAGCCTGCGAATAGCCGTGTTGTCGGTAGGCAGGGTTTGCGGCCGATGAAAAGCGGGCGCTTGGGCCGGTCGAGTGCAGCGGCCAAGTCATTAAGTGTAGGACCTTCGTCGATGGGTTCCAGCCGCAGCGCAACCAGCGCCGTCAGGTCGGCGTGATAGTCGCGGTAGCGCAGATGCGGACTCTCGTACGATGCGGCGCCGCCGTTTCGACTCTCGGGTACGCCCCACGTGGTCCAACCCCGATCTGCGGCACCGAGCTGCGCGGTCTGGAAATCGGTGAGCCGGGTGCCTTTGGCTTCGATCCTGGTTCCCATGCGCAGCCGTGCCTGCAGACGGTTGTGGGCGCGATCGTCCGCGCGATCCCAGCCAAGCGCATTCGCGAGTAGACCGGTCATCATCGACAGCGCCGGGAAATCGCGGATCACGCCGAAGTTGTCGATCGTCTCACCGCCGAAGGCGATCATCGGCGACGCCAGCCGAATCAACAGATGCCGGGCCATCCTAGATGTCCCCGGTCGAGACTGTGCCTTCGAGGATGGCGTTCTGCGACCAGATCGCGAGGTCGGCAAGCGAGGTGCGATGGGCATTCGGGACGTCGACATCATCGACCGCCAGGAAGCGCCGCGCCATTGGCGCGCCGTAGGCCTGGTCGTGCATTTCGAGCTCGCCGACGAGCGCTCGTACGGCTCGTGTCCTTAAGTCAGGCTGGCCCAGTTCGAGGGCGTTATGGAAGGCGCCAGCCAAGCTGCGGGGTTGCCAGTCGCCAGCTTCGACAAGCATGAACTTGGCCCAGCCAAAAGGCGCAGTCGACCCGCGCTTGGCACCCGGGCTCACCGTTGCGATCAGGTGCAACAGGTTGCGTGCCACCCGGGATGCCAGCTCGCGCCGTCCGACAGGCAAGGTCGTCCAGTCTGCGCTCGTGCCCTCGAGGTTGGCGATCAGTTGTGGCACATCTATCACCGTGTAGCCGTAATACAGGCCAGAGGCCAGTTCCGTGTCGAAAATGCCGGCCGAGCCTTTTTCGCCACTCTCGCGCGTCAGGTCGTCGACCACCGTGAAGTAGTCGTTTTCTACCTGGGATTCGTGGACGGTAAACGCATGGGAGACGTAGATCGAGGCGTCACGGCTTGCCAACACATCTGACGTCACCATGCGGCCGAACAGGGCAGACTCCAGTCCGCTGCCGTGAACCAACGCGGTCAGGTTGTTCTTCTCATCCTTGAGAAATGTGTTGATGGCCCTCTTCAGCGCGCCTTCGTCGTGATGTTCGTTTGCCAGTTCGACGCATCGCCTGACCAGGTATTCGATCTCGGCGTAGCCGAGCAAGACCGCCTGGCCGGTCGCAAGGGCCTCTTTCCCTATGATTTCCTTGGCTTTGTCCAACAGACCGCCGGCACGCAGGCCCTCAGCCGCCGCCTGGGCCAGGGCTTCCGATACGCCGTTCTCCATGATCTTGGTGCGGATCAGGTTCAGCGTCGTGCGCGAGCGTACCGCCATCGGCACGCCGAGCGTGGACAGGGCGAACTTGTCGTCCGTCTTGCGCCAGTGGCGCTTCAGGCATTGGGATGAGATGCGGGTGCGCACGGCGTCACCATAGGGAAGCCGCTTCGCCAAGCCGCTCTCGTCGCGGTTGAGCAAGCTGGCTGGGTAGCTGTGCAACGTATGAATTTGAATAAAACGCGGCGTATTCATGGTCATCCCTCGTCTTGATTTAGCGTTGAGAATTACGGGCGATTTCTGCAAAATAGGCGCCGGCGATAGTAAGCCGCGCCGCCTCGGCGGCCGCGCGTTTGCCGGGATCGTTGTGTTCCTGCGTAAGTACCAGCGCACCCAGTTCGCGCCAGTTCGGCTGCACCGAGTTGCTCGCTAACAGCCGCAATATTCGGGGCAGACCCTGCACGAATGCATCACCGCGCGATGTGAGTAGTTTGGTTACACGCGGTTCCGACACCCCGGCCCTAGCCAGCTGGGCGCCCAGGTGACGCGTCCCATCGTGGCCCGCAAGGGCCATACCGTGCGCGATCAACGCCCAGCGGGACCAAGTCTCCGGCTTCCACTGATCGGGCTCCATCCCGACGGTCAACAAGGCACGGGCAAGTGCCGAGATCTGGTGCGGACGGAGAGCATCCGGCTGCATCCGTGCAAGTGCCGCGCGTTCGCCGGCCGACGCCGTCTTTGCAATGTACCTTGCCAGCACACCGAAGCGATCCGGTTGCGATGGCGGCAGCGCGCTCGGGCCGGCGGACCCAGTTGTCGTTTCAGGTGTGCTCAAGATTGCCTCCTGTCGAGGTGTTGGCATGCTGGTAGTGGCTGGCCAGTTCGGGTACCGGGCACCTCGCGCCACGAAGCGTGCCGTCGAAACGGGCGAGCCCGGCAGACCGCGCCCGGTAGCGTTGGACCGAACTGCGGGGACCGGCCTCAAACGCACTGCGGAGCACAGCCTCCGCGCGGTCGACGAGGCCGAGCAGCCAGTTCAAGCGTTGTGCGGCATCGTCGTCGGCTTCGATTTCCGCGTTCAGGTCGTCGAAAAAGCGCAGGTCTTCCGCCTGCTCGAACGGCCGCGCAAAGCGCGACGCCTTGTCCTTGGTGCTGTCGCCGGAACTCGCGTCCGACTTACCGTTATTGAACAGTACGGCCAATGCAATCCAGAGGACCTTGCGGACCTCGGCAATCGCCGCGATACGTTGACCTGCGACGCGCGCAAGCGCAGGTTGCTGACCACCGAGCAAGAGCGAACGGGTTTTCGGGGAGATTGGAATGCGACGCTCGTGATAGCGTTCGGTCTTGCCCTGACCTCGGACGATACACTGGGCGATGAGGGAAAAGTGCTCGTCCGGGCGGACGTGCCCGAGATCCTGTGCGGCTGCAGGCCGGTATTTGCTTCCAAATAGGAGTTCCGTCAGCAGCTTGTAGTGAAAACCGTCTCCAGTGATCGTCAGTGCCTTGCCGGCCGCGATATCGGCAGGCGTCCAGGGGTCGCCTGTGACGCCGTTGAGTTCTTTGGCCGCGACCCGCGCCGCCTTAGTCCCGGTACCGATTGCGTGCAGGCCGTCGCCGCCTACCTGGAGCCGGACGCGCCGGCAGATCTCGATGTAGTGTGGATCGAGGGAAGCGAAAGCCAGGCTTGCGACGCCGTCCCAAGGCACGAGCCAAAGAAGCGCAATGCCTTCGTCCACGCTCAGACCGTGAATCTCGGCAGTGCGGATGCGCGTTGCCAGCAGCGTCCTGGTGTCTCGTCGCCATCGTGCACCCCAATGACCTTCGCCCACTACGCCCACGCCCGGCCGACTGGCGAAGCCACCGTTCATCCTCGAAATGCCGTAGTTGCCGGACCCGAGGAAACCTTCTTGGGTCTGCAGACTGACCAGGGCAAACAACCAATCTTCAGCCCCGCAGCGTCGCATCCGCGCACTTTTCAGGTCGTGATTTTTCGACGTGATCAGCATATCCAGTGCGTCCGGGGCGTAACATCTGGACTTCCAGCGTTGAATCTGTCCTTCCGGCACAGGTGCTTGGAGAAGGGCGGGCCGCGCCGCCGGTGTCACCAGGCACCAGGCCGCACCATCGGGGTCTGACGGTGTCAGGGCCAGCAAGGCCGCTCGCCATTCCTGTTCTGTCTCGAAAGGTTCTGCAGCGACTGTGCGGACGAGAGCAAGCGCCGCGAGTTGGACCAGGAACGCATGCCACGCATGGCGTTGGTGCGGGCGGAGTGCGGGGAAGTCGCGTACGCGATCCTGAGTCAGTGCGATAAACAGCTGTGGCAAGCGCACCTGTTCCGTCTGGCCATCGGTGTTGCGATAACGAATGAAGGCCTCGTCGAGCAGGGAATGATGTAATCCTTCTTCCATGGTCATGTCTGTCTCCCTGTGGCTGTTCATGTTGCGCGTGCCGGCAAGCGCTCCAGACCAAGCCTGCTGTAGCGATAACGGGCGGAGCCAAGGGAGAACTCAAACCCGGGCTCGCTCGCCAAAGCGACGATTGCGCGTGTTTGCGCATCGGCCGGAAGGTCCCTCGGCAGTTGGTGAAACCGTAGAGATAGTTGGGTAACCGGCTTGCCGAAGGGGCCGGGTTGCGGCACCTCGAATTCGACCACGCGGTCTGCTGTGCCCAGACGGGTTGCGAGCTCGTGTTCACGATCGGGAAACCCTTGAGCGTCGAACGCGTCGTCGTACGCGACGGCCTGCATGCCGGCGAACAGCCTTTGTGCGCTGGCATCGCCATCGATGCATCGACCGTGCATCTGCCACTGCTCACCCAAACGCGCAGCAATCGCTTGCAGAGCCTCCGGATGCGTGGCGGCCTCGACGAGGACGCGGTTCTCGGCCGGGATAGTGCGGGACGGCTGTGCTTCGACGAGTGCGCGTGTCGCTTCGAGGATACGCAGGTCCCGGTACACGCCACCGCCGTCGTCCATCCGCCCCATGCCGTTGCGAGGATGTGTGAGCAGTGGGGACAGATCGTTGCCGACGGGGGTAAGGACACATGCCCGCGCCCCGCGATATCCGGGTGGGCGCTCTTCAGGTGACCGCGTATGACGGTGCAGGCGTCCGATGCGCTGCAGCAGCACGTCCATCGGGCACAGGTCCGTAATCAGGAAGTCGGCGTCGATATCGAGGCTCTGTTCCAATGTCTGGGTGCCGATGAGAATGCACCCGCCTGGATGCGAACGGATTTTGCCGAACCAGGCCGCAACCTCACGATCGAGCAGGGGCCGGTCCTGCCGACTGAATCTGCTGTGGTGCAAGGTGTTTATTCCGCCAACCTGGAACAGCAAGGCCGAAGCTCGCACCGGCTCCAGCTGCCCCGCAACGAGCGCCTCGATGGCTTGCAACGTGCGGACAGCGGCTGGCACCGTGTTGCGCACCACCAGTACCTTTGCTCCGGCCCTCGCTGCGTCGAGGGCCATTGATGCCACGACCGCCGGGGAATCAATCGCATCCAGCGTAGACCAGTGGATGGTCTTGCTCCGCGGGTTGCCCCCGACGGGCTTGACCTCGATTCTGCCCCCGGCCTGATGGCTGACCGCAGGGTAGGGCACGGTACGGGCACGGTCGAGTGATGGTGGCCGACTGAAACCATCAAGGCCAATGTTCAGGTAGCGCGTCCGGGCCGCCGCGCCAAGCGTGGCGGACAGGAGCAACGCATGGCCACCGGCTCCCATGTGGGCTTTCAACAGCTGCTCAAGCAGCATGGTCATGTACGCGTCGGAGGCGTGGACCTCATCGACGACGAGCAGACTGCGGCTCAACAGCGCATGGCGCAGGTGCACGTGCCGGACCCGGAGCGCGCCGAGCAGGACCTGGTCGACGGTGCCGACCGCGATCGTAGCAGCCAGAAAGCGTTTCGGCGATTCAGCCGCCCAGCGACGATGTGCCACGCGGTCAGCCGGCCTGTCGGCCCACAACACCTCGAATGCTGGCAGTCCGGCCACCTTCATTTCGCCGTCGGCAGCTTCGTAGCCCGGCAGGGCGCGAACGGCCACGGGAGCGTCCTGCGGCCAGACCCGGCTGACGAAGGTGCGCACCCGCTCGTACAACTGGGAAGCCGACACCCTCGTCGGCAGCGCGAAGAACAGGCCGTCCACTGCACCTTCTTGGAACAGGTGGACGAAGCGCCACAGCGCGGCTTCAGTCTTGCCACTTCCCGTTTCCGCTTCCAGGACGACCAGCCGGCCCAAGCTCGGATCGGCGACTGCGGTTTGTATGGGATGGGGCGCCGCGACTCGAAAAATGTCGGGGAATCGTGGCGGGGACTGGCGCAGGGCATCGCGCCACAGGTCGGCGCCCAGGCCGATCGCTTGCACCGCACGTTGCGACCGTTCCCTGGAACTGCGGAATCGGTCTTCTCCGTCCGAGCTATAGGTGAAGAATCCTTCCCGGCTGTCCGATCCCAGCCAGTCAGCGAGCTGGACCAGGCCGGCGAACAAGTGCACGAACGCCGGGGTGCCGGGCAATTCGTTCGTGACGGGCCCGAACGCGTCCGGACAGGCTGTCCGTAACGCCTGGCCCATCGTGGCGATCGCCTCAGCCGGCTCATATAGGACGGCGCCGCTTTCGGAATATACGGATTGCCAGATTTCCTTGGTCTGCGTGAGCGGATCGTCGGTGATCGGCCGGCCGTGGTGGCTGATGCTTGCGTGCAGCAGATTGAAGAATGCGGTCGCGCCCCATGCAGAAAAATCGGAAAGCGGCAACCCGGACAGGACGCGCTCGGCGAGTGTTCCAATACTCCCTGTTACCAGCGCCCAGGCCTCGGCACCATGCCCATGCGGCACCCTAGGCCATGTGCGAGGGCCTTCGTTTAAGGAGGTCCACCGTCGTGACTGGAAACCGGCATTGGCCTTGCCAATGTCGTGCAAGAAGGCCAAAACGCCAAGGCGTGCAATGTCTGCGTCGTCGAGCTCACGCCCGGCTGTGCAGTGGAGCGCTCGCCGAATCGTATGGCATCGGCATAGCTCGGCAAAGCATGCTGCGACGTCAAGCATGTGGTCGACCAACGGATGCGTATGCACCCCCCTATCGTCCCTTTTTAACTTGCCCCACGCGACGTACTCGTTCGGTAACGATGTCATAGGACTCCCGATGGGCGTGTCAGGCCCTTTGGCAGCGGATTAGCAATGCTTGGGATACGCGGTCCTGCTTACAGCACAACCATCGACGCACAGTATAAGGAACACATTGTTACCAATAGGCGCCGAATGTGACTGAACTGATTTATCGCACTGCTGATGTCGATGCTTCTGCTGTCAAGGAACTTGTGTTTGCCGACCATGGTCGCGTGCTAGTCCCCTCGGGCACTAGATGCCGTTCGGGCCACGACCATATCAAACCGCACGGTCGCAGCCGGGAATGGCTCGAGGTCCGCGAACGAGCCGGCTCGCCGGCGTCGACCTGAAGGTGGCCGGCGGTTACATGTGCCGGGTTGCAAGGGCTTCCACGATTCGCCCGCAGCAGTCCGCATGTATGCGGCGCCGTTGCCGATGCCCTGGCGTAGGTCTCTCTCTTCGAGCCTCTTTGCGGCCCTTGGACGAAAGAGGGCAAACCAGGTTTAAGAGTTCTCCACATTTTCTGTGGAGAACTCGGTGCCTCGCGTGGCCAGAGCACGTGCCCATGCGGGTCTCACTGCCGTGCACGAAAAGCAGGCATGCCTCGCCACGCGGCGCGTAACCGCGGTCGAGTTCGGACCTCGTTTGACGCTACCTCTGAAGACAGAGAGCATAATAAGACGGCGGTTCCGTTCACCGGATTGTCATGCGCTCCATAGGCTGGGACGCCGGAAACGCCGAAGGAGAGGTTTTATGGGGCCCCCAACAGTACGAAACATTGGCCTGGCTGAGGTGGCAAAGGCATTTGATGTGCCCCCGGCCACCTTGGAGCGTCAGCTCGCTCTGCTTGGTTGGGGGATTGTCGTGAACGAGGCTGAGCGGCTTGCTTTTAGCGAGGCGTTTGGTAAAGGCACGGCACATCCGAAGGTTAAGACGTCAGCGGGCGACATGGGACAAAACGTGCCGTTAACGGAATGGAAGCATATGGAAGCCGCGTTTCGCTCACTTCTTCCACAGCTCGGCGCACTTCCGCCGGAGAAGTCTCGTCCGCCAAAAGATAGGCGCGCAGGGGCAATCTACGTCTTGCACGACGGGGTCACTGGCCTCAGCAAAATCGGATGTACGCGCGGTACGGGCCGACGCCAGCGGTCGCAAATGGCATCCCATGGGACCGTCTTGGTGAACTTGCTAAACGCCACGGTTGCGGATATGCGCGCCGCCGAGGCGCAGTGCCACGAACATTTCAAGGCTCACCGCCGCAATGGCGAATGGTTCGACGCACCCATCATGGAGATTCTTCACTACATCGCAGTTGAGATCGAATGGCAGGAAATCGACAGGGAGAATGACGCGCGATTGGTACAGTATTTCGCAGCTTGCCGCCTTGGTGACATGAAGGCGGCCAAGGCAGCGCTCACGGAGCCAAATCATCCGCTTGCGCCTCCAGCCGCGCCAATTGTCGTTCGGACCGGCGCGTGAATGCGCTGCGCATTGACGGCGCGACCGTACACCGGCAGGTCCGCACGTGACGCTCAGCGCAGCCGCCTACCAGGTGGCCCGCTAGAGCGATCTCACAAATTTGCTTCCAACGGCACCATCCAGAAAAACGAGGCTACCTCAGCCGTAAAAGCGTTTTTCAGACTTTGATAATCTCGCATTATCAAAGACCGCGAGACGTCAGCTCGAATGCTTGTCTCGCGGTGCAGTACCCGCTTCGGCAGGTCGGCGGCGCGCACCAGGATGTCGAGGCCGTGGCCGGTGATGGCGCGCCCTGCCGCGCCCCCTTTTTATGATCTCGGTAAAGGCCAGGTTGTGCTCGATGCCCGCTCAATCAGGTCCTTGCGCATGCGGATCAGGAGGCGCTGCGGGCCTTGTTCGACTTCCGAGCGCCCCTCGGAATAGTACAGGTACGCAATGCGCTCGATCGGATCCGCATTTCAGTTTTCTCGGTGACTAATGATTGAATAGCAAGCGTTTTACAGCTAAGCTGGTAGCTTTAGCGAAGTAGTAGGCAGCGATGGCATTTGACGATAAGAAAATACGCGAACTACTGGCAATTGAAGTTGGGGGACGATGCTCTGCATCGTACTGCCAAGCATTCACTGGTCTGCCCCAGGCAAGCGTACACGGCATACCCAATTCCGGCGATGCTGCACATATCAAAGGCGAGAAGCCCCTTGCTGCACGTTTTGACCCCGATCAATCTGAGGAAGCCCGAAATTCGCCCGCCAATGGCATCTGGTTGTGCCCACATTGCCATCGTAAGATCGATCGGTATCGTGACGCCTATACAGCTGACCTGCTACATGATTGGAAGGCTCGGGCCATAGACCGGGAGCGTGCACGCCAACAAGGCGGCCATGCCTATACCGGCTCTTTTATCCTAGAGAATGAGTTAGACCGGATTAAAAGCTTTTTAGACGAACTATTTTCAATCTACTCCGACGCGTGGACGCTCCTTCGCCAAGGTCAGGATCGACCGGGCTGGGCTTCACGCTTGCAAATTCCATCTAACTTGTGTTCGAAGATTGGATATTGGGGTATAAGCTTTCGTACACATGACTGGTCAATAAATAGCAGATATTGGTCACATGCGCCGGAATTCTGGCAAATGCAGAACGAACTTCTTAGACTTCTCAACGTTATGGCACGTGACCCGCGGCTAAATGCAATGCCCGGAGAAAGCATAGTCGACCTAACATTCGATCGTCAATGTGATAGATATACCGACTCCTTAGCCCAAGCAATTCAAGCGTTCGTAGAATACTTTGACGATGTGCGACGCAATATTTCACAGCCTCGCTGGGCGGGTCCAAGGTATTAATTTGGATGGAGCTGTCACGATTGCACTCAACATTACCTCGCTTGTAGGTCTGACATTATATTGCAAATTCCCACTGATTTAGGTGGAATAATCCTCCTATAAAATACAATGGCACTAATTGAAGTTCCAGAATTACCGTTTGATTGCTGGCGAAACTGGAAAAAACGACCGAGGCCCTCGCTCGACATCGATGTGCCCTTACAGTTTGGTATTCTCGGCTTATATGTACTGGCGGATTCATCAAAGGATTTAAGCGATGGACCTGCGTTAAATCTCGAGAACCTTCCTGAGGAAATCTTCTATATTGGTATGTCGACTAACGTCGACAGCAGGCTTGAACAAGCGCATCGCGCAGTACAGCGATATCTTAATTCAGAAAACGCGCACATCGGCAACCTCTGGTTCACGACATGGCGATCAGAATGGAGCAATTCGAACCTAAAACAATCACGTGGAATAATCGCAAAGACCACCTTGCTGCTTTATGAGCGAGCCATTATCTTGGCTTACGCAAAACAATATGGCCGTCTCCCCAAGGCTAACCGAGAATAATTCACTCATTATTCGCGAATCATGATCGGAAGCAATAATCGCCTCCAAATCTCTGCTGACCCGGTTCTAGCATTAAAAAATACCTGGCTCACTCGGGTACCTCGCTATTGCCGAATATTTCCTCTCCCGAAGCGGCTACTTGAGGAAACATGAACAGCCGTTCCATATCTACAAAGTCACGCTCCAGTTTGAAGGTGCCAGGGACATTATTTATTTCGTAAAAATTGACTTCACCAGAGCGTCCCTCCAATGCTTTCATCAACGTGTGTTGAACGGCCGGGCTGCATCGATATCCGAAGGTAATCTCCGTCAGCTTCAATGGTGACTCCTGCAAACCAGCCTTACTGATTAGCCGCCATTCCTTTTCGTAGCTCCATTCCGGTGCCTTACGTAACAAAACGTCGGCATCTAACTGGGCAATCGCGCCTGGCATTTTTTGCAGAAGCGCCTGCTCAAGAAGCTTTGTCGCGACAGTACGATCGCCTCCATACCTAACCTGCTTTAGTTCGGGAGCTGGCTTTCTATCGAGCGTGTATCCGATGCATATGCCCCGGTGCTGATCGCCATAATGGCTCCAAAGCAGAGGGTTATCATACTCTTCGGAAAAGCAACAAATCCCCTTCCCGTATCGGTTACGCAATTCCATTTGAATATTGAAGTGCAACATACCAATCTCAGCCGCCAACCGATCATCGTACTCTGGATTCGTTGCGTGGTACTCAGCGTATTCAACCGCCTTGATTGCTTCTCGTCGGGCCACTTGCTCGGCATGGGAAACTGCAAACGCGTCGGCAATCTTAGCGTTCTTCAGCGCAGCAAGGGTCTCTCCGCGTACTCTGCTGGTTACAAGTTCCTTCAGAATCTCTTTTAACTGAGCCGTGCTCGAGTTAATTTCGATAACGGGGCTACAATCGAAGGGATCGTTAAAATCTGTCGGGTTTGCAAAGAATTGCTGATCCTCACAGAGCAGACTAACGGTCGTAGAAGAGAAGGTTCGGTAGCGGTAGATGACGTCAGGCGTAGGTTTCAAGATGATCTCTTATGTTTTCGTGGTAACTTTTACGATGGCTGGACTCGTCTTCGGCTTCCGTATTTAAGCCTTCGCATTTGCAGAAAAGGGCGGGCTCGCCATTTTTGGTGTCACTGAGCCGTTGTTGATAGTTTCGGCTTGATGCATCACTTCACCAAAATATTGGGCCGCCGCCAGCGCGATGCGTTTCTCGCGCGCACGTACATAAACGCGGGTTGTCGACACGCTGGCATGTCCAAGTATCTCCTGTGCCAGTTCGAGTGGCATGTTGTTCTCCACCGCTAAGGTCGCAAAAGTGTGCCGAAACGCGTGTGGCGAGGTTTTCGCAAGGCGCAGCAGCTGGTCGGTCGTGAACGGCCGGGCCTGATCCGGAGACAGCGCCTCGGCGAATGCGCGCACGCGGTCCAGTGCGGCCTCGACCAAGTTGTACAGCGACGCCGGATGGTAGCCGTTCTCGTTGGGCTTCTCGTGCCGATTGACGGCGGTGCCCGTGCACGGTACCTGGACCGGCCCGAGCAGTGGTGCCTCGCTGTCCCCGTCGTCGAAGTCAAGCTCCCGGTCGCGCCAGTGCGCGCGCAGGGCGTCGATGGTGCGTAGGCTGACCGGAACCAGCCTCTCCTTGTGGCCCTTGCCGAGGACCGTGAGCAGCCACACATCCGGCGTGTTACGGCTCGGGGCCAGCCTCTTGCGGCGTGCTGCCGCCGCTTCGCTGCGGCGCGCGCCCGAATCGCCCATCAAGAGCAATGCCCCCAACGCCACCCGGTCCTGGCGGTTGCGCTCGACCTTACCCAGCTGCTGCAAGATGCCGACGACATTCGCCCACGCGTCTTCCTCGAGCGCTCGCTCGATCTTGATTGGGTCGGCCCGCTTCGCCACCTTGGGATCCTTCACCGCAGCCCAGGGATTGCCGCCCAGGTAGCGCACCTTGACCAACCAGTCGAATGTTGCCCGCAGGACAACGACGGCGAGGCGCTGCGAAGCAGGCGACAATGGCTGCTCGGCGAACGGCCGCCAGCGTCGGGTATGGCGTGGTGCGCGCGGCCCACGGAAGGCTGGCCATGGCGCGGCAAGAAATGTTTTATAGGCCAGGCAGTCGTCGACCAGCAACGAGGACAACGGCTTGCGCGCAACCAGTGCGCACCATAGGACCAGGCGTTCCAGTTCCTTGCGGTAGGAGCGCTGGGTCTCTTCCTGATCGTCGTAGCGCGCGAGAAAGATGTTGATCGCCTCCAGATCGTGGCGCGCGCCGATGAAGCAGAACGCCGGCGCGCGGTTCGCGCCGTCCGCGCCGGAAAGGTATGCCGGCAACCGGAAGGTTCCTAGCGGAGCGATCGCGTCCGGCGATGTCGGATCGAGCGCCGGCAGCTGGTCCACGTCGACCAGCGCGCCCTCTGCCCAAACCGCGTCGTCGATGTCGCCGAGCTCACGCGGCCACTCCCCCAGCCATCGCAGGATCTTGTCCGCCCGTCCGCGACCGATACGCGGGATAGGCCGCCACCACCCCGGCCCGCGGCGCTTGATCAGGTCGACCAGCTGCCCGAGCGTGACGACGCCTTCCTCACGCAGCGGCTGCACGGTCTTCGGCCGCATCCACTGGCTGATGCGCTGATCCCGCTGCGGAACCAGCTTGGGCGGGTCGGCGGCGCGCACCAGGATGTCGAGGGCGCGGCTGGTGATGGCGCCGCCTTGTCGCGCACCTTTTAAGATGTCGGCGAAGGCTGGGTTGTGTTCGATCGCGCGTTCGATCATGTCGTTGCGCATGCGGATCAGGAAGCGTTCCAGGCCCTGCTCGACCTGCGGGCTATCCTCCGAATAGTACAGATCCGCGATGCGCTCGATCGGGATCTTGCAGCAATACGCGCGCAGGGCCGTGTAATCGCCGCGGTCGTATGCCAGATCAGCCAAGGCGATTTCGGTATGCTGGCTCATCGCGGCTCCCTGGCGCGCTGGTCCGCCATGGCGGTGCCGGCCATCGCCCAGCGCACGCGGAATTGCTCGACGATCACGCGCAGGATGAGCCACCAGGTATAGCGGGCATAGGGGCCCTGGCACAGTTCGCTGTCAGCCAGGCCGTGCGCCACCACGTTGCGCAAGTTCGGCCCTGGCTCCACGCACATCATTGAACGGATGGCGAACGCCAGGTCCTCGCCGAACACGGTCACCATCTCGGGCCGCTCGGTCAAACGCGACAGCCCGATTTCCATGTCCAGGCCTTCCTTCGGATCGTGCGTCGTCGTCAGCGCGCCAGCCACCTTGAGCACTTCACGCACGATATGTTCGAATTGCGGCATCAGTACGTGCAGCGCGTGCTCGAGGTCGCCCATATAGCCGGCGTACAAGGCCTTGCCAACCATGGCTGCGCGATCCTGCAACACCATGCCGCTTTGCTCCACAATTGACCGGAAATCGTTCGAGGTGATGACGTGGTCGAAATGCAGCTGGTCGAGGGCCGGCGCGATCATCCCGGCCGCCATCTTTCCCGCGTAGTCGGCGAAGTCCAGCATCGCACGTGCCTCAATTTGGTCCGGTGTCGGGGCGTGGCCGGCGGCGCTGCCGGCGTCACGGGCGACCACGCGGCCGTCCTCGGCGAGCGTTGCGCCCCCCATCAGCCTCATCAGCACGGCGTCGTTCAGGAAGGCCTCGGCGCCCCGCATGTAGTCCGCCTTCGCCGGCAGCCGCTGCAGCGAGCAGAGCGCAAATAGCGCGAGCAGCGGATCGGGCTGGCGCACCCGCTCGACGGCCGCCTCGGCAGCATCGGTAAGGTCGATTTCAGGGCCGCGGAAGATGAACATTTCGCCGATCGCGTCACCTCCGGCCTGGTTGTACTTGTGGCGCACGGCCTGCAGGGCGGCGTCGACGCCGAGCGCGCTACGGAATCTCGTCGACACGGCACGGTACGCGCGGATCGCGTCGTTATAGAAAGCGTGGCGGGTCGCCGCATCCGCCGCCGCGTCAGCATGCGCTTCCCAGGTCCTGGCCAGCAACGCCTGCATCTCGGCAGCGCGATCGAACTGGCGCGCGCGATCGAACCAGGTCTTCGCCGCCTCCAAGTGCGCGGCGGCCGCGTGCGCGTCGTGCGCGGCCGCGGCTGCGCGCCCCCGGCGCTCGAGCAGCGCGGTGACGCGCTCGGCGTGGTGCAGCCCGAGCCGCTCCTCGGTCAGCGGCCGCAGGAAGTGAAGCGCGTTATACCCGGGGTCGTTTTCGGCGCGCTCGGCCCGGTCGACCAGGACGTCTTCGATCTCGGCCAGGCGGATGCCGGCAGTGCCCTTCAGCTCCTTCGCCAACTGCAGCGCGCGGTGCCAGTGGGCGTGGCCGCCCTCGTACCAGGTCGCCGGATCCGGCGGTACCGACCGGTAATCGTCGATGGCCCGCAACGGATATGCGTGACCATGCCGCTTCGCGCGCAGCCACACCAGGTCGGCCAGCCGTGCCCGCAACGGAACGTGGTCGACCTGGTCCACCAGCTGCGCGAGCAGGTCGAGCTCCTGCCGCTGCAGGTGGTCGGGATCGAAACTGGTGGTGCCGTCGGACCAGGCTGCCATATGGGTCAGCGGCGCGCCGCGATTCGATGGCTGCAGGACGATCGAACAGATCCTTCCGAGCAGGATCAGCATTGCCGCGGACGTGGTGTCGCCCGCGGTTTGTGCTTCCGCCCCTGCCTCGAACAGGAGCGGCGTCAGGGCGTGCAGCGGCGCGGCGGCGTGCCCCTCGATGATGCGGGCGGCACCGGACCGGTGGAATTCGCGCAAGGTCAGCGCGACAGTGGTAAGGGGAGGGGACTGGGTCATGCGTTAAACGAAGCGGAGGTCAAGGAGGGCGCCGGCGGCGCTGGCACAGGGCATCGACGGTCAGGTCAGGCGCTGCACAACAGTGGCCAGCCGTTGCGCGCGCGCCAGGCCTGTTCGCCCAGCTTCAGCAGCAGGTCCTGGCCCGATGCCGGCGCCGCCAGACGGTCGAGCCGGATAAAACCGAAGGTCCAGGTGTAGCTGGCCAGCTCCGGATAGTAGCCGAGCGCGAGCCCGATGGTGCCGGGATCGTTTGGAAAGGTATGTTCGCGCGCGCGGTCTTGCAGGCTCTTGGCCAGGCCGGAATATACCTCGGTCGTGTTCCAGTACGGCTGCATGTCGTCGGTAAAGCGCGCGGCGCGCGCAGCGATGTCGTAGCGCCCGACGTTTTTCTCCTTGCCGCCCTTGGTGACATAGGTTCTGGGACACAGCGTCTGGCAGCGCAGGACGTCGACGGGGGCATCGGTGCGGATGAAGTACCAACCCGGGACCGCGCCGATGTTCCGGTTGAGGTGCCAGCTGGGGTCGGTGAGGTCAATAGCGACGCAGGAGGCATGGCTGTCGAGAAGGTCGAGGAGCGGCTGCATAGAGCTGGCTTTCTTTGCGGAAAAGCCATCCTAACTGTGTTTCACGCGGAAAACAAGCATAAACGCTTACATGATTACAACAGTAATCATGTAAGGCGAGCTGCGAATAACTCCCCTTGGCAATCGTCTTTCAAGCTCTCGAGCTCTCGGAAGCAAATTTGTGAGTGATGCGTTCGCGGACTGGAGCGCTTCGTTTTAGCCTGGGCCGTTGCCATGTGAGTCACAAAACATCGCGCGGCATGTCACTCCACAAACTGGTAGTTGCGGAGGAAATTGAAGATTGTCGTAAGGGGCATCTGATTGTGCATAATTGCCGCGAATTGCAAGGGCGTCGGCAAGTTCTCGCGTTGCTCGAAAAGCGCGTCGAGCAGTGCCAGTTCGTCCTGTCGAGACATGCTGAGCCACTTCACAATCGCGCTCTTCACCGTATCGTATTGCGGCCAGCTACTCGCCCAACGCACCCCTTCGTTCAGGTGTGTAATGTTTTTGAAGTCGGGCGAGTCTAGTTTACCTTTTCCAAGTTCAGCTAGGCTCTCAACTGGCGTAGGGGGCTGACGGGGCGGCGGTTCGAGGTCGCTATGTGCCACCGAGAATCTTCCACCTGTGCCAGGCCCGGGAGATGCGAGAAAGCCACAGCCTTTCAGGTAGAACAAGAAACTCTTAATTGCGTGGACCAGCTGGTACTCGATGCCGGGCGCCTCGCCAAACCAGTTCCTGACCCATGTTACGACCTCAAGTAGCTCGAATGAGGTGGAATGTGGCTTCTTGAAAATGAAGTGATAGAAAACTGCTGCTTGCCAAATGCGGGCTGGTGACTCGACCTCCCTGTTATACGGCGTTGGCAAACGCAAATAATACGGCCATTTGCCCTTTATTCCGAGCCTGACACGCAATGCCGTCTCCTTTTGGGCAGCGGACTTGTTTCGATACGGCAGAAACTGTTCGTCTTCCTTCAGGCGCTTCGCAAGGGCGGTAGCCGCTTCCCGTTGTCGCGCTTTCAAGCGGTTGGTGGCGCGTTGCTCCGCCCGCAACCGGGCCTTCGCCAGCATTCGTTCATGCAGCTCGTTGAGTCGACGCACTTCGTTGCCCACTTCCTCCTGCAAGCGTCGCGTGGCCTCCGCGCTTCCAGGGTAGAAGAGCCAATGCCTGTATGGTTCCTCCAAGACCCGTTTTTTGATCGCGGCGAACCCCTCGTCGAGGTCGAGATCGGAAAGCCAGATTTCGATCGCAGCAACACCAAAGCGTGCTAGTTTCGCCTTCTTTTCCTCGTCGACCTGGTGCGTGTACCACATTTCAATGAACAGCTGTCGTTCGCCCTTGCAGCCGACAACGTCGGGCCGTATTGTTCCAATGTTCGTATCGGATATCGTCAGCTCCGCATAGCACTCGTCGAAACGAATGATTCGCTCCTTGCACAGATCCAGCCTACGCTCAACGTACTCGCCCGAGTTGGCGTATCTACCCACCGATAGGGACAGAGGCGGAATCCGTACCTGCTTTGTCTGCATGAGCACTTGGATCGCAGCAGAGTGAATTGCCTGGCTGACGCATTGATCGGAACCGGGTGCATTGTAATGCGCAAAATGGCGGCGTCGACGGCCCTGGCGTAGTAACAACCTCGCGCCGCAGCCCGGGCAAGTGCATTCACATGCTAATCCTGACGATAGCTCTTCGGTAGGAGCTACAAGCAGATCGCCGTGCCGGCCAAACGGCACTTTAAGGGTACTTCCTTGTTTCGATTCCATTGAGGCGCGCGCGCTTTATTAAGCATCGATAATGACCACCTTTGTAGCCGACTGCGGACGTTCGGCGCCGACAGTGTAGGTTAGTTGTCAAGTCCCCCTCGGGAAAGCCAGACGCGCAGCAACATCGGCGAGGTAACAAACTTAGTTCCAACGGCTTCGATCTAGCAGTTTTACTTCCAAATCCCAGAAGTAAAACTGTTGGACAGCATGCACCTTGCTGTCGCCTGTCCTATGCGCTCATTGGGTACGGGTCTAACAATATTACTTCCGAGAGCTCCTTCTGACATCCGATGAAGCAAACGAGCTTTTCCGGCGCGGAGTTCGTCAGCAAGAAGAGACTGACGCGACGCGAGCGCTTTCTGGCCGAGATCGAGGCCGCAAGGCCGTGGCCTGCGCTGGTTGCCGCGCTGCTGCCGTACTACCCTAAAGGCGACGGCCGAGGCCGTCCGCCGATGGGCCTGGGCTACGCTCGATGCAGAGAAATGTGTTCAGCCCTCAACACGGCGACAAAACCAGTTGACAGTACCCGTTCGAGGTCTGGAATGGCTCGTCGACCATTACCTCAAGAGGGAACTCAAAATGGAATTTTAGCGTCGTTCCCGCAAGGCAACGCATATCCTTGATACTCACGCCGCGCGACGGGCAATGCAACCGCTTGCAGGTCGATGTCGTTCGGCCGGGAATAACGACGCACAGGGCTCTCGCCGCAGCTCGCCCAGCGCCGCAACTTTACGAGAAAGCTGACAGCCGCAGAATTTTGACACTACATCGTTCATAGTTCGTTCAGGCCGCTATACTTTCACTTCGGCGACCTTTTGCAAACGCAGGCGTTCTCTGTCGTCCCGTTTTGGCCGAATGTTCGATCACGCTGCAAGAAACTAACCAAGGGTGCGGCATGCATATACGTAGTGCTCGGCGTGGACGAACGATTCACTTTCTTGATTTTTTCAACTATCAGCGCGCTCTTGACGCGGGCGTGATAGAGGCAATCGAGAGAAATTATGTGACCGAAACCACGGCGCGCAATCTTATCTCCGAACACTTTCGTGACTCCCAGGAGATCGCACAATTACGTGACGTTCTGACCCGCACGATCTACGATCTGCCTCGCAGGAGCGACCAGTTCGTGATCGACACGGCCGTTCGCTGCTTGAAGGACGGCGACTGGTGCGTCGCGTATGACCGCACGCCGGTTGTAACCGCCGCTGTCGCGGCGCCCGGCCAGGCGTCAGCGCCTGCCTCGCAGCGGCGCCAAGTCGATTCTCCCGCCAGGGACCGCAGGCCGGCCGTGCGAGAAGCGCCGCAGCCGTTGCCGCCCCGGTCAGTCCCTGCCCAGTCTCGCGCCGCCGAACCACCTCCGGACCCCGAATGGACCGGCGACATTGATCAGATCGCCTTCGCAGAAGTGCTTGAACGGGCCGCACGTGAGGGAAAGCCATTTTGCGAGGTCTGCGCCAGGGCGGCCGCACAGCGAGCGAGAGCGACACAATGAACGACAGCACGCTGCAAAAACTTACAGAAACGCTGTGGCCGGATGGAGATACCCTGCGCGGCGCGCAGGTGCACTGGCTGCTCGACGGTGCGAAGGATCCGGAAATCCATCGGCTGGTGCGTGCTGGCGGCCTTGAATACACATGCCTATACAGCGGGCGGCTGCATCCGCGGCTAGAGGCAGCGGCACCATATCTCGTCCATCTTTCCGCGGGGTCGCGAACGACAAACCGCCTACTGCAAGAGGGCTGGGGAAAAGCGTGGGGGATCGTGACGGTCGCGCCCAACGCCGTCACGCTCATGCAGCAGCGGCTTCACTTCAAAAAACTGCTGCGCGTACGGACCGAGGACGGAGCCGTGCTGGCATTTCGATACTACGATCCGACGGTACTGAACGATTATTTGCCGACCTGTACCGATCAAGAGCGCAGTACCGTGTTCGGGCCGCTGGAGGCCCTTATCGCCGAGAGGGATGGCGGCCGCGGCATGCGTATTTTTGATGCCGGGGGCCCGGCCGGGGATAAGGGGGTCTTTCTGACAGAAGAGGGCGCACCTGCCTACGTCGGGTGAAGCAGGCGACCACTGCAGTGCACATCACTACCGAGGGTACTGTCAAGTTGCGGCAGGCCGCCACGCCTCTTTAAAATGCCGCGATGGCAAACACTCAACTCTACCGCGGCTTTCGCTATCCTCGTGAGGTCATCAGCGATGTGGCGTGACTTTACTTTCGGTTTTCGCTGAGCTTTCGTGACATTGAGGAACTGATCGATGTGAGCCTGGTCTGCATTCGCTGGTACGTGGCTTACCCGCTGAGCTACCGGCATCTGGAAGAGATCATGGAGGAGCGCGGCGTGTGGGTCGACCATTCGTCGATCAACCGCTGGGCGATTCGCTTCTTGCCGCTGATTGAGAAATTGTCCCGCAAGCACAAACGCCCGGTCAGCGGCAGCTGGCGCATGGACGAAACCTACATCAAGGTCAAAGGCGTCCGGAAATATCTTTACCGTGCCGTCGACAGGCAGGGAAAGACCATTGATTTTCTTCTGACCGCCAAGCGGGACATGGCCGGCGTGAAACGCTTCTTCGACAAGATCATGCGCGAGAACGGTGTCTCCGACAAGGTAGCCATGGACAAGAGCGGCGCTAACAAGGCGGCCATCGATGCGGTCAACGTCGGCCGGGACGTGCCGATCGTGGTGCGCCAGGTCAAATACCTCAACAACATCGTCGAGCAGGACCACCGCGCCATCAAGCGGGTGACCAGACCAATGCTCAACTTCAAATCGTTCCGCGGCGCCGGTTGCGTGCTCGCCGGCGTCGAGCTCATGCACATGATCCGCAAGGACCAGTTTATGATCGATGGCGCCGATGCGATGTCGTTCGCCGACCAATTTTATGCGCTGGCAGAACAGGTCCGTCCAGTTTGAGGCACCCCAGTTCCTTTCTTGGAAGATTCCGTCTTTGGATCAACAACGCGACCCCCCCCTCGCGCACAGCACCCGATCGTGCCGAACTCATTAAAACAGTGCCTGCGCAGAAGGCAACACGACCGGATTGACAACACTTGCCTACGCGGGGCATCATGGATCAAGTTGAAATGTTGCATAGGCGCCAATTAGCTGTTTCACCACTTGCGTCTCGGTTGGCTGCGAACACAACTCATGGGCGACACGACAATGGCATGCACAGCCGCGTGTTCATCCCGCTAACTAAGGCTCCGCGCAACATGTTAACGATCCGAAATGCTCAGATGCAGACACTGGCAGAGTTGAGGCGACGCGACACGATAGAAAAATACGTCAACCTGCCGGCAGGCCTCGAAAAAAATGCGTTCGGCGGGCGGTTTGCTTCGCTTGCGTTAGCCGCGTCCAACCTGGACATGGCAAGCTGGCGCCGCGCTATCGTCCAGTATGAACAAGAAGCCTGGGAAATGGGTTTCCGCGAACGTGAGGTGCTTGAGACCTACGTGGAGGCGCGCTTGGTTTTCGGCGACCGCCCATGGTGCGAAACGATCGAGCGATGGCTAAGACCAGGTGAGGCTTCCGAGGCGCTGCGTCTGGCGCGTTTCGTCGATGCCACGCGCGCCCTCCTGTCAACCCAACAGGAGGCTTGAGTATGCCCTTCCCCCATGCCACAGGAAGAATGCTGATCGAATCGGCGTGGATGCGTATCAAACCAGACTTGCTGGGTGCCTCGGTGGTTTCTTGTCCGAGGGAGGTGCCACCTCGTATATGCCTCCAGGTGCGCGATGCCGTGACCCTCGGCCCGCTGTCGAACGTGACAGTCCACCTTGGCGCGATCGGACGGCCGATCGCGCCAACCAGTTTCGTTCACAACAATCAAAATTATGGGATCCGGGAAACAGCCAAGACCGACTCCGAAGGGTGGGTGCGCTTCGGCGGCAAGCAATCGGGGAATATTTTGACGGAGCTGGAAAGCAAGGCGGAAAGTTGGGCGGTGGAGGTCGTGATTGAACGACCCAACCTCTGGACCGCATTTCAAAGTGCGGACGCGCCAGAGAGTGTCCGACTGCGGGCAAGTGCCTCGCCGATCAAAGTGTATTCAACCCAGTTTCATGCCGTGTTTGATGTACTGGTGGACTGGGCGGCTCCCGAATTGCCAGCGGATCTGGACCAGGTGGTGCGGGACGCATTGCAGTCGCCACTACGCCTTTACGTCGATGATGGTGCCAATTTCGGCAATCAGGCCGCGGCCTTCTTTTTACTCCAGACCTTACACGCCATTTCCGGCAACTTGGGACAGTTGCCCTTGACGATACATGCAACGAACGCGATCTTGATGGGGGAGGAAGAGTCGGTGTTCACCATTCTTCGCCCACTGTACAGGCAAGTTGTTTTCGACGCATTGCCAAGAGACGAACGCACGCCCGAACAGCTTGAGGAAGCAAGGACGGCCCGCCTGAACGTCATGCTGACGGACGCTATTACGGCACTGGAACAAAATATCTCGCCTGCCCTCGCGGCCATCTTCCGAGACGAAAGCAACACCGAAGGCATCTTGCCCGATGGGGTGGTGCGCTCCACCGAGGTTGTTCCAGCAGCTTTCGATGCAGACTGGTATCGCACCCAGGTTGCCATCCGGGCCACCGGGATCTATGACAATCTAGCCGGGCTCGGAGGGGAGTCCATCGCCAAGAGACTTTTCCAATTGGGTCTGCCTGGAACTTACCTGCTCTACGACAATGGTAAGAGACGCTTCTATAGTTTCGGCGCCACCCCAGTGTTGCCTGAAGATTTTCCCCCCGCGCTACCCGCGACACTGGCACGCGGATGCGCATTCGATGTGCGCGAGAGCCTGGATGGCGAGGAGGAATTCGACGAGGACGCGCTGTATGTGCGACTGGAGTGCCGGGCGGTGGTGCAGCCGTACCAACGCACGATCCGCAGCCGCTTCGACATCATTTGTCACGGCAGCCCAATGGCGCAGAATGCTAACCTGTCGCTCAAATTCGTCGCCGCGTTCGACCAACACGACGATGACGCCATCGGCCTCGTCGCCGCCTGCGACGACTCGTCACTCGATCATCTGGAGACACTCTGCAAGGACAGGCTCGCCACCAATAACGCGGTCTTTCTTCAACCGTATGGCTGGAAGCGCGATCGCCTGGGCCTGTCCGGACGTGCTCCGCAAGGAACCACGCGTGAAGCGCTCAGCCTGCCACCCGAGGCGGCATACCTGCTCGCTGCAGAGGACGGCAGCACTCCGTTACTCGATGCGATAAGAACGCGCGCTGTCCCGCTGATGATCGCCTACGGACTGCACCAGGCACACGAAACAACGACCGACGCCATCTACACCCAGCTCGCGACGGAATTGTTGCATTTACACGATTCTATCGGCGGAGAAATCATCTTGGTCGTCATCTTCAGGGGGGAACTCCCCGTTCTTCCAAACGGCCTGAGCGGCCGCATGCGCTTCTCGGACGGCATCGACGCCGCCGCGCTTCCGGCCTACCACGACGGCACGCCGTTGTTGATTGTTAAACTCACATCCCTGAGCAATCTTCATTTCACTCAATTCGTCAATGCAAGCACACTGCCGGTCGTGCTTGAAGGCGCGAACACCATGAACATGGCACTCAGACTGGGGAAGCCCATTCTTTCAGTGTCAACCCACACGACCAAGTACCCGAAATTGGCATGCGGCGGCGCCGAGGATCTTTATGGCGCAGAGCTTGAAAAAATGACAGGCTTGCTGCGCGAGGAGATCGAGCAGCCCGAACCCCGGCCGGCACGCAGCCCCGGTCCGCTCGAAAATCCGGTGCTGTCTCACTACTTCGAGCGCGTGCTGCAGGACGGCACCTGGCGAGACTACTTTCTCGCATTGAAAGGATTTATCGCCCACGATCGGCACAATCAAGTCAAGCTTGCACTGTATCGCCTACAGGTACGCCGCGGAAAACGCAAGATCGCCAGATGTCCATGTCAGCCTAAGCCCGGCTAGCTGACATACGGCGCCCGGGGTCCGCCGCGTCAACGGCCTATATGCTCGAGGTGGCACTGGCTGGCCAGCCCAGCTTCCCCGTCTTTAGCTGGCACCAGGGAATGACAGCGCGTCGCACATACTGGCTCGACCAGGTGCTGGCCCGCCTGAAGGAGGGCGCCGCCGATCACCCGCGGATGGCACTGATGGACCATAAGACGAACTCCTGCGCGGCTTGCAGAGCAAGTGCGAATCGCCTCGGCCATGGCGCTCATTCTGGACTACTGAAATTCCGGATGCGCCTGAAAGACTTTCCGCCACCGCGCTACGGCACCATCGAGTGGGACTGGTTCAACAGGTGGGGGCTGCTGCGGGGGTAGAGCAAAATTTTGAGGACCGTACCGACCGCCAGGATCCCGACGCCTGGTGATCTACTGCCCCCCAATGCTCGTCTCGGCGCTTCTTTCGCGCGCGAAAGTGGCCGTCCTCTGCCTGCTCGATGTCGCCGAAGTTACCGCATTATGTGATGTCGGGGTGCGTCCGGAGTATAGCTGCGCGCTTGTCTCATATCGGTTAGTTACGTTTTCATCTTTCCGGCTTGTTGGCTGGTTGCTGCTCTCCCTCCCTCCTGCCGGCCGTCCCCGGGTTTGCCTGGCTGAACAATTGCCATCGTCCCGCTCAACCGTCACAATCGCGCAATGACAAAGACACTCCCAAAATGGATGTCCCCAGTGCCGGCGCTCGACGATCTCGACCGGCCGCTCGATGACGTTATCTCGCGTATCGAGAAGCTCAACGAGGGGTTGCGCCGCTTCTGGTCGGAAGCCTCCGGGTGGGCGCCTGACGATGCGGCCGCTCTCATGACGAAGTCGCGCCTTGACTGGCAAGTTTCGCTTTCGCGTTCACTGCGGCATTGGGACTGCGATCCGCCGGAAGACCTTGAGGAAGGGGACCTCATCCTTGGGTGGGCAAACTTGGGTAGTTTAATTGAAGGCACCATCAAGCTCTTCCTGGCTGTCCACTACGATAGTTACAAGAACGATATCGAGACGCTTAAAAACACGAAGGCCTGGCATAAAACGAAGAAGAAACTCCTCGACCCGGATGGGCTCGCTTTGGACACGCTGATCGATTATGTCCAAAAGGCAGACTTGTTTCCGACCGAAGAAATCGACCTTTGCAAACTGGTCCAGTCGCGTCGCAATGCCATCCACGCGTTTAAGGATCGCCCGATCGACACCGGCCTTGAGCTCCACATGGCGATTAAAAAGTATTTGTCCATGCTGCGGAGCTCGGCCCAGAGCCTCCCTTATCCTGACGACGTGTATGCGCCACGGGAAACATAAGCTATCGACAAGGGCGCAGGACGAGCGATCAAGGTTTGCGCCACCATGAGCCCGGTGTGCAAGCAATCCTGTCGGATCGTTCGGTCCTTTTGCAGGGACGGTCGAATGGAGCCGATTCTAAGGCCGTGTCAGAGCGGGGTCGGCGTGAGGATCTTGGGAAGATACAGCGGGTGGCCGGGGTGGCCATCCGCTGTTTTCCTTAGGTAATGCAGTGCCGGGATCATCGACCGCACTGCGGCATCCCGCTTCAGGTGCGTCCCATGGACACCCCATGCGGCCACGACAACGCCGGCGCCGTGCGCCAGGCGCCGCAGGTGAAAGTCGTTTTCCGGCCCGATTGGCTCGGCGGCCGCCTTCATGTCGTCAGGATCCGTCGCTCTGAACGCGAACAGGTTCGTCATACATAGCGCGCCGTATCCCCAGGCCTTGGCGAAAGCGACGCAGCGGCGGATGGTCGGATCGTCGTTAACCTCGTCGGCGGTGCTCGGATTGAGACCGACGAACATCGCATATCCTTCTCCGGCCAGGTCGCCGAAGTCACGCCATAGCGCATAGCGGTAAGTGCGGCACGGCGAAAAGATCGTCGCGCGTTCGTGTTGGGTACTCATCGAGTCAGCTCCTCCAGGTGATCGGTCTTTCGCTCTCTGCAAACAGGGCAATCATGCCATTGTACGCATACAGTTCACCGCGCAGGCCGCATGGTGGTGCCCATCGAATTGCACGACCGCGGCGTAGCGCAGGCAATGATCCCTCGGCCGCTACGGCGTTCAACGGCCCTGCGCGATCTGGGCCGGTTCACTTGCGCCGGCAGCGCTAAGCGTGAACAGCTCCGCCGACAACGCACGGTTTTGCCGCGCGAGTTCGTCGTGCGAGCGGGCCAGGCGATCGGCGCGCAGGTTCGCTTCGCGAAGCTGTGCTTCGTACCGCTCCTCCGACCGTGTCAGCGAGCGTCGACGGGCGATAGAAAACATTACCGCCCGCTCGGCGCTCAGGTCGGGTTCGTGCATGAACAACGACCAGTTTCCATACGGGTAGGCCGGATCGTACGGGGGCCAAATATTGCCCTGTGGGCCCTTTACCATGCGCACCCTCCTGTTTTCGACCCATAACAGCCCCCAGCGCTGCGGAACGTCCTCTACTTGGATCAGGTTCGCCGGGCAAAGGTAAAAGCGGTAGATGCCCAACCCGCCGGCCGCCCGCTCGGGCTTGCGGGCATCCGCGTGGAAGTCCGAGCGGCTGCACTTCGCCTCGATCAGAATCGACGAGTTCAGGCGAAATCCCACAACGTCGGCCTGCTCCCTGCAACCCCATGTATGAAGCTCGCTGGCCACCACCGCGAACCCGATTCGCTTCGCGTAGCGCACGCCGAGTTCCACTAGATGGCTGTGAGTGGGTTCGTTAGGTTTGCTCATTTTGTTTTCCTTGGCGCACGCTGCTCAACGATGCATAGCCGCGGTCTGCCTGTACGCCCAGGGCGGTGTCGGCGCTGCTTCACTCCACAGGCCCGCTCTCGCTCCTCTCGCCCGCGCCTCGACACCGGGAAGAGAGGAATCCTTGTTGTAGCGCGCATACACCCAAGCCATGCCGCGAGCGACCTGTTCTCGGTTGACGTTCGTGCCCTGGCAGGTCACCACTGCCACCGTGCGTCCGTACCTGTCGACGTCGACGCGATCGTATGCCGCATCCTTTCCGTAGCAAAGCTCCGACAAGGATTGCTTGGATTGCTGGCCGAAGGCCTGGGCTTTTTCAGGCGCGTCAATGTTCGCGAGTCGGATCTTTACTGGACGCTGGTCTTCAAGCACGGTTAACGTGTCGCCATCCGCAATTCCAACTACTTTATGCGCAAACGCTGGGACACATACGCAGGCCAACACGACAGCAAGCTTTTTCACGATTCCTCCTTGGTAGGGCGCTGGGAAGCTACAACAGCAACTATCGGATCGCCAACACCTGGTACCGGCGCCGCAGGTGTCGGCAATGGCCTCGGGGCTTTCACTCGCCGTGCGAACACGCGGAACATCCGCGTCACGCCCGGCCACACCGAGGCATTTTTGACCGTCACAGCTCCAGTTCCAGCTGCGAGGTCGACGGCGCCGCGTCAAAAATTGATCTCGCCCTGCTTGCCCCAGGCAAGAAACGCACTTCGCCAGCGTTGCTGTCGACGGCAAGCACGCCCTTATTACAGGCCAGCCATAACATGCTATCGACAGCGGCTATGCGGTCGCCAGTGGCATTCGCCAGCGGCCGGCACAGCGCCATGCAAGCGGGGAAGCGGAAAGCGACCGGCCGCCTCGGCTTATCCGGGATCCCCGTCAGGCGGCAAAGCCAGATGTCTGGCTTGCAGAGATCCGCGCCGAAGTTTTTTGCGAGCTGGAACTTCGTATCGTCCCCTATGAACGGCAGCGATCCGCACCATTCGACCAGGCGCTCAGCACTGCCGGCTTTCATGACCTCCTGCAGTGCGGCGAAATCCTGCTCCCGTTCTGCCCAAGCGCGCTCGATCGCTGCCGCCTTTGCGCGGTAGCCAAATACTTCCACCACAGGGCGCCCTGATTCGACCGCCGTCCGTACCTTACGCTCGATCGTGCGTGCTGCCTGGGCGGACCGTCCGGCGCACAGGATGATCCAAATAATCTCCTCGGCCATCTTCTCGGGTGCGGTAGGGGGGGCAAGCGTGGCCATCGACCAACTCAAGATCTTGCCGGCGTCAGGATCGTTCGCGAGCAACCAGTGCCGGAGCTCCGCGTACATAGCGGCCGGGACGCGTGTTTCTGCTGGAGGAATCGCTAACGCTGGCATCTTGATCCTGCCTGTGCATGTCATTAACCTTACTTACATCGAGTTTCCACAGTTCAGCCTTTCGGTGGCAAGGTCTTAATTCCACCGCCGGCAGCTATCCGGCGCATCAATTCGTTTTGCTCACGGCGCCAAGTCCGAAACGCCTCGAAATCGGCCATACTAGGATCGTACGGCGCGCGATAGGCGCCTCCTATTCCCATCAATGCGAAGCACGCCGCGCATTTTCTGCGAATTTCGGTGAGGAGCTGCGCGCTCGGCTTTGCGCGATATTGCTCGATCTTTTGGCCTGGCGATTCTGAGAATTCGAAGTACGCCTGGGGATGTCTGGTCTGTCGGTACCACTCGCGCCCGTGATTTGAATAAAGAATCGCAAGGTCCTCGGCAACTGCTAGGACCGCAGCGTCGTCGGCACTGCCGAAGTAATCCGCTGCGATCTTGTCGTACTTTTCCGCTTCTTGCTGCCGTTGCCTGACAATCTCTTTTTCCCTGTAATCGTCCAGGAGTTTGCCTGCAACTTCGATGTCTCGGCTTAACTGGTTAAACGCGCTGGCCGCGTCGCGAATGGCCTTGGCTTGGTCAGACGTCAAAACCTTTTCGAATTCGGCCAAGGCTTTACGCAAGCTAGTTTCGGTACGCAGCACCGCGGTCTTCTTATTCTTCAGCTCCTTTTCCCCGCGCCACGGGGCGTGTTGGAAGCGTCTGAAGATTTGTTCCTCACGGGTGAAGTTTGAACGGTCGGTGCATTTTTCTCGGTTCATCGAATACGACCAGTCCGGCTCATGTCCTTTCGAGCAACCGAACCTGAGGAAAAATGCGCTGCCCGTGAAATTACGGCAGTCCTCGCACGTCGCAGGCTTCGAATCCGAGGCGATCGGCACCACACGTTTCTTATTCATCGTACTTTCCGTGTCTAAGGGCGACACCGTCCAAATTCATACGGCACCTGTTGCCGAACCTTCAGCGCCTGACTGGCCGCCAGGCGTGCGCGCTGCCATTGCGTCAGCTGGTCCGCACCAGCCGAGCATCAGCCCATTCTGCCTTCCAAGTCGTCGCGCCGCTCCGCTCGTCGCCACCCACCGTAATCCACGTGTCCCCATCTTCATTTACCGCGATGCATCCGGGCTGCCAGTGTTCTGGATTACGCAACTGGTCCACCCAGCTCTGGACCGTACCGCAAAAAAAGACGACGACGCCGCGCTGGTGCACATAGCCATTCTCGATGCGCCAATCCTGGGCAGCGACGACGATCGCCAGATGCGCCGCGCGAGTGCGCCCGATGTGGTCGAGCTTGAGTTCCCCTCCGGTTGCCAGCGTGTGCAGACCGGCGGCGGCGTCCAACAGGTCGCGACTGCGGGTGTTCAGGGTCGCCGTCTCAAGCGACAGCGCAGCGGCAATCAGCTGCGCCTTGTCCGTCAGCGGCCGGCCGGCAGCCTGGTCGCGCAGCACAGCTACAGCGTCTTTTAGGCTCAAAATTCACACTCCAATGATTGTGACGGGTCACGCATTTTCGTCTCGAGCTGCCGGATCGTGCTGGCGGATGTTCAGTAAAGCGCCTTGCCCACCTGGTTGTGCGCTGCGGTCGCCGGCATCCCACCTGACCACGTGTGATTCGCATTCGCTACAGACACCGGCGCCGGCCGAGTAATCCACTCGCAGCCACCAGCACCCGCCTTCACATGCGCGCAGGTCGTGACATCCGCAACTGATGCAGGAGGCGACTGGCGAAATTCGGCGATAGTTCATGATGCTCTCCGTTCACCAAGGGCCACCGCCGCCTGTCCGGCGCGGCGAACCAGTGTTGTCTTGTCTTCCGGCCCTGTCCAGAGCGCCGAATCGTCGTCGTCCCGGACCGTCACCATTTCCGTTGCCGGATCGTAAGCGACGACGACGCCGGAGCCGAATTCGGCCCAGCCAGTCTGATACTCGACGTGGTCGCCGTTCTGGATCACGTTTTACTCCGGGAGCGAATCGCGAATAAATTTTCGGCCTTCGCGGAACCAATTAATGGCCTCGCCGTAATTTCCGATATCGATGGCCGCGATAACGTGTGCTGGTCCGCTCACCGCCTGTGCCTTCGTAATCGTGCCCGCTTTAAAATCCTCGAGCACGTGCCCGAGAAAAGCGTCCATATCTGCATGATCCTTATCGGATAATTGCCCTGTTCGATTCATGTCGACCTCATTTGATGTCGGCTTGCGCCGAGCCATTACAGTTAGCTGGCTGCAGTCAGGTGCCGGTGCGCAGGCGAGCTGCTTTGTACCAAGCCGATCCGACCAGATATAAACCTAAAGCCAGGCCAATCCAGATTACCGGGCGACCGATCATGCCGGCAAGGGATGAAAAGATTGCGTCAGGCGGGTCGCCTTGGAAGGTCAAAAGACCGAAAGCCGACATGCCGATCATGATGATGCCGAAGATAAAAGGTACGAGCTGCCACCGTAACATGAACATCAAGGTACTTGGACCCACGCCGATCTCCTTTATTTATCTCCACAGAAGAGGTGCTGCAGCGTCTACATTCAAATGTTAGGTGCGTTTAACGCACCTGTCAAGCACATTGTCGCGCCGGCCTTTTTGATGACAGGCCCCCAGTTTTCGATTGTGTAAGCGGTACCGTTTTTGGCAATGACCACCCCGGCCTGTTCACGCGCCTGCTCAACGAGATTCGTCACGGTTTTTTTGTCGATTCCAGTTCGCTTAGCCAGCTCGACCAAGGTTGCTACTTCCAATGAATCAATGGCTGCGAGGACAGTCAGCATTCGGCGTAAATCCCCTTTAGGGTACTGGGGAGCTTGCTCCATATTCGTCCGTCAAAATGAGTGCGTTAATCGCACCATGATAACGACGTCATGCAGGGCTTGCAACGCTTATGGTCGGTCAACTACGGCTATACTTGATCGCCCATAACTTTGCTGAACCGCCGCGTGACACACCTCGAACAGCTCATCTCGGAGTATTACAACTGGACAGGTTTTCTGGTTAAGCAGAACGTCAAAGTAGGGCGCCGCGGTGAGGGCGGGTGGGACATGGAGCTCGACGTCGTGGCTTACCATCCCCATGACGGCCGGCTGGTGCACGTCGAGGCATCGCTCGATGCCCATTCCTGGGAACGGCGCGAGGAGCGCTACGCGAAAAAATTCTCGGTCGGAGAGAAGTACATCCTCAAGGAAGTATTCACTTGGTTGCCGGCGACGACAGCGATCGAGCGGGTGGCAATTTTTCCGTCGGCGCCAGTGGGGCGAACCCATATTGCCGGCGCACGCCTGCGGTCGGTCGACAGCTTCGTAAAAGAGGTCAGGGACAAGATCCTCACCGGTAAGGTGATGGCCAAAGACGCGATCCCGGAGCAGTATCCACTGCTCCGCACGATGCAGCTGACACTGCTGGGATACCACAGACGGCTCGACTAAACTCGCGTATCGCAGCAGAAGCCGCGCGCTTGGTGCTGCGGTCGGGTTCTCGCGGCCGTTTCGCTAGAGCGCGTTCACACGGCGCTCACGCTGGACGTCCTGCACGTCGATCGAAACCATGTGTGGAGCAATTCCGGCTTTATCGAGTTCTGCAATCAGCATGTCATCGGTGAGCTGGCCGGGGCGGCTTTGGTAGTCGTCAGTTACGAAGACGTACCAAACCTTCTCTACGTTATCGCCCGCGACCGACGGGTAGAACACCGCACGGTGATACCGCTCGGGAGGCTTATCCCCACTGCAGTGGCTGATAGGCGTCGCAAAATCCGGCTCAGCCGGGAACGCGCGTCGGTGTTGGCTACCACCTAGCAAGAGTACTGTAGGCATTCTGTTCCTCGCTGGGCCGGCGCCAGGCCAGCCCCTCAAAAATTTTATATATATGTAGCAGTCGATTCACTAGACGTGAAGCACGTTGGGGAAGCGGTACCTCGAGTCATAGCGAACAGTGTAATGCAGGCTGCGCTACGGAGGAAACTTGCGTTCCCGCTCAAATCCGAGGAGCAGCATGCATGCTTCGCTCCTGATCCGAAGGGTAGCCCGTCGCCGCCCAGTCCGACAAATCCGGAGCAGCACTGTCCCAAGTCGGCACCTGGGCGACACCTCGTCTAGAACTTCAGTCGGGTCGGCTGTGTAGGCGAGGGTGCAGCGGGCAAATAGAAACTTAGCGTTATCGATGCCTCGAGCCGGCATTCACCAGGGGGCAGATATGAGCAACATTCATTTCGTTCGAAAGTGCCGCAGGCTCGACTTCAGCTTGGCTCCGCAACTAGTCACGTCATCCTCGAAAGCGATTGAAACGCCCTTAATGTGATGGCGCGCTGAACCGCTGGCAATCGTGCAGCCTGTGTGACCAGGTACGGGGCAGGAGCATGGGTCCCCTACGCAGGCAACCGGTATGCCCCCCACCTTGAAATGGGTAGCGCGGGTACTGATCACCTTGCCGCCATGGGATGTGGTGTCGCCTAACCGAATGACGTTTCGCATTCGACTGCTCCTCACCGACTACCGGTGTTTCTGGTTAATGGTGCGGCGCCCCCGACGCAGCTGTCTGCAATGGTCGCCCCGCCCCAACGACTTCCCCGACCGCCGGCTGCGTGTAGTTTCCCGGGTCGATCGCCGGTTGCACCCGGTGCTTGAACAGGTCGCGGCCCTTCTGCGCCTGGCGTCGCTCCTCCGACGGTGGGCTGATGAAGACGATGCTGGCGCCGGCAGGGTCGCGCAGGTTAACCGCGGCCGAGGTGCCGCCCTCGTAGTAGCTGCCCATCACCCCGACTGCCATTTGCACAAAGAAGGTGCTGGCCCCAGTATTGCCGAAGCGGTGGTCGGTATTGATGAACTGCGCCGTCTTGCTGGTGTCGATCTCCGCGCCACCCTGCGCCGCATAGGTGTGCAGGGTGCCTTCCAACGCTAGCTGCTGCTCGACCTGCTTGCCGAAGGCGCCAATGATGCGGGCCGGGCCTTTTGCGCGCTCGGCCGCCGGCAAAGTATTCAGGGCCTGCTGCCAGCCTGCTTCCAGAATTTTCTGGCGCGCCCCGCGGCGCTTGACCGGCTGGCCATGCTCGTCCTCGAACTTGACGAATACTGGACGGTGGATGAAGCCCAGCGAAGGCAAGTTGTCGAATGCCTCCATTTGGCTGCGGTTCCATGGCACCGGGAACCAGGGCGTCGGCTTCCAGTCCTTCGGCGGGTCGTTCAGCCAGCGGCGGAACGCCGCCAGGGATATGGGGGCTTTTTCTTTGTCGAACACCGGGCGCTTGGCGAAAGCCGCAGCGGCTCTCAGCCATTCGGCGACAGTCGGCAGGCGCGCGCGATGGTGTTTTTCGGGGTTGGCCAGCTTCTCAGGTGTCGGCACGTTCTCCTGCAGGTCGCAGTACATCATCCGCAGGTTCTCCTGCAGGTAATCGTTGTTCGGATCGTCCCACACATACGGGCGCAGCGGCTCGACCCGTTCGCGGCGCGCCAGTACGAAGACGGCGGTTGAATCGGGCATCCCCGGGATGTAGTAACCATTCTCGACAAGCCTTGCCGAACCTGGAGGCGAAAGGTCGTCGCGCGTTGACGGGCTGTCTTCGGAATGCAGCATGACGTACGGGACGTCCGGGTGAGCGTCGAAGAATGCGAACACTTGTTCCAGCAGCTGGTCGGGACGCTCTGCCAGTTGCCACGGCCCGGTCACGAACAGGTGCCACGCCATTCCGGTGGTCTCCGCGCCGCTGGCTAGCCCCGCGATAGGCCGTATCTCGCTGGGCTGTTCCGCGGGATCCAGCATGGGGCCGCCGGCATAGAATGACGGCGCGCCCCAGTACATCGGCGACAGCGCTGCGCCGTTTTCCAATGCATCATTCGCGCGGGATCCAGCGACGCCTGATTTGTCGAAGCTGCTCCACTCATACTTCTTCGGGTCCTGCTCGCGGATGCTGCTGAAGGGCGTCCCCTTTTGCAGGGCTTCCCACAGCTTGCCTTGCCGGTATTTCTCGACAGTGACACCCAGGCCGATTACCTCCAGCACGTATTCCCGGCGCGCCTGCTCGCTGCCCGCCGCGGCCTCCTGCGCCTTGAGCTGCTGCGTTTTCTGTTGCCACTCGCGTTCCCGAGCGTCCGCCTTGAAGGACGCGACTAGCCAGTTGCCGCCGAACAGGAGCGCAACGGTCGCCAACGGCACCCCGAACCAACGTATCTTGTCCATCGTTGTCTCCACGTTAAGATTCACCAGTTCCGGGTTGAGGACCCGGAAATCGAAAGTCAGCCACAGCATGAGCAAGAGCGGGTAGGCGACAACGGCGCCGGCAAGATAACGCCATGCCATAGGGCGCTTTACTGTCGCCTTGTCAGCGCAGCTCGGGGCGCTCATGCTTTCTCCTTCGGCGCGGTCCGCGTGATCCGCGTGCCCGTCGTTTCCGACACCACAATCTCCAGGAGCTCGCCCGTCAACAGCGGCAGGCATGTTGGCAAGGCGCCGTCGGTGTAGTACCTCATGTTGCCTTCGATGAGCTCACGCCGCCACGGAGGTTCGCACTCGAGGTAGATGCTGAAATTGGTCATGAACTTTTTCCACGTGATGATTCCTTTGCGGGGGCGCTCGAGTCGAGGCGGATCCTTCAACCGCCAGTCCGCCACTGCGCACAAGTAAGCGTAGAAGTTCGGATCGGTGGAAGCGCGGCCCCTACCGATAGCGACGTCATATGCGGTGACCTGGCTGTGGTTTTTGCGGCTCCCGAAGATCGCGCTGTGGAAGGATTTCGCGCTGACCTCGTGCTGCCAGCGGCGCCGCGCCGCATCCCGGCTTTCCCGCACCATTGCCACCACAGTGCCGTCGGGGTGGCGTATCGCACTCACGATCGCGAACTTGTTCTCTTCGTTCGTAGCCTCAGGATTCTTCTCCGCGTTATACGCTGCTTCCATCCGTTGAACGTCCTGTTTCGACAATGGTTCCTGGACGCCTGGATAGCTGACTTTTCCCGTCGGGTCGGGACATACCTCGGGGTTGATGCGCAATGCATCATCACTGGCGATTGCGATCGACGCGGTAATGGGATCCACGTCTTCACATGGTCCGCGGTCCGCCGGCTTCAATGTGGAATGCGTCGAGCTGGCCGGGATCTTGTTGGCGTCGATTTGACTACCGCGCAACTCGGCCAAGCAGGGGATCGGCAACGGTTCCCCGTTGATCCTGCGGATGCCGTAGCGTTGATCCTCGGCCTTGTCTCCCGGCTGGATCGGCCATTTGGCGACCGGCAGAGAGGCGCGCAGACTGCGCCCGCCTTTCTCGACGTGTGCATGATCGTCTTCGCCCTTGATACACAGTGCGAAATCGTGAGGTGGCTGGCCAACCAGTACCGGCAGCGTTTTCCGTGATTGCGGGTCCCACCGCTGCTTTGACGTAAACACGCGCTGGCGGAAGCTGCTGCCCAGTTCCACGAGCGGTTGCCGGCTGGTCTTTTCGGTAATGCTACGCACAGGCCCGATGCTCAGCCCTTTGCTAGCCGCATATCCGCTGACGTCGCGCTGTCCGGTGGCCCTGGTTCCTTGAAGGTAGTCCGGTACGCCTTGCCAGCCGATACCCTTCATGTTCTGGAGCGCGACGGTCATGTCTTCCGGACTGAAATACAGGTATACCTTGCCCCGGTTGTCGCGATCGGCATCCGGCCTCCAGCGGCCCTCGACCATGCCGCCGCATTCGGCCTCGCTGATCTTTGCAAAGGCTGGCGCGGTTGCTTTCGCCTTGGCAACGCCCTTGACGATGTTCACCAGGGTCTGCAACCTGCCGTGCAGGGTCTGCGGCGCCGCAATCTTGTCGTAGTGCGGTCCCATCGGGGCGTCCATGCCGCCAGTAAAAAGATTCGCAAGGTCGACCAGCATGTCGGTATCGTCATCGAGGCTGTATGGCGGGTGGGTCAGGATCAGGGTGTCGGCAGTGCGCTCTCCACGCTCCATCAGGAATGCCTGCGCGAGCAAACTCACCAAGCAGCCCTGGCTGTGGGCGACGATCGTGACGGTCTCGTCCGCCCCATAGTCCCGGATCATCGCGATCAGGGCCGCCAAGCGCCGCGCGGCGAGCACCATGTACATGCGGCCCGGGCCGTCATTGAGCGGCCGCAGCGGGTCTTTCATGGGATCCATCGGCGCACCGGCACCGCGGTTCCACATGTCAGGCAGGCTGCTGGTGGCATTGGCGAACGGGCCGCCCCCTTTAGACAAGTCCTTGTCGAGCCGATTGCCGTAGCGGTCGGTCATCTGGCCGTTGACGGGTTTCGCCTTCTTATTCGTCTCCCGGAAGCCCCAGTAAAACGGAATAACCGGACTGTCAGTATCGGTGGTTACCTCGCGCTTGAAGTAGGTCGCATCCGGGTCCTCGACCACCTTATCCTTGTCGGTTGGCAGCGAATATTTCGCCGGCTTAAAGCAGCGGGATAGGCGTTGTTCCAGACCGGTGCACAGGCCTTCCTCCACTTCACTGAAGCTGGTACCGACATCGTTCACACCGTGGATGATGATGATGTTGCAAGGCTTGTCGCGGGGATGCTCGATGACTTTGTCGGACGCGCGTTTGTGCTGCAGCACTGTGCAGGTGTGGCCCGCCACGTATTCGGATTTCGGGTACTTTCTGCTCGAATCTGCCATGAGTTCGCCTTCCGATAGGGCTATTGGTCGCCGCCGCGCACCAGGCTGATTTCTGCCATGTGCATGACGTCACGCTCGATCAGCTCGGACTTGCCATCGGCACCGCTGCGCGCCTGAAGGTCGGTGCCGTCGCTCAGCCCGATTTTCATCCTGGCGTCCCTGACGGCGCCCCCCAGAGGTCGGTCGCCGTTCTCGAGCGGCGTGCCGCGCGCGTAGCGCACCGCCAGCTTCTGGTCCGCGGCGCCTTCGCCAAACTTCGGGAACTGGGCCGTCATGCCCTCCGGTTCTTCGTACAGGAAGTCCGGCGCGTGGAACTTGAGCGGCTGTTTGCTGCCCAGAACTGGCGGACCGTCGCCCAGCTTCAGGAAGGAGCCATCCTCCGCCACCAGCAGGATCACCTTGCCGGACACCGTGACGGTGCCCTCGGTGGCGGTCACATTCACGTTCTTGGCCGAATTGATGTCGGTGTCGTCGTGCTGGCTCTGGAGCAGCAGCTTGCCGAAGTGGGCGATACCAGTAAGTCCGCCGTTCTGGGCGAAGAGGGAAATGCCTTTGCCGGCATTCAGTGTGCAGCGCTGGCCGGCGGTCATTTGCACGTGCTGCTGCGCTACCGTGTCGATGTTCCTGGACGAGTAGCTGACGATCGCCTTCGAGCTGGCGAACCCGATGCCGGATGGGGACGTAATCCCGATGACCGGTTCCCCCGGCGCGGCGGCCCTGGGAGCGGTGTTGCTACCGTCTTCCCAATGCTTGAAGCGCGCCAACAAGTCGTCCTGTTCCTTGGTGTCGATCAACATGCCATTGTGCTCGGCCGCGTAGCCGCCAAGCGCGGCGCACAGCTCGCCGCATTCGCGCAGTAGCCCCAGATAGTCGTCGCGCGCGAGCTGACTGCCCTTCGTGTTCGCCCCTCCCAGCAGCTTCCAGGTGCTCAGCAGGATGCCCCGGGCAGCGTGCAGCGCGATCGCTTCGTCCGTGCGCAGCTCCGCGCCCTCGCCGCGCGGGGCCGCGCTGCCGTCCTGACGTCGCTCGGTCAGGAAGCCGAGGTTGATCTCCGTTGTGGCGTGATCGCTCGCCAACTGCGCGCTGATCTGGCCCGGGGTGTCGTCCAGCCGTAGCTGGTTACCGCGACTGCCGTCTGTTTCGCGGGAACGGATGCCCGACTGGTACTTGGTGTCTGGTAGTGCGCCCTCATCGCGGAAGGCCGGCGGCGGGCCGCTCCCGTTGTACAGCTGGCCGATAATGATGGGCTTGTCCGGGTCGCCTCCGGCCCAGTCGACGAGTACCTCGGTGCCGATCGGAGGCAACAGCCGCGTGCCGCACTGCACGGCAGTACCAGGGCCATTGCCGGCCCAGCTGGACGCGACACGCACCCAGGCCGAGTCGGCGTCCGAGTCGGCGCTGCCGGCGCCATTGGCGTGCTGATGGTCTTGCGGGCGGGTCGCCGGAAAGCGGATCTTGACGCGCCCCATCGCGTCGCACCAGACATGCTCATTCGGCGGCCCGACCACGATGGCCGTCTGCAGCGCCGGCCGTGGCAACGTGGCCCGCGGCGGGACAATGCGAATGCCCCGACGCACACAAGTAAAGCGTGTCTTGTAACGGATCGGCTCCCCGTCGCCGTTGGCGAAAACTGCATATTCACCCTCGCTCCAGCCGTTGCGGTTGAACAGCCGCTCGACGCGGGCGCCCACCTCGACCGGCAGATTGTTCTGTGCAGCGATGTGCTGCGCAGTGACCACGAACTCGCGCTCCTTCGCCGAGTGCGTGTCAATCTCCGGGTGTCCCTGGAGGCTGAACCATTCGCCTACCGACAGGTCGCGGACGCCCCCTTCGCCATGAAAACTCTTGGCTTCATACTCATGGTGGGCCATTTGCGCGTAGCCCAGCTCGGTCAAGTCGCGGGCGGTGTCACCCGCATGCGGCGCCGCGACGTAATAATCGTCGAGGCTCGCAGCCAGTTCGTTCCCGCGCTCACCCTGGTCAGTATTCGATTCGACACGCGTCCCCATAAACATGCCGCCGGCAGGGTGCTTGTAGTCCCAGGTGTGCAGCGAAGCGCTGCCGGGCTGCAGGGTTCGCACCGCACTCCAGCCGGTGATCGCATCTCGCTGCTCTGTAGCAGCATCGCGATGAAAACGCACAGTGCCGGCAATGTTCTGCGCCAGGTGGCCAGCGTCATCGAACACGAACAGCGTATGCCCGATCGGATCATGCCGCTGGGCGCGCCGAGACGGATCGTGCGGTAGTCCGGACCGGAAGAACCAGGCAAGACCGCGCCGTTGGAGGAGGCGCCGGATGAATGCGGCGTCGGACTCGTTGTGCTGCATGATGAATTCGCGTTGGGCGAGTTTGGTGCTAAGCCCAACATCGATCTGCAGCTCGAACGTCGCGCGCAGGACCGAATTCCGCTCATGCCATTCGGCTACCAACGTCTTGATAACGTCCAGTTCACTTTGGTTCCGGAATACGCGGGTATTGGTGCGGTGCTCCATGACCGACAGCGCGTCGCGCATCACCAGCTGATAGGTCGCCAACCCGCCGTCGCTCTGCCCGGATGCCGCCTCGGTGACGATCCCGCACATGCGGCGCAGGCTCCCCCGGTCGGTAACCACCCGCAGTTCGGCAGGTACACCGATAAATTCCTTCAGGGGTAGACCTGCATCCTCGGCGACGCAGAGGATACGGTACTCGAAGCCTCCACAGACAGATTCCTTGCCGGTCAACCGCTGGGGTAGCAGCACAGCGTCGTGCACTCCGTCCGCGTGGGCAAAAGCGAGTCCAAGCGGGCGATCGCCCTGGCGAAGCATAGACAAGACGCGCCGAAGATCATGCTGGGTGCCGGTGTCTGCCATTGGTCATCCTCGGTCAATTCGCTCGAGCAGCCAAGGACGAGAGGATTCGTGGACGGTCGAGCTATCGTTCGGCACGCGCAACTTACCAGACTTGGAATACCTGAGAAATCACTCGCTGTCAGCTGATCCACCAGGCGGGTCCGTTCAAACTTAGCCACCGCCTAACATTTCTCAAAACAACTGCGCCCTCAAATCCTGCAATTTCTTCGCAATGTGGCTCATCGAAAATAATGGTGGCATCGTCTAATGGCTCGGCAGTTGCGTCCGCGCAATTTTCCCAGGAATTCGATTCAAGTTATTTAGCTGGGTGCGTAGCTTTCGGCTGGCGTCCAACACGCAGGGCGCGCCTGCATGCCCACTTTAGGGGAAATGACTAGCTCGACTGACTTTTGCGAAGCTAGGGAACGTCCTCCGCCTGCAGGGGATTCTGTAAGAGCAGCTTCGCGATCTCGCGCGGCTGCGAATACTCGATGCCCGGTATCACTTGCACCGGTAAGCTGGCAACTGTCGAGAACAGGGGCAGGACATTTACCGCTTCGATTCCGGATAAAGCAGCTCGTTGAGCCAATTTCTAAGCATGGTCCTTTGCCTTGATTGCTCAGTTGATCCAGGAGAGCCACGGTACGACCTTTGCGGCGACGTTAATCGCTGCGCAGAATGCAGCGACACTAGCAAACGCTGCGCCCATACCATTGAGCTTTGCTGCCTTCTTGAAGTCTTGGTTCATCTCTACATCCATATCGAACCCGGTGCGTATATTGACCTGAGCGGACAGCATCCAGCAAAGGGCGGAAATACCACCGCAGAAGGCGGCGAACAGGTTGATGTAGTCAGCGTTTGTCATGTTTTTTCGTGTTGGACGGGCCGGCACCACGCCTGCCCTCTCAATGCTGCTGCCGCGTCGAGCGCGGCCTGGGTACTGCCTTTTTTTTCCCACCTTAACCAGTTCAATGGGACTTCCAATGAAGCCGCCGCTATGAGTGCCCACGCAAGCAGACAACCCAAACAATAAATAACGACCGCAAACTCGTGCCTGAAGTACCAAGGGATGATTGCAATGGACGCATGCCCAACTCCGTTCGCCGCTTGGCTCCAAGCTCAAGCCTTTCGCCTTCCGGCACGATTCTTAAGCAGTCTCTTATTCAGCGGCGCTACTCCGAACCGAATAGGCGGATAACACCGGCCCAGCCAACGTTTTACTGCCTCGATCCTTACGCCCATTTTCCCTATGCGTGTTAGTAGTCTGGCAGACCGGAAGTGCAGTACCAGTGATACTCGCGACCGTTATCTCCACGCCTCTCTTGGTAGGTAAGATGCGCGAGGTGCTGGCCTTCTTTGAAGTCTGGCTTACGCTGCCAGCGTAAGGTGACCGAAGCCATTACAACTCCATTCGTGTTTTCATAGCTGGTCCCCACAGGACAGGGGTGGACATTTGTCTCAGCGAAATAGCCCGGAAACACACGACGCAAATACACGTAAAGTTCGTCCTCGACGTGTTTCTGCGGCTGATAAAACTTTTTCATTACATTCCTTATTCGACATCCGGCCGGTCGCGTGGCGCCGGCATCAGCACCGTGTTGTCCGGTATGAATCAGCTTCTCGCCGCGTGCTTAAGGACCTCAGCACCTTGGGCCATCACCCGCTTCACTTCCTCGCCAGTTGCATCCGGAAGCGGAAGGGCGAGCAGGTCTGCGGTAATCCGCTCAGTGGCGACCTCCACTTGTTTCGCACACTCAGCAGCGATCTGCGGCGGGAGATGGCGTGCAATCGTCAATAGCAAGGCATGCATTCCGTCTACACGTCCCTTTGTGATCGCAAGCGCTTCTTCAAGATTCTTTACACGGTCATCAAGGCCAATACTCATTGCATACCTCTTTCGAATTCGGCTACCGGCCGCGACGGGGCGCGAGCGCCAGGATCTCCTTGGTTTCGCGGACGCGAAAACCGCGTCCTTTTCAATCATTTTTCGTCATCAGATCGTGCTTCTAAAACGGCACGACAGATCCGCAGCTGACACTTCAAATTCGACAGGGCAGCGAAGTATTCCGCCTTCCGCAACCCGCGCGGATGCACGCCCGCAGCTCGCTCTCATCCAAGCGCGCGAAGAAGTCCTAGTGCTCTGGAGTGATCGGCTGGCCAAGTTTCCCGTAGAGGGGGACCAGGCAGAGGGCACTTGCTCATCTGTTTTCCTTCCTCAACGCCTTTCTTCTTGGTGGACAGGATCGCCACATCGGGTACACCTACCATATTGTCCGTTCCCGGAGGTTTCTGCGTCCCAAAATTTTACTTTGTGTCCGTACTTTTCGCAGAACTGTTTCGGTGTCAATCGGAACCGGTCAAGTATTTTTTCCATAGGGTTTTCCGTCCCGTTACTGCCAGTCCGGCAGAGCGTCGAATTCGACGGCCGCCATTGCGAAATACTCGACCTTAGCTGACACAGATAAACCCGGTGTAGGTGTGCCGTGCAAGGTGACCATCGCCGCGTCGACCTGGTCTGCGCGAACGGTCAGCACTTCGCCGTCAACGGTGACTCGGGCCGCCAGAACGTCGGTTCCTGCCGCGATGCGCGCCAGGCCGGCCGCGTGCTGCTCTTGAAAAGTTTGGTTCATCCTGTTCATCCTTGTTCGGCTACCGGCCGCGGTCGGGGCGCCACGCCGGAGCCGGGTTGTTTTCCATCCTATCTCGTCCATCTGGCTCTTTCGGACCGCGTCTTCAATCAGAACGTAGAACGAAATGATTGGCCGGGCGGTGTTGGCCATACAGGGCACGCGTAAGCCGCAACTGGCTGGTCGTTCGTGCCATTCGCCCCGCTATAGTCATTTTGTCTATGGCTTATCAATAACCCAACAGCAAGAATAGTATTTAACACAAACTCCAATTTACTGCACCAAGTATCCCCGGTTGGTAACGTCCGATATGCGATCACATGTTTGACTTGGCCATTTCCTGGATTTTCTTCTTCTAGGGTAGCGTGGAAAGTGCAGTCAAACCGAAACGCTGCGTGAGTTATCGGAGCCGGGCGCGCGGTGCCACCCGAGTTTTGAAGGTATACGCCTTAGCTCGATTTGGGTATCTTCACTGCTGACGCGCTTACAGGCACTATGACGGAGTAGCATCGATACCCACGCGCTTTTCGATTTATTAACTAGCGCGTATGTATACTGATGCGGTAAGCGACGCACTCAAAGGCAGTTAAACTAACCGACGTGAAAACTGGGGCGCAGCCCGCACGGCTATTCAGTGCCTCGGAAAATTGATGGCCAAGGATGCGATTGCGGAGTAACACCCCCTACTGCGCGCAAAAGTAGCTAACGCTGCAGGGATACCACCGGCGGCTGGGCTAGCGCCGGTATGTGGCTGCAAAATCGAGGTATCTGAAAACGCTACCCAAACAGCCCGTGGAGAAACCATCGAGGATGCGGCTCGCCATCCTCAGCAACAATTCGTTCGCGGTAGACCCAGTACAGGGTGTGGTCCTGACCTTCGGCCATGAAGTAGTCGCGGGAATGGGCCTCGGACCACCAGCCCGCCTCAATGCGCTCAGGGTTCGAAACCATTCTCAACGGCGAGCCGTAGAACGGGCGATGCTCGCGAATCAGCAACTGAATGGGTTTCGCCAATATCCAGGTAGGGCGGGGGAATTGATCGAGATTCGCAGGTAGGCCCGCCTGCAGGTCGGCGGCTCGCACCGGTCCAGTAACAGGTTTCCAGGCATTCGCCACCTCCGGCCGATAGTCCGCTTGCGGATCCGACCTCAGCACGTTCTCGGCGCCGAGCCGCGCCGTCAACACCTCGATCAGCTGCAGCTGATCGGACTCGCTCCCCTTAGGGTCGGGGAACAGCGATTCGCTAGGCGGCTCCATTGGCACGATGTCGACCGCCTCGAGGGCCAGGCCGATCACGGGTGCATCGAGGACCTGGCTGGCCAGTCGCTCCTTCAGTAGCCGCACCAGGTGGTCGCCGCGCCAGACCGGCTCGGCCAGCGTGATCTCAAGCGTCGACGGCGGCCGTGCGACCCGCCCCCGTTCGTGCGCCATCTCGAGGACGATGCCTTGCACGGCCAGCTGTCGCGCGGATAGCCAACCGAGCATCTGGAGGATGAGGCGCTCGACGCCGGCGAGCAGCTCGTCGGCCTTCTCGACCCTCCCAAAGATCTCGATTTGGGCACGGAAGGTTTCTGGCGGCTCGATCCAATCGTGGGCCTCCGGAACCATACCGTATGCGGCATCAAGGACGTCCAACAGGTCGCGACCGCAACGGCGCTGCAGCCCTGGCCGAGGAAGCCGCCTTAACTGGGCGATGGTGGTGCAGCCGATCCCGTCCAGCCATTCGGCGTAGCGGCGTGCCGGCGACAAGAGGAGGGCAGGGAGCCGATCCAGACGTCGCTGCAGGGTATGCATCTGGAGCGTGCGCGCGTGGCCGCGGCCGTGCCTGGCCAGGAGCCAGGCGCCGCGAGCCGTGGGCGCGCAACCGAGGCTTGCCGTGAACCCGAGCGCCCGCATGTCAGTGCGGATTCGCCGGCACAACGCGTGCGCGCCGTTGAATAGCGTCAGGCTTGCACCAACGTCCATCAATAGAATTGATTCGTCCGATGGAGCGACCTGAGGCGTGTACTGAAGCAAAGCCATAGCCGCCGCATACACGCAACCCTGTTCACGGACGATGTCGCGGTCAAGGACGGTGGTGTCGGGCGCGAGCATGAGAACGCCTCCGCGCCGCATTCCGTTGCGAATTCCCGCCTGCCAGGCCGATGCCGATACCGCCATCACCCGTTCGTTTTCCAAGACTGCGCATCCGGGATCCGGGGCATGTTTCGGGAAGAACGCCTCAAGAGGCAGTCTGGACAAGTGAACCGCTATCCAAAGTCGCACGATCGGATCACCATTCAGTTGTCAGCGTCATCGTTGACAACCTGGACGTACCACGACTGCACCGTGCACTCCCGGGTTGTATCGTCGAGCTCGAAGCCGCTGATCGTCATGCAACCGTCGCCAATCCAACGCACCACGGCATCGCGCAGGCGCGGTAGCACGTCGCCCCCGGCCACAACATCACGTAGCACAGCATAGGTCATGCTGCGACGGAAATCTTTGTCATGTTGTTCGGTCAAGGTGAGATAGCCCGTATGTACTGGCTGGGCCGTGATGGACCGATGGCGGGGTAATGGCCTGCCATCCTCGAAGAGTTGAGCGACGCGTACAAACATGACATGAGGAATACTGTACAAAAATACAGTATATCAGATGCCAGATTGGCAAAGGGGGCATCGAGCAAGCCGCCGCCATGCCCACAAACGACACGACATCGACCATTGTCGCGATTCTTTTGCCGCATTAATGAACGCCCCGGCTAACCGCGGGGGCGTCTGGTAAAGTTGACCATAACGGCACAAACAAATGATAGTTTTCGGGCCATGGTTTATAATTACTGTTTTACAACTTTTCGTGGCATCCACGTCGATATTGCCTTTATCAAATCATGCTCAGAACCGAACAGAAGGCAGCGATTCGTCAGGGCTTCGAGATGGGCTTCTCGGACACACGTATTGCCCGTAGTGTTGAAGACGTCAACCACATGCAGGTATTTAACTACCGGCACAAGCTGAAGATCCCGACCAGCGATATCGTCAACAGGCGCTATGACATCTGGACTCAGCTCATCTACAAAGGTGTGAGCATCGGCCAGATCGCCAAGATGTATGACGTCACCGAGAAGAGCATCAAAGTCCTACTCTGGAAGAATCGAGATATCTCTTTGGTCGAAGCAAAGGCCCAGGTTATGAAGCTCCGGGAAGAGAATCAGTTGCTCGAGCTGGGAGAAGGTATTCCAAGCCTGGGCCAGCTCGGTCTCCAGTTCACACCGATCTCACCGGAAGAAAAAACTGCGGAAGAGACGGCTGTCGAGCAAAAGGCCCAGGAACAGAAGGCCGGGTAGCCACCTACTTTCGCGCGCGAAAGCGCTGCGCTCCCAATCCCCTGATTCTGCGGCGCTTACTTATCGTAGCGCCGCTTTAACACGCGCGACCGCATTCCCGTTCGCTAAGCCTGATCGCCCATCGTCACGGAGCGCCCAAGGCTGGCCGCATACCTCAGACAAGCGCGTATCCGGATGCGGATGGTGGTCTCCTTCTTCTTGATAGCCTTTCAGGAACTCGTGCCAGTGCCGCGCAACGGTTTCCTTCATGACTCCACATCCGACCAGCCGGACGGCGATCCGGTCCGCGTCGAGCTCGCGCGCTGCCGCGCCGCTATCGGTCCAGCGCGTCCAGAATCGGTAGGCGTCCAGCCGCGCCACATGGCCGACCTCGTGGGCAAGAATGAAGCGCACATCGTTATCGCTGAATTTTTCGGGGTCGAGCATCGCGGGGGAGACGACGATGGCGGCATTACCCGAGAACGCGCCGGCCGCCGCAGGGGCACTGCCGATGACGAAGGTCGGCTTGAGTCGAAGACGCAGCCGGCGGGCATAGTCGCCGACTTCCTGGACGATAAATTGTTCGCGCACAGTAGCGGCGCCCATGCGTGGGCCGAGCTTCTGATAGACCTGGTGGGGCCAGTCATAAAGCATTCCCAGCAGCGCGGCCGAGTAGATCGTGTTCGCGATCCTGCCTGTAAATCGCCCCTTTTTTTGGACAGGTATTGCCGGTGCTGCAGCCGTCACGCGCTAGGCCGTCAACGGCGCCACGGCCCGTCACCCGTGCCGAAGTTGCGGCCGCAGATGTCGACGTTACCCACCATCGGCGTGCCGTCGATGTTCATGCCCGTCGCATGCCCGAGATCCGGCCCTCGGCTCGGGCGGTAAGTCGTCCCCAGGCTGAACAGCTTCGGAATTTTCGAGAACCATTTTTTAAGCATATGACCTCCTCACACGCTGCTGCGAGCCCACCAGGCCAGCAGCAGCACTACGATGGCGACACCGGCCGCGATCCAGGAATACTTCTCCTTTTTGCTGATTTTGTGCGCCGCGAGAGCAGCAAAAGCATTTTGCCTCTTGTCCATGACCTGCTCCCATGCTAACGGATTGAGAAAACAACGACTTATTTTTTCGCTGGTAACTCGGTCCGCTTCCCTGAGAGCACCGTGTTGTGCAGCGTATTGGCAACGGCGCGCGCGTTGGTGCCGCTGCCGTTTTGATCGAGGCCTGACTCGGCCGCAGCCCGCTCGCCCGACGCGCGATCCGCGTGAACCGTGTCGGCGACGCCTTTGACCCCATGTGCGACCTCGGTGGCGAATGTGTAGCCGCCGGCAAGCTGCTCGGCCACCGACCGCTCGCCGCCTGCGGCACCCGATTTGCCAGTCCCGCCCGCAGCGTGGGCCCGCGGTCCTGTCGGAACTTGCTTGACCAGTCCGGCCGCGTTCACGCCACTATGGTCCGTCGGCGAAGCGATGTCGAAATGGGCGCGAGGCTGGAGGTCCGCCGTCGCGAACTGGGCTGCGATCATGGCATTTACCGATCCCATCAGGAACTCGTTCGCTTGAAGCCGGTCCTCCGGCTTCGCGTTCTCGTCGGAGGCCAGGAGGTAAGCAGCGCGGTGCCGCGCCATCGCTTCGCTTGCACGGTCATCCCCGACGATGCGGTCGGTCACCCCCGCGCCCATATCATGCCGTGCCCGCTCAAGGTATGGCTGAGCTGCCGCAGAATTCCCGAACAAATGTCCTTGGTTAAGCTGGAAGCGCTGATACTCGGGATTCGTCTTCATCTGGTTGGCAACTTCCTTGCCGCCGATCTGCGCATTGAGGGACACGAAGCCGGACGATCGCTTGACCGCATCCGACGCGACATCCGAAAGCGACTTGGACTCCGAAAGCGTTTTGGCATATTGCCGTTGTACGCCGAGCGAGTGCTGCAGCGTGCGCGCCTCGTCGGTACCGATATTTTTGAACTTGTCGCTTTGCAGCGCGGTGTTGAACGTCTTCGCCAGTGCCTGCGACTTCGCCACACTCTGGTCCTGTTCGACCCTGCGGCCGGCGGACATCGAGTCGGTCGCTCCAGTGGAAGTTGTGTGCTGTCCCTTGATGGTGGCCCCGCCGCTGACGCCGAATAGCCCGCCTTTGCCGGACAGGGGAGGCCCGACGGTCAGCTCGGCGCTGGCACCCAGGCTCTGCTGTGTATTGTTCGCGTTCTGCTTGTCGGAAGTGACCGCATGTCCTGATTTCCCGGCCTGGATCGCCGAATAGTTGCGGCTGTACTCGTCCCGCAAGGCCTTGAACGTCGACTCCGTGACCCCGAGCTTCTTGTAGTCCCCGGTCTGGAATGCACGGGTCCAGGACTGCATGTTGGTTTGCCCGTCGGTTATCGACTGCATCTTCTGGTGCGCGGAAGTCAGGCTGTTCGAGGCCTCGCGGTGCAAACTCCCAAACTGGGCGTTCGTCGCGATCGCAGGCACGGCGCCCGTGAGGCTGACGTTCGTGCCGCCGACACCTTGCTCGGCCTTCGCCACGCTGCTGTTCGTGACGAGCGGTGTCGCGTCGACCGGTGCCGGGTTGACGGACTTGCTCTCGTCTTTCGAGCCTGACGCCATCGAATCGGAGATCTTCACCAGCGCGGCCGACTGGCCGAGGGCGAAAATAGTCGACATCAGGATCGGCAAGGTCGCCATCAGGTGGCTGGCCGTGCCGATCTCGAGCGAGAAGTTCTTGTACACCTCCACGGCGGTCGACTGGTTGATGAACCCGCCTTGCGCGATCGCACGCATGAAGTTCGAAACCTGAATGTAGATCATTCCGTTGATGAGCTCCGCGCCCACGTTCATGATCAGCAGCGGCCAGACGATCATGTGTACGGCGACCTTCATGTTCCTCGAGGCGCCGACGCCCGACCACATCATGAACAGGACGATCACCGGACCCAGTCCGATAATCACGGCCGTGATCTGGTTGGCGAACGCGCCGGCGTACATCAGCGACTCGAAGCCGTTGGCGGCAGCCTGGATGTTATTGCGCTCAATTTCATTCGCCTGCACCGCCATCGCCAGACACGTGCTCTTGTTGGTACCGTCGGCGCGCAGGCAATCCAGGTCGTTCTTCACCAGCTCCGCAAACAGCAGGTTGATCACCTCGGCATTGGCCTGGGCCACGCCCCCAGCAAGCGCCCCGGAGGTCAGGTTCGCGGTACGTACCGCCGCGTACTGGTTCGCGATGCCCGTAATCGTGAAGTCCCCGTCGGCATTCGGCTGGTCGGCCGCATTCACTGCGCCTTGCACCACACGACGGAATGCGTCGGACCTGAGTGCCGCGTCGATGTCCGCGCCGACCTGGGCGGCCGCGTCCGCGCAGGTGGCAATGTGGTTCGTTCCCACCTGGATCTGGGTGACGATCGCGGTCGTGTTCTGCGCCGCTTCGGCCAGTAACATGCCGATCGACGTGCGTTCGGACCCCACGTCCGTCCACACTGAAATCGGGGCGGGGCCGGCCGCCGCTCCGGTCAGGTTGCCCGCAAAGAGGACCCGGTCAGCGATCTGGGCGTAATCAGCGCCCGAATCAGAGCTGAGGCAGGCGCTCAGGACCGCATTGACCTTCGACGGAATGCCTCCCAACCGCAGCACCGCGGTGCGCGACGTCAGCAGCGTTTTGAGCGGATTGATGAAGCCACGGTTGGCAGCAGAGATCGCGGCGTAGTCGGTGCCGGTCGACTGCATCGCCGTCCGGACCTTGTCGCCGACGCTTCTCGACACCAGGCTTGCCGTCGCCGGCGCGACCGAGATCAGGATCGGGACGTTGTCGACCGTGGTCGTCGCACCGGTCATGCCGCTTTCCGCCGTCACCGTCGTCTTCAGGGTGGGGGAGGTCAGGAAGATCGCCAGGCAAAACGGGATCAGCAGGCCGACGGCCCGTTTTCCCAGATCGGCGCCCGCCGTGCCGCCAGGCGCCCCGGCGGCGGCGGACGTCGTCATCATCAGCAGCGACCATGTCGCCGCGAGCAGCGCGAATCCCCACACCAGCATATCTTCCTGACACACCATCGCCACCGTGTTCAGGATTGCGTTCAGCGTCGTCAGGTCGCCATTGGATGTGTAGATGACTTGATCTGGGAACATGGCGGTTACCGGTTAGTAAAGCCGTTGAGGATCGCGGCCTGGTTCAGCATCTGGGCGATTTCCAGTACCGAACGGTCATGGTCACAGCTTTGCTGCCGCTCCAGGAAGTCGTTCCGGAGCCGCTCAATGTTGTGCTTCGCCTCATCGGTCAGCACGTAGGAATTGTTGTTGCCGACGGCCGCGGCTCCCCGGTACAGCGCGCTGCCGAGCTGGGCGGCTACGCAATTGCGGATCCCGACCCGCATCCTGCGCGCCATGCTTTTCCGCGCCTCCGGGTTGCTGGTCTTCTGCAGGAGCGCAATGATCGGGTAGTTCGCCTGGTGGAGGAACTGCAGCTGCGCCGTCGTGAACTGCCCGCTCGTGCCGCTGTTGATGATGCCGACGATCGACGCCGGATCGACGCCGGTGTCGTCGGGCGAGCCGAACAACATGCTGTTGATCCACCCCTCGATGCCTTGATAGTTGAAGTCAGTGACCCGGATCTGGCTGCAGATTTGCGGGTCGAATCCACCGCTCGACGGTGCCGTACCTGTCGGATCGAGACAGGTGTACAGGTGCAGCGGGTAGTCCGGCCGGCTCGAGCCCAGCCCGCCGCCAGTGACAAAGTCTTCGAGGGTGATGGTGGCGCCGCCCCTGCAGCTGACGCGCGGAATATTGTTGCTGGACTGGTTGCTAGTCGTGTCCTCGACGCCGTCCCCGTTGAACGACCGGCAGGGTATCCCGGCGATTTCGTAGCCCAGGAGGGACAGCAATACCTTGTTATTCAGCGAATTCGGATTGCTCGCATCATCTGCGCTACCGTCAATGTTCGCCAAGCCGATGACGCCGAGCACGGAGCTCGATCCGGAGGAGACGATGGCCTTGACGACCTGGTTCCCGACGCGCGGGTTAACCTCTCCCTGTTTTCGCAGGTACTGCGCAGCGTTCGTATTGAATTCCTTCAGCCCCGCCGCGAGGTCTGTAAAGATGCCTTTCGCCGTGGAGCCAACCGCGCCATCGCCATCGGTCGAGTCGGAAAGGGCGCGCTCGGCCTTGTCGACGATCAGGTGAGCCAGGCTGCATGAGTTCTTGGCGAGATTGTTCATGTTCTGCAGCATCGTCTGAAATTCCGTCATCAGCGAGTCGAGTGAAGGCGAAATGACTTTGATGGCGGCCTTGAAAGCCAGGCCGGCTGCATTCGAGGCGACGCTTCTGAAAATGGCGATCAGCTCGGCACCATTGATGAAGCTAAAGCTGCCTCCGTACAGGTCGACTCCGCCGCACCCGGCGTTCAGGCGCGGCGGATCGAACGCGACGACGTTTACGTTGTGGATCGGTGTTCTCATCGAATATCCGCCGGCATGGATCCCGACACGGTCCCGGGCGGTGAACGTACCCGGCGCGGTCGAATTCGACATGAACATGGAGTTCAGGTCAGCCATGATGCCGGCCCTGGCGGCGGTCGACAGCAGGAACAGGGTACTGATGGCCACGATGGTGCGCAGTTTCATGTTTGCCTCACTGGTATTGTTTTTGCAAAAGCGGCTGCAGCTTCCGCTTAATGGCGGCCGGGTCGTTTCCGTTGAGCTCAAGGCTGCCGAGGTCCTCGGTCGATGCCACCCCGCGGTTCCATACCGCCAGGTCGCGCATCGTCTGGGACGACAACAGCTTCGTCGTGTGACCGGCGAATGCAATCTGCTTCACGAGCTCGTCCTGTGCGTAGAAGCCTTGGGCGATCACGCGATATTGGTTGTTATCCTTGCCGTCCTGATAGGCCCGCGGACGGTGAACGTAGACGACGCTCGGTGTCAGCTTCAAGTCCAGCTTGCGATACAGTCCGTTGTCCCTCACCAGGGGGCCGCTATAGCCGCGTGGACGCTTGCCGTCCAGCGACACGACAAGGGCTTCCATCCCGTACTGGGCGCGCAACGCGCTCACGATCGGCATCTGCATGGCGCAGAACCGGCAACTCCCGTCGACGAACACGACCAGGCCGCCGGCTGTGGCCAGCTCCCGCGTCGCCTGTTCCTGCGCCAGGCGGTTCGCTGAGCGGATCGATTGCGCGCCCGCGCTGGCGTAGGGAATCCGGTTGTTTTCGTTGAGCAGGGGGTCGATGTTGGTGACTTCGCTCACCTTTTCGGAGAAGCGCTGGGACTTGTCCATCGCAATGCGACGGACGTACAGATACGCAGCGACATTCTCATCGGTCGGATCGTCGATGGCCCTTTCCTCGAGCAGCTTGTAGTTCTCCTGCAGCCACTTGACGTCGACCTTCCGGTCTTCCTTCTTCGGCTGAGGTGCGGGGGCATGGAGCCGGGTTTCGGGCGGCTTCGCTGTTTTCCCCTTCACCACATACGGCTTGTAATGGAGGAACGCATCGCCGTAGCTGTCGTCGGTGCGCACTTCTTGCCCGAGTGCGGCGGCCGATAACCCAACGACGAATGGAATGATCAGGTAGCGCATAGCGTGTCTTCGACTTTCGCGCGCGAAAGTTAGTAAATCCGGTAGCCCTTGCCGACTATGCTCGCGTGGGGCAGGTATCCCCAATAGCGCGAATCGTTCGACATGCGGGCCGTACCGACAACGAAATAGCGACCAGGCGGGATCACCTCCGTTCGCTGGAAGGAAGATGCCGGACGCTTGTACAGGACCGCGTCCTCGAGCCCTTCGGCCACCAAGCTCTCATTGATGAAGACCTGCTCGCCCCGGATGCTGAGTGTGTCGCCAGGAACGCCGGCAACGCGCTTCAGGACGAAATTCTCGCCCACATAAGCTAGCGCGCTGATGGACGATGCCTTCCAGAACAGGTAATCCCCGCGTTCCACCTTGCCCGGCTGAAGGTGCACCAGCAGGGCCAGGTGCAATTCCGGAAGACAGTTGACCTCGTGAGGATCATGCGACAGGCTGACGAACGAGCGGCCGTGCCCTAGGTAGATCGACAAGGCGCAGACCACGCCGACGCCGATCGCAAGCTTGGTACGGCGCGCCGGCACGGATGCCGCAGGCTGCGCGGTCATTCGACATTCCTCCAGCACAGCGGGCGTGACTCAGGTTTGAGGCCGCCGCAGTAGGCCCGGTCGACCCCGTCGAGGATGGACGAAGCATTGTCGTATCCCAGCGGCAGAGCGATGGCCAGGGCAAGCACGATTCCGATAGATCTCAGCAGCTTCATTTCGTTGGCTCCTTCCGGGCGACCGCGGCCGCCAGTTCTTTCGTGATGTCACGTGTCCCGGCTGGGAGGGCGGCAATGGTCAGGTTTCCGTGGGCGTCGCGGGCGCCGTCGACGATGACATAACCCTGGTCGGTGTAATGCTTCATGACCTGCAGGATCGGCTGCGCGACTTCGGCCTTCAGCGCCTGGGCATCGGTGCTGTCGCGTTCCAGGACCGCCGCCAGAATCACCGCGTTCTTGTCGGCGACGAGGTACTTGCCGTTGGGCGTCACGCTGCTGAACTTGCCGCCGGCGTAGAAGCAGGCGGCGCACAGGAATGCGATCGCCACTGCCGGCACGGCGAACGACGCACTCTTTTTGAAGGAATCAGCCATTCAGGATCTCCTCGAGTTCGCGGCGGATGTCGGTATCGTTCAGGTTCTCGGCGCGCAGCTGTGCCACGATGTCCTTCAGCCATTTATTGCGCTTGCCCCGCGCATCGCTGATCACCATGTTGACCGCATCGACCGCCGGCACTCCGCTGCGCATGAGTTGGAACACGACGTTGCGGTCGGCGCCGTCAGTGGAGAACAGCGCCGCGGTAAAGCGGTCCACATACAGGCGAACGACCTCGTACGCGTTCTCCCCGCAGATGAGAATTTCGGAACAGACCCCCTTTTGGGTCTTTACATCCTTGATAAGCTTGTTGAAGTAGGGGTCGCCTGCGAATTTGGTCATCACGCCTTCGGCGACGATCTTGTCGATCTCCTCGGCCTCCTGTTCCATGACCAGCTTCCAGACCGACTGACTCAGGATGACCTCGCCGGTGGCGTTGTTCGCCAGGTCGCGCGGGCTCTGCGTAATCACCCAGATCGAACCCTCGTCCTTGCGCGCTTTTCGATACAGCCCCTCCATCACCGCAGACGCACCTTCGTCCTTCAGCAGCTGCCAGGCTTCGTCGAGCAACACCAGCTTGCGCCCGTCGAGTTTTTTCATCTGGCGCATGATCGTGTTCATCACGAAGAACAGGACGCATTGCTTCAGGTGCTCGTCGCCATCGAGCCCTGACATCTCGAACACCGTGAACTGGTTATTTGCAGCCAGGTTGCACTCGCCAAGGAAATAGCCACCACGAGTTGGCGAGTCAACGAAGTTGCGCAGGCGGGGAATCAGGTTACAGGCCGCCAGCTGCACTTCGCTCCGGTGCTTGCTGTCGTCGGTGTTCTCCTTAATCGTCGTGAGCGCATCGATAACGGTGTTGATGTCGGCCTTGCCGCGCGCTTGGCCGTAGGCTGCCTTGACTGCTTCGCTGACGGCGATGCGCGCTCCTTTTTCCTCGGGCTCGTTGAAATAGGCCGCTTTCAGGATCAACGCGGTGATGTCCGGATGCTGCTCCAGAAAGTCTTCCTCGCTTAGCCCCGTAAAAGGATTGAGCGAAGGCGGTGTCGGCGTGTCGAGGGTGAATTCGATGAAGTCGCCGTCGGCGCCTTCGCAGAATTTTTTCGAGGATTTCCCGTTGTCGAAGAGGGCGACGCGCGTTCCCGACGCCAGCTCGTTCGTGATCATGTACTGCACTTTGAACGACTTGCCGGCACCCCCGGCGGCCGCAATAATCCCGTTTTTGTTCTTGTTGGACAGGAACGGATCGAGGTAAAAGGCCGAGCCCCTGCGCGTGAGATAAACCGATCCCATACGGTCAGTGGATCCGCTCGCATTACCCCGGTAGTCGCCGAAGATCGGCATCAGCTTGGCCGCGACACTGGCCGGAACCAGGACTTCGGAGTCGAGCTTCTCGGCGATCTTGGTCGAATAGTTCAGCGGCAGCGTCTGGACAAAGCGCACGCCGATCGTGTCGGTCACATCACGGGCGTCGAAGTCCAGGTTGTTCATCGTGGTCTTGGCGTCAGACCGGGCCTGCGCCAGTTCGTCCTTGTCGTACGAAAACACGAAGGCGGTTACGCTCGTGAAGGTCAGCTTGTTGGTACCGTCCTTGCAGGTCTGCAGCAGATAATCCAGGTCGCTGGCAATCTCGGCGCCGTTTTCCGCACCCAGTGAAAACGGAAGGTTGTTGTCCGCACGGTTGCGCGACTTGAGTGCCTTTTCGATGCGGTCCAGCTCTTTGCGTTGATTGGCGACGCGAACCGTAGCGTTGAGAATGAACGGGGTCTTGATCCGAACGCCGCCGCCATCCTTCGTCTGCCCACGATTCAGGGGCGCGCCGATCAGGAGATTTGTCAGGCCGTGCGAGATCCTTGACGGCAGTGATTTCGGAACCACCGCGGCACAGTAGAGGCGCTTGTTGAAGAGCGCGTAGTCGTCCTTGGCGAAGTCGAAAATCTCATCCGGGCCATATGCCTGGTGCCGCAATTCCATCAGGTCGTCGAGCGGCTTTTCCTTGCGCCTGTCGTAGATATTCGGGTACTGGCGGTAGATGGCCAGTAACTGAGAAGGAGTGCGAGCCTCGACGTCGACGAAGCCGCAGGCCTTCAGCCCTGCCAGGAACTCGTTTTGCGCAGCCAGCGCTCGCTCGAGCGTCTCATCGTTGATCAGATGGACCGGTGTCATGAACGACACGATCAGCGTCTTTCGGTTGATGATAGGCATATCGGTGAGGACGCCGATGCGTTGTGCGCGCTCGTAAAGCAGTGCCTGACGCTGGATGAGTTCCTGCAGCAGCTTGTTTCCGTGTCCCTTGCCGCGGACGAGGTTATACGGAACATCATAGTCCGGGAGGTTCAGCAGGCTCATCTGCAGCACGGAGTCGTCAGGGGCACTCTTGTAGATGTTCTGAATCAGCCCGGCGAACTCGGCGCCGCCGCCAGACAAGGGGCTCATCTCATAACATCTACCGACGCACAGTCCGTCACCGTCGGGCTTCGAGACGATCAGGTTGCTCGCGCGCGCATAGCTCTCAAGGTGCACAAAGCTGCTGCTCACTTGAGTCGGTAGGTCGGGACGGTTTATGACGATCATGATTGGGTTCCCAGAGCGACATGGCGGGCAGTCGCCCGCCATGTCTGGTTACACGCGACCTTATTTGGCCACCAGGATCAATACGGGCACAGCTGCCGGCGCCTGCTGTGCCTGCGCGATCAGTTGCACTTGCTGCGCATCCGGCATGCTGGTCGAGATTGTCGTCAGGAAGCCAGGACCCACGAGCGCGATCGCGAGCACGCCCAGGATCACGCCGACCGTCTTGTAGCCACCGCCGTGGGCCAGCTGCCAGATCGCCACTACCAGGACGACCAGGGCGAGCATGATCGTCCACGAGCTGGCCAGGATGTCGCGCAGCGTGGTCACGACCACGTCGAACGGACCGGTGGCCAATGCTGTGCCGCCGTTCATCGCTGCCATGCAGCCCAAAATGGCGATCGGGGCCACTGCCGCGACCAGGGTGCTGCCGGCGTGTTGCATCATCGACTTCTTCATGAATTGCTCCGCTATGGATATCGGTTAAACATCAGGAATAACGAGACCGGGTTCGGGCGATGCTCAGCGCTGCGCGACAAGGATCGCCGGCACCGGTTGCACGGCGAGGCGGGCGCCTTCGATCACCCGGACTTGCGCTGCAGTCGGCATGCTGGTCGAGATCGTGGTCAGGAAGCCCGGGCCAACGAGCGCGATTGCGAGCACGCCCAGGATCAGCCCGACTGTCTTGTAGCCGCCGCCATGGGCCAGCTGCCAGATCGCCACCACTAGGACGACCAGGGCGAGCATGATCGTCCACGAGCTGGCCAGGATGTCGCGCAGCGTCGTGACGACCACGTCGAACGGACCGGTGGCCAGCGCGGTGCCACCGTTCATCGCCGCCATACATCCGGCAATGGCGAGGGGTGCCGCGACGGCTACCAGGGCGCCACCTGTGCGTTGCAGGAAAATGCGTTGCAGGAGTCTCATATCGATTACCTTTCTGCCTTTGGAACATTGACGCCACCACTTTGGAGTCCAGCGGGTAGCATTGCTGACCCGGCCGCGCCATCGATACCGCCGCCTGGCTGGGCGAGATTCGTTTGCTGCGGAGACGGCGGTTCCTGATCGGTCTCCGTAGCGGTGCTGTTTTTGGCACGGTGCGGGTAGGCGCCGGCCACACGGGTTGTCTGGTCGGATCCATCGAAGCCGGACCAGCGCGCGCCCCTGACCTCCCGATAGACGATCACGTCGTCCTGCAGGCTGTCGTTTTCGTCCACGAACCGTTTGATCTTGACCCGCTGCACCACGGGTGCTTTTCGCACCGGCATGCCGGCAACCGGATCACCCGCAGCGTTCAGCCTTTGATGTGGCAGCGGCCCCGCGAGCACGGCCCCGCCGCTTGTTCCGGCCGGGGCCGGATCGGGGGCGATCCCCGTTGCGCGGTCGTGGTCGCTCATCTTGAATTCCTTGTCGAAACGGCTCTCGGGCAGCGGGCCGTTCGTGCTCTTCTCCAGCGCCTTGAAGGAACGGCAGTACTCGGAAGGGTTCTCCTTCCGGTTGCAGTCGAAGGTGCTTTCTCCGATTGGGTTGAAGCTGCAGCCGGCCAGCGTCGCAACGACAGTCAGTAACGCGAAAACTTTGCGGGAATGGTTCATTGGTTCGCCTTCCTGATCTGGTTGAGCTCGACGGATTCCTGCAGGATCCACGTGATCCGCGTCCCAGCATTGACCTCGATGACCGGGAACATTTCTTTCGCATAGTCGAGATAAAATTTGCTCAATGCGCGGCCCGCCTCGTTCACCCCTCCGCCCAAAGCGCTGCCGGCGATCAGAGTCGGGTTCGGGTACTGGATACCTTGCCGGTCCCCGCTTTGGGCGTTCTGGTTGTAGCTCGGCAGCGAGCTCGGCGAAAATGCCTGCCCAAGACCCGATGCGATACCGGCCAGCGCCGTTTTCGCCAGGATCGACCCCTGCTTGGTAACCACGCGCCCAGAGATTCCCTGGATCCCATCGAGGTCGACCCCATAGGCCCGGATCTTGGCCTCGTGAATCCTGCCTTGCTTGTCGATGCATGACATGATGTCGGCGATCACGTTCGCCCGCTCGCTCGAGAGGATGGCGATACCGGTGCCACTGATGAAGCAGTCATTGAAGTCCGATACCTTCCACCCGTTCGGGAGGATCGCGTTGCCCTTCAAGCGGCTGACGAAGGGAGCGCCTACGTTGTTGGCGGACAGAATCGTCCCGCTGGCTGCCCCACCCGCCGAGTTCGAGCGCGCGTTAATACCAGTAAGCATCACGCTTTCCAGCGCCGAGTTAATCGGGATAGCCAGCGGTGGGGCCGAATCGGCATCCTTGGCCAATGCGGGGTTCGCTTCCTGTACCCAGACCCGCATCGACGTGCGCTTGACCTGCACCTGCTGCCCCTCAGGAGGAATCGCGGCATCGCTGAACGGACTTTTTTCGCCGGCTGCGGCCTTGCTGTTCGTCCTGGGTTGGCCGAAGTCGACAGGAGGCGGCAGGTTCTCGTACGCCGGCGCGCCTGGGGCACCGCTTCCGCTGCTCCCGGCGCCTTCGCCAGCCGCTGTCCGCCCGAACGAAGTCGAACCGCCGCGCGTTTCCATCTGGTTCAGGCGGTCGCCTATCCTGCGCATTTGTTCGTCCAAGTTCCGCGAATGTTCCTGCGCATCCTTGGCGTCGGCGCGCGCCTTCTCAAGCGAGGCGATGAGGTCCTCGAGTCCCTGGTTGCGGTTCGATGTCGGCAAGGCGCTGAGATTGTTCGCGCTGTTCGGGAGCGCCGGCCCACTCGCCGCAGTCGCCTGCACCGTCGCCTGGGCAATCTTGCGGGCCTGACCTTCCTGCTCGTACTGCGCCCGCTCGCGTGACTTCGCAAACAAAAGGATTGCGCCACCGATCACGATGGCTACCATGGCCCACTTGAACTTCACGTCCATTTCCTGCCACTGCTGCTTGTATTTCGCCATCAGGCCTGTTCCGGACATGTCAGCCTCCCGATGCCTTGCGAGTCAGGACGATGACCTTCGTGCGCTCGTTCGCGGCGAGGATCGGCTTGGGAAAAATCGAGATGGCCAGCACGTTCTCGCCATCGAATTCCTCCTCCTTCAGCGACGCTTTTTGCGGCCCGGGATTGGCTACGTCGTACAGGTAGATGTCCTTGTCTGCGGACGAGTACACCTTCTGTGCCGTCACCACCAGGCCGTTCATGACGATGGGACCGACAGCAAGGTCCGACTGCGAGAAGCCCTGCGGCGCGCCGCCGAGAGCGACCTGCTCCATCAGGCTCTGCGTCTCGCTCACGTAGTCGCCCCCCTTGACCGGCTTTTGGGCGCCCGCACGCAAGGTGGAATCGCGAACCAGGATGACTTGCCCCGTGATGTCCTTTTTTGGTACCAGCTTCAAGTCGATCACCGAGGGGCCGTTGGGCTGCTCGAAGGACACCGTGACGCCGCGTGTCACGCCTTCCTTAAACTGGACGTAAACATTGTTGCTCGTCGCGCTCTTGTCGATTGTCAGCTCGTCCGTACCGACCACTTTCGGGTTGGGCCATGGAAGCTGGATCCGGTTCTGGTCAACGGCGCTCATGTACACGGTTTGCGCACCGCCATTCGTTACATCCACAATCCGGGCGCGGCTGAAATCGAGCGCATGCGCGTCGGCGCCGGCAATCTTCATCACGCCTGGCAATACGATTTCGGGCGCCTTCGTGTCCTTGACGGCGGCTTCCGGATGCACCGCAAGAAGATCGACCTTCGGCCTCGCCGGCGCCTTCAGCGTCGCGGTGGCCTTGCGTGGTCGCTTCGGTTTGCAGGGCGCGGCGACCGACGGCTCGCAGCGCTCGCCGCTATTCGTCGCCGGCGCGAACTCGGCGGATGCGCTCGCGAGCTTGCTCGCCGGTGCAGCGCCAAAGTGCGCGCTCGCACTTTGCTGGGCCTGCGCGGCTCCGAACGCCGCCGCCAGCATCAGGAAAACAGGGATAGTCGTTTTCATCGCTTCTGTGCCTCCAGCCAGCCAGAGTTATGGGCCTTATCGCCCTTGTAGGAAGTGACGTCTTCCACCACGAACCGGTAGTCGTCGACGCGACCCGCATACTCGAATACGTACGGTTCTGGCGTGTCCTTTGCGGCATTGACCGTGTGGACATCGCCGATCACAAAGTGCTTGTTGATCTTCGGGTCGTACTGATGCTCACGGAAGACGAAGTAATACGAACCGAGCTCGCGTTGGTCGGCCAGCAGCTTGGCCTTGGCATCGATCTCGGCGCTGATCTTCGTGTACACGGCCGGCGCCAGAAACGCCTGCAGGAAGTTTTTCTGATAGTGCGCGTTGGTAGGGTTCACCTGAACCAGGTTGCTGGTCACCGCGATCAGGATTGCGCGCTGCGAGCCCACGTCCATCGTCGCCTTCCCGACTTCGACAGTCGATGTGCTCCCTGGGACCTGCTGCATCACGATCTTGTCCTGGTTGAACAGGCAGATCACCGCAACCAGGAGGGCGACGGCCAATGCGACGTTCGCGGTCAGTACGTACTTGACCGTCCGTTCCATTCCTTCCAGGGTCAAGCCTCGGGTTATGATTTCCATGCTCTCGTTCCTGTTAGCTCATCAGTTCATGGGTACCGTCCTCGACAGGCGCGACGGAGATGTCGGTGGAAACCGACGTCAAAGGTGGTATTTCCTCCACGAGGGCATCCGCGCGTGCGATCGCTCCCATGTGCAGTGCGCCGGGGTTGATGATCTTGCCGTCGCCGATGAACAGTTTTTTCTTGCGCTTGAAGGCGGCGGAATACCCAGCCAAACCCCAGCGGTAAAGGAGCACCCTGAAGCGGCCGGGCAGGTTATTGCTCTTCCACTGGATGTAGGCCTTGGTGCCAAAAAAGCCCACCATCGGAACGCCGACGTAGGCGACCCATCCGAATATGCTGCCGACAACCATTGCCACGAACACCGACCCAATCAGCAACCACGCGTCCGACAGTTGCGCTCCTGCGAATGCCACGTCGGCCTTGCCATGCTTCGGCACCCGTTCCTCGCTCATTGCAGTGCTCCTTCACGATGACATACCAGGTGGTCGCGCCAGTCGGCCGCTTCGCTGCTGGCCAGCTCGGGGACGCAGATCTCCTCGGCGCGGACGACGACCTTTGGCCAATTGAAGTTGACCGTGGCGCGGTGATGACGCTGACGCGAGGCGACGACCCGTTCCTTCATCCGCACCGCCAGCTGCTGGTCGCGAAAGTTCAACAGAGCGAGTTCCTCCTCCGGCGAGAAAAACACATAGGCCTGACGTTGCGATATCTGCACCAGGACTGGCGTCGTGCGCACGCGGCTGTCGGCGACTTGCCGGCCGTGGACATACTCGCCGCCTGCAGCCGGCTCGACGATGGCAGCGCCGCTGCCGAACCGCGCGCGCTCGGCAAAGCCGGTCGGCGCCGCGAGAGCCTGGCCACACAGGACAGCCAGGGCGAAGACAAGGGTTTGCATTGAAGCCTCCTTGCGAGTGTTACACAAACTTTAATTTTAGTTGGCTTTTTAGTCAATCAAAATTAATATGTGTTTACTGTGTAGCGAACGCATGCCTGTATGTGGTCGCCGCCAGGCGCCGGACGGCGGGCACCTTCGACTGCTGTGCGAAGAACTTGAGCGCGTTTGCCACGCTCATCTCCCCGGTCACCTTGCTGAAGTCGCCGGGCGCGTCGCCGGGTCCGACTGTCAGGACGAAGCTGGGAACCGCCGTTACCCGATATCGCTGGAACAGCATCGGGTTGATTTGCCACCTGGCGCCGTTTTGAGCGCAGCACGCCTCGTTGATCCGGGCGACGCGCTGCCGGGTGGCGTTGACGTCGCCCCAGAAGCCGTTCACGACCAAGGTGAAACCGGCGCGCTGTGCGTCCCTTGCGAGCGGAATGAGGGCGGTATCGCTCACCTGTTCCGAGACGAACACGTACCCTCCCGCTTGCCCGGCCGGGCCGCTGTCACGCATGCTTTCGAACAGGCTCTGGCCATGGCTAACGCCCGCCATGGAGGCAAGCACGCCGGCGAGAAGAACATTACAGAGGCGAGTAGACGGGCGCACAGCAGTCCTTTTTCCGAAAGATGAAGTAGCCATAGTCCTTGTCCTGGGGCCGTGCGGCCCCTTTCTCCTGCAGAAGAAGAGGGCGGCCGAACGGGGTGCATGTGTTGTCGGGGAAGGGAAAGACACGGTTCGTCTTGTACTGCCGCTTGTCCATCAGGAATTCCGGAATTCCCATCGCGCCGCACGAGCGCAATGCCGCCAGGCCTGCGGTCGACTGCTGGACCCCCGCAGCGTGCAACTTGGCGAACAGGCGCGCGGTCAGCAGATGGGCCACCTGTTCCGGCGAATTGGCCGAGGCCACGTTTCCCGTGACCGGATACATCGGGCCCCATGCGCCGGCGACCCAGAAGAGGGATGCGGTCGGGAAGCCGGTCGAAGCGGCGATGGCGTCCGGTGCTTCGGCGGCGATCGACGGAATCCCTCCAAATGCGTAGCCGTAGGGAGTCAAGACCATGGCCAGCGCATCGTCGTTCCAGGTCGGATCGGCCCAGCTGATGAACGGCACGTCGAAGCCGCGCTGGTCGAGGCATGGCGAATCCGAGATCACGCCGAGCGCCGTCATGACGGGGTTGATGTATTCGTTCACGTGCATGAACGCGCTCTTTTTCAGCGAGCCGGAGGGCGCCGCGCTGCGCTGCTCGGCGCCGTACTCGAGCGAATTAAAAGGCGGGGAAATGTCGATCCCGCCGAGCAGCGGCATGCATCCCGGCTTGTTGGTCACGTCGACCATGAAGGTCGGCTCCCAGAAGCTCATCGGCGTTCCCACCGTGAGACTGGCGGCGCAGAGGCACACCGGTGCGCCGCCGGCACCGCTGTCGTAGTCGTCACCCGCGACCCCGATGTTAATCAGGTTGCCGGCCAGGGTGACCGGAAACATGCAGTCGTAGCAGATGTCGGTGATCAGGTTCGGGAATCTGCCTGTGCATACCGGGCCGATCCCGGGCTGCGCGCTCGTGTAACCGGACAGCGCAGCGCACCCTGCAAGCAATATCGCCAAGAGCCTCTTCATTTGCGCATCCCGAATTCGATCTGCAGTTGTGCTCCCTGCTGGGTGAGCTTCGCCGGCACGCTGCGAAGCTGGATCCCGTACAGGCGCTGCAGCTGGTTGATGATCAGCTTCCGTTGGTCGAAGTAGAACGGCACCGTCGGCATGCCGTTCCAGGTCACGTCCTTGAAGCGCACGCGCAAGTCGTACGGGGACCCGGCAGTCAGGACGATTTTGAGCCGCTCGCGCCGGCCCGCGGCCAGTGCGTACTGGACCTGCGCTTCGTCGCGGCCGTCGATGAAGATCAAGCCTGTCGTCAGCGGCTGGATCTTGAGCGGCTCGATGACGGTGCCGCGTCGCACGACTACGCGGCCGCTCTCGTCGCGGTAGTCCTGGGGCATGACGAAACGCGGCTGGTGCAGCTCCGTCCGCAGACGGGCGTCGGTAGGAACCCCGAGAGGCGCCGGCCGCTTGATCGCATCGACCACCTTATTGCGGTAGTCCGCCCAAAAGCGGGCAAGCTCCCCGCTCGCTTCCTTCTGCCGGATCCTGTCCTTCATCTGTTCGCGCGCATCACGGTCGACGGGGGCGGTCCGTCCGCGGGTTCCTAAGTCCTCCGGTTGGGCCACCAAGGGCACCGCCAGGAACATCCAGGCCAACACATGGCGAATCATTGGCTCTCCCAGGTTTTCATGGTTCGGGCTGCGTGCACGAGTTCGCGCGGGCGCGGCGCATACATGCCCTGCGCCCTGGCGCGCTTGATGCGCTCGTAACGGCGGCGCACGGCAGCGATATACCGGGCCTGAGCGTCGACATTTTTCGATTTCGGTCCTGTGTTGTAGAAGCCCACCCCAGTCCACGTATCACCGGCTTGGCTTGCGTAGCGCGCGAAGATCCAGGCACCGACGAACACGCTCCCGCATTCGGTGAGCAGATCCTGCTTGGTTACGCGGTACCGTTCGAGTTCGGGCAAATGCACGGTATTCACCTGCATTTTCCCTAGTGCGCGATTGCCGTCCGCCAGTCGAGGGCCGATCGCGTCCGCCCGGTTGTTCGATTCCTGCTCGGCCATGGCGCGCAACAGGTCTGCGTCCAACCTGAACTGCGCAGCAGCACGGTCGAAGCATTCGCCCCGCGCTCCTACGGCGAGGAGCAAAAGCCCAAAGGCGATCAGGTAGCGAGCCATGGCGACAGCACCTTACGCAGCCCAACCCGCAGCCAGAACAACGCCTGCAACAACAGCGAGCCGGCCACGAGGTAGATCCCGCACGACACCAGTAGAGGCGCAAACGGCCCGAGGTCTGTCGCCGTCAGCGCGACAAAAAACCCGAGCAGGAACAGGACCACCGACACCAGGTGATAGGCGCTGTGGCGCGATTCGTTGAGGAGCACACCGAGGACTATTTTCATGACCGCACCTATACGTGATGACAGACAAGGGCCGAGCGTGCGCCCCGCATGAGCTGTTCTTGCCTCGCCAGGGCCGCTTCGATATGGGCGAAGTTGTTCTTCTTTGCCGCGTCCATGAGAATCTGTGCACGCAGCATCAGCGTCATGGCGCGAGCGACCAGATCGGCCCGTTCCTGCGGGCTAAGGTTATGCGGCTGTGCCTGCAGGTCCATGCCGCGTCCGGTATTCGCCAGCTCGAGGGCCATCTGTGCATATGACCCTGCCTTTCCCGCAAACGGATCCGATACGCCCAGCGATAGCAACAGATCGGTTTCGCGCCTCAGGCTGATCGCCGCGCGGTTCACCCCGTCGGCATTACGATTGATCACCTCGTGCAGCTGGTCGTTGATCGAGGCGATCGCCTTGCCGAGCAGTTCGCGATCACGCGGCTCCGCGACTTCGTCAAAAGTCGATGCTGCGTTGATGACGACGCTCGCCGGCATCGACGGCGGCGGCATGAGTGCCGTCCGGCGCCTGAACGGGAGCCAGGAGGGAAGCTTCATTTTTTCACCAGCGTCGCCAGGCGCGCTTCGATGGCCGACGCGGGAACGGCGCCTGGAATCACGGAGCCATCTTCGAATACGATCGCTGGCGTGCCTAACACCCGGTATTTCGCAGCGAGTGCGGCATTGCGCTGGAGCGGATTGGCACAGTTTTTTTCGGCCGGCTTCACGCCGCGCAGGAGATAGCCGTTCCATGCCGCGACGCGGTCGCCCGCACACCAGATGTGCTCGGAGAGACTCGCGGCGATCGGGTGCAGACTCGTCAGGGGCAGCGGCAGCATATAAACCGACACGTTTTGCAGCTTGCCCAGCTCGCCCTGAAGCTGGCGGCAGAACGGACAGTCCGGATCGGAGAACACGAAGATCCGGCGCGCCCCGCGGCCGACCTGGATCGCATCCGATTCGTGCAGGTCGGCCGGGTCGAATTTTGGACGGTTCGCTTCGCGCAGGCTGGTCGTCAACGAACGGCCCGACTTCAGGTCGACAACGTCGCCGTTGATGAGCACCGAGAAATCTTCGTTGATATAGATGACCTCGTTGCCCCGCACCACGGAATGGAAGTCGCCGAAGGCCTTCTTGACCACTGCGTCCTTCGTCTGGGGATATTTCGTGTGCAGGTCCTGCAGGAAATCGGCACGGGCCTGCGTGCAGCAGGTCAGGATGAGAGCGAAAAGAAGTGCGCGCATGGTGTCCTCAGTAGAGAATTTTGACGTCGATTCCGGTGGCGTCGCCTGGCCGGGCCAGCTCGAGCGCCACATCGGCCGTCGTGAATGGAAGGGGTGGGTGGGCATAGGCGTCGTTGCGGATCAGCTGGTCACCGCCAGGTACCCCGTGCCAGCGCACGGCCAGGTTCGGGTATCCGTTGGCCGTCCCCCCGCGGTTCGTAAGACGGAAGCTCACCCTCACCGTCCCCTCGCCGGTCGTGGCCGCATTGAAGTCAGTGATCGACACTTCTTCCGGATTCGGCAACCGAGGGGCGACGGCGGCCGCGATCGGAATCACCGGGGCGCTCGACAACGACGGTGGTGTCGGCTGGGGACGCATGACCGCGAACACGAGCCCTGCTGCAGCGAGCAGAACGCCGCCACCGATCGCGACCCGGACCTCCCGCCGATCCAGCGACAGCGCAAACCGGCGAGACGTCGGGCGACGGTCCGTAAGCGCCGCCGGTAGCGGCCCCTCGTCATCCAGGACCGCGTCGCGGAACTTGTACACGTCGACACCGCACGTGGGGCACGGAAGGCTGACTTGCTCGCCTCCGAATGCAAGGGCGGACTGATGTCCGGCGGAGCAGCGAAAGATCGACATAGAGCCTCTACGAATAGTTGTTCAGCACGACCGCAACATAAGCGGCGCAAACTGGGATAAGCGAAATCGACGGCCACAACATCCGGTTGAACCCGCTCACCACGTGGTAGTAAGCAGCCAGGACCGCGAGTGCGGCCGTCTTGAACGCCACGACAGCCGGGCTGAAGCCGACGTGCGCAACCAGCCACAGGATCAAGGGATTGGTTTCAGAACGCCCCTCGCCGGCAGCGTGCAGACTGCTATGCAGGTCGAGAACCTGAAGCACTGCCAACAGAATGCACACGAAGGCGAGCAATCGACGTTCGGAGCGCTGCAGGACAGGATCGGGGGTCGTCACGGTTTCCTCGCAAAACCACGGTGTAGACGGGCTGGCGAGGAAAATATTAATTCTAGTTGACTAAAAAAACAATCAAAATTAATAATATGGCTGTTTTTACATCAAACGGTGGGCAGGTGAAGGGGAGCGCGCACGACTTGTTAAGGGATTTCATGCGCAAAAAACGGGATATGACTTAGCAGTTCCATTGCAATTCTATAGTTGACAGCAAAGCAATTGCAACGAAGTTATTATAAGAATGTACACATTGATGCCGCATTTTGTTATACGTCATGCAAGTGTTAGCGCTTACTCAGATTGCATGCGGTTTGGCGTCGCTGGGCGCGAGTGGGAGCAGGATTTCCACGTGCGTTCCTGCCCCGGGCCCAGTCTTGAGTTCGAGCGTGCCGGCGAAGGCGTACACCCGCTCTTTCATGCCGATGAGACCGATCCCTTCCTGGACTTGGTCCGGGTCGAAACCGACGCCGTCATCGATGACGGCAAGACGCAGGGCGCGGTCATCCCCCTGGTCGCGTACCTGAACCATTACAATGACTTCCGCCGCCTGTGCGTGCTTGACCACGTTCGACACGCACTCCTGGATCAGACGGTAGGCGGCGATCGCGAGTGCGCCCTCGACCTGGCCGACATCGCCCGTCGCTTTGAGCGTGAAGGCCGGCGCGCCGGGCGCCGCTTCATAGGTCTGCAGCATTTCCTCGACTGCGCCTTCCAGCCCGAGCATGTCGAGCACTTCCGGTCGCAGGCGGCGGACGATCTTGCGCGCGCTGGTGTACAGCTCGGACGTCACCTTGATGATCGATTCAGCACTTTCCCGGATCACCGCGCTTTCTGCGGTAGCTGGTGACGCAGCGACCATGTCCAGGATGCGCCGCGAGCTGTACCGTGCGCCAAGCAGCGCGGCGTTGAGCTCGTCATGGATTTCGATCGCGATACTCTTGCGCTCGTCCTCGACCGCGGAATCCACTTTCTGGATCAGTCTGCGCTTCTCGGCATCGGCCTTCAGTGCCTCGTTACGTGAAGCCTCGAGGTCGCGCGTGCGCGCCTGCACCTTGCGTTCCAGGTTGCGCTTCGCCTCATCGAGGCTGCCGGACATCTCGTTGATGGCGTCCAGGAGCTCGCCCATTTCGCCCCCGTCATCGACGTCGAGTTGCACCGCATAGTCTCCTCCGCGGATGTCGCGCAATGCGCGTATGGCAATATCCATCGGACGATGCAGGGCCTTGCCCAGCAACGTGGCGACCCAGACGCTGGTGGGCACCACCACGGCCAGCAGGAACAGCTGGGACAGGATCCGGCGCTGCTGCTTGGTTTCCGCCTGCTGCTGGGACAGAACCACGCGGACCTCTCCGATCATTTCCGTCGTCTCGGCCCTTTCCTGCTGCTCGCCGGTGAAATGCGGCGCGTCGTCGCGGCCGAAATCATCGACCGGCAACGCGCGGCGATAAACGCGGGCGCCGAACACGCCACCGTTGGACTGGCGCGTCTCCTTTGACCGCACGGCCACTTTCAGCGTGCCGTTGGCATCCAACACCTCAATCTTGTAGATCCAATTGTCCGCCATCACCAGGCTGCGCACGACCCGTTCGAGGTCCTTCAGGTTGCCCGAGGTAAGCCCGTATTCGCTGTTCTCGGCGACCGCGGCGGCCAGAATCTCCCCGTGCTCGCGCAGGTCCTGCCTGGCCTCGTACGGGCTGGAATTGAGGAGATACACCAGCTCGCCGAGCGCCATCAGCATCAGTGGGATAATGGCCATGACACTGAGCCGCCAACTGATGGACCGGTTTTTCCACGACCAGGCCCAGACACGCTTCTGGATGGCTGAGGTCATGGCATGTCACCGCTGCCCAGGTCTGTAGGCAAAGTTGCGTGCGATCTCGTCGACCACGAGATTCAACGAGCGCGCCACATCTTCATTAATCAACGTCCGAAAATACTTTGGAAACTGTGGTTCGGGCAGCCGCCCATTCCCGTCGTAGTCGTTAACCAGTTCCTCGAGCTGCGCGTTGATTTCCTCCACCTCAGAATAGGTGGTGGCCAGCGCGCCGGCGCGCACGAGGGCCGCAGAGAATCCGACCACGGCCTGGCCATTCCGGTAGGTGGTGAGCAGGACCGTGCGCAGGTTCTCGCTGTTGTACACCAGGCTGTCAGGGATCGCGAGGATTGCCGGGGCGTCACTGGTGCGGCTGAGGATGCCGTTGATCGAATCACCGGCACCGTAGTTTTCGACCACGAGCGGCATCTGCGTTGCGGCCGAGGCACGCTGCAGCGAGGGCTCGAGGAAAGCCGTCCGCCCGCCCAGTACGACCGCGGTGCGCACCGGACGCTTGAACAACATGCCGACCAGGCGCAGCTGCGCGGCCGGCGACGGTTCCGCATAGATCGCTGTCGCTGCAGACCGGCGCTCGCCGGCAGTTTCGATAATCGAGTGATAGACCTGGCTTGAGGTGAATACGGAAACGACCCGGCCTTCGCCAACCTCCGCCATTACCGCCCGTAACGCCACCGGCCCGACAGCGATGACCATCGCCCTGCGGGACGCCGGCGCCTTGGCGTCGCTGACTTGGGCACGGGGAAAGCGCCTGCGCAAGTCGGTCACGACCTTCCGGGTTGATTCGCCACTGTCGGAAACGGCAATCACCAGGTCGCGCCGATCGCGCGTGGCCGCCGGCAGGGGGGCGGGACGCGCTGCAGCGGCGCCCATCCCCATCAGCAGCACGCCGGCGCGCGCCAACCATCGGCGGCGGGTCTGCAGGTGAACGATGGCGGATGGGCTCATGCGGGTAGCGTTAAAGTAGAATCACTACACCGCAGGAATGCGGTCGGCAGCGTTCAGCAAAGGCTCAATAGGACACGCGCAGCGAGGCAGCGAAGCGCGTGGAGTCGGAATAGCCGTTGACCAGAATGCGATCGACGTCGTACACCGCTGAAGTAAGCCGGTCGCTCAGGTGACTCACAGAAAGCACCGGAGTAACGGTAGCGCGTGAACCGACGCGGAAAGATTTCGACACCGTCAGGTCCTGGCGGCCGTAGCGGCTTTGTCCGCCGGGTGCCGCGCTCGCCCAGTACACCGACAGGCCGGCGCGCCAGCCGCTGTCGAACTGGCGCGCCACTCCGAACAGTGCGCTGTTCTTCGAATACTGGGTCCGTTCCATCGGTGTATTGCTGCGGTTACTCAGGCGTGTGTAGCCAACGTGGCCGCTCCAGCCATTCGCCAAGTCCAGGTCCGCCTGCAATTCGGCGCCGCGCAGCCGCACCTCGCCATTGTTCGTCGGCTTGAAGGAATCCAGGGTCAGACGCTCTGAAATCAACCTGGACATCTCATCGTCGAATAGCTTGGCGTCGATCATCAAACCGTATTGCGGGAAATTCCCGCTGTAACCGACTTCGCGCGACAGCATTTTTTCGGCCGTGAGGTTACCTGCGGCCTGCGCCGTTTGGGCGAAATAGGCCGAACCGGACGAATTGACGGGAGGCGTCACGTTCGTCGTCAGGTATGACCAATCAGCGCGCTGTTCGATGATGTCGGGCATGCGGTCGGCCCGCGAGACCACGAAGCGGACGGTATTGTTGGCGTTCAAGCGCTGGTTGAGCGCCAGGCGCGGCGATACGGACGAACCAGTCAGCTTGTCCTTCTGGTAAAACCCGCCGGCATTAATGCTCATGGAATCGAACGGCCGATATTCGGCGTTCACGAACGCCCGCCGGGTCGTATTGCCGACCGTACCGCCGAGGTAAGTCTCGCTCACCGCTTCATCGCGACGCAGCCCAACACCGCTGACCAGGCGCAGCGAATTCGAGACGACATAAGTGTGCTGCAGCTCGATGTCCCGCCGGCGCTCGCGGTAGTCGTTGTTGGCGTTACCACACGTCGTTTGGAAGGCGGCGGCGCCGCGCAGTCGGATCGCAAGCAGGGCCTGCACTGCGAGGGCATTGTCCTGGGCCGTGCCGCCGCGTGGTTGCGCGCCGGCGATGATCGCCCGCACATAATCCGGGTTCGCCTTCCACAGGGCGCCAAGCTCGGGCAGGAACGCAAAGGCGGGAACACACTCGACCCATCCCTCGCGATTCTGGTGTTCGGACTGATAGGCCTGCACTCTGAATTCCTGGCTCGCCGATACCGTATGCCGCCACGTCACACTGAGGTCGTTTTCCTTGAGCCGGACGTCTGGGAAAGTCGTCTGGTACTGGTCGCTTGCGATTTGCTCCTGATCGCTGTTCACCAGCGACAGCTGCACGTCGACTTGATCGCGTGGGGTCAGCTCGGTCGTCGACCGCCAGTTGAACCGGTTGGTCTTTGCCGCGTCGTGGTCGGGAAAGGTGGACAGGTGACCGAAACTGGTCACTTGATTGAACCCCTCGTTCTGCGAATGCTCGGCCGAGCCCCGGAACCGCGTCGATTCCCCCAGGCTGCCCGCGTAGCGTACGTACGCCTCTCGCTGCCCGCGCGATCCGCCGGTAACGCGCAGCGCCGCGCCGTCGGTCGCATGCGGATCCTTCGTGATGATGTTCACGATTGCCTCCATCGAATTCGGGCCGTAGGAGGCGCTGTTCGGGCCCCGCGTCACCTCGATGCGCTGAATGTCGTCGATCGACACCGGCAAGGCCGCCCAGTCGACGCGTGCGAACGCCGAACGATAAGCCGAAACACCGTCGATCAGCACGTTCAGGCGCCGCGGCGAGTAGATATTCGTCCCGTGGTAGTTGATGCGGTACTCGCTGTTCGACAGCTGCGTTACCTGCATGCCGGGAACCAGGCGCAGCGCCTCCGGCACCGACCGCACCCCGTACTTGTCGAGCATGTCCGCAGTGATGACCGTCACACTTCCCGGTACGTCTGCGATTGACTGCTTCAGCCGGGTAGGCGTGAGCACAATCGAGACCTCGTCCGACAGAGGGTCATCGTTTGTCCCTGCGTGGGACTGGCTGCCGGCGAAAAACGAAAGCGCACCGACCGCCATCAGGCGAGAAGTTCGATTCATATTAGCTTGACAAGTTAGGGTAGGTAAATGCGACGAAGTGAACTGCATTGAGCGCGAAATGGGTCACGATCGCTCCCTCGACGCGTTTGCAGGCGGCATAAGCCGCTGCGTAGTGCAACCCAGCCACAGTGGCGAGGAAGATCAGCAACGGTCCGCCCTTGACGTGGGCGATCCCGAACAAGACCGAGGAAATGGCGGCGGCAGCAACCGCCCCGAACCGCCACTTCGACATCGCGGCGGCAAGACCGGCGTACGTGAATCCGCGAAAATACGCCTCCTCCGTGACACAAGTGAACAGCAGGTTTGTGCCGAGGAAGAACGCCGAGTACGGTGTCCATTTGAAGTCCGGCCTGACAAAACCGAAGAGTACGCCGAGGCCAAGCACGACGAGGAGCGTCGACACGATCACTGGCCATACCCGCCTCAGCACCTCCAGCCAATCCTCGGCTTTGCTGATGCGTGAACAGAACACGCCAGCCAGGATGATGCCGACGGCGGCCATGTCGAAGCTGGTGCGGACGGTATAAGGTGCCGCGTCAGCGGAGAACCGCACCTGCTCTGCGAGCACGGGATTCATGAATCCGGGGAAGCGGTGCGCCGCGAACAGCAACGGCGCTAGCCAGGTCAGGGCCAAGAGAGGAACGCGCACCCAGCGGTTGCTGCTCTGTTTTGCCGCGGTAGCCACTGCCGCAAAGAGTGCGAGCCAGCAGGGAGCCTGCCAGGTAAGGAATCCCGTCACGCCCCCGGCAAGGCATGCAAGGGTCAGCAGCGGCGCCCAGAGCCATGTGCGTGAGCCCCGCATTTCCGGAGCGGGCACCCACAAGGCCACGGCAGCAGCGGCTAGGATGCCGAAGGTCAGGACGAACTCCACGCTGAGCGGCATCGGTGGCAGTCAGAGTTCGATGAGGTGGTGCTTCGCCGCCAGCATCGTCAGTTCGGCCGGGCGCGTGATTCCCAGCTTTTCCTTGATCGCCATGCTCGCGTTCGCGACGGTCTTGACCGACAGCTTCTGGTCCTCGGCGATCTCAGCGATGGTCATCCCCTTGGCCATCAGTTTGGTGATCCCCAGCTCGCGCTCGCTGAGCGACGAGAACGGGGTCTGCTCGCCGCGCACCTGCAGCTTGGCCATCCGGTCGGCGATGCGTGGCTGGAAGTACAGCTTCCCCTCGCACGCATGCTGCACCGCGTCCGCCAGCTCGCTCTCCTCGCAGTCCTTGTTCACGAAAGCGAGGGCGCCGATGTCATAGGTCCGTTTGATGAGGGTGTGCTGATCGAACTGGCTGCAAAAGACGATGCGTGCCTTACGGTCGGTCGCGAGGAGGTCTGCCGCCACATCGAATCCGGTCATTTTGTCGCCGAAGCGCATATCCAGCAGGACGGCGTCGGGCCTCAGCTGCTGATACATCGGCACGACCTCTTCCGCGGCCTTGGCTTGGCCGACCACATCGATACCGGACTTTTCCAGCGACGTCGCAATCCCCGTCCGCACGATCTGGTGGTCATCGGCAAGCAGTACGCTCGTTCGCCTCAGCTTCTCGTTCAAGTTTGCCCCCGAAATGGCTTGGTGTCCCGTTTGCCTACCCATTGCAAATGCTTTACTACTCATGTGTGACGCAAATCCTATCACTCTGCACTATTGGGTCAACGTAAAGATCGCCAGTTGTTGCTCTGCGATAAGAGCACAAAATATTGCTATTGACGGTTAATAGAATAACCGCTAACATGACGACAGCTCGATGGGGAACGCGTGAGCAGACGCCTCCCGCTTTCGCGCGCGAAAGTCATTGCGAGCATCCTGACCATCACCACGTGGAGACGACCATGAAAACCGATCTGTATTCCCGCATGTTCTCCCGCCTCGAGGACCTCATCCCTGAGCTCTCGAGCATTGCAACACCTGGCGCGTCCTTTTATGCGTCGCCCAGGACACCGACCGGCATGGCTCTTTTCTGCAGCGTTGCATCGTGCAGCGGGGACGAGCTCGAGCTCGAGCTCGCCAAGGATGAAGTCGTCAGTGGGCTTGAGCAGCCGAGTCACTGGATGAAGTTTAGGATCGACCGCAAGACGCGGACCGCGCGTCTGATCGCCTGTCAGACCGAGTCCGCATACGAAACTATCCATGGTGAAACTATTTACCCACAATCGCGCCACCTTCCGTTAAACTCGTTCGCTGTCAATTGGCTGGGTATCTTGGTAAATCTGCAATTTGCCTTTCGTGCGATTGTTCCGGCCCCATCGTTCAACTAAAGGAAGCCTCTTATGGCGATGAAAAGTGTAGTGTTTGCCAATCAAAAAGGTGGCATTGGCAAAACGACGAGCTCCCGGCACCAGTATTGGCATTTCGTCGAGAGGGGGATGCGCACCCTGGGTATCGACTTGGACATCCAAGGTAACTTCACTCGTACCTTGTTAAACATGGGCGCAGCAAACGGGATCGCACTGCCAGTGGACGAATTCGGCCGGCCCAAGCTGCCGGAGGGCGTTCTACGCGCGTCTGGGCTGTTTGAGGCGGACAACAGTGATCAGCCGCTCCAAGTAGGGCCAAACGCATTCCTGATCGGCGCCGATCCGGGCATGCTCGACGTCGAGCGTGAAGACTTGGACGAAGTAGTCGCCGCAGGCCAGAAACGCTTGGCCGAACTGGCACAGGACTACGACGTTGCCATTATCGACACTGGGCCGTCCGTTTCGGGTCTGCTCGTCGTGGCACTGTCAGTGGCCGACTTTGCGGTTTCGCCTTGCAAGCCCGACCGCGATGCTATCGAAGGATTGATGGGGTTCTTCACCAATGTGCGCCGAGTCGCCGAGCGTGGGACGAATCCAAAGCTTGCTTCGCTTGGTGTCCTTCCGAATCAGATCGACCGCAAACGGGCGTTTCATCGAGACACGCTAGACGAAATGCGCGCGACTTGGGGCGATGGTGTATTGCCTGTCGATCTCCCTGAGCGGGCCGCCATCGATGTCGCTAAGGATCGTCCTGTTTGGCGCACCGAAGCCGGCACCATGAGCCGCAGCGTCGCAGCCAAAGAGATGGTCGCGGTGTGCACATGCATTTCAAACCGAATGGGCTTGTAAGAGGTAACAAATGACTAAGAAAAACAGAAGTCTAGGATTGCAACAGTACACCGGCGTCGTCCAGGGCGCGACCCAACGTTCGCCTGATGCTCGCATCAAGGTTAATTTAATCGATGTCGAAGCTCAGGTACGAACCCAGTTCGACGAGCAAGCCCAGGCCGAGCTCGACGCGTCGGTCAAGGCGCAGGGCGTCATCCAACCCGTTGTGTTGCTGGCAAAACCTGATGGTCGATACCGCCTGATCGCCGGCGAACGACGCCTGCGCTCGACGCTGAACAACGGTATCGACGACATTCCCGCCGTGATCCGGAGTAATCTCGAAGCGTGGGAGATCCGCCGCATCCAGGTGTCGGAGAACGCCGAACGCGACGACATTACCCCGCATGATGAAGCGCGCGCGGTCAGCGAGGACGTTGCAAACTACGGTGTTCCAAAAACCATGGAGATCTGGAACCGTTCAGAGGGCTGGGTCAGCAAACGTACCTCGGTCTCCAACTACGCGGAACCATTAAAGCAGCTACTGAAGGACCGGGTGCTCCGCGACCTAGAAGTGGCGGGCAGCCTAAATCAGATCTACGACCTGGACAAACAGGAATTCGCCCGTCTGGAAAAGCGCGTGCGCGAAGGACTTCCACTGTCGCGCGAGGAAGCCCGCGGCAAGGTACAGCAGGTCAAGGAATGGCTGAACGAAGCCAAGCAGCGTGAAGAACGCCGGCAAAGCCTTGGCCAACAGGCGGGACGGAACAAGGGCACATCGCAGGCCGGAGCCGGGCAGAAGACGTCGCCAAAGAACGGCGCCGCGTCCGAACGCCAGCCGGATACCAAGTCGGCATCCGCTGTTTCCAGCACTGACGCCACCACCACGACTAATTCGCATACGACTCGGCCAGCACCCGACGCACAGGTTAAGTCAGGTGCGGAGGAGCCTGCCGCTGAGGCTACCGCCGCAGCGCCCGCGATCAGCGACGAACAAGCTCTGGTACTCGAGCAAATGGTCACGCTGTTCCAGAACGGCCTCGCCAACCGTGAACTCATTAAGGACGTCCAGGATGAGTTGTTGGAACTGGGTGCCGACATGAACCAGACCGAGTGGGCAATGTGGAGTCTTTACCAGACCGTCGCGCTCCCGCTTCTGGCCGCTCTTGGCGAGACGCGCGCGCAGCGCTATCTGCAGCGCACCGTTGCCGATCTGCGGACCGCGAAACCGCAGGCTTTGTGGGAGGCGCTGCACCCGGTCACGGACGGAAAAGCCTCCGATGACTGGACCGCGGCCCGCACTCCCGTCGCGCCGATGCCGAAAGGCTGGCGTTTCTAGCGAACACGCCGCTTGCGCGGCGCCCACCCTACAAGAGCTAAAACATGAAACTGAAGCGCCTAACTCCCGAAGACTTCGACCGCCTGGCCGACGGCACCCGTTTACAGGACCGTACCCGCCAGCTCGCCCGAGAGGTCCTGGTCGACGGCGAAATGCCTTCTGACGTCGCTGCGCGCGCAGGCATGACCAAACAACGCGTGGGCCTGGCGGTGGGGGTTATCGAAAAAGCGTACTTCGCCGATAAGGGAGGGGGACTCGGCTGGGTTTCCATGGAAATGGAACTGCCCGAGCGGGTCGCGCTGCAGCTCGACGAGCTGGCCCACGCGCTGAAGGTGTCCGGCGATCAAGCCAAGCTCGAGCAAGCAGCTGAAATTGTCCTGGCCGCCCTGTCAAAGGCGCGCAAGCTGCTCAACTAGAATCGCAGAAAGTGAAACGCCCAGCGAGCAGGCCGGGCGTTTCGGTACCATCATCACCAAGCAGCCGGAGCTCCCTTGGATGGCAGGATCATAGCAGATCCACTTTGAGCGCGTAAGTCATTCAGCGACTTGTGGGTTTCAGCCCGACTTTTGTTCCAGCTTGCTCCCTCTCGCCTTGCATGGCTGGGTCTCCACGGTCGGACCGCCCTCCCCTCACAAGCTTCCGCCGCAGCCCACTCCGCCAGGCGGACGCCGTGCCGCCCCCGTGCCGCCCTACCCGGTGTGCTACCTGGCGGCCTGTTCCGCATCTGCACGTAGTTTCATGAGCGAACCCGCGCCGGTTCGGCCCGTCATTCGGTCGCTTTTCTACTGCCGATCAATGAACATGGGCGGCCCCACGTAACCGACGGGTCTTCGCGCCGGCACATCGGCCGCTTGCCCGTCATGTCCATGCACGTGGCCAGCTTCGTTCGGTCTGGACACCAGGTCGTCGCCCTGCCCCGCTTCCTTCGCCTGTCCAGATTCGAACGAACCTGTTGCTCAAATACATTGCGCCAGGGCGATCTATTGTTGACTTTCTCACTCTACTAGATAGAATGAAGCAGAACTTTTAAAGGTATGACATTCATGAGTGCACTCATCAACTCAAGAGCCTTCCGCGAGGCGGCTGCAGCCGGCGCGCTTTCGGATCCTGCCGTCGTCGGCGTCGAAGGCGGCTACGTGCTCGAGGCGACCTACGGCCAGGTTCGTACGCAGCTGAGTGCACGCAGCTCCTCCGGAGAGGAGAGCCGGCGCATCTTCGCCTCGCTGCAGTCGGCCGCCAGTTTCCTGCAGGGCAAAGCACAGATACTTGCCTACACGGTCGACGCCTCGGGGTACCACCCCGCAGCTTCATCGCCCCGATACGCGCGCGTCGCCGAACGTCTACGCCAGGCGCATGCTGCCCTGCGGCCAGCCACCCACTCAATGTAAGCAGAGGTCTCGATGTCCGAACAAGAAGCCACCAGCGCGGCGCCAAGAAAACGAGGCCAAGTCGCCCTGCGCAAACCGGCACCTCCATCAATTGCCGAAGACGCCTTCCAGAGCCCACAGCTCAGCCTCTTCCAGAACTTCCTGGCGAATACGCCGGCGCAACGTGAGCAGCTCTCCAATACGATCGCGCTATGGGACAGCATCCCCCGCTACAGTATTTCGCGGAACCTGCAGAACCGGCTGCGCAACGAACACGGCACCTTGGATCTGCTGAAACTGAACTTCCGCCACAACCAGCAGGACTACCTGGCGACCATCACCCCGGCGCGTATCGAGGTCAAGGACGGTCCCGAGAAGGGCAAGACCGTTGACTTCTACCCCAGCGCCTCGGAAGAGCTGATCGAGGACGCACTGCGGAAGATGGCTGCGGACCAGCAGCAGCAGCAAGGCTTCTTCGACAAAAAGGGTTACGTCAGCGGCCTCGCGTTCTCGCTCTACCAGCTGCGCGAGGAACTTGCCAAACGCGGGCATACCCGCTCGTACCGGGAAATTCAGCTCAGCCTGGAGATACTTCACAAAACGCACATCGACGTGAAGGCCGACGCAGGCAGGGACGAGCACATCGCCGGCAGCACGTATTTCCCGGCGATGCAGGCAGTCCGCCGCAAGGATATCGACGCCGATCCGAACGCTCGCTGGGTCGTCCAGTTCCACCACCTTGTCACTCGCAGCATCGACCAGGTCACCTACCGCCAGTTCAACTATCATCAGCTGATGGGCCACCGGAGCCAGCTCTCCCGCTGGATCCACAAGCAGCTGGTGATGAAATTCACCTTCGCCGCGATCGGGCAGACGTTCAAGATGATGTTCTCGACGATCCAGCGCGACAGCAAGCTCCTGAGCGGATACAAGGAGACAAGGCAGGCCGTGGTCGCCGTTGTCGAATCGCTCGAGGAGCTGAAGAGCTCGGGCCTGCTCATGGACGCCGTAAAAGGCAACGAAATCCGCGGCGCCAGGAACAAGCTTGAGGACGTCGAATTCATCCTGACGCCATCGCACGACTTCGTTCGCGAAGTAAAGGCCGCGAACAAGCGACGCCAACTGGCCGGAGCCGCGGATCCCATCGTCGTCACCTGAACGATTTTTGACTGACACCTCGCTTTCGGTCGCCTCCGCAACCACGCCACTCCCGCTCCCCGAGACCTCGGCGTCCCGGGAGGTGCGGCTGACAGGTCGCGATCAGCCGGTAGGTTTAGCTGACGTGTCACCAGCACTGGAGAGGTTTAGCTGACGGGTGAAGGCGGCTTCGCCCAACGAATTTCTGAGCGACGGTAGGTTTGTCTGACGGGTAGCGGTGAAAAATCAGCCCACCGGTAGGTTTGGGTGACAGGTGGGTTTTGCTTGCCAAATATCAATACATAGAAAACTCAATCAATATTAAAGAAATACCCTAATTGGAAACTTTTATTGACCGTGCAGAGTTTTCCAATAGCAAGGCACCGAACAAAAACACGTGACGCATCTGCAAAAATGCTAGGGAGGTTCGACTGACAGGTCGAATTCTCCCGGTAGGTATGGGTGACAGGTCGCCAGAAAAAGCGGGGGGTATGGGTGACGGGTAGCGGTAGGTATGACTGACGGCAGCTTAATCGTTCAGCAAAGGAGACACTTAGCACATACATGAGTAGGGAGGTTCCACTGACACCGAGGCAAGAGTTCAGTAGGTATGGCTGACACAAGCGCCGTGAACAGGAGGTATGCCTGACGGGTGAGGAAAATTCCCTAAAAACCATCCGACCAGGTCATGAAATAAAGGCACCGGCCGCTGATCTCAGAAGGTATGGCTGACAGCAAGGTCTCGCTAAGCACATGATTTCTTTGGATAATTTTCACGTTATCCACAGGCCTATCCTTTTAGCCTTTTCTTTATCCTTTTACTACCCATAAAAGCCGCATACACCGCCTCCAGAACAAGTAGCCTGCGACACAAGGACAGCAAAACCCATCGCTAGTACGGCAAAAAATCCTCGCTCGAGACCAGAAACCTCTCTCCACCTCCTAGCAAGCAAAACGACTTCGACATCACTCAACACGATGTGCCGTTCCACCGCATACCTATCGCCTATCTCCGGCAGGATCGCATGCCTCCTGGCTATGCCGTCAAGGCGCTCCTCGCCCGTTCGGTGCTCGCCTTCGGCTGCGCTCCGCATGCGGCCTCCGGGGCGTCCATGACGGCGCCAGGAGGCATGCGACCGTGCCTGCGAGGCGATAGGTACACGGTGTCACTAGGCAGCTGGCCTGTGCACCGCTGGTTCCTGGCTAATCGAGTGAGCAGGCAACACCGTCAGGGCCTGTTCCGGCCCCGACACCCGACCCGAGGCTTCCAGGTTCCGGTGTCGCCACTGCTTCACATGTCAGCCAAACCTCCTGCCACCTCTTGCCGGCACGTTTACCGCAAAGACCCGATTGACGGCATCGGCTCGGTCCGGCCGGCGATACATGCGGCACACTCGGCAACTGCAATGAGAACTTTCGCGCGCGAAAGTTCAACGCGTGCCTCCGCCCGCCGCCATACAGGCTCGTCGACCGACGCCGATTCTCCTACAGTTGATCTCGTAATATTGTCGGTGAATAGTTTTAGGGTATAATAGATTCTGTTGGAGAAGCCCCTATTTTCCAGCACACCGCCCGCCGGCGTGAGCAGACGCCGGCGACGCGCCAACCATCACCATCACCACGGAGATCTAGCCATGGACAATCCACCACTTGGATACGCTTTGAAACGCATCGCGTCGCGCAGCGCTGCACTCCTCCAGTTGCCGCAGTAATTTCGAGGAGACGACCATGCTGACCAAAGAAATCAAACATTTCCACTTTTGCTGCGGCATCGGCGGCGCAGCAAAAGGGTTCAACAAAGCCAATCCACGTGTCGGCGTGCTCGCCGCGCGCTTCCGCTGCCTGGGCGGCGTCGACGTCGACCCCTCGGCAATCCGTGACTTCAACCGCCTGGTGGGCGTCCCCGGAACCGTGATGGATCTGTTCACCCGCAACCAATACATCGCTTTTCACGGCAAGGAGCCGCCGGCCGCCTGGCGCGAGATGGGGCCGGCCGACATCCGGCGTGCCGCCGGCAATGAACGGCCGAACATCGTATTCATCTCCTCGCCGTGCAAAGGTGCGTCCGGGCTGCTTTCCGAGAAGATGAGTCAGACGGCCAAGTACCGGGCGCTGAACGAACTGACCTTACGGTGCATCTGGCTGATGGTCGAGGCCTGGGCCGACGATCCCGTCGACCTCATCGTTTTCGAAAACGTACCGCGCCTGGCCACGCGCGGGCGCCACCTGCTGGACCAGATCAACCAGGTGCTGCAGCGATACGGCTATGCGGTCGCCGAGACGACGCACGATTGCGGTGAGCTGGGCGGCCTCGCCCAGTCCCGTAAGCGCTTCCTGCTGGTCGCCCGCCATACCGAGAAGGTGCCCCCGTTCCTCTACGAGCCCGACAAGAAAAACCTGCGCGCCGTCGGCGACATCCTCGGCCGGATGCCGTTCCCGGGCGACGAGACCGCCGGCCCGATGCACCGGATCCCGCGCCTGCAGTGGAAAACCTGGGTCCGTCTCGCCTTCGTCGAGGCGGGCTCCGACTGGCGCAGCCTGAACCGCCTGGCGGTCGAGAATGGGCACTTGAGGGACTACCTGATCGTGCCCCAAATGCACCGCGGCGTGCTCGGCGTGAATCCCTGGAACGGCATAGCCGGCACCGTGACCAGCCGCGGAATGCCCAACAACGGCAACTTCGCAGTCGCGGATCCGCGCCACGCCGGCCCCGACAAGCATAGCAACGAGCTGCGCATCGGCACTTGGCACACGGCTTCCCGGGTCGTGTCCGGCGCGCACGGTAGCGGGCAATGCGTCGCGGATCCGCGTTTCGACCAATCGAAGAAGTGGAACGACGGCCAGGCATACGGAGTGCACCAGTGGACCGAGGCGACCGGCACGATCGCAGGCCAGCAAGCACCGGGCCAGGGTGCTTATTCGGTCGCGGATCCGCGCACGGACGGTATCGAGACACGCAAGAACGTCTACCGAATCATTCCCTGGGGGGGCTCGGCCGGAACCGTCACCAGCGGCCATGGTCCCAGCAGCGGCGGCGGCTGCGTCGCCGACCCACGGCCACCACAACGGGATCTTTTCAGCAAGTACGCCGTCAGCGGCTGGTCCGGCACCACTGGCACCGTCATCGGCGGCGACGACTCAGGAACGTATGCGGTGGCAGATCCGCGCTCGTCGAGCAGCTTCCAGGGTGCAGGCAAGTACCTGGTAACGCCTTTCGATGAGTCGGCCGGCACCGTGATCGGCGGAAGCACCTCGGGCCAGGGCGCGTTCGCCGTCGCGGATCCGCGTACCAGTCTCGATCGGAAGCAGGGCGACGCGTACCTGACCTGTGGCCACTACGGCATCGTCCCCTGGAGCTCGCACTGCGGCGCGGTCAGCGCGGCTGCCGGCCACGACAACGGCCGCTGGAGCGTAGCTGACCCGCGCATCGAGGCGCTCCCCGCTCTCGATCAGAAAATGGTCGCCATCATCCAGGCCCTCGACGGTACCTGGCACAGGCCGTTCACGACGCTTGAGCTGGCGGCCCTGCAGAGCCTGATCGAGCCCGAGGAATACCTGCTGCTGGATGGGATGAGCGACAGCCTCTGGCGCGAGCATATCGGCAACCTAGTACCGCCAGATGCCGCAGAAGCGATCGCCGACGTGTGCGGGACCACCTTGCTCCTGGCGTGGTCTGGCGAAACCTTTGTGCTCAGCGCGGCGCCGATCTGGGTGCGCAACGTGGCCCTTGCGCTGACCATGCCGGCAGAAAAGCCGCTGCCTTTCTAGGGACTGGTGAGTTGGCGACGCCGCGCAAAGGCTCCGCCCCGGAGCTTTTACGTGGCGTCATGAGCGGCGCCGCCGCCTGCGTGCCGCCAGGTTGACGGGCGCCGCCGCTCTACTGCAGGTTTCTCTGACGCCTTGAGGCCAAGGCTGCAGGACACGTTTCCGTCATCCTATGAGCGGACGAACGCAAAGCGCCGCGCGTCTAATCAGGCATGGGTTGCCTACGCGCGCCGCGACTGGGACGCCAATGAGGAACCTGATCACGGGCCGGCTGTGGTGCGCTCTGCGGCTCATGCCGCACCGCGCCGTTTGCGCATCGGCGCCACGCTCCAAGAGAGCACGATCCAGCTCGACCTGGCGGTCGATCCCGCGAGCGGTTACGAGAGCAAAGCCTGCTTGGCGAAACGCTTCGTCCTGGGGCCCAGGACGTTCGAGCGCACGAACCTGACTCCTGGCACGAAACTACATCCCAACTTGCGCGCGCGAAATTGCGGCGAGGTGTCTGGACAAGCACGCATACGCCGGTTATCCTCGGGTCAGCGCCCCATGTTCCAGTCGGAACGTGGGCAAAGCCTTACGTGGCTGACGACGGGCTGTCGGGTAAAACGTGGATTTGGCAGTTTATTTGTGAATTCCAGCATCGAGCTTCTCGTGCGGATATTCAGCCCCCCATTTTTTGGGATCCCATTTACCCTGGAGTTCGTCATGCAAAAATATTGGCGCGACTGCGCCTTCGATATCCACTGCGCCATCAAGCAACAAGGCTTCGCCATGTCGCGCGATGCGCCCGCCGAGATTTTCGGCGCCTTCCTCACCTACTACACTCGGCAGGAGCTCTTGTCATCGCTCCATGGCGAGGACCTGATGGACCTGCAGCCTGGTGGCAGTCCGGCGTCGTATGTCATCCTGGACGACCAGCTCGGCACCAAGCGCATTGCCGACTTACTCGAGATCACGCACCAGCAGGCGCAACACCTGGCCCCGCTGTTCCTGCAGGCCTTCGAGCAGCTTGCGCCTGGCCGGGTGTTCCGCGACGAAGAAGACTTTGTTCGCGACCTGGTCCTCCCACAGCTGAAGCAAGGCCTCCAGAATTCGCCCGCGTTCGCGGCCGCCTTCTCGGCCCTTGAGTCGCAGCACATCCGCATCGAGACCGACCGCTGGGACGACAGCGACCACTTCTACCGCGACCTGCCCAGCGCGGCCCAGCCGCCCGCCGCGGCGCCACTGCGCGCCCTGCGCGACGGCAAAGGTGATACGTGGCGGTTCCGCGGCGTCTTCTCGCTGCACCCCGCCGACGCAGCCGGCAACATCCTCAACCACAAGTTCGTCACCTGGGCGGAAGCTCGCATCGAGTTCGTGAAGGTCGCCCGCGCCTTCCTGGCCGCCGGCGAGTACCAGGTGAACGTGTACGGCGGGGTCGCGCGCGCCTGGTCGGCAGGCGGGCCGTTCGATCCGGTCGCTCATCCCGACATCGTCATCCCGATCGTATTCTGATCGTATTCTGATCGCGCCCTCAGCGCCGAGCCCTGCCGAAGTTGGCAGGGCTTTTTTCAGCGCGCCGGAATGCTGTCCGGATGGCGCGAAGTGTCACCCATACCTCCCGCTTTGCCGCTGCTGCGCGTAGCAAGCTAACCCCATCGGGCGTCCCCCTGCGGGCGAGCTGTCGTGCTGCGCATCGAGCCCGCGGTGCGGTCTCGCCCCTGCGGGCTTCCATCCCTGACGCCTCCGCGCTTGGCGGCGCTGCGCGCTGCGCTTGCCCTCCCGGCCGACCAGGTCGGCCGTCCGCGCGTCGGTGCGCCGTTTGGCCTGTCAAGAGCTGCGCTGGGTGAAGTCAGCACTTTCGCGCGCGAAAGTGAAGGGTGAGAGATAACCCCCCGATCCTGGTGCCGCTCTCGCACCAGCCCCGTTCCACCGCGGACCTATCGCCATCTCTCCGGCAGGATCGCACGGCGGCGGGCTATGCCGTCAAGGCGCTCCTCGCCCGTTCGGTGCTTGCCTTCGGCTGCGCTCCGCATGCGGCCTCCGGGGCGTCCATGACGGCGCCCGCCGCCGTGCGACCGTGCCTCCGAGGCGATAGGTACACGGTGTCACTCCGGGGCGGGCCTGTGCTCCGCTGGTTCCTGGCTGATCGAGCGAGCAAGCAACACCGTCAGGGCCTGTTCCGGCCCCGACACCCGGCCCGAGGACTCCAGGTTCCGGTATCCGGGCGCTTTGCGCAAGAGCGAATATACAACACCATAGCTATTGACGGTAAATAGCAAAATGCTCTATAATCGTTACATGAACTGATGGAGGGTGACATGAGTTTCTGCAACGAGTTTCGCATCCATGGCAATCTGGCCCGCGACCCAAAGCGCGGGCGCACTGGCAATGGCGTCACCACTGCCTTCTACGTGGTCGCCGTCGAACATCACTCGCGCCATGGCGACAGCGTCCAAACCTCGACCGATTTCATTCCCATCACCACCTACGGCAAGCAGGCCGAAAGCGATCTGAAGTACCTCGCCAAAGGAAAAGAGGTTTCGGTGCGCGGTCGGGTGCGCAGCTGGTATGACAGCGTCCAGAAGCGCGGCGGCTTTTGCTTTGAGCCGGAACCGGGTTGCGTTCGTTACATCGGCGCTCCCGTGTCGCGCTCGACGGAGGCCCCACTGGAAGGAGAACACGATTCCTGGCTGCGGGACTACGAAGCCGCCATGCCCCAATACGATGCCGTGCCGCATACGACGCGGCCGACTCGTATCGCCGTGCGCGCGTGAGCAGACGCGCCTGCGGTGTTTTCGCAGTACCACAACCACATCATCAAGGAGCTCAACATGAATCTCGCAGACCAGCCCGTTGTCCCGGTCGTTGTCGCCAGCCCAAGCAGCGAAGTCGACATCCCGTTCAACAAGCTGCATATCAGCCGCAAGAACACCCGTATCAAGCCCCACAGCGCGCCGGATACCGAGTGCCGCGCGGCCTCGATCTTGGCCTACGGCGTCCTGAACCGCCTGCAGGTGATCAACGAGCAGGGACAGGACGGCAACACCGAGTTCGGTGTCATCGCCGGTGCCGGACGCTTTTTCTCCATCGAACTTCTCGTCCAGCGCGGCCTCCTGCCGCAGGACTATCCGGTCAAGTGCGACCTGCGCTCCGACGACGACGCGATCGCGATCAGTCTGGCCGAGAACGCCAACCGCACGCCTCCGCATGAAGCGGACGAGTTCGTGGCATTCAAAGCGCTGGCCGACGAGGGCAAGTCGCCGGAAACGGTCGCGGCGCACTTCGGCGTCAGCGTGCGCACGGTCCAGCAACGGATGCGCCTGGGCGGCTTGCACCCCGAGCTGCTCGATCTTTACCGCAACGGCAGGATGGGCCCCGAAGAGGTGCGCGCCTTCTGCCGGTCGGCTGATCAGGAACGTCAGCTGCAGGTCTGGAATGCGTTGCCGCAGTGGAATCGCACCGCGCATATCATCCGCAACCAGCTCGCGCAGGATTCGCCGGGCACCAACCACCCGCTGGTCATCTTCGTCGGCCTCGACGCATACAAGCAGGCCGGGGGCATGGTGACCGGCGACCTGTTCTCGCAAGATGCGAATGACGGCTTCGCCGAAGACCTCGCGTTGCTCCACCAGCTGGCCGTCGACAAGCTCCGCACGGCTGCCGCCGATATCGTCGCAGCAGAAGGCTGGTCGTGGTCCGATTTCTGCGAATCCTTTGACCACCGCCTGCGCAGCCAGTTCGACCAAGCCAAGCCGGAGCGCCGGGAGGCGACCGAGGCAGAACAGGACGAACTGGCGCGGATCGCCGCCGAGGTCGGCCACCTCAAGGAGAAGCGCGACAGCCTGTACGACGCGCTCGAGCGACTGGAAGCTGGCGAGGGCGAGGAGGGCGACGAAGGGGAGGCGGGCGATCCCGGCGCGCAGGCCACGGGCGAAGCCAGCGGCGAGTCTGCGGAGGAAGCTCTCAGCACGCAGATCAAAGAGGTCGAGCAGCAGATCAGCCAGCTGAACGGCTGCGCGCATGCGATCACGCAGGCGCTGCAGTTTTACTCGGACGAAGTTCGCGCGACCGGTGGCGTGATCGTCGCCCTGGACGGGCGCGGCTGTATGGAGATCGTGCGTGGCCTGATCCGCCGCGAGGAAAAGCCTGCCGAGGCACCGAACCAGCCGTCCGGCAGCGCTGCACCGGGCACGCCAACCGCCAGCGGCACCTCCGTCCAGCCTTTGGCCACGGGTACCGGCCTCGGCTTCACCCAGCCGAAAAAGGAACGCTCCGAAATTTCCGAACGGCTCGCGTTCCAGCTGTCGGCGCGCCGCACCGCAGCCATGCAAGCGTTAACGGTGGCGAACCCACAGGTCGCATTGGCCGCCACGGTCCACCGGATGCTGGATTTGGTGACCCGGCGCTACCGTTCGCGCGACGACGAGCCGGTGAAGATTTCCGCTACCGGCTCGTTCCAGAGCCTGCACGACAAGGCCCCGGACCTGAAGGGTACGCGGGCAAGCGACGAAGTTCAGGCGCGGATCGACGCATGGCGCGAACGCATCCCCGCCCAGACCAAGGATGAGTTCGCGTGGCTCCTGCAGCTACCTTCTGCGGACCTGCTCGACTTGTTTGCCCTGTGTGTCGCCTTGACACTCGACGTCACCACGGGCGTGGCGGGCAAGCAGCCGGGCGGCGAACTAGCCGCAGCCCTTGAGCTGGACGTGGCCGATTACTGGACCGCGACCGAGGCGTCCTACTTCGGAGCCGTGTCGAAGGAAACCATCATCGCGGCGGTGGAAGAGGCGTGCGGCCCCGGCAGTGGCATGCCGATTGTCAAAATGAAGAAAGGGGAAGCCGTTAAATATGCAGAGCAGAAAATCGCACAAACCCGCTGGCTTCCGGCGATGCTGCGCGCACCAGCGGCCAAGGCTGTGGCGACGGACGTACCGGCCACCGACGCATCGGCGACCGAGGCACCGGCGACCGACGCGGCAGTGACCGACGCGGCAACCATCGACACCGGGGCGGCCCAGACTCCCGCCACGGAGGTCGCGACCGACAGCGGCGTGGCCGAGGCACCGGCCACTGAGGCGGCGGCACCCGAGGCAACGACCAGCGAAGTCTTGGTGGCTGAGCCAGCCATGACCGAGTAATGTAACGCTTGGCGGGCCGGTCCATTGGCCCGCCTCTCAGCGAGGATTCCGACGCATGAAGACCATCGAACAACCGGCCAGCGCCTGGATGCGCCTGCCGTCCGGACAGCGGATCGATCTGGCCAACCCCGACCCGTACGCCTGGACCGATCACGATCTCTGCGTGCGCCTTGCGCGCGTGTATCGCTGGGGCGGCGAATCGATGCACCCGATCCCGCTGTCCGTCGCGCAGCATTCCCTCGCCGTGCTTGAGCTGCGCCGCGTGTGGGCAGCGAAGCCGCTGACGGTCGACCAGGAGCTGCGCGAGCTGCTCCACGATGCGGAAGAAGCGCTGCTGGGTTTCGACTGTATCAGTAAGCTGAAGCCGCTGCTGGGCGACCCTTTGCGCGAAGTGAGCGACCGGTTGAGCAACGCCGTCGCTGTCCGCTACGACCTCCCCGAGTGGACCAATGAGGAACGAGTCGAGCACAAGCGCGCCGACGTGGCGTGCGCCGCGTCGGAAGCCCTGTACTGCGCGGGTTGGACCGAACACGAGATTTCCCATGTGCTCGGAATAGCCGAGCCCGTGCTAAAGGTTGATCCGCTCGTCCAGCGGTACCAGTGCACGCCGTGGGAACCGTGGCCGAGTGCCGTCGCGGTCGAGCGTTTCCATGTCGAGTTATTGCGCCTGTTGGGCCTTCGGGAGCGTCGACAGCTGCCGAAATTGGCGTAAAATGTGTTGACCGGATGGCTTTTTGGGAGGTTGCACAGATGGAAAACTCGGTGAGCATGACGCTGGAAGTTTCACAGGCGCTGAACGAGAAGCTCAGTACGCTGGCTCAGGTCAACGGTACGTCGCTGGACACCGTGCTGCTGAAGGCGCTTACCTTGTATGACGTCGCCTCGGACGCGAAGCAGAAAAACCAGCACATCGGCATCCTGGATGCCCAGCAGCGTGTCATTGCCGAGGTTGTCGGCGTGTAACGGTGCCGGTTGGATGTGGAAGAGCCGCCTTCGGGCGGTTTTTTTTTTGCTGGTGCGTCGTCAGGCTTTTGGGCGCGGCCCCTGTTCATGAGGCTGCGCCTGGGCGAAGTCAGCGCCTCCGCCTGGGCGGAGGCGGGGAAGGGGTACGCAACAGCCCACTCCGGCCGCGTCGACCAGGTCGGTGCCGGCGCGGCTGCAGCGGCGATGCGGTTGTCCATGCGTGAGGCTGCGCCTGGTCGAAGTCAGCGCCTCCGCCCGGGCGGAGGCGAGGATGCAGGTACACAACAGCCCACTCCGGTCGCGTCGACCAGGTCGGTGCCGGCGGGGCTGCAGCGGCGGTGCGGTTGTCCATGCGTGAGGCTTCGCCTGGTCGAAGTCAGCGCCTCCGCCTGGGCGGAGGCGAGGGTAGGGTACGCAACAGCCCACTCCGATCACGCTCTGCGCCAGGTCACCTTACCTTTTGTACCCATGCCATCTTCAGCCAGAATGGCTGCGCCGCGCGCTATGCGGTCAAGGCGCTCCTCGCCCGTTCGGTGCTCGCCTGCGGCTGCGCTCCGCATGCCGCCTGCGATCGCGTCCATGACCGCGCGCGCCGCTCCGCCACCCCGGCCTCGAGGCGACGGGTACACGGTGACGGTTCAGCCCCGGTCCGCGCGCCGCTCCTGTGCGTCTGCTCGACCCAACAGCAACCCCAACTTCGCGGGGCCTGTTCCTGCCCCGCCCCCGACCCGAGGACTCGAGATTCCGGTAAGACGGCGCCGCTGTCAAATCGAAATATACTATTTGCAGTCAATAGTTTGCTCTGGTAGAATGTAGTTGTGCGGTTCTCCCGTACCGCCCCGCGGGGTGAGCAGACCCCGCGCGGACGCGACCATCAACCATCATTCCAAGGAGCCAATCATGAACTTGTTCGGTTATCACTCGACAGTCACCCCAATCCTCGCGTTGCCCCAGGGCGCGGCTGCGCCGCGCCCTGCGCCCGCTCCGGCAACCCCAAACCCAGAGGCGGGCGCCCGCGCGCCCGCCTCCAACGACGCCGGCGAACGGTGCTACGACTTCGACATTCACCAGGGCGACTGCACCCTGTTGCTGCCCCAGTATCCCGACCACTCGTTTGACCTGGCGGTGACGGACCCGCCCTATATCGTCAGCTACCGCGACCGGAGCGGGCGCTCGGTGCTGAACGATGATAACGACAAGTGGCTCGAACCCGCTTTCCGTGAGATTTTCCGTGTGCTGGCCCGCGACGCCTTCTGCGTGAGCTTTTACGGATGGAATCAGACAGACCGCTTTTTCGCTGCCTGGAAATCGGCCGGGTTTCGTATCGCCGGGCACTTCACCTTCCCGAAGCGGTATAGCTCATCGGTGCGCCTGGTTCGCTATCAGCACGAGTCCGCTTATCTGCTCGTGAAAGGCCAGCCAGAGCCGGCTAACGTCATTGGCGACGTGATCGACTGGGGCGCCCATACCGGGAACAAGCTGCACCCGACCCAGAAACCGCTGTCGATCTTGCTGCCATTGGTTCAGGCTTTCTCGAAGCCTGGGGCCCGCGTGCTCGATCCGTTCATGGGTTCGGGCTCGACCCTGGCCGCCGGCATGATGTGCGGCCGCCAGTGCACCGGGTTCGAGCTGGACAAGGGTAACTTCGAGATTGCAAAGAAGCGGCTGATGCGCATGGCGCAAGTGCATTCGCACCTGATCGATGATGTGTCCTGACGTGTAGGCGAGCGCGGCGCCCGGCTGGTGGTTGGCTCGGGCGTCTCCCTCGGGCGCTGCCCTCGGGCCGGGCTGTCGTGCTGCGCATCGAGCCCGCGGTGCGGTCTCGCCCCTGCGGGCTTCGATCCCTGACGCCTCCGCGCCTGGCGGCGCTGCGCGCTGCGCTTGCCCTCCCGGCCGACCAGGTCGGCCGTCCGCGCGGCGGCGCCGCTTGGCTGTCCAGAGCTGCGCTGGGTGAAGTCAGCACTTTCGCACGCGAAAGTGAGGGTCTGGAAGAGGCAACCCCCGACTTCGGCGCCGCTGCGCACCATGCACCGTTCCACCGCGTACCTATCGCCCATCTCTCCGGCAGGATCGCACGGCGGCGGGCTATGCCGTCAAGGCGCTCCTCGCCCGTTCGGTGCTCGCCTTCGGCTGCGCTCCGCATGCGGCCTCCGGGGCGTCCATGACGGCGCCCGCCGCCGTGCGACCGTGCCTCCGAGGCGATAGGTACACGGTGTCACTCCGGGGCGGGCCTGTGCTCCGCTGGTCCCTGGCTGATCGAGCGAGCAGGCAACACCGTCAGGGCCTGTTCCGGCCCCGACACCCGGCCCGAGGACTCCAGGTTCCGGTATCCGGGCGCTTTGCGCAAGGGCGAAAACACAACAGCTAAACTATTGACGGTAAATAGATAAATCTGTAGAATGGAGTCTGTAGTGATTGATGACCCAAGCCCGAAAGGATAGCCATGAACACTTCTGCTCCGCAAGTCGTCACCGCGACCGAGTTGTTTTCGGCCCTGTTCGTTTCCGGAATGTATGACCACGATATGGATACCGTGCTGGCGAAGTGCGACAGCAGCCACACGGAACTGATGTGTGAACTCGTGTCCTACGCCGCCCCGCTGGCGGACATGATGACCGCCGCCATTCTGTGCGTCGGCACCGATGTTGCGGGCGGCCTGCTCTACGAGGTCGCCAAACCGTTCGGCAGCTGGTTCGGCGATGTGGTTCTGCGCGCCGGTTCCATGCCCCAGCGCGAACGCGCCCTGGGCAAGCTGCAAGATTTGGTCATTGAGTTCTATTCGCAGGCGGAGGACTGCGACTCGGCCAAGCTCGCCGCCGCCGTGAGCGGCGCGCACGGCCTGCACGTCATTCACTAATCCGGGGGACTGATGAACAGCCAAGGGGGAGACCGGAGTGTGATTTACACACTGACGGTGTCGGGCTCGCTTCACGACAGGCTCAACCGTATTGCCGCCAGCAACGGCGGCAATACGGGCGAGGTGCTCGCCAAAGCGCTCGCGCTGTACGAGGTTGCGATTGATGCACGCGGGCAGGATTGCCGCGTCGCAATCCTCGACACGAACAACTGCATTAAAACTGCGATCGAGGGATTGTGATGGACAAGCAAGGCGATATACGAACGCTCAACCTTGACCAGCTCATCAGCCGGGAAGGCGATCAGCTGGAATTGAAGATCAAGAACGAGACCGACGAAGACGCCGAGGCACGCCGTGCGCGCGACTCGGCCGATGCGAAGCTCAAGCGCACGATGACGCTGATTCTTTTCGTGTTTGCCTTGCTCATCACTGGCGCGGTGTTCATCGCGTGCATCGTGGTCGCCCTGGCCGGATCGCCAGAAGACAAAAAGTGGGCCTGTAGCATCGTGACAGGCATCACTTCCGGTTTGGTCGGGTATCTGGTCGGGCAGTCGAAAAAGTAGAGGCGGGCGGCCTCGACGGCCGCCCCCCCCACGTATCTCAACCGTTGAGCGTAAGGAGAACACCATGCGGGAATGCGACGAGAAGATTGGAGTAGTGGTGGCGCAAGCCGTGCACGCGCCGTCCGACGGTGGCGACGACAAAAGCGAGCTCCGCGACGACACTTTTGCGCAAGGGATCGCCGACTTCGAGAACGGACTGACCCAGCCGCCGACGGAGTTCGGCAGCAATCCCGATTTGTTGGGCTGGTGGAACGACGGTCACTTCTTTGCCGCTCAGCTCGACGAAATGCGACGCTGTTCCGGGTGCAACAATGGCACGGGCAATCCGTGCGTTAGCCACGGCTAAACCGTAGGGCGGTTGGCTTGGTCGGGGCAGGATGGGCAGCGATTCCCGACCACGCCTGGTGAAGACTGAATATTTGACTTGCGAGGAAATTATGCGCGGACTGGATACGAGGATCATGCTTGCCCATGCGCGAATCGCCGCCGTCATCGCGGGCGACGAGGCAGGCAATGAGGTTGTCGGCGACTTCATCAAGGCTCTTGAGTGTGCGCGCATCCAAGGGTGCCATGATGGGCAAGTGGGCGTCTTCACGCCGCCTCTGTTGTTCCGTGGCGAGCCGGATTTGCTCGGCTGGTGGCAGGACGGGCGCGAGTCGGTGGCCGAGCTGGCGGAAGTCGGTGCGTTCCCAGGATGCGACGACAGCGCCGCCGATTCATAAGGCGTGGCAGGTCGGGCCAGTACGCCGGCGACGTGCTGCCCGCGCGGCAGCACTCCGCGGCGGCCAGTCCGACCTGGCCGGTCGGCCCGGCCGCCTCCGCGCCTGGCGGCGCTGCGCTTGCCCTCCCGGTCGCCGCGCGACCGTCCGCGCTGCCGCTTGGCGCCGTCCAGAGGCTGCGCCTTTGCGAAGTCAGACTTTCGCGCTATCGCGCGAAAGTAGGAGTGGCTCAACGGCTCGGCGGCTTCGGCAACTATCCCCGGCCACGCCACCTGCCTGGCTCCGGTGCCTCTTCTGCCGGACGCGCCTGATCGGCGCAGTCGATCAGCACCGCATTCCACTTCCGGTTAAAGGTCTCGCCAACCCGCTGGGTCACGAATCCCTGCATAATCGGAAACATGACCTCCGCCGCCTGCTCGAGCGAGAGGGCCTTCAATTTGTTCGCTGGCTTGAAGTCGGCTTTCAGTCCGTGCCGCGCGTCCTCGCCGGCGACGTCGAAGTTGTTTGCGGTGTAGTTGAAGTTTTGCAGATCGCCTTCGGTCTTGCCGCCGAGCGCCGCAACTTCCGCCCGCGTTCCCTTTTTGCCCTTCTCGTGGAAGTCGGCAGTAATGGTGTCCAGCACCTTCGACAGCGACGAGAACGAAACGCCTTCGCGACCCAGCGTACGGTAGATCATCCGCAAATACCGATCCGAACGCGCCAGGAATAGCTGGATGCTGACCGGATCGAGCGGTCGCTGCGACCTCCAGTAGCGCAGATCCTCGACATCGTCCGGGAACATGGGAACCGGCACCGTGCGGTAAAAATCCTCTTGCGCACGTTCCCTGGTCCACAGGTCCCGACCTTCGCCAAGCGTGAAGTCGTAAAAGTCGGCGCCGAAGCGCACGCGCATCACGCCGTTGAACAGAATGAGCAGCTCGCGGGCACGCATCGCGGCTTGCGCGCCGGTGAGCCCGTTCAGATGTGGCGAGGTGAAATCGTAGACGGTCGGCCTGTCGTCCTCGTACTCGGGCAGGATCTGGACGTCGACGGAGGTGAAATGGTTGGTGAAGCTCTCGAGCCACCCTTCGTTGCCGCTGAGGTGAAAGCCCCATTGGAAGTGGCTTGGGGCCACGCGGCCGCGTGGGCGGATGCTGGATGGGTCGTTTTCGATGTCGGTCATGGCGATGCCGGGCAAAGAATGGATGCTACTGCGAGCTCGTGCGCACGTCCAGTACAGCGCGTCTCCCTACGGGCCGGGCTGTCGTGCTGCGCATCGAGCCCGCGGTGCGGTCTCGCCCCTGCGGGCTTCCATCCCTGACGCCTCCGCGCCTGGCGGCGCTGCGCGCTGCGCTTGCCCTCCCGGCCGACCAGGTCGACCGTCCGCGCGGCGCCGCCGCTTGGCCTGTCCAGAGCTGCGCTGGGTGAAATCAGCACTTTCGCACGCGAAAGTGAAGGCTGGAAGAGGCAACCCCCGACTTCGGCGCCGCTGCGCACCATGCACCGTTCCACCGCGTACCTATCGCCCATCTCTCCGGCAGGATCGCACGGCGGCGGGCTATGCCGTCAAGGCGCTCCTCGCCCGTTCGGTGCTCGCCTTCGGCTGCGCTCCGCATGCGGCCTCCGGGGCGTCCATGACGGCGCCCGCCGCCGTGCGACCGTGCCTCCGAGGCGATAGGTACACGGTGTCACTCCGGGGCGGGCCTGTGCTCCGCTGGTCCCTGACTGATCGAGCGAGCAGGCAACACCGTCAGGGCCTGTTCCGGCCCCGACACCCGACCCGAGGACTCCAGGTTCCGGTATCAGGACGGAAAACGCAAGCGCGCGCTGCAAGATAAATCTATTGTCGGTAAATAGTGAAAATGCTATGATTGTCGTGTCATCCCGACGTCAATCAACCGCCCAGCGAAGGAGGCATCATGAGCTACACAGCGTATATCGAACACCTCTGCAACAGCAAGGGGATCAATGCGGCTTACGAAGAGGCATGCAAGACCATTCGCAGCATGGGCGCCGACGCCGACGCGCTTTGGTCTTCCCGGTTCTTCGTGCGGCAGATTCAGGACGACGGAAGCAAGAAACTCTGCCCGACGACCGAAAAGCGCGTCAGCCAGGCATACGACGAGCAGGACCTGGACGGCCTGCCCATCCCGGAATTCCTGTATTGCGATGAGGATGGCCAGCTCTACCCGGTGACGGTCGGAGCGCAGGGCCGCCACGCACCAGACCCGGACGGTCTGGATGTGAGGCCGTTCATTTACGCCAGCGCGGACATGATCGCAAATGGAAAGGTGGTCGGACACGTCAGCTATACCGATCATTGAACCTTTTTTCCCTTCGTATTCATCGGTAATTATTGTTGTCGGCCCGGGCTTCGATTAACTCGGGCATAAACACCGAAAGCCAGCCAGCAAGGTTTTTATCGGCAACGCGGTAATAGCCTTAATAAAACCAGACCAATTTAATAATGGATGCGCATTGAGGGAGAAAGCTCAATATTATCTCCCTCCCGTTTCGATAAAATAGTTTTAATCATTTAAATATGTCGCGCTCTTGAAAGCGATTGCCTAACGGGGGCGACATTTCCTATTCCTGATCTTTTGATTTAGTGGGGGCTATATGAACGCAAACGAAGGGCTGATCAATTCCATGATGCCGCAGGAAGTCTCGACCGACGTGCTTATCGAGAAATACGCGAAGGGAAACGAACAAAGCGTGTTTGAAGTGCGGCGGCGGGTTGCCGAAGCGCTGGCCCAGTGGGAACCGGAATCGCAGCGCAGCCATTTCGCAGAACAGTTCATGTGGGCCCAGGAGCACGGATTCGTTCCCGGCGGACGTATCAACTCGGCTGTCGGCCTGGACACGAATGCCACGCTCATCAACTGTTTCGTGCAACCCGTCGGCGATTCCGTTACGGGATTTGAAGACGGTCTCCCAGGCATTTACACAGCCCTCGCGCAGTCGGCAGAGACCATGCGGCGCGGCGGCGGTGTCGGTTATGACTTTTCAGCCATTCGGCCTGCCGGTAGCGTGGTGAAAGGGACGGGGTCGCGTGCGTCCGGACCAGTGCCCTACCTGGCTCTTTTTGATGCTTCATGCAGGACGGTAGAATCAGCTGGTGCGCGGCGCGGCGCACAGATGGGAGTCCTGCGGATAAGCCATCCCGATATCGAGCGGTTCATTGCGGCCAAGGACGGCGGCGAACTCAGCTGTTTCAATCTCTCGATCGGCGTCACCGACGAATTCATGGAGGCAGTCGAGCGGGACGGGACCTTTGACCTGGTGCACAAAGCCGAACCCGGTGAGGAGCTCATTGCTGCCGGCGCCTCCCAGCGCGCCGATGGCCTGTGGGTCTATCGCCAGGTGCAGGCGCGCGAGCTGTGGGACAAGGTCATGCATTCGACCTACGACCATGCCGAGCCGGGCGTCCTGTTCGTCGACCGGATGAACGCCGAGAACAACCTGTGGTACGCCGAAAAGCTGAACGCCACGAACCCTTGCGGGGAACAGCCCCTGCCGGCATACGGCTGCTGTGACCTCGGTTCGCTCAACCTGACGCAATTCGTTCGCAATCCGTTCAGCGCGGAAGCCTCCTTCGACTTCGACCTGATGCGCCGCGTGATCCCGGTAGCAGTGCGCATGCTTGATCTGGTCCTCGACGCCACCGTCTGGCCGCTCGAGGAGCAGTCGGCCGAGGCGAAGGCGAAGCGCCGGATCGGTCTGGGCTTCCTGGGCCTGGGCAGCGCCTTAATCATGCTGGGCCTGCGCTATGACGGCGAAGACGGGCGCGCACTTGCGTCCACCATTGCCCGTGAAATGCGCGATGCTGCCTACCGTGCTTCGATCGAGCTGGCCAGGGAAAAGGGCGCCTTCCCCCTGTTCGATGCAGATGCCTACTTGAATGGCCGGTTCGTGGCGCGTCTGCCTGCCAATCTTCAAGAGGCAATCCGTACGCACGGCATCCGCAATTCTCACCTCCTGTCGATCGCGCCGACGGGAACGATCACCCTGGCCTTTGCCGACAACGCGTCGAACGGGATTGAACCGGTCTATGCCCTGACGTATCAGCGGAACAAACTGATGCCTGATGGCTCGAAGCGGCAGTACGAGGTGCAGGATCATGCGTGGCGCCTGTTCGTCCACCGCGGCGGCGACGTCGCCCCGGACGCCCTGCCTGCTCACTTCGTTACCGCGCTGCAGATGTCGGCGGCGGACCATCTCAAGATGATGACCGCTGTGCAACCTTTTGTCGATACCGCGATCTCGAAGACCGTCAACGTGCCGGCGGACTACCCCTACGACGATTTCAAGGGCCTGTACGCTGCTGCCTGGCGCGCTGGCCTGAAAGGCATGGCCGCCTACCGTCCAAACGCTGTCCTCGGCAGCGTCCTCAGCGTGACCCCGGAGGAAGGTACGGCGCCTCCCGTGCCTGCGGACGACGATCCGCTGCGCAAACCTTTCGACAGGCGGCCGGACGGTATTCTGGAAGCGGTTACCTCAAAGATGGCCTATGGGACCCAAGAGGGAATCAAGTCCTGCTATCTCACGGTCAGCTTCATGCCGGTCAGCGGCCTCGTTGGCGGAAAGGAAGTCACCATCGAAAGGCCATTCGAATTCTTCATGCCGGCTGGACAACGCAGCGAAAGCCAGCAGTGGATTACCGCGTCAATGCGTCTGCTCTCGCTTGCTGCGCGGGCGGGCGGGTCCGTGGCGAAGGCCCTGGAGGACATGCGCAAGGTTGTCTGGGAGAAGGGGCCGGTACGTTGCGGCCACCTGAAGAAACACGATGGTACGCAAGTGCCGATGTTCCATGAATCGGAAGTGGCGGCAGTCGGATTCATGCTGCAACGCCTTCTGATTCAACGCGGGTTCCTCGATGCAGAGGGAAAGCAAGTGCCTGTGGCCGATCTGGCACGCGCATACGCCGCACGCAACCAGGATCCGGTTTGCGACTTCGAGGCACCCGGGAGCGTCCCGGATCTTCAACACTACCAAGTAACGGGCGGCAGCAAGTGTCCCGAGTGCGGCGCACACGCACTGCGCAAGGTCGACGGATGCCAGCGCTGCGAATCCTGTTCTTACATCGGTAGTTGCGGTTGACGAACCAGTGGACCTGCAGGCCGAGGGTAGCCGCTGGTTCAGCGGTTGCCCGGTCCGTCTTAGCGGCCCGCTGCCAGGGCGCGCTGTCGGAAGAATTCAGGAAAGAGCAATAGTCGTCCTGTGCCACCGTCGCCGCCAGGACGAGCGCAAGACGCCCCGCTTACGATGCCGTGCGCCGCGCCTGGCCGGCACCATCCTTCCTATCTTCACGTTTCACGGCGCTGCGCGCTACGCGCGCAGCCTATCGACCTGGTCGACAGGCAAGGCAGCTGCGCCGCCCGGTTGATCTAGAGGCTGCGCCTGGCGAAGTCAGACTTTCGCAAGCGAAAGTAATTAGAGGAACACGCCCCCGACTTCGGCGCCGCTGCGCACCACGCGCCGTTCTACCGCGCACCTATCGCCCGACTCTCCGGCAGGATCGCACGGCGGCGAGCTATGCCGTCAAGGCGCGCCTCGCCCGTTCGGTGCTCGCCTTCGGCTACGCTCCGCGTGCGGCCTCCGGGGCGTCCATGACGGCGCCCGCCGCCATGCGACCGTGCCTCCGAGGCGATAGGTACACGGTGTCACTCCGGGGCGGGCCTGTGCTCCGCTGGTCCTTGGCTGCTCGAGCGAGCAGGCAACACCGTCAGGGCCTGTTCCGGCCCCGACACCCGACCCGAGGGCTCCAGGCTCCGGTATTACGGCGCTGCGCGCAAGAGCGAGAACACAACACCTGCGCTATTGACGGTCAATAGTTTTCGACATATAATAAATCCATCAACTGACCGGAGGATGACATGAACACTGTGACTTCCCTAGCCTGCCGCGACAGCGGCGCCATCGGAAACCTGAGTGACCGCCGCCAGCAGGAAGATGCCTTGATTGCCGAGGCTCTGAACATCCTGCGCCGCCGGACCTACCGGGCCTCGTATGAGCGCGCCAGCAGCCCCGTGGAAGTCAAACGCCATCTGATGCTGTCCTACGGCGAATCCGAAAAAGAACACTTCGGCCTCATCTGGCTGGACGTCAAAAACCGCATCCTGAAGCGTGAAGTGCTGTGCACGGGCACCCTGACGCATTGCAGCGTTTACCCTCGCGAGATCGTCAAATCCGGCCTCAGCGTGAACGCCGCAAGCTGCATCCTGTTCCACAACCACCCGAGCGGCGAGAAAGACCCCAGCGAAGCGGACCGCCGCCTGACCACTGCGATCCAACAGGCGCTGACCTTGGTGGAGATGCGCGTTCTGGATCACATCATCGTCGCCGGTGCCGAAACCTATTCCTTTGCCGAGAACGGCGACCTGTAAAGCACAAGAAAACCCGCCAGTGCGGCAACCTCCGCACTGGCCATGACTAGCGCAGCAGCTAGGAGGCGACTCGATGAAAAAACGGACTTTCATGTGGGGATGGTCCACCCACCGGCAACTTCCAGACGACGTGATGACGCCGCAGCGCATGGTTATGATGATGCGCGCATGGCGGCGCGCGCGGATCGGCGTCCGCCGAGAATTCGCCTTCGCGCTGACTTCGCGCAGCGCCCGCCTGGCGTCTTACCGGGTTGAGCACCTGCCGACCGGGCAGCTGGCGACTTTTACGATAGTCACCGCCCCGGCCGAAACGGCCGCCACCTGCCCCCAGGGTGAACGCCATGCGCTTTGAACGGCAACAGCGCTACGGCCCGCGCCCGCTTACCGATCGGATGCGCGCGGCTTACCTGCGCAAGCTCGCAAAAGAGCAAGGCCGGTACCCGCTATTCGCCGATCACGTCGCCGCCGAACAGCGCAGCCTGGACGACGAAGCCAAGCGCCGCGAGGAGGGAGCGGCGAAATCGGAGCTGGACCGCCGCCAGTTCCTCGCCGGAGTCTGGCGCCGCGCGCGCGCCCTCTACTTCGCGCAGCCCGAGGAAATCCGGAGCCGCATTCGCGACAAGTGGCGGACCTGGGCAGGGCCTTGCACGGCCAGTTATTTTGCCAGCATGGTCGACGTCCAGAGCGGCGAACAGGCGCGCCGCCTAGCGCGCATCGAGCAGGAATTCGCGCCGACTCGCGAGCGCATCTGGCGCCAGGTACTGGCCGAGCGCTCCTGCGACCTTGGCCTGTAAAAATAAACGCGGCGGGGCCTGCGGCCCCGCGTCGATCTCCCGACTTTTGCTGTAGGATCGCGCTTTCCCTGTACACGCCAGCCCCTTGAACTGATGGACAGCCAGCCCTACTTGCCCGAGAGCGCCGCGACCCTCCTCCAGTATGCCGATGCCCATCCTGGAACCGACGAGACCCTGGTGCTCCTCGAGATCATCACCGCAGGCACCCACCCGGACTTTGTGATGTCGCTGGCCAGCGCGCGCCTGCTGCCGCTCGAGCTGCGCGCGACCGTGGCGGAATTCGTACGCTACGCGCTGATTGACGGTCTGGCCCAGGAACAACAACACTTCCTGTTTTCCTGGGCGCAGAGAAAAATGATGGACGGGCCGGGGCAGGCCCATCGCGTGGGCTAAGACGTCGTTTCCAGCTCGACCGACTTGCCGGCTTGCCCTGCCTTTTCAGTTTCGCCGCTCGCGGCCGCCCCACCCGACCTGTTGCCGGATTCGGATCGGGCCGGCGCCGCGGCTTTTGGCCCTTCCTCCTTCAACACCCTGCGCAGCGCCGCCAGTGCGTCGGTCCACTTCTCGATCGGCACCATGTCCAGCTTTTCAGCGCGCAGAAACGCGGCGATCGCCTTCTGGTTCTTCTCCAGGTCCTTGCGCTCCTTTTCGCGCTTCTGGGCCTGCAGCTTGTTCAGCCGTTCCTGCGCCGCGGCGATTTCCTCGTCAAGCGACTTCGCCTTCTTCACTCTCGTGCTTTCGGTCTGATCTTTCATCGTTCGCCTCACCTGGTTGATTGTGCCGAGTCGCGTTTTTTCGCGCCGGGGTCCTTTTCATTTTAATCACAAGTTCGCGCGTTGTGCACGTTGCGTCATCAATTGCCAGCATGTTGTGCGCGTGTAGCCTGCACCGATTTATCAGGATCCCGCCAATCGTGGAATGGGCGTCTCCCTGCGGGACCGCGCTCGGCGTGCTTCGCATCGAGCCCGCTATGCGGTCTCGCCCCTGCGGGCTTGATCGCTGACGCGCGCGCCTTCGGCGCTTGAACTTCGCTGATCAGTGCCGCTTCGCGGCACAGAGCGCAGCGCCGGAAAAGCGCCGGCGCCGCGCGGTGGCGTTATGGCGATGATTTCACCGTTGCGGCCTGTCCTTTCGATGTCGTTCAACCCCGTGGATTTGCTTCCTGGCCCGCCTCTCTTCGACGCATAGCTCGCGGGTGGCGACTGTCAAGGGTGCGGCCTGGCGGCCCACTTCACTCCCCCGTTCGGTGCTCGCCTTCGGCTGCGCTCCGCGTGCGGCCTCGTTCGTGCCCTTGACAGTCGCCGCCCGCTCGCAACCCATGCGTCGAGGCGGCTCCAGGAAGCAAATCCACTGAACGACAACGAAAGGACGATCCATGCTCACAACTGATCATCGCCATAACGCCACCCACCACGCGGGTTTCGCACCCGCACCCGCGGAGGCCCACCAGAAAGCAAATGACCAGTTCACGCGCGTGGTCGACGATGAGCTGGAGCAGGCCGTCAGCGCACTGGAAGGCGCGTGGGTTTGTGGGCGTAAATCGCAGTGATCTACACGAGCGGTATTTGATGGTTCAGCGCTTGATCGACCGGCTTGCGATGGCATACCAACTGTAACAAACTGGGAGTATTAACATGCAAACGAAAAAACAATCCGAGGCTTTGTCGAGCGGGCAGGTAAGGACAGCCCCGACTTTCGAGTCGGAAGCGTCCTTCGATCTCGCCGCGCTGGTTGCAGAAGCCGAGAACCAAGCAGCGCAGGGATGCGGCCAATCTGACGTCCTCTACGAGGCGCGTGTGCAGGACGCTTATCAGTCCATTCTGGATCGAGCGCCGAAAGCGATGCGCGAAGAGGTAGAGGCAGAGCTCAAGGGGCGGGGCTATGACCCGGATTACGTTCCCTATGAAGCACGGGAAGGCGAGTGCAGCTTGACCGGAATTGACGAGTTCTGCTGCCCCTGCGGCCGCCATCCTTAAGTGACCTACGCGGGTCTCAGCCCAGTTGGCGTGGATCCGTCCACCTTTGTACAACCGGAGATACATCATGTCGAACAACTTACAAATTCTGGGCGGGATACCCGCGCACACGCGACTTTTCACCGCCTTTCGGCAGGCAATGACCCGTGGAGTGCGCGTATTGCGCCAATTCTGCGGCCGTGCAACCGCGTCCGATATCGCCTCCGCGTTGACTGAGCGAGGCATATCTAACGCGCGGGTGGGGAGGCCAGACACCGATGGCGCGGTCGAGATCCAGATCACGCACGACGTGTTTGTACGTGTGAAGTCGGGCAGCATGTGCGTCGTCGCCTGGATCGAAGACATGCCCCAGTCTTATACGACACGCCCTCACGTCAGCATCAATGCGCTCGTTGGCGATATCCACCAGGCGCGCGCCTTCGTCGCCGAGTACCTGCTCGAATGTATCAACGAAGGCGCCGATGGGAGATGGACGGAAAAAATAGCCCAGGACCTAATCGGGAAACTCGCCCCGTACTGCGTTCCCGATCTCAGGATTGGGATGCACGACGACGGCACGCGGAGGAGCTACATAGGCGTAGGAAGCACTCGGCCGCTACTAGTCGAAATCGTGGCTTGCGACCACTTCCAAGTGGCGGTCCAATCGGAGTCGGGCATGCAACTGCAATTTCCGATTCGTGACAGCGTGGACAGCGTGGTGAAGGATATCGGGCACGCGAGCGCATTCGTATTCCCAGAGTAGCTGCCGTTCTGACAGGTTACGGGCAGATGGCTTGATGCTCGTCGCCGCCCGTTATCAGTTTCTGGCCGATTGCGGCCGCGGCGGCTTCGCCGCCGCGCCGTCCCTACCGGCATCTTCCCGTCCTTCGATCAGCTGGCACGAACCCGGGCGCGGTGACGCTGACGCGCACCGACGCCTCTGCCAAAGTTCTGGTCGACCGCAGCGGCGGCGGCTTTGCCGCCGCGCTGTCTCTACCGGCATCTTCCCGTCCTTCGATCAGCTGGCACGAACCCGGGCGCGGTGACGCTGACGCGCACCGACGCCTCTGCCCAGTTCCGGCTGGTGGCGCGCCTGCGGTCGATCGAGGCGAAGCCGGCCAGGTGGCGACGACCCGGGCGCGGTGACGCTTCGCGCACCTACGCCTCTGGCCGGTTCCGGGCTGGTGGCGCGCCTGCGGCCGATCGAGGCGAAGCGGGCCAGGTGCCCAGACCCGGGCGCGGTGACGCTCCGCGCACCGACGCCTCTGGCCAGTTCCGGGCTGGTGGTGCGCCTGCGCCGGATCGAGGCGAAGTCGGCCAGGTGCCTAAACCCGGGCGCGGTGACGCTCCGCGCACCGACGCCTCTGGCCAGTTCCGGGCTGGTGGTGCGCCTGCGCCGGATCGAGGCGAAGCCGACCAGGTGCCCAGACCCGGGCGCGGTGACGCTCCGCCTACCGGCGCCTCCGGCCAGTTCCGGGCTGG
>Ga0213836_100049_pt1 | contig 138161 bp, 113 predicted proteins | sample SWPATP03_FD_160578 | JGI IMG/M metagenome (GOLD analysis project Ga0213836, IMG submission 160578) | Coastal seawater microbial communities from Marineland, Florida, United States - SWPA TP0 #3 | ecosystem: Environmental > Aquatic > Marine > Coastal | place: USA: Florida | collected 2016-08-05
TGGACGCAGGCCGGCTTCGAACGCCTTCTTGGTCACGAAACGGGTTTGCGGCATTGGGCCGTCTTGAGCGTCAACCAGCAGCAGAACGGAGTCAACCATCGACATCACGCGCTCTACTTCACCGCCGAAGTCGGCGTGGCCCGGGGTGTCCACGATGTTGATGTGGTAGCCGTTCCAGTTGATGGCGGTGTTTTTCGCCAGAATGGTAATGCCGCGCTCTTTTTCCTGGTCGTTGGAGTCCATCACGCGTTCATCGTTGAGCTCGTTACGCTCAAGGGTGCCGGACTGGCGCAGAAGCTTGTCGACGAGGGTGGTTTTACCGTGGTCAACGTGAGCAATGATGGCGATGTTACGTAGATTTTCGATCACTTGTGTATCTCGATCAGAGGATTCGGTCAGCAACCTAGTGTAGGCCGCTATGAACAGTGGAGCCGGCGAAAGCCGTTACGGCTGACGACTGGTGTCGGGGGGCCGGTGACGCAAGCCACAGGCAAACAGCCCCGGGCACTTAGCTCGGTCGATAAACGCGCACATTGGCATGCCCCTCACTGAGCAGATGATGAGCATGCAGGCGACTCATGACGCCTTTGTCGCAATAAAGCAGGTACTGGCGTGTTTCATCCAGTTCCTTGAAACGGCTGTTCAATGCAAAGAACGGCAGCGTTTGTACTTCAATGCCGGTCAGTTCCAGCGGGCGGTCTTCGGCTTCATCCGGGTGACGGATGTCGATGACCACTTGCCCGGCCAGGGCCTGACTGACTTCTTCGACCTGAACGTCCTGGCCCAGCTCCTCGATCACGCGATCGATCGGCACCAGACGGGCGTTTTCGAGCGCACGCTCGAGCACGGCCATGTCGAATTCTTTCTCTTCATGCTCGACGCGATGGCGCTTGGCCGCCGTTTTCGGGTTGACCGAAATCACGCCGCAGTACTCAGGCATGTGTCGGGCAAAATCGCCGGTGCCAATATGATCGGCCTCATCGATGATGTCCTGCTTGTGACTGGCGATCAGCGGGCGCAAGACCAGCTTTTCCGTCACGCAGTCAATGACCGACAGGTTGGGCAGTGTCTGGCTGGACACCTGGGAGATCGCCTCGCCGGTCACCAGCGCGTCGATGTCGAGCCTGTCGGCTATGTTGGTCGCAGCGCGCAACATCATACGCTTCAATACTACGCCCATATGACTGTTATCGACTTTTCCGAGAATTTCTCCCAGAACTTCCTCGAACGGTACGCTGACGAACAGCACCCGCTGGGAGCTGCCGTACTTCTTCCAGATGAAGTGCGCGACTTCCATCACGCCCAGCTCATGGGCACGACCGCCCAGGTTGAAGAAGCAGAAATGGCTCATCAGGCCACGGCGCATGACGTGATAGGCCGCGACGGTGGAGTCGAAACCGCCGGACATCAGCACCAGGGTCTGCTCCAGCGAGCCCAGCGGATAACCGCCAATGCTGTTGTGCTGGCTGTGAATCACGAACAGGCGCTGGTCACGGATTTCGATCCGCACCTCGACCTGCGGGTCTTTCAGCGAAATACCGGCAGCGCCGCACTCGCGACGCAGTTTGCTGCCGACGTAACGCTCGACGTCCATCGAGCTGAAATCATGGTGCCCGGCGCGCTTGCAGCGCACCGAGAAAATCTTGCCGGGCAGGGCATCACCGAAGTGCAGCATGCACTTCTCATAGATGTCATCCATGTCACCCAGCGGGTACTGATCAACCTGCAGGAAATGCGCGATGCCCGGCATGCAGCTCAGGCGCTCGGTCATCTCGTGCAGGACCTTCGCGTCCTTGACCTTTGTTTCGACCTCGAGGTTGTCCCACACGCCATCGACCACCAGTACCGGGTCCAGATCACGGAGCACGGTACGGATGTTCTTGGCCAGCTGTTTGATGAAGCGCTTGCGCACAGGCCGGCTTTTGATGGTGATTTCTGGAAAAACTTTGACGATTAGTTTCATGAAAACAGCGCGCGAAGTGCCGGTCGAAAAAGGGGGGCGCGGATTATAGCGGAAATTGCTCAAGGTTTAACCAGTTATCGTACGGCCGATCATCAGCGCACCAAAATGGGACTGTATACAATCCGAGAGCACCATAAAGGTGCGCTCATTTTCACAAATGCGACGTTTTGCGCCGAAAAACCCGGTGTTTTACGACGAAAACCCAACACGGGGCACTGGCATGCAAATTGCTCCCTTGTGAGGCAGGTTGCCTTGGCCGACTATCGCGCCCGGCATCACCCATATTAAGGGCCCACCACTACCCCGGCCCTAAGCCACCCCGGAGGACAACATGTCGAAGTCGGTTCAACTCATCAAAGATCATGACGTAAAGTGGATTGATCTGCGCTTCACGGACACCAAAGGTACTCAGCACCACGTGACCATGCCAGCTCGCGATGCGCTGGAAGACGATTTCTTTGAAGTCGGCAAAATGTTCGACGGCTCGTCCATCTCCGGCTGGAAAGGCATCGAAGCTTCCGACATGATCCTGCTGCCAGACGACGAAAGCGCCGTTCTGGACCCGTTCACCGAAGAGCCGACCCTGATCCTGGTTTGCGACATCATCGAACCTTCGACCATGCAAGGTTACGATCGCGACCCACGCGCCATCGCTCACCGCGCCGAGGAATACCTGAAGACCACCGGTATCGGTGACACCGTCTTCGCCGGTCCAGAGCCAGAATTCTTCATCTTCGACGAAGTGAAATTCAAATCCGACATCTCCGGTTCCATGTTCAAGATCTTCTCCGAACAAGGTTCCTGGATGTCCGACGCTGACATCGAAGGCGGCAACAAGGGCCATCGTCCAGGTATCAAAGGCGGCTATTTCCCTGTTCCTCCGTTCGACCACGACCACGAAATCCGCACCGCAATGTGCAACGCCCTGGAAGAAATGGGCCAGGTCGTCGAAGTTCACCACCACGAAGTGGCAACCGCTGGCCAGAACGAAATCGGCGTGAAATTCAACACGCTGGTTAAAAAGGCTGACGAAGTTCAGACCCTGAAATACGTTGTCCACAACGTTGCCGACGCTTACGGCCGCACCGCTACCTTCATGCCTAAGCCTCTGTACGGCGACAACGGTTCGGGTATGCACGTTCACATGTCCATCGCCAAAGATGGCAAGAACACCTTCGCAGGCGAAGGCTATGCCGGTCTGTCCGACACCGCTCTGTACTTCATCGGCGGCATCATCAAGCACGGTAAGGCCCTGAACGGCTTCACCAACCCGTCGACCAACTCCTACAAGCGTCTGGTCCCAGGTTTCGAAGCACCAGTCATGCTGGCCTACTCGGCTCGTAACCGTTCCGCCTCGATCCGTATTCCTTACGTCTCCAGCCCACGTGGCCGTCGTATCGAAGCACGCTTCCCGGATCCATCGGCTAACCCATACCTGGCCTTCGCAGCACTGCTGATGGCCGGTCTGGACGGTATCCAGAACAAGATCCACCCTGGCGACGCAGCTGACAAAAACCTGTACGACCTGCCACCTGAAGAGGCTGCAGAGATCCCACAAGTGTGCGGCAGCCTGAAAGAAGCCCTGGAAGAGCTGGACAAAGGTCGTGCGTTCCTGACCAAAGGCGGCGTTTTCAGCGACGACTTCATCGATGCCTACATCGCTCTGAAATCGGAAGAAGAAATCAAGGTCCGTACCTTCGTACACCCACTGGAATACGAGCTGTACTACAGCTGCTGATCCGGTTCGCGCCAGCGCAAGCGGCGTGAAAGAGAGGCCTCCTTCGGGAGGCCTTTTTTATGCCTGCGATTTCCAAAGGGCTGTTCTGCCGGCTGCCAGATGCCTGGCGGATCAAGCCAGCGTCTTTGGCGGCGCAGAGATTGAAGCTTTCGCTGATTGAACATCGCTGGTACAGGTCATCCAGGCCGTCCAGGTTTGCGGAAACCGGTCAAATGGTGCGAGCCACACCTTCAACTGCGGCTCCAGCCATCCCACGACTTCGATACAGACCTGATAACCACTCAGCATATTCGGCTGCAGCCACAGCAGGGCGTCATGGTGCGCCGCTCGGTTACGCAGGTTTCGGGCGACGGTCAGGGCTCTCGAAACCTCATTGCGCTTACGGCGATGCTTGGGGCAGCGAGGGAACGCCAGCCGGAGTGCTTTCCAGAGTTCCGTTTCATGCCTGGCATTGAAGAGCGACGTCCAGAACCCGAAGCTCAACTCCGATATCAAGCGATCAGGGGTGTACACATGTGACTTGGACGTGATCTTGCCTTTCGCAGCATGAATTATTTTCTGGTCATCCCTGCCAAATGTGGAAACACTTTCCCACCAATCCGGCCGCCCGTACTGCCGCGTCAGTTGGCTATGAATGGCATTGCGCAGAGCCACCTCAAGAACATGCAAACAAGGCATGATCGATTCAGCCAACAGCAGGTTGTGCATGTACGCAGTGGGGGCATCCGCGCCAGAAGGATTGATTGCATAGCGTGTGAGGCGTGGTTTGGAAAAAGCGCCCTCAAGAACGGCTATCAAAGGTTGCTGACTCAAAGTTGATTATCCCTACTCAAGCTCCTATATTGTCGACGCAGCCCTAGGCATGTTCCTCTCCCAGAAGGCCTTCTGGTCATGCTGGTGATGACGCTAGGTACGTATCCATGGCCCCGCTCAGCGGGGCCATCTTATTTTTGGCGGTTAAGTTTTTCTCGCCGTCATTGCAAGCTCATGTTGCGCCATCAGCATCGCCTTAGCCTGACCCGCCCCTTCCTGAACGACAGCCTCCCTTCTCGTGATTTAAGCGTTAAAAAACGCAATCGTGTGCGGTAATTATTTATCGCGATTTCAGCGGTCTATTCCGGATAATGACTGACCTGACACCGGGCGCCTGAACGGTGCGAACGAGCAATAAGGAACTCGAAATGCTCAGAGTTTTTGGAATCACGCTTCTGGCCGTTCTGGCCACTGGTTGCACTCACTCAGTATCGAACACCCCGGCGCCAGACACGCTGCGCCCGTTGGTCGAGGCCATGCATCAGCGTCTGGATATCGCCAACGATGTCGCCCAGAGCAAGTTCTACAGCGGCAAGCCTGTGCAGGACAGCGAGCGCGAGCAGTTGGTGATCGCCAATGCCGAGGCACAGGCCGCCACCTACGCACTCGATAAGGCCGACGTGCGTCAGTTCATGACCGCGCAGATCGAAGCCAACAAGATGGTGCAATACGCGCGCATCGCTCAGTGGCATGCCACTCAACCACCCACGAAACCCACCGACAGCCTGACCACCGGCATTCGCGGGCGGCTGGATACGCTGCAGCCGCTGATGATGCACAAGTACGCAGCGTTCCAGCCTTATCGTAACGACAGCGCCTGCCCGCGCTGGGTGCAAGCCGAGATTGACCACCAGACAAAAGACCCGATCACGGCAAAGGCACTGCAGCGGGCGGCAACTGATCTGTGCGTCATGCCCGGCAAAGCCTGACGTGGACACACACCGAGACACTCAGCCGATGACACTGCCAAAGCGGTTTTGCTCTATGCTGGCGACTGCGCCCGGCGCTACCGCTGTAGCAGGGCGCAAGTTGTCATTCTCCTGATCGTGGTCCTGGAGTATTCATGCGTCAAAGCCTTGCCCTTGTGCTGCTGTTGCTTGCGCTTCCCGCAGTCGCCCAGATCTACAAATACACCGACGCCAACGGCAATACGGCGTACAGCAATCAGCCGCCCAACGGCACCAAGGCCGAGACGGTCGAGCTGCCGCCGCTCAACAGCGTCAACACCGTCGCCCCACCGCCTGCTGCGCCGAGCCCTTCCCCGGCCCCACCTCAAGGGCAGCAAAACACCGCCGCCTATCAAGTGCTGGCGCTGACCGACCTGCCTCAGGAAGAAGCACTGCGCGCCAACAATGGCTCGTTCACCGTGGGCGTATCGATCCAGCCGCGTCTGCAATCCGGGCACCTTCTGCAACTGCTGGTGGACGGCAAACCCTATGGCCAGCCGACCAACATCCCTCGCCTTCAGGTGATGGAACTGGACCGGGGCGAACACAGCCTGTCGGTGCAGGTGCTGCAAGGTGCGCAAGTCGTCCAGCAGAGCCAGACGATCAACCTGACCGTGCAGCGAGTCCATGTCGGTAAACCTTGAATTCTCCTGGCTGCGGGGCATTGCGCTTTGTCTGCTGATGCTTGTGGTCCAGTCGGCGACGGCTGAGGTCTATACCTACATCGATGCCGAAGGGAATCGGGTGTACACCGACCAGCCACACAAGAATGCGAAAAAGGTCGAGATCGCCCCCAGCAACGAGATTCGTTCGACACCCAAAAAGCCTGCGCAGGCTTCCAGCGCCAAGCCCAAACCCGGCCCGCTGTTTCGTTATCAGCTGTTGCGCATTCTCGCGCCGGAGCCGGACTCCACAATTCGCGACATTCAGGGCAATCTGATCGTGACCGTCACCAACGATCCCGAGCTGCAGCCTCGCCACACTTATCGCCTGCTACTGGACGGCAAGGTCTACGCCGAGGGAGGTCGCAGTCCGGTGTTCCCCATGAGCAACATCGATCGCGGCACTCATCAGTTGTCGATCGAGATCGTCGACGAGTTCGGTCGTGTCGCAGAGCGCACGCCCAACCAGCCCTTCACCATGGTGCGTATCTCGCTGGCGCAGAAACGTCTCGCCCAACCCTGCAAGGCCGACGACTACGGCGTTCGCCCCGAATGCCCTGTGAAGGACAAGCCACCTGAAGAAAGCAGCATCCTGCCTTTTCTCTGATAACACTCGCCCGAGCGACTAAGCTCCACAATGGTGCACAAGCTGAACGAGGCTGCGATTTAAAATCCCATTTTGGGTCACGAATCACCCGGTGCTGCGCTCTCTTCGCGCTGCCTGTACGAAAAAAGCCCGAAATGCGTCGTTCAACGCTTCTTTTCGGAGCCTTGGTTTGGTTTTTGCAACCTCAAAGGCAAGGCCCCGTATCAGCGGCTATCCACGCTGGCGAAGACCAACCAGCGCCTGCACCTGTGGGCCCGCCCCAGTGCAATGCGCCAAAAGAGGTCAACGAGATTCATGACTATCAGCGATACGTTGCACCGACTGTTACTCGACAACCTGACCACTGCCACGATTCTGCTCAACTCGGACCTGCGCCTGGAGTACATGAATCCGGCGGCCGAAATGCTGCTGGCCATCAGCGGTCAGCGCAGTCACGGGCAATTCATCAGTGAGTTGTTCACCGAATCCGCCGAAGCGCTCAGCTCGCTTCGTCAGGCGGTGGAACAAGCACACCCGTTCACCAAGCGCGAAGCCATGCTGACAGCGCTCACCGGCCAGACGCTGACCGTCGACTACGCCGTGACGCCCATTCTGTCGCAGGGCGAAACCATGCTCCTGCTGGAAGTCCACCCCCGTGATCGCCTCTTGCGCATCACCAAGGAAGAGGCCCAGCTGTCCAAGCAGGAAACCACCAAAATGCTGGTGCGTGGCCTGGCGCACGAGATCAAGAATCCCCTCGGCGGCATCCGTGGCGCCGCGCAATTGCTGGCCCGCGAGCTGCCGGAAGAAAGCCTGAAGGACTACACCAACGTCATCATCGAAGAAGCCGACCGCTTGCGTAATCTGGTCGACCGCATGCTCGGTTCGAACAAGCTGCCGTCGCTGGCGATGACCAACGTTCACGAAGTGCTGGAGCGTGTGTGCAGCCTGGTTGAGGCGGAAAGTCAGGGGTGCATCACGTTGGTGCGCGACTATGACCCAAGCATCCCGGACGTGCTGATCGACCGTGACCAGATGGTTCAGGCCGTGCTCAATATCGTGCGCAACGCGATGCAGGCCATCAGCGGACAGAACGAGCTGCGCTTGGGCCGCATCAGCCTGCGCACCCGCGCGATGCGCCAGTTCACCATCGGCCACGTGCGCCATCGTCTGGTGAGCAAGATCGAAATCATCGATAACGGTCCCGGCATCCCGCAGGAACTTCAGGAAACGATTTTTTACCCAATGGTCAGCGGCCGCCCGGATGGCACCGGGCTCGGCCTTGCCATCACCCAGAACATCATCAGCCAGCACCAGGGGCTGATCGAGTGTGACAGCCATCCTGGCCATACCACGTTCTCGATCTTCCTGCCGCTGGAACAAGGAGCAGCTTCGACATGAGCCGTAGTGAAACTGTCTGGATCGTCGACGACGACCGTTCCATCCGCTGGGTATTGGAAAAGGCTTTGCAACAAGAGGGCATGACCACGCAGAGCTTTGACAGTGCCGATGGCGTGATGAGCCGCCTGGCGCGTCAGCAGCCGGACGTGATCATTTCCGATATTCGCATGCCCGGCGCCAGCGGTCTGGACCTGTTGGCGCGGATTCGCGAGCTGCATCCGCGTCTGCCCGTGATCATCATGACCGCCCATTCGGACCTGGACAGCGCCGTCGCTTCCTATCAAGGTGGCGCCTTCGAATACCTGCCCAAGCCATTTGACGTCGACGAAGCGGTTTCCCTGGTCAAGCGCGCCAACCAGCACGCCCAGGAACAACAGGGCATGGACGTTGCGCCAACCCTGACCCGCACCCCGGAAATCATCGGCGAAGCCCCGGCGATGCAGGAAGTGTTTCGCGCCATCGGGCGTCTGAGCCACTCCAACATCACCGTGCTGATCAACGGCGAATCGGGCACCGGTAAAGAACTGGTCGCCCACGCCCTGCACCGCCACAGCCCGCGTTCGGCCTCGCCGTTCATCGCGCTGAACATGGCGGCGATTCCGAAGGACCTGATGGAATCCGAGCTGTTCGGTCACGAGAAAGGCGCCTTCACCGGCGCTGCCAACCTGCGTCGTGGACGTTTCGAACAGGCCGACGGCGGCACGCTGTTCCTCGACGAAATCGGCGACATGCCAGCCGACACCCAAACCCGTCTGCTGCGCGTACTGGCCGATGGCGAGTTCTACCGCGTGGGCGGCCATGTGCCGGTCAAAGTGGACGTGCGCATCATCGCCGCGACCCACCAGAATCTGGAAACCCTGGTGCAGGCCGGTAAATTTCGTGAGGACTTGTTTCACCGTCTGAACGTGATCCGCATCCACATTCCGCGCATGTCTGACCGTCGCGAAGACATCCCGACCCTGGCCAGGCACTTCCTGAGCCGCGCCGCGCAGGAACTGGCGGTCGAGCCGAAACTGCTCAAGGCCGAGACCGAGGAATACCTCAAGCACTTGCCTTGGCCGGGCAACGTGCGTCAGCTGGAAAACACCTGCCGCTGGATCACCGTCATGGCCTCGGGCCGTGAAGTGCACATCAGCGACTTGCCGCCTGAGCTGTTGAGCCTGCCACAAGACGCCGCCCCGGTGACCAACTGGGAACAGGCGCTGCGTCAGTGGGCCGATCAGGCTCTGGCACGCGGTCAGTCCAGCCTGCTGGACAGCGCTGTGCCGACGTTCGAACGCATCATGATCGAAACCGCCCTGAAGCACACCGCAGGCCGCCGTCGCGACGCCGCCGTGCTGCTGGGCTGGGGCCGCAATACCTTGACCCGCAAGATCAAGGAATTGGGCATGAAGATCGATGGTGGGGATGATGATGAGGGGGATGAAGGCTGATTCAAGCGCCTCATAACCCTGTGGGAGCCGGCTTGCTGGCGAAAGCGCTGTGTCAGTCTCCAGATTCGATGCAGACAGACCGCATTCGCCAGCAAGCCGGCTCCCACAGGTTCGGTGCTTCCCGCAAGATCAGCGTTTGAAATCAAGACCGTGCGAGCGTCACTCAGCCGATGACGGCTTTTCCCACAGGTTGATTCCGCCTTCCACCGCAAACCGGTCGATTTCGGCCAGTTCTTCCTGGCTGAACACCAGGTTATCCAGCGCCCCAACGTTCTCGATGATCTGCTCCGGACGGCTTGCGCCGATCAGTGCAGAGGTCACGCGAGGATCACGCAGCGTCCAGGCCAGGGCCATTTGCGCCAGGCTCTGACCACGACGCTTGGCGATCTCGTTCAGCGCGCGGACGTGCTCGATGTTTTTCTCTGACAGGTGAGACGCCTGCAGCGACCCGCCGCCCGGACGATTGACCCGCGCATCCTTGGGAATGCCATTGAGGTATTTGTCCGACAGCAGCCCTTGGGCCAACGCGGTAAAGGCAATCACGCCCGAACCCAGCTCATCGGTGGTGTCCAGCAGGTCTTTTTCGACCCAACGGTTCAGCAGGTTGTAGGCCGGCTGGTGAATCAGCAGCGGCACTTTCCACTCTTTCAGCAGGCCTGCGATTTCGCGGGTTTTCGCGCCCGAATACGACGAAATCCCGATGTACAGCGCCTTGCCTTGCTGCACGGCGGTCGCCAGCGCGCCGGCGGTTTCTTCCAGCGGGGTATCCGGGTCAAAACGGTGCGAATAGAAGATATCCACATAATCCAGGCCCATGCGCGCAAGGCTCTGATCGAGGCTGGCCAGCACGTATTTGCGCGAGCCACCGCCTTGACCGTAGGGGCCGGGCCACATGTCCCAGCCGGCCTTGGTGGAGATGATCAGCTCGTCGCGGTATTGCTTGAAGTCTTCGCGCAACAGGCGACCGAAGTTGATCTCGGCGCTGCCGTAGGGCGGGCCGTAGTTATTGGCGAGGTCGAAGTGGTTGATGCCCAGGTCGAACGCGGTGCGCAGCATGGCACGCTGGGTTTCCATCGGCGTGCTGTCGCCGAAGTTGTGCCACAGGCCCATCGACAGAGCAGGCAACACCAGGCCACTGCGGCCTACGCGGCGATACGGAACGCGTTCATAGCGGTTTTCGGCTGCGATGTAGGTCATTCAGTCCTCTCTTCTTTTTGAATGGCAAAACTCGGGCACGGCGAATCAGTGATAAGAAGTGCCAATGGATAAGCCGCAGGAGAAGCGATAATGCGAGTATATTCAGCCTTTATCGCCCTCGAAAAATGCTTTATTCCTCTCGCTGGTATCGGTTTCTGATATGGATATTCGTCAGCTCAATGCGTTCATCGCGGTGTTCGAGGAACGCAACATTACCTCGGCGGCGCAGCGTCTGTTCACCAGCCAGCCCACCTTGTCGGTCACCATCCGCCAGCTCGAAGAAGCATTGGGTACGACACTGTTCGAGCGTCTGCCCAGAGGCGTGGCAGTCACCGACGACGCGCGAACCCTTTATCCACAGGCCCGTCGCCTGCTGGCCGAAGCCCAAGCGCTGAGCAATCAGTTTCGCCAGCGCAACCACCGGCTGACCCTGGAAATCGGTGTGCAAAGCGAGATCGCCGCCAGCCATCTGGAAGCGTTTCTGGCGATGGCGTATCGGGTTGTGCCGAATCTGCTGCTCACTCTCCAAGACGGCTGCAGCGGCGATGCGCGGCTGTCGGTGGAAGAAGATTGCTGTGAGGACGAACTGTTTCTGCCGCTGTGGGAAGAGCCCTTCGTGCTGGCCCTTGGGGCCAGCCACCCCTTGGCAGATCGCCCGCAACTGGACGAGGTCGACCTTGCCAGCGTGCAGTGGATTACCTGTCCTTCTCACCCTTCCCATCAACGCCTGATGGAGCTGTATAACCGCAGTACCGGCTCGGTGGCAGCAACAGCGGGCTCCATGGCCCTGGCGTTGCGGTTGGTGGCGGCAGGTGCAGGGCTGGCGATGCTGCCGGCGTCGATGGTCAGCCATCACGCTCGCGTGATCACCCGCCCCGCCCGCACCCCCAACCTCATCCGCAGGGTCGGCCTGTGCTACGCCGCACAGGCGCTGGACACCCCTGCGCTGAGGTTGCTGCATGGGCATTTGCAGAGTGCCCCGGAACTCAAAACTGCACATGCCCTGTAGGAGCGCGCTTGCCCGCGATTGCGGTGTGCCAGCAACACGTTCTTGTCTGACACTGTGCAGGCAGGCGCGCTCCTACGGTAGCTAGCCGGGGCTATCGAACCAAATGCAAAAACTGCATGTGCCGTTCGTACTGATCGAGGATGTCGTTGATCACCTGTTCCTTGGTGTAGCCCACCAGGTCGTAATCCTGACTGCCCTCGCTCAAATGCACCTCAGCGCGGTAGTAGCGACGGTTGTTCAGTTGCTTGGAGCCCATGCCCCCACGAGCGAATGAGGGCGTGAAGTAGCCGCGCATCGTCACCTGATAGATGAAAGGCCGCTCCTCGCCGTGGCCGATTTCCAGCCCGACCGTGTGATTCGCCGGATCAGGCTGCGTGACCACGCTCAAACCCTTCTCGACGAACACGGCCGTCACGTCCTCGATGGCCGGGCGCACGGTCTGATCGAGGAAGCGATACACCTCGTCGCGAGACGGGAAGTGCACGGCCTGGCTCAAACGCTGACGCCAGCCACCGCGACGCGAGCCGGACACCGGCGCCAGCGAGTACAACTGGGCGATCTGGCGCTGCGACTCCATGTGAAACGCCTTGTGCAGGCCCCACATCATGGTCAACAGGATCAGCGAGAACGGCAGCGAGGTCAGCACCACCGCAGACTTCAGCGCATCGATGCTGCCAGAGAACAACAGCCCGCTGGTGATCAGCGCGGTCATTACGCCCCAGAACACGCGCAGCCATTTCGGCCCGTCTTCGTCGGGGCTGCCGCCTTTGGCGGAGAGGGTCGAGAGCACGACGGTGCCGGAGTCGGCCGAGGTGACGAAGAACACGAAGCTGATGAACACCGTGACCGCGATGACGGTTTTGCTCCACGGGTATTGCTGCAGCATCAGGTAAAGGGTCATGGACGGGTCGTCGATGGCCGACTGCCTCAGCGCCACCATCCCGTGGTTGAGCACCTGATCGAGGGCGCTGTTGCCGAAGATCGACATCCACGCCAGGGTGAAGCCCAAGGGAATCAACAGCACGCCGAACACGAATTCACGAATGGTCCGACCGCGGGAAATCCGCGCGATGAACAGGCCGACGAACGGCGACCAGGCAATCCACCAGGCCCAGTAGAACACGGTCCAGCCGCCCAGCCAGTCGCTTGGACCGTTGTAGGCGTAGACGTCGAAGCTCTTGGTGGGCAGCGCGCCGAGGTAGTCACCGATGTTCTGCACCAGCGTGTTGAGCAGGTATTGCGTGGGCCCTGCGAACAGCACGAACAGCAGCAGCGCGCAGGCCAGCAGCATGTTGATGTCGGACATGACCCGCACGCCTTTGTCGACCCCCGCCACAGCCACGAGGATCGCCGCGCCCATCATCAGGGTGATCAGGCCGACCTGAATCCAGTGGGTATGCGCCACGCCGAACAGATAATCCAGCCCCGAGTTCAAGTGCAGCACGCCGAAACCCATGTCGGCACCCAGGCCGAAAATGGTAGCGATGATCCCAAAGCCGTCCACCGCGTAACCGATGGGGCCATTGATGCGTTTGCCGATCAGCGGGTACAGCGCAGAACGCAGCGCCAGCGGCAGGTTGTGGCGATAGGCGAAGTAGGCCAGCGCCATGCCCACGAATGCGAACACACCCCAGCCGTGCAGGCCCCAGTGCAGAAACAGCAGTTGCATGGCCTGCCGCGCGGATTCCGTGGTGCCGCCCTCGCCATGGGGCGGTTGCAGCATGTGGGTCAGGGGTTCGGAGACGCAGAAGAAGAACAGCGTGATGCTGATCCCGGCGGCGAACAACATGCCCGCCCAAGACAGGTAGCTGAACTCGGGCTCATCGTGGTCGGCACCCAGCTTGATCTTGCCGTAGCCGGACAGCGCGGTGACCACCACGAACAGCAGGTACAGGGTCATGGCCAGCATGTAATACCAGCCAACGGTGTTGGCCGCCCAGTTCTGCGCGGCGAGCAGCCATTGACCAGACGCTTCGGGGAAACCGATGACCACCAGTCCGAAAATCAGGATGAAGCTGGCAGCGAAGTAGAAAACGGGGGCATTCATGCGGACGGGCGCGCCGTTTTGCGCGCTCGGAATACTCATGCGGATACCGCCGTGAGAGGGGCGAAAACGTTCGTACAAAGCAGATACGGCAAGGGTAGGCCTCCTGTTGCGAGCGGGCAGCGAACCACCGGTTTAACTTGATTGAACGTTCAATTAAAACACAAAAGCGGGGCGTCGGGCCAATGGCAGGCTCTGAACGGCAATGTCCGGACACACAGTTAGAGAGGCTTTCAAGCCATCGGTTCGGGCGGGATCGAGCGACTGAAAATAATCGGTGGGGAGTGAGCTTGCTCACTCCACACCGGTGATCACGTGCTATTTCTGTGAGCCATCATCATGCTGCAGGTTCGCCTGGTTCACGTTGCTGCCCGGCGGTACGCCACGGGTCAGCCAGACGTTACCCCCGATGGTCGAGCCCTTGCCGATGGTGATGCGCCCCAGAATGGTCGCGCCGGCGTAGATGACCACATCGTCCTCGACAATCGGGTGACGCGCATGGCCCTTCTGCAACTGACCGTCTTCGTCGGCCGGGAAGCGTTTCGCACCCAGGGTCACGGCCTGATAGATGCGTACGCCCTCGCCGATGATCGCGGTTTCGCCGATGACCACGCCGGTCCCGTGATCGATGAAGAAGCTCGGGCCGATCTGCGCGCCGGGGTGGATGTCGATGCCGGTGGCCGAATGGGCCAGTTCCGAGCTGATTCGCGCCAGCAACGGCAAGCCGTTGTTGTACAGATGGTGCGCCAGACGATGATGGATCACCGCCAGAATCCCCGGATAGCACAGCAACACCTCATCGACGCTGCGCGCGGCCGGGTCGCCGTGATAGGCGGCCAGCACGTCGGTGTCGAGAATGCGGCGGATGTTCGGCAAGGCGCTGGCAAAGTCCTGAATAAGGCGCTCGGCGTGCACATCCGCGCAGCTCGCGTCTTCGCCCCGCTGACGGGCGACGTAGCGCAATTCCAGACGCGCCTGATCCAGCAACGAGTTCAGGGCGACGTCCAGGGTGTGGCCGACGTAGAAGTCTTCGCTCTCTTCGCGCAGGTCCACCGGGCCCAGACGCATCGGGAACAGCGCGCCGCACAGGGCTTCAAGAATATCGCGCAGGGCCTCGCGGGAAGGCAGCTCGCGGCCACCCTTCTCGCCACTCACGCGGCCGTTACGTGTGCGCCAGTCATCACGTGCGGCGCGCAGCTCACCCACGATCCGCTGCAACTGCCAGTGGCCGGTCAATCCCTCGGCGCAGTCTTGCGGGGACAGTTCGGGAATAGTGCTCACGCAGATTTCTCCTCAGTTCAACGGCTCGTCAGGCAGGACATGGCCGAAGGTGGGATCACTCTACGGCAATCTTTTGTAGCGAAAAAATAACAATTTTCGTGAGGCTATAACCCACAGCCAATCGGGAATCATCCGGTTGCCCTGTCCGAAACGTCTGCCTATAGTCCAGCGACTCACTTGTGGATGCATCGATACGACCATGATCAAACAACAGCTCGACCGTTTTCATCGCCTGGACCTGCTGGGCGCGCCCACGCCGCTGGAAAAACTCGAACGCCTGTCGGCCTGGGCCGGTCGCGACATTTATGTGAAGCGCGATGACATCACGCCGCTGGCCATGGGCGGCAACAAGTTGCGCAAGCTCGAATACCTGGCCGCCGATGCGCTGGCTCAGGGCGCTGACACGCTGATCACCGCAGGCGCCATCCAGTCCAACCATGTCCGCCAGACCGCTGCGCTGGCGGCCAGGCTGGGCCTGGGTTGTGTCGCGCTGCTGGAAAACCCCATTGCCACCGAAGACCGTAACTACCTGAGCAACGGCAACCGCCTGTTGCTGGACCTGTTCGACGCCAAGGTCGAGCTGGTGGAAAACCTCGACAACGCCGACGAGCAACTGCAAGCCCTGGCCGCACGCTTGAGTAACAGCGGCAAGAAGCCGTATCTGGTGCCGATTGGTGGCTCAAGCCCAGTGGGTGCGTTGGGTTACGTGCGTGCAGGTTTTGAACTGGCTGAGCAGATTCAACAGACCGGTCTGGACTTCGCCGCCGTCGTGCTGGCCTCGGGCAGCGCGGGCACTCACAGCGGCCTTGGCTTGGCGCTGGCAGAAGTGTTGCCGAACTTGCCAGTGATCGGCGTGACCGTTTCGCGCCCCGAAGAAACCCAGGCGCCGAAGGTTCAAAGCCTGGCCGAGCGCACTGTTGAACTGCTGGGCGAATCATTGCCAGCGGCGTTCAAGGTCAACCTGTGGGACGAATACTACGGCCCGCGCTATGGCGAGCCGAACGCCGGTACGCTGGCGGCGATCAAGCTGATTGCAAGTCATGAAGGCCTGTTACTGGACCCGGTGTACACCGGCAAGGCCATGGCCGGGTTGCTCGATGGCATCGGGCGTCAGCGCTTTAACGACGGCCCGATCATCTTCTTGCACACCGGCGGTGCGCCGGCGTTGTTTGCGTATCCGGATGTGTTTTCGGGCCAGTAATGCAGCTTGTTTCTGCCGAAGGCGTGGGAGCCAGCAGGCCAGCTCATGAAGCAGAACCCAAAAATCAGGGCACATAGACGAAAGCGAACTAACCCATCGTTTTTTTATTATTTTTAATCCTAAACGGCTGCTCTTATGATCGCCGCCAGACGCTTCGGCAAAACCCGGCAGACTGCTGAAAAAGCTGGATAAAGCCGCGGTGGCACAGTAGTTTCGTCAGGTCTGAAGCGCACCTGACATTCCAATTAAAACAGGGGACTTACATGAACATGTCTGCAATCCGTCGCACCTTCCTGCTGTCGGCCATGAGCCTGGTGCTCGGCACGGGTCTGGTGACCCACGCCGTCGCTGGCGAGCAGCTGGATACCATCAAAAAGAACGGCACCCTCAACGTCGGTCTGGAAGGCACTTACCCGCCCTTCAGCTTCGTCGGTGAAGACGGCAAGCTGACCGGTTTCGAGGTCGAGTTCTCTGAAGCCCTGGCCAAGGAGCTGGGCGTCAAGGTCAAGCTGACCGCCACCCCATGGGCCGGCATTCTGGCGGCCCTGGAATCCAAGCGTCTGGACGTGGTGATCAACCAGGTGACCATCTCCGACGAGCGCAAGAAGAAGTACGACTTCTCCGAGCCCTACACCGTTTCCGGTATTCAAGCGCTGGTGCAGACCAAGGACGCTGGCGTGATCAAGACCGCCGCTGACCTTAAAGGCAAGAAAGTCGGTGTCGGCCTTGGCACCAACTACGAAGAATGGCTGAAAACCAATGTGCCGGATGCCATCGTCAAAACCTACGACGATGATCCGACCAAATACCAGGACCTGCGCGTAGGCCGTATCGACGCCATTCTGGTCGACCGCCTGGCCGCACTGGAGCTGATTGCCAAGACCAAGGACAAACTGGCCGTTTCCGGCGAAGCGTTCTCCCGTCAGGAAGCCGGTATCGCGCTGCGCAAAGGTGAGCCTGAGCTGTTGGCCGCGCTCAACAAGGCCATCGACAAACTGCGCGCCGACGGCACCCTCGCCAAGCTCTCCGAGAAGTACTTCAAGGCTGACGTGACCAAATGATTCCAGAGAGCCTACAGCTCGCGCTGGACTCCGCGCCCTTTCTGCTCAAGGGCGCGTATTACACGGTGGGTCTGAGTCTGGGTTCGATGTTCTTCGGATTGGTGCTGGGCTTCGGCCTGGCACTGATGCGCTTGTCGAAAATCTGGATCATCAGCGCCATCGCCAGGGTGTATGTGTCGTTCTTTCGCGGCACGCCCCTGCTGGTTCAGCTCTTCATGATTTATTACGGTCTGCCGGATCTGGGCATCGAACTCGATGCGATCACGGCAGCCCTCATCGGCTTGTCGCTGAACATGGCGGCCTACGCCTGCGAGATCCTGCGTGCCGCCATCGGCGCGGTGGATCGCGGTCAATGGGAAGCGGCAGCGAGTATCGGCATGACCCGCGCCCAGGCCATGCGCCGGGCGATCCTGCCGCAAGCTGCGCGCACTGCCCTGCCGCCTTTGGGCAACAGTTTTATTTCGCTGGTCAAGGACACGGCCATGGCCGCCACCATTCAGGTGCCGGAAGTGTTCCGTCAGGCGCAGCTGATTTCCTCGCGCACGCTGGAAGTCTTCACCATGTACTTCACCGTCGCGGTGATCTACTGGGTGCTGTGTACGGTGCTGGCGCATTTCCAGAACCGCCTGGAAGCGCGGGCCAACCGCCACGACGTGGAGTCCTGAGGCATGATCACCGTTGAAAAACTGACCAAGGAATTCAAGGGCAATCAGGTCCTCAAGGGCATCGACCTCAAGGTCGAGCCGGGCGAAGTGGTCGCCATCATCGGCCCCAGCGGCTCGGGCAAGACCACCTTCCTGCGCTGCCTGAACTTCCTCGAAGAACCCACCAGCGGCACCATCGTGGTCGGCGATATCAAGATCGATGGTAACCGCCCGCTCAGCCAGCAGGCGGGCCTGATTCGCCAGCTGCGCCAGCACGTCGGCTTCGTGTTCCAGAACTTCAACCTGTTCCCCCATCGCACCGCACTGGAAAACGTCATCGAAGGCCCGACCGTGGTCAAGAAGATGCCCCGCGAACAAGCCATCAAACTGGGTCGCGAACTGCTGGCCAAGGTTGGCCTGGCAGGCAAGGAGGACGCCTACCCGCGTCGTTTGTCCGGCGGGCAACAGCAGCGCGTGGCAATCGCCCGGGCGCTGGCGATGGAACCTGAAGTCATCCTGTTCGACGAACCAACGTCAGCCCTGGACCCTGAGCTGGTGGGCGAGGTGCTCAGCGCGATTCGCGCACTGGCCGAAGAGAAGCGCACGATGGTCATCGTTACCCATGAGATGAAATTCGCACGGGACGTGGCCAACCGTGTGGTGTTCATCGACAAAGGGGTGATCGTCGAGCAAGGCGAAGCCAAGGCACTGTTCGCGAACCCCAGGGAAGAACGCACAAGGCAATTTCTGGAACGCAGCAGGAATTAGTCCTACAAAACGTGCTGAAAAAACGGCGTTCTTGAGCGCCGTTTTCTTTATGCCCAACATTTGGAAAAGTTTGGAACGATTCTGGTATTCCGACCATATCGGGTCGCTGCCAGGCAATCCGGATCTATTTTTTCTATACATCCTTCTCGCTGCTTCCATCCCCCTCCTGCCTGTAAATGGGCCTTCACTTCAAACTCCCCCATGCCTGCCCTAAAAGCGTTTCCTCATCGCGAATCAGATAAAGGACTGTGACCAGTAAGGCAAACCGCTTACTGCATTAGTTCTTAACTCGGCTCACCTGTAGGAAAGATCTGTTTATTCCGTACACAAACTTTTATGCCTTGGAAATCATTGACAGAGATTCAGCAACACAATTAGCTCGAAGAAGAAAACAGGTACACGACCGAGCGAATATCAATCCGGAAATTGGCACTGTTTGTATGGTTTGCCATAGATGCGCATCGGGCGTGTACTAACGGCACCCCTTTACCGAAGCGCCTGCTGCCGTAAACGTCGCGGCTGCACCGCTTCGGATCAAACATTCAACGAGTATACGAAGATGATCAAAACGCCTGTCAGTCAGACGCCACTCAAACTCTTCGCGCCTTATTTGCCCCAAGCGAACAAACAGGGCATTGGTGTTCTGGCCGCCAATCACCTGCTGGTCAACATAGACCCTTATCCGGACATGGAGCGCGGAGACCTGATTGAGTTGTTCTGGGGAGACTGTTATGTCGCGTCGAAAGTTTTATCTGATTCCGACATTGGCTACACCTCTGTCCTACATATCGCAGAGAGTTTTCTGCAAACCGGCAAAGTAAAAACTTACTACCGAGTGACAAAAATAGGCAGTGAGTCCGTGAGATCTCCCAGCCTCAAACTCTGGGTCAAACTGGAAACTCCGGGCGGCCATTTGGTCAGTGCCGAAGGCGAGGAGAATCAGGGGCTGGCGCCGATCAGGTTCCCTGAGTGGGTTGCGGACAAAGGACTGAGTCGCAAGCACCTGTCCACCGGCATCGATATTTTCATCGACAGTTACCCGCACATGGAGGCGTACGATGAAATCACCCTGCGCTGGGGCGATGTACGCATGGACTTCCCGGCGCTCACCGAGCTGCAGGTGGGCAAGGCCATCAGGCTTCACGTGCCCGGCTCGTTGATCCAGGAAGCGGGCGATGACGAACATCAGGAGGTGACCTATTGCGTGATCGACCGGGTAGGCAACAACTCCCTGTGGGCGCCGGTCCGGTCGATCCGGGTAAGCATCGCAGATGCCGTCGGGTCTGATCACTGAACATGCAGACGTCGAACCGCAGTCGTGGCACCTTGAATTCGTGCCACGACCCTCGCTGGCGCCAGAGCGTGATCGACTCCGCAGATCCCTCGGGAACAAGAAAAATCCCACAACAAGCAACGCCTAATCCCTACACCCTCCTTCAAGCCAAACGAACACCCGCTGCTAGCCTGCTGAAAAAAGGCTGTGGAGACGTTCGCCATGCAGTGCAAGCACATCGTCAAATACCTGGTTTTGCTGATGCTTTTCGGTTCCTGCCTGACCTGGGCGGGGCATTTGACGGGCGATCAGCACGTCTGCGCCCCTTCTATGCTTATTCCTAAATGTAAGTTTATTTAATTTTTATACACGCTTAGGGTATATGCACCGGACCACCGGACCACCGTTAGTTTTCCTGCCGCCACCGCGGTTTTGCTTCGAGGTTCGTATGGTCACGCACAACGACAACAGTGCCCGCGCTCGTGAAGGTCAACACCATGACTGATCTGAGCACCCCTCCTGTCCAGCATCCACTGGACATTGCTCCTCCCTTGCTGCCCGCCCGGGTGCTGCGCAACGACGCCGAAGCGATCGCCGCCGCCCATGAGCTGGCCGCTCTTGTTCGCCCCACTGCCGCCAAGCGAGATCGCGAGCGCCAATTGCCGTGGACCGAAATCGAAGCCTTCACCCGCAGCGGCCTGGGCAGCATCGCCGTGCCGCGCGCCTATGGCGGGCCGCAAGTCTCGTTCGTCACCATCGCTCAGGTGTTCGCCATCCTGTCGGCGGCTGACCCTGCGCTCGGACAAATCCCACAGAATCATTTCGGCATTCTCAATTCCCTCGTCGGCAGTGCCAGCGAAGCACAGAAAAAAGTGCTGCTCGACAGCGTGCTCAAAGGCGCGCGCATCGGCAACGGCGGCCCGGAACGTGGCACCAAAAACACCCTCGACATCAAGACGCGCCTGACCGCCGACGGTGATCAATTTTTGCTCAACGGTCGCAAGTTCTACTCGACCGGCGCGCTGTTCGCCCATTGGGTTGCGGTCAAGGCGATCAACGACGACGGCAAACAGGTGCTGGTGTTCGTGCCGCGCGGCACGCCGGGCCTGCACATCATCGACGACTGGTCCGGTTTCGGGCAACGCACCACCGCCAGTGGCAGCGTGTTGCTGGATAACGTGCGGGTCAGCGGTGATCTGGTCATCGAGAACTGGAAACTCGCCCTAGCGCCGAGCATTCAAGGTGCCGTTTCGCAGCTTATTCAAGCGGCCATCGACGCCGGCATCGCCCGTGAAGCCATCGACGACAGCATCCGTTTCGTGCGCGAGCGCTCGCGCCCGTGGGTCGAAGCCAATGTCGAGCGCGCCAGCGACGACCTGTATGTGATCGCCGACATCGGCAAGCTGAAGCTCGAACTGCACGCCGCCGAAGCGCTGCTGAACAAGGCCGGACGCGTGCTCGATGAAATCGCTGCGGCGCCCATCGACGCACAGGCCGCTGCCCGCGCCTCCATCGTGGTCGCCGAAGCCAAAGTGCTGACCACCGAGATTGCACTGCAAGCCAGCGAGAAACTGTTCGAGTTGTCCGGCAGCCGAGCCACTCTGGCCGAGTTCAACCTCGACCGGCACTGGCGCAACGCCCGCGTCCACACCCTCCATGACCCGGTGCGCTGGAAAGTCCACGCCGTCGGCGCCTGGCACCTCAACGGCACCCTGCCCGCCCGCCACTCCTGGATCTGAACCAGACAACTGGAAGCACACTTATGAGTCTTCAATCCTTGCCGCGTGACACGCAGGCGGCGACCGCGATCATCAAAGATGACGCCCAGGCACTGGAAATCGCCCACGCACTGGCCCACACCTTCAAACAGCACAGCGCAGAACGCGATCGCGAACGCCGCCTGCCCCATGCCGAGCTGCAAGCGTTCTCGCAGTCCGGTCTGTGGGGCATCAGCGTGCCGAAAGCCTTTGGCGGCGCCGGGGTTTCCAATATCACCCTGGCCGACGTCATTCGCATCGTTTCGGCGGCTGACGGCTCGCTGGGGCAGATTCCGCAGAACCATTTCTACGCCCTCGAGGTGCTGCGCGTGAACGGCAGCCCTGAGCAACAGAAGCGCCTGTATGCCGAAGTCCTCGCGGGTCAGCGTTTCGGCAACGCCCTGGCTGAACTGGGCACCAGGACTGCCCACGATCGCACCACTCGCTTGAGTCGCGACGGAAAAGGCTGGCGCATCAACGGCCGCAAGTTCTACTCCACAGGGGCGATTTACGCCCAGCGCATCCCGACATCGGTGATCGATGACGACGGTATTCAGCAACTGGCTTTCGTGCCCGCTGACGCCGAAGGGCTGAGCGTGATCGACGACTGGAGCGGCTTTGGCCAGCGCACCACCGGCAGCGGTTCGGTGGTGTTCGAGAATGTTTATGTGAGCGATGAAGATGTGGTGCCGTTCCAGACCGCCTTCGAGCGCCCGACCACCGTCGGCCCGCTGGCGCAGATCCTTCACGCCGCCATCGACACCGGCATCGCCCGCGCAGCCTTCGAAGACGCGCTGCATTTCGTGCGTACGCGCACGCGCCCGTGGATCGATTCGGGCATCGACAAAGCCGTCGATGACCCGCTGACCCTGCACAGTTTCGGCAAGCTCGGCATTCGGCTGAACGCCGCCGAAGCCCTGCTGGAACGCGCAGGCCAATACCTGGATCGCGCCCAGGCCGAAAGCACCGCTGACAACGTGGCCCAGGCCTCGATTGCCGTGGCCGAAGCCCGCGCCATCAGCACGGAAATTTCGCTGGCCGCCGGCAGTACGCTGTTCGAACTGGCCGGTTCGCAATCGACACTGGCCGAGCATGGTCTGGATCGTCACTGGCGCAACGCGCGGGTCCACACCCTGCACGACCCGGTGCGCTGGAAATACCACGCCATCGGCAACTTTTACCTCAACGAGGTGAATCCACCGCGCCGGGGGACGATCTGATGAGCAAGAAAAAGATCCTCCTCAATGCGTTCAACATGAACTGCATCGGCCACATCAACCATGGTTTCTGGACGCACCCGCGCGACACCTCGACCCAGTACAAGACCCTCGAATACTGGACGAATCTCGCGCAACTGCTGGAGCGCGGCCTGTTCGACGGGCTGTTCATCGCCGACATCGTCGGCGTTTACGACGTGTATCAGAAGTCGATCAACGTACCGCTCAAAGAGTCGATCCAGCTCCCGGTCAATGACCCGCTGCTGCTGGTTTCGGCCATGGCAGCCGTGACGAAAAACCTCGGGTTCGGCCTGACCGCCAACCTCACCTATGAGGCGCCGTACCTGTTCGCCCGGCGCATGTCGACCCTCGATCACCTGACCCGCGGTCGCGTGGGCTGGAACATCGTCACCGGTTATCTGGACAGCGCCGCCAAGGCCATGGGCCTCAAGGAGCAGATCGAGCACGACCGCCGTTACGACCAGGCCGACGAATACCTGGAGGTGCTGTACAAGCTCTGGGAAGGCAGCTGGGAGGACGATGCGGTCATCGAAGACCGCCAGGCGCGCATCTACGCGCAGCCCGAGAAAGTGCATGACGTGCGCCATCACGGCGAGTTCTATCAGGTCGAGGGTTATCACCTCTGCGAGCCGTCGCCGCAGCGCACGCCGGTGCTCTTCCAGGCGGGCAGTTCCGATCGTGGCCTGCAGTTCGCGGGGAGCAACGCCGAGTGCGTGTTCATCAGCGGCCAGAACAAACCGGCGACCCGGGAACAGGTCGACAAGGTGCGCGCCAGCGCTGTCGCGGCGGGGCGCAACCCGGACGACATCAAGATTTTCATGGGCCTGAACGTCATCGTCGGTGCCACCGAAGAAGCCGCCCAGGCCAAGTACGCCGAGTACCTGCAGTACGCCAGCGCCGAGGCCGGGCTTGCGCATTTTTCAGCCTCGACCGGCATCGATTTCGCGGACTACGAGCTGGACGAGCCGATCCAGCATGTCAAAGGCAACGCCATTCAGTCGGCGACGAAAATCCTCAAGAACAACGACTGGACCCGGCAGAAATTGCTGGATCAGCACGCGCTGGGCGGTCGCTACATCAACGTGATCGGCTCGCCTGCGCAGGTCGCCGACGAGCTGGAATCGTGGATCGCCGAGACCGGCCTCGACGGTTTCAACCTGACTCGCATCGTTACCCCGGAAAGCTACGAGGACTTCATCGACCTGGTGATCCCCGAGCTGCAACGGCGCGGCTCCTACAAGACCGCCTACGAGCACGGCACCTTGCGCGAAAAGCTGTTTGCCGACGGCGATGCGCGGCTGCCTGAGCGGCATGCAGGGGCAGGTTTCAGAACGCGAAATGATTGATCACATCCTGTAGGAGCACGCTTGCCCGCGATAGCGTCGTGTCAGGCAACTGATCTGCGACGGATTCGACGCCATCGCGGGCAAGCGCGCTCCTACAAGGGTCTTCGAAACTCAACAATCTCCAACCTGAACACCGAAACGGATAACAAAACATGACAAAAACCCTGCTGACCCTGGCCCTCTCTCTGGGCCTGTTCACCGGCATCACCCAGGCCGCCGAACAACCGCTGAAAGTCGGCACCACCGCCGCTTTCGCCATTGCGCTGGAAGCCGCTGTCGCCGAAGCCGACAAACAGGGCCTGAAAGTCGAGCTGGTGGAATTCACCGACTGGATCGCACCGAACGTCAGCCTCAACGCCGGCGACATCGACGTGAACTACTTCCAGCACATCCCGTTCCTGGAAAACGCCAAGGCCGCGTCGGGCTTCGATCTGGTGCCCTATGCGCCGGGCATCATCAACAACGTCGGGCTGTATTCGAAGAAGTACAAGAGCTTCGATGAGCTGCCCACCGGCGCCACCGTGGCCATCGCCAACGACCCGATCAATAGCGGGCGTGCCCTGCAATTGCTGGCCAAGGCAGGCTTGATCACCCTTAAACCGGGCGTTGGCTACAAGGCCACCGAGGACGACATCCTCACCAACCCCAAGAAAATCAAGCTGATCCAGGTCGAGGCCGTGCAGCTGGTGCGCGCCTATGACGACGCCGATCTGGTGCAGGGCTACCCGGCCTACATCCGCCTGGCCAAGACCTTCGATGCAGGCTCGGCGATTCTGTTCGACGGCCTCGATCACCCGGAATACGTCATTCAGTTCGTGATCAAGCCAGACCACAAGAACGACCCGCGCCTGGCCAAGTTCATCGACATCTATCAACACTCCCCCGTGGTGCGCGCTTCGCTGGATAAAGTGAACGGCTCGCTCTATCAGGTCGGCTGGAAGAACTGACATGAACGCCACTGTGCAACGTTCCCTGCCACTGGAAGAGCCTACGCCGCATTCCGCCGAACAGGCGCGCCTGCACCCTGAAAAGGCGCACGCCCATGTGCGCTTCAGCCAGCTGGGCAAGGTCTATGAAGGCCAGCAAGGGCCGGTCGCGGCCCTGCAAGGCATCGACCTGGATATCCAGCGCGGCGAGGTTTTCGGCATCATCGGGCGCAGCGGCGCCGGCAAGTCGTCGCTGATCCGCACCATCAACCGCCTGGAGCAACCGAGCAGCGGGCGGGTGTTGATCGATCAGGTCGACATCGCCGCCTACAACGAAGACAAGCTGGTGGAGCTGCGCCGACGAATCGGCATGATCTTCCAGCACTTCAACCTGATGTCGGCGAAAACGGTCTGGAAAAACGTCGAACTGCCGCTGAAAGTGGCGGGCGTTCCTAAGGAGCAGCGTCAGCGCAAGGTCGCCGAGCTGCTGGAGCTGGTGGGCCTGAAGGACAAGCACAACGCCTACCCGGCGCAATTGTCAGGTGGCCAGAAACAGCGCGTCGGCATTGCCCGCGCGCTGGTGCATGACCCGGCAATTCTGCTCTGCGACGAGGCCACTTCGGCCCTGGACCCGGAAACCACGCAATCGATTCTCGGCCTGCTGCGCGAGATCAATCAGCGCCTGGGCCTGACGATCATCCTCATCACCCACGAAATGGCCGTGATCCGCGAGATCTGCGACCGCGTCGTGGTGCTGGAAAAGGGCCAGATCGTCGAGCAAGGGCCGGTGTGGCAAGTGTTCGGCAACCCGCAACACGAGGTCAGCAAGACCCTGCTGGCGCCGCTGCAACACGCGCTGCCCGAAGATTTGCAGGCTCGCCTGCAGGCACAACCGTCGGACCAGCACGCCAGCGTCGTGCTGGACTTGCAGTTCACCGGCAGCAACGGCGCAGAGCCGGATCTGTCGGCGCTGTTCAGTGCCTTTGGCGGCCGCGTCAGCCTGTTACACGGCGGCGTCGAGCGCATTCAGGGGCGTGCGCTGGGGCACCTTTTACTCGCCATCAGCCACTCGCCGCTGTCCACCGAAGAACTGCTCAACCGCGCCCGCAAACAGGCGCAACACGCGAAGGTACTGGGTTATGTGGCTTGATCGTTTGTGGCAAGGCGTCATCGACACCTTTCTGATGGTGGGCGTGTCGTCGCTCATCGCGTTGCTGCTGGGCATTCCGCTGGCCGTGGTGTTGGTCACCAGCGCCAAGGGCGGGATTTTCGAAGCGCCCAACCTCAACCGCGTGCTCGGCGCGTTCGTGAACATCTTCCGCTCGGTGCCGTTTCTGATCCTGATGGTGGCGTTGATCCCCTTCACCCGGCTGATCGTCGGCACCACCTACGGCGTGTGGGCGGCGGTCGTGCCGTTGACCATCGCGGCCACGCCGTTCTTTGCGCGTATTGCCGAAGTCAGCCTGCGGGAAGTCGATCACGGGTTGATCGAAGCCGCACAGGCCATGGGCTGCCGCCGCTGGCACATCGTCTGGCATGTGCTTTTGCCTGAAGCCCTGCCCGGCATCGTCGGCGGTTTTACCATCACCCTGGTGACCATGATCAACTCCTCGGCCATGGCCGGCGCGATTGGCGCGGGCGGGCTGGGCGACATCGCCTATCGCTATGGCTATCAGCGCTTCGATACCCAGGTGATGCTGACCGTGATCGTCTTGCTGGTGGTGTTGGTGGCAGTCATTCAGTTGGGTGGGGATCGGTTGGCGGTGCGGTTGAACAAGCGCTGATTTTTCGCGACATCGTGCGACTACCGGTTTTAACAGGGCGGCCAAAGCGGGGGTATATTGGCGGCTTCCCCCGCTCAGAATCGGCCGCAATGAAACTCGATCCAAACGACCTCGCCCAGATCACCGCCACCACGCTGGGCAATTACAACGATGTCGCCGAGGGCTTTCGTGAAGGCACTCGGGATCACGATGTCAGCCAGAACATCGACGCGCTGCTACGCAATATTCAGGGCTCGGCGCCGTTCCAGATTCTCGATCTTGGCTGTGGGCCGGGGCGGGATCTGCGCACCTTTACTGCGTTGGGCCATATTGCCACCGGGCTTGATGGCTCGGAGCGTTTCGCCGAGATGGCCCGCGCCGACAGCGGCTGCGAGGTGCTGCATCAGAACTTTCTCGAACTCGATCTGCCTGCCGAGCGCTTCGACGGTATCTTCGCCAACGCCTCGCTGTTTCACGTCCCCCGTCAGGAATTGCCGCGCGTGCTGAGCGAACTGCGATCAGCATTGAAACCGGGCGGCGTGCTGTTCAGCTCCAACCCTCGGGGCAACAATCAGGAAGGCTGGAAAGGCGAGCGCTATGGCTCGTTTCATGATCTGCAAGCGTGGAGCGCGTTGCTCACCGAGGCGGGCTTTGTCGAGGTCGAGCATTACTACCGGCCGGAGGGGCTGCCACGAGAGCAGCAACCGTGGCTGGCGAGTGTGTGGCGCAGGGTTTGAAAGGGTTTCGGATACCCCTGCAGCACGGCAAGCCGTGCTGCTACAAGGAGCGTCACATGCCCTGCACCTGATAAACCGCCACATCGCCATCAGCTGTAAACGCCGTCACGCTCTGCGCAGCGAAGGAATGCCCTGCCACCTCCCGAGCGCGCCTGTCGAAATTCGCCACCAGCCGCGAGCCATCGCTGAACGTGGTTTGCTGCACCCGTTTGTCATCCGTCAGCCATTGGAATCCAGTCATCGCCTGCGTCGCCAGACGCTCATGCAGCGGTCTGAAGAACGCGTCCTGCTGGCCAATGATCGCCACCCGGTTACTCAGGGTGTCCTCGCTCAGGTGATACAGCGGCGGCACGTTATAGAGCAGTTGCGTCAGTTCGTTCTGCAGCCTGACGTTGCCCAGTTTGAGGCTGTCGAACAACCAGTGATGGGTGGTGATGATCGAGCCGTGAAACACCGCCTGATACAGCGGCAGGCGCGTCGTCGGGTCGAAATGAAGGGTGCCGTAGGGCGGCTTGAGGGGCACCGGCTTGAAAAACACGGCGGGCTTTTGCGGCGGATACCAGTCTCCCAGAAACCAGGGCGACTGTTTGTTGCGGCTCATGTCGACATCGCCCCAGCCAATGACCGGGGTCTGCATGCCGTGGGCGAACAGGATGCCTTGGGATGTCGTCGCGTTGCCGTCCTCGGAGCCGACAACCAGCCCCTGGGACCTGGCCACCCACTGCGCGGCGTTTTCATTGGCGGTGGCATTCTCTGATTGCGTCAGGGTCGCGTCGGGTCGATAGCTGTCGAACACCATGCCTGTGGCATAGGCATCGAGAAACCAGCTGTTGAAGCCTGCCGCTTCGCGAATCGCCTGAACCCGTGCCTCTAGCAACGGCCTGACGCATCGCGGATCGGTGTAATGCCCGGACTGCTGAAAGCCACGCCTGTACGTGCCGTCTTTGAGCACGATCCCGCACTCCCGGTGAGCGTTCCGACCCAGGTGCGCAGTGATCCAGTCCGGGTTTTCATGATCGGCCAGCGCAGTTTCGTACGAGTCGTAAGGCGCGATCAGATAACCCGCCTGCACCGCTGCAGCCACCGCATCGGGGTGCCACAAACCGCCCTCCCAGCCCTCGCCAAGCCCGATCCACAAGCGCTTGAGGCCAGCCGCTTCAAGCGCCTCGATGTTCTTGACGGTCAACATGGCGCCCCAGCGTGCAGGGTCATCAGCTAGGACGTCGCCAAACAGAGCCGCGACCTGCGCTCGCAACGCCCCATAGCTCGACGCCAGAACGCGCATATCCGGCCGGGCATCCGCGCGCCAGCGCTCCCGGGCAACCGTATTGAACGCACCGTTCAAGCCGCGCAGCAGCACAACCTGCTCCCAGCGCTGCAGCGTCCTGCGCCGATCGAGCATGGCCCTCGCCTCGGTGTCCATGAACCTCCTCAAACGAACGGCGAGCGCCGACGGGGATTTCAGCACCTCGATAAGTCGCGGCCAGGAGCGGACATCCCCGTGCCCCAGCAGGTCATTGCCCCACAGGTACACATGAGCAGCCCCTTGCAACTTGCGGGCTTCAGGTGTTTTTGCGAATTTTGCGTCGAGGGTCTGATAAGCGCCGTTGTCGATCAACCATTGCCGATAATGACGCGCACCGGCCAGCGGGTCGGCGTCTCCCAGATAGAGGCGAAACGTCATCGGCGTTTTTGAAGCGAGGCGGGTGAATTCATGAGCGGCGCCGATCGTCAGCGCGTCACCTTGCGCCTTGAGTCTCAACCGATTGTTGAAAGGCTGAGTCATCAGCCAGGTGAGGCTGAACGTGCCGTGATCCATGCCCCACAGCGGCAGGCTCAGGTCCTGCGTGGTGTCGAGGGCGCCCTGATCGGCCAGAAACGGCTGCCAGACAGCATGGCCACGGGGAACGTAATGCCCTTCGGCGAGCGGCCAGATCAGCCCTTTACCCATGGCCTCGGCGGGCTGCTGCAACAGTTGCAGCAGGCCCGGATCACGGGCGCTGACGGTCAGCAGCAGCTCGCGCTGATCGAGCTGCGCGCTCAGCTGCCACGCGCCCTCGTTCCACGCCCAACTGAGCGTGTCAGGCCTGCGTTCCAGCTGGCTGACGCCATGAGCCTCTACACCTGTGGAGACTTCAACCGTCGCCTGACCCGCAGGTCGAACGCTGATGGCCAGCGTTGCCGGGTCCAGGTCGACGCGCCAGAGTGGGTTTTCCAGCGTCTCGCGGGCCAGGGCAGGCCCGCAGACGAATGCACACAGCAAACAGGCAGCACGAAACAGAACACCGGACACGACGACACCCACTGAGTGATCAAGGGTGTCGACCGTACCCGAGCGGCCCGCTGCGGTCGTTCGGACATTTCCTGAAAGCGTGAAGGACGCCGGGACTCAACGCGTAGGCGCTGGCCTACCCTCATCCGCTTCATCGCCCTTTGCCTGGGCCTTGTGCTTCTTCTCCTGTTCAGCCTTCTCCCGCTGCTCTTGGGTCGGCTCCTTGATCTTGTACCAGGCCACATACAGCGCGGGCAGGAACAGCAGCGTCAGCAGCGTGGCGATGACGATGCCGCCGATCATTGCGTAGGCCATCGGCCCCCAGAACACTTCGCGGGCGATGGGGATCATGCCCAGGCTCGCGGCCGCCGCAGTCAGCAGAATCGGCCGGCGTCGGTGCTCGGTGGCTTCGGCCACGGCGTCCCACGGCAGATAACCTGCGATCTCGTATTCGTGAATCTGCGTCACCAGAATCACCGAGTTGCGGATGATGATGCCGATCAGCGCGAGAATCCCCAGGATCGCCACGAAGCCCATGGGCGTGCCCGTCGGTACCAGCGCCAGCACCACGCCGATCAACCCTAAAGGCGCCACGCTGGCGACGAGGAACATCTTCTGCACGCTGTGCAGCTGGATCATCAAAAAGGTCGCCATCAAGAACAGCATCAGCGGCACGACCTTGGCAATCGGCCCTTGCGCCTTGCCGCTCTCCTCTACCGTACCGCCGGTGGCGATCTTGTAGCCCACCGGCAGGCCGGCGGCGAACTTGTCGATCTCCGGCTTGAGCTGTTTCACCAGATCGGTCGGCTGGATTTCGTCGCGCACGGCCGCCTTCAAGGTGATGGTCGGCTTGCGATCACGCCGCCAGACCAGCGGCTGCTCCAGCTCGTAACGCACGTTGGCGAAAGCCAGCAGCGGAATCGACGTGCCGCCCTGGGTCACGATCTGCAGGTTTTGCAGGGTTTCCGGCGTGCCACGCTCGGCATCTACCGCACGCCCGACCACGTTGATCAGGTAGATGTCGTCGCGCACCTGGGTCACGTTGGCGCCAACGACGATGCTGTTCATCAGCTGCGCCACGTCTTCGGAAGACAACCCCAACTGCCGCGCCTTGTCCTGATTGATGTCGATGCGCAGGACTTTGCCCGGTTCGTTCCAGTCGTAGATCATCTCGCCGATGTGCGGGTTTTTGTCCAGCAAGGTGGCCAGATCGATGGCGTGCTGGCGCACCTTGTCGATGTTGTCGCCGCTGATGCGGTACTGGATCGGGCGCCCCACCGGCGGGCCCATTTCCAGCGGCTGAACGTAGGTGCCAATGCCGACGAAGTCTTCACGCAGGCGTTTTTTCAGGCGGTCCATCAACGCGCCGCGCTCCTCCAGACCTTTGCTGACGATCACCAGCTGGGCGTAATACGGGTTCTCCAGTTGTTGGTCCAGCGGCAGGTAGAAACGCACCGCGCCCTGGCCGATGTAGGTGCTCCAGCGCACGATGTCCGGGTCGTCCTTGAGCGTCGCTTCCAGCCTGTCGACGGCCTTGCGCGTCTCGTTGATCGAGGCGTTCTGTGGCAGGTTGAGGTCCAACAGGATTTCTGGCCGGTCGGAAGACGGGAAGAACTGGTTCTGCACGAAACGCATGCAAAACAGCGCCGTCGCGAACAGGGCGATGGTGATGATGATCGTCAGCCAGCGATTGCGCATGGCCCAGAACATTGAGCCGGTGAACGCACGTGCAACGCGGCCCGGAGGCTTTTCTTCGTGCTTTTTGATCTTGTCGCTGAGGATGTGCACGCCGATGACAGGGGCGAACAGCACGGCCACCACCCACGAGACAAGCATCGCTACGGCAATTACCGCGAACAGCGTGAAGGTGTACTCTCCTGCCGAGCTGGCATTCAAGCCGATGGGCACGAAACCGGCGACGGTCACCAAGGTGCCGGTGAGCATCGGGAAAGCCGTCGAGGTGTAGGCGTAGGTGGCCGCCTGTTCTCGGGAATCGCCCATTTCCAGGCGCGTGACCATCATCTCCACGGTGATCATCGCATCGTCCACCAACAGCCCCAGGGCGATGATCAGCGCCCCCAGCGAAATCCGCTGCATGGTGATGCCGCTGTATTCCATGAACACGAAGACCATGGCCAGCACCAACGGAATCGAGCACGCCACCACAAGCCCTGCACGCACGCCGAGGCTGATGAAGCTGACCACCAGCACGATGATCACGGCCTCGAACAGCGCGCTGGTAAAGCCGCCCACGGCCTTCTCCACCACCTGCGCCTGATCGGACACGTTATGCACGCCCACGCCCACCGGCAGGTCGCCGATGGCCTGATCCATGCGCGCGTGCAGGTCCTTGCCGAATTCCTGAACGTTGCCGCCCTTCTTCATCGCAATCGCCAGACCGATGGCCGGTTTGCCGTCAAAGCGAAACAGCGGTTTGGGCGGATCGACGTAACCGCGGCTGATTTCAGCGATGTCGCTCAGGCGATAGAAGCGATCGTTGAGCCGCAGGTTGACGTTTTCCAGATCCTTCTCAGACTCGAACTGCCCGGAGGTGCGCACGAAAATCCGCTCAGGCCCCGCCTCGATCACGCCCGCCGGGGTCACGGCGTTCTGCGATTGCAGGCTTTGCACCACCTGACGCTGATCCAGCCCCAGCGCCGCCAGCTTGCGGGTGGAGAAATTCAGGTAAATCACCTCATCCTGCTGGCCGATCATCTCGATCTTGCCCAGCCCTGGCACGTCGCGAATCTGCACGCGTACCTGCTCGACGTAATCGCGCAGTTGCCGCATCGTGAGGCCATCGGCGGTAAAGGCGTAGATCGAGCCGTACACGTCGCCGAACTCGTCGTTGAACGCCGGTCCCTGCAAACCCTGGGGGAACGTGCCGCGAATGTCGTCGATCTTCTTGCGAACCTGATACCAGATCTCGGGAATGTCCTTGGCGCTGGTGGTGTCGCGCAGGTAGACGAACACTGTCGACTCACCGGGCCGCGTGTAGCTCTTCACGTAGTCGAGGGAGTCGAGTTCTTCGAGCTTTTTCTCGATGCGGTCGGTGACCTGTTCCAGGGTTTCGTCCACGGTCGCGCCGGGCCAGCGGGTCTGGATGACCATGGTCTTGATGGTGAACGAGGGGTCTTCTTCGCGGCCCAGGTTCATGTACGAGAACACGCCCATCAGCAGGGCGACGAACATCAGGTACCAGACGAAGGACTGATGTTTGATCGCCCAGTCGGAGAGGTTGAAATTCCCTTTCATCGCGGGCTGTCCTTATCGACTTTGACTTTCTGCCCCGGTTTGAGGCTGTTGACTCCGGCTGTGACCACACGCTCGCCACCCTTGACACCACCGGCAATGACGATGGAATCGCTGTCGCGGCTGACGAGGGTCACCGCCTGCGGTGAAACGGTCTGGTTCTGCATGTCGATCACCCAGATCTGCGTCTTGCCGTCGACTTCCTGCAGCACGTTGGCGGGCAGTTCGATGCGCGGCTCGATGGCTGAACTCAGGGTGACGCTGATCGCCGTACCCAAGCGGAACGCTGCCGGGGTGTCGGCCAGCGTCAGGCGTGCGCGGCGGGTGCGGGTCGAGCTTTCGGCCTGTGGCTCCAGCTCGCGCAACGTGGCCGTGGTGTTGATCGCCGGTTCCAGCTGGCTCGCGACCTTGAACACCACGTCCTGCGGCAATTGCTCGGCCAATGGCGCGGGCAAGTCGATCACAGCCTCCTTGATGTCGGGCCGCGCCAGCGTCACCACTTGCTCACCGGCGCTGACCACTTGCCCGGCCTCGGCCTTCCATTGGGTGACGACTGCCGCGTGATCGGTGCGCAATTCGCTGTAGCTCAACTGATCCTGCGCCTGCTGCACGGAAGCCTTGGCCTGATCGAACGACGACTTGGTGGTCTTCAGATCGGTCACGGCCACGTCCAGCGCGGCCTGGGCGCCGACGCCGCGGTCGAACAATTCCTGCTGACGCCGCGCGTTGGCCTGGGCGTTGATGTATTGCGCCTCGACCCGGGCCAGGTCGCCCTGGCTGGCGCGCAACTGGTTCTGCAAGTCAGTCGGGTCGAGCGTCGCGAGCAATTGGCCCTTCTCGACTTCGCTGCCGACGTCGACGCTGCGCGCCGCAATGCGCCCCGCTACACGAAAGCCCAAGGTGCTTTCGTAGCGCGCGGCGATGTTGCCGGCGAAGCGCCCAAGGCTTTCTTCAGCCTGGGGTTTCACCTCCATGAACAGCACCGGGCGCACCGGCTCCGGCGGCGCTTCTTCCTTGCCACAGGCACTGAGCAGCAGCGCGCTGAGCATCACTCCCGACAGGCGTTTCATTGCGTCGCTCCTGCCGGTTGCTGTTTATAAACGTCGGCCAGTTCCACCTGCATGTCCGGGTGCAGCAGCTGATTACCGGCGACCACGACTTTCTCGCCGCTCTTGAGACCGTCAATCACGATCACCTTGCCGGTGAGGTAGCGCCCCACGGTGACCTCGCGCAGATTGACCTTGTTCTGATCGTCGACCACCCACACCGCAGGCTGGCCCAGATGCTCACCCAGGCCTTTGGTCAGCGCCGACCACGGCAGCTCGACGCTCTGCCTGGCCGGCACACTCAGCGCCGCGCTGACCACCGAGCCCAGGTCCATGCCGTCCGGCAGGGAAGTGAGCGCGATCTTCACCTGCAACGTGCCGGTCTGCGCCGACACCGCCGGGGTGACTTCGCGCACCTTACCGGTGGCCTTGATCTTGGGGTTGTCCAGCAGGGTGACTTCCACCGGTTGATCGCCTGGGGGCTGGACGAACAGGGATTCGTATACGTTGAACACGGCATCGCGCTCGCCATCGCGGGCCTGACTGAAGATCGGCATGGTCGCCTGCACCACTTGGCCGACTTCGGCCTGTCGCGCCGTAATGATGCCCGGCGCGTCGGCAATCAATGCGGTGTAACCCAGTTGCTCACGGGCATTGGCCAGTTGCGCCTGGGCGGCTTTCAACGCGCTCTGGCTGCCACGCAGTTGCGCCTGGGCGGAGTCGTACTCGCTCTTGCTGGTGTAACCCTTGGGCAGCAGTTTTTCCTGACGCACGAAGGCGGCGGCGGTCTGCTTTACCCGCGCCTGTTCGGCGGCTTCGGCGGCAATGGCCGAGTCGACGTTGGTCTGCAGGTCTTTGGGATCGAGTTTGGCCAGCACCTGCTTGGCGGTGACGCGGTCGCCCACATCCACCATGCGCTGAATGATCTTGCCGCCGACCCGAAACGACAGCTGGGTCTGCACGCGGGCCTGAATATCGCCGGTCAGCGCAACCGTGGCAGCAAAGTCAGTGGTTTTGACTTCCTGCACCTGTACCCGCGGGCGCACAGGGTCGGCGGGCTTTTCCTTGCCGCAGCCGGTCAGCGCGACAAGGCATGCGCCCAGCGCCAGCGTCTTGAGGCCGTTTCGAAGCAATGAGGGTTGAGCAGGCATGCAAGCTCCTTGTGCCAATGCCGTTGCGTGCATCGCGCCGCTGTTCGCCGTCGTGATGTGATCATGCGACTGTGAGCGTAGATCAGGGTTCCTTCCCCCGCTAAACTCGGCCAAACCGGACTTGCCGGTCACGCTCGCTCACCGCATGGAAGGCTCGATGCTTACCACTCTCGCCGTCGCCAATTACCGCTCGATCAACACCCTGGTGGTGCCACTGGCGCGCCTGAACCTGATCACCGGACCCAACGGCAGCGGCAAGTCCAACCTGTATCGGGCCCTGCGTCTGCTGGCAGAAACCGCGCAGGGTGGCGTGGTCAACGCACTGGCTCGGGAAGGCGGGCTGAAATCGACGTTCTGGGCCGGGCCGGAAAACATTAGTCGGCGCATGCGCAAGGGCGAGGTCGAGATACAGGGCGGGCCGCGCAATGACGTCGTGCGCTTGCGCCTGGGCTTTGCCGCCGAGGATTTCAGCTACGCGATTTCACTGGGTTTGCCCCCGCCGCCAGCCGCCCCCAGCGCGTTTGCGCTGGACCCGGAAATCAAGCGCGAATGCATCTGGGCAGGGCCTCTGTATCGCCCGGCCAGCCTGCTGGTGGACCGCGCAGGCCCCATGATCCGCACCCGCGAAGGCCGCAGTTGGGATGTGCTCGCGCAACACACGCCGACCTTCGACAGCCTGTTCGACCAGGTCGGCAACCTGCGCTCCTCGCCAGAAGTGCTGCAGCTGCGCGAGAACATTCGCGGCTGGCGATTTTATGATCACTTTCGCAGCGACGCCGACGCCCCCGCGCGCAAACCGCAACTGGGCACGCGCACGCCGGTGCTGCATCACGACGGTCGCGATCTGGCGGCCGCGCTGCAAACCATTCGCGAAATCGGCGAACCCGAAGCGCTGGATGAGGCCATCAGCGACGCCTTCCCCGGCGCACGGATCGCGATCAACGCTCAGGCAGGCGGGCTGTTTGCGCTGGAGTTTTATCAACAGGGGTTGCTCCGGCCGTTGTCCGCGTCGGAGCTGTCCGACGGCACGCTGCGTTATCTCTTGCTGATCGCCGCACTGCTCACGCCGCGCCCGCCGACGATGATGGTGCTCAACGAACCGGAAACCAGCCTGCACCCTGATCTGCTGCCTGCGCTGGCGAGGCTGATCATCCGTGCATCGCAGAGCTGTCAGGTGTGGGTTGTGTCCCACGCCAGCCGCCTGATCGCAGCCCTTGAGCGCGACCCCGAGTGCAATTGCATCGTGCTGGAGAAGGAATTGGGACAGACCGGGATGGTCGGCCAGGGGATGCTGGATCAACCGGCGTGGCATTGGCCGGATTGAACATGCAGCATTCTCATTGTGGGAGCCGGCTTGCTGGCGAAGGCGGTGTGTCAGCCGACCTATTCGTCCCTGTCCCACCGCATTCGCCAGCAAGCCGGCTCCCACAACATTTCGTACGGCGTAATCAGCTACCCGCCCCACCATGGGCTTCTTCAAAGAAGAAATCCTTCCAGCTGTCGGCCTTGTTCTTCAGCACGCCGATTTCATGCAGTTTCTCGGCATAGATGAAGGTGCGCTGCGGCACGACGGTGAAGTCGATTTCCGGATCGTTGACGATCTTTTCCACCAGCGGCAACGGCAGCTTGGATTTCTCCACCTCGATGTAAGTCTTCGCCGCCGCGTTCTTGTCGGCCTTGATGATCTTCTCGGCTTCGGCCAGCGCGTCGTAGAAGGCCTTGTAGGTCTTCGGGTTTTCGTCGTGGAACTTCTGCGTGGTGTAGAGCACGTTGAACGTGGCCTGACCGCCCAGCACGTCGTACGAACTCAGCACTTTATGCACGTTCGGGTTTTCCAGCTCCTGGTACTGGAACGGCGGGCTGGAGAAGTGCGCGCTGATTTCCGAGCCGCCCGCGATCAGCGCCGAGGTGGCGTCCGGGTGCGGCAGGCTGACGGAGATGTTGTCGAATTTCTTGTAGTTGTCGTTACCGAACAGCTTGGCGGTTTCGATCTGCAAGGTACGCGACTGGAAGCCCACGCCCGCGGCCGGGACAGCAATGCGGTCCTTGTCGGTGAAGTCTTTGATGGTTTTCACGTCAGGCTTGTTGCTGAGCAGGTAGTTGGGCATCGAGCCCAGCGAGGCGATGGCCTTGACGTTCTGCTTGCCCTTCGTGCGGTCCCAGATGGTCAGCATCGGCGGCACGCCTGCCGACACCACGTCCAGAGCACCGGCCAGCAACGCTTCGTTCATCGCCGTGGCGCCGGAAATGCTGTTCCAGTCGACCTTGATGTCGAGGCCCTGCTCCTTGCCGTGCTTCTCGATCAATTTTTGCTGCTGCACGACGTCCAGAATCAGGTAGCCGATGCCGAACTGCTGAGCGATGCTGATTTTGCCCTCGGCGTGAGCGCCACTGCTCAACAGCGCGCCGAACAAACCCAACGTTGCGGCCAACGCGGTCAGTGCCGGGCGTTTGAAAGAAGTCCCCATAAATTCCTCACAAAAGAAGCGAAAAGTGTTGGATGCGTTTTATGTTCCGGCTTTAGCGCTGCATGCCCCACCGCTTGACGGTCAGGCGCTCAACGTTGCTGAACAGCAGGTTTTCCACCATCAGACCGATGATGATCACGGCCGCCAGGCCCGCGAACACCTTGTCGGTGTACAGCTCGTTGCGGTTCTGGAAGATGTACCAGCCCAGACCGCCCTTGCCCGACGACGCGCCAAACACCAGTTCGGCGGCGATCAGGGTGCGCCAGGCGAACGCCCAGCCGATTTTCAGGCCCGCCAGAATCGACGGCAGCGCCGCCGGAATCAGGATGTACCAGACGAAGCGGATGCCCTTCAGGCCATAGTTGCGACCGGCCATGCGCTGGGTTTCTGACACGCCGAGAAAGCCCGCGTAGGTATTCAGCGCCAAGGCCCACAACACCGAGTGCACCAGCACGAAAATCAGGCTGTTTTCGCCCAGACCGAACCACAGCAGCGACAGCGGCAGCAGGGCGATGGCGGGCAGCGGGTTGAGCATAGAAGTCAGCGTGCCGAGCAAGTCGCGACCCAGCTGGGTGGACACCGCCAGCGTGGTCATGCCGAACGCCAACACGATGCCGATCAGGTAGCCCTTGACCAGCACGGTCAGGGAAATCCACACCTTGGCCAGCAGCTCGCCCGTGACGATGCCGTCGATAAAGGCTTTGGCGGTGTCGATGAAGCTGGGCAGCAACAGGTCATTGCCCTGAATGCGCGCGGCGATTTCCCAGATCAGCGCCAGGGCGATCAGGATCACGGTCTTGCGCACCCAGCTCTGTTGCCAGATGCGTTGCAGCAGAGGAGTCTCGCGGGCCAGGTCTTCCTGAGTGAAAGGCGCAAGCTCGACTTCGTATTCCTCGCGGATGGGGGGTGAAAGGCTCATGGTGTTGTCTCTCTGAGTCAGCGCACTTCCCCTGTGGGAGCCGGCTTGCTGGCGAAGGCGTAGTGTCATCCACCACTGCAGCGTCAGATGCGACGCCTTCGCCAGCAAGCCGGCTCCCACAAGGAAGACGAATGGGTGCTAGTAAGCGATCCGAATATCCTGAAACCGCAGATCCTGCTCGACCGCAGGCGCTTCGCCCTCGTCGAACAGCAGCCGGTGAATGCGCTGCGCGGAAGCCTGGAAATCCACGCCGCCCAGGCTTTTCAAGTCGTATTGGTGGCTGTTGATCTCGGCACGCACGCGCCCCGGATGCGGCGACAGCAGCAGGATCCGGTTGCCCACCACCAGCGCCTCCTCGATGGAGTGGGTGACGAACAGCAGCGTGAAGCGCACCTCTTCCCACAGCTCCAGCAGCTCTTCCTGCATCTTGCGCCGGGTCAAGGCGTCGAGGGCGGCGAACGGCTCGTCCATTAGCAGGATTTTTGGCTGCATCGCCAGCGCACGGGCAATCGCCACGCGTGCCTTCATGCCGCCGGACAGGGTGTGCGGATAGGCATCGGCAAACGCGCTCAGGCCGACCTTTTCCAGGTAATGCCGCGCACGTTCCAGCGCCTCAGGCCGCTTGAGGGTGCGCGAGGCCAGCAGCGGGAACATGACGTTCTCGATCACGGTCTTCCAGGGCGGCAGTTGATCGAACTCCTGAAACACGACGATCCGGTCCGGGCCTGGCTCCTTGACCTGCTGACCGGCCAGACGGATCTGCCCTTCACTGGGCGTGATGAAGCCGGCCACGGCCTTGAGCAGCGTCGACTTGCCGCAACCCGAAGGGCCGAGCAGGACGAAGCGGTCAGCCGGATCGACTTCGAAACTGACTTGATGAGTGGCCCGCACCACGCGTTCCGGCGTGCGGTATTCAAGGCATACACCCTGGACTTGCAACAGCGCTTCAGCATGAGGCTGATTGGCCTGTTGCGCGTTCAAGCGATCGCTAGCCGTGTGGCTTTGCAGAACAGCGTTCATGGAACGGGCTCCCGGTTTGGTGCGTGAATCAGAACGGAGCATCGCCCTGAATGGTGGTGCGGTGCAGACGACGACGCAGATGGTCAGGGGTGCCGCCCGCCAGGTGGATCAGGGAGCGGTTGTCCCAGAACACCATGTCGTTCTCCTGCCATTTGTGACGCAGCACGTTCTCGGGACGCACGCTGTGGGCGTAGATCTCGTCGAGAATCGCGCGGCTTTCGTCTTCAGGAAGGCCGACGATGTGCGTCGTGAAACCTTCGCTAACGAACAGCGCCTTACGGCCGTTTTCCGGGTGCGTACGCACGATCGGGTGGCTGACCACGGCGACCTGGGCCAATTGCTCGGCGCTCAGGGTCGGGCGCCAGTTGTCGGCGTTTTTGCCGTGGCTGTAGCGCGAGGTGTAGCTGTGCACGGCGTTGCGACCTTCGACGGCTTTGCGCAGGTGCTCAGGCAGGGTGTCCCAGGCCTGGTGCATGTCAGCGAACAGGGTGTCGCCGCCTTCGCTTGGCAGCTCCTGGGCGTAGAGCATCGAGCCCAGGCTCGGCAGCTCCTTGTAGGAAAGGTCCGAGTGCCAGTATTTGCCGGCATCGCCCAGACCCACTGGCTGACCGTTCTCGACGATGTTGGAGACGATCAGGATTTCCGGATGGTTGGCGAGCAGGAACTGCTTGAGCACGTGAATCTGCAACACGCCGAAACGGCGGCTGAAATCGATCTGCTGTTGCGGGGTGATCTGCTGATCACGGAACACCACCACATGGTGATCCAGGTGCGCGCGGTGTACGCGTGCGAAATCGGCGTCATTGAGCGGACGGGACAGGTCGAGCCCGACGATTTCCGCGCCCACCTTTTCGGCGAATGGACGCACATCGAACTGCTGATCCGGCGCTTGCGCGGACGTGGAAGCTTGGGAGGCTGCTGGCATGAGAACTCCGACTCCAGAATAGCGTGACTGAGAGGTCGGAACTTTATAGATATAAGAAGATAAATTTAAATATCGTTAAGGAATATGGATAGCGCTGAAAGAACTAGCGGCATCGCAATGCCACTATCGGTAACGGAATCGGTACCAAAGTCTTATCAACCATCGCGAACTCAGCGCGCAAGATAGGTGTCTATCTCAGACCTCGCAGCCCGGTATCGCTGCGATTGAAGCGATGTCAGGGATGAGAACAAGAGGACCGATCATGCCGGTACGCGCCACCGATAACGACCCCTCGCATGACAAAGCACACGACGACAACGTCAAGCTGCTCATCGCCTTGCGCCGCGCCCTGTGCACACATGCAAAAACGCCGACGCATGAACGAGCCGTCGGCGTGAGAAACGTGGGGCGGTGATGTCGTCACGCCCCGTAGGAGCGCGCTTGCCCGCCATGGCGATCTATCTGTGACATCCTTGTCGACTGACACACCGTCATCGCGGGCAAGCGCGCTCCTACAGTTCGATTTGCGTTAAACCATCAGAACGCCGGCAATACCGCGCCGTCGTACTTCTTGTTGATGAAGTCTTTGACTTGCTGGCTGGTCAGCGCCTTGGACAGCTTGTTGATCGCGTCGGTGTGGGCGTTGTCGGTACGGGTCACCAGGTAGTTCACGTACGGCGAATCGGCACCTTCCAGGATCAGCGCGTCTTTCTTCGGATTCAGCTTGGCTTCCAGCGCATAGTTGGTGTTGATCAGGTCCAGGTCAACCTGGTCCAGTGCGCGCGGCAGCAGAGCGGATTCCAGCTCGCGGAATTTCAGTTTTTTCGGGTTGGTGGCGATGTCTTTCGGGGTCGCCAAGGCGTTGGTCGGGTCTTTCAGGGTGATCAGACCGTTCTTCTGCAGCAGCAAAAGGGCACGACCGGCGTTGCTGCCTTCGTTAGGAATGGCAACGGTGGCGCCTTCAGGCAGCTGGTCAATGGACTTCCACTTCTTCGAGTAGCCGCCGAACGGTTCGACGTGTACGCCAACGCCGGTTACCAGAGTGGCACCTTTACCTTTGTTGAAGCCGTCCAGGTAAGGCTTGGTCTGGAAGTAGTTGGCATCCAGACGTTTCTCGTTCAGCTGCACGTTTGGCTGTACGTAGTCAGTGAATACCTTGATCTCCAGATCCACGCCTTCTTTGGCCAGTTCAGGCTTGATCAGGTTGAGGATCTCGGCGTGGGGGACGGCGGTTGCGCCGACGACCAGTTTCTCGGCAGCCTGGGCTGCGTTGACGCCAAAGGAGAGGGCAGCCGCCAGTGCGGTGAACAACAACGTCTTTTTCATGCAATGTCCTTAAAATCCGGTCGCCTTGTGGGCAACTCTGTCGAGATATTGCCGCGAGTACGACCCCGTAGGGTGGCGGCTGAAGCGGACATTACCGAGATTTATTATTCCGAGACAATACTTTTTAAGCGAATGGTTATGCTTTTTGGTTCTCAGAAGGCGCTTTGCCATTAGGCAAGCGTCTAATTCACAGGTTTTGCCACTACCGGTGTGCCGCGCAATCAGCGAACGGGCAGATTCAGATGCTCGGGCAAAATCTCCGCCCCGCTGCTGACCAGCAACGCGAAGTGGATGACGTTCTCCAGCTCCCGCGTGTTCCCCGGCCAGTAATGCGCTTCGAGGACTTTCTGCGCGGCTTCGCTGATCAGCGGCATGTCGAAATCCAGGCGCTGGCTGTAGATCCCCAGAAAATACTCGGCCAGCGGCAGGATATTGCCCGGCTGCTCGCGCAGTGACGGCAAATCCAGACGCCCTTCGCTCAGGTAGTGATAGAGGCGTTCGTGAAACTTCCCGGCAGCCACCGCAAGGCTCAGGTCGATGCTGGTGGCCGCAACCAAGCGCACGTCCACAGGGCTCGGCTGCGAGGCGCCGACGCGGGTGACTTCGTGGTTTTCCAGCGCGGCCAGCAGCTTGATCTGGATCGACAACGGCAGGTCGGCGATTTCATCCAGATACAACGTGCCGCCGGTAGCCGAACCGAACCACCCTGCCCGGCTGCTCGCCGAACCGCTGTGGGCCCCCGCTGCATAACCGAACAACTCGGCATCGGCGTACGTCGGGCTGATCGCGCCGCAATTGACCGACACAAACAACCCCGAGCGATCACTGCCGCGATGAATGTGCCGCGCCAGTAACTCTTTACCGGTGCCCGGTTCGCCACGAATCAGCACGGGCAGGTCGAGCGGAGCCAGTTGCTCCATTTCTTCACGCAGGCGGCGCGAGCGCGGGTCGAAAAACACCAGCGCCTTGGCACGAATGCTCAGGGGGCTTTTTTCAGCGTCGGGAAAGGTCAGAAGCGGCTGTTGTGGTACGTCTGGATGACTCATGGCAGGCTCCCGCCCAAGCCATCAGTGCCTGAGCGTTAAAAAAAAGGCCGCAGCGCCTGTCGGTTCACTGCGGCGAAAAAAAAACGGCGGCAACGTGTTCTCCGACGCGCCCGCAGCCGCGCAACATGGCTTCATGCGCTGCGTCGAGTGAGTTGTTCGATACGGCCCTGCAGGCGATACAGATAAGCGAAACCCTGTTCCCAGCGTTGGTGGCCGGACTTGACGTTGATGTGGCCGGCGCCGCTGAGAATGCCGATTTCGGCGCCCCAGTTGCGGGCCATTTCCATCGCCCGCAAGGCGCTGACGGCCGAATCGTTATCGGAGCTGACCACCTGCGTCGGGAACGGCAACAGGTGTTCAGGAATAGGCGCAAAATTACGAATCGCCGGCGGGCAGTTAGGCCGCTCGACATCGGCAGGCGCCACCAGCAACGCACCGCGTACCTGGCGCAGGGTTTCCAGCGGGGCCAGTTGAGCCCAGTGGGCAACCGTGACGCAACCCAGGCTGTGGGCGATCAGGATCACTGGCGAGCTGTCGGCCGCGATGGCCCGCTGCAATTCACCCACCCAGTCTTCGCGGCGAGGCTTGAGCCAGTCGGCCTGTTCCACGCGCACGCTGTTGGGCAGGCTGTTCTGCCAGTGAGTTTGCCAATGGTCGTCGGCAGATCCTTGCCAGCCCGGGACGATCAAGTAACGGATCGATTCGTTATGCATGGCCTTCGCCTCCTGCATTTTTTGCGTTCATGGCGGCGAGTATAGGGACGGGACATATATTCGAAAAAGAATAAGAAGATATTTGTTAATACCTAAAAAACATATGTCGCAATCACGGGCAAAAGCGCGGCAAAAAAAGAGGGCCACCCCCTGCCTTAAGGAGCGGCCCTGATAAATCACGCTGTCTGCCCCCAGCTCGCCGGGGATGAGCAAAGAATACGGTGAGGTTGTTACAGAATTTTTTATCGAAAAGATTTATCCGTCAGGCCCGAGAACCCATTCGTGTTTCGACTGATTCCTCCACACGCTCGAACCGGTTTGCCCGCCCAAACGTCCCGAAATCATTGAACCGCACGCCCATCTCGGCCATGACCTTGTGCGCCACAGGCGCCGTCATCTGACGAATGTAAAACGGCTCCTTGACCACGAAATGATGAATGCCATGGGTGCTGCCGAAGTTGAAACAGAACGCCTGCAACGGCCATAGCCACCAGGGGTTGAGCACCTGAGTCTGCTGCATCACATTCCCCGCCTCGACATCGCCGTAGTAGTGCATGTTCGAACTGACGAAATGCAGGCAGAACGTGCGCAAAACGTTAGGACCGATCAGCACCACGACCGCGATGTCGATCACCTGCATCACGGCCAGGGTGTTGGCCGACCAGTCGACCGATGTGCCCAGCAAACCGGCAATGCCGTTCGTCGCATGAAAGCCGAGAAACACGTACCACGCGCCCCAGTTGAGCAGCGCCAGCGGCGCATAGACGCGCACGGTGCGCTTGAGAATGCTGAATTTGTGCGCCCAGGTTTTCGCCCGCAACGTGCGGATCAGCGACGACATGACGTTATCGCCCACCATCAGCAGCCGTGCGATGCCCCAGGGCTCGCCGTTGGTGATGGCGCGCTCTTCCATGTCGGCCTCTGTGCCGGACACCTTGTGATGATTCAAATGCAGATGCCGACGAATCCACGGGTTGATGGTGCTCGGCCGTGCCATCCACACCAGCGCCAGCATCAGGTTGTGCGGCACCCGCTGCTTGCGGAAATACATGCTGTGAATCAGGTCGTGCTCCAGCTCATGGGTCAGCGACGCGAAGAACGCATTGAGCAGCAGACACACCCACCACGCCATGAAACCAGCGAGATAGAGCGCCGCGCTGCCGATCATGCCGACCAGCGCGAACACCAGAATGCCGACCCCGATAGCGTCCTGATGCGCAAGGATCGGGTAGCGTTTTCGCAGGCCCTCGCCTTGGGCCATAACCACCGCACGAATATGGGCTGATCGCTGTTGTGCATTCAGTCCGGCAGCGCTTGCAGAAGTGTCGTGCATGCTTCCATTCTCCGGTTTTATGATGAGCGAAACGTTGCTCCACTGTGCCGTGAGGGGCGTCAAACTGCCCGGCCGTGGACGCCAATCTGTTGACCGGAAGCGCCAATCTGTATGCCTGAGCCGAGCATTCTCGCCAGCTGGACCCGCGCCCTGCGCAAGCAACTCGACGCCCTTGGCCTCGACAGTCTCGCGCTGAGCCAGGCTGCGGGCCTCGATCCACAGCTGATGGACGACCCCAACGCGCGCTACCCGGTGACGGTCACCACGCGGCTGTGGCAACTGGCGGTGGAAGCCAGCGGCGATCCGGCGCTGGGCTTGCGGGTGTCGCGCTTCGTCAGTCCCACCACCTTTCATGCCCTCGGTTATGCGCTGGTGGCCAGTGGGTCGCTACGTGAGGTGTTCGAGCGCATCGTGCGCTACCACCCGGTGGTCAGCGATGCGCTGGACCTGAGCTTCACCCGCGTCGGGGATCGTTACGAGTTTCGCTTTCGTGTGCCCGAGGGTCGGCCGATGCCGGCCAATGAGGCCATGGATGCCTTCGCGGCGATCTACGTGCGCACCTGCCGCAATCGACTGGGGCGTCATTACGCGCCCCTTGCGGTGCATCTGGTACGGCCTCAGCCCGCCGACCCCAAGCCCTGGCACGACGTGTTTCGCTCGCCGCTGTTCTTCGGCGCGGCGGAAAACCTGCTGGAGTTCGCCTGCGCCGATTTCGACAGCCATCTGGACGACGCCAACGCCGAGCTGGCCGAGCACAACGAAGCGGTCCTTGATCGCGCGCTGGAAAAACTCAGCCCGCTGACCTGGGAGCGCAAGGTGCGCGGCGCCATCGAAGCCCAGTTGCCCGAAGGCGAACCCTCGGCAGACCGCATCGCGCAACACCTGCACCTGAGCTTGCGGAGCCTGCAACGGCACCTTGCCGATGAGGGCTGCAGCTACGATCTGCTGCTCAACCAATGCCGCCAGAACCTGGCCCTGCAACACATGCGCGACCCCGGCAGCTCGCTCAGCGAAATCGCCTATCTGTTGGGTTTCGCCGACACCAGCAGCTTCAGCCGCGCGTTCAAACGCTGGACCGGCATGACCCCCAGCCAGTACCGCGACGGTTTGCGTTAAGGCGCCGCGTTACAGCTCCGTCAGGCGATGCCGTGCGGCTTTGCGCAGCTTGTCGACCTCCAGCACGCTGATGAAATCGTGATCGCGGCGCACCATCCCACGCTCGGCAAACTGCACCAGCACACGATCAACCACTTCCGGCACGAGCCCCAAACCACGACCGGAATACAGATCAGCCACTGAGACGATACGCACCGAGCGGTCGATCTCGCCATAGCCTTCGGCAAGCATCAGCAAGCGAAACGCCACGCGCTCGTCGGTGGGCAGCGAGGTCATTTGATCCGGCAGCGGAACGCCCAGCCCCAACTTGCGTGCCAGCAGCTGGCCGAACGATCGCCAGTGCCTGGGGTGCTCTTCCAGCAGTTGTTGCAGGGGGGCCTGGGGCATGTGCAGCAGGATGACCTGGTCTTCGGCGTACACGTCGCGCAGACGGGGTTTGTCGTCGAACAGCGACACCTCGCCGAACCAGTAAGGCCGCGCGGTCGCCGTTTGCGGGCGCCACTGGCATTGCTGCCTGGGGTCGTTGAAGCGCAGGGAACCGGCGAGCAGCGCGTACAGGCCGCACGCAGGCTCGCCCTTCTGGAAGATCAGCTTGCCGGGGGTCACTCGCCGCTGCCGCATGCCGACCAGCAGACTATCCTGAAGGGAAGCGGGCAAATCGTTGAACCAGTGATCGTTGATCAACCACGAGCGCCATTGGGTTCCATTCGTCACGTGAATCTCCTTTTTCTTGCTGGCGTTTTATTGCAGGCTGAGGCCATCAGTACGCCCCCGCCAAAAAATCAGGCGCATGATCCACGCATCTCGAGAGGAATAACAATGAAAAACCTCGTCGATCACCTCAGCCAATACGCGGCCTACCACCGCGATACGCGCAACATTGCCACCCATTTCGTCGGCGTTCCGCTGATCGTGCTGGCGGTCTCCGTGCTGCTGTCACGCCCCGGCTGGAGCAGTTGGGCCCTGGGCGATTTGTGGCTGTCTCCGGCCTTGCTGGCGACGGTCGCGGCGACGCTGTTCTACCTGCGCCTGGACCGGCCGCTGGGCATCGCCCTGGGCATGGTGCTTGCGCTGTTTTTGTGGATCGGCGCGCACCTCGCGCAACAGAGCACGCTGGTCTGGCTCGGCTCCGGGGTCGGCCTGTTCGTGGTGGGTTGGGTGATTCAGTTCGTCGGCCATTATTACGAAGGCCGCAAACCGGCGTTCGTCGACGACGTCACAGGCCTGATCATCGGCCCGCTTTTCGTGACGGCCGAAGCGGCGTTTCTGATGGGGATGAGGAGAAAGCTGCAGGGCAACATCGAAGGGCGCGTGGGGCGGACCCACAAGCGGAATATGAAGAAGGCTGCGGTATAAGCATTTGTGGGAGCCGGCTTGCTGGCGAAGGCGGTGTGTCAGCCGACATATTGGTCACTGATCCACCCCATTCGCCAGCAAGCCGGCTCCCACAGGTCGAGGTTCGCCGGGCTTAAATGTTCGCAACCTTCTGCCAGACCTTCGGCTTGAAGAACAACGTCTCCCCGCGCGCCAGACCGATCAGGCTGTCGTGATCTTTCACCACTTCCACTTCGATCAACTCCGGCTGCCCCTCGGCCTTGAGCGTCACCCGCGTGGTCGCGCCGAGCGGGCGAATGTCGCGCACTTCAGCCGCGTGGTGCCCTTCCACTTCATGACGCGACAGCGACACTTCGTGTGGACGGAACAGCACGTGGTTGTCTTCACCCAGGTGCAGGCGGTTGGAGTCGCCGAGGAAGTGATACACAAAATCGCTGGCCGGGTTCTCGTACACCTCGCCCGGCGAACCGATCTGCTCGATCACGCCCTTGTTCATCACCACGATACGGTCGGCGACTTCCATGGCCTCTTCCTGGTCGTGGGTCACGAACACCGAAGTCAGGTTGATGTCTTCGTGCAGGCGCGCCAGCCAGCGACGCAGTTCCTTGCGCACCTTGGCATCCAGCGCACCGAACGGCTCGTCCAGCAGCAGCACTTTGGGCTCCACCGCCAGAGCGCGCGCCAGGGCGATACGTTGACGCTGACCACCGGACAACTGCTCCGGGTAGCGATCCGACAGCCAGTCCAGCTGCACCATGTTCAACAGTTCGTGCACCTTGGCGGCGATCTGGGTTTCGTTCGGGCGCTGGTTTTTCGGCTTCATGCGCAGGCCGAAGGCGACGTTGTCGAACACCGTCATGTGACGGAACAGCGCGTAGTGCTGGAACACGAAACCGACGTTGCGATCACGCACATCGTGACCGGAGACGTCTTCGCCGTGGAACACGATGCTGCCCTGATCGGGGGTTTCAAGCCCCGCGATGATGCGCAGCAGCGTGGTCTTGCCACAGCCGGACGGGCCTAGCAAAGCCACCAGCTCGCCACTCTGGATGTCCAGATTGATGCTGTTGAGAGCCTTGAAGGCGTTGAAATTCTTGCTGACGTTACGGACTTCGATCGACATGAATTATTCCTCCGCCGCGCTTTGGCGCAGACGGCTAATGCGCGCTTCGCTCCACTGCTTGAGCAGCAGGATGAACAGCGCAAGGATCAATAACAGGCTCGCCACGGCAAATGCAGCCACGTGGTTGTACTCGTTGTAGAGAATCTCGACATGCAGCGGCAGGGTGTTGGTCACGCCGCGGATGTGGCCGGACACCACCGACACCGCGCCGAACTCGCCCATCGCCCGCGCGGTACACAGCACCACGCCGTAGATCAGGCCCCATTTGATGTTCGGCACGGTCACATGCCAGAACATCTGCCAGCCGTTGGCGCCCAGCAGACGCGCCGCTTCTTCTTCCTGCGTGCCCTGCTCCTGCATCAGCGGGATCAGCTCACGGGCCACGAACGGCACGGTCACGAAGATGGTCGCCAGCACGATACCCGGCAAAGCGAAAACGATCTGGATGTCGTGATCCTGAAGCCACGGGCCGAACACGCCACGGGCGCCGAACATGAGGATATAAACCAGGCCTGCGATGACCGGCGACACCGAGAACGGTAGGTCGATCAGCGTCACCAGAATCGCCTTGCCACGGAACGAGTACTTGCTCACGCACCAGGCTGCGGCGACACCGAACACGACGTTCAGCGGCACGGAAATCAGCACCGCGTACACCGTGAGCTTGAGCGCCGACAGCGCGTCCGGTTCAAGGATGGCCGTGAAGAAGCCGCCCAGACCGTCTTTCAGGCCCTGACTGACCACCACGAACAGGGGCAACAACAGAAACAGTGAAAAGACCAGCCAGGCAAGGCCGATCAGGATGCGCCGCGACACCGCGTTGCCCCGACGGGCAGCGTTGGCGGAGGAAGCGGCAATGAGCGATGGACCCGACATAGTGCGCCTCCTCAGTTAGGGGTTTCGATGCGTCGCTGCAACAGGTTGATCAGCAGCAACAGAATGAACGACACCACCAGCATCAACACGCCAATGGACGTCGCGCCGGCGTAGTCGTACTGGTCGAGCTTGACCATGATCAGCAGCGGCAGGATTTCGGTCTTCATCGGCATGTTGCCGGCGATGAAAATCACCGAGCCGTACTCGCCCACGCCTCGGGCGAAGGCCAGCGCGAAACCGGTCAGCCAGGCAGGCAGCAATGCCGGGACGAGGATGTAACGGAACACCTGAAGGGGGCGCGCGCCAAGACACGCGGCAGCTTCTTCGACTTCACGGGGAATGTCGGCCAACACCGGCTGCACGGTCCGCACCACGAACGGCAGGGTGACGAAGGTCAGGGCGAGCGTGATGCCCAACGGCGTGTAGGCGATCTTTAAACCCAAGTCGGTGGCGAACTGGCCGACCAGACCCGCCGGGGTGTACAGCGCGGTCAACGCGATACCGGCAACCGCCGTGGGCAGCGCGAAGGGCAGGTCGATCATCGCGTCGATGATCTTGCGTCCCGGGAAGGTGTAGCGCACCAGCACCCAGGCCAGCAGCGTACCGATGATGCCGTTGATGATCGCCGCATAAAACGCCGTGCCAAAGCTCAGCTTGAGCGCAGCCAGCACACGAGGCGCCGTGACGATGGCCCAGAACTGCTCGGCCGTCAGCTGGGAAGCGTGGATGAACATGACCGCAAGCGGTATCAGCACAATCAAGCTGAGGTACACCAAGGTGTAGCCCAGCGTCAGCCCGAAGCCGGGTATGACGGGGGATATGCGTCGAGACATAAGTGTCCTTGGTTGATACACGGAACCCGGAACACGTCCGGGTCTTTATCGTCGTCAGAGAAAATTCGACAAAATCTAGCAGATATCACTGCCCTACTTGTAGGAGCGCGCTTGCCCGCGATCGCATTCGTTCAAACACCCAAGGGGCGTCTGACACGACGTCTCGCGGGCAAGCGCGCTCCTACAGGCTTATTTGGGAATATAGATCTGGTCGAAAATGCCACCATCGTTGAAGAACTTGGGCTGAGCCGATTTCCAGCCGCCGAAATCCTTGTCGATGGTCACCAGTTCCAGTTTCGGGAACTGCTTCTCGTACTTGGCCGCGATTTCCTTGTCGCGAGGACGGTAGAAGTTCTTCGCGGCGATCTCCTGACCTTCCTTGCTATACAGGTGCTTGAGGTATTCGGTCGCGATTTCGGTGGTGCCGTGCTTCTCGGCATTCTTCTCGACGACCGCAACCGGAGGTTCGGCCAGAATCGACAGCGAAGGCACGACGATGTCGAACTTGTCCTTGCCGCCATCTTCGTTCAGCGCCAGGAAGGCTTCGTTTTCCCAGGCCAGCAGCACGTCGCCCAGACCGTTGTTGGTGAAGCTGATGGTCGCGCCGCGAGCACCTGTGTCCAGCACTGGCACGTGTTCGAACAGGGTCTTGATGTAGGCCTTGGCCTTGGTTTCGTCACCACCGTTGGCTTTCAGGCCGTAAGCGTAGGCCGCGAGGAAGTTCCAGCGGGCGCCACCGGAGGTTTTCGGGTTCGGGGTGATGACCGCGACGTCTTTCTTGATCAGGTCGGCCCAGTCATGAATGCCTTTGGGGTTGCCCTTGCGCACCAGGAACACGATGGTCGAGGTGTACGGGGTGCTGGCGTCCGGCAGTTTGGTCTGCCAGTTTTCAGGGATGGATTTTCCCAGTTTCGAGATTTCGTCGATGTCGCCGGCCAGGGCCAGGGTCACCACGTCAGCAGGCGAGCCGTCGATGACCGAGCGGCCTTGTTTGCCCGAACCGCCGTGAGACTGGTTGATCTTCACGGTGTCGTCCGGATGGGACTTCTTCCAGAAGTTGATGAATTCGGCGTTGTAGTCCTGGTACAGCTCACGCGTCGGGTCATACGACACGTTCAACAGCGTGTAGTCCTTGGCAACGGCGGAACCGGCAAACACGGCACTGGCGAGAGCGGCCAGCGCGTAACGGCGAATGGACATGAATCAAGCTCCTGGAATCTAGGTATTGTTTGGCTTTTTCTAGTTTTGGTTTCGGTTCAAGCAAATCGGTAATTCATGGCCGCACGCGCTGAAGCGTCCCTCAGCCCTGCTGTTTGCCCGGGTTCTGCAAACGGAATTTCTCTTTGCGTTCGATCTGGACCACCTGCGCGTTGTGCACAGTGATTTCAACCGCACCGAAACGCAGGTCACGCAGAGCGCTCTGGATTTCTCGCAGAATGCTTGCTTCGTCCTGGCCGTCGACGCTACGTAGAGATGCGCTCATGATCGTGCTCCTTGAAAGGGTTGCCCGCAGCGGCGGTGGGAAGGCGGCTGCTTGTGGCGTAGGAGCGATATTAGAGAGGCAGGGTTATTCTTAAAAATACTATTTAAGAATGCAGATATAACCAAAAAGAATTTGGTTGATAGAACACAGTGCAAACCTGTAGGAGCGCGCTTGCCCGCGATAAAAACGACGCGGTGATTCAGGCGAACTGCATTGCTTTTTCGCGGGCAAGCGCGCTCCTACACAAGCGACTTCAAACCCGCCGACAATCAGGCATGCTACAGGGCGGTGGCAAATACCGGCGCATGCTGCCAGTCGATCTGCTCGGCGGGCATGGGCTTGGCGAACCAGTAGCCCTGCCCCAGCTCGCAGTGGTTCTGCAGCAAAAAATTCGCCTGATCGGCCTGCTCGATGCCCTCTGCCAACACCCTCATGCCCATCGCCCGGGCCAGCGCGATGATCGCGTGTACGATGGCAATGTCGTCGTCATCGTCGGGCAGGCCTGCGACGAAGCCCTGGTCGATCTTCAGCTTCTGCACCGGCATGCGTTTGAGCCGCAGCAGCGACGAGTAACCGGTGCCGAAGTCGTCGATGGACAGCTTCAGGCCCAGCTCGCGCAGGCGGTGCATCTGCTCGATGGCCTGCTCGGGGTCGTCCATCACCGCGCTTTCGGTCACCTCCAGCTCCAGATAGCCCGGCGCCAGGCCCGTTTCGTCCAGCACCTTGGCAACACGACGATCGAGATCGCCGCGGCTGAACAACCGAGTGGACACGTTGACCGCCACGAACGAGAGCGGGACGCCGTCCTTGAGCCACTGGCACATCTGTCGGCAGGACTCGGTCAGCACCCAGTTATCGATGTCGGCGATCAAACCGCTCTGCTCGGCAACCGGGATGAACTCGCCCGGTGAGACCATGCCGTGCTGGGGATGCTGCCAACGCACCAGCGCCTCGACGCCTTCGATGCGGCGGGTCTTGAGGTTGTGGATAGGCTGATAGAACACGCACAACTCGTTATGCACGATGGCCCGGCGCAGCTCGCCGGCCAGCTGCACACGCCGTTGCGCGTCGGCGGTCAGTTGCTCGGTGTACAGCGCATAGCTCTCGCGGCCCTGGCTTTTGGCCTGAAACAGCGCGGCGTCGGCGTTGCGCAGCAGTTGCTCGGCGCTCAAGGCGTCGTTGGGGAACAGGCTGATGCCAATGCTCGCGGTGAGAAACAATTGCTGCCCCTCGATCGCGAACGGCTCGCGCAAGTCGTCGAGCATCGCCTGCGCCAGTTCGGCGGCCTGAATCGCGTGCTGTGGGTTCTCGACCAGAACGGCAAACTCGTCGCCGCCCATTCGCGCCAGGGTCAGGCCTTTTTCCAGCAGGCCGGTCAGACGCACGCCCACCGCCTTGAGCACCTCGTCACCGACGTTGTGCCCCAGGCTGTCGTTGATGTGCTTGAAATGATCCAGGTCGATCAGCAGCAACGCCAGGCTCTGCTTGTTGCGCCGCGCATGGGTCTGCGCCTGCTCGGCGCGGTCGATGAACAGCAGACGGTTCGGTAGCCCGGTCAGGGGGTCGTAATGAGCCAGATGAGCCAGCTCGCGCTCGGAATGCTTGACCATGGTGATGTCGGAAAACACCGCGACAAAGTGGGTGATCGCGCCCTTGTCATCCTTGATCGAACGGATGCTCTGCCATTGTGGGTAGATTTCACCGCTTTTGCGCCGGTTCCAGATCTCGCCGCTCCACTGCCCGGCACTGAGGATGGTCTTGAACATGCGCTCGTAGAATTCGGGGCCATGGCGACCGGATTTGAATGTCTTCGGCGTCTGCCCCAGCACTTCATCGGGCCGGTACCCGGTGATTTCCATGAACGCACGATTGACGTGAACGATGACGCCGTTGGCATTGGTCACCAGCACTCCCTCGAGCGTGCTGTCGAACACCGCCGAGGCGAGCCGCAGGCGCTGGATGTCCTCGTCGCGCCGGGCGCGCGGCCCCACCAGTTGCGACAGCCGGGTGCGCGCCAGGAAGATGCAGACAGTGCTGACGACCAGCCAGCCATAACCGCTCATCAGTTGGGCACGGGCCAGCTGACGCGAATCATCGATCAACAGGGGTAACGCGTAGTCGCTGAACGCCAGCCAGAAAATCGACACTAGCCCATACAACAGCGCGGTTTTGAGCGCATCTCGGGTAATCGCTGACATGGAAAACCAAAAACCTTGCGAAGGCACCGGATTATAGAGGAAGAAACATCCTGCGACGCTTATCTGAAACACTCACTGGTTTTATCTGGTGGCTAAGTGATAATGCGCGCTGCCTTACCGGGGTCGACACGTCGCCCCTGCACCTTGCACGCGTTACAACCGAGGGCCTTTCAGCCTATGTGGAACAACGGTTTGCTCGACCTTTGCGTCTGGCAATTGGTCGCCGTCATTCTGGTGATGACTCACGTCACCATCGTCAGCGTCACAGTCTACCTGCATCGCTACTCCGCTCACCGCTCGCTGGAACTCAATGCCGGGCTCAAGCACTTTTTCCGTTTCTGGCTGTGGCTGACCACAGCGCAGAACACCCGCGAGTGGACCGCCATCCACCGCAAGCACCACGCCAAATGCGAAACTGAAGACGACCCGCACAGCCCGGTCATCAAGGGCCTTTCCACCGTTCTACGCAAAGGCGCCGAGCTGTACCGCGCCGAGGCCGAGAACCCGGAGACCCTGCGCATCTACGGCAAGAACAGCCCGGAAGACTGGATCGAGCGCAACCTATATTCGCGTTACCCGAAACTCGGTATCGCCATCATGGCCGTGCTTGACCTGGCGCTGTTCGGCGTCATCGGCATCACCGTCTGGGCGATCCAGATGATGTGGATTCCGGTATGGGCCGCTGGCGTGGTCAACGGCCTGGGTCACGCCGTGGGCTATCGCAACTTCGAATGCCGTGATGCGGCGACCAATCTGTTGCCCTGGGGCATCCTGATCGGCGGCGAAGAGCTGCACAATAACCACCACACCTACCCCAACTCGGCCAAGCTGTCGGTCAAGCGCTGGGAGTTCGATATAGGCTGGGCGTGGATCAAACTGTTCTGCTGGCTGAGTCTGGCCAGGGTTCAGCGTGTGGCGCCTATCGCCCACCGTGTCGAAGGCAAGGGCCACGTGGACATGGACACCGCCATGGCCATCCTCAACAACCGCTTCCAGATCATGGCGCAGTACCGCAAGCTGGTGATCGCGCCACTGGTCAAACAGGAACTCGCCAAGGCCGACGCGTCGGTGCGTCACCAGTTCCGCCGCGCCAAACGCCTGCTCTCGCGAGAAACCAGCCTGCTGGAAGACAAGCATCAGGTTCGCATCCAGACCATGCTGGAGCACAGCCAGGCGCTGAAAGTGATCTACGAGAAGCGCCTGGCGCTGCAGCAGATCTGGGCACGCACCAGCAGCAATGGCCACGACATGCTCGCCGCCATCAAGGACTGGGTACACGAAGCCGAAGCCAGCGGCATTCAGTCCCTGCGCGACTTCGCCGACCAGCTCAAAACCTACTCGCTACGCCCCGCCCACGCCTGAGCCACTGATCGGCGCACGGTCTCCACGACGTGCGCCTGTCGGAACTTAGTGCCCTTACGCCGATCTCATTATCACCTTCGCACTATGCTGTGAAACATGTTGTGGCTGTGCGCCGCACCTTATTTTTGAGATGCAGTGGCCATGGACAACGCAACGACTACCCTGGAAACCTCCACTTCCGCCGAGACCCTCCTGGCCCTGATGCACGCCCAGGCGGAAGTCGCGCGGCTGAGCGAACGCGAACAGCTGTTCAGCTCGCTGCTGGTCAGCGTCAATGCAGTGCTCTGGGCGTTCGACTGGCAAACCCAGCGCATGGTCTACGTCAGCCCGGCCTACGAGCGCATCTTCGGTCGCTCGGCGGGGTTGCTGCTGTCGGACTACAACGAATGGCGCGACAGCATCTATCCCGACGATCTGGACTACGCCGAGCGCAGCTTGAGTGAAGTGCTGGAAAAGGGCTCCATCGAAGATCGCGAGTACCGCATCATCCGCGCCGATGGCCAGGTGCGCTGGCTGAGCGATAAATGCTTCGTCAGCCATCAGGCCGAGCACGGCAAGCGCCTGATCGTGGTGGGCATCGCTGAAGACATCACCGAAAAGAAACAGCTGGAAGACGAACTGCAGCGTCTGGCGACCACCGACGTGCTGACTCAGAGCAGCAACCGTCGGCACTTCTTCGAGTGCGCCCAGCGCGAGTTCGAGCAGGCCCGCCTGCAAGGCACACCGATGGCATTCCTGCTGCTCGATGTGGATGACTTCAAGCTGGTCAACGACACTTGGGGCCATCAGGAAGGTGACGTGGTGCTGCAACGCATTGCTGAATGCGGGCGTAACACGCTGCGTCGAGGTGACCTGTTCGGGCGGATCGGCGGCGAAGAGTTCGCGGCGGTGTTCGTCGGTTGCGCGCCGGACATGGCCAAACAAATCGCCGAACGCCTGCAGCGGGAAATCCAGCGCCTGAGTTTTCAGCGTGAAGACAAGACCTTCGGCATCACTGCCAGCCAGGGTCTGACCAATCTGGACAAGCAGGACCAGAGCCTGGAAGCCCTGTTCGCCCGCGCGGATGCGGCGATGTATCAGGCCAAGCGTCAGGGCAAGAATCAGATCGTCTTGGTATAGGCCCCGCTGAACCGCGTGTAACTGCACATCTATCTGACGCGCCGTTTTCCCTGTGGGAGCCGGCTTGCTGGCGAAGGCGGTGAATCAGTCACGAATAGGCCGGCTGACACACCGCCTTCGCCAGCAAGCCGGCTCCCACAGATTCGCGTCCGATATCGACGGCGTTAATCAAGCCACCAGCTTGTTGCGCACCCGCTCCAGATCCGACGCATTGACCTTCAACAACCGCGCCGATTTGCTCTTGGCCAGCGTTTCGAGAGGATCCTCCTCCCCAAGCCTGCCCATCTGCCCCGCCAGATTCATCGCCAGCACCTCGCGTGTGTAAACGCCGGTGTTGTACTGATAAACGGCGGCGATCAGCTCGCGCAGCTCCAGCGGCAGGCGCCAGCGGGTGCGCAGCGCCGAGCCGAACGCGGCGGCGTACTGCTCAAGCGCGCGGGCGATAGTGGCGTCGTCCAGCGTGCCGCCAGCCTGCAGCCATTCCTGAAGGCAGCGAATCACCGACAGATCCCCCAGCCCCCGAAGCAGACCCGCGCAATAACAGCGCTCGTGATTGAGATCCAGCGTGCGGGCGAGAATCTGCGCGTAGCCTGCCGTGCGTCGCGAGACTTCCCAGATCTGGCTGGCCTGCAGAATCAGTGCTTCGTCCGTCAGAATCGCGCCGCGCTTGAGCGCCAGCCCCTGCACCAGATTGGCACTCTGAGTCGCGCCCAGCACGGCCAGGGCCTGCGCAAGTGTCTGCAGCGGCTTGCCCTGATGCTGCGACGCGCTGCCGGCTGCCGCGATCAGCACGGCGGTGACGTGCGGGTCCTCGATCAGCTCCTGCTCCAGCAGCTTGAGGTCGAGCCCGGCCGGGCCGCGGCTGCGGGCGATGACGTCGCGGACGTCGACATACAACGGGCCGCCATCGGCCAGCTCGCGACGTTTTTCCAGAAAGGCATCCAGCCCCACTCCCGGCGCCAGCGCAGGCACTTCGCAGGCAATGGCCGCGCCGTCCTTGAGCAGCAGGTTTTCCAGGCGCTGACGCAGGCTGTCAATATTCAGGGGTTTGGTGAGGTAAGCGGTGGGGGCCAGTTGCACGGCTTCGCGCACGCTGGCGCTGTCGTTGCGATTACTCAGAAGAATGAAACGCACAGCAGGCTGGCGCTTGAGCATACGCACGCCGCGCAGAAGGCTCAGCCCGTCGACGCCAGGCAGCTCGCGGGAGGCGATCACCAGATCAGGAATGTAGCCGCGCATGAGCTCAACGGCCTTTTTGCCATCCGGGCACACATCAAGCTGTGCATCGCAGCGCACATCCAGCACGAGTTCACTGAGCATCTCGCGTGCCCAAGGGTCCGCCTCGGCGATCAACACACGAGGAACAGCAGGCGCCTCTACAACGGTCATCATGACTCTCCGGCATCAGTCTTCGTACATTAGTCAAAGAGCGGCGGGTGAGACAGGGCAAAAGCGAATTTTCTGGCGCCAATAAACGAAAAAACCTGCCGAAGCAGGTTTTTTCTGACGAAGTAGTCACAATTTGATCAATCGTGCCCCCCCCTCATGGGCACTAAGCCAGTTCAGCGAAGCACTCTTCGATGATCTTCAGGCCTTTGTCCAGTTGCTCGTCTGGCGAGGTCAGCGGGACCAGTACGCGCAGAACGTTGCCGTAGGTGCCGCAGGACAGCAGGATCAGACCCTTCTCACGCGCCTTGGCCACGACGGAAGCCACGGCAGCCGCGTTGGGCTTGTGGGTGTCGCCGTTTTCGAAGCACTCGACTGCGATCATCGCGCCCAAGGCACGAACTTCGCCGATCACGGCAGGATTCTTGGCCTGAATGGCTTTCAGGCCAGTGACCAGATGCTCACCTACCGCTTTGCAGCGATCCAGCAGGTGCTCTTCTTCGAACACTTCCATTACCGCCAGGGCCGCCGCGCAGGCGATCGGGCTACCGGCGTAGGTGCCGCCCAGTCCGCCTGGCGCGATGGCATCCATGTATTCGGCCTTGCCGCAAACGCCCGCGAGCGGGAAGCCGCCAGCGATGGATTTGGCGAAGGTGGTCAGGTCGGCAGTCACGCCCATCTGCTCCATGGCGAAGAAGGTGCCCGTACGGCCAGCGCCGGTCTGCACTTCGTCAGCGATCAGCAGGATGCCGTGCTTGTCGCACAGTTCGCGCAGGCGAGCCATGAAGGCTTTAGGCGCGACGTAGAAACCGCCTTCGCCCTGCACTGGCTCGATGATGATTGCGGCGATGTCTTTTGGCTCGGCGTCGTTCTTGAAGATGCGCTCGATGCTGGCGATGGAGTCGTCAACGCTTACGCCGTGCAGCTCGTTCGGGTACAGCGCGCGGAAGATGCCGCCTGGCATCAGGCCCATGCCGGCCGAGTACGGCACGACTTTACCGGTCAGACCCAGGGTCATCATGGTGCGGCCGTGGTAAGCGCCGGTAAACGCGATCACGCCAGCACGGCCAGTGGCAGCGCGGGCAATCTTGACGGCGTTTTCAACGGCTTCGGAACCGGTGGTGACCAGCAGGGTTTTCTTGTCGAAATTGCCCGGCACCTTGGCGTTGATTTTTTCGCACAGCTCAACGTAAGGCTCGTACGCCAGCACCTGGAAGCAGGTGTGGGTCAGCTTGGTCAGCTGTTCTTGCACGGCAGCGACGATTTTCGGGTGCAGGTGACCGGTGTTCAGTACTGCGATACCGCCGGCGAAGTCAATGAACTCACGACCTTCAACGTCAGTTACGGTAGCGTTCTTCGCGGATTCGGCGAAGATCGGGTGAATTTGACCAACGCCGCGGGGTACAGCGGCTTCGCGGCGTTTCATCAGGGATGCGTTGGTTTTGCTCATGTCTTCCTCATTCACCGCTCATCGGGCGGCGTGGTTCAAGGATAAAGCGGCGGGGGTCAACAGCGGCAGCATGCGATGATCGACTGCCGCGGCCTCCCGGCCTGCAAATGGGTTTTGCTGCTACAAACACCCGCGCAACGTCGCTCTCGCGCTGCGCGGGTTGAATCTTCTACCGCTATTTGAAGCGTCGCGAGCGACGGTCAGGCAAGGCGGCAAGGTTTGAAAAAAACGGAGTTGGCTCCAGCCAATGAGTATTTTTTCGAACCTTGCCAACGCAGCCTCACCGAGCGCAGCAGCTTCAAACGGAGAGGCAGAGGTATTTGATTTCCAGGTAGTCTTCGATGCCGTACTTGGAGCCTTCACGGCCCAGGCCCGAGGCCTTGACGCCACCGAACGGCGCGACCTCGTTGGAGATCAGGCCGGTGTTGATACCCACCATGCCGTACTCCAGCGCCTCGGCCACGCGGAACACGCGGCTCATGTTCTGAGCGTAAAAGTACGACGCCAGACCGAACTCGGTGTCGTTGGCCATGGCGATCACTTCAGCTTCGTCTTTGAAGCGGAACAGCGGCGCCAACGGGCCAAAGGTTTCTTCCTTGGCCACGGCTGCATCCTTGGACACGTTGACCAGAATAGTCGGTTCGAAGAAGTTGCCTTGCAGGCTGTTGCCACCGCTGAGCACTTTCGCGCCTTTGCCCAAGGCATCAGCAATGTGCTCCTTGACCTTGGCGACTGCTTTTTCGTCGATCAGCGGGCCAGTGGTGGTGCCTTCAGCCATGCCGTCGCCGACTTTCAGCTTGGCGACTGCTGCTTGCAGCTTCTCGGCGAACGCGTCGTAGACCGAATCCTGCACGTAGATGCGGTTGGCGCAGACGCAGGTCTGACCATTGTTGCGGTATTTGGAGATGATCGCGCCTTCGACGGCCTTATCCAGGTCCGCGTCGTCGAACACGATGAACGGCGCGTTGCCGCCCAGTTCCAGCGAGACTTTCTTGATGTCGTGGGCACATTCGGCCATCAGCTGACGACCGATTTCGGTCGAGCCGGTGAACGACAGTTTGCGCACGATCGGGTTGCTGGTCAGCTCGGTGCCGATATCGCCGGCACTGCCGGTGACGACGCTGAACACACCAGCCGGGATGCCAGCGCGCTCGGCCAGCTCAGCCAGCGCCAGTGCGGAGTAAGGGGTTTGCGATGCAGGCTTCAAGACCATGGTGCAACCAGCGGCCAGCGCAGGGCCGGCTTTACGGGTGATCATCGCGGCCGGGAAGTTCCACGGGGTGATCGCAGCGGTCACGCCGATAGGCTGTTTCAGCACGATCAGGCGTTTGTCCGGCTGGTGGCCCGGAATCACGTCGCCGTAGATACGCTTGGCTTCTTCAGAGAACCACTCGATGAAGGAGGCAGCGTAGGCGATTTCGCCCTTGGCTTCGGCCAGGGGTTTGCCTTGCTCCAGGGTCATCAGGCGACCGAGGTCGTCCTGGTTTTCGATCATCAGCTCGAACCAGCGACGCAGCTTGGCGCCACGCTCTTTGGCGGTCAGTGCACGCCAGGCCGGCAACGCTTTGTCGGCAGCTTCGATGGCACGGCGGGTTTCGGCAGCGCCCATCTTGGGCACGGTGCCCAGAATCTCGTTGTTCGCCGGGTTGTTGACCTTGATGGTCTGGCCGCTGTCGGCATCAGCCCAGGCGCCATTGATATACGCCTGCTGGCGGAACAACTTCGAATCTTTGAGCTGCATGTCGGCCTCCTAAACAGCACCGCGCGAGGCGGAGCGAATTATTGATTATTCAAAGGCGCCTCGGCCGAGGCTGCCGTCAGGAAAACATTCGCCGGGCCCCGCACGCACGGATCGCGAAAAGCGCGGGTGACAAAACGGGAGCGTTTGAAATCTCAAACGAATCCTAGGTTCAAGAACAACAAAGGACAATAGGGTGTTCGAAAAAAAGAACAAACGCACCCGATTCGCGAAACGTTCCAGATCAACGGCTGACCATCAGCGCCACTGGGCGGCCGGGAAGAACCGTTCGATCAGCTCGTGATGCCGCACTCGGCTGGCATAGGCCGCGCGATCAAAGGGCTCGCCCGTACGCAAGTCATAGACCACCCCGGTGTCCGGTTTGTCCACTTCCATGAGCCGCACTCTGACGAAGTGATAACGCTCGCCGCGAACCTCACGGACCGACTCGATGCGCAGAAAGCGTCCGGGAGTGAACACCACTTCAGCTTCCGCCGTCGACAGCGACATCGGCCCGATCGGCACGCCGCTGCTGAGCTTCTTGCCGATCAGCTCGTAGACCACCGAGGTGTCGTCAAAGACGTTCACATGATCAAGCCCTTGCACCTGTTTCGGCGCCACGAAGTCGCGCAGGGCGTAGGGATTTTCCGTGAACGACGTAATGTCCGTGGTCACCAGTACGTCGCCTGGATTCAGTTCGCCACTGCGAAAATGCCCACCACCGGTCGCCCGCCCGCCACTGCCGCCGCGCCACAAACGTATCGCCTCACTGCGCGGCAGTTGCTCCAGCGCATCGAACAGGTCACCCAGGTAAGCCACCATATCGCTGTCGATCTCCACACCGTGGCGGAACACGCCGTTGGCCTGGGTCAGTTCATCGGTGTACGCAGCGATCAGGTCGTTGTTGAAGTATTCCTCGTCCACCCAGGTATAAAAAGGCTTGCCGTCCTTGAGCAGGTAGCGAAATTGCCGCGAGTTCTCCAGCAGCGGATTGCTCAGGGAAGGACTGGGCAGAGCTGCTGCAGAGAGGGTTTCGCGCTGGCGCTCAAGCAATGCCTGCGACATTTCCCAGTGCAACTCGTAATTGGGCTGCATGTAAGTGTCCCAGAACCCGGAGGCCACCGTTTCCAGTTGCCCACTCACAGCCTGCACCGGTTGAACGACCTCAAGCGGCTTCCAGATGGAGTCGGTCACCACGCGCACAGGCGTCGAGGGCAGGAACGCGAACGGGTCCTCGTCGTCCACCGCCAGCCAACTGCGCGCTTCCGGGCTGTGGCGTACCCTGAGCGTCAGCTCGTTCATCTCGATCCAGGTGGAACCGTCCTCATCGACGCTCACGCCGTTGAGCATCCCCGGCCCGCTCATGGGCTCCGGGACAATGCGGTTGCCCTCCAGAATGTCCAGGTCATCACTGCGACCCTCGACAGGCTCCAGCGCCCAGGTCGCCAACACCCGCTCATGGGGCGGCGCCTGGAAACGCAGCGCCTTGACGCCCAGCCCGACGTCGATGATGGAAAACACCGCCGCCACCGTATCGGCCACCGCGCCAATGATCGCTTGCGTGCGTTCCACCACCGACCGCGCGCGTACCGACGCCTCGACATCCAGCGAAAGCCGGGCCGCAGCCGCCCCCAGCACCATCAGCCCCAACGGCCAGGCCAGTACGGAAAAGCCGCCAAACACCCCGAGAAACGCCCCGAGATAACCCCGCCAGAGCGACTTGCGCAGATCCGCATTACTGACTGCCAGGGTGTGGCTGACGGCCAGATCCGCCTTGGCCCACTCCCGCATCTCGACAAACAGGTCAGTGGTCACTCTGCGCCCCACACCAAACGGCCACGCAGGCGCCTCGACCGGCCCAAAGCGATTATGCAGATCGTCCATGGCCGCCTGCCGTTCGGCGGCGCTGGCCTGCCGACTCCCCCGATACAACGCGTCGAAGGCTTCCGGCGAGCGAAGTTGGAGATTGAGCCAATGCACCAGATCGCCATGGTTCGCAAAGGCGCGCGGCAGCCACTGCGTGCCGGGGCAGTACAACACCGTTCGCCCGTCATCCGCGCGCAGCGTAATCAGATGCCCGCCGCCGGTGACGAGGTAATGCCGGATATGAAAGGCATCGGCCTTCGGCGTGGACTCAAGCCTGGTCAGCGTCACCCCGCCCTGCGCCAACCCCAGCCAGGTCCGCAGCCGCTGCCGGTCCAGCGCAGTCAGGGCGTTTTGCTCCATCGCGTCATCCAGGCTGGCCACAAGACGCAGCTTGGCCAGCAGCGTGAAATCATCGCCATGCTCACGCCAGAAGCGTTCAGTGCGTTGAGCCAGCAGCGACGCGAAATCCAGCGCCCAGAAATCCCCCATGACCTTGCCCGCGTCGAGCTGGACTTCATTGCGCTGGCCGTATTCGCTGGCGCCGCTGCCACGGGTATAAAAGCCGCCGTAGACCGGCAACACATCCGGCGCCACCTGAAAACCATCGTTGAAGCGGTGGATCAACAACTGCGTGAAGGTCATCGACTGCTTCGGCGCCTCATCGTGGCGCCAGCCCGTGAACGTCGGCGCGCTGACCGCACCGTCGAACACATTCCACCAGACACGATCCGGGTCCAGCGGCTTGCCAGTGTGTTTGAGCAAATATTCGGCTGCCGTCTTGCGCGCCAACTGATAGACGTCTGGCCAGGCCTCCATATACGCCCGGGCCTTGCCCATCACCGCCCTCGCATCCGCCATCGAATGTAGGCTGCGCTCAAAGTGTTCGAGGTCGATCGCCATCCTGAAAGTCCTTGCTGAGTAAAAGACGTTCAAGGAAGCAGCTCAGCGGTTGGCAGCTGCGGTACATAGATACCGCAGCAAAGGGAATACGAAGGGGTAATCTGAGTGGGCATGATCACGATTGCGACGCGCCGCGGGTTACCGGTCAGGGCGAAACAAACGGCAAGTCAATGCAATGGACGCTTTGAACCGAGATGGGTATCATGGCGCCCGCGTTGCACCTGTAGCTCAGCTGGATAGAGTACTGCCCTCCGAAGGCAGGGGTCGTGGGTTCGAATCCCGCCAGGTGCGCCATATATAAAGAAGCCCGCTGATGTGCGGGCTTTTTTGTGGGTGGATTTCAGTCATTCAGACTCAAATGCCCGGCCTCCTCCCTCACTCATCCGTCCCACCCACCCCCAACAACACGTGCGCCTGATCCAGCCACACCGACTGCGCCTTGCCGCCATTCCCCGTGACGTCCGCCCGCACCCAGCCGCCATTGGCGATTGCGGTGACGCTGATCAGCGTGCCGGGTTTGATGAAGTCGCGCTTGGTCGTGCAGGTCGATTGCGGGGCCTGGTAGATCCAGGCGTTGCCGCCGACGATCTTGCCTTGCAGCGCGGGGTGGTAGGTTTCTTCGTGCATGCCGACTTTCTGGTCCAGCCGTTCGCAGTCCACCGGTGGCGCGGCCATGCCGCTGACCAGTTGCACCTGTTGCATCAGCACCTGGGTGTGATGAAAGCCTGAGACGGCGCCGAACAGGGTGCCTTTGAGCACTACAGGTTGGTCGAGGTAGGGACGCAGGTTGTCGTAATCGGTCGCCTGCAGGACCAGCTGCACGAGGGTTTCGCTGTCTTCGACGCTGATGTCGGCTTCGTTTTCGTTGCCTTGCATGCACAGCGGCTCGGACAGCGACAGGTAATAGCCGACTTGCGGCTCATCGCCGGTCACAACGTCTTCAAAACCGGGCGGACCGGGGAAGACCTGGCGGGTCAGGGTGCCAGCCAGGGTCGCGTCGGCAGGTTCGTACTGGTTGCACTCGCTGGCCTGTGCAGCCACGACGGGCAGCACGCACAGGCCAATGATCAGCGGCAAACAACAGCGAGAGATGACAGTCATGAAGGACATTTCCGGCAGTACACGAGGAAGGATGATGAGAGGTTAGAGAAATCTCTGACGCTCGCCACCTTTACTTGACCAAGAATGCGCACATTGCGGGCTTCGCTCAAAAAATCGCGAACTGACACCCAGAAGGCCATTTGCCACGCCTTGCGGTGAGCGGTTTTGTCACTCTATATTTCGGCCCGTCGTGCGAAACAGCGAAAGGATTTGCGTCAGCGATTGATCTCGCCCAAGCACGATTCTGACAGCCGTGCAGGGTCTGCCTCTGCGTCATGAATCACTTCTTCAAGGACGAAAGAACACAGCATGAGCCCCTCCTCTTCTCCCCGTGCCGATCGTGTGCAAGGTCTGTTGATCGCCCTGATCGGCATCGTGTTGCTGGCCATTGCCGGTTATCTGATCAGCGAACGTCACGGTTTCCTCTCCCATGCGCAACGAGTGCCTGGTGTCGTCAAGGCGCTAAATGCGGGCGGCTCCCACCCGCAGATCGAATTCACCACCACCGGCGGTGAGTCCGTTTCCTACCCGCAGGGCGGAATGATCTACGGCTATCAGGTCGGCCAGCCGGTCGAGGTGTTTTATCAGACCGAAAAGCCCGGTGCGCTGGCGGTGATCAACGACGCGGGTGCGCTCTGGGGCACCCCGGCGCTGGTCGGTCTGATCGGCCTGATCTTCGCCCTCGCCGGCTTGTTGAAGTTTTCCCGTGGCCAGAAACAGCCACTGGCGTCATCTCTAAAAGGACTTTGAACCCATGACTCAGTCGCTCATCCCGCTGCCCGTCAACGCCAGCCAGTGGAAATACGTGACCGCCAGCAGTGGCGGTCTGAACATCCTGTTCGCTGCTGGCAGCGGTGGTTCGATCACCCTGCAGGACCCGCAAGGCAAGTCGGAAAGCTTTCGCTATGGTGGCCTTGGCGCGGGGATCGGCTTTGGTGCGCGTCTGCCGCGTCTGGGCAAGGTCAACATCGCGATCAGGGGCAAGAGCGTTGGCGGCGCAGGTGCGCTGGAGGCGTTTCCGAGCACCGGGCAAGTGTTCGTGTCGGACGCGATCGCCAACCGTGACCTAACCCGTGACGATATCACCGGTGTCTGTGTCTTCATGGAAGTCAGCGCCGGGCTGATTGCGGGAGGTTCGGCGTCGGCGATGCTGTTCGGCCTCGATCCCAAATTGCTGGCGATCAATATGGCGGTCAACGTAACGCCGGCCGGCGCTGTGCTGGGGCCATTGGTCATGCAGCGTCAACTGCTGCAATCGGCCAAGGGCGCGCTGGTGATGGCGGGCGTCAACGCCGGGGTACAGGCGGGCGGCAGTGGCGCGATTTATCTGGGCGGGTTGTTCTGACAAAAAAGCCGGCCCTGCTCGTCGAACAGGACCGGCTCCGGGTCAATCAAACCCGCTCAATCAGACATTCGGGCAAGGCACTGGAGCCCAGTCGCCGAGGTCCGGGTTCTTGCACATGGCGTTGACCTGGGACTGACCGGTCGCCGCCACCTGCTGGCCTGCAGCCTGCTTGGTCTTGGCGGCCTGCAGGGTTTTCTCGGTGCTGACCGCTTCCTGAGGTACGGTCGGCAGTTTCTTCTTCACTGGCGCCTTTTTCTTGCTGGTCGTGGTGGTGGCTGGCGTGGTGTCAGCCGCGACAACGGTGGCCACGTCGGTACGCTGAACGCCTACGGTCTGCAGGTCTTTTTCGTACGCTTGGGTGTAATTGTTGATGTCTTCACCTGTTTTGCCGTTTACGGCGGTGATCAGGTCGTTGGACTCTTTCAGACCCGCGACGATTTCAGCCAGACGCTTGCGGCCTTCGGTGTCGTTGATAGTCTTGGCCTTGCGCGCCGAAATCAGCTTGGTGAATTCGCTCTGGTAGCACGACTGCGACGCCTTGGCGTAACCCGTGCTGCGGTCGATGTCCGCCGCACGCTTGTCGATATCCGTGCCGTAGGAGCCGATGCGCTGGTTGTCGTCGGTGATCTGCTTCTGCTTCTCGGTGTAATAGCCGGCGGCACCACCCACCAACGCGCCACCCGCGGCGCCGATGGCGACGTTGCGTGCACGGTCCTCGGAGCTGCCCACCAGAGCGCCAGCCAGGGCACCACCCAGAGCGCCCACAGCGGCGCCGCCAAACACCGATTTGCTCACGTCAGAGTCGGTCTGACGCAGGTGCTGCACCGGCTCGTAGCAGGTCGGGTAGTACTCCACCTTGGTGCTGGCACCGACTTTGGAAACCGGCGAGTTGGCACACCCGGCCATCAGCACGAAGCCGAATCCTGCGGCAACCAACAACAGCCCACGGCACTTGGAGTTCGAAACCACTGTATCAACAGCAGGGTTACGGGATAACTGCATGGTGATGCTCTCTTTTTTTGGTTTTACAACGCCGGCGCGGCAAAGGCCTGACCGGACTCCCTTTAAGCTCGCTGGACGACGGCCGTCATGGCGGCGCGGCCGAAGCGAGCAATTGCTTCAAAATCGCCTGTGGGTCCGCGCGCTTTTGCTGGCGGTAACTGCTCACATGACGAACGAATAACGTGGCGCGGGCGACCAGGCTCTTGCCCAGCACCGGCTTGCGATTGAGCTCTTGCTTGACCCGCTGGAACTGCCCCTGAATCACCGCGTCGGTGTAGCGCGTGCCGGTGGCAAGGTTGTCGATGTAGATGGCGACTGCGCCGTCGAGGGCGTTGGTGCCGTTTTCGATGGCCCCGGCGAACAGCTTGGCGCTGGCCTCGTCCTTGGCGTCGAGGGCCTGCTTCTGGCTTTTGCGCAGGTTGGTCAGGCGAATGTTGTAGTTGTTGATGGTCTCGGCGACGAGGGCCGAGGACTGAATCAGGTTGCCCGCCGCTTCTTCGCGCTGCTGGGCGATCAGCGAGACGTTGCGCTTCAGTTCTTCGTTGACCAACCCAAGCTCGGCCTGCAGGCGCGAATCGGTGCTGGCGGCGATGATGGTGTCCAGGCGCTTGGTTGGGTCCTGGGCGTCGTCGATGGCGTCGGTCAGTGAGGCCAGTCGGCCCTCTTTCTGCCATTGCTCGAACAGCTCTTTATAGCGAGAGCGAGGGGCTGACAGCGCGCCGATAGCGACCCGAAAACCCGTGGTCTCGTTGCTTTGTTCGGTGCCATCGGCGGCGAACAGCGGGTATTCCCGGCGCATGCCGGTAAACAGCGTGCCCTCGCCTTCCAGAAAGTTGCCGCCCTTGGCCACAAAGCCGCCGTAGGTGCCCTGACGACGCCCGGCGTGCACCAGCTGGAAGGACTCCTGAACCATTTCGGCGGCGTTGCCGATCACGTCGAACAGGCCGATGGGGTTGGGCAATTTGGTGCCGATGGGCATCAGCCGCGCAGCCTGCCCGGTGCCACCCGCGACCTGGTTGTACACCGCCCAGTCGCCCAGCGGGCCGTCTTCTTCGCTGCCTTCGACACGCCGGGGAAACAGGCGCCCTTCCAGCTCCTGACGGCTCACCGCCTGCCCGCCACGGGCCGCGTATTCCCACTCGACTTCAGTGGGCAGACGCACAAAGCCCAGGCCACCATCGTCATCGCTTTTGCCTCGCCCGCTAACGGGCAGCAGATCGCGGTGGTACTTCATCAGCCAGGCGCTGTAGACCGCCGAAAAGCGCTCGGCCTCGAAGCGCGACAGCTTGACCTTGGGCAGCCGCCCGATCATGCCCTCCGGCGCCTCGCAGGCAGGGGCTGGCTCACCGCTGGCCAGGGATTGCGCCTGGGACATGACCTGCGCGTACTGGCGCGCCGTGACTTCGTACTTGCCGATGAAATACAGCATCGGCTTGAGCGGCGTGCTGCCGTCGGTCTTCGGCAACTGCGGGGCGATGGTCTTGCGCCAGTCGCCGGGCAGGTCGCCCAGGGTGAACTGGCCGTTGATGAAGTCGCGGCGGTAGCCTGAGATGAACGACTGCTTGTAGCCCGCCTCACCTTCGCTGAAGGGGTAACCCAGGCTGACTTCGCGATCATCCAGCGACCCTTGCGTCAGCACGTAGACGTAGCGAAAGACCATTTCGCCGTCGCACGGCAGCGGCAGCACGACGTCATCCGCCAACGGCTTGGGGTTGTCCAGCGTGCTCTCATCGGCGGCCAGCGCCAGCGATGACAAGCTCAGGCACGCGCACATCATTGCGGCGGCCGGAAAGGGAAAAGCCCTGCGCCATTCAGACATCTCGTATTCCTTCGCAAGCTTCGATGCGCGCCACGCGCCAGCCGCCCAGCGCCGCAGCGGTCGCGCTGGCACCGAGCACAGCCAGCAGGGCCACGCAGTAATGACGTAACAGCAGATGACTGGCGTACTCGCCCGGCACCTGCACGAAAAGATGATTGAGGCCGCGCTCGGCCAGGGCGTAGAGCCCAAAACTGATGGCGGCTGCCAGCACGCTGCTGTACAGCGCCTGCAGGGTGACGAACAGCAGCAGCCCCTCAGTGCTGAAACCCAGCAGGCGCAACACCGACAGCTCCCGACGTTTGCGCTCGACCGCCGCCAGCGCCCCGGCAAACACCGCCGCGACGGCGCCCACTACCGCCAGCGCGGCAATGATCCAGAACACCAGCGTGAGGTTGCGGCTCAGGGACTGCATCTGAGCGATGGTCTGCGCCTGGGTGGAAACCAGCAGGTGCTGCCCGGCGAAATACAGGCGCAGCGGCTCGACGTCATCGAGGCTGCGGGCGTACAGCCGGAACGCTGGAAACACGCGCGTTTTGCTCACCGTCTGCCCCTCGCCAGGCCAGCCGAATGCCTCGACCCCACGACCGTCGCGATAGTCTTCGACGGCTTCCAGCAGCCCCAGCGAGGCAAAGATTGCGTCGCGCCCGAAGGCTTCCAGCGGCAGCACCGCCCAGACCTGCAAGCACGTGCGTTGCGCTTGGCTCACACCTGACACCTGACGGGTGAAGGCCGCATCCAGCCAGTCACCGGCTTTGGCACCGAGTTTTTCGGCGGCAGTTTTACTGAGCAAAATCTGATCAATCGCACTCGGCGCCTGCGCGTCGCCCAACAGCGGATCGCCAGCAGCGGTGGGGATCATCTCGACATTCAGCGCCTGATCCTGAGCGGGCATCGAAAGGTCAGCCGTCGCAGCGATCTGGCGTGTGCGCGGCAGAGCGAAAGCGACATCGGCGCGCTTGGCCAGTGTCTCGACGAACTCGGCACTGAAACGCCCGCCGCCCATGGGGATGACTTCGCGCACTGCGGGATCGCGCTCCAGACGTTCGGTGAGGCTGCCGACCAGCCCGAACTTGAGGCCGAACAGCACCAGCAGCGGCGCGATCACCGCCACCAAGGCCAGCACCGTGCACGCCGACAAACGCGCATCGGCGCGGTAGTCCTGCCAGGCCAGCGACACCACCAGAGCGAGGCGCATCAGCGTTCGCCCTCCAGCGTTGCCGTCACGCCGCCGTCGGCATCGCGCACGCAAGCGATACGCAGAGGCTGCAAGCCGGCCTGCTCTGCGAGGGCTTCATCGTGGGTCGCGATCACGCAGCAGGCGCCCTGCTCACGCGCGCGGCCCAGTAGCAGATGCATGACGCGCATGGCGTTGAGCGGGTCCAGCGCCGCAGTGGGTTCGTCGGCCAGCAACAGCTGCGGGTTGTGCGCCAGCGCCCGGGCACAACTGACCCGCTGGCGTTGCCCGACCGAAAGCTGCTGCGGCCTCTTGTTCAGTTGCTCGCCCACTTCCAGCTGCGCGGCCAGGCGTTCGACAGTGCCGTCATCGCGCATGCCGAGCAGCTTGCGCGGCAGGCCGATGTTGTCGCGCACATCCAGATAACTCAGCAGCCCGCCGGTTTGCAGCACGTAGCCGATCTGCCGACTGCGCAACTGCGCCAGTTCGTTGCGTCGGGCGTCGCGCCACAACCCGCTGACATCGACGTGCCCCGCAGGGCTTGCGAACTCAAAACGCTGCGAGGCATCTGGCGACAGCACCAGCGCCAACAGGTCAAGCACGGTGCTTTTACCGGACCCGCTCGGGCCAACCAGTGCCCATTGCTGACCGGCGGCCAGCTCCAGATGCGGGATCACCAGGCTGTAACGCTGGCTGCCCTCGCCTCGCGTTTTGCGCACCGCTCGCAGGCTCATCATCACGGCAGCGTCGACAGCGGAACGCGGTACAGCGCATCACCCGGCTCGGCATCGCCGAAACGGACCCAGTTGGCCAGATCGTTGTGGAAGGTTTCATAGAGGCGGATTTTCGAATCCAGCTCGTCGATGAAGTCCTCTTGCTCGGCCACGCTGAGCGACAACCACAAATCCTGAGTCATGCTCAGCGACTTGCTGCGATACGGCAGGCCGTCCAGGTACTCGCCCAGCACGCCGCTCTGGGCAAGGTTGCCGCCCTTGCGCAGGGCCGAGGGGTCGCGGCTCATGTAGGCGCTGGCGCTGGCGATTTCCTGGAAGAAATCCTTGGGCGAGCTTTGCGTCTTGCGCGCAGCATCGACGATCAGTTTCAGCGACTGCTGCAGGTCGTTGAGCTGCAGCTTGCTGAGCATCACGCACACCTGAAACTCCGGCTGCGCAGGGTTGGTCAGGTCGCGGTCGGCGGTCCAGGCGCTGACCAGTTGCGGCGCGCGCACGCCGCTCTGTTGGCCGAGGAAATCCATGCGCATCGCGTAGCCGATGGCGGCGGACTTGTCGGCCACACTTGGCGCCGAAGGCAACGACGGCGCGACTTGCGGCTGATTGCTGCGCACCTGATGCACGAGATCAGCGAACACCGAGCCGATTTCCGACACGCGTTCGCCGAATTTCTGCACATCGCCGCCCGGCACCGGCACATACAGGTCGCCGATCTGCGGGTTGGCGTCGGCGGTCAGGGTGCGGTACTGCTGCTCGGCGAAGGCATGATTCTTCTTGCCTGCGTCGGTTTTCAGGTGCAGGGCGTAGATCTTGATCTGCTTGCCCAGCGCAGCCTGACGCACTTCGGCTTCGTTCATCTGAGTGCTGCTGTAGGGGTCGTTCTTGCGCAGGGAACCGGCGTCGCTCACCAGCAGAATCAGGCGCCCGCCATAGCCCGACCAATCCATGCCGTTGACCGCTTGCATCACCCCGGCAAAGGCATCCTCATTGAAGGAGTGGCTCGACACATTGGTGGCCTTGACCTGCCGCGCCAGCTCGAGAAAACGCTGAGGGTCGCGGCCTTGATCCAGCGTGACGAGGGTCTTGGCGAGGTATTCCAGGCCAGGCGTCTTGCTGACGTTATTGCGAAAGCCCACCAAGCCGAAGCTCACGCTGTCCAGCTCACCGCGCTGGCCGATCTGTTTCTGCAGCTCGGCGATGACGTCGCGCACCTGATCGATGTAGGGCTGCATCGACACCGAAGTATCGACCACCAACACCACGCCCGTGCGAAAGGCCTCCTTGCTGGCAGCGGTCTTGATTGCCTCGCCTGAAGCCGTGCGTTGCGGGGTGTTGCCGGGGTCGATGGAGGCGACGTTGAGCAACTGAACCGGCTGGCCGTTCTGGTCGAAGGTCTCTTTGGCGTCGAAGATCGGCAGCAGGTAGAACTGATTCTGCGGCACTGCGCTGGCGTCCGGTTCAAGAGCCAACACTTGCTGGGTGTCGTCGGCATTCTTCTGCGCGTTGAGCAGCAGTTTCTTCGCTGCCGCAGGGTCGTTCAGCAGTTTTTCCAGCTGCTTGGGTTCGCGCAGGAACATCGCCGGCGCACGCCCGGACCGTTCGCTGAATTTCAGCACCAGACTCTGCTTCCAGTCGCTGACCTGCTCGGCCGGCAGCCAGCCTTCGCTGTGCCCGTCGCTGGCGGCGCCTACTCGCAGCCATTCAGCGCCGTTCACTTGCTTGCGCTGATAGACGTACAACACCGAAAACGCTGGAAGCGCCTGCTCCCCGGACGCGCCCGCATCGGCGGAAAACTTCGCCCCCGGCTTGCTCAAGACCCGTTGAAAGAGCGTTTTCTTGTTGGCCATTAGCAACGGACGATCGCCACCATCGGCATCGGCCACCGGGGTGTGAACCGGGGGCTCGATAACAGGGGGATTGTCAGGGGTCACCGGCGGCTTGTTGCTGGAGGCAGGCGTGGTCGAAGCAACCGCTGTCGACGTCACCGCAGGTTTGTCATCCCCCAACCACCAATAGCCCGCGATGCCTAATCCAAGCGCCGCCGCGATCGCGACACCGAGCAAGGCCAGCACCGGGCCTTTGCGTTGTTCTGTGCGGTTTGAGCTGTCGAGCACGGGCACCGGGCGCGGCGGCGCAGCGGGTTGAGCGGGCGGCGTCTCGGGGATGTCGATGGACACAGGGGTAAGGCCCGCGAGATCGTCCTTCGGCTTTGGCTCGACGTGAAAATCCGCAGGTGGCAATGGCAGCACACGGATCATGGTCGCGTCGGTGTCTTCAGCTGGCAGGTTGTCCAGCGCGGCGATCAGCTCGGCGGCATCGGCGAAGCGCTCTTCACGGACCTTGGCGAGCAAGCGCGTGAGGATGTGCTGGTAACGGCCATGGTGAATCGGCAACTCGGGCAGAGGCTCGGTCAGGTGCGCCAGAGCGGTCGAGAGCGCGTCGGTGCCGTTGTAAGGCAGCTTGCCAACGAGCATTTCGTAAAGCACCACGCCCAGCGCATAGAGGTCGGCGCGGCCATCGATCTCCAGGCCACGGGCCTGTTCCGGGCTCATGTAGCTCGGTGTGCCGACGGCAAACCCGGCCTGAGTGAACTGGGTGCGGTCGTCCAGGGATTTGGCGATGCCGAAGTCCGAGAGCACCGCCGAGCCGTTGGCGCGAAACAGGATGTTGGCCGGTTTCACGTCGCGATGAACCAACCCCTGCGCATGGGCGTAACCCAGGGCCGAGGCGATCTGGCGGATGTAGGTCAGGCCCTGCTCGGCACTCATGCCGGCGGCGACGCGCTCTTTCAGCGTGCCATTGGGCAGGTACTCCATGGCCATGTAATACAGGTCGCCGACGTTGCCGATGTCGTGAATGGTGACCGTGTGCGGGTGTGACAGGCGCGCCAGGGTCTTGCCTTCGCGCAGGAAGCGTTCGCAGAACGTCGAGTCGGCCGCGAGCGCCGCGGCCATGATTTTCAGGGCGACCTTGCGCTCCAGCGAGCGTTGCGTGGCGAGATAGACGGTGGCCATGGCGCCTTCGCCAATCTCGTCTTCTATGTCGAATCCGGGGATCTGTATGTTCATGCGCAGGTCTTCAGGAGGCTTTGACGACGATGGCCGTGATGTTGTCGGGGGCGCCCCGGGTCAGTCCCAGATGCACCAGGCTGCGAACCACCTGATAGGGGTCGGCGTGGCCCAGCACATCGCGAATCTCGTGGTCCTCGGCGGTCTTGTTGAGGCCGTCGCTGCACAGCAGCCAGGTGTCGCCGGGCAGGATGTCGAAGTTGAGCATCGCCACCTCCAGTGCGTCCTCGACCCCAACGGCGCGGGTGACGATGTTGGCGCGGGGGTGCACGCGGGCCTCGGCCTCGCTGAGCAGGCCACTGTCCTGCAGGTCCTGGACGTAGCTGTGGTCGCGAGAAATACCGATCAGCTCGCCATCGCGCAGCCGATAGAGGCGACTGTCGCCGGCCCACAGGCAGACGCCCTGATCGCCTCGCACCGCCAGCGCCACGACTGTGCTGCCCATCATGCTCAGGCCTCGGCGCAGGGTCTCCCGGCGCACCGTCGCGTTGACCTCGGTGAGCGCGGTTCGCAATGCGCAGGTGTAGATCGACAGCACGTCAGCCGATTGCGCGCGCCGCAGGCTGTCGACGATCAGACTGGCGACGTAATCCCCCGCCGCGTGACCGCCCATGCCATCGGCAACCGCCCACAGGCCGTTCTCCGGCAGTTCGAGAAAGGCGTCTTCGTTGACCTGCCGCACCATGCCCACGTGGCTGTAACTGGCAGAACGGTATTGAACAGACATCTAGATGGACGCTCCTTGTCCCAGCAAATAACTGCCGAACTCGGCGGCATCGGGCAGGCCCTGACAACGCATCAGGCCTGGTGCGATGCGCTCGGAACCCTTGCCCCACCACAGGCTCGCGCCTTCACAGGCAAGGTCCGCCAACATGCGCCGTCGGCTCTGTGGATCGCTCGCACCTGTGCGCTGCAACCCGGCAAAGCGGCTGATCGGCTCCCGTGACGCGGTCGGCAGAAAGCCCAGAGAAGACACGCTGTCGTCAAACGCCGAGAAATCAGCGCCTTCTTCCAGCGTCGACAGCATCAGCGCCTCGACCTGCTCGAACCACGCATCCGGCGCGCTCGCCAGGGCGGCCAGCGACTGATCCGGTTCCAGCATCTGCGCGACGGTCAGGGGGAAATAACGCCCGACCCGATCAATGCTCGGCATCAGCACGCCCACCACCGCATCAGGCCCACACACGCCAGCGGCCAGTGCAAAACGCCACAGCGGGCTGACCAGATAGGCGTCGAGCCAGTCCTCACCCAATTGCTGCTGGCTGACATGCAGCCCCGCCGCGAGCCAAGTGTCCCAAGGCTGCACAAAACTCTGCGGCAAACCGCGACTGACGAAATCGCCACGGCTGGCCAACTTGCCGTAAAAACCCAGCGTCGTCATAACCGCTCCGGCAGGCTGAAGCCGCTCAACACGCGGCTCTTGAACGGGTTGAAGGCACTGTTGGCGCGCAGCTCGTAGGAAATGCTGGCGCTGTCGACCCGCAGCCGCAGGTTGAAGCGATCGGGCGAACCACCGGCGACCAGGTCCGACTGTTCCAGCAAACGGAACCACGCCCACGGGCCGTCCAGGGTGATGCCCGAACGGCCAGTGGCGGCAGGCGGCGAGATCGACAGGCGCACCACGCCAATGCTGCCGGGGTTGGGCCATTGCATCGCCACCGGGCGGCTCGGGCCGTGGTCGTAGCTGATCTGCTGGCCGTCGAGGTCAAGCAGGAACTGAGTGATCGAGGCGTCCATCGCCACCGGTTTTAGCTCGAAACGCACGGTGGGCTGCACGCCGCCAGAACGGAAAAACGCATCGCGAATCGCCGCCGCGCGCTGGAAGGTCTGCAGAACGGAGGCATTGATACCCAGTTTTTGCGCAGCCCCCGGTTGCCAGCGCCAGGCGGGCGCAGAGGTGTCGACGTAGGCTTGCAGGTATTTGCGGAAATAGTTGTCCATCACTCCGCCAACCCCGAAGAACTGACCGAAATCATCCAGCGTGGCATCCCGCGCACTGCCCGGCGCCAGCGGATAACGACCGCTCAAGGACTGGCGATAGACGTTCACCACATCGCTAACCCACGCGGCATTCAGCTGATTGCGCACGCCACCCATCATGGTGTTGGTGGTGGAGCTGACGACCGATTTCACCAGGCTTTGCACCACGGGCGGCTGACGTTCGGCGTTCAGGTTGACCCGCGTACCGGCAGCGCTCGCCGAGTTTTTCGCCTCGCCAAGCAACGCATCACCGCTGGCGCCGACCATCGCGCTGACCTGCACGTACAGCGCGTTCATGTCCGCCAGCAGCCCATCGATGGCCGCAGGTTCGCCCCCGCCCTTGCTGACAAAGGCATTGAGTTCGGCGAAGTGCGCGCTGACCGGGTCTTCACTGGTCGCAGGCGCAACAGCCTGACTGGCTTGCTCCTGACCCAGAATCGAACCCAGGCGCTGTTTGAGCTGATCGACGCCGCCTTCGACTTTCTTGCCCTGCTCGGCGAGCAGCTTGTCTTCCTGTTGCAGGTTGGTTTCTTTGGCGACCGCCACCAGCAGCTTTTTCAGCGGCGAGGTCGGCCCGGAAATCACCCGCAACACATCGGCGGCCTGGGCCACGCTGGTAATCGGCACGAAGTCGATGTCGGCGAGCAACGCATCCCACTGGCGCTGGTAATCCTGGAAATACAGGCGCCGCACATCGCCTGCGAGGCTGGCGACGTTCTGCTGATCGGCACGATCGAGCCCCAGCACCCACTGCTCTTCAGCCAGGGTTCCGGCCTGACTCAGGCTGGTGGCGAGAAACACCTCGCGATAGCCCTTGGCCGTGAAGAACCCGCTCAACGGGTCGCCCAACGGTTTGCCGCTCTTGCGGGAAAACACCAGCGCGGCATCACGCCCGGCGGCGTCGGTGATACGAAAGTCCGCCACGCTTTCGGGCAGTTTCTGACGTTTGACCCGGTCGTAAACGCGCTGCGCCACAGGCAGTTGTTGCAGTTGCCGACGAAGATCATCGATCAGCCGCTGATCCAGACGCGCTGTCGGCGGGTGACGCTCGAACAGCGCCTGCAAGTGCTCGCCCAGTGCCTGACGCTGATCCGGCGGCAAGTCCCGTGGCAGGCTCTGGTCCCAGTCCAGCGCGACCCAGGCCTTGATGACATCGGGGTCGTAGTGCTCGCTGTCGGCGAGCATCAGGTAGGCCTTCAACCCTTCGTAGAGAAAGTCCGAACTGCCGCCGCTGCGCAGTTGCTCTTCGACGCGGGTCACCAGACGCGGCGCAAAAACGGCAATCAGCAGCTTGCGATACACGCTGGCGGATTCGGCTTCCAGCATGTCGCCCTGATACAGACCCAGCCCCTGGGACATGCCCGGAGGGTCACCGGCCAGATGACGCACGGCGTTGAGCAACGGCAGCACGGCGAGCACATCACGCTGCGCCGGGCTCAGGCTCTGCACGCTTTGCCCCAGCGGCGCGACCTTCTGATCGACCTGCGCAATGTAGGCCTGATTGGCGCGGAAGCTGATCAGCCACAGCGTGCCGACCACCAGCACCACCGCGACGGTCGCCGCCAGTACCCCCCGCGCCAGCCATTTGCGCCGACGCTCGACCTTCGGGTTGACGCCCACCAGCCCGCGCTCGGCGAAGGCCACGGCGGTGAACAGTTTCTCGATGAAATAGCTGCGACCGGTGCCGGTCTGACGCGCCAGATGCTGACGATCCAGGTTCATGCTCTGGGCCATGGCGCCGATCAGTCGGTCGATCGGGCTGCCTTCCTGGGTACCGCTGGTGAAATACACGCCGCGCAGCAGGGCGCGGTCTTCGAACGCGTTGGGCTTGAACACGCCGTCGAGAAAGCTTTGCAGGGTGTCTTTCAGGGCAGCGAACTGCTGCAGAAAACCGTAGATCAGGTCGCGCCGCGCCGGGTCGCGCTCCTGCTGCAAACGCTCGACCAGACGCGCATTCAGACGCTGTTCCAGCAGCGCGAATTCGTTGAGAAAGTTCGCCAGCGGGCCGTCCGCCTGCTTGCCGTCGTCGAGCCCGAAGGTCATGCCCCAGACCTGCCCACGCTCCTCTTTGCTCAGGGCATCGAAGAACTCCATGAAGCCGGGCACCAGATCGAACTTGGTCAGCATGACGTAGATCGGGAAGCGCACGCCCAACTGACTGTACAGCTCCTGAATCCGCGCCCGGATCGCTGCCGCGTGGGCCGCGCGTTCGGCTTCACTGCCGAGCAACAGATCCGACAGGCTGATGGCGATGAACGCGCCGTCGATGGGGCGACGAGAGCGTTGGGTTTTCAGCAGATCGAGAAAGCCCAGCCAGGCCGCCTTGTCGACCTGAGCATGGCTGTCCTGCGTGGTGTAGCGGCCTGCGGTGTCGAGCAGCACGGCCTCATCGGTGAACCACCAGTCGCAGTTGCGCGTGCCGCCGACGCCGCGAATCGCCCCGGCGCCCATTTGCGCGGCCAGCGGAAAATGCAGCCCGGAATTGACCAGCGCAGTGGTCTTGCCCGAGCCCGGCGGGCCGATGATCACGTACCACGGCAACTCATAGAGATTGCGACGCTCGTCGCCGCCCAGGCGTGCTTTTTTCAGCAGCTTGAGCGCTTCGTCCATGCGCTGGCGCAAGGTGGCCAGCTCGTCTGCGGTGGCGACGCTGGCAGGATCCGGCGCTGATTCTGCGGCCAGGCTTGCCATGACCTTGGCCGCGTGGCGGCGTGCCTGAACGATGCGAAACACTCGCCAGGCGATCCAGATCGCGAACAGCAGAATGATCAACGCCCAGCGCCGACCTTCGGGCACCAGCACATCGAGTACCGGGCCGACGAACCAGATGATCAGGCTCAGCGCGATCAGCCCCAGTACCGGCACGAGCCAGCGAATGACAAAACCAAAAAACGCCTTCACTCGACCCCCTCCGCCAAAACAGTGATTTCAACCCGACGGTTTTTTGCGCGGCCCTCTGCCGAGGCGTTTGAGGCCACAGGCTCGCTGTCGCTGTGTCCTTCGGCGGAGAAGCGTTCGGGCTGGCCGGTCTTGGCCGCGAGAATCTGCAAGACCTGCTCGGCACGGGCCCGGGACAGTGCCCAGTTGGACGGGAAACGCAGGGTGGCGATGGGGCGGTTGTCGCTGTGGCCGGTGATGCGCACCTGACCTTTGACTTTGCGAATGGCGTCGGCAATGCGCAGCATCAGCGGTTGGAAATCGTCGACGATGGTGGCGCTGCCGGACGAGAAGATTTCATCGCCGCGAATGGTCACCACCGAGCGGTCCACGGCATCTTCAACCGCCACCCGATTGGCCTTGATGTCGTCGACAAGAAAGCCTGCCAGACGCGGCCGTTCGACGACCTTGGGCTGCACGACCGCAGGTGTAATGGCCTGCACCGGAATCTCGCCCAACGCATGAATATTCTTGAATACCGGCTCCGCATCGGCGGCCAGTTTCAGGCGCAGGCCGAACAGCAACAACAGCAGCAACGCAACGCCAATCGCCACGCCCACCCACGGCGGCATGAATTGCGAAAGCCGGTCACGCGCCACCGTCAGCCCACGCCAGTGAGGCGACAACTCGCGTTCGATCTCGCCCCGAGCGCTGCGAATCGCGGCACTGGTGCGCTCCCGCAAGGCGTCCAGCTGACTGCGACCGTCGTTCATCACCCGATAGCGGCCTTCGAAGCCCAGGCACATGCACAGGTACAAAAGCTCTAGCAGATACAGGCGTTCGCGCGGGCTTTGCAGACAATGCTCCAGCAGCTGAAACACCTTCTCGCCACCCCAGGCCTCGTTATGCACAGTGATCAACAGGCTCTGTTTGCCCCACTCGCTGGTGCTGCCCCATGGCGTGCTGAGCACAGCTTCATCGAGGGCGGTGCACAGCGCGTATCGGGCGAGCAGAACCTCGTTGCGCACAATGCTGGCGGCCTCGGCGCGCTCTTCGAACTGGCGCAGATACCCCAATAACTGCGCACGCAGGCTGGCCGGTGCGGGGTGCGCGATGGTGCTGCGCAAACGGGTCAGCATGGCGAGCAGCGGGCCGGCCGCAGCTTCCAGCGGATTGAGGCCCTGGGCCTGGCCAATCGGCAGGGGCGCGGCAGGCACCGACAGCGGGGGCGGCGTGGGGCTCGCCTGCGCAGCGGGCTGCGGGCCTCGTCCACCGGGGCGCGGCATGAACTGTGTGCGGTCGTTTCCGGGCATCGGCGGGTTGAACGGTTCGTCGTGGGAAGGCATCGCGCGTTATCCTCGGATGGCCCAGAAAGCCAGATTCAAGCCCGGAAACTCACCCGCCACGTGGAACGCGAAGCCGCCCGATTGCGCCAGCTGCTTCCAGTGTTCGCTGCCGCGATCCAGCTCGTAATACGTGGAGCCTGCGTGAAACGGGATCTGCCGAGGCGCGACCGGCAACGGCAGCAGGCTGATGCCCGGCAGCTGCAGGTTGACCAGATCACGAATGTGCTCCACCGAACCGATCTTGCTCTGTTGAGCGAAACGGCCGCGCAGGGCTTCGCTGGGCATGTCGGCGCGCACCACCAGGATGAAACTGGCGTTGTCGATCAGGGTGCGGTCGGTGAGCATGGCCACGTGAATGCCATAGGCTTTTTCGACGATTGGAATCGGTGTGGCCTTGCTGTCGATCAGCATCGACAGCGCCTCGCGCAAGGCCTGAATGACCGGGGCGAAGCTCACGGCAAGGTTGTCGTGCTGGTATTGGCCGAGCGCCTGAGGCCTGCGCCCGCTGCTGGAAAACGTCGCGAACTCCCCCGCCAGGCTCACCAGTTCGCTGTAGAAACGCTCGGGGTGCAGCGGGGTCAATTCGCTCAGATGACGAATCAACGGCTCGGCCCGGTTGACCAGTTGCAGCAGCATGAAATCGGCGATTTCCGAGGCGCCGCCAGCACCTGAGGCAACGACACGCCCGGCCAGCGCTTCGCCGCGCTGATGCAGCAGACCGGACAGCTCGTTGCGAAACGCGGTCAGGGGTTGGGAGGCGGTGACGTCGAGCACCGGCGGGATGTAGCCCTGATCGAGGACCAAAGAGCGATCGGCGCGTTTTTCCTTGATGCGCACCACGCCAATCGCCGCGTAGTCGCTCAAGCCGTCCTTCTCGGTCAGCAGGCGCAAGGCCCGCGCGCCCACGGCGACCGGGGCGCGATTCTCGAACGGCGCATTGTCGTCGCGCACCTCACGCACCTGGCTGACAAAGCGCGCGCCGCCTGCCGATTCGCCCTCATCCACGGTGTCGCGCTGCCCGGCGCGCTTGAGCGGCAAGGCCAGGTACACCAGCCCGTCGCGCAGCGCGTCATCGATGTTCAGCGGGCTTGGCGCCACGTCATCGTGGGGAATGTTGAACGGCGTGCCATCCGGCAGCAGACCCCGCGCCGAGGTGATCGCCAGCTTGCCCTGAGCCAGCAAACCTTCGTCCAGCGCCAGCTCGGAAAAGCCCCAGGCCCCGGCCGACAGCGGGCGGCTGCGGGCGTCGATCAGGTTTTCCAGATAGCGGTCATGCTGCTGAAAGTGCTGTGTTCCAATGAACATGCCTTCCGACCAGACCACACGATTGTTCCAGGACATGGGTTCTCCGATTGTCTATTGCGCGGGGCGGGTGGGATGGGCGGTGGCATCGTTGCTGACGGCGCGGGCGTCGAGGCCGATCTGAAACTCATGGGTCTCGCGCGGCGCCACGGCGAGCAGCAGGCGCCATTGCGCGCGATCGATTTCGCGATAGCCGACCACCAGCCCGACCTGACGCGTGGCGGCGTTGAGGGTGCGATCGATGGTCAGTTGCTGGCCGGGCTGAAGCAGCACCTCGTCCTGATCGAGCAGATCAGGCCCCAGGGTGCTCGGGGCACGATCGGCGAGGGCGAAGTAATCGGCGCGGCTGAAACCGGCTGTGTTCTTCAGCTCGAAAATCCGCACGCGCACAGGCGCAGGCATGCCGTTGGCGCCGGGGTTGAGGCCTTGGGCAGCGGTGAAATGCAGCGCAATGGTGGTGGCGTCAGCGGCCTTTTCGACCGGCTGCGGCGATTCCGCGCTTTTGGCACACGCGACCAGCAACAGCGCCATGGCTGCGGCCGATACAACTCTTCGAAACATCCTGCGTCCTCATGACGTACTGACTGTCTATCCGTTTTTCCATGTGCGCCCCTTACGGGCGCCGCAGCCGTGCGCTGTGCTCCTCGTAGGCACGACTGAATTCGCGACCGAACAGAACCTGAAAATCCTCTTCGGCTTCGCGGGAAATCTGTGTGTAAAGCTCGGTGAATTGCTGCCAGTTCTGGGCTTGACGGGAGCCGAACAGGTTGGATAACGCGCCCGGCTTGCCCATGCGTGCCTCAAGTTCGGCGGGCTCGAAACGCTTGAGCAACGCCTTGATCGCAGCCTCGACCCCGGCCATGACGGCCAGTTGGTGGGCGCGCAGATCGTCGAAGCTGTCGGCAATGGCCTGATCCGGCGGCATGAACGCCTGATTGCCGTGGCGCAGCAGCAAGAGCAGCGCTTCATCGGCGTTGGGGGCGAACTTGAGCGGGTTGTTTTCCACCGGGCGAATCATGGTCTGCTGCATGCGGAACTCGCCTTTGAGGCTGCTGCGCGCGCGCAAGACATCGATCAAGCCCTCGACCATCAGCCGGTAGCTGCGCCCGATAGCCTCCATCTGCGCTTCGACCTGCGCGGTGTCGAGGCGTAACCGATCCATGCCCGCGCCACGCAAAAATGCGGTGAGCAGATCAGGCTGCGCATCGCCGGATGCGACAGGACGGGGCTCGGCGACCGGTATTGGCGGCGCCACGGCCACAGGCTCAACGGGGGGTAGCGGCACCGGCTCGGCCTGCCCCCCTGGCGGCGCAATCGGCGTAATCGGCGCCTTGGGCAGGTCGGCGAGCAGGTCCCAGTCTTCCGGAATCACACCCGCACCGGAGACCGGTGTGGGCTGAGCGACCGGAATCTGCGGGGCCTGCGGAACAGGTGGACGAAAATCATGGCGTTCGACCGGCACGTGATCCGATCGCGTGGCCGGCGGCACGCTGGAAGGGGTCAGAAAATCGAACAGATCGGGGAAGGTGTCGTGGGCCGCGCCACCCTGAAAATGCGCGGTCGGCGTCGCGTCCAGCGGCACCGGCGCAGCGCTGTTTTGACGCCCCAATAACGCTTCAAAACTGTCGGAAGGGTCAACTTGTGGAAGACCCGAAGAAGTCAGACTTATTTCGAAATCAATTCGCGCCCGAATTTCATAGTCGCCGATGCGGATAACTTCGCCATTCTCTAGTGGCTCGCTGTTTCCGCGACGCAGCCGAATACCCGAGTTGACCAGCTCTACTCCGTTAGTGCTGTTGTCGGTGATGTAGTAACGGCCATCTTTATATTGAATGACGCAATGCCTAGAAGAAACAAGGCGTTCGGGGTCGGGAAGTACCCAGTCATTTTCTTGACTGCGGCCAATTGCCATCATCCCTTCATCCAAGGATTTCTCAGGGATTTGGCCAGGGGTTATCTTGTGATAACTGGTAATAGTCAAACAGAGCGACACTTCGCCTCCTTGCTTGCACTTCGCGGCTTTTGCGACCGACACAACGGTCTGCGCATGCCAGTCGAATATCGTGCAGAAACGCTCAAATACCGGTTTAAATCGCGCCATTTACGGGCTTTGGCGCGATTCTACACACACCTGCATGACACTCGTACAGCCGGTGACAGGGGAGTCCCGAACGCTGTTAGGTACATCACAACTGTCACAGAGGGCGCATAGCTTACCTTGACAACGGATAACTTCCACACCAAAAATGCACAACTTTCCAAACTTGCATGATGTCCTTGTGATATCACTCAAGGTATAAAAACAGAATATTCCCTAGTTTGCGTAGGAAATTTCCTCACAAACTTACAGACGTATCCGCACCCGATAAGGAGATCGATTTTGGTGGATGTTGCGTTGTTGCTCGCCGCAGTTTCAGCGAACTCTCCGTGTGGCGATGACCTGGAATATGACGCGGACTTTCTGCAGTTGGAACGCGACGCACAGGGCAAGCCAGAGCGGACGATGGGTGATTCGGTTCACCCTGCCGAACCGCCACAATGGCGTCAGATCGAACTGTCCAGCATCGCGCTTCTGCAACGCAGCAAAGACCTGCGAATCACCCATTTTCTTCTGCAAAGTGCCTTGGCCCTCGACGGGTTTTCCGGGCTGGCCAATGCCCTGACGCTGATCAGCGATCTGCTCGGGCAGTACTGGCCGACGCTGTATCCGCAGCTCGACGCGGACGACGACAACGACCCCACCGTTCGCATCAACGCCCTCTCCGGCATCGCCTGTGACACCAACATCCGACTGCTTCGCGAAAGCCTGCTGACCCGCTCGCGAACGTTCGGTCCGGTCAGCCTGCGCGCGGCCCTGAACGCCAGCGGCCTGCAGAGCTTTTCCGATGAAACCCTGACCCCTGACGAACTGGCCGGCGCCCTGCGTGACAGCGATCCCGATCAGCTGTCGGCCCTGCGCTCGGCGCTGCACGAAGCTCACAGCACCGCCGACGCCATCGAACATTACGTTTGCGGACAAGTCGGCTCGGCTCAGGGCGTGGATTTGTCCGCCCTCAAGCAACCGCTCAAGCAGGCGCTGCACATTCTCGGCGAGTACGCCCCCGGCGGCGTGGCCCCCGAAACGCCTGCCCCTGACGCTGGCGAGCCGTTGCCCACAGAGCGCACCGCCACCGCTGCGCCGCGTGTTTCAGGCGAGATCGCCAACCGCGACGACGTGACCCGAAGCCTGGACCAAATGCTTGCGTACTACTCCCGCCACGAGCCCTCGAGCCCGCTGCCGGTGCTGCTCAACCGGGCGAAGAACCTCGTGCACGCTGACTTCGCGGCCATCGTGCGCAATCTGATTCCCGACGGTATGTCCCAATTCGAAAACCTGCGCGGTCCCGACGCCGAGTAAACCGGTTCGCTCACGCAGCGAATCTGCCAATGCAAGGATCACACAACCCCGTTACCGGCCAAGACCGATGACGCCAATCACGTCGCAGCAGCGACCAGGAGGAGCAACGTGGCGAACACCAGTTCTCAGAAATTCATTGCGCGCAACCGCGCCCCACGGGTCCAGATCGAGTACGACGTCGAGCTGTACGGGGCCGAGAAAAAGGTCCAGCTGCCGTTCGTGATGGGCGTGATGGCCGATCTCGCGGGCAAGCCTGCCGAGCCGCTGGCGGCCGTAGCGGATCGCAAGTTCCTGGAAATCGACGTCGACAACTTCGACTCGCGCCTCAAGGCCATGCAGCCTCGCGTCGCTTTCCACGTGCCCAACGAGCTGACCGGCGAAGGCAACCTCAGCCTGGACATCACCTTCGAGAGCATGGACGACTTCAGCCCTGCCGCCGTGGCGCGCAAGGTCGATTCGCTCAATCAACTGCTCGAAGCGCGCACCCAGCTGGCCAACCTGCTGACCTACATGGACGGCAAGACCGGCGCCGAAGACATCATCATGAAAGCGATCAAGGACCCTGCCCTGCTGCAGGCACTGGCCAGCGCGCCGAAACCGCCAAGCACTGAGCCCAAGGCCTGATCAGGACGACGACCATGACCGAATTGCTGCGTGACACCCAGGCCCAGGCCAGTCAGACCGAAGACGCCAACGCGTTCGCCTCGCTGCTGCTGCAAGAATTCAAACCCAAGACCGAGCGCGCTCGCGAAGCCGTCGAGACCGCGGTTCGCACCCTCGCCGAACAGGCGCTGGCGCAGACCGATCTGGTCTCCAACGACGCCATCACCTCGATCGAGTCGATCATCGCCGCCATCGACGCCAAGCTCACCGCGCAAGTGAATCAGGTGATTCATCACCCTGAATTCCAGCAGCTGGAAAGCGCCTGGCGCGGCCTGCATTACCTGGTCAACAACACCGAAAGCGACGAGCAGCTGAAGATTCGCGTGTTGAACATTTCCAAGCCGGAACTGCACAAGACCCTGAAGAAATTCAAGGGCACGGCGTGGGACCAGAGCCCGGTTTTCAAGAAGATGTACGAGGAAGAATACGGCCAGTTCGGCGGCGAGCCCTACGGCTGCCTGGTGGGCGATTACTACTTCGACCAGTCGCCACAGGACGTCGAGCTGCTGGGCGAGCTGTCGAAAACCTGCGCGGCGATGCACGCGCCGTTCATCGCGGCGGCTTCGCCAACGGTGATGGGCATGGGCTCCTGGCAGGAGCTGTCCAACCCGCGCGACCTGACCAAGATCTTCACTACCCCGGAATACGCGGGCTGGCGTTCGCTGCGTGAATCGGAAGACTCGCGCTACATCGGTCTGACCATGCCGCGCTTCCTGGCGCGCCTGCCGTACGGCGCCAAGACCGATCCGGTGGAAGCCTTCGCCTTCGAAGAAGACACCGACGGCGCGGACAGCGCCAAGTACACCTGGGCCAACGCAGCCTATGCGATGGCGGTGAACATCAACCGCTCGTTCAAGCACTACGGCTGGTGCTCGCGGATTCGCGGCGTGGAGTCCGGTGGTGAAGTGCAGAACCTTCCTGCGCACACCTTCCCGACCGACGATGGCGGCGTGGACATGAAGTGCCCGACCGAAATCGCGATCTCCGACCGCCGCGAAGCGGAGCTGGCGAAAAACGGCTTCATGCCGCTGCTGCACAAGAAAAACACCGATTTCGCTGCGTTCATCGGCGCGCAGTCGCTGCAGAAACCCGCTGAATACGACGACCCGGACGCCACCGCCAACGCTAACCTGGCCGCGCGCCTGCCGTACCTGTTCGCCACCTGCCGCTTCGCCCATTACTTGAAGTGCATCGTGCGCGACAAGATCGGCTCCTTCAAAGAGAAGGACGAGATGCAGCGCTGGTTGCAGGACTGGATTCTGAACTACGTCGACGGCGACCCGGCGCACTCCACCGAAACCACCAAGGCCCAGCACCCACTGGCCGCCGCCGAGGTTGTGGTCGAGGACGTCGAGGGCAACCCGGGTTACTACAACTCGAAATTCTTCCTGCGCCCGCACTACCAGCTCGAAGGCCTGACCGTGTCGTTGCGTCTGGTTTCCAAGCTGCCGTCGGCCAAAGGCGCCTGATCAAGCCCGCCCTGTAGCAGCACGATTTGCCAGCTGCTACAGGTTTGTGCCCATTCGAAATCGAGCCTCGCGCGGGCTCTGACTGAAAACATCGTGGTGAAGACCACACTGGAGAAAACATGGCTGTTGATATCTTCATCAAGATCGGCGACATCAAGGGCGAGTCCATGGACAAGGCCCACAAGGACGAGATCGATGTGCTGGCCTGGAGCTGGGGCATGTCCCAGTCCGGCAACATGCACGTCGGTGGTGGCGGCGGTGCGGGCAAGGTCAACATTCAGGACATCTCGCTGACCAAGTACGTCGACAAGGCCACGCCGAACCTGATGATGCATTGCTCCAGCGGCAAGCACGTCGACAAAGTCAAGCTGACCGTGCGCAAGGCCGGCGGCGAAAGCCAGGTCGAGTACCTGATCATCAACCTGGAAGAAGTGCTGATCACCTCGCTGACCACCGGCGGCTCGGGGGGCGACGATCGCCTGACCGAAACCATCACCCTGAACTTCGCTCAGGTGTTGGTCGACTATCAGCCGCAGAAGGCCGATGGCACCAAGGACGGCGGGCCGATCAAGTACGGCTGGAACATCCGCTCCAACACCAAGCGCTGATTCACGACGCCCCCGCCGCCAATGGCCGGGGGCGTTTGCCGTTTTTCCGATTTCGATCCTGTTTCCGGTGCCTGACGTATGGCCTTGCCTTCCGACCTGACCTTGCGCGAACGCCTGCAGCCCTCGCTGCTCGATCGCCTGACCGACGAGGAGCCGGGCAATCTTCAGGAAAGCGCCGACAAGCGCGTGTTGTCAGTGAGCCAGCTCAAGGCCTCAGTGCTGCGCGACCTGACCTGGTTGCTCAACACCACCTCCTTGCTCGACGCGGACACCACGCTGCACACGCCCGCCGGCACCTCGGTGGTCAATTACGGCTTGCCGGCGCTGGCAGGCAACAGCGCGTCGAGCATTGATGTGAGCGTGCTCGAAGGGCTGATTCTTCAGGCCATCGCCACCTTTGAACCGAGAATTCTGCGCCACACCCTGCGCGTTCGCGCCCAGACCCTGCCCGAGCAGATGAACCACAACGCCCTGAGCTTTGAGATCGAAGGCGATCTGTGGGCGCAGCCGGTTGCGCTGCCGCTGTTGCTGCGCACTGATCTGGATCTGGAATCCGGTCATGTGCAGGTGGTCCCGGCTGAACAGCGGAGACGCCCATGAACCCGCGCCTGCTGGAGCTGTACAACCAGGAACTGCAACACGTGCGCGAAAGCGCAGCGGAGTTCGCCAAGGAATACCCGAAGATCGCCGGACGCCTGACGTTGTCCGGGATGGACTGCGCCGACCCTTATGTCGAGCGCCTGCTGGAAGGGTTCGCTTATCTCACGGCGCGGGTGCAGTTGAAGCTTGATGCCGAGTACCCGACCTTCACCCACAACCTGCTGGAAATCGCCTACCCCCATTACCTCGCGCCAACGCCGTCGATGACCGTGGTGCAGATGCAGGTCGATCCCGACGAGGCCTCGCTGAGCAGCGGATTCACCTTGCCCCGCGACAGCGTGTTGCGCGCCAGCCTGGGCCGGGACGCGCAAACGCCCTGTGAATACCGCAGCGCTCACCCGGTAACGTTGTGGCCACTGAAGGTCACGCAGGCCGAATATTTCGGCAGCCCCGCCACGGTGCTCGGGCGCCTCGCCGCCAGTGAAACCAAGGCCAAGGCGGGCTTGCGCATCACCCTGAAAACCGGCGCCGAGCTGCCGTTCAACGCGCTGGACCTGACAAACCTGCCGCTCTATCTCAATGGCGCCGACGAGCTGCCGTTTCGACTGTACGAGCAACTGCTCGGCAATGCCTGCGCGGTGTTCGCGCGGCAACCCGGCGCCGACTGGGTCGAGCGCCTACCCGACGATGCGCTGAAACCCTGCGGATTCGATGACCGCGAAGCCGCGATGCCCGTCGTAGCCCAGGCGTTTCAGGGCTATCGGCTGCTGCAGGAGTATTTCGCCCTGCCTCAGCGTTACCTGTTCGTCGACTTCAGCCAGTTGGGCCGCGCAGTGCAGCGCTGTTCGGGACAGGAGCTGGAGCTGATCGTGCTGTTCGAGCGCTTCGACCAGAGCCTTGAAGGTGGGGTCGGGCCGCAACAGTTCGTACCCTTCTGCACCCCGGCAATCAATCTGTTCCCGCGCCGGGTGGACCGCATTCACCTGTCCGACCGGGTCAACGAGCACCATGTGATCGCCGACAGGACCCGGCCCATGGATTTCGAAATTCATTCGCTCACCGGCGTCACCGGCCATGGCACCGGGCCCGAACAGCCGTTTTTGCCGTTTTACGCCGTGCGTGACCCTTCACGTTATGGCCGCGACAAAGCCTATTACACGCTGCGGCGTGAACCTCGCGTGCTGTCCAGCGAACAACGTCGAACCGGCACGCGCTCGACCTATGTCGGCAGCGAAACCTTCGTCAGCCTTGTGGACAGCCAACAGGCGCCGTATCGCCACGACCTGCGCCAACTGGGCGTCAGCGCGTTGTGCACCAACCGCGACCTGCCGTTGTTCATGAGCACGGGCAGCGGCAAGACCGATTTCACCCTCGCCGACAGCGCACCGGTCACCTCGATTCGCTGCCTCGCAGGCCTCAGCCGGCCTCGCGCCAGTCACGCGCACGACCAGAAAGCCTGGCGCCTGATCAGCCAACTCTCGTTGAATTACCTGTCCCTCAGCGAACAAGGCCAGGGCGCGGCGGCGTTGCGCGAGCTGCTGCGGCTGTACGGCGACAGCAACGACGCGGCCCTGCAATTGCAGATCGAAGGCCTGCACGACGTCAGCAGTAAACCCTGCACGCGACGCTTGCCGATGCCGGGGCCAATCGTGTTCGGACGCGGGTTGGAGATCACCCTGACGTTCGATGAAAACGCTTTTCGTGGCACCGGGGTGTTTCTGCTGGGCGCGGTTTTCGAGCGTTTTCTGGCGCGCTACGTGTCCATCAACAGCTTCACCGAGACCGTGATTCGCACCCGTGAGCGCGGCGAGATCATGCGCTGGAAAGCCCAGCCCGGCCGGCGCCCGACCCTGTGAGCACGCTCAACGAGATGCACGAAGCACCCTGGGAATATGATTTTTTCCAGGCCCTGCGGCGCATCGAGTGCGAATCTCCGGAGCTGCCGCGCTTCGGGCATTCCCTGCGCCTGGCCGACGACCCGCTGCGCCTCGGCCAGCAGCCCGACTGTGCATTCGCGCCCTCGACACTGGCAGCCCTCAACCCTGCTGAAGAGGGCAAGCCCGCGCGGCTGGAGCAGTTCTTCTTCGGCCTCGGCGGCCCCAATGGCCCGCTTCCGCTGCACCTGACCGAATACGTGCGCGAGCGTCAGCGCAACAATGCCGACAGCACCAGCAAACGCTTTCTCGACGTCTTCCACCATCGCCTGCTCAGCCTGTTCTACCGGGCCTGGGCCGAGGCGCGGCCAACCGTCAGCCATGATCGTCCGGACGATGATTACTGGTCTGCGCGGCTGGCGGCTTTCAGCGGTCGGGGCATGCCGAGCCTGCTGGATCAGGGCCTGATTCCCGACACGGCCAAGCTGCATTTCAGTGGGCATCTGTCTGCGCAAACCCGCTATCCGGACGGGCTGAAGGCGATCCTTGAGGATTATTTCGGTCTGCCGGTGGAGATTGAAGAGTACGTCGGCCAGTGGCTGGAGTTGCCCGAACGCAGCCGCGTCGGTCGCACTGCCCATCAACTGGGTGTCGACTTTTGCCTGGGCAGTCACGTCTGGGATCGGCAGCACAAATTCCGCATCCGCCTGGGGCCTCTGACCCTCGACGACTACATGGGCATGCTGCCCGATGGCGAGCCCTTCAAGCACTTGGTGGCCTGGGTCGCCGAGTACCTGGGCCACGAGCTGGACTGGGACCTGAACCTGATTCTGCAACAACCGCACATCCCGAAACTGCAACTCAACGGCCAGTTCCGCCTGGGCTTCAACACCTGGCTGGGGCAACCGATAGAAGACGCCCGCGACCTGATTCTCGCCCGCCATTATGCCGATCAGGCGGATGCGGCAGAGCCTGGGCTTGCGTCGGCAAACCATTCAGCAAGGAGCACGGAACATGGGTGAGATCAGTCGCGCTGCGCTGTTCGGCAAACTCAACAGCGTCGGTTACAAGGCCATCGAAGCGGCCACGGTGTTCTGCAAACTGCGGGGCAACCCCTATGTGGAACTGGCGCATTGGTTTCATCAGTTGCTGCAATTGCAGGACTCGGATCTGCACCGGATCATCCGCCAGTTCAACGTCGAACCGGCGCGGCTGGCCCGCGACCTGACCGAGGCGCTGGATCGCCTGCCGCGCGGGTCGACGTCGATCACCGATCTGTCGTCTCACGTCGAGGAAGCGGTCGAGCGCGGCTGGGTCTACGGCAGCCTGATGTTCGGCGAAAGCCAGGTGCGCACGGGGTATCTGTTGATCGGCATTCTCAAGACGCCGAGCCTGCGCCATGGGCTGCTGAACCTGTCCGGCGAGTTCGACAAGATCAAGGTCGAAACCCTGAGCGAGCGCTTTGACGAATACGTCGGCGACTCCCCGGAAAACGCCCTCAGCGCCAACGACGGTTTCAACGCGGCCTCCACACCCGGCGAAGCCAGCGGCGCGATTGCCCCGAGCGCGATGGGCAAACAGGAAGCCCTCAAGCGCTTCACCGTGGACATGACCGAGCAGGCCCGCAGCGGCAAGCTCGACCCCATCGTCGGGCGCGACGAGGAAATCCGCCAGATGGTCGACATCCTCATGCGCCGTCGGCAGAACAATCCGATCCTCACGGGCGAAGCAGGCGTGGGCAAAACCGCGGTGGTCGAAGGCTTTGCGCTGCGCATCGTGGCCGGCGACGTGCCGCCTGCCCTCAAGGATGTCGAGTTGCGCAGCCTCGATGTCGGCCTGCTGCAGGCGGGCGCGAGCATGAAAGGCGAGTTCGAACAGCGCCTGCGTCAGGTCATCGAAGACGTTCAGGCCTCGCCGAAACCGATCATCCTGTTCATCGACGAAGCCCACACGCTGGTGGGCGCAGGCGGCGCGGCGGGCACAGGCGACGCCGCCAACCTGCTGAAACCGGCGCTGGCTCGCGGCACCTTGCGCACCGTCGCAGCCACGACCTGGGCCGAGTACAAGAAACACATCGAGAAAGACCCGGCCCTCACCCGCCGTTTTCAGGTGGTGCAAGTCGGCGAGCCTTCCGAGGACAAAGCCTTGCTGATGATGCGCGGCGTCGCCTCGACCATGGAAAAGCACCATCAGGTGCAGATCCTCGACGAAGCGCTGGAGGCCTCGGTCAAGCTGTCCCATCGCTACATCCCGGCGCGCCAGCTGCCGGACAAATCCGTCAGTTTGCTGGACACCGCCTGCGCGCGTGTCGCCGTGAGCCTGCATGCCGTGCCTGCGGAAGTGGACGACAGCCGTCGGCGCATCGAGGCGCTGGAAACCGAGCTGCAGATCATTGCCCGGGAGCATGCGATTGGCGTCAATACGGGCCCAAGGAGACTCAACGCCGAATCTCTGCTCACGACTGAGCGCGAGCGCCTGGTCGAACTGGAAAGCCGTTGGGACGAAGAGAAAAAGCTCGTCGACCAACTGCTTGGTCTGCGCGCAGCACTGCGCGAAGAATGTGGTTTGGTCGATACGATTCAGGATCCAGACAACTACGAGCAAAAGGCGATGGCCGATCAACTGGCCGACCTGCAATCACGCCTCAGCGCCCTGCAAGGCGAAACCCCGCTGATTCTGCCGACCGTGGACTATCAGGCCGTGGCGTCGGTGGTCGCCGACTGGACCGGTATCCCCGTCGGACGCATGGCGCGCAACGAGCTGGAAACCGTACTCAACCTCGATCAGCACCTGAAAAAACGCATCATCGGCCAGGACCACGCGCTGCAGATGATCGCCAAACGCATCCAGACCTCCCGCGCAGGCCTGGACAACCCGAGCAAACCCATCGGCGTGTTCATGCTCGCGGGCACCTCGGGCGTGGGCAAGACCGAAACCGCGCTGGCCCTGGCCGAAGCCATGTACGGCGGCGAGCAGAACGTCATCACCATCAACATGAGTGAGTTCCAGGAAGCCCACACCGTCTCCACCCTCAAGGGGGCGCCGCCGGGTTACGTCGGTTACGGCGAAGGCGGCGTGCTGACTGAAGCCGTGCGCCGCAAGCCTTACAGCGTGGTGCTGCTGGATGAAGTGGAAAAGGCCCACCCGGACGTCCACGAGATTTTCTTCCAGGTGTTCGACAAAGGCGTGATGGAGGACGGCGAAGGCCGCGTGATCGACTTCAAGAACACCCTGATCCTGCTGACCACCAACGCCGGCACCGAGCTGATTTCGCACCTGTGCAAAGACGCCCGGAACGTGCCCGACCCGGAAGACATCGCCAAGGCCCTGCGCCAGCCGCTGCTGGAGATTTTCCCGCCCGCGCTGCTGGGGCGGCTGGTGACCATTCCCTACTACCCGCTCAGCGACACCATGCTCAAGGCGATCACTCGCCTGCAGCTCGACCGCATCAAGAAGCGCGTGGAGAACACCCACAAAGTGGCGTTCGACTACGACGACGCGGTGGTGGACCTGATCGTCTCGCGCTGCACCGAAACCGAAAGCGGCGGGCGGATGATCGACACCATCCTGACCAACACCCTGCTGCCGGACATGAGCCGCGAGTTCCTGACGCGCATGCTCGACGGCAAACCGATGGCCGGGGTGCAGATTCGCGAGCGGGATAATCAGCTGGATTACACATTCAGCAACGTCGGCGCCTGATCCGACACCATCGCGAATGAATTCGCTCCCACAGAGGAATGCGATCACCTGTGGGAGCGAATTCATTCGCGAAAAAACGCCGCCCCCGAACTTCATGAGATAACCCATGCAATTCATGCAACTCACCCGGCTGGCGCAAGTCAGCAGCCCACTGGGCCCGGACGTGCTGCTGCTCAGACACATGAGCGGCGGCGACGAGCTGGGGCGCCCGTTCGAATACGAGCTGCAACTGACCTCCAGCGACGACGCCATCGACCTCAATCAGCTGCTCGGCAAGCCCATGAGCGTGTCCGTGCAGCTGAGCAGCGGCGGCAACCGCTACTTCCACGGGCTGGTCGCGCGCTGCAGCCAGAACGTCGACACCGGCCAGTTCGCCAGCTATCAGGTCACCCTGCGGCCCTGGCTGTGGATGCTGACCCGCACCTCCGACTGCAAGATTTTCCAGAACCTGACCATCCCGCAGATCATCAAGCAGGTGTTTCGCGATCTGGGCTTCTTCGACTTCGAAGACACCCTCAGCCGCCCCTACCGCGAGTGGGAATACTGCGTGCAGTACCGCGAGACCAGCTTCGATTTCGTCAGCCGCCTGATGGAACAGGAAGGCATCTACTACTTCTTCCGTCACGAAAAAGACCGCCACGTCCTGGTGTTAGCCGACGCCTATGGCGCGCACCAGCCTGCGCCGGGCTATGAGTCGGTGCCTTTCTACCCGCCGGATGGCCAGCATCGCGAGCGCGATCACGTCAGTGACTGGCGCCTGGCCCAGGAGGTCCAGCCCGGCTCGCTGGAGCTCAACGACTACGACTTTCAACGCCCCAGCGCGCGCATCGACGTGCGCTCGGCCATGCCGCGCCCACACTCGGCCGGCGACTATCCGCTGTACGACTACCCCGGCAGCTACGTGCAAAGCGAAGACGGCGAGCACTACGCGCGCACCCGCATCGAGGCGATTCAGAGCCTGCACGAGCGTGTCGAACTCAGCGGCACGGCGCGCGGGCTCGGCGCCGGGCACGTGTTCAGCCTGACCGGTTTCAGCCGCCAGGATCAGAACCGCGAATACCTGATCGTCGCCAGCCGCTACCTCATCAGCCAGGAAAGCCTGGAAACCGGCAGCAGCTCCGCGGGCCTGCAATTCGAAAGCGCCCTGACCTGCATCGACGCCCATCAGAGCTTTCGCACACAGCCCTCGACCAAGCGCCCCATCGTCAAAGGCCCGCAGACCGCGGTGGTGGTTGGCACCGAGGGCTCGGAGATATTCACCGACGCATTCGGCCGAGTGAAGGTGCATTTCTATTGGGACCGTCACGACCAATCCAACGAAAACAGCTCCTGCTGGATTCGCGTGTCACAGGCCTGGGCCGGCAAGAACTGGGGCTCGATGCAGATCCCGCGCATCGGGCAGGAAGTCATCGTCAGCTTTCTGGAAGGCGACCCCGACCGCCCGATCATCACCGGACGCGTGTACAACGCCGAACAGACCGTGCCCTACGAGTTGCCCGCCAACGCCACGCAAAGCGGCACCAAGAGCCGCTCCAGCAAAGGCGGCACGCCGGCGAACTTCAACGAAATCCGCATGGAAGACAAAAAAGGCGCCGAGCAGCTGTACATCCATGCCGAGCGCAATCAGGACATCGTCGTCGAGGTCGATGAAAGTCACTCGGTGGGGCATGACCGGCATAAGAGCATTGGTAATGACGAGACGGTGACCGTTGGCCAGGACCGCGTGCGTGCGGTTCAGCGTAACGACACCCTGAAGGTCGGCGGCGCCAAGTCCGACAGCATCAGCACCCAATACCTGATCGAAGCCGGCTCGCAGATCCGCCTCGTCTGCGGCAAAAGCGTGCTGGAGCTGAACGCCAGCGGCGAGATCAATATCTCGGGGTCGTCGTTCAAGATTTACGCCAGCGGCAAAGGCGATATCGACACGGGCGGGCGACTGGATTTGAACTCGGGTGGGGCGAATGAAGTGGATGGCAGGGGTGAGGGTGAGCAAGGGAAAATTGATGCAGACGTGAAAGCGTTTTTTTCTAGCAACAGTAAAGACGCGTGAACCTCGTTTCAGGGCAATGGTGCTTTAAACCCACACCAGCCGATAGTCACCGGGTTTCGTCCACGAAACCCGGACAAATTTGCCCGTTAGCAGGTGCTTGTCGCGAAGGTATTCAAGGACCTCGGCCGGGCACCACTCCTTGCCATCGCAGAAGGCGATCTTGAGCCCACGCAGTGCATCAAACACGTTGGCCTTGTGTCCATCACCGCTGACATCGAGCGAGTACATGCCTGGAATGGCATCTGCGCAAAACCCCAACGCTAAAAGATCGGTGTAGAGAGCTGGATCAAGCACATTGACGCGGATGACATCGCCATCCGCCTTTTCTACGTAGCCTTTCAAGGGCGTCATCTCATGTGTGCTCAATGACGATGAAATCAGCCCCCAACTCCTCACGCAACCGCTCAGCCAATCGATGTCCCTGTGCTTTGAACTCCGCCTCCAGCACTTCACTCTCGAATCCAGAGTTCGGAGGATCATCCCTATCGAGGGTCTGGTCATAAGCCTTGGCCCACTGTGCTAACTCAGCCTTCAATTCATCTGAAACAGGAAGGGTGGCCGGGTCGATATCTCCGAACTCATATGGGCCTGTATGCCAAAGGGGATGGCACTCGTAGTCGGTCATTAGTTTGATGACGTTAACCATCGCGGGCGCGACCTCGGAAATGGATGCGGGCTTTAATTGAGTAACTCGCGGGAGACGTCGCCAGACTCGAAGAATGCTTTGAATACATTGCAAACCATATCAAAATCGCTCGTCAACATTCGGGCATCCCAATAATCACCTAATACCTCCACCCTCTCCGCGATCGATAAGGGGTTGAAGTAACACCTTACATAAGTATCGTCGTCAGCAGCTTCTAGCACGGTTACCAAGTAGCATTTACTCTCTGCAATCACGCTAACCCTGATCGGTCCCGGATCCGGGCCGTTCAGAAGCTCCAATGACATCGATCCTTTACCCTCCCTAAAACTTTCCAATCGTGAAATGATATCCACCCACCCAATGATTATCTCTCTACCACCACCGGGAAGGTTCTCAGACCAATCACACCAAGAAATTTTGAACTTCACTCCATCGCACTCACGGAAAATTTAGTCATGCCTTCTTCCCAGTAAAGCTTATCGCCAGTCAGCGTTTCATGGATCGTCAACGACCTCAACTCACAGGCCTTCGCCATTGCGACGGCGTCCGAGAAACAATAGTCACAAACTTTGCCGGGGGTCATTATGATTATCATGTCCTGACCTTTCGTTAAACCTTTATCATAGGCCTGTTGAATATTCGCTATTTCTGCATGGGCATCTGCCATGTTGCTATTGGGGTAATGCATCGGAGCGTAATCAGCGCTGTAACTCATCTCGGCAACCTTGGAAGTCGGCGATAAATCAGCGTTGAATTTCTTAGGCTGTTGACGCTTACCTGTCCACACCCCTTCAAAAAACGCTGAGTAGAGCCGCATTACACGCGTGAAAAAATCCATAACATAGCTCCAGGAATGCTCACTGATATCTCTCTAAGGATAAACAGCCCTAGTTTAATAATTGGCGGGAAACGTCGCCTGTTTGGAAAAACTCTTTGAACATCATCAATACCAAATCAAAATCAGAGATTAAATCTCGAGCATCCCAATAATCTCCCAATACGCAAACCCTCTCTCCGCCTGCTGTTGGGTGAGTATAAGCTCTTACGTTGGTGTCATTCTCATCAGACTCAAGAAGAGTCACAACGTAGACTCCCGAATCTGCGATTACCTGAAGACTCATAGGCCCTAACCTAGCGCCTCCTATAACAGTTAAAGTCACTGTACCCAAACTGTTTTTCATATAGTCAAGACGCAGCTTGATACTTTCCCAATCCTCTACTATCGCGCTACCGCCGCTAGGACTCACATTGAGAGGCGTCGCCCAAGACAGACGTAGCATCATTGTTTTACATACTCGATAAAGGTTTTCATTCCTTCTCTCCAATAAATGACATTGCCACTTTCATGCTCAAAGATCTTGATTGACTTCAGCCCTACGGCCTCCGCCATAGGAACAATATCCGCTCTACAGTATCCACAAACCTCTTTACCATAAACCGACATCGTTAAGTTCTCACCTTTGGTTAGCCCTTTCTCATAGGCTTGTTGCATAAGCCCTATCTCTGCATGAGCAGTGGCCATATTGCCATTCGGGGTACTTCTGCCTGTTTTAAGGTCCCTCGCGTGTACCCTCTCAGAGAGCCTAGTCAAGTGAGAGGAGTCAGCATGCTTGGCTGCTCGAGCCCCTTGGTTCGTATCCCGAATAACGACACCCTGAAGATTGCCATTTGTGAATACCACAGGCTCCTGCCGTAGCCCTCGGATATCAAAGCGCTTATATAACGCCACCTCTCTGACATGGGCGACAACATAGGGCTTACTCTGACTTGCAACCTTAGGCCCCGCCCCCAGCAACACCATCCCCGCCACACCCTGCAACAGGTCGCGATACCCCGGCCCTAACCGGTCGCCCAAATCCCCGAGCAAGGCCATCCCACCCATGACCGCAGCGCCAACGACCACCAACCCTGCCAGCGCTGTCGCGCCGACCATGGCGGCGAGGACGGCGGCGGTGGCCACAGCGGCCAAACCCAATACCTCAAGGCCGGTTTTCATCCAGCCTTCTATATCCAGAACGAATGCAACCGATACCGTTGAACCGCCGATGAACACGTTCTCACTGCCGGTCTTGATGTGGGCGCCGCACGCCAGCTTGCTGCCCAGACGCGCGGCTGGCTTGCCGTTGATGAAGACAGTGGCGCTGCCCTCGGCGACGGTGACCTGAAACGGCCACATCGGATGATTGAGCGCGAGACCAGTGCAGGATGACGCGGCATCCTCACCTGCACGCACGGCGGCGCGGCCATTGATGAAGACATTGGGGCTGCCTTGGGCGAGCTTGCCTGTTGTGGGTTCAGGCCAGTCGAAAACGGTGCTTAAGCCCTTCACGACTTGCAGGACCGACACCCCTCCCCCCGCGATTGCGCCGCCCATGATGGCGATAGCCAGGCCGCCCGTGGCCGCAGTCGCTGCGAGAACCGCAGCGCCCACCAACGCGCCGACGACAGCCCCGGCAATCATGCCGGCAAGGCCGAAACCATGGGCTATTTCATCGCCCACACGTGCGGCAGGCTGCGCGTCTCTCGCAGCCTCCAATGCTTGATCCTTTGCCATCGCTTAGGCAGGTACGGATCGGAGAGCGAGCGTGTGCATGACCTTCTTCCATGCCGCTTCGTGGTATGGAAGATCGTTGAAGGTTGTCGTCAGTGTGGTGATCAGGACCTTGCTGCCATCCTCAACGAACACCTGACGCAGCATCAGTTCGTGTCCTTCTCTCTCCCAGCTGTAGTCAGCCAGCGCGGCGGGAAAGCCGTTGAGTTCGAAGTCCCAGGTCTGAAGGAGCTTGAAGCCTGGCAGCTGCTGCTCTGCGCTCGTCAGCTGGTTGGCGACGTAGTCTGGGAAGTTATTGTATGTGCCGATGGAATCGCGGCTGATAACGAAGCTGGCCGCGCTGGCACTTTCAACGGCAGGCAGCGTGAAAATATTGATCGTCTGATCCCGCCAGTCTGCGGGGACTTCAAGATCGGCTTCCTGGATTCGATAGGGCGTCATCACGAGCGGCGTTCCGTGCATGTGTGGATGGGCCTAAGCAAGGCGACCACATCCAGACATGTCGAGACTGAGAAGAACCGCCCTCTTCGGGGCGTGTTTTATGCCAGCTGCGTAAAGACGATGAAGCAGGAACCGGCCTCACAAGGCTGTAGGCCGTTTCTGAAGTTTTTGCAGTCCATTAAAGCCCCCTCATCCGAAGCGGCGTGAGGCAAACAGGGGGCTCAATTTGGATTCAGGGAGTGAAATTCAAATATTCGAAGGCACGAAATCCGGGCCACCCAGCTTGTCCCGCACGTTCAACGCGGTGCGCATCAAAGGCTCCCACAAGCCGGCCTTGCTGTTCCACGCGGCGCCAGCCCAGCGGGTATCGCCGATCAAGGCCGCTTTATTGGCTTCGAGCTGTTGCTTGAGTGACAAGGCCACGGCGCCCATATCGGCGTCGAACAGTTCGGCGTATTTTCCCTGTGGTTGAGAGGCTTTTTTTGACAGGCAAAAGCGGTAGTACCAGAGCCAGTCCGACACCGCGTAAATGGCTCTATTGCGGTCAGGATAAGCCGCCAGCGCCTTCAGCATGGCCGCGATGAAGCGCGCAGCAAAGCTGGCATCGCGGGTTTGAAGCCAGTGAGGCAGCACCAGTTGATCGAAGGCCGCGATCACGTTTTGCGGCTCTTCGTTATCGGCCTTGGCCTCTTGAAAATAGAAGGGCTCGCCGACGATAAACTTTTCCAGCTCGTCGTTGGCCAGCGCCAGTTGCAGAACGTTATCCGGGTTGCTGCTCATGGAATCCTCACGACGTCGTGGTTCGACATCAGCACGTTGATGTCATTGCCATGTTGAATTGAAACGTTATCCAGTACAGCTTCGCGCATGCCGCCTGGATGGGTATACCCCCCTGGCCGCCAAAGCGAGTTTGCGCCGCCTTCATTGCCGGATGGCATCAACACGGTCGGTTTTTCCAGGTTGAGCACGTAGATGTCTTTACCCGCCAGCGCGCCGGGATCATAACCTAGCGCCGTTTCCAGAACGGACACATCTCCCGTCTTCTTGAACTCGGCGACTTTGCCCGCCAGGTCGGACTTGTTCATGACGAACTTGTTCGGGTTGAAGCCGGGGTATTTCGGATTTGCGATGTCATCAGTGGTAAAGATAAACCCGCCCCCGTCTTCGAAACTTGCCAGGTGCTTGTCGATATAGGCTTTTTCCAGATAAGTCTCAGGCAGTGGCCTGCTCCCATTCGGCATGGCCAGAATATCGGCTTCGGTGAATCCGGGCTTGAACTTGACGGCAGGCAGCTCTTCAGGCGCGCCAAGCTTCGCCATCTTCGGGCCGAGCCCCAGCAACGCCATGCCGGCGACACCCTGGAGCAGATCGCGATAACCCGGCCCGAGTCGATCGCCCAGATCACCCAGCAGGGCCATCCCGCCCATGATCGCGCCGCCGATGACCACAAACCCCGCCAGCGCAGCAGCTCCCGCCATTGCCGCGAGCACCAGCCCCGCTCCTGCGGCGATAAGGCCCAGCGCTTCAAGGCCGGTGTGCATCCAGCCTTCGATGTCGAGCACGAAGGCGACCGAGACCGTCGGCCCACCGATAAAGGTGTTTTCACTGCCGGTCTTGATGTGCGCGCCACACACCATTTTGCTGTGCAGCCGCGCGGCAGGGTTGCCATTGATGTAGACCGTCGCACTGCCTTCGGCGATGAGCACCGGAAACGGCCACAAGGGGTGATTGAGCGGCAGACCACTGCAGCACGCCGACACGTCTTCACCCGCCCGCATCGCATTGCGGCTGTTGATGTAGACGTCAAAACTGCCGCGTATGAGCGCCCCCGTCGCGGGCTCCGGCAGATTGAAAATGGTGCTCAGGCCTTTGACGATCTGGAACATCGACAGGCCGCCCGCCGCAATCGAACCGGCCATGATCGCCAACGCAACGCCACCGGTGGCAACAGTCGCAGCCACCACTGCGGCACCAATCAACGCCCCCGCCACAGCCCCGCCGATCATGGCGGCAACACCGAATCCGTGGGCTATTTCATCGCCTAAACGTGCTGCTGCCTGTGCATCCATCGCGCGTTCACTTCCTTGGATGGCGAGTGCGTCAGTTGAGAGTGGATCTCGGAATCAACGCAGCCATCACCTGCTTCCACGCAGGCTCGTGATGAACCAGATCGCCGGGCGTGGTCGTCAGGGTGGTGATCAGCACCGCAGGCTTACGCTCAATGAACACCTGACGCAGCATCAGGTCACGGCCTTCGCGCTTCCAAGTGTAGTCCAGCAGTGTCGCGGCATGGCCGTGGAGCACGAAATCCCAGGTCTGCACCAGCTTGAAACCGGGCAATTGCTGCTCGGCACTTTTCAACTGGTTGGCCACGTAATCGGCAAACGCCGCCTCGCCCTGCCCGGCATCGCGACTGATGACGAAACTCGCTTCCTTTGCGCCGCCCACCGCCGGCAGCTTGAAGATATTGATGCTCTGATCCTGCCAGGCGTCAGGGATGTCAAGGTCGGCTTCTTGGATGCGATAGGACGTCATGGGCAGGTTACTTTCCGTGTAGATGGGTGACGCGAAGGGGGAAAATTCTCGGGTAATCGCCCTCAACAATCAAGGACGACAACCTGATTACACACGCATGCGCGACGAACTCACAGCGTTGCGCAAACACCATTTAATGTTCATCTACGTGAACCTTATGAAATTTAAGACTCACAGAGGTAGACATTAAAAGCACAACTATTGACCAACGTTCAGTGCCGCTGGCCTTCACCAGGCCTCTGCGTCGGGCAATGCACCTCAAGCCCCACATCGAACCGCCGATAGTGTCTAATCACACCTTCGTTTTTTTCGTCTATCTCGGACAGACACACAGCAGTCCCGCAAGGAGCACGTTCGGCATGATCGTCGGTATAGATCTGGGCACCACCAACAGTCTGGTCGCCGTCTGGCGCGAGGGCGCCACTCAATTGGTCAGCAATGCGCTGGGCGAGCTGTTGACGCCCAGCGTCGTCGGCCTGGATGACGAAGGGCACGTGTTGGTGGGTAAAGCCGCGCGCGAGCGTTTGCAGACGCATCCGGCCACGACCACGGCGCTGTTCAAGCGCCACATGGGCAGCGCTCATGAGGTGAAACTCGGCTCGCGCAGCTATCGGCCCGAGGAGTTGTCGGCGCTGGTGCTCAAGAGCCTGAAGGCCGATGTGGAGCGCGCTTTCGGTGAGCCCGTGACCGAAGCGGTAATCAGCGTGCCGGCGTACTTCAGCGATGCCCAGCGCAAGGCGACGCGGGTGGCGGGCGAGCTGGCGGGCCTTAAGGTCGACAAGCTGATCAATGAACCCACTGCCGCAGCCCTTGCCTATGGCCTGCATCAGAAGGAAGGCGAGACGTCGTTTCTGGTGTTCGACCTGGGCGGCGGCACGTTCGACGTGTCGATTCTGGAGCTGTTCGATGGCGTGATGGAGGTCCGCGCCAGCGCCGGGGACAACTTCCTTGGTGGCGAAGATTTCGACAACCTGCTGCTGGAGCACTTCGTCTCGCTGCACAAAAGCGAGGCCGACTTCCCCGCCACCCAGACTGTGAAGCAGACCCTGCGCCGGGAGGCCGAGCGTGTGCGTAAGGCGCTGGGGCAAGACGCGAGCGCCGAGTTCGTGCTGCGTCATGCCGACCGCGAATGGCGCAAGCCGATCACCCAGGATCAACTGATCGAGCTGTACGCGCCGCTGCTGGATCGTCTGCGCGCGCCCATCGAGCGTGCCCTGCGCGACGCCCGGATTCGCGTTGCCGATCTGGACGAAATCCTGTTGGTGGGCGGCACCACGCGCATGCCGCTGATCCGCAAACTCACTGCCAGTCTGTTTGGCCGCTTCCCGTCCATCACCCTCAACCCCGACGAAGTCGTCGCTCAGGGCGCAGCGATACAGGCCGCGCTCAAGGCCCGGGACTCGGCGCTGGAAGAGGTGGTGCTGACCGACGTCTGCCCTTACACGCTGGGCATCGAGACCACCCAGCGCATCGGCGAGCATTACGAGGCCGGGCATTACCTGCCGATCATCGAGCGCAACACCGTGGTGCCGGTCAGTCGGGTCAGGACGGTGAACACCGTTAACGATCATCAGGCCTTCGTGACCGTGAAGATCTTTCAGGGTGAGAGCCGCAAGGTGAAGGACAACGTTGCCCTCGGCGAGCTTGAGATCAAGGTGCCGCGCCGCCCTGCCGGGGAGGTAGAGCTGGACGTGCGATTCACCTACGACAACAACGGCATTCTGGAAGCCGATGTGCGCATCCCGCTGACCGGCGAGGCGCACACGCTGGTGATCGAAAACAACCCCGGCGTACTCACGCCCGAAGAAATTCAGGAGCGGCTGAAAGCCCTCGACTCGCTGAAGATTCACCCACGTGAGCAGCAGGTGAATACGCACCTGACGGCACGCCTGGAACGCCTGTATCAGGAGTACCTGGGCGATGCCCGCGAACTGGTCGGCTCGTGGGCCAATCAGTTTCAGCGCGTGCTGGAAACTCAGGATGAGCGCCAGATCAGCGAGGTGCGCAAGCGCCTGGTCGAGCAGGTCGAACGCTTCGAGCGGGGGGACTGGTAAGCGCCATGAACCCTTGGACTTTGCTCGGCATCGAAGACGACGCCGATGAACGCACGATCAAACGGCAATACGCCAAGCTGCTGAAAGTCACCCGCCCCGACGACGACCCGGAGGCCTTTCAGCGCCTGCGCGAAGCCTACGAGCGGGCGCTGGACTGGGCGCGCAACCGATTCGATGAGGAGGATGAGGACGACGCCTCTGACACCCCGACCACGACCTTCGCGCACGTTTCCCAAGCGCTGATCGAGCCTGCCCAGGCGACCAGGCCGCCTGCCGCTACGGAAACCGTGATCGTCGATCTGGTGCAGCCCGCGCCTGACCCTCAGGTGCTTGCACGCCAGGCCGCGCGCGTATTGGTAGAACATACCACCGCGCAGAATCTGCATCAGCAGCATCAAAGCGCGGTGGAGCAAGGGTGTGATCTGGCCTTTCAGCAACGTCTGCTCGAACACTGCCTGGACGCCGAACAGCCCGACAGCGCGTTGCTCAAAGCCGCCGCCGAACAGCTGCGCTGGCTGACGCCCTGGCAGACGTTGCGCCTGAGCGCCGATCAGGAAATCCAGCTCACCCAGCAATTGCTGGAAAGTGAAAGCACGACGCTTGAGCACCTGCTGATCGAAGGGCAGGAACGCGCGTTTCTCGCGGCACTGGAAAGCCTGACCGAGCAGCCCTGGCTGGCGTCGCTCGAGCGTCGCGATCAGTTTCAGCGCTGGACGATGTTTTTCCTGCACAACCACAAGGGCTGGACCGCTGCGCTGTTCGAGCGGATCTGCACGCTGTTTGGCTGGGACGACCGCAAGGGCATCTTTCCGGAGCCGGAATTCATCTGGCGGCACCTGATCGAGCGCTGCGAAAAATACGCCTACTTCGAGCATTGGCAGCGGCTGGTCGCCAGCGAAAAGACCGACACAGTGGAAGAAAAGGCCGCGATGCTGGTGCTCAAGCCCAGGCGCAAGGTGGACCGCCTGCGCCTGGCGCGTTTCTGTAGCGCGGACGTGTGGATCACTTGCGAACGCCTTTGCTCGACCATCAACAACCGCTACCCGGAAATGCTCGAGCGCTTCCCCGAGGCGGATCTTCAGGCCTGGCGCGAGTTGCAGGTGGCGCCGATGAATCCGTTGGTCTGGACCTGGTTTGGCTGGCTGCTGTTCAGTGCGTTGTTCATGGTGCCGAACGAGATGATGAAGGGCCCCGTGGATGGCACCAAGAACGCGATGGTCCTGCTGATATACCCCTTCCTGATGACAGGCATCTGTCGGATTTTCATGAAGGCATGGCGGCCGATTTCGCTGGCCATAGAAGACGCCGATGAGTGGTTCAGCGACAAGGTGCTGCCCGAATGGCTGCACTGGCCTGCCTCGCAGGCGTTGGTCATGCGTCACGGCATTCCGCTGGTGTTGATGGGTGTGGTGGTGGCGCAGCAAGGCTTCCCGGCGTTGGTGTGCTACTCGCTGCTGATGCTGGCGTGGATATTTCTCTCGCCCTATCGCCATCCGCAGATCTACGCCCCTGTGCGCGAAGCGATCAAGCGCTTCCTGCACATCAACAAAGGCAAGCTGCTGATGTCGGCGGCGGTGATCATCGGGGCTGCGATTCTTGCGAGCATTTACCCGCCGGAGCGTCACAACCTGCGCGTCCCCAACGCCGGGCAAACTCTGCAGACGGCGCCTGCGCATCAACTCAACTGCCTCAGTGATCAGGCCATCGCCTTGATGGACAAGGAATGCCAGAACTCGCTGATGCCGGAGCGCTGCGCCAATGACACCCGCGAGCAGAAAATCAGCCAGTGCTTCGTTCTGCAGAATCGGCTGCAAGGTGCTCCGGCCAAGGCTTCGGTACCCGCTCAGTAACACGAACCGGGCTGTTTACGACCTCCGCGCGGGAAATTCGTAAACAGCCCAGTTAGTTATACAATTTTATTAACCACCACCCTACGTAACTTGCTTAATACAAATACCTACACGCCATTACATGAGATGCTTTTTGCGTAAAGTATTTGCAAAGTTATCCTCAATGATTATAACTGCCTGTAGCCTGAACACTGGCTGAATACCGCTTCATACCCCGTTACAGGTCATTCCCCATGAATCATTTACTCTGGAAGTTATTTCCAAAGAACCAGCGCGAGTTTTTGCTGGAGCGACTTTCGGTCGTTGATCGTCAGGTGGTCAACAAGACCCTGTCGCGCAGGGCCCGGTTTCCCGAGGCTTTCGACCATTTCGAATGCATCTTCATTCATGTGCCCAAGTGCGCAGGCAGTAGCGTAGCGATGTCAATATTCGGCGACACCCCTACCGGCCATCTGCCACTTTACTGGTATGAGAAGCAGTTCAAAGATCGCTATGAGCAATACTTCAAGTTTGGCTTTGTACGTGATCCATTACATAGAGCACTGTCGGCTTATCGTTACTTACTGCAGGATCCGCAGCCCCGGGACAGAACCGCTCATGAACTGGTCAGCCGTTACGCTCGATTCGATACGTTCATCGATGGCTGGCTGCATCCGGAGAATGTATCGAAGCAAATACATTTCGCGCCTCAATATCAATTCCTGCAAAACGCCATGGGGCAGATTGCCGTGGACTTCATCGGCCGCCAGGAACATCTGGAGACGGACTTCGCAGCGCTCTGTGAGCACCTGGGCATCAACAGCCAGCTGCGTCACATCAACCGCTCACCCGGCCCTCGTTATCAAACCGCAGGGCTGTGTTCAGACACCTCGCGAAAGCGCATTCGCGAGGTCTATGCCCGAGACTACGAGCTGTTTTCCTATGACTGATAAACGATCCGAAGCACGCCCCTTGATCATCGATGCGCCGCTGTCTGTGGGGCAAAGCGAGCGTCAGTCGCTCAAGCAGCAGCGCGCCTGCTGCATCTGGTTCACGGGGTTGTCCGGCGCGGGCAAGACCACGCTGGGCAATCGTCTGGACCAGACGCTGGTCGCCCATGAGCTGCACAGTTATCTGCTCGATGGCGATCGTCTGCGCCGGGGCCTGTGTCAGGACCTGGGCATGTGCGAAGAGAGCCGGCGCGAGAACGTGCGGCGGATCGGGGAAGTAGCGAAATTGATGGTGGACGCGGGGTTGATCGTGATCGTCTCGGCGATCTCGCCCTATCGCCAAGACCGGGACGCCGTGCGCCAGCATTTCGCCGAAGGTCAGTTCATCGAGGTGCACGTCAGCACACCCTTGCGCGAGTGCATGCGCCGCGATGCCAAAGGTTTGTACAAGGCTGTGCGCGAGGGACGCATCAAGAACTTCACCGGCATCGACAGCCCTTACGAGCCGCCGCTGGAACCTGAATTCGTGGTCGACACCAGCGCCGACAGCGGCAGCCTGTTCATCGACCAGTTGCTGTCGCAGTTGCTGGAAACCCGGCCACGCAGTGGTGCTTATCAGGCCTTTACCGGCTCACACGCGCTGGCACGCTAATCCAGCAAATGCCCGATCAAGGGGAACGATTGGTCCGCCAAGGGGTTCACACCTCTTGTCTTTGAACCGTCTTCCCCGCGAGCGAACTGTATGGAACACGTACTCCCGGACACCTGGCTCAACGCCCTGCCGCTCCCCTGGCTCAATACGCTGCTCGCCGCCACCGTCGCTGTGTGCATTGCACTGCTGGGCCGCTGGATCGCACTGGTGGTACTTCGACGACTGGCCAAGTCCTTTGTTTTTGCCCAGCGACTGATTCATCGCGCCGAGGCCGCAACGCTCTGGCTAATCCCTTTGCTGGCGCTGCAAACCGTGTGGACCTCGGCTGACGACGACCTGCTGTTGATCAAAGGGGTGAGGCACCTCAATGGCATGCTGGTTGTGGCCTGTTTCACCTGGCTGGCGCTCAGCTGTGTCAAGGCGATTGGCGAAGCGGTGGCGATCCGCAACCCGCTCGACATCGAGGATAACCTGCAGGCGCGACGTATCCAGACGCAAGTGCGGGTGCTGGTGCGTTGCCTGAATGTGCTGGTGCTGCTGTTTGGCGTCGGGTTGATTCTCATGAGCTTCCCGCCGGTGCGCCAGATCGGCACGAGCCTGCTGGCGTCTGCCGGGTTGGCGGGTCTGGCCGCCGGTTTCGCCGCCAAACCGGTGCTGGGCAATCTCATCGCCGGGCTGCAGATCGCGATTTCTCAGCCAATTCGCCTCGATGACGTGGTGATCGTCGAGGGGGAGTGGGGACGCATCGAGGAGATCAGCGGCACGTATGTGGTGCTGAAGATCTGGGATGAGCGGCGAATGGTCATCCCGCTGCAATACTTCATTGAAAAGCCGTTTCAGAACTGGACGCGCAGCACGTCGAGTCTGATCGGCTCGGTGTTTCTGTGGGTCGATTATGCGTTGCCGCTGGAGGCGTTGCGCGAGGAGGCCGAGCGTATCTGCAAGGACATCCCGCATTTGTGGGATGGCCGGGTATGTGTGCTGCAGGTGACTGACACCACCGACAGGGCGATGCAGTTGCGCGTGTTGCTGAGCTCGGCGGATTCATCGCGCAGCTGGGACGCACGCTGCCACATGCGCGAGCGACTGATCAGTTTCGTCGCCAAGCAATACCCGCAATGCCTGCCACAATTGCGCGCGGAAATGTCCTCACGCACCGTGCAGCCAGAGCGAGAGGCCCACGAGCCGCCGACCGAGATCGCCCGCCAGCCGCCCGTCTGAGAGAGGCCGCCCGATGCAGCGGCCTCACGTTCGACGCTTACTGCCCGCGAGTGACCATCACGAACTTGCCCATCATCGCGGCGGCGAACTGCTGGGCGCTCATCTTCTCGCCGTTGAAGTCCACCACGTCATTGGCGTAATGCAGGGTGGAGGTGATGTTGTCGCCCTCGACCTTGCCCAGCTGGAACATGATCGCCATGCCGCCAACCGAGTCTGCAGCGTCCTGAGCATTGCGGGCGATGGCTGCAGGATCCGTCAGACCGGCAGAGGTGGCCTGCAGGGTGGCCAGGTCGCGGATCATCGGTTTGGACAGCACCAGCTTCGCGTCCAGGTTGGTCAGCAGTTGCTTGAGCAATGCGGCGCCTGGCTGATCGAGGGAAGTGGGGTTGCCCAGGTCCATCGACAGGTTGAATCGGCTCTCGCCACTGGCGGTTTTCAGCGACAGTTTTTCCAGCTCGATATGCGGCTTGGCGGCGAGCAGCTTGCCGACCTCAGCCTGCACCATTGCCTGGTCGGCCGGGCTCAGGTGCGGCGTGTAGGTCTGACCGGTTGCGGCAGCGGCCTGGGCCTGTGGCTGGATCTTCTGCTGATAGAACTGCAGCAGGTTCTTGGTCGAGGCGATGTCGAAGTTGGCGAACTTCCAGAGCATCTGTGAGGAGCCAATGTCCTTGCCGTCGACGCTGATGTTGCTGATGTCGTAGGTCACCTGCGCGTTGAGGTTGCCTTCGACTTCCTGCAACAGGCTGGTGTTGACGAAATCCTTGAGCGCAATCGGTGGCTGGTTCGGCGCCTGAAAGGTCACCGACGCCGCCTTGGCGTCGCCGTGGCCCAGGTAGAAACCCGACTTGCCCTTGGTGCCACCGGTGTTGAACGTCACGTCCTTGAGCAGCAGGTGCACCGGGCCCTGTTCGGACGTAGCGGTCACGTCGAGGCTGCCCAACACGGCGTTGGCTTGCATTTTTTCGCCGTCACCGGTGCCCGAGGCGTTGAGGGTCAAGCCGGAAAACTTCAGCGAACCGGTCTGATCGTTGAACTCGAACGGCAGCAACTCGACCCGGCCTTGCGCCGCGCGGTCGTAGCCCATGCTGAACTGGCCGGTCAGCGGTGGCTGGCCGTTGGTCATGGCAAACCACTTTTCCGAGAACACGTTCTTTTCGATCGCCATGTTGCTGGCCGCCATGACGGGCACCAGATTCAGGGACTTCACGCGGCTCCACGGAAAGGGGCCGTGCTCGATGTCGTCTTCGAACAGCAGCTCGACCGGACGGCCTTCGTTGAATTTGGGGTTCTGGAAGGTGAGCTTGTAGTGCGCGGTACTGGTGAAAAAGTGCCGCTGCAGCGACAGCAGCTCGACGTTTGCGCTGCCTTCATGGCCGACAAAGGCCGCCTGAAGCTGCTGATTGCCCTGCTCAACGGCATCACCGAGCACGCCTTCCAGGCGGGTCCCCGTGTACCAGGCGCCTGCGGTGATGAGTGCGCCTGCAACGATGACAACGCCTACGGCAATGTTGACTGATTTTTTCATGTGTCGACTCGAAGATGTCCGTTCTTGAAGAGAGGTGATGTCTTCCCTGACTCCACAGGGTTAGGGCGCCACGACAAGGGCGCTGGGCAGCATCGGCGCTGCCCGGAGCCCGGCGAGAGTAGCACCTGACGAGGTCATTTTGCAGCCGCCGCGCCTAGCCAGCTCCTTCGCGCAAGGGTTAGGCTGGGCGCCAACCTGCAAACGGGATCGATGAAATGAGCAACGCGCAAAAGCCAAAGGGACCGATCAAGGCGGTGATTTTCGACATGGACGGCCTGTTGCTGGACACCGAGGGCATCTACACCGACGTCACCAACACCATCGCCAACTGGCACGGCAAGACCTTCGACTGGGCCGTCAAGCAGCATTCCATCGGCCGTGGCTCGCAGGATTTCGCCGAGTACGTGATCAGCGCGCTGGAGCTGCCGATGTCGGCCGACGAGTTCCTCACCGTTCGCCAGCCGATGCTCGACGAGCGCTTCCCCCACGCCCAACCGATGCACGGCGCCGAAGCACTGGTGCGTCATCTGGCCGAGCACAACATTCCGATTGCCGTGGGCACCAGCTCTTCGCTGCATTACTTCCATGTGAAAACGGGCAACCATCGCTCTTGGTTCGAGCTGTTCCGTCACGTGGTCACTGCCGACCACAAGGACGTGAAAGCGGCCAAGCCTGCGCCGGACATCTTCCTGACCGCCGCGCGCCTGCTGGGTGTCGACCCGAAAGACTGCCTGGTGTTCGAGGATTCGCCTTTTGGCGTGACCGCCGCCAAGACCGCCGGCATGTACGCCGTGGCCGTGCCGGACTCGCACATGCCGGTTTCGCAGTACGCCCATGCTGACCTGATGCTTGGGTCGTTGGCGCAATTCCCGCTGGAAGAGTGGGGTTTGCCCGGCTATCGCGCCTGACGCGATTTCTGCTGCAGGAGCGCGCTTGCCCGCGAAGACATTGGGTCAGACGACGCCATCGCGGGCAGGCGGGCTCGTACCACGAGGGTATGACCACTCATCCCTTGCGCTGTGCAATGAAATTGCCATCGCTCGGCGCTCGACTATAGAATGCGATCAATTCTTAATTACATCCGGCACGGACGCCCGGACTGTTTTCAGTGGTCTCTATGTCGTCTGTCGATCGATCGCTCAACCTGCACGTTCAGAATCTCTATAGCGAACACCATCGCTGGTTGCACCGTTGGCTGGATCGCAAGCTCGGCAACACCAGCGATGCGGCGGACCTGGCTCACGACACCTTCGTTCGCCTGCTGACCCGCCAAAGCATCGCCACGGGCGCCGAGCCGCGCGCGCTGCTGACGCACATCGCCAAGGGCCTGGTGATCGACCGCTGGCGCCGACAAGACGTCGAGCGCGCCTACTTGGAAACCATCGCGCACCTCCCTGAGCCGCAAGTGCCGTCGCCGGAAACCCGCTGGCTGATTCTGGAAGCGCTGTACCGCATCGACGCCATGCTGTGTGCGATGCCGGAAAAAACCCGCCAGGCGTTTCTGATGTCGCAGGTCGACGGCATGACCTATCCGCAGATCGCCACCGAACTCAACGTCTCCCTGATTACCGTCAAGCGCTACATGCGCGACGCTTTTCTTGCCTGTCTGAGCGTGGCCTGATGCCCCCCTCCATCGACCCGGAAATCCTCGGTGAAGCCGCCGACTGGCTGGTGCAGTTGCAGTCCGGTGGCGCCACCGATGAAGACCATCGCGCGATCCAGCGCTGGCGCGCGCGCAGCGCCCAGCATGCACAAGCGTGGCAACGGGCCGAGGCGATCATGGGGGACTTTCGCGCGGTGCCAGGCTCGATCGCCAGCGACACCATCAAGCGCATTGGTCGCAATAAAAGCATCGGTCGGCGTCAGGCGCTCAATCGCATCGGGCTGTTTCTGCTGGCGGGCCCGGCCATCTGGCTGGCGCAGCGAGAATTGCCATGGCAGGCGTGGATGGCCGATCAGCACACAGCCATCGGTGAGCAGAAGAACCTGACCCTGGCCGACGGCACTCGCCTGCTGATCAACACCAACAGCTCGCTGAGCATTGCCTTCAGCGCCACCTCCCGACGCATCGATCTGTTCAAGGGCGAGGTGCTGATCACCACCGGGCACGACCCGTCGCCGACCTATCGGCCGTTCATCGTGCAGACCCGCCACGGCACCGCCCGCGCGTTGGGCACCCGTTTCAGTGTGCGAGTGGAGGATGAAAGCAGCCGTCTGGCCGTCGTCGAAGGCTCAGTGGCAATGAAGCCGGCCCATTCGAGCACCGCCGTGATCGTCAACGCCGGTGAGCAGAGCGCATTCGGCCTGGAGCGCACGGCGCCGGTCGCACCTCTGGATCAGGCGAGCATGACCTGGGAAAACGGCATGATGGTCGCCCGGAACATGCGTCTGGCGGATCTATTGACCGAGCTGGGCCGTTATCGCCAGGGCGTGCTGCGCTGTCACGACGCGGTCGCCGACCTGACGGTGTCCGGGGCGTTTTCCCTGCGCGACACCGACGCCAGCCTGCGCCTGCTGCAGAGCACCTTGCCGATCAGCGTAAGCAGCCTGACCCGGTATTGGGTGGCGGTGGAGCCACGCGGGTAAGACCAGGTGTGCGCCCCTGACGTTTATTTTCACGTTCGCTGATACCTTTTTCCCTGTCGTTCGGTGTGGGAGAGAACCCCCTCACTTTCTTTGCTTCGACAGGATTGCCGAATGACCCTCAGGCCGCTCAAGCACTCGTTCAAAATGAGTCCCACTCGCTTCCCGCTCAAAGCCCTGAGTCTTGCCGTTGCCCTGATCGGTCTGGCGCCAGTGCATAACGCGCTGGCGGCCGATGCTGTGCAGAGCAGTGTGGCGCGCAATTACTCGATCGCGCCGGGGCCATTGGGCGATGTGCTGGCGCAGTTCGCGGCGACGTCCGGCGTGCCGCTGTCGTTCGATTCCAGGCTGCTCAACGACCGTCACAGCGAGGGTCTGCAGGGCAGCTACACCGTGCCGTCCGGCTTCGCGCACCTGCTGCAAGGCAGCGGTTATTCCCTGCTCAGCACCGGCGACAACGGCTACACCGTGGCGCCCGAGGTCAAGGTTGGCGATGCGATGGAGCTGGGGGCGACCACCGTCAACGGCGAGCTCAACGCACAGGCCGACACCTATGGCGGCGGCCAGGTCGCCCGCTCGGCGCGCATCGGCGTGCTGGGCAATCGCGAGATCAAGGACGTGCCGTTCAGCGTGGTCAGTTACACCTCGAAAACCATCGCCAACCAACAGGCGCGCACGCTGGGCGATGTGCTGCTCAACGACGCTTCGGTGCGTCAGTCGGCGGGCTTTGGCAACTTTTCGCAGGTGTTCACCATTCGCGGCCTGCCGCTGCAAACTGACGACATCGCCTTCAACGGTCTGTACGGTTTGCTGCCACGGCAGATCATCACCACCGAAGCGGTCGAGCGCGTCGACCTGTTCAAAGGCCCGAATGCCTTCATCAACGGCGTATCGCCCCAGGGCAGTGGCATCGGCGGCAGCGTCAACATCGTGCCCAAGCGCGCCGAAGACACCCCGACCCGCAGCGTGACCCTGGATTACGCCAGCGACACCACTGTCGGCGGGCACCTGGACCTGGGTGAGCGTTTCGGCGAAGACAACCGTTTTGGTGCGCGCATCAACCTGGCGCAGCACGGCGGCGACACCGCCATCGACGACGAAACCAAACGCTCGCAACTGATCGCCGTTGCCCTCGATTACCGTGGGGATCGCCTGCGCGTCTCGACGGATTTCGGCTATCAGAAAGAACGCATCAATCAGGGCCGCGCGGTGGTGTACCCGAACGGCAGCGTGGTCCCGCATCCGCCGTCAGCCAAGGATAATTACTCGCAGGCCTGGAGCTGGTCGCAGCTCGAAGACACCTACGCGATGGTCAACGCCGAGTACGACCTGAATGACAACTGGACGGCCTACGCGGGCGGCGGCGCCAAGCACACCCGTGAGAACGGCGAGTATTCCTCGCTATACGTGAGCGACAACAACGGCACGGCGCGCACGGGGTTTCTGTATTCGCCCCACGACGAAGACAACAAAAGCGCAGTGGCCGGCCTGAACGGGCATTTCAACACCGGGCCTGTGACCCATCAGATGAACTTCGGCCTGTCGGGGATGTGGGGGCAGCAGCGCTCGTCGTTCGAAGCGATTCTGGCGGCCAATCGTCAGCAGAACAATCTCTACAACCCCGTGCAGATTCCGCGCCCGAGCGTGACTTACTTCGGCTCGGACATTCATGACCCGCGCATCGTCGGCAAAAACCGCATCAAGAGCGCCGCCGTTTCCGACACCTTGGGCTTTGTCGATGATCGCGTGCTGCTGACGGTGGGTGTGCGTCGCCAGACCCTTGAAGTCGACGCCTGGAATACCACCACCGGCGCGCGCAGCGCCAACTATGACGAGTCGATCACCACGCCCGTGTATGGCCTGGTGATCAAACCGTGGGAGCACGTATCGTTCTACGCCAATCGCATCGAAGGCCTGGCCCAGGGGCCGACGGCGCCCGCAACCAACGTCACCAACCCCAACGAAGTGTTCCCGCCACGGCGCAGCAAACAGACCGAAGCCGGTGTGAAGCTGGACTGGGACAGCTACGGTGCAACGTTCGGCGTGTATCGCATCGAGCAGCCGAACAGCGCGACCACGATCGCGCCAGGCAATCGCCTGGGCACGTTCAGCGTCGATGGCGAACAGGTCAACAAAGGCCTGGAGATGAACATTTTCGGTGAGCCGGTGGATGGCCTGCGCCTGCTGGCCGGGACAACGTTCATGCACACCGAGCTGAGCAAGACATCCAACGGCCTCACCGACGGCAACCGCGCAGCGGGCGTGCCGCGCTTCCAGTACAACCTGGGCGCCGAATGGGACATCCCGGGCATCGAAGGCGCCGCCCTGAGCGGGCGGATGCTGCGCACCGGCGGCGAATACGTCAACGCCGAAAACACCCTGAGCATCCCGTCCTGGACCCGCGTCGACCTCGGCGCCCGCTACGGTTTCAAGGCCGACGACAACTACATCACCCTGCGCGCCAACGTCGAAAACGTCGCCAACAAAGCCTACTGGGCCTCCGCCTCCACGGCGAACAACTACCTGACCCAGGGCGAGCCACGGACGTTGAAGGTGTCGGCTACGGTGGATTTTTAAGCACCACTGAGGAGGCGCTGTATCACCTGTAGCAGTCCGGCTTGCCGGCGGTGGCGTCACCGAAATCGCCACCGCCGGCAAGCCGGGCTGCTACAGAGAAGCGCGACCGCGCTCCATGCTCACACCACCCGCTTCAAATCCACCCCCAACGCCTGCGCAAACGCCTTCACCAGCGGGCTGCGCGGGGCGCTGTGGCGCAGGATGAGGTTGAAGGGCGTGCGCAGGTGGATGAGGTCGGGGCGCAGGGCGCGCAGCTGGCCGTCGCGCACCTGCTGGCGGGCATAGTGTTCGGGGAGAAAGCCGATGAAGCGGCCGGTGAGGATCAGAATCGCCACCGCTTCGACCTGGGAGGCTGACGCCGATTGGCTGTCGTAATTGACGAAGCTGGCCTTGTCGCGATGAATCGCATAACGGTGATTGATCACCTGATAATGGCGCAGGATGTCGATGTCCAGTTCGCTGTCGTTCACGTTGAATAACGGATGGCCCACTGCGCAGTAGGCGTGCGAGGGCTCTTCGTACAGCTCGAAATAATCGAATTCTTCGCGGCGCTGATACACCGGCACGATGCCGACGCTCAATCGCCCTTCCACCACGCCGCGCTCTATTTCGTCGAGTTGCGAGGCGTGCAGGCGCAATCTTACTTTGGGCGCTTCATCGTGCATTGTTCTGAGCGCGGCAATTAATGGCGAACTTTTATCGGACATCGTGTTATCGATAACGCCAATACTCAGGTCGCCGATCAGTTCATTTTGCGCCGAACTAATCCGGTCGCGAAAAGTGTCCACCGAGGCAAATAGTTCGATGGCCGCCTGATAGACGAGTTTGCCTTCTTCGGTCAGGTGAAAGCCTTCGCGACCGCGCGTGCACAGGCGCATGCCGATGCGGATTTCGAGGTCGGAGATTTGCTTGCTGATCGCCGCCAGCCCCACGTTCAGCTCATTCTGCGCGGCGCTGAAGCCTCCCGCCTCGACCACTGCCTGGAAGACGCGCAAGAGCTTGAAGTCCATTCCACTGAGGGACAGGGGCGGACGGATCCCCGGTTTTGGCGGCACGTTTCCAGAAGTGGAAAGTGGAGTTTCCATAATACTTATTTACCTCGCCCGTTATATTCAACAGGCTTTGACCCACTACAAAAACATGCCCGACAGACAATAATGAACACAGAAAATGGCGATTGGCAACCATCTGCACGACGCCCTGATCAGTGACCCGGTCGCTGATTTCAGAGAATAAAACCTGACACTTCGATCAGGACTTTTAACGCGAAACTGCCCCTCACTCTCAGCGATCACCCAGCCTCGAAAGCGTGCCCGAACACACCCTGAACGGCCGAACGATGACTCGCTGAAATCGAATACGCACGGCCTGTACACGCTTGGAGAGACACCATGAACCAGAATCAGGCAGAGCGACTGCAAGACGAACGCAAGAAGATCGAGAACGAGTTCGACATCACCCAGTACGAACACGTCCCGCGCCGTTATTACGGGCGGATCTTCTTCGCCACGCTGATCGTCGTCGCCCTGGCCGGTCTTGCCCGCGCCTTCGCCAATGGCCAGATCGAATGGGGCTACATCGGCCAGTTCCTGACCTCCGAAGCGATTCTGTGGGGCCTGCTCAACACCATCATCATGTCGATTCTGGCGATGCTGCTGGGCGTGATCATCGGCGTAATTACGGCGATCATGCGCATGTCGGCCAACCCGATCCTGCGCTATGTGGCGATCACCTACACCTGGCTGTTTCGCGGCACGCCACTGATTCTGCAGCTGCTGCTGTGGTTCAACCTGGCGCTGATCTTCCCGGTCATTGGCATTCCCGGCCTGTTCCAGCTCGACACCGTGAGCCTGATGACGCCCTTCGTCGCCGCGCTGCTGGGCCTCTCCATCAACCAGGGCGCGTACACCGCCGAGGTGGTGCGCGCGGGTCTGCTGTCGGTGGACACCGGCCAATACGAGGCCGCCAAATCCATCGGCATGCCGCGCCTGCAAGCGCTGCGGCGTGTGATCCTGCCCCAGGCGATGCGCGTGATCATTCCGCCGGTGGGCAACGAATTCATCGGCATGGTGAAGATGACCAGTCTGGCCAGCGTCATTCAATACTCCGAACTTTTGCACAACGCACAAAACATCTACTACGCCAACGCCCGCGTGATGGAGCTGCTGATCGTCGCTGGCATCTGGTATCTGGCCGTGGTCACGGTGCTGTCGTTCGGTCAAAGCCGTCTGGAACTGCGCTTCGCGCGCGGCGCCGGCAAGCGTTCGTAAGCAAGGCCCGGGAGATCAAGTATGAGAAGCATCGTCAAAGCCGTTGGCCTGAACAAATACTACGACCAGTTCCACGCCCTCAAGGACGTCAGCATCGAGGTCGAGCAAGGCGAGGTGCTGTGCATCATCGGGCCTTCGGGCTCGGGCAAGAGCACGTTGCTGCGTTGCGTCAACCAGCTGGAAAAGATCGACAAGGGCGGCCTATGGGTCGATGGCGAACTGGTCGGTTATCGCATCGTCGGCAACAAGCTGCATGAGCTGACCGACGCGCAGATCGCCCGTCAGCGCCTGAGCACCGGCATGGTATTCCAGCGTTTCAACCTGTTCCCGCACATGACTGCGTTGCAAAACGTGGTCGAAGGGCCGATCCAGGTACTCAAGCGCTCGCCCAAGGAAGCCAACGAGGAAGCCATCGAACTGCTGGCCCGCGTCGGCCTTGCGGACAAGCGCCATTCCTATCCCGTTGAACTGTCCGGCGGGCAGCAACAGCGCGTGGCGATTGCACGCGCGCTGGCCATGCGGCCCAAGCTGATGCTGTTCGACGAGCCCACTTCTGCCCTCGACCCGGAGCTGGTGGGCGAAGTGTTGTCGGTGATGCGCGACTTGGCGCACAGCGGCATGACGATGATCGTTGTGACCCATGAGCTGGGCTTCGCGCGCGAAGTGTCCAACCGCATGGTGTTCATGGACGGCGGCCAGATTGTGGAGGCCGGCAGCCCCGAAGACATTCTAATAAGTCCACAAAACCCAAGAACCCAAAGCTTCATTTCTGCCGTTCGCACTTAAACCAGAACAAACGAGAACGACCATGAAAAAACTGATCCTCCCCACCCTGCTCGCGGGCCTCATGGCCTCCACTGCGGCCTTGGCCGAACTGCCCGCCAGCATCAAGGACAAAGGCGAAATCACCGCCGCCATCGTGCCGAACTACCCGCCGATGGACTTCAAGGACACCACCACCAACACCCTGACCGGCCTTGATGTGGACCTGGGCAACGCCCTGGCCGAACGTCTGGGCGTGAAGATCAAATGGCAGGAAACGGCCTTCGAGCAGATGGTCAGCGGCCTGGTCACCAAGCGCTTCGACATCATCCTGTCGGGCATGACCGATACCGCCGAGCGCCAGAAATCGGTGACCTTCGTCGACTATTTCACCAGCGGCCCGCAGCTGTACACGCTGACCAAGAACACCGAGCTCAATCAACCCGAAGACCTGTGCGGCAAGAAAGTCGGCACCAGCCGTCGCACCACCTGGCCGGCCGAAATCGCCGCGTGGAGCAAGGAAAACTGCGAGGCCAAAGGCAAACCGGCCATCGTTGTCAGCGGCTCCGAAGGCTCGGCCGACGCCCGCGCGCAACTGCGTCAGGGTCGTCTGGACGCCGCCATGCAAGGCAGCGAGACCATTCCGTACCTGATGTCCCAGGAGAAGGACACCTACAAGCCGCTGGGTCTGGCGATCTCCAGGCAGTTCACCGGGCTTGGCGTGAACAAGTCCAACCCTGAACTGGCCAAGGCAATTGCCGAGGCGATCCAGGCCATGATCGACGACGGCACCTACGGCAAGATCCTCAAGAAGTGGGAACTGGAGCAGGGTGCTGTGGCCAAGGTCGGGATGGATCAGGGGCAATAAACCGGCGCAGATCTAACCCTGTGGGAGCCGGCTTGCTGCGGGCCGCGATCGGACGAATGCGGTGTGTCAGTCAGCCTAGATGTGACAGATCCTCCGCCTTCGCCAGCAAGCCGGCTCCCACAAGGGATTGCATCGCCCGCAAGACCTGCACCAAGGCTTTCATAAGGACATAAGAACAACAGTGGCCACCTACTCCCTCGTCATCCGTCGCCTGATGGTTTGTTCGCTGACCATCGTTATGAGCCGCGCGATGACCAGCCCTTTGCTCACGCTGTTCCTGAGCACCCGGCTGGGCCTGAACCAGCAGGATGTCGGGCTGTTAATGGGCATCGCGGTGTTTCTCGCGACGCTTCTGGGGCTGTATGGCGGCTACATCATCGACCGGCTGGAAAAGCGCAAGCTGCTCATTCTGGCGATGCTTTCCAGTTCCATCGGATTCACCCTGCTGACCTTCGCTCAAAACGTCTACCTGACCACCCTCACCTTGGTGATCACAGAAACCGCTTCTGCGCTGTTTCTCATCGGCTCCAAGGCGATCATCAGCGAGAACCTGCCCATCGGCCAGCGCGCCAAGGTTTTCTCGCTGCGCTATACCCTGACCAACATCGGCTACGCCACCGGCCCCATGCTCGGCGTGCTGATTGCCGGGCAACTGCCGTTGGCGCCGTTTCTGATCGCCAGCGCCATCGCCTTTGGCAGCCTGTTTTTGATGATCGGCATCCCGCCGACCGTGGCCGACGGCGACAACCAGCCGCGCAGTTTTCTCGACACCCTAGCCACGCTCAAGAGCGACCGCACGCTGATCCTGTTCACCGGCGGCAGCCTGCTCAGCACCATCGTGCATGGCCGTTACACGCTGTACCTCTCGCAGTTTCTGCTGGTCACTCACACCTCGGAACAAGCGTTGAAAATCCTCTCGGCGGTGCTGGCCTGCAACGCGATAACGGTGATCCTGATGCAATACCAGATCGGCCGCTTTCTCAAGCGCGAGCAACTGCCGTACTGGATCTGTCTGGGCACCGCGCTGTTCGCCATCGGCCTGTTCGGCTTCAGTTTCGCCCAGACGACGCCGGCCTGGTGCGCGGCGATGTTCGTGTTCACGCTGGGGGAGATGATCATTTACCCGGCCGAATACCTGTTCGTCGACACCATCGCCCCGGACCACCTGCGCGGCAGCTACCTCGGCGCGCAGAACCTGGCGGCCTTCGGTGGTGCGATGAGCCCGGTGATTTGTGGTTATTTATTGATCAACTCGCCTGCGCCAACGATGTTTTACGTGTTGGCGGGGCTCACGGCGGTGGGTGGCACGCTGTGCTTTTTGGCGGGGCGCAATGCAAAGCTTGCCCATCCAGACCTGCCGCTCTGACACCCTTAGGTCCCTGTCGGAGCGCGCTTGCCTGCGACGGCGGTGGGTCAGTCGACGGATGTGTCACAGGTACACCGCCATCGCGGGCAAGCGCGCTCCTACAGGTGGTGGCTGTTTGAATTTGTCACTTTTCAAATCCGCCACAAACAGGTGAGTATGTCCGGCCTAGTGCTGTCCTGACTTCTATCTCCCTGACGAAAAGGATATCGAGCAATGAACTACCGCATTCTTGGCCAATCCGGCCTCAAGGTTTCGACCCTGACCCTGGGCTCGATGATGTTTGGCGTGCAGACCGACACCGACGAATCGCTGCGCATCATCGACAAGGCCTGGGATGAAGGTGTGAATTTCATTGACACCGCCAACGTCTACAACGCCGGCCGCTCCGAAGAAATCGTCGGCGAAGCCATCGCCTCGCGCCGCAGCGAATGGGTGCTGGCGACCAAGGTCGGCAGCAGTTCGGGCAACACCGCGCCCAACACCAGCGGCCTGAACCGCAAGCACATCTTCAACGAGATCGAATCCAGCCTGCGTCGTCTGGACACCGATTACATCGACATCCATTACCTGCACAAGGAAGACCACAGCACCCCGCTGGAGGTAACGGTGTCGGCCATTGGCGATTTGATTCGCGAGGGCAAGATCCGCTATTGGGGCGTGTCCAACTTCCGCGGCTGGCGCATCGCTGAAGTGGTCAACGTTGCCGAGCGCCTGGGCGTCGACCGGCCTGTGATCAGCCAGCCGCTGTACAACATCGTCAACCGTCAGGCGGAGCTTGAGCAGATCACCGCCGCCAAGTTCTACGGTTTGGGTGTGGTGCCTTACAGCCCGTTGGCGCGCGGCGTGCTCAGCGGCAAATACGCCCCGGATGTCACCCCCGACAGCAGCACCCGCGCGGGGCGTCAGGACAAGCGCATTCTGGAAACCGAATGGCGTCAGGAGTCGCTGCACATCGCGCAGAAACTGCAGCAGTACACCAGGGACAAAGGCGTCGGGCTGGTGGAGTTCGCCATCGCCTGGGTGCTGAACAACCAGGCCGTCACCTCGGCCATCGTCGGCCCGCGCACCGAAGAGCAGTGGGACAGCTACACCAAGGCGCTGAGCGTGAAGATCACCGCCGAAGACGAAGCGTTCATCGATTCGCTGGTCACACCGGGGCACGCCTCGACGCCGGGGTTTAACGACGTGCAGCATTTTGTGACGGGTCGGTATCTCTAAGGCGCTGCGCTTTAGTGGGAGCCGGCTTGCTGGCGAATGCGGTGTATCATTCAACACCTCAGCGCCTGGTCTGACGCATTCGCCAGCAAGCCGGCTCCCACAGATTCAGCGTTGCAGGTCAAGGCTGCATTCACTCCCCCCAAGGCGCCGGATCCCCGAACAGCTGCCCTTGCACGCCTTGAATCCCCATCTCCCGCAGCACCACGAACTCCCCTTCTGTCTCCACCCGCTCGGCAATCAACGGCAGGTCAATGCTGTGAGCCGCGCGTTGGATCGCCTCGATGAACAGCCGCTTGTGCCGTTCCTGATCGATGGCGCGGATGTAGCTGCCTTCGATCTTTAGATATGCCAGGCCCAGGCTCGACAGGTTGCCGATCATGCTGAAGCGCCCGCCGAAATGCTGCAGCGCCAGGGAATAGCCCAACTCGCGCAATCGTCGCGTCAGGTCTTCGAGCCCCTGTTGATCCGGCACCTGCTCCTCACCGATTTCCAGAATCAGCCTCGGCGCCAGATGCCCATGGCGCCTGAGCAATTCCATCACCTCATTCAGCGCGCCCGCATCAGAAAGCGTTGCCGCCGACAGATTCAGCGCCAGCGTCTGGTCGTGCCGGGGCAGCTGCTCGAAGACCGTTTCCAGCATCACCACGTCATGTCGCGCTGACCAGCCAAAGCGCTCGATCCATGGCAGAAAACGCCCGGCGGGCAGGGTTTGCGAGTCGTCGTCGATCACCCGCGACAGCACCTTGAAATGCAGCACGCGGCTGACGTCACTGGCTGCCATGACGGGCTGGAAGAACAGCTGAAAACGATGCTCGGTCAGGGCCTGATCCAGCAGTTCGTACCAGGCGTGGTGGTCGTCCTCCAGGCTCTCGACTGCGCTGTGCTCAATGCAATACCAGATGTTGTCGTGCTGGGTTTCAGCCTGAGAAAGCGCCTGATCGGCCAGCCCCAGCAGGGTCTGCGCCGAATCGCCGGGGCTGTACGGCGCCAAGCCTATATAAGCTGCCGGGCTGACATCGCAGACCCCGGTTCCACGCAGGCTGCTCAGTGCGGTTTCCACCTCGTGGGCCAGTTGCAGCGCTTCTTCCTTGACCAGCCCCGAGGCCAGCACGGCAAATTCGCCCCCTCGGATGCGGCTGATCAGGTGCCGCGCCTCGGCGTGATTGAAGCACTGACGCACCAGCACATCGCTGATCGCCACCAACAGCGCATCGGCTTTCTGGCTGCCCAGGCGCTCATTGAGTCCCGTCAGATCGTTAACCCTCAGCAGCAGCAGATACCCTGAGCGGGCATCCTCCACCTGGCTCACGTGTTCGTTCAGGCGCATGTCGAAATAACGCCGATTGGCCAGGCCCGTGAGGCTGTCTTCATAAGACTCGATGCGCAGTTTTTCAGTGCGCTCGGCCTGCTCCTGAAACAGCGCCTTGAGCTTGTCGACCATCTGGTTCATGGCCTGCACCACCCTGCGCAGTTCAGGCGTGGCAGGTAGTTGCGCCAGACTGAGGAACTCGCGACGGCCAATGGCCTGGGACTGCTCGACCATGTAATCCAGCGGCTTGAGTTGTCGGCGCAGCAACCAGACGCCAAGCAGAACGCTGACGAACCCGCAGATCAGCAGCCAGCCCAGATTACCCAGCGCCGCTTGCCACAGCTTGCCGATGGCGAACATCGGGTGGCTGACCACCTCGACCCGCGCCGCCGGGCGCCAGCCGCGACTGACAATCGCGCTGGCCCCCGCGGGCTGCAGCGCGATGAGCTTGATGAACCAGTCCGGCGCGGTGGCGGCGGGCACGGCATTGCGTTCGACGATGACCTTGCCCGTGGCAGGGTTCACCACCCGAATGCGCGCGTAATAGCCGCTATCGAAGATCGAGCTGACCATCAGGTCCATCATGGTCGGATCATCTACGGACGGCGTCAGCGACAGCGCCAACGCCGTGGCTGCGTCCTGGGCGTGGGAGCGCAATTGATTGACGTACTGATCGCGGGAGCTTTCCAGGCTGACCATGAAGCCGCCGCCGAAGGCGACGATCATGAACACACAGATGGCGATCAACAGCTGTTTGAACAGGGTCATGGGCGAATCCTTGTTCTGTGCGATGGATCAGGGCGTGTTGCCCTCGACCGGAAAACCTTCGGCTTTCATCTTGTTCAACACGTCTTGCCAGCGGGACAGCTGTTTGATATCCCCCGCAATGCTGGCGCTGCCGATGGTGGCGTCGGTGGCATCCGGCAGCCACACGCCCTCGCCGTTGAAGGCGTACACCGGCAGCAGGTCCTTGCGTGAATCGGCGGGTTCGAGGGTGTCGGTCAGGCTGTCGAGCACCAGCGGTTCGCCATCGTTGTCCGGGTAATACGTCAGCACCATGTGCGCCCGCTCCGGGTTGAGCACCTTGACGTAGGTGATCAGCAGTTTTTCCGCCGGCATGCCGCGCTGCCTCAGGCTGAAATACTTGGCGATGGCAAAATCCTCACAATCGCCCGCCCCCCTCCACAGCGCCTCGACCGGGGTGGCCCAATAGTCATCGACGCGCCACAAATCGATGTCCTCGACGTAGCGCAGCTCCTGATTGAAGAACTGATTGACCCGCTGCAACAGCGCCAGATCGCTGGCCGGTTTGCGCTCGCTCAGCATCGCCCGCCACGCGTCGACCCGATGCCGCCCGTCGGTCGATGGGCCGTACAGCGACGAGGCCCGCCGGTTGATCAGGGAAAAGTCCCAATCGGCGTTCGCCAGACTCGCCAGCACGACGCCCATCAGCAGAACCTGACAGAACAAGCGTGCAAGCCGGTCAAAAGCGAAACGGGTCGCCAATGCGGTCAGTCCATGGGTCGACCAGAGGTACTCGCTGACGAGCCTCCAACCGAGGAAAATAATGGCATCTGGCGATCATTGGCTTGCGAATCAACGACTTCTGTCGCCTGCTCGTGTGATCTTTGATATGCCTCGTCCAGGCGACCGTTTTCCGACGCCTCGTGTCGATCCAAGGATAGAACACCGTACGCACATGAACGCCATAAAGCCTTGTAGAATGCGCCCCGTCGTCGTCGAGTCAGAGATGTTTCAAAGTTTGACAAGGCCGACGACGGCCTCTAGTGTTCACCTTGGATCCAAAATCTGGTCAGCGAAGAAGAAGTGACGATGCGCAGGGCTGAAAAAGAACAATTTCTGCGAGAAATACTCGGCAGCGAACAACCACCGGCGCACCTAGCGCGCGGGATCATCGAGGAAAAACTGCGCGCCGCGATACTCGATGGTCGCCTGCCTGCGGGCTTTGCACTGCGCCAGCAAGAGCTGGCCACGCTGTTTGGCGTCAGCCGCATGCCGGTGCGCGAAGCCCTGCGCCAACTCGAAGCGCAATCGCTGTTGCGTGTCGAAACCCACAAAGGCGCTGTCGTTGCCCCGCTGATCAATGAAGACGCCACCGATGCCTATGCGCTGCGTATCCTGTTGGAGTCCGAAGCCCTGCGTCAGTCGATTCCGCTCCTGACGGCCGAGGACATCAGCACCGCGCGTGGTTACATCGAACAACTTGAGGTCGAGACCGATTACAGCATGATCGGCACCCTCAATCGCATGTTCCACATGACGCTATACGCTCGTGCGCCGAATAAACGCCTGCTCAAGCTGGTTGAAGACGGCCTGAACGAGGAGGAGCGCTTCCTGCGTTTCAACCTCAAGTACATGGGCCTGGGCAAGCTGTCCCAGGATGACCACTATCAGTTGCTGGACATGGCCGCGGCGGGCGCCGTCGAACCTACCGTCAGCGCCCTCGCACACCACTTGAATCGTGGTGTCGACGCCATCAACACCTATCTCAGCAGCCGGCCCGCGGAAGTCGCCAAACCCGCCCCGGCGTCAAGGAAGCGCGCCCTCGCCCAGTGAGGGTTCAACGACCGTGAACGGCGGCTGTTCACGGTCCAGCATTCGCACCCCTGCTTGTGGTCGCCGCCGGTGACCAGACGAAGCATGGGGCTGATTGGGCACCCCTACCCCGGTGCCAGCGCCGAAGGAACCGGCCCCACGGTAATCAATAGTCTGCTCACTCAGGCTTGGGGACACTCCTGTGTACGCCGAAAAAAGCAAATGGCTGATGGTGGTCAATTCCGGACAACCCATCAGAACACGGCTGATCTGCTTCCCCCACGCGGGCGGCGATCCGGAGCAGTTTCGCGACTGGTCGCAGGATCTGGCCGACCACATCGAACTCGTGACCCTGCGCCTGCCGGGCCACGGCAGTCGACTCAAGGAAACGCCCTATGACCAATGGGCGCCGCTGTTGCAGGACACCTTTGTCGCCCTGCGGCCCTACCTCACCGAGGCCCATGCCTTTTACGGCCACAGTTTTGGCGGGCGCGTGGCCTACGAAATGGCACGTCTGGCGCAGGCGCACTTTCCTGGCCAGACTCGCCATCTGTTCATTTCCGGCTGTCGCAGCCCCGACAGCCAGCAACCGAGGCCCTATCTGCACACCCTGCCCAAGGACGATTTCATCCAAGCGCTGATCAAACTGGGCGTAGCACCCGAATCGATGCTTCACGACAAGAAGCTCATGCGCCTGTTCGAACCGGTGATGCGCAGCGACCTGAAGCTCTCGGAGCTGTGGTCGCACTGTCCCGATGAAGGCCTGGACATCGCGCTGACGGCGCTTTACGGCAGCGACGACCCGATCGACACTGCCACCAGCATGATGAACTGGCGAGAATTCACCCGCCGCGAGTTCGAGCTGATCGAAGTGCGCGGCAAGCATGACTTCCTTCTGTCGCAGCGCCACCGCCTGCTGCACATCATCAATACCCACCTGGGTCTACTCGACGTTTGACCCTCCCTTCTCCTGGCGCTCGTAGCAGCACGGCTTGCGTCGGTGGCAGTCTGACTGACGCCGTCGACGAGCCGTGTTGCAACAGCGCCCCTTCTCCATCTGCAAGGCTTCTCTGTCCTCATCTATCGTGAAATCTGCCCGCGTTAACGCAGCGCATTGCTGCGTTTCAGGCAAACTCGGGCAGCGAATCCGTCTGCAGTCGGTTGCGCACACGCCATTTTCATGGAGCAACGAAAGGAGCAGTGCCAGGGCGCAGACGTCTGAGGGATGCCCAACTACGTCGCCCACTCAAAATCCTTCTAATTCGATTATTCAGTGAACGCGCAACGCTGAACGAGGCATTCGTTCATTATTATCAATTCTGACTTTAATGAGTTGGAAGGGTTGTGCTCGCCCCAATAAAACTTATCGTTAATGTTTTATCAGCGTTCTGCGTGCGCCGTTTTTATATTAAATAAAAATTATTAAAAAGTGTTTGCGGACTAATTAAAAAGTGATTTAACGTTTTCCCGTCGCCGTAACCTGGCGCCGCAAGCCCCTCTGCCTGCGGCCCTGCAATCGGCTGACAGGCCAGAACACCGTGCCTGGCTTACGACACTCACGACCATTAAACGAAGTATCTGTTCGCGGCCCACGTTCGTCCGAGTTTTATAACGCCCCCGTTCAGCGACGTAACGCCGCTCAACTTTCCGCGTTCGTAAACAGGCAAACAACGTAGACCTCTTACACAACTTCCAGACATCAAGGACGTTATCATGAGCATTCAAAAACAACTGTTGACCCGCAAGAAATCGGAACTAAGCACCCATCCGATCTTCTCTGAAATTGATTCACTGGACGTGCTGCGACGGTTCATGGAGGCGCATGTCTTCGCGGTCTGGGACTTCATGTCGCTGACCAAACGCCTGCAGCAGGAGCTGACCTGCACCCGTTTGCCCTGGCTGCCGCCCAAAGACCCGAAGGCTGCGCGGCTGATCAACGAGATCGTGCTGGGCGAGGAGTCGGACGACCGACTCGAGCACGGCCATTACAGCCATTTCGAGCTATACCTGGATGCCATGCGTGAAGTCGGCGCCAGCACGGCGCGGGTCGAGCGCTTCGTCGAGCTGCAGAACGAAGGCGTCCACTACGCAACCGCGCTGGAGAGCGTGAAGGCCGGCAAGGCCGAGGCCTGCTTCGTTCGCGACACCCTCGACATCGCCCTCAACGCCCCTGCGCACAGTGTCGCGGCGGCCTTTCTGCATGGCCGGGAGAGCGTCATCCCGCAAATGTTCCAACGCATCCTCGACGACTGGGGCATCACCGCCAACCAGGCGCCAACCTTTCGCTATTACCTTGAACGCCACATTGAGGTCGACTCCGAAGACCACGGCCCCGCCGCTGAATCCCTGCTCGCGCGCCTGGTGGACGGCGATGAGCAACGCGAGCAGCAAGTCTATGAGGCCGCCATCGCTGCGGTTGAGAGCCGCATCGCCTTGTGGGACGCCCTGCGCGTGAGCATGCGCGAGCCGGCGCTGGAAGTCAGCGCGTGAGCCCCGCGCTTGTGCAATCCCTCCGCTCTCACCACAAGGACGACACCATGAAAGCCGAAGACTACCTGTCCTTTGCCGACGCTTGGGAAGGCCGTGCGACGATCCGCACCCGCCCGCGCCGCATCGTCGAAAACGACGAAAAACTGATCTACCCGCTGAGTCGCCAACCCTTGGTGCTCAGCGAAACCTTCACTCGCGAATGCCCTCATTTGCGTGACTTCGCGCTGATCCAGAGCCTGTACAAATTCATCAACGATGTGGTGATCTTCGAGACCGAAATCGTCGACAAGACCGCCCGCAGCATCGCCAAGGACAACTTCGCGATCCGCTTCCCGTTCGCCTGCCGCTACGACGCCATGACCGTGGTGGTCGACGAGGATTACCATGCGCTGGTGGCGATGGACTTCATGCAGCAGACCATCGCGCTGACCGGCATCCAGCCGATTCACCTGCCGCTGGAAATCGAATTGAGCCGCGCCATTCCCGCTGCACTGGCCCTGGCGCCCGATCATCTGCGCAGCGCGGTCGAGCTGATTTGCGTGGCCATCGCCGAAAACACTGTGACCAATGATGTCGCGGCGTTCGCCAAGGACGACACGGTCAAGCAATCAGTGAAGGGGCTGATGGCCGATCACCTGCTCGACGAGGGCCGCCATTCGGGCTTCTGGGCGCGGCTGGTGCGCATTTACTGGAACGTCGCACCCGAAGAAGACCGTCAGATCATTGCGCAGATCATGCCGGTTTTCATTGCTCAATATTTGACCAACGACATCCAGAAGTCCTTCGACTTCGTGCTCATCGACCACCTCACCGTGGCCGAACCAATCAAGCAGGCGCTCAGGGATGAAACCCAGGCGATGAGCTTCCCGATCAACCGCCATCACCCGCTGGTGGGCAACATCGTGCGCTTCTTCAAGGCCAGTGCGATGCTCGAATCCCCCTGCGTGCAACAGGCCCTTGCCGACTACCTGCCGGCGGGAGGCGCGCAATGAAGCGCCTTACGATTGTGCTCATCGGCCACAGCCGGGCCCTGCGCGAACTGAGCGCCGAACTCGACAGCCATGGGCATCAGCTGCATCACCTGACCGATGCACAGGCCCTGGAAAACAGCCCCTTGAGCGGCGTCTCGATGCTCATCGAAGACGGCACGCTGGATCTGGCGAGCGCGCGCCTGCAAGCCTTCAACGCCCCGGTGCATCTGGGGCTGCGCGTGGGATTGACCGCAAATGCTCACCCCGGGCTGCCACGCGTGGAGTGGCTGTGCTGGTTTGGCTCGGCGACTGCGCAACGTTTGATCGCCCGGGAAACCGTGCCCGCCGAGCCTTCGGGCAATGGCCGCATGCTGCGTGACAGCGCCGTGGCGGCGCTGGTCGACAGCATCGCTTTGCAGGTCAGCCGCTATTCCCGCGACGCCGAGCATTTCGCTCGTGCGGAGCGGGTGGAGCCGCCCCAGAGCGAGTGGCAGGACGGTCTGCACATGCTGGATCGTCTGGCCTTCGAGCATCGCTTCAATGACACCGCGCAGCCACATTTGCTGAACATCGCGCAGCAATCGCTGGTGGCACGACTGGACCACAGCTTCACCAGGTTTGGCGACCGTTGTGCGTTGTGCCTCGGCGAGCAGCGCATCAGTTACGCCGCGCTGCGCGCGCAGTGCGTGGCGATTCAGGCGCAGATGCAGCCGCTGCTCAAGCAGCCCGGTGACGAGCCTTTGGTGATCGGCATCTGCCTGCCGAAATCGGCGGCCCTGTTCGCGGGGATTCTGGCGATTCTCGGCTATGGCGCGGTTTATCTGCCGCTGGACCCCAGCCAGCCGCTGCAGCGCCAGCAGTACATTCTGGAAAACGCCAAAGCCGCGCTGTTGCTTCACGACGGTCTGCACCCGTTAGCCGGGCAGTGCGTGCCGGGGCTGAACATCAGCGACATCGAGGTCACGCCGACAGCGGATTCCCTGATGCGACACGCCCCACACGCCGATGCGCCGTGCATGGCGCTGTACACCTCGGGCACCACCGGGCACCCCAAGGGCGTGATGCTCAGCCAGCGCAATCTCAGCCATTTCACGGCCTGGTACGCCGATTACGTCAGCCTGTCCGAGCACAGCCGGGTGTTGCAGTTCTCGACCCTGAGCTTCGACTCCTCAGTGATCGACATCTTCCCAACGCTGCTCAGCGGCGCAGCGCTGGTGGTCGCCAGCGAAGACCAACGTCGCGATCCGCTGCAACTGGTCGAGCTGCTCGGGCAGAACCTCAGCCACGCGTTTCTGCCCCCCGCGCTGCTGAGTATTCTGCCGCTGGAAAAACCGCTGACCCTCGAACACCTGTGCACCGGTGGCGACGTCTGCGAGCCCTACGTGATCGAGCGCCTGGCCGCGCAATGCCCGTTCCACAACCTGTACGGCCCGACCGAAGCCACGGTGCTGATCACCGCCGGGCAGTTCCAGCCGGGCAGCAGCAATCGCAATCTCGGGCGCCCCATCGCCAACAGCCAGTTGCTGATTCTCGATGAACACCTGCAGCCGGTTGTCGAGCAGACAGCGGGCGAGCTGTACATCGTCGGGCCTGGCGTGGGACTGGGTTACATCCACAACCCGGCGCTCACCGCCGAGCGCTATGTGCAGATCGCTTTGGGCGATGGCGAGAGTCTGCGCGCCTATCGCACAGGGGATATCGGCAAGTGGACCGAGGCTGGCATCGAGCTGTCGGGCCGACGCGACAATCAGGTGAAAATCCGCGGCTTTCGCGTCGAGCCTGAGGAGATCGAGCATTGCCTGCGCGACAGCCAGCTGTATCGGCAAGTCGCGGTGGTGGTCGACGAGCAGCGACGGATTCTGGCGTTTCTCGCCCAGCCCCACGGGGTCGAGCCTGATGCCGCGCGGCACTTGCTCAAGGCGCATGTCGAGCGCCTGCTGCCCGATTACATGCGCCCGGCCGCCTACACGGAGCTGGCCAACATGCCGTTCGCCAACAACGGCAAAGTCGACCGCAAGGCGCTGCTGCAACTGCCGATCAACCTCATCGAACAGGCGCCTCGTCGTCAACCGGAAACCGACAACGAACGTCTGCTGCTGAGCCTGTGGGCCGAGCTGCTGGAGCTGCCGCCGGGGGATATTTCCACCGAAGAGAGCTTCTTTAATCTCGGCGGCCACTCGATCCTGCTGTCGCAAATGCTCTTGGGGATTCGTGAGCATTTCGGCCGCAGCATTCCGATCAACCGCTTCATCGAAGCGCCGACGCTGATCAACCTGGCCTCGCTGCTCGACAGCGATGGCGCATCGTCCTGGACGGTCAGCCCGCAAGCGATCAAGGACGCCAGCACACCGCTCGACGTGCCGGTGCTGCCCGTGGGCAGGCTGGGCGACGTGCACAAGGTCATCGTCACGGGCGCCAACGGTTTTCTCGGCGTGCACATCGTCGAGGCGCTGCTGGCATGGGGCGCGACCGAAGTGGCGTGTCTGGTGCGTGAGGGCCAGGGGCTGACCGCGCAGGACCGGTTTGTCGAATCCCTGCGCGAGAACCGCCTGGAACATCTGGACCTGACTCGCGTGCGGGTCTACGCCGCCGACGTCACCCAACCCCAACTGGGCCTGAGCGATGAGGTGTACGAGCGGCTGGACCGCGAGTTCGGCGCGCTGGTGCACAACGCGGCCAACGTCAATCACGTGCAGGACTACGAAACGCTGGCCCGGGACAACGTCGCGCCGATCTTCGAGTGCCTGCGCCTGTGCGAAGGGCGCAGCAAGAAGGTGTTCAACTTCGTCTCGACGCTCTCGGCCTCCAGCGCCGTGGCCGCTGATGGCAGCGTGCTGGAAGCGCCTGCCGCCGAGACCCCGCCGATCTACATCAAGAACGGTTACAACCTGTCCAAATGGGTCGCCGAGCGCATCCTGCAACAGGCCCGCGATCAAGGCGCCTGGGTGAACATCTATCGCCCCGGCAACATCGCCTTCAACAGCGTCACCGGCGTCTGCCAGCCCCACAAGAACCGCCTGATGCTGATGCTCAAGGGTTCGATGCAATTGGGGCAGGTCCCGGATTTCTCGATGACCTTCGACCTGATGCCCGTGGACTTCCTTGCCCGCTTCATCGGCTTTCACAGCAGCCGTTATCAGCCCGCCCGCGCGGTGTTCAACCTGCACAACCCCGAGCCCCTGAGCTGGAGCGGCTACGTCGACGCGTTTCGCGAGGCGGGGCGTGAGTTCGAGATGGTCAGCGTCGCGCACTGGCAGACCCAGCTCAATCGGGTCGACAGCCAGAACGCGCTGTTCGGCGTGCTCGGCTTCTACCTCGACGGCTTCGAGGAAGACATCGGCGACATCTCGATGATCGCCTACCCCAACGCCCTCGCCGGCGTGCAGCGCATGGGCGAACGCTACCCGCAGAAAACCCCGGCGCTGCTGCGCAAGGGCTGCGATTACCTGAAAGAAATCGACTTCATCTGAACGCAACACCCACCGACGTAATGGAGAACGACATGAACGCAATCAACACAATCGACGCGCTGAAACCCGACACCCTGATCGCCAACCCGGCGGGCAAGCCGGTGGTGGCCTCGGTCAAGGTCAATGCACCGGCAAATGATGTCTGGCAGGTGGTTGGAGATTTCGGCGGGTTTACTCAATTCATCCCCGCGCTGGCCAGCATCGACGTGATCGGCGACGGCGCAGGCTCGATTCGCCACAAGCGCTTCAAGGAAGGCGGCCTGGAAGTGGTCGAGCAGCTCAACTCGCGCAACGACAAGGCGTTTTCGATGACCTGGACCACGATCTACAACAACCTTGGTGTCGGCAACCTGTGGGCCTCGATGACCGTTAAGCCTGAGCGCGATGGCAGCGTCGCCACCTGGACGATCATCGCCGAGCCTGCTGTTGGCAATCCCATGAACGCTGATGAGTTCCAGGCGTTCCTGCAGGATTTTGCCGATGACGCGATGAGTCATGTGCAGAAACTCTTCGCCTGACCCCCAAACCTGTGGGAGCGAATGCATTCGCTCCCACAGCTGGATCTACCAACCAGAGTTGCAAATCGTCACCCATCTCAACACAATGCGACGCATTATCATTTAAGCGGCGCTGGGATGGCGCGTTTCAATGCCTTCTTCCGACGCGACCCTGCGTACCCTTTATAGCGATCACCACGGTTGGCTCAATGGCTGGCTGCGCAGCACGCTGGGCAACGCCGCCGATGCCGCCGATCTCGCGCAAGACACCTTCGTGCGCCTGCTCAATCGCAGCGAGCTGCTTGAGCTCAACGCACCGCGCGCATTTCTGCGTACCGTCGCACGGGGGCTGGTGATTGATCACTGGCGCCGCGAAGAACTGGAACGCGCCTACCTCGAAGCCCTCGCCCACCTGCCCGAACACGAAACGCCCTCGCCGGAATCCCGCGAGCTGGTATTTGAGCTGCTGGAAAGCATCGCCAGGATGCTCGACGGGCTGAAACCCAAGGTCAGGCGCGCGTTTCTGCTGGCGCAATGCGAAGGCCTGACCCACAAACAGATCGCCGAGCAGATGAGCGTTTCGGTACGCTCGGTCGAGCGTTATGTCGCCGACGCGCTGTATCACTGCTACCAGCTGAGGTACGGCGAATGAGTCAGGCCTCGGCGCTCGATCATCGTCAGCCCTCGCCTGCCGTGGTTCGCCAGGCCATCGAGTGGATGATGCGCCTCAACAGTCAGGCCGCGAGCCCCCGTGTGCGTGAGCGCTGCGAGCAATGGCGCGCGGCGCATCCCGATCACGAATGCGCGTGGCAGCGCGTGCTGTCCCTCAGCCGTTTTCAGGCACTGCCCGCGAGCGGCGCCGCCTTCGATGCCCTGGAAACCAGCGCCCAGCGGTTGGGCCGCAGGCAGGCGCTGAAATTGCTGTCTGGCTTGCTGGTGGTCGGATCAAGCGCGTACCTGGCGCGGGACCTGACGCCCTGGCAGCAATGGCGTGCCGATTTCGCCACCCACATTGGCGAGCGCAGCGGCTTTGCCTTGGCCGATGGCACACGCCTGCAGCTCAATACCGATACCGCCGTGGATCAGCACTTCAGCCCGACCCAGCGCCTGATCAAACTGAGCAAGGGCGAAATTTTCATTACCTGCGGCGCCGATGCGCAAAGCGCGACGCCACGGCCGCTGTTGATCAGTTGTCGGCACGGCACGTTTGAAGGGCTGTCGGGCATTGGCCGACCGGGACGGTTTGTCGTGCGTCAGGATGAGGACCGCACGCGGCTCAGCGTCACCGATGGACGCGTGCTGATCCGCTCGCCGGGTGGGTCCTCTGTAACTGTGAGCGCGGGGCAAAGCTATTCGGTGGATGGCCAGCGCGCGAGTCTGCTGCCTGAGCTGAACATGGACCCGGGCGCGTGGGCCGATGGCCTGATCGTCACGCGCAACATGCGTTTGGGGGATTTTCTCGCGGAAGTCGCGCGCTATCGTCACGGCTATCTGGCGTGCGCGCAGGATGTCGCCGATCTGCGCCTGTCCGGCGTGTTCCGCCTGGGAGACACCGACAAGCTGCTGGCCATCCTGCCGCAGACCCTGCCGGTGCAACTCAAGTACCGCACGCGCTGGTGGGTGACGCTGCAGCGCAACGCGTGACGTTCACTTATTTATGGCGGGTTTCGCGCGCACGTTCGGCTTAGAGATCAGCACCCCTCCTCTTCACCGACTTCGACGGAATCCGCAATGACCGGGCTTCAACGCAACGCGCCACCCTCTCTCGTTCGCCAGTGCCTTCTCGATGCCTCGCGCACAAGACCTTCCCTTCTGGGCTCTGCCATTCGGGCGGCACTGATTTCCACAACGCTGTCCGCCTGCGCTGTGCCCCTTCACGCGCTCGCCGCGGACACCACGCTGGTCGTCAATCCGGCGCGCAGCTATTCGATTCCCGCAGGCTCCTTGGGCGACGCGCTGAACCAGTTCGCGCGTCAGGCGGGGATCATGCTGTCGGCTACACCCGAGCAGACGGCGGGGCTGCGCTCGCCGGGCCTGCAGGGCAATTACTCGACCGATCAGGCATTGGCGATTCTGCTGGGCGGCAGCGGCCTGCAGGCGATCAGCCAGGACGGCAGCAGCTATGTGCTGCACAGGGCCGATGATCAGGCGATGTCGCTGCCGAGCACCGACGTTCACGGGTTTGCCCTGGGCAACGCGTTGGGCAGCATGGAGGGCTACAACGCCACCCACAGCCAGATCGCCACCAAGACCAGTACTGCGTTGCTGGAGACCTCGCAGTCGGTCTCAGTGGTCACGCGCGAGCAGATGGACGACCAGGGCTCGCAGACCGTCGCGCAAGCCATGCGCTACACGCCGGGTGTGCTGACCAACCCTTACGGCGCGACCCATCGTTACGACTACGTGGCAATGCGCGGTTTCAACGACGGCTCGGTGGACAACATCTACCTCGATGGCCTGAAGTCCATGGGCGACAGCGGCACCTACAGCACGATGCAGGTGGACCCGTATTTCCTTGAGCGCATCGATATCCTCAAAGGGCCGTCGTCAGTGCTGTACGGCCGCAGCTCGCCCGGTGGCTTGGTCGCGCTGACCAGCAAGAAGCCGCTGTACGAGCCCTACCATCAGATTCAGGCAACGGTGGGCTCCAATCATCAGCGCGGGGTGGGCTTCGATTTCAGTGGGCCGGTGGATGACGACAAGCGCATCGCCTATCGACTGGTGGGGCTGACCGATCAATCCGACACCCAGTTCGATCACGCTGAAGAAAAGCGTTACGCACTGGCGCCGACCCTGAGCATCGATTTCACCGAGGACACCTCGCTGACACTCCAGGCGTACCTGCAACACGACCCAGACGGCGGCTATCACGGCGGTAACCCGGCCGATGGCGTCTTGCATCAGCGCAATGGCCAGCGCATCTCCGAGCACTTCTTTGAGGGCGAGCCAGGCATCGATGGCTACAGTCGCGACCAGCAGTCTTTCGGCTATCAGTTCGAACACCGCTTCAACGACGTCTTCACCGCGCGGCAGAACTTCCGCTATCTGGATTCGAAGGTGAGCCTGGATCAGGTGTACAGCTATGGCTGGACGACACCGACCAGCAACGAGCTGAACCGCTATTACTCCGGCGCGAACGAGCATCTGCATTCGTACATCATCGACAACATGCTGCAGGCTGAATTCTTCACCGGCGCCGTCAAGCACACGGCGCTGTTCGGCGCGGACTATCAGCGTCGCAAGACGGTGGTCGACTGGCAGAGCGGCTCGCTGGCGCCGATCAATGCGTTCAACCTGGTGTATGGCAATTCAGAGATCACCTACTACGACCCGACCAGCTACCTGCGTCGCCTGGAACAGACCGGGGTGTATGCGCAGGACCTGATCGAGTGGGACAAATGGCGCTTCTCACTGGGCCTGCGTCACGACTGGGTCGAGACCTCTGACGAGAACCGCATCGCCGAATTCAACCGCCCTGAAGGCACCGAGATCAGCGACAAGCGCACCAAGACCACCGGGCGCGCCGGCGTGCTGTATCTGTTCGATAACGGGGTGGCGCCTTACATCAGCTATTCCGAGTCGTTCAACCCGAACTCCTATTCCGACAGCACTGGCAATCCACTGGCCCCCACTGATGGCAAGCAGTGGGAAGCGGGCATCAAGTACCAGCCGCCGGGCACGGACAATCTGTTCACGGCATCGGTGTTCCGCATCGATCAAGAGAACCTGGCGACCAAACTGCCGCAGGAGAACTTCTATCGCGCGATCGGCGCTGTTCGCTCTCAAGGCCTGGAGCTTGAAGCGCACATGCAGCTGACCGATAACTTCAAGGTGTTGGGCAGCTACACGCTGACTGACATCGATTATTCGAAGTCGATGCCGAGCACGGTCAGTGATGTCGACAACAAGGGCAACTCTCCGACCCAGGCGCCAAAACACATGGCCTCGCTGTGGGGCGACTACAAGTTCAACAGCGGCGCGCTGGATGGCCTGCGGTTGGGCACAGGCTTGCGCTATGTGGGGTCGAGCTGGGTTGATGCCGAGAACACCATGAAGGTGCCTTCCTACACGCTGTGGGACGCGTCGATGGGCTATGACCTGGGCAAGCTGGGGCTCAAGGGCGTGGACGTGCGCTTGAACGCCAATAACCTCACCAATGAGAGCTACGTTGCGTCGTGTGCCAGCCTGAACTTCTGCTACATGGGCGAAGAGCGCAACGTCAGTGCGACGGTGAGCTATCAGTTCTAGACGGCGCTTATCGACATCAAGCCAGCCTTCGGCAACGCAGGCTGGCTTTTTTGTGCCCCTGAAACGACAAAACCCCTGTCTGCGCTAGCAGACAGGGGTTTCGGAATTCAATCTTGACGATGACCTACTCTCACATGGGGAAACCCCACACTACCATCGGCGATGCATCGTTTCACTGCTGAGTTCGGGATGGGATCAGGTGGTTCCAATGCTCTATGGTCGTCAAGAAATTCTTTAGCCGATCCGTTACCAGGTAACGTGTCAGCAAAAATGGGTGACCTTCACTTATAAAGACAAAACCCCATCTGCGTTAGCAGATGGGGTTCTGGAATTTAATCTTGACGATGACCTACTCTCACATGGGGAAACCCCACACTACCATCGGCGATGCATCGTTTCACTGCTGAGTTCGGGATGGGA
>Ga0213836_100050_pt1 | contig 137908 bp, 125 predicted proteins | sample SWPATP03_FD_160578 | JGI IMG/M metagenome (GOLD analysis project Ga0213836, IMG submission 160578) | Coastal seawater microbial communities from Marineland, Florida, United States - SWPA TP0 #3 | ecosystem: Environmental > Aquatic > Marine > Coastal | place: USA: Florida | collected 2016-08-05
CAGCGCCCGCATAGACTTTCAGCTTACGATACATGTCGCGACCCAGCGGGTTCTTAGGCAGCATGCCTTTGACCGCGGTCTCGATCACGCGCTCAGGAGCTTTGGCGATCAGCTTTTCAAAGTTGATCGACTTGATCCCGCCCGGGAAACCGGAGTGAGAGTAGTAGATCTTGTCGGAGGTCTTGGCACCGGTAACGCGGATTTGCTCAGCGTTGATAACGACGATGTAGTCGCCGGTGTCAACGTGCGGAGTGTATTCCGGTTTGTGCTTGCCACGCAGACGGCTCGCGATTTCAGTGGCCAAACGACCCAGGGTCTGGCCAGCAGCGTCGACGACGAACCAGTCGCGCTTTACTGTTTCCGGTTTAGCGGTAAAAGTTTTCATTCTTTATAGCCTCAAAGGCCGCCCTGAAAAATAGACGGCGGAGCATACTCATTAGTACGGTCTTTGACAAGTCAAAGGCCGCCGGGCACGAACGCTATAGGGGGCTCGGGTCAGCGCGTTCGATCGCAGCGGTATCTTGTGTCGCGGGGCATCACTCCCACGACAAAGAGACGCGGAATTATGCAGATTGCGAAAAAAATTTCAACCTGCTTTTATGGCTCTTTTAAAAAGGAGAGCCAGATGGACTATCGCAAACTGGGCAGAACCGATCTCAATGTCAGCGCAATCTGCCTCGGCACGATGACCTGGGGCGAGCAAAACAGCGAGTCCGAGGCCTTCGCCCAGATCGAGCGCGCCAAGGCTGCGGGGGTCAATTTCATCGACACCGCCGAGATGTATCCGGTCCCGCCCAAGAAAGAAACCTACGCCAGCACCGAAACCATCATCGGCAACTGGTTCAAGAAGAGCGGCGACCGCGCCGACTGGATCCTGGCCAGCAAGATCGCTGGCCCCGGCAACGGCATCGACTACATTCGCGACGGCAAGCTGAAATTCAACCGCGATCACATCAATGCGGCCCTGGACGCCAGCCTCAAGCGCCTGCAGACCGACTACCTGGACCTCTATCAACTGCACTGGCCGGAGCGCAGCACCAACTTCTTCGGAAAATTGGGCTACACCCACAGCGACGAGCAGTTCACCCCGCTGCTGGAAACCCTCGAAGCGCTGAACGAGCAGGTCAAGGCCGGCAAGATCCGCCACGTGGGCCTGTCCAACGAGAGCGCCTGGGGCACGATGAAGTACCTGGCCGAGTCCGACACCCACGGCCTGGCGCGCCCGGTGTCGATCCAGAACCCGTATAACCTGCTCAACCGCAGCTTTGAGGTGGGTCTGGCCGAGGTCGCGATTCGCGAAGAGTGCGGCCTGCTGGCCTATTCGCCGATGGCTTTTGGCCTTTTGTCGGGCAAATACGCCGATGGCGCACGCCCACCGAAAGGCCGCCTGAGCCTGTACAGCCGCTTCACGCGCTACTTCAACCCGCAATCGGAAGCCGCATGCGCCCGTTATGTGGCGCTGGCTCGCGAGCACGGCCTGGACCCGGCGCAGATGGCGCTGGCGTTCGTCACCGGCCGCGCGTTCGTGACCAGCAACATCATCGGCGCGACCACGCTGGAGCAGTTGGACAGCAACCTGGCGAGCGCCGAGCTGGTGCTGTCGGAAGAAGTGCTGGCGGGGATCGAGGCGATTCACAAGGATCAGCCGAACCCTGCGCCTTAACGCTTACCCCCTATAGAAGCGCGCTTGCCCGCGATTGCGGTGTGTCAGTCGACAGCAATGTCTCAGGCAGATTGCGATCGCGGGCAAGCGCGCTCCTACAGGGTCTGCGCTCGCCTCACAGCGAACGCGCAATAATCTCCTTCATGATCTCGTTGGTCCCCGCATAAATCCGCTGCACCCGCGCATCCGCCCAGGCCCGTGCAATCGGGTATTCCCACATGAAGCCGTACCCGCCATGCAGCTGCACGCACTCGTCGAGCACCTTGCATTGCAGATCCGTCGCCCAGTACTTGGCCATGGCCGCCGTTGGCACATCCAGCTTGCCCTCAAGATGCAGTTCAAGGCAGCGGTCAACGAAAACCCGGCCTATCTGCACCTCAGTGGCGATTTCCGCCAGTTTGAAGCGGGTGTTCTGGAAGTCGGCAATCGCTTTGCCAAACGCCTTGCGCTCGCGGGTGTAGTCCAGCGTCCACTGCAAGGCTGCTTCGGCCGAGGCGATGGCACCGATGGCAACCGTCAGGCGCTCCTGAGGCAGCTCCTGCATGAGATAGGCAAACCCCATCCCGGCCTGCCCCAACAGGTTCTCCTTGGGCACTCTGACGTCCTGGAAGAACAATTCCGACGTGTCCTGAGCCTTCATGCCGACCTTCTCCAGGCGTTTGCCCTTCTCGAAGCCCGGCGTGCCCGCCTCCACCAGAAACAGGCTGGTGCCCTTGGCGCCAGCCTTGGGATCGGTCTTGGCCACCACGACCACCAAGTCTGCGAGAAAACCATTGGTGATAAAGGTCTTCGAACCGTTGATGACGTACTCGTCGCCGTCGAGCACCGCGGTGGTCTTCACGCCCTGAAGATCAGAGCCCGCTCCCGGTTCGGTCATCGCAATGGCCGTGACCATCTCGCCAGAGACCATCTTCGGCAGGTATTTCTGCTTCAGCGCCTCGCTGCCGTAATGCAGGATGTAGGGCGCGACGATGTCCGAGTGCAGGGAAAATCCGATGCCGGTCAGGCCCAGCCGGTAGATTTCCTCGATCACAACGGTGGTGTACAGAAAGTCCGCCGCCATGCCGCCGTAAGCCTCGGGCAGGTGCGAACACAACATGCCCTGCTCCCCCGCGCGGTTCCACAGGGTGCGATCGATATGCCCCTGCTTCTCCCACTGCGCATGAAACGGCGCGGCCTCCTGCTCGAGAAACTTGCGCACGCTTTCGCGGAAAAGCTCGTGTTCCGGGCTGAAAAGGGTTCTTGGGAGCATGGGACACCTTGTGTTGAGGGATCGTCGGTAGCAGTGCGAACAGAGCGTATGCCGAGAGAATTGACGACGACACTGGACACATCCGACAAAAAATAAGACGATCACGCCGTTGCTTGACCACTTTCCCTTATAAGAACAACAGATTATGTCTACTCAACAAAACGTGCCGTTGCGGCGCGTCAGCATCCTCGCGATCGATGGAATCTTCGCTTCCACTCTGACCCAGGCCAAGGACTTCTTCCATCTGGCCAGCCTGCGCTATGGCAAACAGCTGGGCCAGGGCCTCAAAGCCGCTTTTGAAACCCGCCTCGTCAGCCCGGACGGCCAGCAAGTTCGCAGCTTCAGTGAAGTCGTGTTGCCGGTGGACGGCGCCCTCGAAAACGCTGACATCATCATCCTCCCCGCTTTCGTCGATAACTTCGACACCCTGCGTCAACGCTACCCGCAAATCCTTCCCTGGCTGCGTGAGCAACATGCCCGCGGCGCCGTGCTGTGCGGCGAAGCCAGTGGCGTGTTCTGGCTGGCCGAAGCAGGATTGCTTGATGGCAAGGAGGCGACCACCTACTGGCGGTTCTTCAATGAGTTCGCCGAGCGCTTCCCCAAAGTGTTGCTCAATCAGGAAAAACACCTGACCGATGCCGACAACCTGTATTGCGCAGGCGGGACCATTTCGGCGTGCGACCTGTACATCTACCTGATCGAACGCTTCTGCGGCGCCAACGTCGCGCAAACCGTGGCGCGAGACATTCTGTATGAAGTTCAGCGCAGCTATTCGCCCGGCCGGATGGGCTTCGGCGGCCAGAAACTGCATCAGGATGTGATCATCCTGCAGATCCAGCACTGGCTCGAGGAGCATTTCGCCGACAAATTCCGCTTCGAAGACGTGGCGCGGGAACACGGCATGAGCATTCGCAACTTCATGCGTCGCTTCCAGACGGCCACGGGCGACAAGCCGCTGCACTACCTGCAACGCCTGCGCATCGAGACGGCCAAGGGCTTGCTGTCAGGCTCGCGCAAGAGCATCAAGACCATCAGCTATGAAGTCGGCTACGACGATGCGAGCTTCTTCGCTCGGCTGTTCCGGCAGCACACCGAGCTGTCGCCCAATCAGTACCGCCAGCAATTCCAGCAGGCGGCCTAGAAGCAGCTGCAGGCGTTCAGCCTCAAGCTGCAAGAGGGGGCCCCGGCGCGCGCTCTGTAGCAGCACGGCGCGACCACTTGCAGCTTGTCGCTGAAGGCTTGGGGTGGCTTCTAAGGCTTATGTGCCCGCGACAGGAACTCGTGGGACTGCATTTCCAGCAAGCGGCTGAGCGTGCGCTGGAATTCGAAGTTCAGGCGTCCGCCGGTGTACAGATCCTTCAACTCAACCTCAGCCGAAATGATCAGCTTGACGTTGCGGTCGTAGAACTCGTCGACCATGTTGATGAAGCGGCGCGCGATGTCGTCGGTGGTGACGCTCATCTGCTCGACGCCACTGAGCAACACGGCGTGGAAGATCTTGCCGAGCTCGATGTAGTCGTTCTGGCTGCGCGGGCCGTCGCACAGTTCGCGGAAGTCGAACCAGGCCACGTCGTCACAGGTGCGCAGCGCCTTGATCTGACGGTTCTCGATGATCAGCACATCGTTTTCGACAGCCTTGGTGCACTCCGGGGTCAGCGCGCGGAAGCTCTTGCGCATGCTGTCCTGAGCCGCTTCGTTGAGCGGGAAGTGGAACAGTTCGGCCTGCTCCAGATGACGCAGACGATAATCCACGCCGCTGTCGACGTTGACGATGTCGGTATTCTGTTTGATCAGCGCAATGGCCGGCAGGAAGCGCGCGCGTTGCAGGCCATCCTTGTACAGGCCGTCCGGCACGATGTTCGAGGTGGCGACCAGGGTCACGCCGTTCTTGAACAGCTCTTCCATCAGCGTACCGAGGATCATGGCGTCGGTGATGTCGGACACGAAGAATTCGTCGAAGCAGATGACACGCGCTTCGCCCGCGAACTGCTTGGCGATCAGGGTCAGCGGGTTCTTCTCGCCCTTGAGGTTTTTCATCTCCTCGTGGACGCGCTTCATGAAGCGGTGGAAGTGCGTGCGCATCTTGTCTTCAAACGGCAGCGCTTCGAAGAAGGTGTCGACCAGGTAGGTCTTGCCGCGGCCCACGCCGCCCCAGAAATACAGGCCCTTGATCACCGTGACTTCTTTCTTGCCGAACAGCTTGCCGAACAGGCCAGGCTTGTTCTCGTGGGCGGCAACCAGATCGTCGTACAGGCGCTGCAGATGACGCACAGCGTTTTCCTGAGCGGCATCGTGGAAGAATTCAGGCTTTTTAAGGTCGTTCTGGTAGCTTTCTAGGGGCGTCATGGTCTTTAGCTAGGGAGCAAAAACGGGCCGACACTGTAGCGATGGCCCGTTGTAATGGCAATTAATCCTGTTGTGGCGCCAGGGCCAGTTTCAGGCTCTCGACCGCAGCGTCGCGGGCAGCGGCGTCTGCGAAGACAGGGCTGTCGGCCACACACGCGCCATCAAGCCATACGCTGAACGCCTGGCCCTCGGTGCGAATGTCCAGATCGCCGCCTTGTTGCAGTTGCTTGCTCACTGCGCCAGCAGCCTTGCCGTCGGCGAACGAGCGGGACAACAGCAACTGCTCGCCATCGGCCGCCAGCAGGCGGAAACGGAAGCTGCCGTCGTCCTCACGAAAGCTGACGAAGCGCGCGCCCTTGCTGGCCTTCTTCTTGGTGGCCGCAACGGTTTGTGTGGTTTCGCGGAACGAACGCAGGCCAACGGCTTCACGCAGCTCACCCAGAAACGGCGTGGCAATGCGACGGGCCTTCTGTGCACCGGCCTGCAGAATGTCCTCCAGATCGGCGGGACGTTCAATCAGACGACGGTAGTTCTCGCGGGCTTCGCCCAGTTCGCTGTCGAGCAGCTGGAACAGGCGCTGCTTGGCGTCGCCCCAACCCAGGCCTTGCAGCAGGTCGGCGCGGAACGCTTCGCTCTGATCCTTGCTGGCGAATGCCTGGTACAGGGTGAACAGGTGCGAGTTGTCCGGATCTTTCGCTTCGCCCGGCAGACGCGAGTCGGTGACGATGCGCGAGATCGCCTCCTTCATCTCCTTGGCGCTGCTGAACAACGGAATGGTGTTGTCGTAGCTCTTGGACATCTTGCGACCGTCCAGGCCCGGCAAGGTCGCCACGCTCTCTTCGATCAGCGCTTCGGGCATGACGAAGAATTCTTTGCCCTGGCCGAACAGGTGGTTGAAACGCTGACCGATGTCGCGCGCCATTTCGACGTGCTGGATCTGGTCGCGCCCCACTGGCACCTGATGGGCGTTGAACATCAGGATATCGGCGGCCATCAGCACCGGGTAGCTGAACAGGCCCATGGTGATTCCGGAGTCCGGGTCTTCACCGGCTTCGACGTTTTTGTCCACCGAAGCCTTGTAGGCGTGGGCGCGGTTGAGCAGGCCCTTGCCGGCCACGCAGGTCAGCAGCCAGGTCAGCTCGGGGATTTCCGGGATGTCGGACTGACGATAGAAGGTCACGCGATCGACATCCAGACCGGCTGCCAGCCAGGTCGCAGCGATTTCCAGACGCGAGCGCTGAATGCGCAGCGGGTCATCGCATTTGATCAGGGCGTGGTAATCGGCCAGGAAGTAGAACGAATCGGCATCGCTCTGGCGGCTGGCGACGATAGCCGGGCGAATGGCACCGGCGTAGTTGCCCAAATGGGGCGTACCGGTGGTGGTGATACCGGTCAGGATACGAGTGGTCATGGCAGGTCGCTTATTCTGGGTGCGGCAATCGATTCAAAGGCGCGGCAGGATCAGATCCTTGAGATCGGTCAGCTTGCCGTGGAAAAAGTGTCCGCATTCTGCCACTTTCAGCAGCTCATGGGGGCGCGAGAGTGCGTCAGACCAGGCATATACCCGTTGTGGGTCGACCACTTCGTCGGTTTCCGGCTGGATCAGGGTCAGCGGCCCCTTTTGCGCCAGCGCGCTCGGGTCGGCAATGCGCATGACCGCAGGCGCGACCATGAACAGATGGTTCAGCGTTTCGCCACGGGCTTCCAGCCGCCCGCCCAGGGTGGCCGCGACAAAACCACCGAAGGAAAAACCAAACAGCGTCATCGGCAGGTCAGGGTGTTTTTCCCGCAGCCAGGTGGCAGCGGCTTGGGCGTCATCGACTTCGCCCTGGCCCATGTCCGAAGCACCGGCACTTTCGCCGACGCCGCGATAATTGAAACGCAGCGTGATGTATCCTGCGTCCCGCGCGGTACGTTGCAGGGTCGAGATGACCTTATTGAGCATCGTGCCGCCCTGAACCGGGTTAGGATGGCAGATCAGCGCCACGCCCTTGGCCCCTTCCAGGTCAAGGTACAGGGCTTCGAGTTGGCCCACGGGGCCGTCGATGAATACAGGGGTTTCACGCATGAGCAAGAATGAACTCCGTGACCTTCAATTGGGTCGACTCGTCTAGCTGATTGTCTGTGGCTGGCATGTTGGCGACGCGTCGCCGCTATACAGCGCAGGTTCGAGCCGTTAACGTAAAGCAAAGCCGTTTATAGAGGAAGGACTCGTGGATTACTCGCTCTTAGTTTGGTTGCTGCCGACTATTGCCCTGGTGGCCGGTGTTGCCATCGGTTTCTTCGTGGCGCGTGCGCTGCCCAATGCCGCGCCTAACAGCACTCAGCGCCAGCTGGATGACGTTCAGGAGCGTTTCGACACCTATCAGAACGAGGTGGTCACCCACTTCAACAGCACGGCTAATCTGGTGCAGAAGCTGTCCCAGAGCTACCAGGACGTACAGGAACACCTCGCCGAGGGCGCCAACCGTCTGGCTCTGGACGACCTGACCCGCCAGCGCCTGCTCGCCGCCCTGCACCCCGATGCACTGCAACCGCCACGCGACCGCCTGACGCCACCGCGTACCGCCGCCGAGCCACCACGGGACTACGCCCCGAAGATGCCAAACACCCCCGGCATGCTGGATGAGCATTACGGCTTGAAGAAATAAGACGATACCCATCGAAAAAGCCCGCCCCTGAGGTGATCAGGGGCGGGCTTTTTTGTGGGCGCTCGGCTCAAGCATCAACTGCCTGCGATACCCAAATCCTGACCAGATATTTCCCACACACTTATCGGACTTCGCCGCCTATCTCAGCGTGAGGCGCGTTCATAGACTTGCCAGAACTCGTGGAGGTCCAATGAAAAAATTAATGCCCCTGTTCAGTTGTTTACTTTAGCGAGCTGCGTATCCGCAGACTGCGTTTCCGACTGCTACCTCGTCGAGCTTAGAAAATGGGACCCGGACCTTGATTACAAATGTTCGACTGGCTCCGTTGATCCACGATGCGAGGGCCGTGAGGGCACCGCAAAGATAGGTTACTGACCGGCAACCCGGACAATGACGAGTGCTTGAACGGTTCCGGAGGGGCCATGCATTTCATCAAGACAATGGCAGCTTGCGTTGCGCTGAGCGCTTGCGTTTCACAGGACTGCGTCAGGGATTGCTACATCACGGAGCAGAAGGAGTACGAGTCGCGGTGGGAACAGCTGTGCGAAAAGCACACCTTTGATCGACGGTGCGAGGGGCGCTCGCCGCACTCCGGGAGCTTTTGATTCTGGCCGGTGAGATGGCACAAAAAACCCGCCATCACTGGCGGGTTTCTTGTGAATCAAACAACGCTTAGATCGCGCCGCGAGCTCGCAACAGATCCAGCACTTGCTTGACGCTTTCTTCGACGTTCAGCGATTGGGTGTCGATCACCAGATCCGCATCCAGCGGCACGTCGTACGGGAAGGACTCACCCGGGATGTTGTCCTTGCCAGCGGCGTACAGGCCTTGTGGATCACGTTCGCTGCACACTTGAGGCGATGCCTGAACGTAAACCGTGATCAGGCGATCGTCACCGATAAGCGCCTTGGCGTTGGAGCGACCCGCGGCATCCGGCGCGACGAACGCCGCCAGGGTCAGCAGGCCCGCTTCGTTGAACTGACGCGCCACGTGAGCGGCACGACGCCAGTTCTCGGTGCGACCGGCGCGATCCTGCGGCAGACCTTTATTGAGGTCGTGACGCAGGTTCTGGCCATCAAGGACGAACACCGCGCGGCCCATGTCGAACAGCTTGCGCTCGACGGCATAGGCCAATGTGCTCTTGCCTGCGCCAGACAGGCCGCTGAACAGCACGGTGGCAGGCTTCTGGCCGAAACGCTGGGCGCGCTCTTCGACCGAAACGTGGGCCAGCGCGCCGTGGTGGGTTTCGTGACCCGCCACAACCGGTTTGGCGATGATCATGCCCGCCGCAACGGTGCCGTTGGTCAAACGGTCGATGACGATGAACGCGCCGGTGGTGCGGTTGCTGTCGTAACCGTCCAGGGCGATCGGCGCGTCGAGACTGATCTTCACGCGGCCGATTTCGTTCAGTTGCAACGCGCTGGCAGGGCCTTCTTCCAGCGTGTTCACATCGACCCGGTGGGTAATGCTGGCGATCGACCCCGGCACGTAGGACGTGGCGCGTTTGATGTCGTACTTTTTGCCCGGCAGCATCGGTTCTTCAGCCATCCACACCAGCATGGCGTCGAAGGCATCGGACACTTGCGGGAGGTTGTCGGCGTGCACCAACAGGTCGCCACGGGAGATGTCGATTTCGTCTTCCATGGTCAGGGTCACAGCCTGCCCCGGGCCTGCGTGCTCCAGCTCGCCTTCAAAGGTGACGATGGATTTCACGCGGCTGCCCTTGCCCGACGGCAACACGACGATTTCGTCGCCCTTGCGCACGATGCCGCTGGCCAGGGTACCGGCGAAGCCACGGAAGTTCAGGTTCGGGCGGTTGACGTACTGCACCGGGAAGCGCAAATCGTCGAGGTTACGGTCGCCGGCGATCTCGACGGTTTCGAGGATTTCCATCAGCGACTTGCCGGTGTACCACGGCGAGCGCTCGCTCTTGTTCACCACGTTGTCGCCCTTGAGTGCCGACATTGGAACGAATTCCATGGTGGTCGGCTTCAGGGAAATACGATCGGCGAAGGTCAGGTAATCGGCCTTGATCTGCTCGAAAATAGTCTCGTCGAAGCCATTGAGGTCCATCTTGTTGATGGCGACCACGATGTGCTTGATGCCCAGCAGCGACGCGATATAGCTGTGGCGGCGAGTCTGGGTCTGCACGCCGTAGCGTGCGTCGACCAGGATGATCGCCAGGTCACAGGTGGACGCACCGGTGGCCATGTTGCGGGTGTACTGCTCATGGCCGGGGGTGTCGGCGATGATGAATTTGCGCTTGGCCGTCGAGAAATAACGGTAGGCCACATCAATGGTGATGCCCTGCTCGCGCTCGGCTTGCAGACCGTCCACCAGCAGCGCCAGGTCGACTTCATCGCCCGTGGTGCCGGATTTCTTGGAGTCACGGGTGATGGCTTCCAGGTGATCTTCGTAAATCATCTTGGAATCGTGCAGCAGGCGACCGATCAGCGTGCTCTTGCCGTCGTCGACGTTGCCGCAGGTCAGAAAGCGCAGCATCTCTTTACGTTCGTGCTGGCCCAGGTAGGCGAGGATGTCCTCGCTGATCAAATCAGATTGATGCGACATGACAACCCCTTAGAAATAACCTTGACGTTTTTTATCTTCCATCGAGCCCGCACCATCGTGGTCGATGACTCGGCCTTGGCGCTCGGAAGTTCGCGTCAGGAGCATTTCCTGAATGATGTCCGTCAGGGTTTCGGCCTCGGACTCGACAGCGCCCGTCAACGGGTAGCAGCCAAGGGTGCGGAAACGCACCTTCTTCTTGACGATGCGCGCCTTTTCCTCGTCGGTGAGGTGCTCAAGTATGCGATCGTCGTCGATCATGATCAGGGTGCCGTTCTTCTCGATGACTTCACGCTCGGCGGCGAAGTACAGCGGGACGATCGGGATGCCTTCCAGATAGATGTACTGCCAGATGTCCAGCTCGGTCCAGTTGGAGAGCGGGAACACGCGAATCGACTCGCCCTTGTTGACGTTGCTGTTGTAGACGTTCCACAGCTCCGGGCGCTGGTTTTTCGGATCCCAGCGGTGCTTGCTGTCGCGGAAGGAATACACGCGCTCCTTGGCGCGGGACTTCTCTTCGTCGCGGCGCGCGCCACCGAAGGCGGCGTCGAAGCCGTGCTTGTCCAGGGCCTGTTTCAGGCCTTGGGTTTTCATGATGTCGGTGTGCTTGGAGCTGCCGTGGGTGAACGGGTTGATGTCCTGCGCCACGCCTTCCGGGTTGATGTGGGTGATCAGCTCAAGGCCCATCTCCTCGACCATCTTGTCGCGGAAGCTGTACATCTCCTGAAACTTCCAGCGCGTGTCCACGTGCATCACCGGGAACGGCAGCTTGCCCGGAAAGAAGGCCTTGCGCGCCAGGTGCAGCATCACGGCAGAGTCCTTGCCGATCGAGTACAGCATCACCGGGTTATCGAACTCGGCGGCGACCTCGCGGATGATGTGGATGCTTTCCGCCTCCAGCTGTTTCAGATGCGTCAGTTTGTCGACCATGGTTACTCACGGGATAACGTACTTTTATGGAGAGCCTGCGGGCTCTGTCGAGCGAGGCACTTTATCATGGGGCCTGATTCTAATCAGCGACCCCTATAGATCGAAACGGTATAACCATATAGCTCGGTATTTGGACGGTTTATCAAATCGGATTGGGGCAATCGATGAACAGATGCTCAAGGGCGAATCGACGCGCCAAGTAATCGCCCAGCGCCTGCACGCCATAACGCTCGGTGGCGTGATGGCCAGCCGCGATGAAACTGATGTCGTTCTCGCGGGCGCTGTGGAAGGTCTGCTCCGAGGCCTCGCCGCTCAGGTACAGATCGACACCCGCCAGCACTGCCTGATCGATATAGCCCTGCCCGCCTCCTGTGCACCAGCCCACGCGGCGAATCATCCCGCTGCCTTCTATCAGCAGCGGCTCGCGGCCCAGCGCGCTCTGCACCCTGTGAGCGAAATCCCGAGGCGTCATGGGCTCGGACAACGAGCCGACCAGCCCGACGATGCGAGGGTTGTCTGGATCGAGCGGGCCTTCTACGGTGATGTCGAGCTGCTGCGCCAACTGCACGTTATTGCCTACCTCAGGGTGCAAATCCAGCGGCAAGTGATAGGCCAGCAGGCTGATGTCGTGCTTGAGCAAGGTCTTCAGACGACGCTGCTTCATGCCAGTGATACGCGCGTCTTCGCCTTTCCAGAAGTACCCGTGATGGACCAGGATCAGGTCGGCATCGGCCTCCACCGCCGCATCGAGCAAGGCCTGGCTTGCGGTGACGCCGGAAACGATTCGGGTGACCTGCGCACATCCCTCGACCTGCAGGCCGTTGGGGCAATAATCCTGAACCCGTGCGCTGCCCAGATAGCGGTCCGCTTCCTCAACGAGGGTGTTCAGAGAAACAGCCATAAAAGTCTCCTAAATAGGCATTTCAGACCGGGCCGGTCCTCGTATAATGCCCGCCATTATGGCGCAGGTAAGCTGCGTTTTTTTCCTTCAGGACCTTGTTCAATGTTCAAAGCGCTGCGTTTTCTCGGCTGGCCATTGCTTGCTGGTGTGCTTATCGCTTTATTGATTATTCAGCGCTATCCGCAGTGGGTCGGCCTGCCGAGCCAGGACGTCAACCTGCAACAGGCGCCACAGACAGCCTTCATCCAGCAGGGCCCGGTGTCCTACGCCGATGCCGTGAGCAGCGCCGCGCCTGCGGTGGCCAACCTGTACACAACCAAGATGGTCAACAACAAACCCAATCATCCGCTGTTCGAAGACCCGCAGTTCCGGCGCTTCTTCGGCGATAACCTGCCTAAACAGCGGCGAATGGAGTCGAGCCTCGGCTCGGCGGTGATCATGAGCCCTGAAGGCTATCTGCTAACCAACAACCACGTTACCTCAGGCGCCGACCAGATCGTCGTGGCCTTGAAGGACGGTCGCGAAACCATCGCCCGGGTGATCGGCAGCGATCCGGAAACCGACCTGGCGGTCCTCAAGATCGATCTGAAGAACCTGCCCTCCATTACCCTCGGCAGCTCCGACAACATCCGCATCGGCGATGTTGCCCTCGCGATCGGCAACCCGTTCGGCGTTGGCCAGACCGTAACCATGGGCATCATCAGTGCCACGGGCCGCAACCAGCTGGGCCTCAACACCTACGAGGACTTCATCCAGACCGACGCAGCCATCAACCCCGGCAACTCAGGCGGCGCGCTGGTGGACGCCAATGGCAACCTGACCGGCATCAACACAGCGATCTTCTCCAAGTCGGGCGGCTCTCAAGGCATCGGTTTTGCCATTCCGACCAAGCTGGCACTGGAAGTGATGAAGTCCATCATCGAGCACGGCCAGGTGATTCGCGGCTGGCTGGGCATCGAGGTGCAGCCGCTGACTCAGGAACTAGCGGAATCCTTCGGCCTGAAAGACCGCCCAGGCATCGTGGTCGCCGGAATCTTCCGCGACGGCCCGGCGCAGAAGGCCGGCCTGCAGTTGGGTGACGTGATCCTGAGCATCAATGGCGAACCGGCCGGTGACGGGCGCAAGTCGATGAACCAGGTGGCACGAACCAAGCCTTCCGAGAAGATCGCGATCCAGGTGATGCGCAACGGCAAGGAGTTGAAGCTGATGGCCGAAGTGGGCCTGCGCCCGCCACAGACCCCGGCGCCTGCGCCTGCGCCTGCGGCTGAAGACTGATCGACAGCCATAAAAAAAACCGCCGATAAGGCGGTTTTTTTATGCAGGCAACCCGTGCTTACAGATCGCCCAACGCATCCACCAGCGCCTGATTCTGCTCAGGGGTGCCGATGGTGATGCGCAAAAATTGCGCGATGCGCTCCTGCTTGAAGTGACGCACGATCACGCCCTGCTCACGGACCTTGGCAGCCAGCCCCGCGGCGTCGTGCTTGGGGTGGCGGGCGAAGATGAAGTTCGCCGCTGATGGCAGCACTTCGAAGCCTTTGCCCCGCAACTGCTCAACCAGTTTCTCGCGGTTGTCGATCACCAACTGGCAGGTCTTCTCGAAGTACTCGCGATCATCGAACGCTGCCGCTGCACCGACGATGGCCATGCGATCCAGCGGGTAGGAGTTGAAGCTGTTCTTGACCCGCTCCAGCGCTTCGATCAGGTCCGGATGGCCCACGGCAAGACCGACGCGCAAGCCTGCCAACGAACGGGACTTGGACAGGGTCTGGGTGACCAGCAGGTTAGGATAGCGATCCACCAGGGTGATCGCCGTCTCACCGCCGAAGTCGATGTATGCCTCGTCGACGATCACCACCGAATCCGGGTTGGCCTTGAGAATTTGCTCGACCGCGTCCAGCGCCATCAGGCAGCCGGTCGGCGCGTTGGGGTTCGGGAAGATGATCCCGCCGTTCGGGCGCATGTAGTCTTCAACGCGGATCTGGAACTGCGCGTCCAGCGGCACCGCCTCGTACTCGACGCCATACAGGCCGCAGTACACCGGGTAGAAGCTGTAGCTGATGTCCGGGAACAGCAGCGGTTTTTCCTGCAGGAAAAACGCGTGGTAGGCGTGAGCCAGCACTTCGTCGGAACCGTTGCCAAGGAACACGCGATTGGCGTCGACGCCGTAGTAACGCGCGACGGCTTGCTTGAGCAGGTCGCTGTTCGGATCCGGGTACAGGCGCAGGCTGTCATTGACCTCGGCGCGCATCGCCTCCAGGGCTTTTGGCGAAGGACCGTAAGGGTTTTCGTTGGTGTTCAGTTTCACCAGCTTGGTGATTTTCGGCTGCTCACCCGGCACGTAGGGCACGAGGTCACGGACAAAAGGACTCCAGAATTTGCTCATGCTCACTTGCCTTCTTGTTGAGTGTCGACGATGCGGTATTCAGCACTGCGGGCGTGGGCGGTCAGCGACTCGCCGCGCGCCAGCACCGACGCGGTCTTGCCCAGCTCCGAGGCGCCCTGCTCCGAGCAGAAAATGATCGAGGAGCGTTTCTGGAAGTCGTAGACGCCCAGCGGCGAGGAGAAACGCGCAGTGCCGGAAGTCGGCAGCACGTGGTTCGGGCCTGCGCAGTAATCGCCCAGCGCTTCGCAGGTGTGACGCCCCATGAAGATGGCACCGGCGTGACGAATCTGTGGCAACCAGGCCTGAGGGTCAGCCACCGACAGCTCCAGGTGTTCTGGCGCGATGCGGTTGGCGACTTCGATGGCCTGGGTCATGTCAGCCACCTTGATCAGCGCGCCACGGCCATTGATCGAGGTGTTGATGATCTCGGCGCGCTCCATGGTCGGCATCAGTTTGGCGATGCTCGCAGCGACCTTGTCGAGAAACTCGGCGTCGGGGCTGACCAGAATCGCCTGGGCGTCTTCGTCGTGCTCGGCCTGGGAGAACAGGTCCATGGCAATCCAGTCTGGATCGGTCTGGCCGTCGCACACCACGAGGATTTCCGAGGGACCTGCGATCATGTCGATGCCGACCTGACCGAACACGTGGCGCTTGGCCGTGGCCACATAAATGTTGCCCGGCCCCACCACCTTGTCCACCTGCGGCACGCTTTCAGTGCCGTAGGCCAGCGCCGCGACAGCTTGCGCGCCGCCGATGGTGAACACTCGATCAACACCCGCGATGCAGGCTGCGGCCAGCACCAGCTCGTTGATCTCACCACGCGGCGTCGGCACGACCATTACCACTTCACCAACACCCGCCACCTTGGCCGGAATCGCGTTCATCAGCACCGACGATGGATAAGACGCCTTGCCGCCCGGCACGTACAGGCCTGCACGATCCAGTGGCGTGACTTTCTGGCCCAGCACGGTGCCGTCGGCTTCGGTGTAGCTCCAGGACTCCTGCTTCTGCCGCTCGTGGTAGCTGCGTACGCGGTCGGCTGCTTTTTCCAGCGCCTGTCGTTGAGCGGGGGTGATACGGGTCAGGGCCAGTTCCAGACGCTCGCGCGGCAGGATCAGGTCGGCCATGGAGGCGACTTCCAGCCCATCGAAGCGTTGGGTGTACTCCACCAGCGCAGCATCACCGCGCTCGCGCACGTTCTTGATAATGTCCAGCACACGCTGATTGACCGAATCGTCAGACACGCTTTCCCAGCTCAGCAGATGATCCAGATGTCGAGCAAAATCCGGGTCAGCAGCGTTGAGTCGGCGAATGGTGTTGGAAGTGGTCATACCGTGAGCCTCTATAAATGGCGTTTTCTCAGGAGCCTAATGCGAAGGCAGGAGCCTAAGCTACCAAGCCATCCGCGCAGGCACCTGAGAAATTTGGCTATGACACGGATAGCTGGGCGCAACGTTGTGTAACGTCGCGCGAATCAGTCAGCCGCGGTGTCGCGACTCCACGGCAGTGCGCAGAGTGTCGATCAGCGACTGGATGCGGGCGTGCTGCATCTTCATCGAAGCCTTGTTCACCACCAGACGGGAACTGATGTGGGCGATCAGCTCCTGAGGCTCAAGACCGTTGGCACGCAGCGTGTTGCCGGTGTCGACAACGTCGATGATCTTGTCGGCCAGACCCACCAGCGGCGCCAGCTCCATGGAGCCGTACAGCTTGATGATGTCGACCTGACGGCCTTGTTCGGCGTAGTAACGCTTGGCAACGTTGACGAACTTGGTCGCCACACGCAGACGGCCGCGAGGCTCTGCAGCCCCCACAGCGCCCGCGGTCATCAATTTGCACTGGGCAATCTGCAGGTCCAGCGGCTCGTACAGCCCCTGACCGCCGTATTCCATCAGGACGTCCTTGCCCGCCACACCCAGATCCGCTGCGCCATGCTCGACATAGGTCGGCACGTCGGTCGCCCGCACGATCAGCAGGCGTACATCTTCCTGAGTCGTGGGGATGATCAACTTGCGGCTCTTGTCCGGATTCTCGGTCGGCACGATGCCCGCAGCAGCGAGAAGCGGCAGCGTATCGTCAAGGATTCGGCCCTTGGACAGTGCGATGGTCAACATGGGAAACGTCAGTCCTTATCAGCAAGCTCGTGTCGGGTCGCAAGCGGCGCCCGGCAACCTTCGAGTCAGAACCACAGGACTCGAAGCAAAACGATTCAAAAGGTCAAACCTGCAATCGGCAACCCGCTGCCTGCTCAGCGCAGGCAGCGGGCATCTCAAACAATCAGCCCGGAACGCGACGGATCTTGGCGCCCAGCATCTGCAGCTTCTCTTCGATGCACTCATAACCACGGTCGATGTGGTAGATGCGGTCGATCAGCGTGTCGCCCTGGGCAACCAGTGCCGACAAGACCAGGCTTGCCGAAGCACGCAGGTCGGTGGCCATCACTGGCGCGCCCTTGAGCTTCTCGCAGCCAGTGACGATGGCCGTGTTGCCTTCGACCTGAATCTGCGCGCCCATGCGGTGCATTTCGTACACGTGCATGAAACGGTTTTCGAAGATGGTCTCGATGATCGCGCCAGTGCCTTCGGCAATGGCGTTCAGCGAGATGAACTGAGCCTGCATGTCAGTCGGGAAAGCCGGGTACGGCGCGGTGCGCAGGTTGACGGCCTTCGGACGCTTGCCGTGCATGTTCAGCTCGATCCAGTCTTCACCGGTGGTGATTTCGGCACCGGCCTCACGCAGCTTCTCGAGAACGGCTTCGAGAATGGTCGGATCGGTGTCCTTGACCTTGACGCGGCCACCGGTCACGGCAGCGGCAACCAGGTAAGTGCCGGTCTCGATGCGGTCAGGCATGACGCGGTAGGTCGCCTGACCCAGACGCTCGACGCCTTCGATGGTGATGGTGTCGGTGCCAGCACCGGACACCTTGCCACCCATGGCGTTGATGAAGTTCGCCAGATCGACGACTTCAGGCTCGCGCGCGGCGTTCTGCAGCACGCTGCGACCGCGCGCCAGGGCTGCGGCCATCATGATGTTTTCGGTACCCGTCACGCTGACGGTGTCGAAGAAGAAGTGCGCGCCACGCAGGCCGCCTTCCGGCGCCTTGGCCTTGATGTAGCCGCCTTCGACTTCAATGATCGCGCCCATGGCTTCCAGGCCACGGATGTGCAGGTCGACCGGACGCGAACCGATGGCGCAACCGCCCGGCAGTGCAACTTCAGCCTCGCCGAAGCGGGCAACCATCGGACCCAGTACCAGGATCGAGGCGCGCATGGTTTTCACCAGCTCGTACGGCGCGACCAGCGTCTTGATGGTGCGAGGATCGATCTCGACGCTGAGCTTCTCGTCGATGATCGGCTCGATGCCCATACGACCGAACAGCTCGATCATGGTGGTGATGTCGTGCAGGTGCGGCAGGTTCTGAACCGTGACCGGCCCATCGGCCAGCAAGGTTGCAGCAAGAATCGGCAGGGCAGAGTTCTTCGCCCCGGAAATGCGGATCTCGCCATCAAGACGAACGCCGCCAGTAATAATCAGTTTATCCATTGGAATCTCGACGCCAATTAGGCTCAGGTGCGCTCGGCCCATGCAGCGCGGCTGAAAAATTTCATGGTGACCGCGTGGATGCTGCCATCGGCGATCCATGGGTTCAAATGCGTGTAGATCTGCTGCTGGCGCTTGACTGGACTCAGTGTAGCCAGCTCATCGCTGATCAGGTTCAACTGGAAGTTGCAGCCTTCGCCTTCAACTTCGACCTGGACCTCTGGCAGCTTACCTTCAAGGAAGCTTTTAACTTCTACGGCCTGCATGCTTAACCTCAATCGGCGCTCTACGCGCGCGGGTCGGCCATCATACAAAAAAGCCCTCTCGTTGCGAACCCTGCATTGCAGGAGCCGGACGAGGGGCTTGATCGATGACAGCAATCAATGTTGTTCGAACAGTTCGGTCAGACCCGACACCTGTGCGATTTCTTTCATGTCTTCAGGCAGCGCGCGCACGCTCACCGATTTACCGGCCGCCTGGGCATCGCGCATGAAGGCCAGCAACAGCGCAAGGCCCACGCTGCTGGACTTCACCACGGCCGAGCAGTCGAGCACCACTGCCGCTGCATCACTGGCCTTGATCAGATCGGCGCCCTGCTTGCGCAGCGCGGGGCCTGTGCGGTAGTCGAGTACACCAAACAGCTTCAGCTCGCCATCACCCACTGCCGTGACACATGCTTCACTCATTTGACGACCTTGTCAGGCGAGTTTTCGGTCTCCTGCTTGGCCTTGGCGACTTCGCCGGCCCAGCCATCGATGGTCTTGTCCAGGTTGTTGCCGTTGCGCTGCATCGCGTCGGCGAACTGATCGCGGAACAGCTTGCCGATGTTGATGCCGTTGATGATCACGTTACGCACTTTCCACTCGCCGTTAATCTTGGTGAGGGTGTACGAGACCGGGTAGACCGCACCGTTGTTGCCCTTGACCGACATGTCGACGGAGGCGCGATCGCCGTCCTCTTCCTTGGCCGGGGAAACGGTGATGCCCTGGTTGTTGTACTCCAGCAGCGCGTTGCCATAGAACTGGATCAGGCTGCGTTTGAAGTTTTCCTGGAAGCGTTGCATTTGCGCAGGGGTGGCGTTGCGCGAATACTTGACGGTCATGATGCTCTTGGAGATGCCGTCCGCATCGATCACCGGGCCCACGATGCCATTGAGCGCGTCATAGAACGCCTGCGGGTTGGACTTGTAGGTTTCCTTGTTCGCCGCAAGGTCGGCCAGCAGCTGCTTGGTGGTGCTATCTACCAGATCATGAGCAGAGGATGCAGTGGCAGCCGCGTTGGCGAACAGCGGCAGAGCAGCCAGCAGCACCAAAAGGCCACGGCGCAGAATCGAGATCATGAAAAAACTCCTCATTTGGCGTCTTTACCCACGGAATTAAGCAGGAATTTACCGATCAGGTCCTCGAGTACCAACGACGACTGGGTGTCATGAATCGTCCCGCCATCCTTGAGCAGCTTGTCATCACCGCCCACGCTGATGCCGACATATTTCTCGCCCAGCAGGCCTGCGGTGAGGATAGACGCCGTGGAATCCGAAGGCAGGTTGTTGACCCGCTTGTCGACTTCCATGGTCACACGGCCGGTGAAGGTATCGTGGTCCAGATCGATTGCAGTGACCTTGCCGATGGTCACACCGGCCATGGTCACCTTCGCTCTGACAGTCAAACCGGCGATATTGTCGAAATTTGCATAAAGTTTATAGCTGTCGCTGGTGGTGCTGGCGCTCAGACCACTGACGCGCAGGGCGAGCAAGAGCAAAGCCAGAATCCCGGCCAGCAGGAACAGGCCGACTCCGGTTTCGAGGGCGCGGTTTTGCATCAGAAGTCTCCAAACATCAAGGCGGTCAAAATAAAGTCCAGGCCCAATACGGCCAAAGAGGCATAGACCACGGTCTTGGTCGTGGCGCGACTGATCCCCTCGGAAGTGGGCTCGCAGTCATAGCCTTGGAACACGGCAATCCAGGTGACCACGAAAGCGAAGACGACGCTTTTGATGACACCGTTGATGACGTCGTTGGGGAAGGAAACGCTGTTCTGCATGTTCGCCCAGAAGGAACCTTCGTAGACGCCCAGCCAGTCAACGGCCACCCACGACCCGCCCCAGATACCGACAACGCTGAAAATGATGGCGAGCACCGGCAGGGAAATGAAACCTGCCCACAGACGCGGTGCGACGATGTACTTCAGCGGGTCGACACCGATCATTTCCAGACTGGACAGCTGCTCGGTGGATTTCATGTTGCCGATTTCCGCCGTCAATGCCGAACCGGCACGCCCCGCGAACAACAGCGCAGTCACCACCGGCCCCAGCTCACGCAGCAGTGTCAGGGCAACCATCTGCCCCACCGCCTGCTCGGAACCGTACTTGGCAAGGATGCTGAAACCCTGCAGGGCGAGCACCATGCCGATGAAAACGCCGGAAACGACGATGATCGCCAGCGACATCACGCCGACCGAGTAGAGCTGGCGAACCAGCAACTGAAAACCGCCGCCGATCCCGCCTCGTCCGAGCAAGGCATGAAACAGAAACAGCCCCGAACGCCCCAATACTGCAACAATATCGATCGCCGAGCGCCCCATCAGGCGAACACGATCCATCAACGACTTCCTGCGCATCAGCGCTTCCCCAAAAGATCTTCGCGATAATCCGGTGCCGGATAGTGAAAAGGCACGGGGCCGTCTGGATCCCCTGTCATGAATTGACGAATGCGCGGATTATCCGATTGCATCAATTCCTGCGGGGTTCCCTGCCCCAGGACCTGCCCGTCGCCGACCACATAGAGATAGTCGGCGATGCTCGCGGTCTCGGCCAGATCGTGAGACACCACAACACTGGTGATGCCGAGCGCGTCATTGAGCAGACGGATCAAGCGCACCAGCACGCCCATGGCGATCGGGTCCTGCCCCACGAAAGGCTCGTCATACATGAGAATTTGCGGGTCCAGCGCAATCGCCCGGGCCAGCGCCACGCGACGCTTCATGCCGCCGGACAGCTCATCGGGCATCAGCTCGACCGCGCCGCGCAGCCCCACCGCCTGCAATTTGAGCAGGACGATGTCGCGAATCATGTCTTCAGGCAATTGGGTATGGACACGCAGCGGGAACGCCACGTTTTCGAATACGTCGAGATCGGTGAACAGCGCACCGCTCTGAAACAGGACACCCATCTGCTTGCGAGCATCGAAAAGATCGCTGCGCGAGAGCTGCGGCAGGTTCTGGCCATTGACCCAGACCTCACCACTGTTCGGACGCAGTTGTGCTCCCATCAGTCGCAGCAACGTGGTTTTGCCACTGCCTGACGGCCCCATGATGCCGGTAACCTTGCCCCGGGGGATGCGGATGTCCACATTATTGAAGATGCTGCGCGTACCGCGTTTGAAGGACACTCCCTTCAATTCGACCGCGTAGGCGTTATCGGCACTCATCTAAACTCCTTGCGATGCAGCCTGCCTCTCAGATGCCGCGTCCTTGTCGAACGACACACTGTCTGGAGGGGCCGAACAAGCGGCGAACTATAACACCGCTGTCGTACGCCGCCAAAGCTCCAACGCGGCCAGTTGTGTCGACGAGGAAACATTTCGGCGGCTGTGGAAATTTCCTGCACTTATTAAGCCCATTGCCGGACAAGGGCTGAAGGAAGGATCCTTTCTATACACAAAGTCCTGCGATGAGGCGTGAGGCTTTTCAACATTGCCGCTATAATCGCCGCCTTTTCACCCGACCGACCCTATCCAGACATGACCAACGCTCGCGACCTGATTCAATCCGCACAGTGCACCATCCGCCTTGAAATCGAAGCGGTGGAAGGCCTGCTTGCGCACATCGACGCAGACTTCGTCAGCGCCTGCGAGATGATTCTCGCAAGCCAGGGCCGCGTCGTGGTGGTCGGCATGGGCAAATCCGGGCACATCGGCAAGAAGATCGCGGCCACCCTGGCCAGCACCGGCACCCCGGCGTTCTTCGTACACCCCGCCGAAGCCAGTCATGGCGACATGGGCATGATCACCAGCGCCGACATCATCCTGGCGCTGTCTAACTCGGGCACCACGGCTGAAATCGTCACGCTTCTGCCGCTGATCAAGCGCCTGGGCATCAAACTGATCAGCCTGACTGGCAACCCCGACTCGACGTTGGCCAAGGCCGCCAACGTCAACCTCAACGCACGGGTCGAAAAAGAAGCCTGCCCGCTGAACCTTGCCCCCACGTCTTCCACTACGGCGGCGCTGGTCATGGGCGATGCCTTGGCGGTTGCCCTGCTCGACGCACGCGGTTTTACCGCCGAAGACTTTGCTTTTTCCCATCCGGGCGGCGCGCTGGGCCGTCGCCTGCTGCTCAAAGTCGAGCACGTCATGCACACCGGCGACGAACTGCCCCGGGTTGCCCGCGGCACTCCGCTTCGCGATTCGCTGATGGAAATGACCCGCAAGGGCCTGGGCATGACCGCCATTGTCGAGCAGGACGGCACGCTGGCCGGAATCTTCACCGACGGCGACTTACGCCGCACGCTGGATCGCGACATCGACATTCGTCAGGCGACCATCGATGATGTCATGACCCGACACGGCAAGACCGTACGCGCGGAGATGCTCGCAGCCCAGGCGCTGAAAATCATGGAAGACAACAAGATTGGCGCGCTGATCGTCGTCGACGAGAACGATCGCCCTGTCGGTGCGTTCAACCTTCAGGACCTTCTTCGCGCAGGAGTGATGTAAATGAGCCTCGACATGAATGACCTGATGCAACGCGGCAAACAAATCAAACTGGCGGTCTTCGACGTCGATGGCGTACTGACTGACGGGCGCCTGTACTTCCTCGAAGACGGCAGCGAGTTCAAGACGTTCAACACCCTCGATGGCCAAGGCATCAAGATGCTCATCAATTCGGGCGTCACAACGGCTATCATTAGCGGTCGCAAGACCCCTGTCGTCGAGCGCCGTGCGAAGCACCTGGGTATCGCTCACCTGTATCAGGGCCGCGAAGACAAGCTGGTAGTGCTCGACGAGCTGCTCAAACAGCTGAACCTGAGCTACGAACAGGTGGCCTATCTGGGTGACGACCTGCCCGATTTGCCGGTGATTCGTCGCGTCGGGCTTGGCATGGCCGTTGCCAACGCAGCCGGTTTCGTCCGCCAGCACGCCCATGGCACGACCCAGGCCCGAGGTGGCGAAGGAGCTGCCCGAGAGTTCTGCGAGTTGATCCTGAGTGCTCAGGGCAACCTCGAAGCGGCCCACGCCGCCTACTTATAGAAGTGCATTTATGCTGAGCAAACGATTTCGTACCTTTCTGATCTTCGGGGTCCTGGCCGCGCTACTGGCGGCTGCGGGCTACTGGAACATCAGCCCGGAAAGCTTCATGGACCAGCCCAAGGTTGCGGTCGATGAAAGCGCCATCGACTACTATGCAACCAACACCCACACGATTCAGTACCTGCCTGACGGGACGGTGCAATACGACCTGACCGCCGATAAGGCCGAGCACCTGAAGGCCACTGACGTCACCCTGATGACCACTCCGGTGATGGCGATGTATCGCGGCACCGAGTTCCCGTGGCACGTGAAGAGCGTGCGCGCCGAGGTGTCCCCGGGCGGGGAACAGGTCGAACTGATCGATCAGGTGCACATCAACCGCACCGACGAAAAGAACCGCACCACGATCATCACCAGCACCCGCATGACTGTCTTCCCTCAGAAGCAATATGCGGAAACCGCGCAACCCGTTAGAATCGACGGCTTTAATGGCGTGAGCACCGGTACGGGTATGAAGGCCTATCTAAAAGAGAGCAGGATACACCTGCTATCGAACGCAAGAGGACAGTATGAGGCTCCTTAAAACCCTCCCTATTTTGCTCGGCCTGGGCGCAGCACTGGGAAGCGTGAGCGCCTGGGCTCTGCCAAACGATCAAGACCAGCCTATCCGCGTTCAGGCCGACGACGCCCAACTGGACGACAAACAAGGCATCGCTACCTACACCGGTAACGTGATCATCACCCAGGGTTCGATGAAGGTCACCGGCAACAAGGTGACCATGACCCGCACCCCGCAAGGTGACATCGACGTCGTGACCTCGGTGGGCAACCTGGCCTACTTCGAGCAGTTGCAGACCGCCGGGGACCCTAAACCCGTTCAGGGCTGGGGCGTGACGATCCAGTACCACGCGCCGCAAAACCGCATCGTGCTGATCGACAAGGCCAAGGTGGTCGACAAGGACAACAACGTGACCCAGGGCGAGAAGATCGTCTATGACACGGTGAGAAAGCTGGCCAGTGCCGGCCGCGCCACAGGCAGCAAGGTCACTGAAGCCCGTCCTCGCGTCGACATGGTGATCCAGCCGAAAAAGAAAACCGACCAGCAGAAGGCCCAGTAATGGCAACGCTGAAAGCCCAACACCTGGCCAAGGCCTACAAGGCCCGTCAGGTCGTACGTGATGTCAGCCTGTCCATCGACAGCGGTCAGATTGTCGGCCTCCTGGGCCCCAACGGCGCAGGCAAGACGACCTGCTTCTACATGATCGTCGGTCTGGTCCAGGCCGATCAGGGCCGCGTCCTGATCGACGACCAGGACGTCAGCCACCAGCCCATGCACGGCCGCGCACGCGCCGGTATCGGCTACCTGCCGCAGGAAGCCTCGATCTTCCGCAAGCTGTCGGTGTCGGACAACATCATGGCCATCCTCGAGACCCGCAAGGAACTCGACCGCGCCGGGCGTCGCAAAGAGCTGGAAAGCCTGCTTCAGGAATTCCACATCACGCACATTCGCGACAACCTGGGCATGAGCCTGTCGGGTGGTGAACGCCGCCGCGTCGAAATCGCACGCGCACTGGCTACCTCGCCCAAGTTCATCCTGCTCGACGAACCTTTCGCCGGTGTCGACCCGATCTCCGTGGGTGACATCAAGCAGATCATCTACCATCTCAAGGCCAAGGGCATCGGCGTTCTGATCACCGACCACAACGTCCGCGAAACCCTCGACATCTGCGAAACGGCCTACATCGTCAACGATGGGCAACTGATCGCAGAAGGCGACTCTGAAACCATCCTCGCCAACCAGTTGGTGAAGGAAGTGTATCTCGGCCACGAGTTCCGCCTGTGAGCGGCCGGTGGCAAGGGGTTGGCGAGTGAACGCGGCATGCGACTCATCGCCAACGCCGTATTAATTGCCATCACACCCTAGGCAAACACACAGGTTTCAGGCATATAATTTGCTTAAGTTGGCGCCCCGGCGCCCTAGTAGTGGATGGCGCCCATGTGCGCCGGCGAATAAGGTGTTAAGTCCCTGCCATGAAACCTTCGCTAGTCTTGAGAATGGGCCAGCAGCTGACGATGACACCGCAGCTGCAACAGGCCATCCGCTTACTCCAACTGTCCACGCTGGATCTCCAACAGGAAATCCAGGAGGCACTGGAGTCGAACCCTATGCTGGAGCGCCAGGAAGAAGGCGACGATTTCGATAACGCCGACCCCATGGCCGACAATATCGAAACCAAGCCTGCTCCCGAAATTCAGGAACCGACCTACCAGGAATCGGCACCGACCGTCGACACGTTCGAAGACAGCGAATGGAGCGAAAGCGAACGCATCCCCAACGAGCTGCCCGTCGACACCGCCTGGGAAGACGTCTACCAGACCAGCGCCAGCAGCCTGCCCAGCAATGACGATGACGAGTGGGACTTCACCACCCGCACCTCCGCCGGCGAGAGCCTGCAGAGCCATCTGCTGTGGCAACTGAACCTGGCACCGATGTCTGACACCGACCGCCTGATCGCGGTGACGCTAATCGACTGCATCAACAACCAGGGCTACCTGGACGAATCCCTCGAAGAACTGCTGGACGCTTTCGACCCGGAACTCGACATTGAGCTGGACGAAATCGAAGCCGTGCTTCATCGCATCCAGCAATTCGAACCCGCCGGCATCGGCGCCCGCACCCTGAGCGAATGCCTGCTGCTGCAATTGCGTCAGCTGCCAGCCAAGACCAAGTGGCTTGCCGAAGCACAGCGACTGGTCAGCGACTACATTGACCTGCTCGGCAGCCGGGACTACGCGCAGCTGATGCGCCGCATGAAGATCAAGGAAGACGACCTGCGCCAGGTCATCGAACTGGTTCAGAGCCTCAACCCGCGTCCCGGCTCGCAGATCGAATCCAGCGAAGCCGAATACGTGGTGCCTGACGTCATCGTGCGTAAAGACAACGAGCGCTGGCTGGTCGAACTCAATCAGGAAGCTGTGCCGCGCCTGCGCGTGAACCCCCAGTACGCAGGCTTCGTGCGCCGCGCCGACACCAGCGCCGACAACACCTTCATGCGCAACCAGCTGCAGGAAGCGCGCTGGTTCATCAAGAGCCTGCAAAGCCGCAACGAAACCCTGATGAAGGTCGCGACCCAGATCGTCGAGCATCAGCGCGGATTCCTGGAATACGGCGACGAGGCGATGAAGCCGCTCGTGCTGCACGACATCGCCGAAGCGGTCGGCATGCACGAGTCGACCATCTCTCGTGTCACCACGCAGAAATTCATGCATACGCCTCGCGGCATTTACGAACTGAAGTACTTCTTCTCCAGCCACGTCAGCACCTCCGAAGGCGGCGAATGCTCGTCCACGGCGATCCGCGCGATCATCAAAAAACTGGTTGCTGCGGAAAATCAGAAAAAGCCGTTGAGTGACAGCAAGATCGCTGGTTTACTGGAGGCACAAGGCATTCAAGTGGCCCGTCGCACCGTCGCCAAATACCGCGAGTCCCTAGGGATAGCGCCGTCGAGCGAACGCAAGCGACTGATGTAGAGCCACAAGCCACAGCGTTCCAGCGGCAGGCACCCCAGCCTGCCTCTTAATGCACTGGCAACGAAGGAGAAGCTGTATGCAAGTCAACATCAGTGGACACCAACTGGAAGTAACCAAGCCCCTGCGCGAATACGTCGAGCTGAAACTCAAAAAGCTCGAAGGGCATTTTGACAAGATTACCAACGTTCAGGTGACGATGGCCGTCGAGAAACTGAAACAGAAGATCGAGGCCACGCTGCATATCCACGGTGGAGAGGTTGTTGCCAATGCCGAACATGACGACATGTATGCGGCAATCGACCTGCTCACTGACAAGCTGGACAGACAATTGCTCAAGCATAAGGAAAAGCAGCAAAGCATCCTCAAAGGTGCGGCAGCTCGCTGATACCCCTCATCCATGATCCGACTTGAAAACATCCTGACCCCTGGCCGTTCCCTTGTGAACGTGCCAGGCGGCAGTAAAAAAGCCGTAATCGAAGAGATTGCCAAGCTGATCGGGAAAGAAGTGCCCGAGTTCGACTGGCAAACCGTCTACGAGAGCCTCATCGCCCGCGAAAAGCTCGGTTCGACCGGCTTTGGCAACGGCATCGCCATTCCTCACTGCAGACTCAAAGGCTGCACCGCGCCAGTCAGTGCCGTGCTGCATCTGGAGCGGCCGGTCGACTTCGATGCCATCGACGGCGCGCCGGTGGACTTGCTGTTCGTCCTGCTCGTGCCGGAAGCGGCCACTGACGCGCACCTCGAGCTGCTGCGCCAGATCGCCAGCATGCTCGACCGTGCCGACGTGCGCGCAAGCCTGCGTGGCGCCAAAAGCAGTGATGAGCTCTACAACGTCGTGCTTCACGTCCAGAACGGTCACTGATCATGCGCATGGTCATCGTCAGCGGTCGCTCCGGCTCCGGCAAGAGCACGGCCCTCGATGTTCTCGAAGACAGCGGCTTCTACTGCGTTGATAACCTGCCGGCCGGCTTGCTCCCTGAACTGGCCGAGCGCGCGCTGATCAATACCGAACTCGCCGAGCCGTTGCTGGCTGTCTCCATAGACGCCCGCAACCTGCCGAGCCACCTGACACGCTTCCCGCGCATGCTTGAAGAAGTGCGCGCCCGGCACATCCGCTGTGACGTGCTGTTTCTGGACGCCGAAGAGTCCACGCTGCTCAAGCGCTTTTCCGAAACCCGCCGCCGCCACCCGCTGAGCAACGCTACACGCTCGCTGGCCGAAGCCATTCGTGACGAAAAGACCTTGCTGGGGCCGATCATCGACCTGGCCGACCTGACCATCGACACGACCCACTTGAACCTTTATCAGCTGCGCGACACCCTCAAGTTGCGCCTGCTGAACAAGCCAGAGCCGGGCACTGCGTTTCTCATCGAGTCGTTCGGTTTCAAGCGAGGCATGCCGGTGGACGCCGACTTGGTGTTTGATGTGCGTTGCCTGCCCAATCCGTACTGGAAACCGGAGCTGCGCGAACAGTCCGGGCTCGACCAGCCGGTGGCTGATTACTTGGCCGCACAACCTGATGTCGAAGAGATGTTCCAGGACATTTCCTCATACCTGACCAAATGGTTGCCGCGTTTTGCCGCCAGCAACCGTGCCTATGTCACCATTGCCATTGGCTGCACCGGCGGGCACCACCGCTCGGTCTACCTGACCGAACGCTTGGGTCAGGTTCTGCAACAATCGCTCAAGAATGTTCAGGTCCGCCACCGCGACCTAAGCTGAAAGGACCCCCAACGCGATGCCCGCTCACCAGATCACCATCATCAACAAGCTGGGCCTGCACGCCCGCGCCGCAGCCAAGTTCGTCGGCGTCGCCGGCAAATTCCCGTGCCAGATCCGGGTCGGCCGCTCGCCGGACAGCATGGTCGACGGCAAAAGCATCATGGCCGTCATGATGCTCGCCGCCGGCAAAGGCACCGAAATTCATTTGCTGACCGAAGGCGACGACGAACAGGCTGCACTGGAAGGCCTGATCGAGTTGATCAACAACAAGTTCGACGAGGGCGAGTGATCGCCCTTTCCGCCCCCCTGGTTGACGCGCTGCCCCTCAAATTCGACCGACCTCTGACAGCCCTCCCCTCATCATCAGACTTGATCAATCACCGCGATGGATCTTTAATTCATCGCCTTGAAACACCCGGTCACCAATCTTCACCCTCAACCATGGATCAGCTCGAATGAACGGCTGAAGTCCATGCCCGTGAGTGTCGGGATCAATGGTTGTATCTCCACAGAGCTGATCGATGACATTGTCCGCCGCCTTGACGCTGCAAAGAGCCTGGTCCCGCCCGGAAAAGATGCTGATGTCCGGCAGCCTGCTGGCGGTGCTCGCGATCCTGGCCATCGTCACCTGGCTGTTGATCCGTGAGTACGGCAACGCGACTGACATGGCCGTGCGTTCGGCGAACAATGTGGTGCAACTGATCGATGCGGATGTGCAACGCAATGCGGACCTGTATGACACTTCACTTCAAGGCATGATCACAACGTGGCAGCAGCCGGAAGTGATGTCGATTTCCGCGCAGTTGCGTCAACAGGTGCTGTTCGACCGCTCGACCGCCGCGCCCTACAAGGGCGATCTGGTGGTGCTGGATGACACGGGCACCATCGTCGCCGATTCGATTTCGGTGATTCCCCGCAAGGACAATTTCTCCGATCGCCCAAGCTTCACCCAGCACAAGGAAAATACCTCTCTGGAGCTGGTGGTGGACGGTCCGTTCAAGTCTCGCTGGGGCTTCAAGGATTGGTGCATCAGCTTCAGCCGCCGCATCCCCTCCGCCGATGGTCGCTTCGTCGGCGTCGTCTCGGCGTCGATGCGCCTTGCCTATTTCAATCGCCTGTTCCGGGGGCTGGACGTCGGCCAGCACGGCACCATCAACCTGATCAACGCGCATGGGATCATGCTGGCCCGGGAGCCGGAGAAGACTGAGCGCACGTTCATCGGCCAGGACTTCAGCCAACGGCCGAACTTCCAGCGCATCCTGAAGCAAGCGAGCGGCAGCTTTACCGCGACCTCGGATCTGGATGGCGAGCAGCGGCTCTATACGTTTTCGCGGGTCGGTGATTTGCCGCTGATCGTGGTGGTCGCGCAATCGCGGGACGAGGTGTACGCGGTCTGGAAACGCAACGCTCTGTTGGTGTCGGGCGCGACCGGGCTGTTGTGCCTGGGGATTCTCTGGCTGTCATACCTCTTGGGCAAACAGCTGCGACTGAGGCTGCGGGCCGAGCAAGAACTCGCCGAGCTGGCCGCGACCGACGGGTTGACCGGGCTGGCCAACCGCCGACGCCTGGACATGGTGCTCAAGCAGGAATGGTCGCGCAGCATGCGTTCCGGCACACCCCTTTCGCTGTTGATGATCGACGTCGACCATTTCAAGGCCTTCAACGATCGTCATGGTCACCACGGCGGCGACGTCGCGCTGCGCAATGTGGCCAGAACCCTGGCCGCCATTATTCGTCGGCCTGGGGATCTTGCCGCGCGATATGGCGGAGAGGAATTCATGGTGGTGCTGCCGGGAACCGATCTGCAAGGCGCCAAGGCCCTGGCCGAGAAGATCAGGCTGGCGATAGAAGCGTTACCGCCTTTCGCCAGCGACAAGCACCCCGTAACGGTGAGCATCGGCATAGCCTCGCAACGCCCTCGTTCCGGCGAGAAGCAAACCCAGCTGTTTTCGCAGGCCGATAAGGCGCTCTATCAGGCCAAGCGCAATGGCCGTAATCGCGTCGAGTGTCCGATTGACAACAGCAGCCCTGCTCCATGAATCGTATCCATAAAAAAACGCCAGACTGGCTGGCGTTTTCCTGATCTCACAATGGATCAGCTGGCTCTGCGCACGGAGTCACGCAGGGCTTTGACTTTATCGTGGTTGGCCTGTACGCCCACCAACTGACGTTGAATCAGGCTGGTGACGCTGACCGGCAGGTTTTTCTCGACCGCTTTCTGCGAAGCTTCTTTATAAGCCTTCAGTGCATGGTCTTCGCCGCGCTCAACTTCGTTGAGCACCGCTTCGTCGCTTTTACCAGTGACGGCGGATTTCAGTTCGACCCAGAGGCGGTGCAGACCGCCGGTAGCGCTCGAGGAGTCGTCTGGATCACCACCGAGTGCACGCACTTCAGCCTGAAGCTCCGCAACCGCGGACTTGCACTCACTAGAGCGGGAAAGGAAATACGCTTTGATTTCAGGGTTCTTGATATCTTCAGCGGCAGTATGAAAGCCTTTTTCGCCGTCGATGCTGGTTTCGATCAGATCATTGAGTACCGAGATCGATTCTTTATTGATATCTGTCATTTTGCAGTTCCTTTCTGGCAGGTTAATGGATGAGTTGATGTAGCCACACTCCATAAAAGGAATATTGCAGACCTCGTGCCAGCTTTTCATAAAATAATAAAACTATATTTATCAATGATTTAACTGCATTCCAATACAGAGCGGGGTCGCTTTCTGCATGATCTGTGCGTTGGCGCGCATGCAGAATGCACGTATCTTCCAAGTTCACTGAAAAAGACCAACGGCGGTGTCATGAATCCCGAGAAACTTAAACTTCTGGTGACCCGTGAAATGCCTTATGGCAAATACAATGGGCGCCTGTTGGCCGATCTGCCGGGCGATTATCTGAACTGGTTCGCACGCAAAGGCTTTCCAGCAGGCGAACTCGGCAGCCTGTTGGCCCTGATGCACGAGATCGATCACAACGGTCTGTCGGCTCTGCTCGACCCCTTGCGCACCCGCCCCCGAGAGCCTCTGCGAGAAAGCCCGTTGAAAACCCCGATTCGTTTTTCCTGACCCCTGACGAGACGAGCGACCGATGCCCCCCGTTCAACCCGCTGCAAAGGTTTCAGCCTTCGAACGTGCGCGAGACGAAGGTTTCTGGCAAGACATCGCACGCCAGTACGACGTCGAGCCCGGCCCGCTCAACTTTGAGCACGGCTATTTCGGACGCATGACCCGCGAGGTGCTGCGCGCCTACGAGCAGCATCTGGCGTACGTGAACCGCAGCAACTCGGTGTACGTTCGCCAACGTTTCGATACACAGGACAGCGAGGTCATTCGCGCCGATCTGGCTGAGCTTCTTGACGTCGTCCCTCGTGAAGTCGCCCTCACCCGCTGCGCTTCCGAATCCCTGCAAACGCTGATTCGCAACTACAACGGCTTGCAGCCAGGGGATCAGGTGCTGATCAGCGACCTGGACTACAACAGCGTGCAGACCGCCATGCGCTGGCTGGCCAAACATCGTGGGGTCGAGGTGATCGAAATCCGCCATGAACACCCGGCCAGTTACGACTCACTCATCAACGCTTACCGCGACGCCTTCGCGGCTTACCCGCGGCTCAAGCTGATGGCGCTGACTCACGTCACCCACCGCACCGGCCTGGTCATGCCTGTTCAGGCCATCGCGCAAATGGCGAAGGCGCAAGGCATCGATGTGATGCTCGATGGCGCCCATGCGTTGGGGCAGCTGGATTTCAAGCTCGATGAGCTCGGTGTGGCCTTCGCCGGCTTCAACCTGCAGAAATGGATGGGCGCGCCGCTCAGCCTCGGCTTTATCTACATCCAGCAAGACCGTATCACCGCCATCGACCCGGACATGGGTGATGCGCGCTATGCCGCTGACGACATTCTCGGTCGCGCACCCTACGGCACACCGAACATTCCGGCCTTGATGACGCTGACTCAGGTCTTTGCCGAGCACCGGGCCATTGGCGGCTCGGCTGTGAAAGGCGCGCGTCTGGCGTACCTGCGTGACCTTTGGGTTCGCGAGGCGCGCAACATGGAAGGCATTGAAGTGCTGACGCCGGATGATCCACGCCTGTATTGCGGCATCACTTCGTTGCGCTTTACCCGTCATGCCGATCAACAGCTCATGACCCAGCGGTTGCTGGACGAACACGGCATTTTCGCGGTGGCGCGAAACGGCTCGGCGTGCGGCCCGTGCATTCGCATCACGCCGGGCTTCGTGACCTCGGCAGACGACGTGGCGCGCTTGGTCGAAGCTTTACGCGCATTGGCCTGAGCACGGCTTGGAAAAAAAAGCGGCAACCGCCGAAACGGTGCCGCTAAAGAGCTTCATGGAAAAGCGAACTACAAAGGAGTCCCAACGATACGCGGGACCCCTTCCTGGAATACGGTACATAGTTATCGCATGCGCAAAAAATCAGGCAAAAAAAAACGGCGTTCCGGACCAAGGGAACACCGTCAAACAGCCATGCAACAACGACTTCTGTAACAGCGCCCCAGCGCCTGAGTTCATCAGCTGATCATCATTAAAACAGCCCCCGCATGAACGGGAGCTGTCGGAGATCAATCTACGGGGCGTTTGACGCCTGTATCAGTCGAACAACGCGACAGCCTCGGCGGTCGCGTCGGTGATGCGACCCCAATCGCCGTTCTTGACCCATGCGTTGTCGATCATCCAGGTACCGCCCACGCACATCACGTTTGGCAGCGCCATGTAGTTTTTCAGGTTGGCAGCGCTGACGCCGCCGGTCGGACAGAAGCGCACTTCAGGGAATGGACCGCCGAGCGCCTTGATCGCGCCAACGCCACCGCTGATTTCCGCCGGGAACAGCTTGAAGCGGCGATAGCCCAGGGCATAACCGATCATGATTTCCGACGCGCTGCTGATGCCTGGCAGCAACGGCAGTTCGCTCTGCGCGCCAGCCTCCAGAAGATCCTGGGTGCTGCCCGGGGTGACGATGAACTGCGAGCCGGCTTCTTCAGAGGCCTTGAGCATGTGGCGATCCAGCACGGTACCCGCGCCAACGCATAGCTCAGGACGTGCGTCACGCAGCATGCGAATGGCCTTGAGGCCGAATTCGGAACGCAGGGTGATTTCCAGCGCGGTCAGGCCGCCTGCTGCCAGCGCGTCGGCCAGCGGCAGCACGTCCTGTTCGCGTGCAATGGTGATGACCGGCAGAATCTTCGCTTTCGCGCAGAGTTCGTCGATCTGGGCAACTTTGCTCGCCATGCTATTCAACGGTTGTGTCACTTGGGTTTTCTCCATGGCGGCTGATCCTTTGCTTATGGGCACCAGTAGATCTCTAAAGCCGGGTTGAGGAACGCACGCACCGGCATTTCGGCGAGGTTGTCGCCGGCCAGCGCGGTGCGCAGTGTTTCCAGTTTTGCCTGCCCGGAAATGGACAGGATCGGCGTCGTTGCCGACGCCAACAGGGCACGCGTCATGGTCAGACGCTGGTGGGGGATGCTCGGTGCCAGCATGGGCAGGCAGCGACGCTCACTGTTCGGGTCCAACGCTTCGGCGAGGTTTGGACTCTCGGGGAACAGCGACGCGGTGTGGCCATCGTCGCCCATGCCCAGCACCAGCACGTCGATCTTCGGCAGCTCCTTGAGCGCCTCGTCGGTGGCTGCTGCGGCTTCTTCCAGCGTCGTGGTCGGGCGATACAGGCTGAAGAAGCCTGCTTCGGCCGCAGGGCCCTGGAACAGGAAGCGCTTGAGCAGACCGGCATTGCTGTCGGCGTGTTCAGTCGGCACCCAGCGTTCGTCAGCCAGGCTGATGACCACTTTTGACCACTGAATCGGCTTCTGCGCCAGCGCCTGGAAGAACGCCACCGGGCTTTTGCCACCCGACACCACCAAGGTGGCGATGCCGTGCGGGTTGCTCGAAATGGCTGCGCTCAGACGCTCGGCCACGTGATCGGCCAACGCATTGGCCAGCAGTTCAGGGTTGTCGAATTCCAGGGCTTTCAGGCCAGCCGGAAATTCAAGTTCACATATCGCCATACCAGGACCTCCCGTCACGAGTAATGAGCGCAATGGAACTCATCGGCCCCCAGGAGCCAGCGGCATAAGGCTTGGGCGCATCGCCCGCCTTTTTCCAGCCGGCAATCAGCTGGTCGCACCATTGCCACGCATACTCGATCTCATCTTTGCGGACAAACAAGTTCTGATTGCCGCGCATGACCTCCAACAACAACCGCTCGTAGGCGTCCGGGATGCGGGCGCTGCGGTAGGCGTCGGAGAAGCTCAGTTGCAAGGGGTTGCTACGCAATTGCATGCCTTTATCCAGGCCCTGATCCTTGGTCATCACTTGCAGCGAGATACCTTCATCGGGCTGCAGGCGGATGATCAGGCGGTTGCTGATCTGCATCCGCTGTTCAGGCGCGAAGATGTAGTGCGGCGGTTCCTTGAAGTGGATCACGATCTGCGACAGCTTCTGCGGCATGCGCTTGCCGGTACGCAGATAGAACGGAACCCCCGCCCAACGCCAGTTACGGATGTCGGCACGAATGGCAACGAACGTTTCGGTGTCGCTCGCGGTGTTGGAGTTTTCCTCTTCCAGATAACCGGGAACCGGCTTGCCTTCGCTGTAACCGGCGATGTATTGCCCGCGCACCACTTGGGTCGCCAGGCGCTCCGGGGTGAAGGGCGCCAGTGCCTTGAGCACCTTGACCTTTTCATCGCGGATGCTGTCGGCCGACAGGTCGCTCGGCGGGTCCATCGCAATCAGGCACAGCAGCTGCAACAGGTGGTTCTGGATCATGTCGCGCAGCTGACCGGCTTGATCGAAGTAGCCCCAACGGCCCTCGATTCCTACTTTCTCCGCCACCGTAATCTCGACGTGGGAAATGTAGTTCTGGTTCCATTGGGTTTCGAACAGGCTGTTGGCGAAACGCAGCGCGATGAGGTTTTGTACGGTGTCCTTGCCCAGGTAATGGTCGATCCGGTAGACGCGGTTCTCCGGCAGGAATTTGGCCACGGCATCGTTGACGCGGCGTGAAGACGCCAGGTCGTGACCGATGGGCTTCTCAAGCACGGCACGGGTGCGCTCAGTCAGGCCGACCAGTGCAAGGTTTTCGCAGATCGCGCCATACACCGAGGCCGGCGTAGCGAAGTAGGCGATCATGGTGGGTGCATCGCCCACGGTTTCAGCCAGGGCAACGTAGTCTTCACCCTTGAGGAAATCCACGTGCAGGTAGCTCAGGCGCGCCTGAAAACGCTCCACGTGTTCACGCTCAAGCTGCGCCTCGGGGACGAAACGGCGCAGGCTCTTGTCGATATACGCCAGATGCTCCTCAGGCGTGCCCGCTTCACGGGCCAGGGCAAGGATTCGGGTCTCGGCGTGCAGCAGTCCAGCACGGTCCAGCTGGTACAACGCAGGAAACAGTTTGCGCACAGCCAGGTCGCCCAAAGCGCCGAACAAGGCAAAAGTGCACGGTTCAACCGTAATCGAGAGCATAATGTTGGTTCTTTTATCAAGTTAGGCTACAAATACCTTTTTTAAAGGCGTTACTCAAGGCCAAATGTAGTAATAACCACAACATTTAACCAAAAACCACATTACAGTGGTGATCACTACAGGCCCTCAGTACGATAGGCCACCTTTGCTACAGGCTAAAGGCCCTGTTGAGAACCTTTTGCACGCCTTCGCAAATTGGCCTCGCAGATCAGCCTGTTACAGCTTTCCGAGAAGGACTTTGAATGGACCGCGTACGCAATCTTCTGGAGCAGATCCAGAGTCGTCTTGAAGAACTGAACAAGGCCGAGCGCAAGGTCGCCGAGGTGATTCTGAGCAATCCCCAACAGGCGACGCGCTTCAGCATTGCCGCCTTGGCGCAGGCCTCCAAGGTCAGCGAGCCCACCGTCAATCGCTTCTGCCGGTCGTTCGATGTCAGCGGCTACCCGGAACTCAAGCTGCAGCTGGCGCAGAGCTTGGCCAGCGGCGCAGCGTATGTCAGCCGCGCGGTGGAAGCCGACGACAACCCCGAAGCCTACACCCGCAAGATTTTCGCCAGCGCCATCGCGTCGCTGGACAGCGTGTGTCAGGTGCTGGACCCTAACCTGATCAGCAAGGCCGTGGACCTGTTGATTCAGGCGCGGCAGATTCACTTTTTCGGCCTTGGCGCTTCGGCGCCGGTGGCGCTGGATGCGCAGCATAAATTCTTCCGTTTCAATCTGGCGGTGACCGCCCACGCCGACGTGCTGATGCAGCGCATGCTGGCGTCGGTGGCGCACACCGGCGAGCTGTTCGTGATCATCTCCTATACCGGGCGCACCCGCGAGCTGGTGGAGGTGGCACGCATCGCTCGGGAAAACGGCGCCTCGGTGCTGGGCCTCACGGCGGCGAATTCGCCTCTGGCCAAAGCCAGCACCCTGAGCCTGAACATCCCGCTGCCCGAGGACACCGACATCTATATGCCGATGACGTCGCGGATCATTCAACTGACCGTGCTCGACGTACTGGCCACCGGCATGACCCTGCGCCGCGGCGTGGATTTCCAGCCGCACCTGCGCAAGATCAAGGAAAGCCTCAATGCCAGCCGGTATCCGGTGGATGATGAGTTGAATTAGAGGCAGTTGGCGTCAATGCATCAATTGCGCCTGCAGGCTCAAACGGGCCTGCTGACCCGGCGCCAGGCTCACGCCCTCGTCCACCCCTGACATCGCTTCGACCCGCACGAACCCCATTGCTTCATGACCGGCCACACCCAGCAGCGGTCGGCTGCCGGGGTGCCAGACGGCGGTGTTGGCGCTGTCGTGGGTGTCGATGCTCAAGCGGCGTTGCCAGTTGTCATCGTGCAGCTCCAGAGCCCCGGCGTGCTCGAAAACCCGCTGACAGCTGCCCGACACACGCAGTTGTCCCTTTTGCTCGCAGGCACGGCGACTGAGCTCGTCATAACCCTGCGCGCCATCGAGGCCTTCCAGTGCGACGTCGCCGATGTCGCTGATGCGCCAGTAGGCGTGCAAGGCCTGGCCGAACTGGCACGGCTCGCTGTCTTCATGCCGGGTTTCCAGGCGCAGGTCCATGCCCTGCCCAAGTTCGGCATACAGATCCGCCTGCCAGTCCCACAGGCTCAGGCGCCAATGCAGCGAGACGCCGTCCGCATGTTCCTGGCTGTCGATCAGCTTCCAGTCGAGCAAGCGCCCCCAGCCATTGGCAGGCCAGCCGCCCTCCCCCGGATGACGCCCCACCCACGGCCAGCACACTGGCACACCGCCACGAATTGCCCCGACCTGCGGCCATTGTGACGCACACCACAGCCAGGGCTTCTGCCCGGTCGGCTGAAAGTGCAGCAGTTGCGCGCCCTGACGACTGAAAACGGCCTGGCATTGCGGGTGCGTGATCACCAGCACATCGCGCTGCTGATGACGCTCCCACTGAAACGTCGGCTGAGGCCTTGTCGCGGTGAAGAAACGCTGAAGGGGATGCTCAAGCGACCCGGTGTCTCTGATAGCCATGCGATCCCCTCAAAAAAAAACGCCCCCAAAGGCGGAGCAGTCAGACACAAAAAAACGGGCAGCCAGGCTGCCCGTAAAGCACACACGACCCATGATCGTTTGTGAAGCACATCAGAGAGAGTGCGGCGCGCAGGAGCGGTACGCGCCGCAGGTGACACTCAGAACTTGGTTTGCAGCTTGATACCGGCAACCAGGGCGTTGTCGACGTGGTCGGTACCACCTGGGTGCACGACGTACTGCAGGTTAGGACGCACGGTCAGCCAGTCGGTGACGTGTACGCCGTAGTAGATCTCCGAGTTGTACTCGGTGGTCTGGATCGGCAGGAAGTTCGGATCGTCGTAATCGGTCGCGCCGTTCACTTCGTTCAGCAGACGCGCACGGTCACGAACGTTGCTGTTCACGTGAATGCGCGATACACCGACGCCGATGTCGTCTTTGGGACGGGCATCGAACGGACCCTTGAACACCAGACCGACGTTTTGGAAGTTGTCGACGAAGTTGGTGGCCTTGTCGTGCACGGTGGCGTTGAAGAACACGCTCATGCCACGGGAAGGGTCACCGCCGATCGTGGTCAGTTGCTGCTGAGCCACGAACCACCAGCCATGCTTGCTGCCGTGGGACTTGAAGTCCGCGCCGGTGAGCGCTTGCGGCTGACCGTTGACGTCGTCTTTCAGGTCATTGGCGCTCGGGCTGCTGTAGTACCAACCCAGACGGTATTCGCCTGGCAGCGAACCGATGCTAGGCGACCACACGACTTCCACAGGCACCAGAGTACCCTTGGCGCCGCTGCCGCTGAGCTTGAAGCCGTTGCCGGTTTCCAGGTAGGACGGGTTCTGCTCGTACACACCAATCTGCGCGAACACTTCCGGCGTGATGTTGTATTTCACGCGGGCGGCCCACTGGCTGACCGGCCAGTTGTACCAGGTGTTGACGTAGTTGGCCGCTTGCGTGCCGCAGAACGTCAGGTTCTGGAAGTCGCAAGGGAAACTGCCGAAGTCCTCGCCCTCGCCCATACGGCCGAGTTTGATGTCCAGAGCGCCGTCGAAGTACTTCTGCTTGATCCACATCTGGGTCAGGCGCCAGGTCTGACCACGGCCCCAGACTTCCTGCGAGGAGCTGAGGGTGCCGATGCGAGGGTCGCCCAGACGATCGTTGGAGATGTTGTTACCACTACGCTCGGTAATGGTCAGTTTGAATTCCGCGTCCTTCAGACCGAAGGCCTTTTCCAGGTCGATTTGCGTGCCGATCGCAAACTGGTCGCTGTAACGCGCGGTCTTGTCGTTGTTATAACCACCCTTGACGTTGGCACCCATCTCGCCGACGTACTCAAGGTTGAAGTCATAGCCCTTGTCGTGCAGCTCTTTGCGCAGACCGCCCCAATCGCCAGTCATGTGCTCATTGGCATTGAAAGGCTCCAGTGCGAATGCCGAACCCGACATTGTCAAAGCGCCCAGTACGGACAGCCCACCAATCAACCGAAACTGGTTAAGCGATTTGCCTTTTACCTTCTTCATCCCTTGGATCCTCGTTTTATTGTTATTAGCTCTGAACAGCGTTGTAACCACTTGCCTCGTGTGCCTGACAGGGCTCTTTGAACGGCAGAAATCGCCCTGTCAGATGTGCTCGTTGACGCAGTGCTCCTGCGCCCGGAATCAGTTGCGGTTCAACCGCGTGACATTGCCCATGCCCTCAGTCGGCTGCGGCTTTCCCAAGGCCCCCAGGCGCTCCCCGGTCTGGGCGTCGAACAGCAACACCTTGGACGGGTCGAACTGCAGGGTCAGGGTTTCGCCCACGGCAGGCGCGACATCCGGCGCCAGGCGGCAGCAAACCTTGCTTTCATTGAGGGTGACGAAGACCAGCGTGTCAGGCCCCGTCGGCTCGGTGACCTGCACTTCGGCGCGAATGGTCGGCATCCCCCCAGTATCACCGGACGCTAACACGATCTGTTCCGGGCGAAGGCCCAGAATCACCTCACGGTCTTCAAGCCCCGCATCGCTCATGCTCATCGGCAGTTCGCAGCGCGCCTGGCCACTGTCGAGCAGCGCCACCAGACGGCCATCCTTGCGCTGCAGGCGCAGGGGAATGAAGTTCATCGGCGGCGAACCGATGAAGCTGGCCACGAACAGGTTGGCCGGATCGTTGTAGATCTGCTTGGGCGTGCCGAACTGCTGGATGATGCCGTCCTTCATGACCGCCACCTTGTCGCCCAGGGTCATCGCTTCGATCTGGTCGTGGGTCACGTAGACCGTAGTGGTTTTGAGGCGCTGGTGCATCAGTTTCATTTCAGTACGCATCTCGACGCGCAGCTTGGCGTCGAGGTTGGACAGCGGTTCGTCGAACAGGTAGATCTTCGGCCGACGCGCCAGCGCACGGCCCATGGCCACACGCTGTTGCTGACCACCGGACAACTGGCCCGGCTTGCGGTTGAGCAGGTGTTCGATCTGCAGCAGCTTGGCCACGCGAGCGACTTCAGCGTCGATGTCAGCCTGGCTCATCTTGCGAATCTTCAGGCCGAACTCGATGTTCTCGCGCACGCTCATGGTCGGGTACAGCGCGTAGGACTGGAACACCATGGCGATGTCGCGATCCTTTGGGCTCATGCCGCTGACGTCCTGATCACCGATCATGATCGCGCCACCGGTGATGTTTTCCAGGCCCGCGATGCAGTTCATCAGGGTCGACTTACCGCAACCCGAAGGCCCGACCAGGATCAGGAATTCGCCATCCTTGATCGACAGTTCGATGTTCTTCAGGGTGTCCGGAAGGCCGGCCCCGTAAGTCTTGTTTACATTGCGAAGTTCGAGCGTTGCCATGATTACCCCTTGACTGCGCCGGCCGTCAGCCCGCGCACGAAATACTTGCCTGCAACCACGTAGACCAGCAGGGTCGGAAGACCCGCGATCATCGCCGCCGCCATATCAACGTTGTATTCCTTGACCCCGGTACTGGTGTTGACCAGGTTGTTCAGCGCCACCGTGATGGGCTGCGAATCACCGCTGGAGAACACCACACCGAACAGGAAGTCGTTCCAGATCTGGGTGAACTGCCAGATCAGGCAGACCATGATGATCGGGGTCGACATCGGCAGAATGATCCGCCGGAAAATGGTGAAGAAACCGGCACCGTCCAGGCGCGCAGCCTTGACCAGCGCATCGGGAATACTCACGTAGTAGTTACGAAAGAACAGCGTGGTGAACGCCAGCCCGTAGACCACGTGCACGAACACAAGCCCGGTGGTGGTGCTGGCCAGGCCCATCTTGCCGAGGGTGAACGAGGCCGGCAGCAGCACGGTCTGGAACGGCAGGAAGCAGCCGAACAGCAACAGGCCGAAAAACATCTGCGAGCCACGGAAGCGCCACATCGACAGCACGTAGCCGTTCAAGGCACCGATGGCGGTGGAGATCAGCACCGCCGGAACGGTGATCATGATCGAGTTCCAGAAGTAGCCCTTGACCGTCGCCCAGGCCTTGACCCAGCCAATGGCGGTGATTTCCGCCGGCCAGCTCAGCAGGTTGCCGGTGCCGATGTCCTCTGGGGACTTGAAGCTGGTCAGCAGCATGACCACCAGCGGGATCAGGTAGACCAGCACCGCGCCAATGAGCACGGCGTAGATCGCGAGCCGGCTCAGGCTGAGCGATGGTTTGGCAGCGAGACTAGTCATTGCGCTTGGTCCTCAGCTCGGAATACAGGTAAGGCACGAGGATCGCGAGAATCGCACCGAGCATCAGGATCGCACTGGCCGAGCCCATGCCCATCTGGCCGCGGCTGAAGGTGAACGAGTACATGAACATGGCAGGCAGGTCGGACGAGTAGCCCGGGCCACCGGCGGTCATCGCAGCGACGAGGTCGAAGCTCTTGATCGCGATGTGCGCCAGGATCATCACCGAACTGAAGAACACCGGACGCAGGCTCGGCAGCACCACTTTCCAGTAGATCTTCGGCATGCTGGCGCCGTCGATCTGCGCGGCACGGATGATCGACTGATCGACACCGCGCAGGCCCGCCAGAAACATCGCCATGATGAAGCCCGAGGCTTGCCACACAGCCGCGATCACCAGGCAGTAAACGACGCGATCCGGGTCAATCAGCCAGTCCAGACGGAAGCCTTCCCAGCCCCAGTCACGCAGCAGTTTGTCCAGGCCCATGCCCGGGTTGAGCAGCCATTTCCAGGCCGTACCGGTGACGATCATCGAGAGCGCCATCGGGTACAGGTAAATGGTGCGGATGAAACCTTCGCGACGAATGCGCTGATCGAGGAACACCGCCAGCAGCACGCCAACCACCAGGCTGATGCCGATGAACATGCCACCAAACACCGCGAGGTTCTTGCTCGCCACCCACCAGCGGTCGTTGTCGAACAGCCGTGCGTATTGCGCCAGCCCCACGAACTTGTAGGACGGCAGGAAAGTCGAGTTGGTGAACGACAGAACGAACGTCCACAGGATATAGCCGTAGAAGCCCACCAGAACGATGAACATGCTGGGCGCCAGCACCAGTTTCGGTAGCCAGCGCTGCAGTGCATCGAACGGCGAGGCTTTGCTGAACACAGCAACAGAACTCATGGGGAAATCCAGTACAGAAAGTGAAGTTTGCTAACACGCTGCCTCCTGTAGGAGCGCGCTTGCCCGCGACAAGGTGTGTCAGACGCATCAGTGTCGGCCGACACAACGTCATCGCGGGCAAGCGCGCTCCTACAGACTTTATTGCTACGCGTTATTTAGCCGCCTTGATCGCAGCGCCCAGCTTCTTCGCCGCGTCGGCCGGATCGGCTTTCGGGTCGTTGATGAAGTTGGTCACGACGTCAAAGAACGCGCCCTGAACGGCCAGGGTGGTTGCCATGTTGTGCGCCATGCTCGGTTGCAAGCCGCCGGTTTTGGCATCTTCGAGGAAGTCTTTGGCGGCGGTCTGGGCGCAGGAGTCGAAGCCGTACTTGTCCATGTCAGCCAGCATGTCGTTGCGCACCGGGATCGAACCCTTGTTGATGCTGAAGACTTTCTGGAAGTTCTCACCCAACACGACCTTGGCGATGTCCTGCTGACCGGCAGCAGTGCCCGCGTCCTTCTGTTTGAACACAGCCAGGGAGTCGATGTTGTAGGTGAAGGCCTTGTCGGTACCCGGGAAGGCAACGCACTCGTAGTCTTTGCCGGCGACTTTCTTGGCGGCGGTCCATTCGGACTTGGCCCAGTCACCCATGATCTGCATGCCGGCCTTGCCGTTGATGACTTTGGCCGCTTCCAGGTTCCAGTCCTGGCCTTTGCCGTCCGGGTCCATGTAGGTGGCGACTTTCTTCAGCTCGGTCAGCGACTTGACCATTTCAGGACCGGTCAGCGCACTGTTGTCCAGATCGACCAGGGCTTTCTTGTAACCGTCTGCGCCCATGACCGAAAGCACGACGGCTTCGAACACGGTGCTGTCCTGCCAAGGCTGACCGCCGTGAGCCAGCGGGATGAAGCCGGCTTTTTTCAGCTTGTCGCCTGCGGCGTAGAATTCTTCGAGGGTGGTCGGGGCTTTTTCGATGCCGGCTTTCTTGAAGACTTCCGGGTTGATCCACAGCCAGTTCACACGGTGAATGTTCACCGGAACGGCCACGTAATCACCGTCGTACTTCACGGTATCGGAGACTTTCTTGTCCAGCAGGCTGTCCCACTTCTCTTCTTTGGCAACATCCTTCAGAACGTCAGTGTCGAGCAGACCGGTAGACGCCCATTCCTGAATGTCAGGGCCTTTGATTTGAGCGACGCCTGGTGGATTACCTGCAACGGCGCGGCTTTTCAGCACGGTCATCGCTGTTGCACCGCCACCGCCTGCGACAGCGCCGTCTTTCCAGGTGAAGCCGTCTTTTTCGACTTGGGCTTTAAGGACATCGACAGCCGCTTTTTCACCGCCGGACGTCCACCAGTGAACAACTTCGACAGTGCCTTTGGAGTCGGCGGCCATGGCGCTCAGAGGGAACAACGAGGCGAGAGAAATGAGTGCTGCGAGACGGGAGATCGAATTCATCTATTTGACCTTATTGTTGTTATGCATGAGCAAGTCTTGGTGCTTGCGCTGCATGGATTCTAAACAACGGCTTAGAGCGGACGGTAACGAAGGGATGCGCGAGTGTCACAGGTTGGTGACATTCGCAAAACAATGACGGTATGCCGTTCAGTCAGCTGCGCGAGGCAGGTACAACGTGACGCGCAAACCGCCCTCGCGCAGGTTCTGTAGCGTCACTTCGCCGCCATGGCTGTGGGCGATATTGCGGGCAATGCCCAGGCCCAGGCCGTAGCCCTGCTGCTGTTTGCCCGCCAGCCGGAAATGCGGCTCGAACACCTGCTCAAGGCGCTGTTCCGGGACGCCCGGGCCTTCGTCTTCAACGTGCAGCACGAAAGCTTCGGCGTCGTCCTCGACGATCAAATGGGCCTTGTCACCGTACTTGATGGCGTTGTCGATCAGGTTGCCCATGCAGCGGCGAAGGGCCAGCGGCTTGCCGTAGAACATCGACATCGCCTTGCCCTTGAGGGTGACGCGTCCGTGGCCGTTGGGCCCCAGATACGGCTCGATCAGGCAGTCCAGCGCATGATTGAGGTCCACCGGCTCGATGTTTTCGTGAATGTCGGTGTCCTTCACGCACTGCAGCGCACCCTTGACCAGCAGCTCCAGCTCATCGAGGTCGCGGGTGAACTTGGCCTGCATGGTCTCGTCTTCGAGCAACTCGACGCGCAGGCGCAGGCGTGTGATCGGTGTACGAAGGTCGTGGGAAATCGCGCTGAACAACTGCCCACGCTCGGTGAGGTAACGGCTGATGCGCTCGCGCATGGTGTTGAAGGCGCGGGTCACTTCGATGACCTCGCTGCCCCCACCCTCCACCACAGGCTCGACGTCAGCCCCCAGCGACAGATCCCGTGCGGCCCGGGCCAGACGCTTGAGCGGCCCGCTTTGCCAGTGCACCAGCAAGCCGATGAACACCAGCAAAAAGATGCTCGTCAGGGCGATGAACCAGACCTGCTGCGACGGCAAGCCTTCCTCTTCGAGCATGGTGTAGGGCTCGGGCAGAAGCGAGGCGATGTACAGCCATTCCCCTGGCGACAGCTCGATCTGCGTCACCAGAACGGGCGGATTCACCGGCTCCAGGGTCAACGCGTAATGCGCCCAGGAGCGAGGCAATTCGTCGAGTTTCAGGCCGCTGTTGAAGATGCGCAGATCTTCAGGGCGCACGAAACGCACGAGGATATCGGGGTCGGCGCCGAGGTTTTGCCGCAGCACCTGGCCCACGACGTCGATCACGGCGGTTTTGCGCACCGTGGGTTCGAGCACCTGCATGTCCAGCGGGCGATCGTTGAGGGACACAAAAAAGCGCGTGCCGCCCATGCTGCGCAGTTGATCGAGCACCAGCGGGCGGAATGCGACGGGCAACGAGCGAAAATAACTGACGCTCGCCGACATCGAAAATCCCAGGCTGCGGGCACTGGTGATCAGGCCTTCCATCTGCGTGGCGCGCAGCTGGGAAAGCCAGATCAGGCTCGACAGGGTCTGGGCCAGCAGCACGGCCAGCAAGGTGAGCAGCAACATTCGCCCCAGCAACGAGCGCGGCACCGGCAGACGACGGTTTTTCTCGATCACCATCGCCGGTCAGTAGCCGTTGCTGGCTTGCGGCAGCACGTTGGCCGCCAGCAGATAACCACTGCCTCGCACGGTGCGAATCAAACGCGGCGCCTTGCCGGTGTCGCGCAGACGCTGACGCAGACGACTCACCGCCATGTCGACGATGCGCTCCAGCGGCATCAGCTCACGGCCTCGCGTGGCGTTGCCGATGGTGTCGCGGTCGAGGATCTGCTGAGGGTTATCGAGGAACAGTTTGAGCAGCGTGAAATCGGCGCCGGAGAGGATCACTTCCTCGCCATCGTTGTGGAACAGGCGATGGCTGACCATGTCCAGACGCCACTCGTCGAACACCAGCACCTCACCACCGCCGCGCTCCTGGCCGAATTGGGCACGGCGCAACAGGGCCTTGATACGGGCCTGGAGTTCACGGGGGCTGAAGGGTTTGGCCATGTAGTCATCGGCGCCGAGTTCCAGCCCGATCACGCGATCGGCCTCATCGGAACTGGCCGTGAGCATGATGATGGGCACGTGGGGCTGACGGGGGTGCTGCCTGACCCAGCGGCACAGGCTGAAGCCATCTTCGTCGGGCAGCATGACATCGAGAATCAGCAGGTCGCTGGGCTCGTCGTTGAAGGCCTGACGAAACTCCGCGCCATCACCTACCGTGCGCACCTGAAAACCGGAGCGGCTCAGGTAGGCTTGCAGCAATTCACGAATCTCCTGGTCATCGTCGACCACCAGAATCGATTTACTGACAGCGTTCACTTTGGTCGTCCTTGTAAGCACTGAAATTATTGTTCTGAGAGAAAACAGCTGCAAGCCTCAAGAAAAAGCAGAGGCTGTCGGCTCTTGCTTGCAGCTTACAACTGACGGCTCGCCGCGGCCTGATCCAGCGCAACCCCTGCGCCCATCAACCCTGGGTACTCGGCCGTGACCAGCCACACCGGCACATCCTTGAAGTAATCCTTCATCAGGCCTTTTTCAGCGAACGCGCGGTTGAAGCCGCTCTGCTTGAAGAAATCCACGAACCGCGGGATCACCCCACCGGCGATATACACGCCACCTCGCCCGCCGACAGTCAGCACGTTGTTGCCGGCCACACGCCCGAGGAATACACAGAACTGGTCGAGCACCGCGCAGGCTACAGGATCGCCGCTCAGCGCTGCCGAGGTTATTGCCGCAGGAGATTTCAGCTCAGGCTCAATCTCGTCCAGCGCACAGCTGACCTGGTACAGCAGCAAAAGGCCAGCGCCGCTCAGGATCGTTTCGGCGCTGACATGCTCGTGCTCGGCCATCAGGCGCGTCCACAGCAGCGCTTCACGGGCGGTGCCGATCGGCAAATCGACATGCCCGCCCTCACCCGGCACCGCTGTCCAGTGGCTATCACCGGTGCGGATCAGCGTGCCGACGCCAAGCCCGGTGCCCGGGCCGATCACCACGCGAGCGCCCTTGGGGTCGCCCTTGCCGTGGCGTACGGTCAGGTATTCGTCATCGCGCAGGCGGGTCATGCCCAGGGCCATGGCGGTGAAGTCGTTGACCATGATCAGGTTGTCGATCTTTAGCGCCGCGCAGAACGACTGGCGATTGATCTTCCAGTGGCTGTTGGTGAAGTGGAAATCGTCACCGGTCACCGGCCCCGCGACGGCCAGGCAGATCGAACCGACATCACCCAGCTGCAACTCAAGGTCCTGCAGGTAAACCAGCAAGGCCTTTTCGGGGCTGGCGTAATCGACCGTCGGGAACACCCGGATCGAATGCAACTGATCGTCTTCCCAGATGGCAAAACGAGCATTTGTGCCGCCGATATCACCCACCATCGCCAATGTCACTTGAGCGTCTCCAGATTCGAAGTGAAGGCGCTGGCGCCCTTCTCTGCCGAGCTGAAGGCCATGCGCATAAAACCGAACAGCTCACGGCCCGTGCCCACGTTGTGGGACAAACGGCCGATTGCCGGTTCTCTGGCCGCCAATTCTGCCGGTTCGACCAGAACTTGCAACGTTCCTTTTACCCCATCCACCCGGATGAGATCTCCGTCACGCACAAGTGCCAACGGGCCACCATCGGACGCTTCCGGGCAAACATGGATCGCCGCCGGGATTTTCCCCGAGGCGCCGGACATGCGTCCGTCGGTGATCAGCGCGACCTTGAAGCCGCGATCCTGCAGCACGCCGAGGAACGGCGTCATCTTGTGCAGCTCGGGCATACCGTTGGAGCGCGGGCCCTGGAAGCGCATGACCGCCACGAAATCACACTCCAGCTCGCCGGCCTTGAAGGCGTCGGCCAAGTCCTGCTGATCCTCGAACACCTTGGCCGGCGCTTCGACGATCTGATGCTCCAGCGCCACGGCGGACACTTTCATCACGCCGCGTCCCAGGTTGCCTTCCATCACGCGCAAGCCGCCTTCCGGCGAGAACGGACGCGCCACCGGGCGCAGGATGTTTTCGTCCAGGCTTTCGATCGGGCCATCGCGCCACACCAGCTTGCCTTCCTCCAGGAACGGCTCCTGGGTATAGCGGCGCAGGCCACGGCCCATCACGGTGTTGACGTCTTCGTGAAGCAGACCGGCATCCAGCAGCTCGCGAATCAGGAACGACATGCCGCCCGCCGCCTGGAAGTGGTTGATGTCGGCTTTGCCATTTGGATAAACGTGGGTCAGGGTCGGCACGACTTCGGACAGGTCGGCCATGTCCTGCCAGGTCAGCTGGATGCCCGCGCATTGGGCAATCGCCGGCATGTGCAGCGTGTGGTTGGTCGAACCGCCCGTCGCGTTCAGCGCAACAATCGAGTTGACCAGCGAACGCTCGTCCACAATCTCTCCCAGAGGGATGAAATCGCCGCTCTGCTTGGTCAGACGCGTGACCTGGAACGCCGCTTCGCGTGTCAGGGAATCGCGCAGCGGTGTGTAGGGATTGACGAAGGAGGCGCCCGGCAAGTGCAGCCCCATGACTTCCATCAGCAACTGGTTGGTGTTGGCAGTGCCGTAGAACGTGCAGGTACCCGGACCGTGGTAGGACTTCATTTCAGAGTCCAGCAGCTCTTCGCGGGTCGCCTTGCCTTCGGCGTAACGTTGCCGCACGTCGGCTTTTTCCTTGTTGGAAATGCCCGACACCATTGGCCCGCCCGGTACGAAAATCGTCGGCAGGTGGCCGAAACGCAGGGAGCCCATCAACAGGCCCGGCACGATCTTGTCGCAGATGCCCAGCAGCAGCGCGCCGTCGAACATGTTGTGCGACAAAGACACCGCCGTTGCCATCGCAATGACTTCTCGGCTGGCGATACTCAGCTCCATGCCCGGCTCGCCTTGAGTGACGCCGTCGCACATGGCGGGGACACCGCCGGCAAACTGGCCGACAGAGCCAATCTCACGCAGTGCCTTTTTGATCTGCTCAGGAAAATGTTCGTACGGCTGATGCGCCGAGAGCATGTCGTTGTAGGCCGAAACGATGGCGATGTTGGCGGCGTTCATCATCCGCAGACTGTGCTTGTCTTCGCTGCCGCAGGCCGCAACGCCGTGGGCGAAGTTGGCGCACTGCAGCTTGCCGCGCATCGGTCCGTCGCTCGCCGCGCCCCGGATCAGTTGCAGATAGCGCTGACGGGTATCACGGCTGCGAGCGATCAGCCGCTCGGTTACCTCAAGGACGCGGGGATGCATTGTCATGAACTCCAGGCTAGCGGATGGGTCACCCGTTCAGGCGCTTACAAAATCTGACAAACGATCATGGCTGTGAAGAAACGCTTCAGCAACGCTTTGATTTTTCAGACAGTTGTGATGTCCAGACGGGTTTCTATTTGTAGATAAAACAAAATACTGCCACTAAAAAGGCTTGTTTTCTATTTTTATGAGAATAATCTTGTAATTCCAACAACAAATTCACTGAGGATGGGTGTATGACTCTCCGCATCGCAATCAATGGCTTTGGCCGCATCGGCCGCAACGTCCTACGTGCACTCTATACCCAAGGTTATCGTCAGGACCTGCAGATCGTCGCCATCAACGATCTGGGTGACAGCGAGATCAACGCCCACCTGCTCAAATACGACACCGTTCACGGCCCGTTCGACGCAACGGTCGAGCACGACAAGGAAAGCATCACCGTCAATGGTGACCGTATTTCGGTCAGCGCCATCCGTAATCCTGCGGAGCTGCCGTGGAAATCGGAAAAGATCGACGTGGTGTTCGAATGCACCGGTCTGTTCACCGACCGCGCCAAGGCGGCCGCCCACATCACCGCAGGCGCCAAGAAAGTCATCATCTCGGCCCCGGCCAAAGGCGCTGATGCCACCGTGGTCTACGGCGTCAACCATGACGTGCTGCGTCAATCGCACCAGATCATCTCCAACGCTTCGTGCACCACCAACTGCCTGGCGCCGGTCGCTCAGGTGCTGAACCGCGAACTGGGCATCGAGAGCGGCCTGATGACCACCGTTCACGCCTATACCAACGACCAGAACCTGATCGACGTCTACCACACCGACCCTTACCGTGCGCGTTCGGCCACGCAGTCGATGATCCCAAGCAAGACCGGCGCCGCTGAAGCCGTGGGCCTGGTGCTGCCGGAACTGGCAGGCAAGCTGACCGGCATGGCCGTGCGTGTACCGGTGATTAACGTGTCGCTGGTCGACCTGACCATTCAGCTCAAGCGCGACGCGACGGCCGAAGAAGTCAACGCAATCATGAAAGAAGCCGCCCAGCACTCGAAGATCCTGGGGTACAACACCCTGCCGCTGGTGTCCCACGACTTCAACCACAACCCGCTGTCGTCGATCTTCGACGCCAACCACACCAAAGTCAGCGGCCGTCTGCTGAAGGTGCTGGCCTGGTACGACAACGAGTGGGGCTTCTCAAACCGCATGCTCGACAACTGCCTGGCGTTGATGAACGCGCAGTGACAGGCGCGGCGCCCTCTGACGCGATGCGTTAACTGTAGGAGCTCGCTTGCCCGCGACGGCGGTGTGTCAGTCACCCAACTTGGCTGATACACCGCAATCGCGGGCAAGCGCTCGGACTGGGTGCGGCAATCCTCGCGTCAACACATTTATTGAAATTTACGGCCTTGACCAAATCGCTGGATGATAAGCATTATCATTAACTGAATTTCTGGTCGGGTATCCCCGTGAGTCAGTCCCACTTCAACGACGTTTTCCTGGCAAGGCGAACGATTTTGCTGCGCACCCTGCAACGCATGGTTCGCAACCCCAGTACCGCCGAAGACCTCTTGCAGGAAACCTACCTGCGAGTGACCCGTGCCTTGGGCGAACGCGCCATCGATCATCTCGAACCCTTCGTTTTCCAGACCGCGCGCAATCTGGCGCTGGATCATCTGCGCGCCCGCCGCATCCATTCGCGCACCATTGTCGATGACGTCCCGCTGGACGATGTGCACAACGTGGTTTCCTCCGATGCCTCACTGGAAGACGCCACACACGCCAATCGTCTTTTGATGAGCCTCAACGCCAGCCTGGAAAAACTCACGCCGCGCCAGCAGAAAATCTTCACCCTGAGCCGACTCAACGGCTGCAGTTATCTGGAAATCGCCGAGCAACTGGGGGTTTCCGCCAGCACCGTGCAAAAGGAACTCAAGCTGATCATGGCGATTTGTGTCGGCGTTGCCGCCCGACTCGAACGCTGATGAGAGCGGCTGATCCTGAATTCATAAGAAATCTTGCGCAAGGTCAGCGACCGTAGCGCTAAACTCCCGCCCCATACCGTGTAGCCGAGGATGCTCCTTGACGGACTCTCACTCACCTGGCCCTGCCCACGACAGCGCCATGGATCAGGCCCTGATCTGGCTGATCGAACTTGAAGGCGCCGATGCCGAGCAACGCGCGCGTTTCGAGGCGTGGCTGGCCGCCGACCCCGCCCATGGCCAGGCGTTCGCCAGGGCCGAAGCGGTGTGGAATTCCCAGCCGGTGTTCGACGCTGCGCTCACCCTTGCCGCGCCAAAAAAGCCGTCGGTGCTGCGCCGTTTGCGCCCGCACTGGGTGCCCCTAGCCACGGCCGCCGCGCTGATAATGGGCCTGTTCAACTTCAGTGACCTGCCCCTGCGCCTCAAGGCCGACCACCTGACCGTGGCTGGCGAGCGCCAGCGTCTTGAGTTGGGGGATGGTTCGAAGGTGCTACTCAATACCAAATCCGCGTTCTCCAGCGAACTCGATGACCGCCAGCGCATCGCCCGTCTTTACGAGGGCGAAGCCTTCTTCGAAGTGCCGAGCGCCAAGGGTTTGCCGCTGGAGGTCGAAGCCGGCCCTGTGCGCATGAGCGCCAGCAGCACGTCATTTGCCGTGCGTTATCTGGATGGCGTGGCACAGATTCAGGTCGAGCGCGGCGCCGTGAACGTGCAGGCGACCCAAGGCAATTCTCAGGTCAGCCTCAATGCGGGTGACAGTCTGCGCGTCGGCCCTGAGGGCTTCGGCCATCGGGAAAAGCTCGATCAGAACAAGGACCTGGCCTGGGTTGAGGGTCGATTGATTTTCGATAACTGTCCGCTGAGCGAAGTGCTGACCGAGCTGCGTCGCTATTATCCCGGCTGGATCGTCAACGCCAACACTCGGCTGGATCAGGTCGCCGTGACGGGAAATTACCGTCTGGACAACCCGGTCGACGTGGTCCGCTCACTGGCACAAATCACCTCGGCGCGCCTGCATGAACTGCCCGCGCTGGTAATTCTCAACTGAGAATAATTATTTTTACGCGATAGCGATCAGTCGTACGTCTCGTCTTAGCCAATGCAAGTGATTCCTATTACTCACGCACTTGCCAACACTATTACGACACGCACGACACGGAGCGCTCTCGATGCCGTCCACGTTCACCCACGCCACATCTGACTCGCCAGGCAGTACCCGCAACTTCGCCTTTTCCCTGCTGACCGTCGCGGTCTTTGCCGCCGGTCTGCACAGCGCGCCAATCATGGCCGCCGAACAAGCGGCGCGCGTGGCTGGCAGCTATCCGTTCGCAATCAAGCAGCAGCCGCTGGTCTCGGCCCTGAACGAATTCAGCAAGGTCACAGGCTGGCAAATCGGGATGTCGTCGGATCTGGCGCAGAACGTCACCTCGCCCGGCGTCAGCGGCACGATGTCGGCGCAGAAGGCGCTGGATCGCCTGCTGGCCGGCAGCAACCTGAGCTACCGCAACCTGGGCAACAACAATGTCGTGCTGGAAAAACGCACCAGCGCTGGCACCCTGGCGCTGGATCAGGTGACGGTCAGCGCGACCCGTCAGGCGCAATCGGTGGATTCGGTCCCCAGCACCGTCTCTGTGCGCGACCGCGCCGAGCTGGATCGGCAGAACGTCAACAACATTCGTGATCTGGTGCGCTATGAGCCCGGCGTTTCCGTAGGCGGCGCAGGCCAGCGCGCGGGCACCAGCGGCTACAACATTCGCGGCATCGATGGCGACCGGATTCTGACCCAGGTCGATGGCGTCGAAGTGCCGGACAACTATTTCTCCGGCCCCTACGCCAACACCCACCGCAACTACGTCGACCCGGAAATCGTCAAGCGCGTCGAGATCCTGCGCGGCCCGGCATCGGCCCTGTACGGCAGCAGCGCCATAGGCGGCGCAGTGAGTTATTACACCCTGGACCCGGACGACATCATCAAGCCTGGCAAAGACGTCGGCGCCCGCCTGAAAACCGGTTACAGCTCGGCCGACAACAGCTGGCTGAACTCGGCCACCGTCGCCGGTCGTGAAGGCGATTTCGATGGCTTGTTGCATGTCAGCCAGCGCAATGGCCGTGAAACCGAATCCTATGGCGAACACGGCGGCACCGGGCTGAACCGTACCGCCGAGAACCCCGGCGATGTACGCGCCACCAACGTGCTGGCCAAGCTGGGCTGGAACTACGGCGACGGCGATCGCCTGGCGTTCACCTACGAGAAGTACAAAGACGACACGTACACCAACCAGAAAAGCGCAGTGGGTGGACCGTTCACCGGCGGGCGTGGTTTCGGCTTCTACCGCGGACGCGAAGGCAACGACGTCATCACGCGCGAGCGTTTCGGTCTGGAGAACACCTTCGCCCTCGACAGCCTGCTGGTCGATAACGTCAAGTGGAGCCTGAACTATCAGATCGCCAAGACCGATCAGGACACGATTGAGCGTTACGTGCCCGGCAGCCGCGATGTCTGGCGGACCCGCGACACCTATTACAAAGAACGTCAGTGGATCTTCGATGCACAACTGGACAAGGCGTTTGCCATCGGCGACACCGAGCACCTGCTGACCTACGGCACCACGTTGAAACAGCAGAAAGTCACCGGCGAGCGCAGCGGCACCGCGACCTGCGCCAGCGTGCTGGGCACCTGCCGCACCATCGGCGCGACCAGCCCGACAGCGTCCGACAGCCTGGCCCCGACCAGTGACTTCCCGGACCCGACCATCAACACCTACGCCCTGTTCGCCCAGGATCAGATCAAGTGGGGGGACTGGACCTTCATGCCCGGTGCGCGTTACGACTACACGACGCTGAACCCCCATGCCACGCCTGAGTTTCTGCGCGCGGTCAGTCTGACCGATGCCAGCCAGTTCAACGATAAAGAGAAGAAATGGCATCGCCTGTCGCCCAAACTGGGCGTGACCTATGCCATCGACGACGCCTACACCTGGTTCTACCAGTACGCCGAAGGCTTCCGCACGCCGAGCGCCAAGGCGCTGTATGGCCGCTTTGAAAACCTCAACACCGGCTACGTCGTCGAGCCGAACCCGAATCTGGAACCCGAGAAGAGCAAGAGCTACGAAACCGGCGTGCGTGGTCGTTTCGACGAAGGCTCGTTCGACGTGGCGGTGTTCTACAACAAATACCGCGACTTCATTAATGAAGACGCCATTCAGCCTGCCACCTCGACTCAAGCGGTCTTCCAGTCCAACAATATCAAGCACGCCACCATCAAGGGCGTTGAGCTCAAGGGCCGCTTGAATCTGGACAGCTTCGGTGCGCCACAAGGCCTCTATACCCAGGGCTCGGTGGCGTACGCGCACGGTCGCAATGATGACACCGGCCAGCCGATCAACAGCGTCAACCCACTGACCGGCATGTTCGGCCTGGGTTACGAGCAGGACAATTACGGCGGCCTGCTGAGCTGGACGTTGGTCAAGCGCAAGACCCGCGTGGACGACTCCAACTTCCACGCCCCGGACGGCTCGTCGACCCAGTTCAAGACGCCGGGCTTTGGTCGGGTTGACCTGACCGGCTTCTACAAAGTCACCGACGACGTGACTGTCAGCGGCGGCCTGTACAACCTGGCCGACAAGAAATACTGGCTGTGGGATGACGTGCGTGGCTACGACGGCGTCGGCGAAGCGGGCGTGACCGCACCTGCCAGCCTGGACCGCCTGACCCAGCCGGGACGCAACTTCGCGATCAATCTGGTGTGGGATATCTAACAGGTCGCCCGCCTGCTTTTGTGGGAGCCGGCTTGCTGGCGAATGCGGAGTGTCAGTACCAGTGATTTGGCTGACCCACCGCTTTCGCCAGCAAGCCGGCTCCCACAAAGACCTCCGCACGACCGGTTTTTTTACTGTTCTTCGCGCCTCACTCGTCTTGTTTACAAGCAGGCCTCTATTTCCAAGGAAGACATCCATGTCCATCGACTCGATTCGTCGCTCACAGCGGCTGAACCAGATCACCCATGCGCCCCACGAACAGCTGGACAAGGCCGTCAAAGCCAACGCGCCGTTCGAGACCCTGGCCAGCTACACACGCTTTCTCAGCGCTCAATACCTGTTCCAACACGAACTCAAAGCGCTGTACACCGACCCTCAACTGATCGAGCTGATCAGCGACTTGCCCCAGCGTTGCCGCGCCGAACAGGCCAAAGCCGACCTGAACGACCTGGACACGCCGATTCCCGCCCCCGTGGCAGGCGCCGTCGATCAACCCTCCCAGGCCGAAGCGCTGGGCTGGCTGTTTGTATCTGAAGGCTCGAAGCTGGGCGCGGCCTTTCTGATCAAGCGTGCAGTGGCCCTGAACCTCAGCGAAAGCTTTGGCGCACGCCATCTGGGCGAGCCGGTCGGGGGCCGTGCCGAGGGCTGGAAGCGTTTCATCCGGATTCTCGACGACCTGCCGTTCAGCGAAGAGCAGGAGCGCCAGCTCGACAAGGGCGCGGTCGCGGCCTTCGAGCGTTTCAACGTGTTGCTGGAACATGCCTATACGTCGGCTGCTGAGGCGCAACCGGCCTGAATCGAAGCGTTAAGCGCCCGGCGCTGTTAAGCTGGGCGCCTTTCGAGAGGTTGCCTCTTGAAACGTATCGTCACCTGCCGTACCCGAGACTCATGACCAACACACCCCAAGGCAGCAAACTGTCCCGCATTCTTTTTGGCATCCTGGCCTACGTCAGCCTTGCCATTGGCATCATTGCGATCTTCATTCCCGGGCTGCCCACCACTGAATTCATCCTGCTCGCCGCCTGGGCTGCGACCAAAAGCTCGCCGCGCCTGAGCGCCTGGCTGGAAAACCATCGCCTGTTCGGCCCGATGCTGAGCAATTGGCGCAACGGCAAACTGATCGCCCGCAGCGCCAAGATCAGCGCGACGGTCACGATGCTGATCTGTGCAGTGGTCATGCTGGTGGTGTTGAACCACAACTGGTGGATCTACTTCGCGGTGACCGGCATGGTGCTGGTCAATCTGTGGATCTGGTCACGCCCCGAACCCGGCGCACAGACCACCGGCTGTACGGAGTCTTCCGGGCAACCTTGACCTGCGGTGCTGAACCCCCGCCCACGTGCAGGGTCTGCTCCTTACGATCATCGTTTCTTGAGGGAGCAGTCACATGTTCGAGCCAGGCCATCTGCACATCACGCGCCCTGCCCTGCAACCGGATGACATCGGTTACGACCTGCATATCCGCTACCAAGCCAGTCAGACCGATTCCGGGCCCGGTATGCATTTCACGCTGGAAGGCGAGATCAACGGCAAGGGCATCAACGAGACGTTCGACCTGCCCAAGGACAAGGCCTACAACTTCGCCAGCGAAGCCTCACGCATCTGCGAGAAACACGGCCTGCCCAAAGACGCCGATCTGCACGACATGCACGGCGATTACGACCTCATGTTCGAGGACATTCGCGACACGCTGGACATGAAGTCGGGCGATGCGGTGAAGCCTGAGCATCTGGATTAGCACGACGTTGGAAACGATTCTGTAGGCGTGAGCAAGCTCACGCCTACAGCGGTGGTGGCGCTGCAGAACGTTCGGGCAGTTTACTGGCATAATCCGACGCGTCTCTGGCCCGAACTGCACCCTACCCCATGCGTATCCACGTCACGTTCATCGACCGCGTCGGCATCACTCAGGAAGTCCTGGCGATTCTCGGCGCGCGGAATCTGAACCTGGACGCCGTGGAAATGGTGCCGCCCAACGTCTACATCGATGCTCCAACGTTAAGCCATGAGCTGCTCGAAGAACTCAAGGACCGACTGTTCCGGGTGCGTGGCGTGGAGGCGATCACGGTTGTCGACATCCTCCCCGGCCAGCGCCGACACCTGCAGCTCGATGCCCTGCTCGCCGCCATGACCGACCCGGTGCTCGCCCTGGACAGTGCAGGTCACGTGCTGCTGGCCAACCCTGCACTCGTCGCGCTGTATGGCCGCGAGCCGTCGGGGGAGTCAGTCGGCGATCTGTTTTCCGATCCGGCGCTGCAAACCGCACTGCTGGAAAACGGTTTTCGCCTGCCGCTGCGCGAGGTCACCCTCAATGGCGAGGCGCTGCTGCTGGACGCCACGCCGATCACCGACGCAGGCGCCCTGCTGACGCTGTACCTGCCGAGTCGCATCGGTGAACGTCTGTCGGCGCTGCATCACGATCACGCCGAAGGTTTTGACTCGCTGCTCGGCGATTCGACACCGATCCGCACCCTCAAGGCCCGCGCACAACGGGTCGCGGCTTTGGATGCGCCGCTGTTGATTCAGGGCGAAACCGGCACCGGTAAAGAGCTGGTGGCCCGTGCTTGTCATGCGGTCAGCACGCGCAACGGCGCGCCGTTTCTGGCGTTGAACTGTGCGGCGTTGCCAGAAAGCCTCGCCGAAAGCGAGCTGTTCGGTTACGCCCCCGGCGCGTTCACCGGGGCGCAGCGCGGCGGCAAGCCGGGCCTGATGGAGCTGGCCAACCAGGGCACGGTGTTTCTCGACGAAATCGGTGAAATGTCGCCCTACTTGCAAGCCAAGTTGCTGCGCTTTTTGAATGACGGCAGCTTTCGTCGCGTCGGTGGCGACAAAGAGGTGCAGGTCAACGTGCGTATCGTCAGCGCGACTCACCGCAATCTGGAAAAAATGGTCGCCGAGGGCACCTTTCGCGAAGACCTGTTCTATCGCCTGAACGTGCTCAATCTGGAAGTCCCGCCCCTGCGCGAGCGCGGCCAGGACATTCTGCTGCTGGCTCGCTACTTCATGGAGCAGGCATGCACCCAGATCCAGCGCCCGGTCTGCCGCCTCGCACCTGGCACGTATCCCGCTTTGCTCGGCAACCGCTGGCCGGGCAACGTGCGGCAGTTGCAGAACGTGATCTTTCGCGCGGCAGCCATTTGCGAAAGCGCGCTGGTAGACATCGGCGATCTGGACATCGCCGGTACGTCGGTCGCGCGGGAAAACGATGGTGAGATCGAAAGCCTGGAAGCCGCCGTCGAAGACTTCGAAAAGTCGCTGCTGGAAAAGCTCTACAGCCACTACCCTTCGACCCGGCAATTGGCGGCACGTTTACAGACGTCTCACACGGCCATTGCCCATCGGCTGCGCAAATACGGGATTCCCGGGAAAGCCTGACAGGCTCCCACAACGCCTCGCGCAGTAACATGGAACGAATTCAATACAACGGAACGATATCGTTACGAGCTGCACATACCCCCATTCGACAAGGCCTTGATCCCACAACAGTTTTCAAACCCGGAATATCTGTAGCGATTTCGCTACATTCTTTTTCTCAGCCAAAACTCAAAAACCGCTGAAACCCTTGATTCATAAGCCTCTCGCAAGGTTGGCCGCAAACTTGCTATGCACCTACCCCATGACGCTTGCGCCAACGACGAGCGGTTTTTTCATCCAGGGGAGAGTCCATGAGCGAGTTGCGTTTTACCGAAGATCACGAGTGGCTGCGTGCCGAAGCAGACGGCAGCGTCACGGTCGGCATCACGGCTTTCGCGCAGGACGCCCTGGGTGACGTGGTGTTCGTGCAACTGCCTGAGCTGCAGGCCTATGACAAAGGCGCCGAAGCCGCCACCGTCGAGTCGGTCAAGGCCGCCAGCGGCGTATACATGCCATTGAACGGTGAAGTCGTCGAGATCAACCCGGCGCTGGACGCCAACCCTGAGCTGGTCAACGAAGACCCGTTGGGCCAAGGCTGGTTCTTCCGTTTTATCCCTTCCGACGCCGCCGCTGTCGGCCAACTGCTGGATCAGGACGCCTACGACCGCCTGATCAAAGCCAACGCCGAAGCCTGAGGAGCGCGAAATGACTGATCGCATCGAATTGAGCACCGCCAACGAGTTCATCGCCCGTCACATTGGCCCACGCGCCGACGACGAAAGCGCGATGCTCGCCACCCTGGGTTTCGACTCGCTGGAGGCCCTGAGCGCCAGCGTCATCCCCGAATCGATCAAGGGCACCAGCGTGCTGGGCCTGTCTGCGGGTCAAAGCGAAGCCGACGCACTGGCTGACATCAAGGCCATCGCCGGCAAGAACCAACTGTTCAAGACCTACATCGGCCAAGGTTACTACAACACCCACACGCCGGCGCCGATCCTGCGCAACCTGCTGGAAAACCCGGCCTGGTACACCGCCTACACCCCGTACCAGCCAGAGATTTCCCAGGGTCGTCTGGAGTCGCTGCTGAACTTCCAGACTCTGATCAGCGACCTCACCGGCCTGCCGATCGCCAACGCCTCGCTGCTCGACGAAGCCACCGCCGCTGCCGAAGCCATGACCTTCTGCAAACGCCTGAGCAAGAACAAGGGCAGCCACAAATTCTTCGCCTCCAGCCACTGCCACCCGCAGACCCTTGACGTTCTGCGCACCCGCGCCGAGCCATTGGGCATCGAAGTGGTCGTGGCTGACGAAAGCCAACTGGGCGACGTCAGCGAATTCTTCGGCGCCGTGCTGCAATACCCGGCGAGCAATGGCGATGTGTTCGACTACCGCGAACTGGTCAAACGTTTCCACGCCGCCAATGCCCTGGTGGCCGTCGCCGCCGACCTGCTGGCCCTGACCCTGCTGACCCCGCCGGGCGAGTTCGGCGCAGACGTGGCCATCGGCAGCGCGCAACGCTTTGGTGTGCCGCTGGGCTTCGGCGGCCCGCACGCCGCTTACTTCTCCACCAAGGATGCCTATAAGCGCGACATGCCGGGCCGTCTGGTGGGCGTGTCCATCGACCGCTTCGGCAAGACTGCCTTGCGTCTGGCCATGCAGACCCGCGAGCAACATATTCGCCGCGAGAAGGCCACCAGCAACATCTGCACCGCGCAGGTTCTGCTGGCCAACATTGCCAGCATGTACGCCGTATACCACGGCCCGGTCGGCCTGATCCGCATCGCCAACCGCGTGCATCACCTGACCGCGATTTTTGCCAAAGGCCTGAGCCAGCTGGGTCTGAACGTCGAGCAAGCATTCTTCTTCGACAGCATTACCCTGAACACCGGCGCGAAAACCGCCGACCTGCACAGCAAGGCGCGCACGCTGCAGATCAACCTGCGCGAAGTCGACGCTGAGCGTCTGGGCGTTTCGCTGGACGAAACCACTCAGCAAGCCGACGTCGAAGTGCTGTGGACACTGTTCGCCGCCGATGGCCAGGCCCTGCCTGATTTCGCGGCACTGGCCAGCAGCGTTGAAGCGCGCCTGCCCACTGAGCTGAAGCGCCAGTCGCCGATCCTCAGCCACCCGGTGTTCAACCGCTACCATTCCGAAACCGAGCTGATGCGCTACCTGCGTCGTCTGGCCGACAAGGACTTGGCGCTGGACCGCACCATGATCCCGCTGGGCTCGTGCACCATGAAGCTCAACGCCGCCAGCGAAATGATCCCGGTGACCTGGGCCGAGTTCGGCAACCTGCATCCGTTTGCCCCGGCCGAGCAAAGCGCTGGCTACCAGCAACTGACCAACGAACTGGAAGCCATGCTCTGCGCGGCCACCGGTTACGACTCGATCTCCCTGCAGCCAAACGCCGGTTCTCAGGGCGAATACGCAGGCCTGTTGGCGATCCGCGCCTATCACCAGAGCCGTGGCGATGACCGTCGCGACATCTGCCTGATCCCGTCGTCCGCCCACGGCACCAACCCTGCGACCGCCAACATGGCCGGTATGCGTGTGGTGGTGACCGCGTGCGATGCGCGCGGCAACGTCGACATCGAAGACCTGCGCGCCAAGGCCATCGAGCACCGCGACCACCTCGCCGCGCTGATGATCACTTACCCGTCGACCCACGGTGTGTTCGAGGAAGGCATCCGCGAAATCTGCGGCATCATCCACGACAACGGCGGCCAGGTTTATATCGACGGCGCCAACATGAACGCGATGGTCGGCCTCTGCGCACCGGGTAAGTTCGGCGGCGACGTGTCCCACCTGAACCTGCACAAAACCTTCTGCATTCCGCACGGCGGTGGCGGCCCGGGCGTCGGCCCGATTGGCGTGAAGTCGCACCTTGCGCCATTCCTGCCAGGTCACGGCAAGATGGAGCGCAAGGAAGGCGCGGTCTGCGCGGCACCGTTCGGCAGCGCGAGCATTCTGCCGATCACCTGGATGTACATCCGCATGATGGGCGGCGAAGGCCTCAAACGCGCTTCGCAACTGGCGATCCTCAACGCCAACTACATCTCCCGCCGCCTGGAAGAGCACTACCCTGTGCTGTACACCGGCAGCAGCGGTCTGGTGGCCCACGAATGCATCCTCGACCTGCGTCCACTGAAAGACACCAGCGGCATCAGCGTCGATGACGTGGCCAAGCGTCTGATCGACTTCGGCTTCCACGCCCCGACCATGTCGTTCCCGGTGGCGGGCACGCTGATGATCGAGCCGACTGAAAGTGAGTCCAAAGAAGAGCTCGATCGCTTCTGCGACGCCATGATCAAGATCCGCGAGGAAATCCGCGCAGTGGAAAGCGGTGCGCTGGACAAGGAAGACAACCCGCTGAAAAACGCCCCGCATACGGCGGCCGAGCTGGTGGGCGAGTGGACTCACCCGTACAGCCGCGAGCAGGCCGTGTACCCGGTTGCCTCGTTGATCGAAGGCAAATACTGGCCACCGGTCGGTCGCGTCGACAACGTGTTCGGCGACCGCAACCTGGTGTGCGCGTGCCCATCCATCGAAGACTACGCGTAAAAAACAGCCCCGAGCTGCAAGCTGCAAGCCGCAAGAAAAAGCAGGTCAGCGTTTTCTTGTGGCTTGCGGTCTGGAGTCCGAAACCGATCAGCCCTTTACTTACCGCTTGAAGCTTGAAGCTTGAAGCTCATAGCTGCTTTCTCTCCGGAGGCGACAATGTCCCTGAGCGTGTTTGACCTGTTCAAGATCGGCATCGGCCCCTCCAGCTCCCATACCGTGGGCCCGATGCGTGCTGCCGCGCGCTTCGTCGAGGGCCTGCGCCGTGATGACCTGCTGACCTCCACCGCCTCTGTAAAAGTCGAGCTGTACGGCTCACTCGGTGCCACCGGCAAAGGCCACGGCAGCGACAAGGCCGTGCTGCTGGGCCTGGAAGGCGAGCACCCGGATACCGTCGACACCGAGCACGTCGCCGACCGCCTGCAGCGCATTCGCGGCAGCGGGCGCATTAACCTGCTAGGTGAGCACGACATCGAGTTCATCGAAAAACAGCATTTGGCGATGATCCGCAAACCCCTGGCCTACCACCCCAACGGCATGATTTTCCGTGCCTTCGATGGCGCTGGCCTACAGATTCGTAGCCGCGAGTACTACTCGGTCGGTGGCGGATTCGTGGTGGATGAGGACGCCGCTGGCGCTGATCGCATCGTCGAAGACAGCACCCCACTGCCCTACCCGTTCAAGACCGGCAAGGAATTGATGGCCCACTGCGCGAGCACCGGGTGGTCGATCAGTCAGGTGATGCTGGCCAACGAAGGCGCGTGGCGCCCCGAAGCTGAAACCCGTGCAGGCCTGCTGAAGATCTGGCAGGTGATGCAGGATTGCGTCGAAGCGGGTTGCCGCAACGAGGGCATTCTGCCGGGCGGGTTGAAGGTCAAACGCAGGGCGGCGGCGCTGCATCGTCAGCTGTGCAAGAACCCGGAAGCCGCGCTGCGCGATGCCTTGTCGGTGCTGGACTGGGTCAACCTGTACGCGCTGGCGGTCAACGAAGAAAACGCCAACGGCGGGCGTGTGGTCACCGCCCCCACCAACGGCGCGGCGGGGATTATTCCGGCCGTGCTGCATTACTACATGCGCTTCATCACCGGCGCCAGCGAAGACGGCGTGGTGCGTTTCCTGCTCACCGCTGCGGCCATTGGCATCCTCTATAAAGAGAACGCGTCGATCTCAGGCGCCGAAGTGGGCTGCCAGGGTGAAGTCGGCGTGGCCTGTTCGATGGCTGCCGGGGCGCTCTGCGAAGTGCTGGGCGGCAACGTGCACCAGGTCGAGAACGCCGCCGAAATCGGCATGGAGCACAACCTGGGGCTGACCTGCGACCCCATCGGTGGCCTGGTGCAGGTGCCCTGCATCGAGCGCAATGCCATGGGCTCGGTGAAGGCGATCAACGCCGTGCGCATGGCCCTGCGTGGCGATGGTCAGCACTTCGTGTCGCTGGACAAGGTCATTCGCACCATGCGCCAGACCGGCGCCGACATGAAAAGTAAATACAAGGAAACAGCCCGTGGCGGGCTGGCCGTGAACATTATCGAGTGCTGATATCAGCCTGAATTTCAGCGGGCCCGGTGCGACAACGCTACGAGCCTGGAAACGCATTGAAGGAGTCATTGATGTCCACACAATTGCTGAAAACCCCGCTCAACGCCCTGCACCGTGAACTGGGCGCCAAGATGGTCGAGTTCGCGGGCTACGACATGCCTGTGCAATACCCGGCCGGGGTGATGAAGGAGCATCTGCACACCCGCGATCAGGCCGGCTTGTTCGACGTGTCGCACATGGGCCAGATTCTGCTGACCGGCGCCAATGCCGCAAAAGCCCTGGAAACTCTGGTGCCGGTGGACATCATCGATCTGCCGGTGGGCATGCAGCGTTACGCAATGTTCACCAACGAAACCGGCGGCATCCTCGATGACCTGATGGTCGCCAATCTGGGCGACGATCAGCTCATGCTGGTGGTCAACGCCGCGTGCAAGAACGAAGACCTGGCGCATCTGCGCAAGCACATCGGCGATCAGTGCCAGATCCAGCCGCTGTTCGAAGAACGCGCGCTGCTGGCCCTGCAAGGCCCACAGGCAGTGACCGCCCTGGCGCGTCTGGCCCCTGAAGTCGCGAAAATGACCTTCATGCAGTACACCACGGCGAAGATCGACGGCATCGACTGCTACATCAGCCGTTCTGGCTACACCGGTGAAGACGGCTACGAGATTTCCGTCCCCGCCGAGCAGGCCGAATCCCTGGCCCGTCGTCTGCTGGCCGAGCCTGAGGTGGCTCCAATTGGCCTCGGCGCGCGGGATTCGCTGCGTCTGGAAGCCGGTCTGTGCCTGTATGGCCACGACATGAACACCGAGACCACGCCGATTCAGGCCAGCCTCTTGTGGGCGATTTCCAAGGTGCGTCGTGCCGATGGTGCGCGTGCGGGTGGCTTCCCAGGCGCCGAACAGGTCTTCGCCCAGCACCAAAGCGGTGCAGCGCGCAAGCGTGTGGGCCTGTTGCCGCAAGAGCGCACGCCGGTACGTGAAGGCGCTGAAATCGTCGACGCCAATGACCAGATCATCGGCACCGTGTGCAGCGGCGGCTTTGGTCCGACCCTGGGTGCACCGCTGGCCATGGGCTACGTTGACGCGGCGTTCACGGCACTTGAAACGCCGGTGTTTGCCATCGTTCGCGGCAAGAAAGTCCCGATGCGCGTGAGCAAAATGCCTTTCGTTGCGCCACGTTACTTCCGCGGCTGACCTTGACGTCAAAATAATGCGGCACCGCAACAGTGCAGAACACTGTCCCCGTGCCGCAGTCTGGCGCTTGAGAAACAGCAACGAAACTGTCAGAAAACTGCACTTTCGATGACACTTCAACAGTAAAAACTATCGATCAGTGCCACTTGGTTAAAGTTTTCAAAAAGTGGTCGAAAGCCCCTGAAACCGGGCTTATGCGGGGCTTGTTTTTTCTGCGAGAGTTAGCGTAGAGTCTCTTAACTGTGTTTGCATAGGTCGCTGGGATCGTGACCTGGGCAGTAGCGCCAAAAGCAATGCTACATCCCGCTCTACGTTTCTTCTTCCTGCAACCAGCCCAGTACTCTTTCGTGTGAAAGGGGCTGTCATTAATTTATGCTTCAAGGAATAAGAAAATGTCTCAACGTCAGAGCGGTACCGTTAAGTGGTTTAACGACGAGAAAGGTTTTGGTTTTATCACTCCAGAGAGCGGTCCGGATCTGTTCGTCCACTTCCGCGCTATTCAGGGCAACGGCTTCAAGAGCCTGAAAGAAGGCCAGAAAGTTACCTTCATCGCTGTGCAAGGCCAGAAAGGCATGCAGGCTGACGAAGTAATCGCCGAGGCTTGATAGCTGAAAGCACAAGAGCCCCTGATGGCAACATCAGGGGCTTTTTTATGCCTGCGATTCCACAAACTGCCTAAGCTTGTTACCAAGACCCTTGGAACAGCCAACGCCTATGCCTAAGCATCCATTACGCCCTGAAGGCGACTTCCCCCCGGCAGGCCTCGGGCGGCGCCTTGCCGCGATCTTCTACGACGCCCTGCTGTGCGTCGCCCTGCTGATGGTTACCACGTTTATTTACAAGCTCGTCTGGATGGCCTTTGTCGGTGAGGCTAAATTGCGCCAACTCTCCGAATCCGGCGCGCTGGACGGCGATCCGCTGCTCTCGACCATTCTGGTGTTCGCGCTGTTCGCCTTTTTCGCCAAGTTCTGGACCCACGCCGGCCAGACCCTGGGCATGCAAGTCTGGGGCATTCGCGTGCAGAACCCGGACGGCACCGGCATCAGCCTGTGGCAGGCCCTGCTGCGCTTTGTGGTCGCGATCGCCTCGTGGCTCTGCGTGGGTCTGGGCTTCTTCTGGAGCCTGTTCGACAAGCACAAGCGCAGCTGGCACGACATGTATTCCGAGACCCAGTTAGTGCGGATTCCGAAGCAGAAGAAATAGCCCACAAAAAAGCCGACCCTGAGGTCGGCTTTTCAATTCACGCTGATGATCAACCCGCGCGACGCAACAGCCAGATCCCCGCCAAGGCGCAGATCCCGGCCGGCACCAGCACCGCGAACAGCGGCGAGAAGCCGAACACCAGACTCGACGGGCCCAGCAAGTCCTGGGCGATACGGAAGGTGAAGCCCACCAGCACGCCGGTGAAGACACGCTGGCCCAGCGTCACCGAACGCAGCGGACCAAAGATGAACGAGATCGCCATCAGCACCAGCGCCACGGTCACCAGCGGCTGCAGGATCTTGGTGTAGAAGGCCAGCCAATAGCGACCGTTGGCCAGGCCCTGATCCGCCAGATAATGCGCGTAGCCGTACAGGCCGGTCATCGACAACGACTCCGGCGGCAGCACCACGGTGCTCAGCAGCTGCGGGCTCAGAGAGATGTCCCAGCGTTCGTCCGGGGCAGTGACCACTTCGGTACGGCCTTCATGGAACAGCGTGGTGGAAACGTCTTTCAGTTCCCAGTAATCGGTCTTGTAGTTGGCCTGCTTGGCGAAACTGGCGCTGAGCATGTGGCGCTGATCGTCGAAGCGGTAGCGCGTCACGCCATACAGCAGGCCATTGGGTTGCACGGTGTTGATGTGGATAAACTCGTCGCCCTGACGGTGCCACAGGCCATGACGCGCACTCTGTGCATCGCCCGTGCCCTGAGCCAGCGAACGCGCGGCCTGTGCCGAAGCCTCGGTGACCGGCGCAACGTACTCACCGATCAACAGGCCCGCCACCATCAGCACCAGCATCGGCTTCATCACCGCCCAGACGATACGGCCGATGGACACGCCCGCCGCCCGCATGATGGTCAGCTCGCTGCTGCTGGCCAGTGCGCCCAGACCGATCAGGCAGCCGATCAGCGCGGCCATCGGCAGCATGTCGTAGAGGCGACGCGGCGCGGTCATGACCACAAAGCTGCCCGCATCCCAGAAGGTGTAGGTGTCACTGATGTCGGCCATCTCGTCAATGAAGGCGAACAGCGACGCCAGCCCGAGGATGATGCCCAGTACGGCGAGAATCGCCATGAACACGCTTTTACCGATGTAGCGATCGAGCTTAACCATGAGCCACCTCCGACACACTGCGGCGACTCGCCATTTTCAAGCGCAATGGCTCCCAGTAAAGCAATCCAAGCCCGATGGCCAGGAAGATCGCATGCACCCACCACAAGCCCAGCGCGGCCGGGATCTTGCCCTTCTCCAGGGCGCCACGGGCGGCGATCAGGATGGTGAGGTAGGCCATGTACAGCAGAATGGCTGGCAGCAATTTAAGGAAGCGGCCCTGACGCGGGTTGACGCGCGATAACGGCACGGCCATCAGCGTCACGATGAACACCAGAATCGGCAACGAGGTACGCCATTGCAGCTCGGCGCGGTTGCGCAGCGAATCTTCACCGGTGAACAGCTCGGTGGTCGGGATGGCGTCACGGTCGGTGATTTCGTCGCTGATGTCCGGCTTGGGCAGCAGCGCACCGTAGGTGTCGTACTTGATCGCGCGGTAATCGGCCTGACCCGGGTTGCCGTCATAGCGATAACCGTTGTTGAGGATCAGGTAGCGAGAGCCGTCAGGCTTGATTTCCTGCTTGCCCTTCTCGGCCACCAGCACGGTGATGCCGTGGTCTTTTTTCTCGTCCAGCTTCTTTTCGGAGATGAACACACCGCCAAGATTGATGCGATCGTCGGTCATGGTCTCGGTGTAGGTCACCCGGCTGCCGTCACGCAGCAGCTGGAAACGCCCCGGCACCAGGGTGTCGAATTCGGTCATCGCATCCTGTTTGTTGATCAGCAGCTGGAACTGGGTCGCGCCCTGCGGAGCGAGGCTGAAGCTCAGCCAGGCCACCAGCAGCGACACCAGCGCGGCAGGCGCCAGGGTCATCCAAAGCAGGCGTTGCTGGCTCATGCCGGTGGCCGACAGCACGGTCATTTCGCTTTCCAGGTACAGCCGCCCGTACGCCAGCAGGATGCCCAGGAACAGGCCCAGCGGCAGGATCAGCTGCAAGAAGCCCGGCAGACGAAAGCCCATGATCAGAAATAGCACACCCGGGTCAAGTGCACCGGAGGCAGCCTGGGCCAGATACTTGATGAAGCGGCCACTCATGATGATCACCAGCAGCACGGCACTCACAGCGCTCAAGGTAACCAGCACTTCTCGGGACAGGTAACGGAAGACAATCAAACCAGACACTCCAGGGTCGTCACGCTCAGGCAGCCTGACAAGGAAATGGGTCAATCAGGGCGCGCTCGATCACGAACCCTCGAAAAAATATGCGGCATTATCCTGTGATTGAGTGTGTCTGTCACTGAGCGCGCCGGATAGTTCTGTAACCAATGCAAGTACGCGAGTGCTGACGGGGTTGTCAGGGGTCCCAAGCCGGGGTCAAACTGCGGACCTTGCCGCGAGCACGCTGCTGCAGGTCATCGCAGCCCGTCTGGCCGCGCATTCATTTTGCGATAAACCACAGTTTATTCGGGGACCCCGACATGGAATTGGTTGTTAAGAGCGTCAGTGCAGAAACCTTGAAGACCGCCACGCTGGTGGTTGCCGTGGGCGAAGGCCGTACCCTGAGCGATGTTGCACAAAGTATCGACACCCTGAGTGGCGGCGCCATCAGCGCGGTGCTCAAGCGCGGCGACCTGTCGGGCAAAGTGGGCCAGAGCCTGCTGCTGCACAGCCTGCCGAATCTCAAGGCCGAGCGCGTTCTGCTGGTCGGCAGCGGTAAAGAGCCTGAGCTGGGCGACCGCCAGTTCCGCAAGATCATCAGCGGTGTGCTGAACACCCTGAAAAGCCTGGGCGGCACCGACGCAGCCTTCGCGCTGGACCACCTGGACGTCAAAGGCCGCGACACCTACGGCAAAAACCGTCTGCTGGTGGAGACCCTGGCCGATGGTGAATACGTGTTCGATCAGTTCAAGAGCCAGAAAGCCGACCCGCGCGCGCTGAAGAAAGTCACCCTGCTGACCGCCAAATCCAGCGTTGCCGACGTCGAACGCGCCGCCAAGCACGCGCAGGCCATCGCCGCCGGCATGGCTGTGACCCGCACCCTGGGCAACATGCCGCCGAACATCTGCCACCCGACCTACCTGGGCGAACAGGCCAAGGCATTGGGCAAGGCGCACAAAGGCCTGAAGGTTGAAGTCCTCGACGAGAAGAAAATCGCCGATCTGGGCATGGGCTCGTTCCTGGCCGTCGGGCAGGGCAGCGCGCAACCGCCACGCCTGATCGTGATGCAGTACAACAACGGCAAGAAAAGCGAAAAGCCATTCGTGCTGGTCGGCAAGGGCATCACCTTCGACACCGGTGGCATCAGCCTCAAGCCTGGCCTGGGCATGGACGAAATGAAGTTCGACATGTGCGGCGCCGCCAGCGTGTTTGGCACCCTGAACGCCGTGCTGCAGCTGCAACTGCCGATCAACCTGGTGTGCATCGTCGCCGCCGCTGAAAACATGCCGAGCGGCAATGCGACGCGCCCTGGCGACATCGTCAAGACCATGAGCGGCCAGACCGTCGAGATCCTCAACACCGACGCCGAAGGCCGTCTGGTGCTGTGTGACGCGCTGACCTACGCCGAACGCTTCAAGCCACAGGCGGTGATCGACATCGCCACCCTGACCGGCGCGTGCGTTGTGGCCTTGGGCGGCCACACCTCGGGCCTGCTGGGCAACAGCGACGCGCTGATCAATCAGGTGCTGGACGCCGGTAAACGTGCCGACGACCGCGCCTGGCAACTGCCGCTGTTCGACGAATACCAGGAGCAACTGGACAGCCCGTTCGCCGACATCGCCAACATCGGCGGCCCGAAAGCCGGCACCATCACGGCCGCCTGCTTCCTGTCGCGCTTTGCCAAAGCGTTCGAGTGGGCGCACCTGGACATCGCCGGCACCGCATGGCTGAGCGGCGGCAAGGACAAGGGCGCCACTGGCCGTCCGGTTCCGCTGCTGACTCAATACCTGCTCGACCGCGCGGGCGTTTAATACGCCCCGAAGCACGCCAGGCCCGCTCTGACTGAACGGGCCCGGCATGCTTTGCGCTCTGGAATGTTCATGACCCAAGTCGATTTTTACGTCCTGCCCACCGCCGACCCGCTGGTGCGTCTGGACTTCGCCTGCAAACTGACCGACAAAGCTTGGCGCCTTGGCCATCGCGTCTATCTGCATTGCAGCGACGCCGAACAGCGCGCCGAGCTGGACGCCCGCCTGTGGCGTTTCAAGGGCGAAACCTTCGTGCCCCATGGTCTGATCGAAGACGATCACGACGCCCCGGTGGCATTGGGCATCGGTAACGACTGCGCCCAACATCAGGATCTGCTGGTCAATCTGGACCTGCGCATCCCCGAATTCTTCAAACAATTCGCACGCATCGCGGAGATCGTCGTGGAAGACCCCGCCATCCGGCAGGCAGCGAGAGAGAGTTTTCGCTTCTACCGTGAACAGGGCTATCCTCTGCAAAATCACCGATTGCAGCGTTTTTGAGTACACGATGGATAATCAAAAACCCCTGAAAGACTCCGCACACCTGCTGGACGATCTGGAATCGATCCGTCAGTTACTGGGTGACGACACCCTGCAACCACCACTGCTGACCGACACAGTGGCCGGCGAAGGGCAGATTCCGCTGTTGTTCGATGTGGTCAGCGGTCAGGTCGTGGCAGCCGATGAATACGAGGCCCATGCCCAAGCCATTCCGCTGCTGACCGCCGAGCCGGCCCCTGCTCTCGCCCAGCCAGCGCCTGCCGCGCCACAGCCTGAACCAAAAGCCCCCCGCGCGCCAAATCCGGACGACTTGCTGCACTTGGACAGCGAACTGCGCGCCGCCGCGCAATTGATCATGCAAGACGTGATCAATGACTTCGCGCCGCACATCGAGAACGAAATCAAGCGTCGCCTCGAGGCACGGCTTGAGCGGCTGGTCACGGCAGCTACAAGCGGCAAGCTTTAAGCTGCAAGAAGGCGCGCTTGCCCGCGATTGCGTTTTGTCTGCGACAACGTGTCGGTTGAGGCACCGCCATCGCAGGCAAGCGCGCGCCTACAGACGATCCAATCCCGTCAGGTAGCCACTCATAAGCTTGCGGCTTACAGCTTGTGGCTTGCCGCTGCCCCTGTGGCTATACTGACCGGCTTTTCCGACTGAAAGCAGATCAGGTTCCCGCCGCGCATGGACAAGACCTACCAGCCGCACGCCATCGAAACTTCCTGGTACCAGACCTGGGAGTCCGAAAACTATTTCGCTCCGCAAGGCGCGGGCGAGTCGTACACCATCATGATTCCGCCGCCGAACGTCACCGGCAGCCTGCACATGGGCCACGGTTTCAACAACGCGATCATGGACGCCCTGATCCGTTTCCGCCGCATGCAGGGTCGCAACACCCTGTGGCAGCCGGGCACCGACCACGCCGGTATCGCCACGCAGATGCTGGTGGAGCGTCAGCTCGAAGCGCAAGGCCAGAATCGCCATGATCTGGGTCGCGAAAAATTCCTCGAAAAAGTCTGGGAGTGGAAGGATCAGTCCGGCGGCAACATCAGCCGTCAGATCCGCCGCCTGGGCTCCTCCGTGGACTGGAGTCGTGAGCGCTTCACCATGGACGACGGCCTGTCCGAAGCCGTCAAAGAAGCCTTCGTGCGCCTGCATGAAGACGGCCTGATCTACCGCGGCAAGCGTCTGGTCAACTGGGACACCAAGCTGCACACCGCGATCTCCGACCTTGAAGTGGAAAACCACGACGAGAAAGGCCATCTGTGGAACCTGCGCTACCCGCTGGCTGACGGCGCCAAAACCGCTGAAGGCCAGGACTACCTGATCGTCGCCACCACTCGCCCGGAAACCATGCTCGGTGACGCCGCCGTCGCCGTGAACCCGAACGATGAGCGCTACAAGGCCTTGATCGGCAAGTTCGTCGAGCTGCCGCTGGTGGGTCGTCGCATCCCGATCATCGCGGACGACTACTGCGACCCGGAATTTGGCACCGGCTGCGTGAAGATCACCCCGGCCCACGATTTCAACGACTACGAAGTCGGCAAGCGCCACAACCTGCCGCTGCTGAACATCTTCGACAAGAACGCCAACGTCTTGGCCGCTGCTCAGGTGTTCAACCTCGACGGCACGCTGAACGAATCCATCGACGGCGCCCTGCCAGCTGAATACGCAGGCCTGGACCGCTTCGAAGCGCGCAAGCAGATCGTTGCAGCCTTCGACGCCGCAGGTCTGTTGGTCAGCGTCGACGACCACGCCCTGAAAGTGCCGAAAGGCGACCGCTCCGGCACCATCATCGAGCCGTGGCTGACCGACCAGTGGTACGTCTCCACCAAGCCGCTGGCCGAGCCTGCCATCGCTGCCGTTGAAGACGGCCGCATCGCCTTTGTACCGAAACAATACGAAAACATGTACTTCTCCTGGATGCGCGACATTCAGGACTGGTGCATCAGCCGTCAGCTCTGGTGGGGCCATCGCATCCCGGCCTGGTACGACGAGTCGGGCAAGGTCTACGTCGGTCGCGACGAAGCCCAAGTGCGCGCCAAGCACAACCTTGGTCCGGACGTTGCGCTGCAACAGGACAACGACGTCCTCGACACCTGGTTCAGTTCGGGTCTGTGGACCTTTTCCACCCTGGGCTGGCCCGAGCAGACCGATTTCCTGAAAACCTTCCACCCCACCGACGTGCTGGTGACAGGCTTCGACATCATTTTCTTCTGGGTCGCCCGGATGATCATGCTCACCATGCACCTGGTGAAAAACGAAGACGGCACCGCCCAAGTCCCGTTCAAGACCGTTTATGTGCACGGTCTGGTGCGCGACGGTCAGGGTCAGAAGATGTCCAAGTCCAAGGGCAACGTCCTCGACCCGCTGGACATCATTGACGGTATCGAACTCGAAGCCCTGGTGCAGAAGCGCACCTCGGGCATGATGCAGCCCAAGCTGGCCAAGAAGATCGAGAAGCAGACCCGCGACGAATTCGCCGACGGCATCGCCAGCTACGGCACCGACGCCCTGCGCTTCACCTTCTGCTCGCTGGCGTCCACCGGTCGTGACATCAAGTTCGACATGGGCCGCGTCGAAGGCTATCGCAACTTCTGCAACAAGATCTGGAACGCCGCGCGCTACGTGCTGGACAAGGGCGAGGACTGCGGCCAGAACGGCGAAGAAGTCGAACTGTCGCTGCCGGATCGCTGGATCATTTCGCAGCTGCAACGCACCGAAGCCGAAGTGACCCGTCAGCTGGACCAGTTCCGTTTCGACCTCGCCGCGCAAGCGCTGTACGAGTTCATCTGGAACCAGTACTGCGACTGGTACCTGGAGCTGTCCAAGCCGGTGCTGTGGGACGAGAACGCGCCGATCGAACGTCAACGCGGCACCCGTCGCACTCTGGTTCGCGTGCTGGAAGTCGCCCTGCGTCTGGCGCATCCGTTCATGCCATTCATCACCGAAGAAATCTGGCAGCGCCTGGCGCCGCTGGCCGGCGCTGAAGGCAAGACCATCATGCTGCAACCGTGGCCAGTGGCGAACGAGGCGCGCATCGATGTCGCCGCCGAAGGCGACATCGAATGGCTCAAGGGCCTGATGCTCGGCGTGCGTAACATTCGTGGCGAAATGAACATCGGCCCGGGCAAACCGCTGCAACTGTTCCTCAAGAACGTCAGCGCCGAAGACCAGCGTCGTCTGAACGAAAACGAGCACCTGCTGAAGAAGCTAGCCAAGCTCGAATCGTTCACCGTGCTGGCCGCTGGCGCCGAAGCACCGCTGTCCGCCACTGCTCTAGTGGGCGAGATGGAAGTGCTGGTGCCGATGGCTGGCCTGATCGACAAGGGCGCCGAGCTTGCGCGTCTGGACAAGGAAATCCAGCGTCTGCAAGGCGAAGTGCAGCGCGTGGGCGGCAAGCTGTCCAACGCCGCCTTCGTCGACAAGGCCCCGCCTGAAGTCATCGCCAAGGAGCGCGCCAAGCTGACCGAGGCCGAACAGGCCCTGGGCAAGCTGGCCGAGCAGCACGCACGGATCGCCAGTTTGTAATCGACCGATCAGCCAGCCCGATCACCGGGCTGGCTGACTCACACGAACCCTGTAGGAGCGCGCTTGCCCGCGATAGCAGAGTGTCAGGTGACCACCCGTTGCCTGACACACCGTAATCGCGGGCAAGCGCGCTCCTACAGGGTTTTGTGTTTTGACCGGAACAAAAATCGTGATGATCAAATCTGACAAAACCAAACCGCCACGCAAGAAGCCAAAACCCGCGACCGCAGCCAAGCCTGCCGAACCGCGTGAGAAGGCCAGCCTGCACCCGCGCAATCGCCATCAGGGCCATTACGACTTCCCGAAGCTGATCAAGAGCAGCCCCGAGCTGGGCAAATTCGTGATCACCAACCCCTACGGCAAGGAAAGTATCGACTTCGCCAACCCGGCGGCCGTGCGCGTGTTCAACCGCGCGCTGCTCAAGGCGTTCTACGGCATCGCCCATTGGGACATCCCGGCGGACTACCTCTGCCCGCCCATCCCCGGTCGCGCCGATTACCTGCATTTTCTCGCCGACCTTTTGGCCGAGCACAATGACGGCGTGATCCCTCGCGGCGCCGCGATCAAGGCACTGGACATCGGCACGGGCGCCAACTGCATCTACCCGCTGATCGGCCACCGCGAATACGACTGGCACTTTGTGGGTTCGGACATCGACAAGATCGCCCTCGCCTCGGCCACCACCATCGTCAAGGCCAACGCCCTGAGCAAGGCCATCAGCCTGCGCCAACAGAACGATCGCAAGCACATTCTGGTCGGGCTGCTGCAGGCCGACGAACGCTTCGACATCACCCTGTGCAACCCGCCCTTCCACGCCTCAGCCGAAGAAGCTCTGCGCGGCAGTCAGCGCAAATGGCGCGCGTTGGGCAAGGCCGATCCCAAGCGCAAGCTGCCGGTATTGAACTTCGGCGGCCAGGCGGCGGAGTTGTGGTGTGAAGGGGGCGAAGCGCGTTTCGTCTCGCAGCTGATCACTGAAAGCGCTCAGGTGCCAAAACAGGTGCTGTGGTTCAGCACGCTGGTGTCCAAGGCATCCAACCTGCCGCTGATTGAAAGCACGCTGAAAAAAGTCGGCGCCGTTGAAAGCCGCGTGGTCGAGATGTCACAGGGGCAGAAGCAGAGCCGCTTCGTCGCCTGGACGTTCCACGACAAGACCCAGCAGCAGGCCTGGCGCGCAGAGCGTTGGGGCCAGACCAAGGCATGACGCCTACCCCGTCCACTGTCATTTCTGACAGTAGACGGGCCTTTTTTCAGGCACATAATTCTGAACCTTTTCGCATCGTCTGCCAGGAGGCTCAACATGTGCCGCGTCGCTCCCTTCGTCGCGCTCAGCTTCGTCTGCGCCAATATCGCCTGTGCCACGGATCTGGTGGTTGATCCCGACCCGAGAGCGACCGTGCAGCGTCTCAATGAGAGCTACAGCCGAGAGGTCAACGACTGCCGGGAACTGGGCACGAACAATCCCAGAGGCCTCTATTACTGCAGCGGCGTCACACTGCGAATGGTCAATGACGGTCCTTTTCTTCCCTGGACTTATAGCGACACAGCCAAGGCAACGGGCGCGACGTCCTGGAGCTGGATTCGCAGCGACCTGAGCACCAGAATCCTCGTTCACCCTGCCGGTTTCGTCCTTAACACACCCGTTGACGCACTCAAACTCGGACTTCCGGCCCTGGAAACAGGATGGACCTGCCTATACACCTTTGACGGTTCCACCAGCGCGAACCGTAAGGGGTACGGCTGCGGCCCCAAGAATGACGACAGCTTCACGCCCCCCGCCCAGCCCTCCACGCAGAACAAAAATCAAGCATCGGCGTTTGGCACCTGCGCCCTGCAAAACGTCACGGATGCCGAGCAGTGGAAACAGAAGTTTCCCGGAAATCCGGACCAGCCCGTACAGACCAGCCAGTGCTCGTGGAACGCCGAGATGCCCGCGCAATGGAACGCAATGATCGACGTGCACGAGTCCCGGTCAACCTCCCCGGCCAATGACCCTTTCGCCAACAAGGCTTACTTCAATGAGTTCATGCTCAAGAACTTCCCGAACAGACCTGATGGCACCCAAAGCGATGGCAGTGAAATGAAGCCCTACATCGCCGCTTTCATTTACCTTCCCAAGGGCACGCCTAACTTTGGGGTGGTGGGCGACAAGAGTGGCGCGGCACAAAGCAGCCCCGGTGGCGATCCGATCAATTTCGCCCAACGCTTTCAGCTCAAGCTCTATCAGGAGGGGTACGCCGTGCCCATCCTCAAGGTCGATTTCAACAAGCCTGCGCAGCAGCGCTTCAGCTATGACCCGGCCGATCAATTCGTCTGGCTGGGCGAAGGCAGCGGCGTGCGGCGTCAGTACATTGCCTCGGCGACCTGGTCGCAGTTCACCGATCACATGACGGGGCAGAAGGTGTGGTCGCTGAAAGTGATCCCTACTGCGCGTGGCAAGATGTATCAGGCCAATGACCGCAAAGCCATCTACCTTGAGCTGCAGCAGTTCAAGGGGGCAGATCCGCGATGGCGTGACGAAGAGAAAATGCCGGGCAGCATGGAAAGCCAGCTCAATTGCATCATCGACAACTATCCCGGCCGCGCCGACTGGAATCTGGAGCCCTACCGGCCATTGGTTTCAGCCAGTGAGGCGAAGGCTGCCGGGTGCAACCCAGTGCCCAAATAGCAGGCACAAAAAAACCGTGTCCGGATCGCTCCGTCACACGGTTTCGCCTGCAAGTAGCGTTTTCGCTTACTTGTTGACTGCGTCGGTCAGGCCTTTTGCCACAACCAGCTTGATCACTTTCTTGGCTGCGATTTCGATGGCAGCGCCAGTCGAAGGGTTACGGCCAGTGCGAGCTGGACGCTCGGTCACTTTCAGTTTGCCGATGCCTGGCAGGGTGATTTCGCCGCCATTTTCCAGTTGATCAGCGACGATTTGGCCCAATTGGTCGAGAGCGTTGCGCGCGGTAGTTTTTGGCGCGTCGATAGCTTCTGCGATATCGGCGATCAATTGGTCTTTAGTCAGAGCCATGGTGGTGTTCCTTCCCTATCAAATTCATATGGTTTGCAGAGTGTGTACAGACGCGAAATGTAGATACCTAAATCGGCCTTTGGTTCGGCCGAACGCCCACAAACTGCGTGCTTGGCGCGCTTCAGTGCGCAAGACCGGGCAAAACTAGCACAGAGCCAAGCAAATATCCGCACCAACCTAGCCATTTGGTCAGCTTTATCACGATTGGGCTGTAAAAAAGTCATATTAATGGTCATGCCCCCCTGTTTCAGGCCTCCCCAGCGCGCTCTTTCCCCAGTCTGCGGTACACTTGGCGACTTTCGCACGGGCCATGCTTGCCCCGTTCAGTTCCACTTCAGTCGCCGAGAAATCCATGCCGATCCGTCATGCCATCGTTCACCTGATCGACAAGAAACCCGACGGTACGCCCGCAGTCCTCCACGCTCGAGACTCCGAACTCGCAGAGTCCCAGGCCATCGAGAACATGCTGGCCGACCTCAACGAGAGCTACAACGCCAAACAGGGCAAAGCCTGGGGTCTGTTCCACCCGGAGTCGGGCGCGCACCCGTTCAGCGGCTGGCTGAAGGAATACCTGGACGACGGCAAGGACTTCACCGCCTTCAGCCGCATGGCCGTCGAGCACCTGCAAAAGCTGATGGAAGAATCCAACCTGTCGACCGGCGGCCATGTGCTGTTCGCTCACTATCAGCAAGGCATGACCGAGTACCTGGCCATCGCGCTGCTGCATCACAGCGAAGGCGTGGCGGTGACCGACGCGCTGGACGTCATGCCGTCGCGACACCTGGACCTGGGCCAGCTGCACTTGGCGGCGCGAATCAACCTCTCCGAATGGCAGAACAACAAGGCCTCCAAGCAGTACATCTCGTTCATCAAGGGCAAGAACGGCAAGAAGGTCTCCGAATACTTCCGCGACTTCATCGGCTGCCAGGAAGGCGTCGACGGCCCAGGCGAGACGCGCACCCTGCTCAAGGCTTTCAGTGACTTCGTCGAAAGCGAAGACCTGCCCGAAGAGTCGACCCGCGAGAAGACCAAGGCGCTGGTCGACTACGCCAGCAGCCAGAGCAAGATGGGCGAGCCAATCGCCCTGGAAGAACTCTCCGGCCTGATCGACGAAGACCGCCCGCGCGCGTTCTACGAGCACATCCGCAACAAGGACTACGGCCTGTCACCGGAGATCCCGGCCGATAAACGCACGCTCAACCAGTTCCGCCGCTTCACCGGTCGCGCCGAGGGTCTGTCGATCAGCTTCGAAGCGCACCTTTTGGGCGACAAGATCGAGTACGACGAAGAAAAGGGCACGCTGATCATCAAGGGCCTGCCAACGCAGCTCACCGACCAGCTCAAGAGGCGCTGATCGTCATGCTCGTGCGTACCCTCAAGAAGTTCGTGCTGATCCTGCTGGTGGTCGTGGTCTACCAGAACTGGGGCAAGATCGAACACTTCGTCAATCCGTCCCAGGCGGTGTCGGCGCAGGTGCAGTCCCAGGCCAAAGTGGTGCTGTACGCCACCGACTGGTGTGGCTACTGCAAGCAGACGCGGCGCTTCCTGGACAGCAAGGGCATCCCTTACACCGAATACGACATCGAGAAGTCCAAAGAGGGACGCAAGGCGTACGAAGCCTTGGGTGGTCGCGGCATCCCTCTGATCGACGTGAACGGCACGCTGATCAGAGGGTTTTCACCGGATGCGATTCTTGCTGCGTTGAAATGACTCAGCGTTAACGCCAGAGGGCAGTGCTCGCGTAACACTGCCCTTTTTCTGGTTCTCAAGGTTCAGGCGGTCACGAAATCACAACACGTTGCAGCCTGCCTTTTCTGCCTTAGCTTCCGTGGCGTCAGGCCGGAAGGGTTCAAGATTGAACTCAGCCTTGCCTCGCGCAATATTGAAGTGGCAAACCAATTGACGGCGCATGCCCCCTCCGTCGTTCTGCTTCCATTGAAAATCGTTTTTGTATTTGCGCACCAACTCAGCGTAAACAGCATCGGAACCTGAAGAGCTGTTTTGTTTGCGCCCCAACTCAGTCAATACCACAGACAATGACCATTCATTTTGGCCGGTCCCAGGATCAGGTCGCCAAATCCAGGTGGCAGACTTAATGTAGCGGTCAATGGTCTTGCCTGATTCTGCAATGGCCTGGTCATTCGTATCGCATTTAAAAGATGCTTCATCGGATAATGTCTTTGGCAGCGTCATGGCGATAATGGGTACCCAGACGCCCGTGCTTTCGAAATAACGCTGCTGATCGAACTGCGCATCTTCCCGACCGCCTTTGGGCTCGGGCAGATAAAAGAAAGCCTGAATAGGTAATTCCGCGGCGGGTGTAGTGGTCTTCCAGGTGTCCAGTCTTAATTCATTTTGCTTTCTGAAAGCCTCGGGCGTTCGCCGCTGAGCACTTAGACTCGCATTGAAGTTATCCACGGCGTGGCTGTTCAGATTGTCTCGAACATCGAATCCGCATTCACGACGGTTGTCGCCATTGACATCAGCCTTATAATGGTCGGCCCACTCCTGCCCGGTAGTGATTCTATCAGGCTGCCGGGAATAGCAGGGAGCACCCAGCCCTGCCGGCTTGGACCTCGCCCATGCACCGCATCCCTTGTCCTCGCGTGCATCGGTACCACCATCCATGGGGAAAGAGCACAGCACGTTGTACGTACTCTTGCCGGCAGGGACGTCCAGTACGGGAAACAGGATATAGCCGTTGTTCTCATACCGTACCAGCCTTGAGAACTTTGCGTCCTTACGAATATAAGAAAACGAAGTCCCCCCGCTTTTCACAGCATTGGGGCTCGGGTCCCAGGAATTATAATCATCCGAAGGCACGGTAGCCCTGAAGATCACGCCATTGCACAAAAATGCAGGGGAGGTGCTTTTCCCACAGTTATCGCGAGTATCTTCGTACTGCCGAGTAAGTGCCTTGGCGGTATCGGCACAACTTGCGGCCATGAGATCAGAAGCCGGCATCGCTAACGCCAATAACGGCACAGCCCAACGTTGAGGTTTTTTCATTTCGACACTCCTTATCCTTGGAGCCCGTCCCTGATACCTCAGCCACAGTACACCCGACGTCGCCATAACGAAGCAACGGAACACAAGGCAACATGATTAAAAAAATGAAAGGCGAGAATATCGCAATGAGGCGCACTGACAACTGTCAGAATTGACAGTTGCCAAAGCAGACAGAGATCGATTGGCAATTAACGTTGACGTATAAATCGCCACTTGTGCTATTGGATATCTTGAAACTAAAAAGGGGCGCCGCGAAGTTCGCGGCGCCCTTTGTTTAGACTGACATCGAGTATGGGATTCAGCCCCTGTCTATACGAAACCCAAACCGCGGGAAGTGCACATGCACCACACCCGCGCGCTCATCCTCACGACGCAGAATGATTTCTTCCCGGCCGCTGAACACCAGCTCGCCGTGAACCGGGTTCACCCCATAGTCCACCGCCGACACACTCACCTGCTGACCCGCTTCAAAACCGTTGGGGTCGTTGAACACCTCATCCGGAAGCGGCGCGGGTGTGGCGGCGCGAGCGATTTCAACGGCGTCGGGCGAACTCAGCTCACTCGCTGCCCCGTGTCCGAAGCCGATGACGCGCTGATACCACGCCAGCACTGCCGGGTATTCATCCACAAGAGGTGCCGTGACCGGGGTCTGTTTCAGGAACCACAGGGTGTGGGCCACGGCGAAGTCGGCAATCGAAGGCGCACCCAGCAAGAAGTCACCGCTGCGCTCCAACTGAGTTTCGAGACGCGCCATCAGGGTTGGCCACTGATGCTGCGCCAGCTCCAGCGGCACCCGCGTCGCGCTGCCTCCGTCGAAGAACGTCGCGCGATCGGCCACGAAAGCCTTCACGCCCTCGGGCGGCACTTTGGCAAAGCGCACGGCCAATGAGGCGGGCTGGAAAACCAGGCTGACCGAGTGCAGGAACAGCACCGTATCGGCCCAGTTCGCCAGGCTCGCCGCCGTGAATTCCTGCCCTTCGGGGTAAAAGCTGGGCGATGTTTTTTCAGCTTCCAGACGTCGGGCAATCAATGCCGTGTCGCAATAAATGTCGGCGCCGACCTGCAGCACCGGCGTCTTGCGATAGCCGCCCGTAAGGGCGAGGACATCCGGCTTGGGCATGATCGACGGGATGATCACCGAGCGCCACGACAGCCCCTTGAAACCGAGCATCAGGCGCGCCTTTTCGGAGAACAGGGACGTTGGGTAGTGATGCAGGATCAGCTCAGACATGTGCGCTCCGGGACTTTGAGTGGTGAGGTCAGCCTAATGAGTCGCCCGGGTGCCGTCGAGTGACATCACTGCCAAATCGGGTGCTCGCGTTAACATGCAGCCGGCATATCGCCACATGTTCCAACGCCGAGGGAGCCCTTGCATGCCTCCTCAGCTAGCCTTGGAACAGATCAATGGAAGGAGTTCTGCATCATGAGGATGCTCTGTACTGCCCTGCTTGCGTGTGCCTGCCTGCTGCCAGGTTGTGAATCCCGACGGCCAGCGCCCTTTGCACAAGCCCCCGTAACTGCACAGACACCGGCACAGGTCGTCGCCTCGCTCAACCGCCTCTACAACGATTTGCAGCAAAATGACTGCCGAGAGATCGGCACGAACCTGCCTCGTGGTCATTATTACTGCAGCGGCATCATCATCAGGGCGACCGAAGATGGCGATTATCTGCCGTGGACCTTCAGTCCCGGTGCGGTCGCTCAGGGCGCCGCATCGTTCTCGTGGATTCGCAGAGACATGCACCCGGCAGTGATGTTTCGCCCTTCAGGCTTCGTCGTGCGTACCGTCAAGGAGGCCGAGCAAACAGGGCTGCCGGGCTATGACGCTGGCATGATTTGCCTCTATCCACTGGATGCCTCGACAAGTGGCAACCGAGGCCATAACGGGTGCGCCGTCAGACAGCCCTCTGTCCATGTCTTTTACCCTCAACCAGATGTACCCCACCGCAATGCAGCCTACGCATGGGGGTCGTGCGAAGACATCGGCGTCACGACGCTTGGGGACTGGCTTGGTTACACCGGGGATATGCAGGGTGGTGCTACGGGAGATCAATGCTCATGGAACGCCGACAGCCAGAGCGGCTGGAACAACGCAATTGCCACCCCGGTCCACTATCCAGACCTGAGCTTCATCTGGAACGAACTGCTGATGGCGACAGTTGATGACGGTTACTCACTTAAAAACTACATCCCCGCTGTCTATGTGGCTGCGTCATCCCTTGAAACAGGGTTGGAGCCCGCCAGAAACTTCCAGCGAAAACTGGCCGCACACGGCAACCAGGTACCCATCGTCAGGCTCGACCTTCAGGCCGCACAGCCTTTCTCCTACCACGAAGAAGATCAGGTCATCGCTGCGCAATAACCAGGTTTTCCTTGGCGGATTTTTTGAGTTTCTTGATCAGCCGCTCCTGACGCAGAGCATCCCCCTTGTCGCGGCAAAGCTCGACGTAGACCAGCGCAACGGCCGGGCTGGAATGAAAAAAGCGCGCGCCCTTGCCACTCTGGTGCTTGGCGAAACGCTTATGGGGGTCGTCACTGATGCCGCAGTAGAGCGAGCCATTGGCCGCACGCACCAGGTACACGAACCACGGCTTGGGCGTGGTGGCATCGGGTGCGGGGTCGATAACGGCAGCGGTGTCGGTCATGGGAAGAGAAGGCTGAAAACGCAGAAGCCGCGATTCTAACAGAGGCTCATCGCCCTGCCTGATACGCCTTCAAACCCTTTTGCGCCTGGGCGCGAATGCCGTTCTGCACGAACGGCGCCCAGCCAAGCAGCGCGCCCTTGGCTCCTAGAGCCTGGCGAGACCAGCGCCACAGGTCGAAGTGATCGTGATGCTCGCAGATCTTGCCGTCGCGAAAGACAAAGCGCGCCTGGATGTCGTTGACCACCGTGCGGCCAGTCTGGCTGAACAGGTACGTCGCCACCCAGTGCGCGCCACCCGCACGCTCATCGGCCCGTACGTTGTCGAAACGCACCGAAAACGCCTTGGCGCGGGAGGTCAGCATGCGCCACATGTCACCCGCCTGCCGGCCACGCAACTCGCCAAACACCGGGTCGCTGAACAGCACATCGTCGGTGTAGCAGGCGGCCATGGCTTCGGCGTCGAGACGATTGAACGCCTCGTAAAAGCGGGTGATCAGCGCACTGTTGTGCTCACTGGGGTTGATATCGCTCATGCGCAACACGTCCTTGGAAAGAGATGGCTGCACGATAAGCGGCAACGCGGCGTTTTGCCATGGACATTCGCCAGAGAAATACCCCGGTCACACTTTCTCGCTGGTGACGTCCACGTACAGCGCGCGACCTGCGCCCATCCCCGCGAGGATCGCACCGACACCAATGATGCCGAAGATCCAGCCGACTGAGCTCCAGTTGCCAGTCCAGTCATGCACCACGCCCACCGCGAACGGGCCCAGCGACGCCAGGGTGTAACCCACGCCCTGGGCCATGCTCGACAGGTTGGCGGCGACGTGGGAATCCCGCGAGCGCAGCACGATCAGGGTCAGCGCCAGACTGAACGTACCGCCCTGCCCCAACCCGAGAACGACGCCCCACACCCACAGCTGGTTGATCGGCGCATACAGGCAGCCGTAAAGGCCACCGAGAGTCAGCAGCATGACCAGCAGAATCGCCAGTCGTTGGTCCTTGCCGCGAGTCGCCAGCCAAGGCGCGGTGAGGGAGCTGAGCAGTTGGACCATGATCGAGCCCGACAGCAGCAATCCGGCTTCAGTTGGCGTCAGGCCACGGCCGATAAGGATCGAAGGCAACCAGCCGAACACGATGTAGGCCAACGACGACTGCAGGCCCATGTACAGGGTCACCTGACGGGCCAGGCGATCACGAAACAGCCCGCGCACGCGATAGGCCGCCTGATGCTGGCCATGGATCTGGCGCGTTTGCGGCCACCAGAACATCGCCGCAAGAATGGCCGGGACGATCCAGAAACCCAGTCCCAGGGTCCAGCTGTCACCAAAGTACTGGCTCAATGGGACAGTCGAACCCGCTGCAACCGCCGCGCCCAGACACAAGGCCATGGTGTACACGCCGGTCATGGTGCCGGCCTGTTTGGCGAAGTCGCGTTTGACGATGCCCGGCAGCAGGACGCCGATGATGCCGATGCTCGCGCCCGACATAATGCTGCCCGCAAACAAACCGATTTCGCCAAACGAGCTGCGCAAAAGAATGCCGCACGTGAGCGTCATCAGAATGCCCAGCACCACCCGCTCGCTGCCAAAACGCCGCGCCAGAATCGGCGCCAGCGGCGCGAACAGCCCCAGGCACAGCACCGGCAGCGTGGTCAGCAAACCGGCCTTGGCCGCCGACAGCCCCAGGCTCTTCGACACTTCGCTGAGCAGCGGCGCCATGCTCGACAACGCCGGGCGCAGGTTCAGCGCCACCAGCACCAGCCCCAACAGCAGAAACCAAGGTCGCTTCAAAACGGGATGATGCTGCTGAACCTGTTCGTCATCAGCCTCCGCATCGATCAGCAGCTCGTCGATTTCATGATGTTTTCGGGAAGGGGATAGCGTGTCGCTCGCCGTAGGCGCCTTGGTCGTCATGGGATTCTCGTGGGGGCAGGATGTGTAACAGCGCATTGCGCAAAGACGTAATCCTGTTGGAGATCGCCAAAGAACACAAGTTTCGTGAGGATTGAATACACATTTGCCAGCCGATCACCCTGTAGCAGTCCGGCTTGCCGGCGGTGGCGTCATTGAAGTCGCTGCCGCCGGCAAGCCGGACTGCTACAGGCAACCAAAGAACCCAGGCACAAAGCCCGGGTCCAGGTTAAAGCAGTGGGTAGTTCAGTGATGGGCGACAAATATAGGCTTGGAAACGCGGAGGCTTTCTCACACCTACATGCCGCGCGGGGATAAGCACCGGACCACATCTCTTACTAACTTTAAGGAATATATAGCGTACAGTCCTGCAGCAAAACCAAAAAGCAGTCCTCCGTCCATGCTCACCTTTGCCCATAGAAGGGACGACCCTACGCAAAATACAAGCACACAGCAGATGAGCAATGCCGCGACGTACGTCAGTCTGCGATCGACCGAACCTCTAAAAAGTAGAAACATTGCACCGCAGTACACTGATTGGGCGAGTAAAGTTCCTATAGCGGACACGGCAAGCAAGACAAAGGCAGCAGGTCCGTCATCAACATGAACTGCGCCTTGAACATCCCAAAAAACGGCTATCCATGGTGCGATGGGCAGCAAGCTGAACAAAAAGATTGACGTAATAGCCCTGCTCTCACTTACAGTTTTATTGCCAGCCATTATATTCCCCATACAAAACTGACCGGAGATCCGATATTACCGTTGAATGGAGATCGGAACCTCTCCCTCGATAACGATCTGATAAGGTTTTCCTTTTGCACCACCCAAGTAGCGACCACCCGCTGTTGCTGCCTCTCCAAGCTCGGAGCGATGTGTGCTCGCATTAAAATCATAAGTATCATTATACGCCCTTGCAACACCACTAAACGTAAGTCTTCCATCATGCGACTTATTCACCACGCCTTCAATCTTCAGCGTAATATGCCCCAACCAAGTCCAGGTAATCCACGAATCTTGTTTGGTATTATAGGAGATCCGCGGAATATTTATTGGCGAACTCCCAATCCCCGCAGAGGCAAGCGCACTCTCAAGAGCCGGGATCATTGTTGTTGATAGATTCAACCCTAAACGATTTATATTTGTCGTTACGTCTGCGCCGCTTCCGTCCAAATAGTGGGACCAAGCCGAAAACGGCGTAAGGATCCCCCCCGACAGCTCGCGCGCCTCTGAAATTGGTCGTCGGTATCCCCATCCCGATATCGCTTCCCTGACTGCGTCCGTCGAGAGGGCATGGGGATTTAGACACATATATTTATCAGCGAGCGGAATCTTAGAGATATCAAACGCAAGCTCAGCGGTCAGCCCATATCTCCATCCGTTTTGGATTTGCCTGTTAACCTCCTCAAGATGCATAAGCATCATTTCTCTCCAATATCCCTCTCCGTACTTATGCAATCTCTTAGGATGCATGGAAGCCATGAAGGCGCCGGGATTTGGAAAAGCAGCTGCTCCTCCGAGAGCTGTTGAAGAAAAAACAGGACCTACCGCACTTACGGTTAACACCGGCAATGTAATACCACTACTCATAGCACCCTCCTTGGGCTAAAAATCCACCTTTATCAATTCTAAGTGGCACTGAGCAGTTTAAATATCGACTGTAGAAAACAACAATAAGACATCTCCGCATGAACGGTAGGAATATTCTTTAAACACGTACCGAACATCCAAGAAAATTCACAGCAAGATCACTCACCGGCCTTCGACTTGCATTGAAAAATAGACATGCAATATGGATATCCCTCGTGGGATCGTAACTAAAACACACAGCTAAGTTGATGCCTTGATAGAAAAAAACCCGGGCACTAGGCCCGGGTTCTGGTTACAGCAGCGGTTGACTCAGTGCAGGATCTGGCTGAGGAACAGCTTGGTGCGGTCGCTCTGCGGGTTGTCGAAGAAGTCGTTAGGCGCGGCCTGCTCGACGATCTCGCCCTTGTCCATGAAGATCACGCGGTTGGCCACGGTGCGGGCGAAGCCCATTTCGTGGGTCACGCAGAGCATGGTCATGCCTTCTTCAGCCAGGCCGACCATGGTGTCGAGCACCTCTTTCACCATTTCCGGGTCAAGCGCTGAGGTCGGCTCGTCGAACAACATGATCTTCGGCTTCATGCACAGGGCACGGGCGATGGCCACACGCTGCTGCTGACCGCCGGAGAGTTGGCCCGGATACTTATGCGCCTGCTCCGGAATGCGTACGCGCTCCAGGTAGTGCATGGCGATTTCTTCGGCCTTTTTCTTCGGCATCTTGCGAACCCACATCGGCGCCAGCGTGCAGTTCTGCAGGATGGTCAGGTGCGGGAACAGGTTGAAGTGCTGGAACACCATGCCGACTTCACGGCGGATGGTTTCGATCTGCTTCAGGTCCGAAGTCAGTTCGGTGCCATCGACGATGATGCGACCCTGCTGGTGCTCTTCCAGACGGTTCAGGCAGCGAATGGTGGTCGACTTGCCCGAACCCGACGGGCCGCACAGCACGATACGCTCGCCCTGACGCACGTTCAGGTTGATGTCTTTCAGTACGTGGAACTGGCCGTACCACTTGTGTACGCCTTCCATCCGGATCATGCCTTCGGCGCCCAGAGGCTTGCTGATAGCTTCACTCATCACATAACTCCTAACGCTTGTGGCCTGTGTCCAACTTACGCTCCAGGTGCATGGAGTAGCGGGACATACCGAAACAGAAGATCCAGAACACCAGGGCCGCGAAGACGTAGCCCTCGGTCGCCATGCCGAGCCACGTCGGGTCGGCGGCAGCTTGTTTGACGCTGTTGAGCAGGTCGAACAGGCCGATGATGATCACAAGGCTGGTGTCCTTGAACAGCGCAATCACGGTGTTCACCAGGCCAGGAATCACAAGCTTGAGGGCTTGCGGCAGAATCACCAACCCCATGCGACGCCAATAGCCCAGGCCCATGGCCGCAGCGGCTTCATACTGACCTTTTGGAATGGCCTGCATGCCGCCACGCACCACCTCGGCCACGTAGGCCGACTGGAACATGATCACGCCGATCAGGGCGCGCAGCAGTTTGTCGAAGTTCATGCCCTCAGGCAGGAACAACGGCAGCATCACCGACGACATGAACAGCACGGTAATCAGCGGAACGCCGCGCCAGAACTCGATGAACGTCACGCACAAAACGCGAATCGCCGGCATGTCGGAGCGACGCCCCAGTGCCAGGATCACGCCCAGTGGCAACGCACCGGCGATACCGACGGTGGCGATCACCAGGGTCAGCATCAGGCCGCCCCACTGGCTGGTCGCCACTTCCTGCATGCCGAAACCGCCGTGCAGCAGGACGTAGGCAATGATCGGGTAGAGCACCAGGAAGCACAGGCCGTAGATCGCCTTGCGAGGCGTGGCCTTGATGAACAGCGGCGCAGCGCCGATGATCGCCAGCCAGACGGTCAGGTCGACCCTCCAGCGCAGTTCCTGCGGGTAGTAGCCATACATGAACTGGCCGAAGCGTTGTTCAATGAACACCCAGCAGGCGCCCGCCTTGGTGCAGTCGGCGCGGGTGGTGCCGACCCAGTTGGCGTCGAAGATCGCCCAGCTCAGCAGCGGTGGAACGACCAGCCAGATCAGGTAGATCGCGAACAGGGTCAACAGCGTGTTGAGCCAGTTCGAGAACAGGTTCTGGCGCATCCATGCCACCGGGCCGAAGACTTTGCTCGGCGGCGGCATGTCGGGTTTGAAAGTATGGGATGTCATGCGCGTGTCCTCACCGCTCGATCAGCGCAATGCGCTTGTTGTACCAGTTCATCAGCAGGGAAATGCTGATGCTGATCGCCAGGTAAACGCTCATGGTGATGGCAATGACTTCGATCGCCTGACCGGTCTGGTTGAGCACGGTACCGGCGAACAGCGAAACCATTTCCGGATAACCGATACCGGCGGCCAGCGAAGAGTTCTTCGCAAGGTTCAGGTACTGGCTGGTCAGCGGCGGAATGATCACCCGCAGGGCTTGCGGGATGATGACCTTGCGCAGCGTCGGGCCCGGGCGCAGGCCCAGCGAACGCGCAGCTTCGGTCTGGCCGTGGCTGACAGACTTGATGCCCGAACGCACGATCTCGGCGATGAACGCCGCGGTGTAGACGGTCAGGGCCAGGGTCAACGCGAGCAGTTCAGGGATCAGTACCCAGCCGCCGACGAAGTTGAAACCCTTGAGCTCAGGGACTTCCCAATGCACCGGTGCACCGAAGATCGCCGCGCACAGCGCCGGGATCACGATGAACAGGGCCAGGCCCGCCCAGAACTTGTGGAACGGCACGCCCGTCGCTTCGAAGCGTTTGTTGGCCCATTTGGCCATGAACACGATGGCGACGATGGCCAGCACGATGCTGATCACGAACGGCCAGGTGGCGTCATTGGTGATCGCTGCCGGCATGTTCAGGCCACGGCTGCTGACGAAGAACGAACCGAAGAAGCCATGGGCGGCGCGAGGACCGGGCAGCGTCAGGAAGACCGCGAAGTACCAGAACAGGATCTGCAGCAGTGGCGGGATGTTACGGAAGACTTCGACGTAGATCGTCGCCAGCTTGTTGATGATCCAGTTGTTGGACAGTCGCGCCACACCGACGATGAAGCCCAGCAGCGTCGCGAGAATCACGCCGATGAAAGTCACCAGCAGCGTGTTGAGCAAACCGATGAGGAAAACACGCGCGTAGGTGTCCGACTCCTTGAAGGGAATCAGGTGCTGCGCGATGCCGAAGCCGGCACTGTTTTCAAGGAAACCGAAACCTGAGGTGATACCCCGGTGTTGCAGGTTGGTCTGGGTGTTATCGAACAGATACCAGCCCATCGCGACTACAGCGATAACCGTGATTATCTGAAATAGCCACGCACGCACTTTGGGATCGCTGAGCGATAGCCTCTGCTTGGGTGCGCTGATTTGATTTTGCATGGGAGTGCCCCGGAAGAAATGCCACGAAGTACCCGGCTACGCATCACGTAGCCGGGCACAGATCAATCAACGCACAGGTGGTGCGTATTGAATGCCGCCAGCGTTCCACAGAGCGTTCTGACCGCGATCGATTTCCAGAGCCGTGGTTTTACCCAGGTTTTTCTCGAAGATTTCGCCGTAGTTACCTACCTGGGCAACGATCTTCACGACCCAGTCCTTCGGCAGTTTCAGCTGAGGACCGTAATCACCGTCAGCACCCAGCAGACGGGCGACGTCCGGGTTCTTGGTGGATTTGGCTTCAGCTTCAACGTTCTTGGACGTCACGCCTGCTTCTTCGGCGTTCAGCAGTGCGTAGCCAACCCAGCGAACGATGGTGGTCCACTCTTCGTCACCACGACGAACGACCGGGCCCAGAGGTTCCTTGGAGATGGTTTCAGGCAGCACGATGTAGTCTTTCGGCGCGGCCAGCTTGGAGCGTTGTGCGTACAGCTGCGATTTGTCGGAGGTCAGTACGTCGCAACGACCCGATTCCAGCGACTTGGCGCTTTCGTCAGAGGTGTCGAAAGTGATCGGGGTGTACTTCAGGCCGTTGGCGCGGAAATAGTCCGACACGTTCAGCTCGGTGGTGGTACCGGCTTGAATGCAGATGGTCGCGCCGTCCAGTTCCTTGGCACTTTTCACGCCCAGCTTGCTGTTGGCCAGGAAGCCAACGCCGTCGTAATAAGTGACGAAGCCCGGGAAGATCAGACCCATGCTCGCGTCGCGGGAGCTGGTCCAGGTGGTGTTACGCGAAAGGATGTCGATTTCGCCGGATTGCAGCGCGGTGAAACGCTCTTTGGCGTTCAGCTGGCTGAATTTGACTTTCTTGGCGTCACCGAACACGGCAGCAGCAACAGCACGGCAGAAGTCGGCGTCGATACCTTTGATGGTGCCGTCTTTGTCAGGCACCGAGAAACCTGGCAGACCATCGCTCACGCCGCACTGAATGAAGCCTTTCTTTTGAATGGCGTCCAGTGTCGCACCCGCCTGAGCGAAACTGCTGACACCAAGTGCTGCTGCGGCGGCCACTACAGCCAGGGTGGATTTCAACATCTTCATTCAAACCTCCAGTTTGCCCTTTGTTGTGTAGGAGCTTTAGCCCCGTCGCACCCTTGTGAGGCATTGATGACCCGTGCTGGCTTGTTTTTGGGTCATGCGACGTAAGACCCGGATCCGGTTCCGCATCTGACAGGTGTTCAGTGCCGGTCGGATTCGATTGGGTCAAATGGACTGAAGCCCCTGATGTCTCGCAGCCTTGAGGGCTTGCGAGCGAATCGTGCCGGGAATCCTTTGATAGACTCCATGCTGCCTCGTCGTCCCACCAGGCTGCACGACGTATAGCCTAATAGTGTTACCGCCCGAGGTGAGCGCCTTCACTCCAACTGATTTGTAGCAAAGCGCGTACCAGCATGGTGGCAAACTCGAATTAGCGACAGGTCAAGATCAAAACTTGTAACCTTGCGACATCTTCTTTCATATCTGACAACCCCTGCGCACTGCGTTGAAGCAGCGCACCTAAACATCCGCACACAAATGGAGCACGCATGAGCGAACCGCTGATCATCGAGCCTGAAAAAACCGCTGATGCCTGTGTTATCTGGCTGCATGGCCTGGGCGCCGACCGTTACGACTTCATGCCCGTGGCCGAAGCGCTGCAGCAATCGCTGCTCTCCACCCGTTTCGTGCTGCCCCAGGCGCCGACCCGCGCAGTGACGGTCAACGGCGGTTACGAAATGCCGAGCTGGTACGACATCAAGGCCATGAGCCCGGCCCGCGCCATTGATCGCGACCAACTGGAAGGCTCGGCGCAACGCATTCTGTCGCTGATCGAACAGCAACGAGACAGCAGCATCGACCCGGCGCGCATCTTTCTGGCGGGCTTCTCACAAGGCGGCGCAGTGGTGCTGCACACCGCATTTTTGCGCTGGGAAGGCCCGCTGGGCGGGGTGCTGGCATTGTCCACCTATGCACCGACTTTCAGCGAAGACATGACGCTGTCCGCCAGCCAGCAGCGCATTCCGGTGTATTGCTTGCATGGCCACTACGACGAAGTGGTCCAGAACGCGATGGGGCGGACCGCCTACGAGCACCTGAAGGCTCAAGGCGTCACCGCGGCATGGCAGGAATACCCAATGGGCCACGAAGTGTTACCGCAGGAAATCGCCGACATAGGCGTCTGGCTCGGGGATCGGCTACGCTAATCAGCTGATTTTTCCTTCCTTTTTGCTTGCGGATTTGGTATGGCACTACGCCGCGCCGGGTTCTTGCTTTACACTGCCCGGCGTACATTCCTTAATCAATCGACGAGATGACCGTGCTCAAAGCACTTAAAAAAATGTTCGGCAAAAGCGAGGCTGAGCCACTCGCGCCCGCTGCGCCCCTCCCCGCCGCCGAAAGCAAGAGCCAAGCTGCTCACCGGGAACCCGCCACGCCAGTGGCCCCTTCTGTGCAACCGCAAACACCTGAATCGAGCGAACCGCCACGGCCCAGGGCCGAACGCCCACGCCGCGAACGCGCACCCAAGCCGGTCGTCATCCCCTGGAACCTCGAAGACTTCGTGGTCGAGCCCATGGAAGGCAAGACCCGCTTTCATGATTTCCCCCTCGCTCCGGAGCTGATGCACGCCATTCAGGACCTGGGCTTTCCGTACTGCACGCCGATCCAGGCGGGCGTGCTGGGCTATACCCTCAAGGGCAAGGATGCAATCGGTCGCGCGCAGACCGGCACCGGTAAAACCGCAGCGTTCCTGATCTCGATCATCACCCAGCTGACCCAGACTCCGCCGCCGAAAGAACGCTACATGGGCGAACCCCGTGCGCTGATCATCGCCCCGACCCGGGAGCTGGTGGTGCAGATCGCCAAGGACGCCGAGGCGCTGACCAAGTACACCAACCTCAATGTCATGACCTTCGTCGGCGGCATGGACTTCGATAAGCAGCTCAAGCAGCTCGAAGCCCGTCACTGCGACATTCTGGTAGCCACCCCTGGCCGCCTGCTGGACTTCAACCAGCGCGGCGAAGTGCACCTGGACATGGTCGAAGTGATGGTGCTGGACGAAGCCGACCGCATGCTCGACATGGGCTTCATCCCGCAGGTGCGCTCGATCATTCGCCAGACCCCGCACAAGGGCGAGCGCCAGACCCTGCTGTTCTCGGCGACCTTCACCGACGACGTCATGAACCTGGCCAAGCAATGGACCACGGACCCTGCCATCGTCGAGATCGAATCCCTGAACGTCGCTAGCGATAACGTCGAACAGCACGTGTACGCAGTCGCGGCGGCAGACAAATACAAGCTGCTCTACAACCTGGTCACCGACAACGGCTGGGAGCGGGTGATGGTCTTCGCCAACCGCAAGGACGAAGTGCGTCGCATCGAAGAACGCCTGGTGCGCGATGGCGTCAACGCTGCGCAACTGTCCGGTGATGTCCCGCAGCACAAGCGCATAAAGACGCTGGAAGGCTTTCGCGAAGGCAAGATCCGCGTGCTGGTGGCCACCGACGTGGCCGGACGCGGGATTCACATCGACGGCATCAGCCACGTGATCAACTTCACCCTGCCCGAAGTGCCGGACGACTACGTGCACCGCATCGGCCGTACCGGTCGCGCGGGCGCCGAGGGTGTGTCGATCAGTTTTGCTGGCGAAGACGATTCGTATCAGTTGCCTGCGATCGAAGAAAAACTCGGTCGCAAGATCAGCTGTGAAATGCCGCCGGCCGAGTTGCTCAGAGCGGTGGTGCGCAAGCAAAAAGCGCAGCCTGCGGCGGAGTGATGACCTGACGTCGCGTTCGGCATCGAGGTAAATCTGTGGGAGTGAGCTTGCTCACGAAAGCGCTGGATCAGTCAATGAAGAGGTGACCGATCCACACTATTCGTAAGCAAGCTCACTCCCACAGTGTTTTGTATAAGGCCCAAGCGATGTGCACGAGCTATTTCCAGCGATCCGCCGCCTTGTGATCGCTCTCGCGCCCTTCCACCCAGCGAGGCCCTTGCGAGGTGTTTTCCTTCTTCCAGAACGGCGCGCGAGTCTTCAGGTAATCCATCACGAAATCGCACGCCTCGAACGCCGCCTGGCGGTGCGCGCTGGCCACACCGACGAACACGATCGGCTCGCCCGGCTCAAGCGCGCCAATGCGATGCAGCACTTCGAGCTTGAGCAGCGGCCAGCGTTGCTGCGCTTGTTCGGCGATCTTGCCCAGAGCCTTTTCGGTCATGCCGGGATAGTGCTCCAGGAACATTCCCGACACGTCCCGCCCGTCGTTGAAATCACGCACGTAACCGACAAAACTGACCACCGCGCCGACCCCGACATTGGCGTCGTGCATCGCATTGACTTCAGCCCCCGGATCGAACGCCGTGGCCTGCACACGAACGGCCATGTTCAACCTCCGGTCACGGTCGGAAAGAATGCCACTTCATCGCCCTGCTCCACCGGCTCGTTCAATGAGCACAGCTCCTGATTGCGCGCGCACATGATGCTTGGCTCGGCCAGCACGTCCCACACGCCGCCGCGCTGCAGCAAGTGCTGGCGTACGGCGTCGACGGTGGCGAACGCACCTTCAAGATGCTCGCTCTCAGTGCCCAGCGTCTCGCGAAAGCGGGCGAAGTATTGAACCTGAACGTGAATAGTCATTACGCACCTACCGTTTCTTCGGCCACGAAATGCCCGCTCTTGCCGCCAAGTTTTTCCAGCAGGCGCACGTGCTCGATGACCATGGCGCGATCCACGGCCTTGCACATGTCGTAAATGGTCAACGCCGCGACACTGGCGGCGGTCAGCGCTTCCATTTCCACACCGGTCTGCCCCGAGAGCTTGCAGCGGGCGACGATGTGCACGGTATCAGCGCCTTCGGCATTGAGCTCGACCTTGACGCTGGTGAGCATCAACGGGTGGCAAAGCGGAATGAGGTCGCTGGTTTTCTTGGCGGCCTGAATACCTGCAATACGCGCCACGGCGAACACATCCCCTTTTGGGTGGCCGCCGTCGACGATCATTTGCAGGGTTTCAGGCAGCATGCGCACGCGCGCTTCGGCCACGGCTTCACGGGACGTCACGGCTTTTTCAGTGACGTCGACCATGTTGGCGCGACCTTGAGAATCGAGATGAGTGAGCACGGGATGACTCCTGGACAGGAGCCGCAATTGTAGGGAGTTACAGCTACAAGCTACAAGCTGCAAGCCTCGGGCGACGACCAGAAGCCGTGCACCGGCCATTGGCTTGTAGCTTGAAGCTTGCAGCTCGAAACTTTTTTAGAGATGACTCTCCGCATACTCGGCCAGGATCGAGCGTGGTACCCCTTGCAGGGTGATGTGCACGCCGTTGGGGAAGTCCTTGAAGCGCTCCGTGAGGTAGGTCAGCCCGGAACTGGTGGCCGACAGATAAGGGGTGTCGATCTGCGCCAGGTTACCCAGGCAGACCACTTTGGAACCGGCGCCGGCACGGGTGATGATGGTTTTCATCTGGTGCGGGGTGAGGTTCTGGCATTCGTCGATCAGGATCAGGCTTTGCTGGAAACTGCGGCCTCGAATGTAGTTGAGGGATTTGAACTGCAGCGGCACCTTGCTCAGGATGTAATCGACACTGCCATGGGTGTTTTCATCATCCATGTGAAGCGCTTCCAGGTTGTCGGTGATGGCGCCGAGCCACGGCTCCATTTTTTCCGCTTCGGTGCCAGGCAAAAAGCCGATCTCCTGGTCAAGCCCCTGCACACTGCGGGTGGCAATGATCCGACGATAACGTTTACTGACCATGGTCTGCTCAATGGCAGCGGCCAACGCCAGAATGGTCTTGCCCGAGCCTGCGGCGCCGGACAGGTTGACCAGATGGATATCCGGGTCCAGCAGCGCGAACAGCGCCAGGCCCTGATAGATGTCACGAGGTTTAAGACCCCAGGCTTCCTGATGCAACAGAGGCTCCTGGTGCATGTCCAGCAGCACGATTTCGTCTGCCTTGACGCCCTTGACCCAGCCCACGAAGCCCTGCTCATCGATGATGAACTCATTGATGTGCACCGCCGGGATCTGCTCGTTCAACTGCACTTTGTGCCAGGTACGGCCATGATCCTGGCGGGTGTCGACCTTGCTCACACGGTCCCAGAAAGAACCGGTCATGGTGTGGTAGCCACGCGACAGCATGGACACGTCGTCGACCAGCTGGTCGGTGCTGTAGTCCTCGGCCGCGATGCCGCAGGCGCGCGCCTTCAGGCGCATGTTGATGTCTTTGGTCACCAGAATGATGCGCACGTCCTTTTTACGCGCATGCAGGTCAATCAGCTGGTTGATGATGATGTTGTCGTTCAGGTGCTCCGGCAGAAGGCTGTTGGGCTCTTCGCGTTTGCTCATCAGGATGGACAGGTAACCCTTGAAAACGCCTGTACCGCGATCGATCGGTACGCCTCTTTCGACCTCCTCCGGGGTCGCTTCGCCGAGTGTCTTGTCGATCAGCCGGATAGCCTGGCGGCATTCTGCGGCGACCGAGTGCTTGCCCGCCTTGAGCTTGTCCAGTTCTTCGAGGACAGTCATGGGGAGTGCGACGTGGTGTTCTTCGAAATTGAGCAGTGCGTTTGGATCGTGAATCAATACATTGGTATCGAGCACATAGAGGATTGGCTGGTTAGAGGAAGGGGTGCGTCCGTGGTCATCCATACTCGCTCACCTTTGTAGTAGCCAGGCGACGCGACACACAAAACGATGTCGCGCCACGAAAAGGCCGCCGAGGCTCTCGCCTTAGGGCAGGCGAGAATTGCGCAAAGTGGGGTCTGGAATGACGCCACCTGTGTTGCAGGGTTCGGCGGTCTGTTGTCGTAATACCGCAAAACCGATGACATAAAAAAGCGTTTTGAGCGGATTTTTAAGTTTATTTCACAGCGTGACGAATAGCCCTTGGCGGATGCCGTCTACGCGTTTACAGTCGGAAGTTAGGTCGACAGAAAACCTGCGCAAAATTTCGACCGTCCCTTCGTTGTTATTCCCTACTCCCCTTGTGTTCCGGGCTTCTCAGCCTGATCGTCTGCGTTTGGCGTTTGATCGGCCGCCGAATCATCCGCAGGCTCGTCGGTGTCCTCCTCATCGGGCGCATCCTCATCGGTTTCGTCCGACAGCTGCTGAGGATAAATATGACAGTCCTCCCATATCACCCCGCTTTGGGCCGTATTGGCCATCAGCCATGGCACCGCCTGTTGCGCCTTGTCGGTGCTGTCGTGGAAGACGATGTTGCCGCGACGCCAGAGCAGCATCAGGGTCAGTACGCGATGGGCCGTCTGCTCGGCGCTGATGCGGCCGGTGGCGTCCTGGGAGTCAATGTTCCACAGCGACACGCGCAACTCCTGCTCGCGGAAGAACTGCGCGCTGTCAGTGCGACGATGAGCGTAAGGCGGGCGAAACAGCGGCACGAAGTTGTCGGGCAGCATCTGCTGGACGAGCGCAGCGCTGCGCTCGATGGAGTCCTGCCAGTCGTTCCAGTGGGCGTGGGAGCGATACTCCCACCCCTGCAAACCCACGCACTGCTGCCGATACAGCGTCTGCAGGGCTTCGGGCGAGCTGCCCTCGACGCGGCTTTGCAGGTTCTTGCCCAAGACAAAGAAAGTGGCGTTGATCTTCTGCTGGCGCATGAAGTCGGCCAGCCAGTCGGTGGCGCCGCCGGCGACCGTAGGACCGCTCTCGAAATTGAGCAGGAAGGTGCGATCGGGCATCTCCTCGCCGCTCAACTCGTCGGAGTTGTAGCGCTCGATCTCGCTGCTGGTCTGCGGAAACAGCGCGGCCATACGCAGCAGTTCATTCAGGTAACGCTGATTGAAGGCGTCAGCGGGTGCGGCCCAGCGGGCATAAAAGGAGTCGTCGGCGACTTTGTACTCGCTCGCGCGCTGGCGCAGCATGGGCACATCATCGACCAGCACACAGAAGGATGCGTCGGCTTCGCAGGAGCGTTCGGCGGCCTTCCAGTTGTCGAACAGGCGGGTCCACAGGCGGTTGCGAATCAGGTTGACCGTCTGCACGTTGATCTGCCGCAAGCCCAGACGGTCGGCCAGCTGCAGGTCGCTGAGGTTTTCGCTCTCCAGCAATTGATGAGCGAAGCTGAGAATCTCGGCTCGGGAAGCCACATCGAACAGTTGCGGGGTCTCCAGCACCTCGGGCCAGACACTGCGATCGATGGTCGCGATATCTCCGGTCGCCGCCTGGGCATTGAGCCCCAACAGGCAGGCGCCGATCAATAACAGCATGCGCAAACGACGTGCTCCCAATCCTTGAATGAAGAGGCCGAAACCGGCGAGGCACTATAGCAAGTTCGCCACAGCCTGTAGGAGCGCGCTTGCCCGCGATGGCTGGCGCGCCCCGACTGCCACAGTCGCCTGAAGTGCTGACTATCAACACCATAGCTGGAGTCAGCCGCGCGCAACCCCTAGAATCGCCCCCACGATTAAAGGAGACGACCGCATGCTGATGGTGATATCCCCAGCGAAAACCCTCGATTTCGAAACCCCGCCGACCACCGAGCGCTTCACCCAGCCGCAGTTCCTGGATCACTCACAGGAACTGATCACGCAGCTGCGTGAACTCACGCCTGCACAGATCGGGGAGCTGATGCACCTGTCCGACAAGCTGTCTGGCCTTAACGCCGCGCGCTTCGGCAGCTGGACCCCGGCCTTCACGCCAAAAAACGCCAAGCAGGCATTGCTGGCCTTCAAGGGCGATGTATACACCGGCCTGGATGCCGAAACCCTGAACGACGCCGATCTGGACTACGCCCAACAGCACCTGCGCATGCTCTCCGGCCTGTACGGCCTGCTGCGTCCGCTGGACCTGATGCAGCCGTATCGGCTGGAAATGGGCACCAAACTGGCCAACGCCCGGGGCAAGGACCTTTATGCGTTCTGGGGCAACCGCATCAGTGAATGGCTGAACGAAGCGCTGGCCGAACAGGGCGACGACGTGCTCCTGAACCTCGCCTCCAATGAGTACTTCTCGGCCGTGAAACGCCCGGCGCTCAAGGCTCGCATCATCGATACCGAGTTCCGCGACCAAAAGAACGGCCAGCACAAGATCATCAGCTTCTACGCCAAGAAAGCGCGCGGGATGATGAGCCGCTTCGTGATTGCCGAGCGCATCGATAACCCCGAGCATCTGAAGCAGTTCGACATGCAGGGCTACCGCTTCAGCAAGGAACTTTCCAACGCTGACAAGCTGGTGTTCCTGCGGGATGAAAGCGACGCTTGAAAGCGGCATTGATCGCGCCACAACGACGCGGTTCGCCTCGAATCGCGTCGAGTCATTTCCTCCCTGCCCCACTTTAGCCCTCCCTCTGACGCGCAAATCGCATGAAGCGATCCTGTTTTCTCTCCTCGTGATCGCCAATTCGGTCACTTTCAAAGTTCCATTACGGCATTTTTGCCGGACGAACGGCACGATAGCCATAACGTTGGCGCCAATAAATAATCACTTTTAAAATTTCCGAGATTTTTCTCAAAATTCCAATAACATTTTTGAGTAGTGGCACTTTAGCTTTTTGCACTAGTGGCACAGTTACATACACTTGCCTCAACCCCCTAACAATAAAGGGTGAAACAGAAACTGCCATCATAGTGCAACCACTGCCGACATCGGAAAGGTTTCAAAAAATCTCAAAAAGAGGACGGGCGGCCAGGAACTTCTGGGGAAACCTCATGCTCCTACATCCCGTAACAATTCTCGTCCACCTTGTGAGACATCTCTTACAGGGAATAACGATAGAGCCAAAAGTTACGCTTCAACCTAGTTAGACCCTCCGGTCTATGTGGTACGTACAAGGAGAGAACGCACCAAACTAGTTGAGTTAAATGAGCAAGCACCAAACGGGTGCCTGCAGCCACTGACGAGCAAGACAATACTGAATCATGGCCAAAGGCCTTGAGCCAGAGGCGCGGCAGCGACTCGCAACCATCCGCTGGAGTGTTATGCCATATCCCAGATCGGGAACACGTATATATACATACGCGCTACCCGACGCATGTAACCGTACAGTTAGAGCCTACCTGCTACACCAGGGCGCTCACACTTAAATTCTGCCTGTGCTTGTGTCACGACATTAACTTGCCGTGCGGACGAGTGCGCGAAACTTGTAAGACAGTTCCTGAATACAGGTTCTATTCCAGCCAACTAATGGCGTTAAAATCGAGGAGATTACGATGCATATCAGCATCTTTGGTTTGGGCTATGTCGGTGCAGTATGTGCTGGTTGCCTCTCGGCGCGCGGTCATGATGTGGTCGGTGTGGATATTTCCAGCGCCAAGATCGATCTGATCAACCAGGGCAAGTCTCCAATCGTGGAACCGGGTCTGGGCGAGCTTCTGGAAAACGGGATCAAGAACGGTAAATTGCGTGGCACTACCGATTTTTCCGAAGCGATTCGCGCAACCGACCTGTCGATGATCTGCGTCGGCACGCCCAGCAAGAAAAACGGCGACCTGGAACTGGACTTCATCGAATCCGTCTGCCGCGAAATCGGTTTCGTGCTGCGCGAAAAGACTTCGCGCCATACCATCGTCGTGCGCAGCACCGTTCTGCCGGGCACGGTCGCAAACGTTGTCATCCCGATTCTGGAAGACTGCTCGGGCAAGAAAGCCGGTGTTGACTTCGGCGTTGCCGTCAACCCTGAGTTCCTGCGCGAAAGCACCGCGATCGCCGACTACGATCATCCTCCGATGACCGTCATCGGGGAATTCGACAAAGCCTCAGGTGACGTTCTGCAATCGCTGTACGAAGAACTCGACGCGCCGATCATCCGCAAGGACATCGCCGTTGCCGAGATGATCAAGTACACCTGCAACGTCTGGCACGCGACCAAGGTCACCTTCGCCAACGAAATCGGCAACATCGCCAAGGCGGTCGGCGTCGACGGTCGCGAAGTGATGGACGTGGTCTGCCAGGACAAGGCCCTGAACCTGTCGCAGTACTACATGCGCCCAGGCTTCGCCTTCGGCGGTTCGTGCCTGCCAAAAGACGTTCGCGCCCTGACCTACCGCGCCAGCTCCCTGGACGTCGAAGCGCCGCTGCTCAACTCGCTGATGCGCAGCAACGTGTCCCAGGTGCAGAACGCATTCGACATCGTCGCCGCCGCTGACACCCGCAAGGTTGCCCTGCTGGGTCTGAGCTTCAAGGCCGGCACCGACGATCTGCGCGAAAGCCCGCTGGTGGAACTGGCCGAGATGCTGATCGGCAAAGGCTTTGACCTGAGCATCTACGACGCCAACGTCGAGTACGCCCGTGTTCACGGCGCGAACAAAGACTACATCGAGTCGAAAATCCCTCACGTTTCCTCCCTGCTCAACTCGGACTTCGACGCGGTTGTCGACGGCTCCGACGTGATCATCCTGGGCAACCGTGACGAGCGTTTCCGCACCTTGGCGAACAACGCTCCGGCCGGCAAAAAGGTCATCGACCTGGTGGGCTTCATGAAAGGCACCACCTCTGACGACGGTCAGACCGAAGGCATCTGCTGGTAAAGCAGCGGCAAGCTGCAAGCTTCAAGCGACAAGTTCAAAGCCAGCTCCAGGCCTCAGGTCCAACGCGTTCTCGCTCGGGCTTGTGGCTTGAAGCTCGCGGCTTGCAACTGATTTTTAGGGACTTCGATTATGCACAGGCTAAAACAAGGCTTTCTTCAAGCCGCTGGTTGGCTGTTTTATTTAAGTTTGCTGGCTGCCATTGCCATGGCACTGCCCGCATCGCTGTTTGACTCGCAGTCCAAAGACTTTATTTTCCTGGTCGGTATCGTCGGTATCTGGCGTTACTCGATGGGCGCAACGCACTTTGTGCGCGGCATGATTTTTCTCTACATCGTCTACCCGCACCTGCGCCGCAAAGTGCGCAAACTGGGCACGGCGGCTGATCCATCCCATGTGTTCCTGATGGTCACCAGCTTTCGCATCGACGCGCTGACCACCGCTCAGGTGTACAGCTCGGTGATCGAAGAGGCCATCGCCTGCGGCTACCCGACCACGGTCGTGTGCTCGCTGGTGGAGATGTCCGATGAGCTGCTGGTCAAGGCGCTGTGGGCCAAGTACAACCCGCCCGAGCACGTGAAGCTGGACTTCGTGCGTATCGCCGGTACCGGCAAGCGTGACGGCCTGGCCTTTGGTTTCCGCGCCATCTCGCGACACATGCCGGACGACCGCGCAGTGGTTGCCGTGATCGATGGCGACACCGTGCTGGCTGAAGGCGTGGTCAAGAAAACCGTGCCTTGGTTCCAGCTGTTCGGCAACGTTGGCGGCCTGACCACCAACGAATTTTGCGAAGTGCGCGGCGGTTACATCATGAGCGAGTGGCACAAGCTGCGCTTCGCTCAGCGCCACATCAACATGTGCTCGATGGCCCTGTCCAAGCGCGTGCTGACCATGACCGGTCGTATGTCGGTGTTCCGCGCCACGGTGGTGACCGACCCGGACTTCATCGCTGACGTGGAAAGCGACTCGCTGCAGCACTGGCGTCTGGGCCGCTTCAAGTTTTTGACCGGCGACGACAAGTCCAGCTGGTTCAGCCTGATGCGCCTGGGTTACGACACGTTCTACGTGCCGGATGCGGCGATCAACACGGTCGAGCACCCGCCAGAGAAGAGCTTCCTCAAGGCCAGCCGCAAGCTGATGTACCGCTGGTACGGCAACAACCTGCGTCAGAACTCCCGCGCGCTGGGTCTGGGCGTTCGCCGCCTGGGCGTGTTCACCAGCATCGTGCTGTTCGACCAGCGCGTGTCGATGTGGACTTCGATCCTGGGCCTGACCGTCGCCCTGCTCGCGGCCTTCAAATACGGCATCGCGTTCCTGCTGGCCTACCTGCTGTGGATAGGCATCACCCGCCTGATCCTGACGCTGCTGCTGTCGTGCTCCGGGCACGCCATCGGCCCCGCCTACCCCGTGATTCTTTATTACAACCAGATCGTCGGCGCGCTGATGAAGATCTACGTCTTCTTCCGCCTCGACCGTCAGTCCTGGACCCGCCAGGACACCAAACTGAGCCGTGACATGGCCAGCTTCCAGGGTTGGTTCAACACCTGGTCGTCTCGAACCATGACTTTCTCGGCGGGCAGCATCTTCGTTGCCGTGCTGCTGACAATGGTCTGACCGGGTCTGAAGACCGCACTAATGGATCAACTCGATTAATCAGGAATTACCGACATGAACACAGCCGTGAATGCAAACGTCGTCCATGAATCCGAAGCTCAGCGCCAGCACGCCCGGATCAAGATCCCAGCCAAGCTGCGCCTGCTCAATGGCCAGCCGAATGCCCCGCTGGTGCGCATCGAAGACCTGTCGGCCGGCGGTCTGAGCTACATTGCTCCCGCCAACCTGAAGCCTACCGTGGGCGAAGTCATCAAGGGTCGACTGCAGTTCCTGATCGACAACCTGGGCCTGGCCATGGACGTCGAATTGCAGGTCCGCGCCTATGACCCGGCAAGCGGCCGCGTCGGCTGCCAGTTCCAGCATCTGGAAGCGCAAGACATCGCAACCCTGCGCCACCTGATCACCTCGCACCTGTCTGGCGAGATCGTCAGCATGGGTGAAGTGCTGGCCACCCTGCAGCGCGACAACTTCACCAAAGCGCGCAAGGTCAAGGACAGCGGCAGCGGCCTGAGCGCCTTTGGTCGCCTGCGTGCCGTGACCTTCAGCGCCGGTATCTTCGTGGTGGGCCTGGTTGCGTTCGGCTTCGTGGCCAAGTCGGTCTACGGCATGTACTTCGTCAGCCACTCCACATCGGGCCTGGTGAGCGTGCCGAGCATGGACGTGACCATGCCGCGCGACGGCACCGTGACCAGCCTTGTCGCGCCCAACGGCGACGTTGCCAAAGGCGCGCCGCTGGCATCGTTCAACACCAGCATGCTGGACGTGCTCAAGGGCAACCTGGACCCGGATGAAATGCAGCCGGCGAAGATCGAAGAACTGTTCGGTCGCCAACTGGCCGGCACCCTCACCAGCCCCTGCGACTGCGTGATCAGCAAGCAGCTGGTTGCCAACGGTCAGTACGCCGCCAAGGGTGACGTGATCTTCCAGATGGTGCCGCGCAACGTGCCGGCCAGCATTGATGCCCGCTTCACCTACCGCCAGTTCGCCGACGTGCAGCCAGGCGCGCGCGTCAACTTCCAGGTCGCAGGCCAGGAAGGCACGCACAGCGGCAAGATCGTCAGCTCCACGGCCCTGAGCCCGGCTGACCTGTCGTCGGACATTCGTGTGCAGATCCAGCCTGACGAATCCCTGAGCAGCAGCCTGGCGGGTCTGCCGGTGGAAGTGGTCAGTGATCGCGGTCCTTCGCTGAACTGGCTGATCGACAAAGCCACTGCTGCAGGTCTCTGATCATGACCGGCCCTCTACGAAGCGTGTCCGCCCCGGCGGTATTGAGCCTGGCCATCGCCCTCACTCTGGGCGGTTGCGGCCTCAACCTGCCTGACCAGCGTCTGGCCAATGAGGCCCTGCAACGCGGCGACACCAACCTCGCCGAGCAGAACTATCGCCAGTTGGCCGACATGGGTTACGCCGAAGCGCAGGTGGGTCTTGCAGATATTCAGGTCGGCACCCGCGACCCCGAGCAGATCAAACAGGCCGAGGCGACCTATCGCGCGGCAGCCGACACCTCGCCACGGGCGCAATCGCGCCTGGGCAAGCTGTTGGCGGTCAAGCCCAACTCCACCGAGGCCGAGCAGCGCGAAGCCGAGGGTCTGTTGAAGAAAGCCTTCGCCAATGGTGAATCCGGCACGCTGATCCCGCTGGCCATGCTCTACCTGCAATACCCGCACACGTTCCCAGACGTGAATGCGCAGCAGAAGATCAACGAATGGCGCGCTCAGGGTTATCCGGAAGCGGGTCTGGCGCAGGTGGTGCTGTATCGCACCCAGGGCACCTACGACCAGCATCTGGCGGAAGTCGAGACCATCTGCAAACAGGCGCTGCGCACCAGCGACGTTTGCTACATGGAACTGGCCACGGTCTATCAGAAACGTGGCGAAACCGACAAACAGGCCGCCCTGATCAAGCAGATGGAAAGCGGCTATTCGAGCGGCAGCGTCCCGGCCATGCGTGTCGACACCGTCGCCCGTGTGCTGGCCGATTCGACCCTTGGCAAACCCGACGAGAAGACCGCTCAGCAACTGCTGGAGAAGGTCGCCCCGGGTTATCCGGCGTCGTGGGTGAGCCTGGCGCAGCTGCTGTACGACTTCCCGGAACTCGGCGACGTCAACAAGATGATGGAGTACCTGGACAACGGCCGAGCGGCGGATCAACCCCGCGCCGAGCTGCTGCTGGGCAAGCTCTACTACGAAGGCAAGCTGGTGCTGCCGGACGCGAAAAAAGCCGAGGAGCACCTGACCAAGGCGGCCCCGACGCAGATCTCCGCGCACTATTACCTGGGCCAGCTGTACCGCCGTGGCTACCTCGGCAATCCCGACCCGCAACGCGCCGTCAACGAACTGCTGACGTCCGCTCGCGGTGGCCAGAACAGCGCCGACTTCGCCCTCGCGCAGTTGTTCTCCCAAGGCAAGGGCATCAAGCCTGACCCGGTCAACGCGTGGGTCTTCGGTCAACTGGCGCAGGCCCAGGGCACGCCGCAGGCGACCGACCTGATGCAGCAACTGAACGACCAACTGCCCCCTGAGAAACGTGCCCAGGCACAGAGTCTTCTCCAACGCGAACAGCAGGTCCGTGGCACTACAGCGCAGAACGCGCTGGCCTTGCAGAGCCTGCAAGAAGAAAAAGACGGCGAGGACGCACCTCTATGAAGCTTAAATTGAACCCTCTGATGGCGGCCGGGCTTGGTCTGGGCTTCACCCTGATCTGGGCCACGCCGACATTGGCTGCCTTGACCGATACCCAGAATTTCGGCATCGAAGTCAAAGCCACCGGCCAGATGGAAGATGACCGTGACCTGGGCACCCGCGGCGGTGGCGACGTCAACGGTGTCGGTCTGGACCTGCGCCCATGGGCTTATGGCGAATGGGGCAACTGGAGCGGCTACGCGATGGGCCAGGTGGTCACTGCCACTGACACCATCCAGACCGACCCGCTGGATCAGCAGGTCACCGACGCCAACGGTCAAAGCAGCCAGCGCGCACGCAAGACCTCCAGCAGCCGCGAAGTGGACGACAGCTATGCTGCCCTGCGCGAGTTCTGGATCGGCTACAGCGGCTTCACGCCCTACCCTGGCGAGATCCTGAAACTGGGTCGCCAGCGTCTGCGCAACGACGACGGCCAGTGGCACGACACCAACATCGAGGCCCTGAACTGGACCTTCGATACCACCCTGCTCAAGGCAGAAGTCGGCGCCGCCCAGCGCTTCAGCGAATACCGCACCGACCTCACCGAGCTGTCGGCACAGGACAAGGATCGCCAGCACCTGTTCGGCGATGTGGAATACCAATGGATGCCAGGCCAGTGGGCCGGCATTCGGGCGCACCACAGCCATGACGACGGCAGCCTCAAGCATCAGGGCGAGGCCATCGACGATCTGGACAAGACCAGCCGTGGCGACCTGACCTGGCTCGGCCTGCAGGCCAACAGCGATGCCTACAACTATCGCAACCTGAACACCGTCAACTACTGGGGCAGCCTGACCTGGCTGACCGGTAACCGCGATCAGATCGGTTCGAGCTACGACGCCACCACCGACCAGTACCTGGCCGGTCAGAAAGACAGCAGCCACGTGAGCGGCTGGGCGACCGATCTGGGCCTGCGTTTGCGTCTCGATCCGCAATGGCAGGTCGGCGGCGCTTACTCGCGCGCCAGCAAGAACTACGAGCAGAACGGCCTTGAGAGCAACCGCTCGAACTGGACCGGCACCCGCTCGCGCGTGCACCGCTTCGGTGAAGCCTTCCAGGGCGAAATGGCCAACGTGGAATCCGGCTCGCTGTTCGCCTCCTGGCAGATGCAAGAGGACTACGACGCCTCGCTGATCTACCACAAGTTCCGTCGCGTCGATGGCCACGCGGGCATCGGTGGTGCAGGCGTGAACCCTGCCAGCGAGAGCGTCGATGCCGATGGCGTCTCGACCTTCACGTCCTTGCCAATGGAAGACGGCAACAAGGACCTGGGTCAGGAGATGGACCTGGTGGTCACCAAATACTTCAAGCAGGGCCTGCTGCCGACCTCAGTCAGCCAGTCCTTCGACGAGCCGTCAGCGCTGATCCGCCTGCGTGCGGGCGTGTTCAAACCCGGCGATGCCTATGGCAGCGGTGTGGACAACTACATGCACCGCGCCATCGTCGACGTCATCTGGCGCTTCTGATGCAAGCCGCGATAGGAGTGCAATGACATGAACAGCCAAGCAAACAGTTTGCGGTCACGGGCCTGGCCCCACGCCCTGCTGGAAAGCGCTGCACTGAGAAGTGCGGTGCTCGGTGGCGTGCTGCTGCTGTCCGGCGTTCCGGCGATGGCCAACACCACGCCGACAACGCCTGCGCCAGCGGCTCAACCGGCCGCCGACGATGACGTGGTCAAAGGCCTGCATCAGGCCAAGACCTACACCATCACCAGCCCCGACCCGGGCGCGTTGATGATGAGCAAACCCAAGCTGCCGGACCTCTCGGGTTACACCCAGCAGGCCATGCAGAAGAAGATCGTGCGCAGCAAACCAGGCAAGGTGTCGATCCGCCGCATGATGCAGGAAGACGCGCTGAAGGAGTTCATCGGCGGCGATAACAAGATGGCCGAATGGGTGGCCCGTCAACACGGCATCCCCCAGGCGATCTTCGTCGACGACGGCTACATGACCCTTCAGGAACTGGCGAAGAAAGTGCCCAAACAGTACCTGAGCGAAACCTCGCCGGGTGTGTTCCTGGCGCGTCTGCCAATCGTGGTGGGCAAGAAAGGCATCTTCGAAGTCGACAAGAAAACCACCGAGCTGCGCCTGTCTCAGGAAGCCGGTGCGTTCCTGGTCAACGACAACCAGTTGTTTATGCAGGACACCCGACTGACCGGCTGGAGCGAGAAGGCCAACGGCCCGTCGATCTACAAGACGCCGAAGGAATTTCGTCCGTTCCTGCTGTCCTGGGGCGGCAGCCAGACCTACCTGTTCAACACCAAGGTCGCCAGCCTTGGCTACAACAACAGCAAGTCGTACGGGGTGAGTATTTCCCAGTACACGCCGAACATGAAGGCTCAGATGAACCGCCCGGATCCGACCGGCTGGATCGTCAATTCCGAGTTCTCGGACATGTGGTACGGCTACTACTGCTATGAAACCCGCGACTTCGTGGTCAAGGGCAACACCTACCGCGACAACATCATCTACGGCATCGACCCACACGACCGTTCCCACGGTCTGATCATTGCCGAGAACACGGTGTACGGGACCAAGAAAAAGCACGGGATCATCATATCCCGTGAGGTGAACGACAGCTTTATCATCAACAACAAGAGCTACGAGAACCACCTGTCCGGCATCGTTCTGGACCGTAACAGCGTGAACAATCTGGTGGCCTACAACCAGATCTACCGCAACCACACCGACGGCATCACGTTGTACGAGAGCGCCGACAACCTGCTGTGGGGCAACCGCGTGTTCGCCAACAAGCGCCACGGCATCCGGGTTCGCAACAGCACCAACATCAAGCTGTACGAGAACCTGGCCATCGGCAACGGCCTGATGGGTGTTTACGGTCACATCAAGGATCTGTCCGACACCGACCGCGACATCAAGCTCGATCCGTTCGACGCCGAAGTGTCGCTGATCATGGTCGGTGGCGAACTGACCTCCAACGGTTCAGGCCCCCTGTCCATCGACTCGCCCCTGAGTGTCGAGCTGTACAAGGTGTCGATGCTCGCGCCGACCAAGAGCAGCGGGATCAGCTTCAACGGCGTGCTCGGCGATCGTCAGGACGAAATCCTCGATCTGCTGGTACGCCAACAAAAAGCCGTGTTGATCGACCCGGTCGAAAGCCAGAAACAACTCCGGGACTGAGGAAGCCATTTCTATGCACGCACACTTGATCAAATTGCTGACGCTGTCGGGCCTCACCGCCGCGCTGTTCGCGGCCAGCAACGCTGCGTCGGCGGCCGATGCCACGGCGCCGAACTTCACCGCCGAGCCTTGCTGCAGCTTGTGCCCGGAAGCGCACGACGAGAAAAACTACGTCACCCGCTACCAGCAGAACTTCACCACGCTGGTGCAGGCTCAGGGCGACTGGCTGTTCCGTACCAAAGAAGATTTGCGCACCGAGTTCGACACCACGCCCGAAGGCTACCGCCGCATGCAACAGCTGCACGACGCCTTCAAGAGCAAGGGCGTGGAGCTGGTAGTGGTGTATCAGCCGACCCGCGGTCTGGTCGATCGCAACAAGCTGTTCCCGGCCGAGCGTGACAAGTTCGATTACAACACCGCGCTGCGCAACTACCAGGCCATGCTCGGTCGCTTCGCGAAAATGGGCTACACCGTGCCGGACCTGTCGCCGCTGACCAACGAGCAGCAGGCCCATGATTTCTACTTTCGCGGTGACCAGCACTGGACCCCGTACGGCGCCCAGCGCACGGCGAAAATCGTCGCCGATTCGGTGCACAAGATGGCCGCCTTCAAGGACATTCCAAAGCGCGAATTCGAGACCCATTTGTCAGGTCGCATGGGCAAGAAGGGCACTCTGCACAACATGGCCGGTCAGTTGTGCGGCACCAGCTACGCCATCCAGTACATGGATCAGTTCGAGACCGAACCCAAGGGCGAAGCGGCCGACGGCGATCTGTTCGGCGATTCCGGCAACCCGGAAATCACCCTGGTCGGTACCAGTCACAGCGGCAAGAACTACAACTTTGCCGGTTTTCTGCAGGAATACATCGGTGCCGACGTGTTGAACGTCGCCTTCCCCGGCGGCGGCCTTGAAGGGTCGATGCTGCAGTACCTGGGCAGCGACGACTTTCAGAAGCATCCGCCGAAGATTCTCATCTGGGAATTCTCTCCGCTGTACCGTCTGGACCAGGAGACCATCTATCGCCAGATGATGTCGCTGCTGGATAACGGCTGCGAAGGCAAACCGGCGCTGATGACCACCAAAACCTCCCTCAAGCCTGGCACCAACGAGCTGTTGGTCAACGGCAAAAACGGCATCAAGGATGTGCGCAACGGCAGTAATCAGATCGACATCAAGTTCGCCGACACCTCGGTGAAAACCCTTCAGGCGCGCCTGTGGTACATGAACGGCCGCCACGAAGACCTGAAGATCGAGAAACCTGAAACATCCGAAACCGACGGGCGCTTCTCCTTCGAACTGCGCGATGACAAGGACTGGGCTGACCAGCAATTGCTCGCACTGGAAGTGCAGGGTCCTGAAGCGGGCGCTGCACCGCAGGAAGTCGAAGCGAAAGTATGCAAACGCAACGTGTTCCCGAATGTCGCGCATCAAACCGCGCAAGCCGGGCTATGAGGCTCTTATGCACACTCCAAAACTGATGCTCCCCACCCTTCTCTCGCTGGCCGTGCTGTCTGCTTCGGTATTCGCCACCAGCGCCAGTGCCGCGTCGACCCTCGTACCGCCACAGGGTTACTACGAGGGTGTGGAAAAATTCAAGACCGGCGAGAACAAGTTCACCTGTGAAGCGACCCCGCAGCCCTACACCGGCCCGCTGCAGTTCCGCAGCAAGTATGAGGGCTCGGACAAGGCCCGCGCGACGCTGAACGTCGCGTCGGAGCAAGCCTTCCGCGATACCACCAAGGACATCACCACCATGGAGCGCAACACCGCCAAAGTGGTGATGCAGTACATGCGTGATGGTCGTCCCGAGCAGCTCGATTGCGCCCTGGGCATGCTCACCACCTGGGCCAAGGCTGACGCGCTGGAGTCCAAGGACTTCAACCACACCGGCAAGTCGATGCGCAAATGGGCGCTGGGCAGCATGTCCTCGTCTTACTTGCGCCTGAAGTTCTCCGAGTCGCACCCACTGGCCACCCGTGGTCAGGATGCGCAAGTGATCGAGGCCTGGTTCAGCAAGCTGGCCGATCAGGTGGTCAGCGACTGGAGCAACCTGCCGCTGGAGAAGATCAACAACCACTCCTACTGGGCAGCCTGGTCGGTGATGTCCACCGCCGTGGCGACCAACCGCAAGGACCTGTTCGACTGGTCGGTGAAAGAGTTCAAGGTCGCAGCCAATCAGATCGACCAGCAGGGCTTCCTGCCGAACGAGCTCAAGCGCAAACAGCGCGCGCTGGCGTACCACAACTACGCCCTGCCGCCACTGGCGATGATCGCCAGTTTCGCTCAGGCCAACGGCGTCGATCTGCGTCCGGAAAACAACGGCGCGCTCAAACGCCTGGGTGACCGGGTACTGGCCGGGGTCAAGGATTCGGGTGACGAATTCCAGGCCAAGGACGGCGTGAAGCAGGACATGACGGACCTGAAAACCGACATGAAATTCGCCTGGCTGGAACCCTACTGCTCACTCTATGACTGCGGCCCGGACACGCTGGAGCGCAAGCACAAGATGCAGCCGTTCAAGAACTTCCGCCTGGGCGGCGACATGACCCGCACTTATGACCCTTCCCACGAGAAAGGCGAGAAAGGCGGTTCGTAAGAGCGATGGGCATTTCCAGGTACGACACCTGTGTCTTGTCTGGTGATGCCCCTGTGGGAGCCGGCTTGCTGGCGAATGCGGTCATCCAGCTGCACATGCGTACCTGACCTGACGCATTCGCCAGCAAGCCAGCTCCCACAGGTTAGTAACGCGTCATGAGTTGGAAATGTTGCACCCCTCCGATTGTTCATGGGGGGTTTGGGGGGGCTTTGGCCCTTGATGCTGGACAAACGGAGAGATAAGGATGGTTTTCTCATCCAACGTGTTCCTGTTCCTGTTCTTGCCGGTGTTCCTCGGCTTGTACTACGTGAGCGGGAACCGCTACCGCAACCTTTTGCTGCTGGTGGCCAGCTACGTCTTCTACGCCTGGTGGCGTGTGGACTTCCTGGCCCTGTTCGCGGCGGTGACGCTGTGGAACTACTGGATTGGCCTGCGCGTCGGTGCGGCCGGGGTCAGGACCAAACCGGCGCAGCGCTGGCTGCTGCTGGGCGTTGCGGTCGACCTGTGCATCCTCGGCTACTTCAAGTACGCCAACTTCGGTGTGGACAGCCTCAACGCGATCATGACCTCGTTCGGTCTTGAGCCGTTCATCCTGACGCACGTGCTGTTGCCGATCGGGATCTCGTTCTACATCTTCGAGTCCATCAGCTACATCATCGACGTCTACCGTGGCGACACGCCGGCGACGCGCAACCTGATCGACTTCGCAGCGTTCGTGGCCATCTTCCCGCACCTGATCGCCGGCCCCGTGCTGCGTTTCCGCGACCTGGTGGATCAGTTCAACAACCGCACCCACACGCTGGACAAGTTCAGTGAAGGCTGCACGCGCTTCATGCAGGGTTTCATCAAGAAGGTCTTCATCGCCGACACCCTGGCGGTCGTGGCCGACCACTGCTTCGCCCTGCAAAACCCGACCACGGGCGATGCCTGGCTCGGTGCGCTGGCCTACACCGCACAGCTGTATTTCGACTTCTCCGGTTACAGCGACATGGCCATCGGCCTGGGCCTGATGATGGGTTTCCGCTTCATGGAAAACTTCAAACAGCCTTATGTCAGCCAATCGATTACCGAGTTCTGGCGTCGCTGGCACATCAGCCTGTCCACTTGGCTGCGTGACTACCTGTACATCACCCTGGGCGGCAACCGTGGCGGCAAGGTCGCGACCTACCGCAACCTGTTCCTGACCATGCTGCTGGGCGGTCTGTGGCACGGCGCCAACATCACCTACATCGTCTGGGGTGCCTGGCACGGTGTGTGGCTGGCGATCGAAAAAGCGCTGGGCATCAACACCGCGCCCAAGACCTTCAACGTCGTGCGCTGGGCCTTCACCTTCCTGCTGGTGGTGATGGGCTGGGTGATCTTCCGCGCCGAGAACCTGCACGTTGCCGCCCGTATGTACGGCGCGATGTTCAGCTTCAGTGAATGGCAGCTCTCGGACCTCAATCGCGCCAGCCTCACGGGCCTTCAAGTGGCGACCCTGATCGTTGCGTACATCACCCTGGCGTTCTTCGGCCTGCGCGACTTCTACCGCAATCGCGCACCGGAAAAACCAAAAGGTGACGCGCCGGTTCAAGCCGACGGCCCTGCTTCAGCCGTACCAGGCCTGATCAAGGCCGTACCGGGTGACACGCCAGGCAGCATTCATCAACCGGGTTACATCGTCGGCACCGACGCGCAGGTTCAGCCTGCCTACTGGACCGCCGATTGGTCGCGCTACGTCATGCGCGCCCTGATCCTGCTGATGTTCGTGGCCTCGATTCTCAAACTCTCGGCGGCCAGCTTCTCGCCGTTCCTGTACTTCCAGTTCTGAGGCGCCTGACATGACCCGCTCATTGCGTTTCATCTACATCTTTCTGTTCCTGGCCATCTTGCTGGCGCTGGGTCTGTGGTCGCTGCGCAGCTTCATCGGCTTCTCGACGTCCAAGGAAACCACGGTGCTTAACGGCCACTGGACCAAGGCCGTGGAGACCCACTACGACGATCAGTTCCCGATCAAGCGGCTGGGCACCAACCTCTGGGCCGCGCTGGATTACAAGGTGTTCAACGAAGGTCGTCCGGGCGTGATCCTCGGCAAGGACCAGTGGCTGTACACCGACGAGGAATTCGACGCGGTGGCCAACGGCGAGCAGAACGAAGCCGACAACCTGGCGATCATCGAAGGCGTGCGCGACACCCTGAAAAAACAGGGCACGCAGCTGGTGCTGGCCATCGTTCCGGCCAAGACCCGGCTGTATCCGGAGCACATCGGGGACACCAAGCCCTCGGCGCTGCACACCGATCTGTACCAGCAGTTCCACGCTCAGATGAATCAGGCCGGCATCATCGCCCCTGACCTCTTGGCGCCGCTGCAAGGCGCCAAGGACAAGGGCCAGGTCTTCCTGCGCACTGACACCCACTGGACGCCGATGGGCGCCGAAGTCGTGGCACAGCAACTGAGTGAGGCGATCTCGCAAAAGACCCCGCTCAGCGGCGACCCGCAGACCTTCGTCACCGAAGCCAAGTCCAGCGAGCCGTACAAGGGCGACCTGACCAACTTCCTGCCGCTGGACCCGCTGTTCAGCAACCTGCTGCCCAAGCCGGACGACCTGCAACAACGCAGCACCAATCCTGCGCAAACCGAGGGTGACGGTGGCGACGCGCTGTTCGCGGACAACGCGGTGGCGGTCGGTCTGGTCGGCACCAGCTACAGCGCCAACCCCAACTGGAACTTCGCTGGCGCCCTGAAACAGGCCCTGCACAGCGACGTGGTGAATTACGCCGAAGACGGCCATGGCCCGATCCTGCCGATGCTCAAGTATCTGCAGACCGACGCCTTCAAGAGCAGCCCGCCGCAGGTGCTCATCTGGGAATTCCCGGAGCGCTACCTGCCCGCTCACAACGACCTGACCGAGTTCGATCCGCAGTGGATCGCCGAACTCAAGAAGGCTCGTGACCCACAACAAAATCTGGCTCAGAACGCCAATCAATCCGAGTCGCCCAACCGGGCGCAAAACTGAGAGGACTCCTCACATGACTATGCAGACCACCCCTCACATGCCTACCAGTTCGACCAAGTCCGGCCTGTTGAAAACCTGCGTCCTGGCCGCCAGCCTGGGCTTCGTCTCCCTCTCCGCCTTCGCCGGTGGCGACGCCGCCCTGTACGGCCCGACCGCACCGAAAGGCTCGACCTTCGTGCGGGTCTACAACGCCAGCAACGCCGAAATCAGCGCCAGCGTGGGCAACACCAGCCTCAACGAAATCGGCCCGCTGGCCAGCAGCGACTTCAGCTTCATGCCCCAAGGTGACTACAGCGCCAAGATCGGCAGCAACACCCTGCCGGTGAAACTGGCGAGCGATCACTACTACACCATCGTCAACAACACCTCGGGCGCGCCACAGCTGGTGGAAGAGCCACCGTTCAAGAACAAGCAGAAGTCCCTGGTGCGCGTGCAGAACCTGAGCGACAAGGCGCTGACCCTGAAGACCGCCGACGGCAAGACCGCGGTCGTGGATTCGGTAAAAGCCAAGGGCACCGGCGAGCGTGAAATCAACCCGGTCAAAGTCAGCTTCGCGCTGTTCGACGGCGACAAGAAAGTCAGCGACCTGAAGCCGGTTGCCCTGGAGCGCGGTGAGGCAGCGGTGCTGTACGTCACCGGCAACGGCAGCAACCTGTCGCCAGTGTGGGTCAAGCGCCCGACGTCCACGCAGTAATACCGAGAACACCGCCTTCGGCTGTTGATTCTGGCCGAAGGCCGTAGGAGCGCGCTTGCTCTGGGCGGCATTCCGACGATTGCAATGTGTCAGTCGACAGAATTGCTTCGGACATACCGGCCCCATCGCGGGCAAGCGCGCTCCTACAGGCTCCCAACAACTAGAAACACCCGAAACGACAGACAAAAACCGACGTATAGCCCAAACAAACGCTATCGAAATTTTGGAGAAACAAAATGATTCCAGTGATCTTGTCAGGTGGCAGCGGTTCCCGACTCTGGCCTCTTTCGCGTAAACAGTTTCCAAAACAGTTCCTGGCATTGACCGGCGAGCACACTCTCTTCCAGCAGACCCTCGAACGCCTGCAGTTCGAAGGCATGCAGCACCCGATCGTGGTGTGCAACAAGGACCACCGCTTCATCGTCGGCGAGCAGCTCGACGGGCTGGGCCTGGACACCCAGGCGATCATCATGGAACCGTTCGGTCGCAACACCGCGCCGGCCGTGGCTATCACCGCGATGATGCTGGCCAACGAGGGCCGTGACGAGTTGATGCTGGTGCTGCCGGCCGACCACGTCATCGACGACCAGAAATCCCTGCAACGCGCCCTGGCCCTGGCCACTGTGGCCGCCGAGCGTGGCGAGATGGTGCTGTTCGGCGTGCCGGCCACCAAGCCTGAAACCGGCTACGGCTACATCAAATCCACCGCCGACGCCCTGCTGCCGGAAGGCGTGAGCCGCGTCGCCCAGTTCGTCGAAAAACCGGACGAGCAACGCGCCCAGGAATTCGTCGAAGCCGGCGGTTACTTCTGGAACAGCGGCATGTTCCTGTTCCGCGCCAGCCGTTACCTGGAAGAGCTGAAAAAGCACGATCCGGACATCTACGACAACTGCCTGCTGACCCTTGAGCGCAGCAAGCACGACGGCGAGAACATCGAACTGGACCAAGCCAGCTTCGCCTGCTGCCCGGACAACTCGATCGACTACGCGGTGATGGAAAAAACCCAGCGCGCCTGCGTCGTGCCGCTGGACGCGGGCTGGAGCGATGTCGGCTGCTGGTCGTCGCTGTGGGACGTGCATGCGAAGGACGATAACGGCAACGTCACCAAAGGCGACGTGGTCATCCAGGACAGCCGCAACTGCATGATTCAGGGCAACGGCAAACTGGTCACCGTGATCGGCCTGGACAACATCGTGGTCGTCGAAACCAAGGACGCCATGATGATTGCCCACAAGGACAAGGTTCAGGGCGTGAAGCAGATGGTCAACACCCTCAATGAGCAGGGCCGCAGCGAAACCCAGAACCACCTGGAAGTCTACCGCCCATGGGGCTCGTACGACTCCGTGGACATGGGCGGCCGCTTCCAGGTCAAGCGCATCTCGGTCAAACCGGGCGCCAGCCTCTCGCTGCAGATGCACCACCACCGCGCCGAACACTGGATCGTCGTATCGGGCACCGCTCAGGTCACCTGTGACGAAAACGTGTTCCTGCTGACTGAAAACCAGTCGACCTACATTCCGATCGCCTCGGTCCACCGCCTGCGCAACCCAGGCAAGATCCCGCTGGAAATCATCGAAGTGCAATCGGGCAGCTACCTGGGCGAAGACGACATCGAGCGCTTCGAAGACGTCTACGGTCGTTCGACCCCTGGCATCGAAGCCGGCGTGAGAACCCAGACCATCGCGCGCTGAGACAACGACAAGCAACAGATGTAGTGCCCCCGCCCGCCCCTGCGTATTCCCCATCCGCAGGGGTGGGCGGGGGCTTTTTTTTTGCCCGCGTCTGCAAGCCTCCTCACAAACGTCGATTGGTCTGCCCCTCCCCTTTCGGTACGATGCCTTCATCTGCACCTTGAGAGCGAAGACATGATCATCGGCGCCGTACTGCTCTTTACCTGGCTGATCCTGCTGCTGCGTTACCCCGCCAAGGCCCTGCCTGTGTCACTGGCGGCCGCCATCGGGCTGGCCATCGTCGCGGGCTTCGTGGTCTGGGAAGACAAGCGCGACGCCCAGCGCCTGGAACGCCTTCAGTTGCGCCTGAACTACGCCCCCGAGCAATGCCCGGTGGGCAAGCCGCTGCTGGTGCTGATCGACAACGCCAACCAGGTGGCCCTGCAGGAACTGCGCTGGAAAGTGGCGGCCTACGCCCCCGGCGACACAGTCAATCTGGCCGAAGACACCTACACCGCGCCACGCTATCGCGGACCGGGCGAGTTGCTGCCCGGCAGCCAGTGGCAGGACTGCCTGCCGTTGCCGCCACTGCGCAACGGCTACCGCCCGCAGACCCTCGAGTTTCGCGCCGAACGCCTGCAAGGCACTTTCTCCGGCTAACGCCCACTTGCCCTTCAAGGAATGAATTACATGCCTGTCGTTCTGATCACCGGTTGTTCCAGCGGCATCGGCCGCGCCATGGCAGAGGCTTTCAAGGGCGCAGGGCATGAGGTCTGGGCCACGGCGCGCAAGGCGGCCGATGTCCAGGCACTGAGTGCGGCGGGCTTCAGCGCAGTGGAACTGGACGTCAATGACGGCGCTGCACTGGAACGCCTCGCCACTCAACTTGAAGCGCACGGCAAAGGGCTCGATGTGCTGATCAACAACGCCGGTTACGGCGGCATCGGTCCGCTGCTCGATGGCGGTGTCGACGCCATCCGCCGGCAGTTCGAAACCAACGTGTTCTCCATCGTCGGTGTCACCCGCGCGGTGTTTCCCCTGCTGCGTCGCAACAAGGGGCTGGTGGTGAACATCGGCAGTGTGTCCGGGGTGCTGACCACGCCATTCGGTGGCGCTTACTGCGCATCGAAAGCGGCGGTCAGTTCGCTCAGCGACGCCCTGCGCATGGAACTGGCCCCGTTCGGCATTCGTGTGTTGGAGGTGCAGCCCGGCGCCATCGATACGCAGTTCGCGAAAAATGCCAGTCACGAAGCCGAGCAGGTCATTCAGGAAGGCTCGCCCTGGTGGCCATTGCGTGAGGGCATCCGCGCCCGGGCCAATGCTTCGCAGACCAACCCGACCCCTGCCCGGGATTTCGCCCGCGACGTACTCAATGCCGTCCAACAGACGAACCCGCCACGGCTGTTGCGCTCCGGCAACGGCAGCCGAGCACTGCCGTTGATGGCGCGGCTACTGCCCAAGGCGCTGCTGGAGAAGATTCTGAGCAAGCGCTTCGAGCTGCAAGGGCCTTTGTGACAACAGCCATCCTGACCCTTCGATAAGGGTCAGTGCCCGCCAAGGGGCTACGGGACCGGATTGACGATCACCGTGCAGGTGATCCCCGCCGCCAGCACCACGCTGTCCGGTACGTTATCCAGATGGATGCGTACCGGCACGCGCTGGGCCAGGCGCACCCAGTTGAAGGTCGGATTGACGTCGGCGATCAGCTCGCGGCTTTCCGGGTTGTCGCGGTCGTAGATCGCGCGGGCGATGCTTTCGACGTGGCCCTTCATCACTTCGCCGCTCATCAATTGCATGTCGGCCGGGTCGCCGATCTTGACGTGGGGCAGCTTGGTTTCTTCAAAGAAGCCGTACACCCAGAACGAGTTCTTGTCGACCACGGCCATCTTCGCTTCGCCGATGCGTGCGTAGTCGCCGCGATGCACGTTGAGGTTGGTGACATAACCGTCGACGGCTGCCAGCACTCTGGTGCGTTGCAGGTTGAGCTGCGCGGCTTCCAATTGCGCCACCGCCAGTTGGTAGTCGGCTTGGGCGGAGGTGGCGACGTTGGAGGCGTCTTCGCGGTTTTCGGCGGAGATCACCAGTGCGTCCATGTCCTTGCGGCGCGCGGCGTTGACCTTGCGCATTTCCCAGGTGGCCTTGCGCGAGGCGACCATGGCCTCGGCCTGTTTGACCGCCAGCTGGTAATGCTCGGGGTCGATCTGCATCAACAGGTCGCCCTTCTTCACCGGCTGGTTGTCCTTGACGGGCACGTCGATGACCACGCCGCTGACGTCGGCGGCGACGTTGATCACGTCGGCGCGCACGCGGCCGTCACGGGTCCACGGGGTGTCCATGTAGTGAATCCACAGCAGGCGGCCGATCCAGATAGCCAGTGCCAGAATCAATAACGTCGCGATCAGACTGATGAGCTTTTTCATCTCGAATTCACATGTGCCTCAACGGTAAACAGTCAGCGCCATCGCGCCAAACATGCAGCTGAACAGGCCCAGACGCAGCAACGCCGGGTGCCAGAAGAAACGGTACAGGTCGAGTCCGGACATGAAGCGGTCCAGGGCCCAGGAGAGCACCATGGCGACCAGAAACATCACCGTCACGGTCGGCATGTAGACGCCGTGAAAGGCGATTTCACGAGGCATGGGAGAGTCCTTGCAGCGGTTGCACTTGGGCTTGGGCCGGAGCGAACGCGGCCAGTGGTGATTGCGGGTCGAGCAGGCAGGTGCGGATGAAGTGCAGGTAGCTCTTCACCCGACGCAGCGCCGAGGTATCGAAATGCGGCGCGAACGGCTCGTCGGTGTTCTGCACGCAGATGATCGCGTGGTCCACCGCGTACAGGCAGCGCGCCAGGTTGTGGTGATCGGGCTGGATGAACAGCCGCACCAACGCACGGCCCATGGCGCGTATCGCCTGACGCCAGGGCTGGGATTCGGCGTAGCTCGGATGCACGGGCAGGATGTCCTGCTCGCGGCGCAGTTCGATGATCGCGTGCCCGACTTCCAGCACCACGAACATCCAGCGCAGCAGGTTGCGCTGCACTTCGGGCTTGCCCGCCGCCAGACCGTAGGCCTGGTGCATGAGATCACGGGTACGGCTCTCGAAGCTTGAGCGAATGCCACGCAGCGGTGCGCTGATGGCAAAGCCCACTTGCTGACGCAGATCGTCCTCAAGGCGCTGCCACAGCCAGCGACTGTTGGGCGGCAGCACGATCGCCCCCGCCGCCGCGCACAGCAGCATGCCGATGACCATGCCGATGTAATCGTTGATGAAGGCGTAAGGGTTATAGACCGTGAGGTTGTCCGGCGCCGAGCCGATGCTGAAAAAGATCAGCAGCCCCAGTCCGTAACCGGCCCACTGCGGCCGCGTGGTCAGAAACGCACCCAGCGCGAACACCGGCGCCAGCACCATGCACAGCAGCGGAAAACCATCGATACGCGGCAGCACGAAAAAGGTGATGAAGAACCCCAGCAACGCGCCAAGCAAGGTGCCGCAGGCCATCTGAAACGACATGCGCCGCGGGTTGGGGGTGGTCGCCGACAGGGCCACGGTGGCGGCCGAGACCAACGTCATCGTCGCCCCGCTCGGCCAGGCCGTCTGCACCCAATACACCGACATCACCGCCATGACCAACAGCGCCCGCAGGCCCGAGGCTAAAGAGAGGGTCCAGTTGGTGGTGGACACGAACGGCTCGACCCACTTCTCCCGCGCGTGGCTGTGATCGGCGAGCGATGCGTGGGTCTGGGCGTAATCGTGCATGTCGTCGACGAAGCGATAGAGCAGTTCGTATGCGGTGTGGAAATCCAGCAGGTCATCGTCGCTGGGCTCGGTCTGAACGAACGCGGCGCGCAGGCTGCGAACCCGTTCGGGCAAGTCGGCCTTGAACGCGCTCAAGCGACTGGCCAGCAGCGCGGCATCGGCGTCGGTCAACGCGCGTCCGGCAAAGTGCTCGAGCAACTCGCCCAACGCCTCAAGCCCCGGCTCAATGGCCTGAACGGCAGGCGTCAGGCCACGACGACGCAGACGCTCAAGCAACTGATGCAGGGCGTTGAAACGCGTGGTGATGGTCATGAACTCGCTGTTCAGGCGATTGAGGCGACCGTTGCGCCGACGCATGTGCGGGTCCTCAAATACCGTCACCGCGCGCAGGCCTTCAAGCCCCACGGCATCGGCGATGAAGCGCACGTTGCTGGCTTCGAACGCCGCCGGATCACTCTGCCCGCGCAGACCGTTGATCACGAACTGAGCGAACACGCCAAAGCGCTGGTAGACCGTGTTGCGCATGGCCGCGCCGGAGCTTTGTGGCAGGATCGCGGCGCTGATCAGGGTCGAGCAGATGATCCCCAGAGAAATCTCCAGCAAGCGCCAGACCGCCGCCATGAACGAAGTTTCCGGGTGGGCCAGCGCGGGAAGGCCGGTGAACGCCGCGGTGTAGCCGGCGAGCACGAAGCCGTACGCGCGAAAGTTGCGATAGCGCGCAGCCCCGGCGCAGCAGAAGCCGACCCACAGTGCCATGAGGGCGAGAAACGGCGCGCTGTCCTGAGGGAAAAGGGCCATCATCACGACCATCACCACCGAGCCTGCAAGGGTGCCGAGCAGGCGATAGAAACTCTTGGCGAATACGTGCCCGCTCTGCGGCTGCATGACGATGAACACCGTGATCATCGCCGTGCGCGGCTGCGGCAACTCCAGGCGCATGGCGATCCAGTAGGTCAGGAACGCCGCGATCAGCACCTTGAAGATGTAGATCCAGGTCACCCCGTCGCTGCGCGCCCAACCATTGAGCTCGCGACGAAATTCCAGGGAGTTGAGCCAGCTCAGGGCGCTGTTCATTTCTTGTCGAACACCGTCAGCAGCGCCGGGGTTTTCGGCGCGGCGGTTTTCTCGGGCGCTGGCGAATCATTGCCGGCCATCAATCCTCCACCCAACGCCACCACCAGTCCGGCGTGCACGGTCAGGCGCGCGGCCTGGACCTGCTGCTGCACTTGTTCCTGATGAAACAGCAGGGTCTGGGCGTTGAGCACGTTGAGGTAATCGGTCAGGCCGCGTTTGTAGGCGACCATCGCGATGTCGTAGGTCTTCTGCGCAGCGGCCACCGATTGATCGGCGAACACCTGCTGCTTGTTCATCGACTCACGACGAATCAGCTGATCGGAAATACTCTTGAGCGCGTTCACCAGGGTCTGGTTGTACTGCGCCACAGCGGTGTCGTAACCGGCCGAGGCCACGCCCAGCTCCGAGCGCAGACGGCCGCCATCGAAGATCGGCAGGGTGATCGCAGGCCCCACGCTGTAGTTGAATTTCTTGCCGGTCAGAAACTCCAGCATGCCGCCGCCGGTGGCCACGTAGCCCAGGCTGCCCATCAGGTCGACGTTGGGATAGAAACCGGCGTGCGCGACATCGATGCCACGGGCCTGCGCCGCCACGCGCCAGCGACTGGCGACGACATCAGGGCGTTGACCCAGCAATTGGGCTGGCAACGCGGAAGGCAACGACAGCGGCGCACCCAAAGACAGCGTCGGGCGTTTGAGGCTTGCGCCCTCACCCGGGCCCTTGCCCGCCAGCGCGGCGATCTGGTTGCGGCTCAGGGCAATGGCTTCGTCCAGTGCGTCGATCTGACGATGGCTTTCCGGCAGCAGCGTTTGGGCCTGGCTGACTTCGAAATGGGTGCCGATACCGCCCTTCAGACGACGCTGCGCCAGTTCGAGAATCTGCTGTTGCTGCGCCAGGGTCGCCTCGGCGATGTCGCGCTGCGCGTAGTTGAGCGACAGCTGGATATAGGCGCGGACGATGTTGTCCTGCAATTCCAGCTGCGCCTGACGCTCTTCGGCCGCGCTCATGTGAGCGATGTCCAGGGCCTGTTCGGTGTTGTTGCTTTCCTTGCCCCAGAGGTCGAGGGAATAGCTCAGTCCGATGGCGGCGTTGTTGTCCCAGGTACTGGTGTTCGACAGCTCGCCCGGCCCGTAGAACGGGTCCGTCGGCCAGTTGTGGCGCTTGAGGGTGCTGTCGCCATTGACGTGCAGGGACTCGGCAGACTCGGCAATACCGGCCATGGCCTTGGCCTGACGCACGCGGGCAGCGGCAATCGCCAGGCTCGGGCTGCCCAGGGCGGCCAGTTCGATCCAGTGATTGAGCTGATCGTCGCCATAAACACGCCACCATTGCCCCTCCGGCCAGTGGGCGTCTTTGGCGGCCTCCTTGATGGCGTCGTCGGTGGCAAGAGCGTCTGGCGACAACGAGGTGCCTTGAGGTGCAATTGCGCCGGTTCCGATGCAGCCGCTGATGAGTAACGTTAAAGCCCAGACACTGAGGGGTTTGAGTCCCCTGACGATGCGACGCGGCACAGCTGCGATTACCCGAAATAAGGAGGATCTGAAGTGAGCCGCGATTCTAGGATGCGTCTGATTCGGCGATAAGCCGGGACTTCTGTGAATCTTTGTTACCGAACGGGAGATAATCCTTTGGTATGGCTGACATGGATCAGTAACTTCATGTCACAATTTGCCATCTCACCAGAGAACGGCCCATGGACACTCTGCAAAACATGCGCGCTTTCAGTTGCGTGGCGCAAGCAGGCAGCTTTACCGCTGCCGCGGCTCAACTGGACACCACCACTGCCAACGTTTCCCGCGCTGTCTCCAATCTTGAAGCGCATCTGCAAACCCGACTCCTCAACCGCACGACCCGCCGCATTGCCCTGACCGAAGCGGGCAAGCGCTATCTGCTGCGTTGCGAGCAGATTCTGGGCTATGTCGAAGAAGCGGAAGCCGAGGCCAGCGACGCTCATGCACGTCCGGCCGGGCAATTGAAGGTGCACTCGATGACGGGCGTCGGTCAGCATTACGTGATCGATGCGATTGCCCGCTATCGGCGCAACCATCCGGACGTGTCGTTCGACCTGACCATGACCAACCGCGTGCCGGATTTGCTCGAAGAGGGCTACGACGTCTCCATCGTGCTGGCCAGCGAGCTGCCGGATTCGGGGTTCGTGTCTCAGCGCTTGGGCATCACCTACAGCATCGTTTGCGCATCGCCCGCCTACGTCAAAGCCTTCGGCATGGCGCACAAGCCGGCGGACCTGCTCAACCACGCCTGTCTGCGTCTGGTCAGCCCGGTGTTTCCACTGGAGAAATGGGCGTTCGACGGCCCTGAAGGCCAGGAAACCGTGACCATCGCCAGCTCGCCGTTCCTGGTGAACTCGGCCGATGCGATGAAAGCGGCGATCAGCAGCGGCATGGGCATCGGGATCCTGCCGATCTACTCGGCCATCGAAGGCCTGCGCAACGGCTCGCTGGTGCGCGTGCTGCCGCAGTACCGCTCCCACGAGCTGAACCTGTACGCGATCTACCCTTCGCGCCAGTACCTGGATGCCAAGATCAAGACTTGGGTCGAATACCTGCGCGGCTCGCTGCCGGAAATCATGGCGGCCCATGAGGCGGATTTGCAGACCCATGTGTTGCCGGAGATGGTGTAAGGACCAAAAGAGCGCGAGCCTGCGAGCTTCATACGGGTGGGAGCCGGCTTGCTGGCGAATGCATTGTGTCAGACACATATATTTTGAATGACCCACCGCATTCGCCAGCAAGCCGGCTCCCACAATGCGTGTTCAGCCCCCCCTGCACATCCAACAACAAGAATGTTAGCGTGCTACGCACTTCCCATCTGAACCGCCCGAGAGAAGCTATCCGATGAAAAAGACCGTCCTTGCCTTCAGCCGCGTGTCCCCGCAAATGGCCGAGCGCCTGCAGCAAGACTTCAACGTGATCATCCCGGACCCGAAAAAGGGTGATCTGAACGAGCAGTTCAACGAAGCCCTGCCTCACAGCCACGGCCTGATCGGCGCCGGTCGCAAGCTGGGCCGCGAGCAGCTGGCAAGCGCCAAACAGCTGGAAGTGGTGTCGAGCATCTCGGTCGGTTACGACAACTACGACGTCAGCTACCTCACCGAACGCGGCATCATGCTGACCAACACCCCGGACGTGCTGACCGAAAGCACCGCGGACCTGGGCTTCTCGCTGATCATGAGCAGCGCCCGCCGCGTCGCCGAGCTGGACGCCTACACCAAGGCCGGCAAGTGGACGCGCAGCATCGAAGCGCCGCATTTCGGCACCGATGTGTTCGGCAAGACCCTGGGCATCGTCGGCATGGGCAACATCGGCGCGGCCGTCGCCCGTCGCGGTCGTCTGGGCTTCAACATGCCGATCCTGTACAGCGGCAACTCACGCAAGACCGCTGTCGAGCAGGAGCTCGGCGCGCAATTCCGCACGCTGGATCAACTGCTGGCCGAGTCGGATTTCGTCTGCCTGGTCGTGCCGCTGAGCGAAAAAACCAAACACCTGATCAGCACCCGCGAACTGGGCCTGATGAAGAAAAGCGCGATTCTGGTGAACATCGCCCGTGGCCCGATCGTCGACGAACCGGCGCTGATCGAAGCGCTGCAGAACGGCACCATTCGTGGCGCGGGTCTGGATGTGTATGAAAAAGAGCCACTGGCCGAGTCGCCGCTGTTCCAGCTGAGCAACGCCGTGACCCTGCCGCACATCGGCTCCGCCACCCACGAAACCCGCCAGGCCATGGCCGATCGTGCGTACAACAACCTGCGTGCCGCGCTGTTGGGCGAAAAACCGCAGGATCTGGTGAATCAGCAGGTGTGGAAGGGCTGACTGCCCCATGTGGGAGCCGCCCGCAGCAAGCCGGCTCCCACAAAAGCAATTCAGCGACCTCCCGTCACGCCAGCTTCGCCCCCACCGGCACCACCGCCTTGGGCTTCCTGAACACCAGCACATTGCCCACCATCACCAGCACCAGCCCCATCAACGCGGGCAGGGTCCATTGGTAACCTTCGGCGAATGCCGAGACGTTCAGCGCCACCACCGGGAACAGCACCGTGCAATACGCCGCGCGCTCCGGGCCCATGCGGCCGACCAGCGTCAGGTAGGCGGTGAAGCCGATCACCGAACCCGGAATCACCAAGTACAGCAGCGAGCCGATGTAACGCGCGTTCCATTCGAAGGCGAACGGGGTGCCGCTGATCAGGCAATACACGCACAGCATCGCCGCGCCGTAGAGCATGCCGTAGGCGTTGGTGGTCAACGGGCGCAGGCCGGCTTTCTGTTGCAGGCTGGAGAGCATGTTGCCCGCCGAGAAGCACAGCGTGCCGAGCAAGGCCAGGCCCAGACCGATCAGGGTTTCGCGACTGGCGCTGTGCCCCGACAGTTCAGGCCAGAACAGACAACCCAACCCCACTAACCCAAGCGCGCCGCCGGTCAGCACATTGCGGGCGATTTTCTGCTTGAAGAACACCCGCGCATTGAGCGCGTTCCACAAGGTCGAGGTCGAGAACACCACGGCCACCAGGCCGCTGGGAATCCACTGGCTGGCGTGCAAAAAACACATGAAATTGACGCAGAACAGGCACACGCCCTGGGCCAGGCAGATCAACTGCCCACGACGGTTGACCTTCTGCAGCTTGCCGCTGGCCAGCAGCATGGCGAACAGAATCAGCGCCGCCAAGCCGAAGCGATAGACGATCGACACCGCAATCGCCACCTCGCCCAATTGCAGTTTCAGGGCGATCCAGGTGGTGCCCCAGATCAAAACGGTCAGCAGATACAGCGTGATGTTCATGACAGGCTCCTCATTGAGGTTTCAGTCTGAGCCTGCGTGGGCGTCATGATTTGCAAAATCTTGCGCATTTGATCGATGGCCCGATGGCAGCACAGCGCCTACGGAGTAGGATGCCAGGCACAGCACATCAGCCTTGCGCCGAACCCCATGTCGCCACTCGATCACATCCAGGTGTTTCAATCGCTCAACAGCTCGCCCCATGCGCAGCTGGAGCAGAGTGCATCCCTGGGCGACGGCGTGGTCGCGGCGTTGTGGAACAACCGGCACGATTCACAGGACTATCACGGCCCGAGTCATCACACCCTCTCCTGCTACATCTCGGGCGGCACCCAGACCTACCGCCGCGACCGGCCCGACCGCAAAGGCGCACCGGACAAGATTTGCGTCCTCCCCGCCGGACACCAATCTTCCTGGGTCGTGAACGGCAACATTCGTCTGGCCCACCTTTACATCAGCCCCGAACAGTTCGCCCTCAATTGCGTCACCCTGCTGGACCGCGAACCTCGGGAAATGATGCTGCGGGAAAACACCTTTATCGACGATCCGGCGCAGGCCGAGCGTTTTCATCGCCTGATCCGCACGAACTGGAGCGAACCCGGCGAGCGCCTGCAGACCAGCAGCCTGGCCCACGAACTGCTCAATCACATGATCCTGAGCCAGGTGGGCCTGCGCGACGGCCTGCGGTTGAAGGGCGGCCTGGCGCCGCACATGCGCCGGCAACTGGTGGAATTCATCGAAACGAACCTCGCCGAGCCCCTGAGCCTTGGGCAGTTGGCGGGGATGTGCGCGCTGTCGGAATACCATTTCGCCCGCATGTTCCGCGAAAGCTTCGGCCTGCCGCCCCATCAATACCTGCTGGCCCGGCGCATGAACCGCGCCCGCCACCTGTTGCGCACCACGCGCATGCCGTTGGGTGACGTCGCGCTGGCATGCGGTTTCGCCAGTGCCAGTCATTTCAGCAATAAATTCAGACAGGCCATGGGCGCGACGGCCGGGGAATATCGGTTGGCGTTTAAATCTTGAAGACCTAACCCGCACGGTTGTTGATTCGGCCCTCCGGGCAGAATCAAAAGCGATCACCGCAGCCCTCTCAAAACTCCAGCGTCGTCGCCACGACCACCTGCCGCGAATCCCCCATCGACACGAAGTACCGACTCACCGCCGAGCTGTAGTAGGTGCGGTCGAACAGGTTCTTCACGTTGAGCTGAAACCTGGCCTTCTGCCCGTCCAGCCTAGTCTCGTAAGTGGCGAAGGCATCGGCGACGGTGTAGGCCGGCAGGTCGAAATCGTTGTCCGGGTTGCCCGCCCGTTCTCCCACATAATGAGCCCCCGCGCCGACGCGCAGACGATCCCCCCCCAGCACCGCACCTGCGTCATACACCGCCGACAACGAGCCACTGTGCCGTGGCACGTTTTGCAGCCGGTTACCCTTCAAGGTCGGGTCTTCGACCACCCAGGCATCGGTAAACGCATAGCCGCCGATCAGGCTCCAACGCTCCGACAGCTGCCCGCTCAGGTCCAGCTCCACGCCCCGCGAGCGCACTTCCCCCGCCGTGGTGTACACCGTGTTGGCGGTGAGGGAATCGAAATTGGCCACCAGCACGTTGCGTTTTTTGATGTCGAACAGCGCCAGGGTGCCGCTGATGCGATCGTCCACGTCCCACTTGGCGCCCAGCTCCCAGGCCTTGGACTGCTCGGGCAGGGTCGCCGAATCCAGCACCGTACCGCCCGCCAGCGCCGCGATGCTGGAGTTGGGTTTGAAGGATTCGGTGTAGCTGCCGTAAAGCGACAGCGCATCGTTGTAGCGATACACCAGCCCCGCGCGAGGCACCCATTTTTCGCCGTTCAGGTCGGTGTTGCGGGTGAACGGAATGCCCTTGCCCGCCTGCTGATCGAACAGCTGATAGCGCGCCCCGGCGAGGAAAATCCATTGATCGGTGAGGTGAATCGAGTCCTGAACGAACAGCGAGTCGCTGCGCAGGATGTCCAGCTGATTGCTGTCCGGCGCGCTGACTAAGGTGCCTTCAGGCTCCTGACCGTAGACCGGATTTTGGTAGCTGAAGGTGGTGCTGCTCTTTTGCCGGATCAGCTCGCCGCGATAAATCTTGCGGTACTCATCGTCCGCGCCGAACAGCAGATCGTGTTTCATCCCGGCCCATTCGACGTCGCCGCTCAGGGTCAGGGTGGTGAAACGGTCGGTGCTCAAGGCATTGCCGGTGCCGTCGATCGAGCGCGTCAACGTGCCAGTCGCCGGATTGACCGCCGTCACCCGCACCTGGCTGGCGTCGTAGGTTTCGCGGTTGTAGCTGTAGCCCAGATGGCCTTTCCAGTTATCGTCGAACTGGTGATCGGCTTCGAAGCGATACAGGTCCGAACGCCCTTCCATGCTGTTGAACGGCTCGTCCAGACGCCGCGTGGCAGGGATGTTCAGCGGGTGATTGGTGCACGGGTCGATGGCCGTGCCTCGGTCGAACGGCGAGAGGAATTCGCGATGTTCAAAGGCGGCGAGCAGCTGTGTGTTTTCGCCATACCAGGCCAGTGAAGGTGCGACCAGCGACTCGCGATGCACGCCGTAATTGCGCCAGTAATCCTCGTCCTCGTGATCGATGATCATGCGATAGGCCAAGCCCTGGCCGGGTTCATCGGAGCGGCCTATCGCGCCTGTGCTGTCCAGCGTGCCGCCGCTGCCGTACTTGCCCGAGCCGTAGCTTGAGCCTCTGGCTGTCAGCGCGTTGAAGGACTGCAATTCCGGGCGCTTGCTGACCACGTTGATCACCCCGCCGGGGTCCTGAATGCCGTACAACAGCGAGGCAGGGCCTTTGAGCACTTCAACCCGCTCGGCAGTGGCGTTGAGGCTGCGCCCCTGCACCACCGGCATGCCGTCGCGCATGATCGAGCCGTCGCGGTTGTCACCAAAACCGCGCTTCATCAGGGTGTCCTGGGTGCTGCCGAGGGTGTTGCCCTGGGTGACGCCACTGACGTTGCTCAGCGCATCGTCGAGGTTGCGTGGCGCCTGATCACGCAGGACCTGCGCAGGCACCACGCTGACGGCCTGAGGGTTTTCCAGCTGGGGCGTCGCGGTGCGCATCACCGAGGTGGTCGCAGGCGTCTGATAGCTCTCGGCGGCATTGCGACGGGAATCGATCTGGGTCAGGCCCAGGGTGATGGCGCCTGAGCTCGGGACGGGCTCCAGGGTGAAGGTGTTTTCAATGGCGCGGCGAAAATTCAGCCCGGAATGGCTCAACAGCTGACGCAGCGCCTGCTCGGCAGTGAACGTGCCTTTGAGCGCAGGAGCCTCAAGGCCGTAGGGCGTGTCCTGGGTGTAGACGACGCTCTGCCCGGTCACCCGACTGAAATCGCTCAGGGCCTGCGGCAAGGGTTTGGCTGGGATCGAAAAGTCATAGGCAGGCTCCGCCGCCTGCACGCAGACGCTGCAGGCGGCGAGCAGGGAAATGCCGAGCCAGTGTTTCAATTCAAATGCCCCCGATCAGCGGATCACGATCACCCGCCCCAACGCTTCGTATTGCTCGAACCCCACCACCGACTTCAACGCCGCCAACACGGCGACCGGGTCTTTGCTGGGGAAGCTGCCGCTGACTGTTCTGGCGCCAAGTGCATCGTTGAGCACGACGATGCGGCCGGGGTAATAGCGGCTCAAATCGTTGATGACCTTGGCCAGCGGCGTGCGGTAGTAAGTGAGCCAGCCCTGGCGCCAGGCCAGCTGGTTTTCACTGTCGACGGTTTGAGGGTCGGTGGTGCGGGTCTGGTCGTAGCGGACCTGCTGCCCGGCCGTGAGAATCTGCTGCGGCAGTTCGGCGCCGGCCTTCACCCCCACGCGCCCGGACAACACCGTGACCTGCGCCCCGCTGGGCTGCAGGCGCACTTCGAACTGGGTGCCCAGCACGCGGGTTTCACCCTTGCCGCCGTCGACCACAAACGGCTCGCCCGTGTGAGTCACGTGAAAGAACGCCGCGCCGCGACGCAGCTGCACATGCCGCTCGCCGTTGGCGAAATTCACGGCGATGGCGCTGTCGGCGTCCAGGGTGACTTGCGACTCATCGGCCAGCGTCACGGTTCGCACCTGCCCCGGCGCGGACACGTAATCGGCGCCGACATCATCCAGCCAGCGCTGCGGCTGCCAACCGAGCCCCACGCCGACCATCATCACCAGACACGCCGCCATCGCCAGCGCTGCGCCCCATCGCCGCAACGAACGCCTGCGGGAAACCGGTGCGTCCATGGCCGCGAGCAAGGCGTGCAGGGCGACAGCGTCTTCGGCCGCAAGCTTCGCCGCAGGCTCTTCGCTCATCTCCCACATCACCTGGGCCTGTGCGTAGGCCTCGGCGTGAGCGGGGTCGGCTTGCAGCCAGCGGCTGAAACGCGCCTGATCCGCCGCGCTCGGCTCGTCGTGCAGCAGGCTCAGCCAGTTCAGCGCGGCATGGTGTTGTTCAGGGGTCATCATCAGGGCCGGATCCGGAGGCGCTTTCATCGACGAGCGTCCTCGGACTTCGCACGAAGGGGAACCACCCGCGCCGCGTCCTGATCCAGGCTCGCCTTGCAGGCTTGCAAGGCGCGCATCATATGTTTTTCCACCGCGCTTTGCGAAAGCCCCATGGCCTTGGCGATCTCGCCGTACTTGCGCCCGTGAATGCGGTTGAGCAGAAAGATCTGCCGCGTCTTTTCCGGCAGGCCGCGCAGCGCCGCTTCGATGTGGCGCAGGTCGTTACTGGCCTCCAGCGCCGCTTGCGGCTCGTCGTTGCGCAGCGCTTGCTCGTCCGGCATCAGCCCTTCATTGATGCGCGCGCGGGTGCCTTCGGTGCGCAGATGATCGATGGCGATGTTGCCCGCGCAGCGCAGCAGGTAGGTGTTGAGCTCCTCGACCTGCACCAGCGGGCGGCGCCAGAAGCGCACGAACAGGTCCTGCACCAGATCCGCCGCCGTGGCGCGACAACCAACACGCCGACTCACCAACGCCTCCATTTGCGGGCGCTGGGACAGGAAGACTTTCAGAAAATGCGCCCGCGCCGCGTTCGGCGCCTCCTGATCGTCGGGTGACGCGGCGTTCGGCGTCGGTGGGGTGAGGTCGATCATGTCGGGCTCAGGCCAGCAGTTGAAGGCAAGCGGCAACCGGCACGAGCAACGCGCCGATTCCCGCCAACGACAAGGCCAGCCTTGGCCAGTAAGGCATCACGAACACCAGCAGCACCGCACTGCTCATCAATGCGGCAAACCATTGCACCAGCGCCTGTCCGATGCTCAAGGAAGCCATCGCGACCCACAGCGACAGCAACAAAGCGCCCCAACCGATCGCTTTCAGCCCTCGACTACGCCCGGTAGACAGCGAACCGCCGAGCAGATCAGCGTAATGACGGCTCATGGACAGGCACAGCGCGGTGAAGCCGACATAACAGAGCAAGGCGGCCAGCAGCATCAGCGGGCCTCCGGTAAAGCGCTCGACGTGCTCGCGATCACGACGTTCTTTTCGCCACGAAACCTCATGGCGCCCCACGCCAGGAAAATCCCGGTGGCCAGTGCCGTCAGGTCCAGTGCCGCCAAGGTCATGTAGCCCTGTTTCAGCGAGGCCCACAGGTAGCTGCCCGCTGTTGCCATGTCGAGAACCGGCAATGTGCAATACAGAAAGGCCGCCAGGCAAAGCTGTTCACGCCAGGCGCTGCGCCCGTCGCGGAAAAACACTCGCACAAATGCGTGCAGCAACGCCGCGCCCCAGACATAAAAGAACACCTTCACTTCCCAATCGCTGCGCCCGGCGAGGCTCACCGGCAAGAGGCGATTGGCCCAGAAGAAACTCACGACTGCCAGCATCAGCCCCGACATGCTGGCGACGTTGAGCATTTCCACCAGCCGCAATTCGAACGGCAAGACCCCGGCCCTGGCGTGCTTGAGCTTGCGTTTGCCTAGCCAGATCACCAACCCCGTGGCGATCATCGCCGTGCCACCGATGCCCGCCAGAAAATACAGCCAGCGCAACAGCGGCCCGGCGAAATGCCCCATGTGCAGCCCGTAGATGCCGCCCGCCAGCAGCAACGAAGCGGCGTTCATGGTGCTCTGCTCCTTGAGCGCGCCGGTGACGCCGTCGAACATCAGCGCCGTGCCGGGCTCATGGGGAATCTGATCGGCGCCATGGCGAGCCAGGGTGACCGAGGCGTTGGCGCTGCCGGGGTTATTTACCGTGATCAGGCCGATGCGGCTGCCCGGCCACTTGTCTGCGGCAATGTCGAGCATCGGCGCAATGGCCGCCAGCGGCATGCGCTCAGCTGCCGGGACCGTGGTCTTGAACGCCGGAAACAGGTCATCGAAAAACGCCTGGGTCTGGGTGCCATACGTGGTGAGAATACTCACTGGCATGACCATGGTCATGGTCATGAAGATCACCAGGCTGCTGTAGGTGATCATCAGGTGAAACGGCAGCACCAGCACCGCAACCGCGTTATGCCCGTCAAGCCAGGTACGCTGGCCCTTGCGCGGGCGGAAGGTGAAGAATTCCTTGAAGATCTTCTTGTGGGTGATGATCCCGCTGATCAGCGCGACGAACATCACCATCGCGGCAATTGACGCCAGCCAGCGCCCCCAGGGATAGGGCATCTGTAACTGGAAATGGAAGCGGTAGAAGAACTCGCCCCCCATGCTTTCCCGGGCCTGAACCGGGGCGCCGGTCAGTGAATCAAGGGTTTTGTCCTGGAAGCGCCCCTTGGCAGGGATCCAGCTCACCCCCAGTTGGGGCGAGCGCTCATCGGGCAGAATGATGAACCAGCGTTTCGCATCGCCAGCGTTGTCCTGCAGCCAGTGCTGCGCGCGGTTGACGCTGTCTGCAGCGGTGACTTTGTGAGGAACGATTTCAGGCTGCGTCCACTGGCTGATTTCATTCTTGAAATACGAAAGCGTGCCGGTCAGAAAAATCGCGAACAGCAGCCAGCCAAACACCAGCCCGGCCCAGGTGTGCAACCAGGCCATCGCCTGACGAAACCCCTCTTTCACAGCAGCCACCGAGCAGTGGCATACACCGCCCCCAGCACTGCGCTGGGCAGCAACAGCCCCCACCACGCGCGCCACGCGGTGCGGCAGGCGAAACACCACAGCACGGCGGGCAGGTACACCAGAAAGGAAAGGGTCATCGACAGCACCACGGCTTCAGCGCGCGGCAGTGGCAGAAACTGCGCCAGACAGATGCTCGACAACGACGCCAGCAGATACCCGCCGATCACCGCCGCAGCCACCCGAGAGGCCACTGCCAGACGCCAGCGCGGAGAAACCGCCGCACCGCGTTTGCCAGGCTTCGGGCGTTTTTCAGACGCGGGATGGCTCACCGATGCAGCCTCCATCAGAGTAAAACTCCGGCAAGGGCAACGGCGATTTCGCTGTGCATAAGATGAATCGGCATGGGGGGATCTTCCACGAATCTGACGAGCAAACCGGCATTGCCCGCAGCGTCCGAACAAAAGAACGCAATATTAATGATAAATATTCTCATATGCAAAAGAGTCTGACAGAATCCCCCGCAATTACTGGCTCACCCCGGATTGCAACAAGTCATGTCCACCGCCCCTTCCGCTCTGAACCCTACTGTCGAAGGCCTTTACAACGCGCACCATCACTGGCTGACGGGCTGGCTGCGTCGGCGTCTGGGCTGCCCGCACAACGCGGCGGACCTGGCCCAGGACACTTTCGTCAAAGTCTTGCTGGCCCGGGAAACGCCGCAACTGGTCGAGCCTCGCGCGTTTCTGACCACCATCGCCAAACGCGTGCTGTGCAACCACTACCGCCGCCAGGAACTGGAGCGCGCCTACTATCAGGCGCTGGCCGAGCTGCCCGAAGCCGTGGCGCCGTCCGAGGAAGAGCGGGCAATCATGCTGGAAACATTGATCGAGCTGGATCAGTTGCTAGGCGGCCTGCCGATTCTGGTCAAGCGCGCGTTCCTGCTGGCGCAGGTCGATGGCTTGACCCACAACGAGATCGCCGCGCGCCTGAGCATTTCCGTTGCCACCGTGAAACGCCATCTGGCCAAAGCCGCCATGCGCTGCTACTTCGCCCTATGAATGCACGCCAAAGCGGGCTGGGTTCAGAGTCGATGAACCGGCCGGAAATTTCCCCGCAGGTCGCCGAACAGGCGGTCAACTGGCTGATCGAGATGCAGAGTGGCCAGCTTGATTCCGGCCGTCAGCAGGCGTGGCAAGCCTGGCTCCACAGCCATAACGACCATCAGCGCGCATGGGCGCACATCCAGCGGGTCAATCAGCGTTTGCATGGCCTGTCTTCACCTTTGGCTCACGCGGCGATCAACGCACCGACCTCCAGCAGCCGACGTCAGGCGCTCAAGTTGCTGCTGTTGCTGGGGGCAGGTTCGGTGGCCGCGTGGAGCGTTCGCGACCGGCTCGAACTGCCTGCCCTGATGGCCGATTACCGCAGCAGCGTCGGCGAGCGGCGCAAGGTCGCGCTGGCCGATGGCAGCCAGCTGCAGATCAACACCGACACCTCTTTGGACGTGCGTTTCGACAACGGCCAGCGCCTGATCAAACTGCTCGAAGGCGAGATTATGATGACCGTCGCCAACGACCCCAGGCCGCTGCAGCTGCTGACCGCCGAAGGCAGCCTGCACGCGATGGGCAGTGGCACGCGGTTCAACCTCAGGCAACTGACCGGGCTCACGCAGCTGGCGGTGTTTGCGGGCAGCGTCGAGCTGAGCCCGAACCAACAGACCGGCGCCACGCTGCTGGTCAAGGCCGCGCAGCAGGTGTCGTTCACCCGCAAGCACTGGGACGCGATCCGCCCGGTGGACGCCAGCAGCGGCGCCTGGGCCGACGGCATGCTGGTCGCGGCGCACATGCGTCTGGCGGATTTCCTTGCTGAGCTGAGCCGCTATCGCCGAGGCCGCCTCAATTGCGACGCGAAAGTCGCCGATCTGCTGATTTCCGGCAGCTATCCGCTGAACGACAGCGAGCGGATTCTCGACATGCTGGAGGTGGCCTTGCCGGTGAAGGTGCAGCGGTTTACACGGTATTGGGTGAATGTCGAAAGGCGAGTTTAAGCGGTCTTTATGAAATGCCCACAGGACCCATGCGGCCCACCTGAATCTCATCCAAAAAATATTTCAAATCCCGTGAGCTGTTTTCCAACCCTCGCGTGACAGACAGGAAAAGCCCCCTTGATCGTCTCTCCAAAGGACTCCTGCATGTCATCCCGACCGACCTCACTCTCGCCCCTGTCGCGCACCCTGCGCCATGTTCTGTTCGGCGCCGGCCTTTCCATCAGCGCAGGCTCGCTGGCCTGGGCCGATAACGCTCCGGCCAAGGCCTACCACATCGCGCCGAGCGAACTGGAAACCGCGTTGAACCAGTTCGGGCGTGAAGCAGGCGTGCTGATTTCCTACGGCTCGAATGTCACCAGCGGCCTGAAAACCCGAGGCCTGGAAGGCAGCTTCACCCCCGAACAGGCCCTCGCCCGCCTGCTCGACGGCACTGGTTTGCAGGCCAAGCGTGACGAACAAGGCGGCTTCACCCTGCGGCCGGTGAATGCCGAGACCGCCAGCGGCCCGATCGAACTGGGGGCGTCGACCGTCGTCGGTGACTGGCTGGGCGAGGCGCAGCAGACCAACGTCTTCGAACACCCCGGCGCGCGTGACGTGATCCGTCGCGAGGAATTCGAACGCGTCGGCGCCACCTCCGCGCGGGAAGTCCTCAATCGCATTCCAGGTGTGAATGCGCCGGAAAACAACGGCACCGGCAGCCACGACATGGCGCTCAACTTCGGCATTCGCGGCCTCAACCCACGACTGGCTGCGCGTTCGACGGTGCTGATGGACGGCATCCCCGTGCCCTTCGCGCCCTATGGCCAGCCGCAGCTGTCGTTCGCGCCGGTGAGCATGGGCAACATGGACGCCGTGGACGTGGTTCGCGGCGGCGGTGCCGTGCGCTATGGCCCGCAGAACGTCGGCGGCATCGTCAACTTCGTCACCCGCGCCATCCCCGACGCGCCGACCCTCAAAGGCGGCATACAGACTGAAACCAGCCCCTCTTCGAGCCACGATGGCTTCAAGACCACCGGCAACCTGCTCGCTGGCGGCACCGCCGACAACGGCCTGGGCGGCGCGATTCTGTATTCCGGCGTGCGCGGCGGCGACTGGCGCGAGCACAGCGACACACAGATCGACGACTTGATCCTCAAGGGCAAATACCAGATCGACGAAGCCAACAGCCTGAACGCCGAAGCCCAGTATTACGAAGGTGAAGCGGACATGCCCGGCGGCCTGAGCGTGGCCGATTACGACGCCGATCCGTATCAATCGACGCGCCTGAAAGACAAATTCTGGGGCCGCCGCACGATGTTCAACGTCGGCTACCGCTATCAGGAAGATGCCCGGGAATTCACCGTCAACACGTTCTTCACCAAAACGTTGCGCAGCGGTTATCTGGATCAAGGCTCGTTCGTATCCCTTTCGCCACGCGAGTACTGGGTGCGCGGCCTGGAAACCCGCTTCGCCCAGGGTTTCGGCCTGGGCCCAACCCAGCATGAGGTCGGGGTGGGCTACCGCTACATCAACGAAGCCGGTCACGAACTGCGCTACCGCGAAAACACCACGCTGAACCTGCTGCCGACCACCGACAGCCGCAACGACCGCGACACCCGCGGCGCCACCGAAGCCCATGCGTTCTTCATCGACGACCGCATCGACATCGGCAAGTGGACGCTCACCCCCGGCATTCGCTACGAGATGATCGATTCGGCACAAACCAACAACCTGACCCATGTCAAATATCAGGGCGATTACAACACCGCCCTGCCTGCGCTGAACGTGCTGTATCACCTCACCGACAGCTGGAATCTGTACGCCAACACCGAAGGCTCGTTCGGCTCGGTACAGTACAGCCAGATGCCGAACCGCGTAGCCGGTGGCGAAGTTAAACCTGAAAAAGCTCGTACCTGGGAACTCGGCACGCGTTACGACAATGGCAACCTGCGCGCGGAGATCGGCGCATTTCTCATCAATTTCGATAACCAATATGAAAGCAACCAGACCAACGATACCGTGATCGCACGAGGCGAGACGCGCCATCAGGGCGTCGAAACCAGCATCAACTACGCACTGGACGGTTTGAGCCCGATGCTGTCCGGTTTCGACGTCTACGCCACTTATGCCTATGTGGACGCGACCATCCGCGAAGATGGGCCGAACAAGGGCAATCGTGTGCCGTTCTCCTCAAAACACAAAGGCACGCTGGGGGTCGCTTACACCGACGGCCCGTGGAAGCTGAATCTGGACAGTTCATACCAAAGCAGCCAGTTCGCCGACAACGCCAACACCTCCACCGAAAGCGCCGATGGCAGCACCGGTCGCATCCCCGGCTACATGCTGTTCAGCAGCCGCGCGGCTTACGATTTCGGCCCGCAACTGTCGGATCTGAACGTCGCCGTGGGGGTGAAAAACATCTTCAATCACGAGTACTTCACGCGCTCGTTTGACGACAATAACAAGGGCAAATACGTGGGTGAACCGCGCACGGTGTATGTGCAGACTTCGGTCGCATTCTGACGCCGATAGTTGACCCATGACGCGCAGGAGCGCGCTTGCCTGCGATGCGGTGTGTCAGTCTTTTAGCAAATACAGGCATATTGCAATCACAGGCAAGCGCGCTCCTACAAGCTCGCTTACAAACCTGCAAAGTTATTTCTGCAATGAAATATTTCTTTCGTTTTGGGGGTTGAATTGTTCTTCGATCGGCGCCAACACTGTGAGTGAGGGCAGACGAAAATTCACCTTC